>Ga0315336_1000091_pt1 | contig 455380 bp, 417 predicted proteins | sample ASW5metaG_FD_204512 | JGI IMG/M metagenome (GOLD analysis project Ga0315336, IMG submission 204512) | Ammonia-oxidizing marine archaeal communities from Monterey Bay, California, United States - ASW #5 | ecosystem: Environmental > Aquatic > Marine > Intertidal zone | place: USA: California...
GCGCCGCATCACCTGGCGGCGCGCGCCGGGGCCCGCGTTCTGGCCGACGGTGGCAACGCGGTCGAGGCGGCCATCGCCGCCGCAGCCGCCATCGCCGTCGTCTATCCGCACATGAATGGCCTCGGCGGCGACAATTTCTGGCTCATCCACCGGCCCGGCGAGGCGCCGATCGGCATCGATGCCTGCGGCGCCGCGGCGGGCGCCGCCGACCTCGACTATTACGCCGGCCTCGACACCATCCCGTCACGCGGGCCGAAGGCGGCGCTGACCGTCGCCGGCAGCGTTTCCGGCTGGCAGCAGGCGTTGAACGTCAGCACTGGGCAGATGGGCGGCCGCCTGCCGCTGGCCCGGCTACTCGAGGACGCCACCCAATGGGCCGAGGACGGCATCGCCGTCACCCATTCGCTGCAAGAGAATACCCGCGTCAAGGCGCCGGAAATGGCGGAGGCCCCCGGCTTCGCCGAGACCTACATGCCGGGCGGCAAAGGCGTTGCGATCGGCGATCGACTGCGCCAACCGGCCCTGGCGGCAACGCTCGGGCGGCTGGCCGAAGCCGGCCTCGATGATTTCTACCGCGGTGACCTGGCGCGCGCGCTGGCGACGGAGTTGGAGACGGTCGGCAGCCCGGTGGCGCTGGCCGACCTGGAACGACACCAGGCGCTGGAAGTCGAGCCGCTGGCGCTCGACGTTGCCGGCCACCGGGTCTTCAACATGCCGCCGCCGACGCAGGGCGTGGCATCGTTGATGCTGCTCGGCGTTTACGAACGCCTCGGCATCGCCGAGGCCGAGGGTTTCGACTTCGTGCACGGCCTGGTCGAGGCCACCAAGCAGTCGTTCCGGCGGCGCGACCGGCACGTCACCGACCCGGCCTACATGGCGATCGACGCGAACGACCTGCTGGCCGCCGACCGGCTCGACGCCATGGCCGCCGACATCGACCCCGCGCGGGCAGTCCCCTGGCCCCATTCTGGACCCGATTCGGATACCGTCTGGTTCGCCGCCATGGACCGGGACGGCAACACGGTGAGCATGATCCAGAGCCTCTACTGGGAATTCGGCTCCGGCGTGGTGCTACCTGAAACCGGCGTCACCTGGCAGAACAGGGGCACCAGCTTCTCGCTCGACCCGACCCACCACAATGTGCTGAAGCCGCAGCGCCGGCCCTTCCACACCATCCAGCCGGCGCTGGCGCGGCTTTCGGACGGCCGCACCATGGCCTACGGCACCATGGGCGGCGAGGGCCAGCCGCAGACCCAGGCCATGCTGTTCACCCGCCACGTGCTCTACGGTCAGGACCTGCAGGAAACGGTGACCGCACCCCGCTGGCTGCTGGGACGGACCTGGGGGGCCGAAACAACCAGCCTGCGTATCGAGGACCGTATCGGCGAAGACGTTATTGCCGCTCTCCGGTCCGCCGGCCACGAGGTCGAGGTGACCGGCCCCTTCGACGAGGTCATGGGCCACGCCGGCGCGCTCGTCCATCATCCGGATGGCTTGATGGAAGGAGCGACCGACCCGCGGTCGGACGGCGCCGTGGCGGCTCTTTAACTCTCGTCAAGAACCCTGGTCAAAAACCCTGGTCAAAAACCCTGGTCAAGGATTGCCAACATGGAAAATGTCATCCGTATCGAGAACGGCGAGCCGGCCCCCGGCACCTTTTCTGACGAAGAGTACGCCGGCCGGCTGACAAGGCTACGCGCCATGATGGACACGGAAGACGTCACCCACACGCTGTTCACGTCCTTCCACAACATCACCTACTACGCGGATTTCCTATATTGCCGCTTTGGTCGCGACTACGGGCTGGTGGTCGACCAGGACACCATGACGTCGGTCAGCGCCAACATCGACGGCGGCCAGCCCTGGCGGCGCACCCGTGGCCACGGCAACCTGATCTACACCGACTGGCAGCGGGACAATTATATCCGCGCCTTGCAGCAGTTGATCCCGGCCGGTGCGCGCATCGGCGTCGAATACGACCAGTTGCCCGTTGCCGCCCTGGTCAAGTTCCAGGCCGCCTTCCCGGACGCCACCATCGTCGACATCTCCGACCAGGTGATGGCGCTCCGCATGATCAAGTCCGCCGCCGAGATCGCGCTCATCAAGCACGGCGCCCAGGTTGCCGATATCGGCGGCGCCGCCTGTGTCGAGGCCCTTGGCGTCGGCGTGCCGGAGCACGAAATCGCCATGCATTCGCGCCAGGTCATGGTGCACGAAATCGCCAAGCGCTTCCCGGCGAGCGAACTCATGGATACCTGGGTCTGGTTCCAGTCCGGCATCAACACCGACGGCGCCCACAACCCGCTGACCACGCGCAAGGTCGAGCGCGGCGACATCCTCAGCCTCAACTGCTTCCCCATGATCTCCGGCTACTACACAGCGCTGGAGCGGACCCTTTTCTGCGAGGAGGTCTCGGACGATCATCTCAGGATGTGGGAGGTCAACGTGGCCGTGCATGAGGCCGGACTCAACCTGATCAAACCGGGGGCGCGCTGCTGCGATATCGCCAACGCGCTGAATGAAATCTACGCCGAGCATGACCTGCTCAAGTATCGCACCTTCGGCTACGGCCATTCCTTCGGCGTGCTCAGCCATTACTACGGCCGCGAAGCGGGCCTGGAACTGCGCGAGGACATCGAAACCGTGCTGGAACCCGGCATGGTGATCTCCATGGAGCCCATGATCATGCTGCCGGAAGGCCTGCCGGGCGCCGGCGGCTACCGCGAACATGATATCCTGGTGATCTCCGAAGACGGCGCCGAGAACATCACCGGCTTCCCGTTCGGCCCGGAGCACAACGTAGTGCGCGGCTAAGTCGGTGGGACGAGCACGAAATTGCCCACGTGCTTCTTCTCCATGAACTCCCGTTGGGCATCGGCGATGCGATCCAGCGGCAACACCTTGGCGACCAGTGGGCGGATTTCGCCGCGCTCGATGTAGCCGATCAGGTCAGGGAACACCGGTTCGTCCCAGGCGGTACAGCCGATCAGGGTGATGTCTTTCAGGTACATATCCCGCATGTCCAGCGACACCATGGGGCCGGCGATGGCTCCCGATGAGACGTAGCGGCCGCCCCGCGCGAGCACCTTCAGCATGGCCGGGAAGCCCACCCCTGCCACGTTGTCGACGACTACATCCGCGCAGTCCGAGCCGAGCGCCGCGACGAGGTCGCCACCCCGTTCGATGACGGCGTCGGCACCGAGGGCGCGCACCGCGTCCATTTTCGCCGCCCCGCAGATCGCGGTCACCCGGGCACCGCGCCGCTTGGCCAACTGCGCCGTGGCCGAACCAACGCCGCCGGAGGCACCCGTGACCAGGACATGGTCGGCGGGCCCGACCCGGGCCCGGTGCAGCATGTTCTCCGCCGTGCCGTAGGCGCACGGGATGGTGGCCAGTTCCTCGTCCGTCCAGCCGCAGTCGACGGCGAAGACTTCCGAGCCCGGGACTTTCACGTACTGGGCGAAGGCGCCATCGAAGTCGGATGCCATCCAGACGTTGTCCATGCTGTCATAGCCCTTGGGGCGCATGCAGGCGCGGACCAGGACGCGCTGGCCGATGATGTCCCCGGCCACATCTGGGCCAACGGCGACGATGCGACCGCAGCAGTCCGTGCCCTGGATGAAGGGGAAAGGAGTGGCCTCGTTCCAGCCGCCGTCGGACTTTTGTTCCGTCTTGGGCTCATGATCACCGGCCGTGACGTCGGTGCCATCGGTCACGGATGACGAATACCAGCCAAGGCGGGTATTGATCTCGGTGTTGTTGACGCCCGCCGCCAGCACCCGCAGCAACACCTCGCCCGGCCCCGGTTCGGGAATTGGGACCTGGCGGTACTCCAGCATCTCGTAGCCGCCGTTGCCGGTCGTCACCACGGCCATCATGGTCCGGTCACAGTCGCTGATATCGAACCGGTCGGGGTCCATCGTCGATGGTTCCGTTCTTCACCCGATTACAGATTCGGAAAGTAGTCCTCGCATTCGCCGTCGCGGTAGACGTCCGCGGTGCAGCAATGCAGGCCCCCGCCGAAGGCATAGGCATCGCGGAGTTCGACCTCGACGACTTCCATGCCGAGCTTGTCCATCTGCTCCGCCTGGTAAACCTCCGACTTCTCGACGCAGACGGTCTTCGGGTCGAGCACCAGGACATTCATGCTGAGCCAGACGGAGGAATAGCAGAGTGGCGGCGGGGCATTGTGGGCCGGCTGCGCGGCATCGACGATCTGCCAATCGTTGGCCTCGAACATCCGCCGCTGGTCGTCCGGCAGGCGGCGTTGCGGATTGTTCATGATCAGGCCTGGGCGCAGGGGCGTGAATGTCGCATCGATGTGGATGGGGTACGGATCACCCGGGAAGTTCACCGCGTGGACGCGATGGTCGGGGAAGTGACGGCGCAGCCATTCGATACCTTTCAGGTTGGTCGTGAAACCGTGCTGCACGACCAGGTCGCGGCCGAACCGCAGGGTGTCCGCCGCATCAAACAGGGGTTCGTTCTCCGTCGTGACGAAGAACTTTTCGGCCGTCCATTTCAGGCGCTTGTCGACGCCGATCTTCTCGGACAGGTAATCCGGATGATAATCCTCGTCCGTCAGCCGCGGCTTGGGGGCGGCTTCGTGGCGGAAGTTCGGATCCTCTTCCCAATACTTCTGCAACAGCGGCCGGTAGCTCAGATACTCGAACCAGCGGCAACGATAGGACATCGTCGCCTCCAGCATCTCGTGGCCGACGGTCAGCAGCACATCACGGGGCGGCATGCAGCCGAACTGGCTTTCCGTATGGAAATCCGGGGTCGTGGCCGGTTGCGAGAAATCCGTCGGCGTCGGGCGGTCCACCTTGATGCCGCGCTTGGCCAGGAGGGTCGCGAAATTGTCCAGCAACTCGTTAGCGCGATCGATGGTTTCCTGTGGCCGGCGCCCCCATTGGCCGCGCATGTCGCTATCTTCGGGGACCTTACCGTCCAACGCCGGTTCCGGCGGCGGGATGTGACAGTCATCGGCCCGGCCGACGATGACGTGGCGCAAGGAGTCCCACTCGTTCCAACTCTTGACGACTGTCTTCTCAGGCGACCATTCCACGACGCATTCCTTATCTTATTCGAGCGTATTTGTTTCGGGAGCGCATGAACGTACTGACGCCCGCGCCGTTTGCAAGCGGGTCGATCCAGCGTGCCCCAAGGCCGATAGGCTCTACCCCGGCCGGCGCGCGATCATGTCGATTTCAACCAAGGCTTCGCGCGCCAGGCCGGTGACCCCGACGCAGGTGCGGGCGGGTAAGCGGTCTGGCGGAAAATAGGACTTGTAGACGTCGTTCATGGCCGCATAGTCGCGTTCGAATTCGGTAATGAAGACGCGAGCGGACAGCACATGATCGAGACCCAGGCCCAATCCTTCCAGCACGATGATCAGGTTGTCCATGACACGATGTGTCTGCGCCTCGACGCCGTCGGGCAACGGCGCCAAATCGTCGTCCGGGTCTGTCGGCATCTGGCCGGTCAATTGGATCCAGCCGTCGCACTCGACGGCGTGACTGAACGGCGCGACATGGGTCGGCGCGGTGCTGAAATTATGAAAGATGGGCTCTGCCATGGGGCTCCTCCAGGGGCTCGGTTGTGTTCGTTGCGGGCCAGCATGCCATGACCAGCGCGCCACGCAAGCCCGCCGAGCGTGAGTTCGCCATCGGCATCACGATCGCCTTGCTGTCGGCGGCCGCACTGGGGTTCATTCCCGTCTTTGCGCGCCTGTCCTACGATGGCGGAACGGCGCCCTGGACACTGGTGCTGCTCCGAGCGCTCTTCGGCCTGGTCATGGCCGCCACGGCGTGCGGCCTGTTGCGTCTCGACATGCGGGTGCCACGCGACCTCTGGGGGCTGCTGCTGCTGACCGGCATCGGCCTGACCATGATCTCGGTCGGCTACATGACCAGCGTCGCCTATATCCCGGTCAGCCTGGCGGCGATCCTGTTCTACACCTTCCCGCTGATCGTGCTCGGCGCCAAGATGGTGCTGGCGCGCCGGCTGCCCGGTCCCCGGCGCTCGGGCGCCTACGCGGTCGCCTTTGTCGGTCTTGTGCTGGCGCTCGGTACCGACATGGGCAGCATGGACTGGCGCGGCCTCGGACTGGCCATGACGGCCTCGGCGGGGGCGGCACTTATGTATATCGCCGGCGAGCGCGTGCTTGCCCGCATGGGCATGCTGCAGGTGGCTTTCTATACGCACTTGGTCGCGGTGCCGGTGATGGCCGCCGCTACCTTCGGCACGGACAGTTTCATCACGCCGGCCACCGATGCCGGCTGGCATGCGGTGCTGGCCGCCGGGGTCTTCTACATGTTCGGCGTCGGCACCCAGTTTCCGGCCCTCAAGTTCGCCGGCGCCGTGCCGGCGTCGCTGGTCTCCAACGCCGAGCCCCTGGTGTCGCTGGCCGTCGCCGCCGTGGTGCTGGGCGAGCGCCTGAGCCCGCTGCAATACTTGGGGGGTGCCTTGGTCATCGCCGCCGTGGCGTTCGGCACCTGGCTGATGAGCGACGGCCAGGAAAGCGCGGCACCTCAGGCGTCGTAGCCGAAGCCGGCGAATTCCTCTTCGACGACCTCGAAGGCCGTCAGGTCCTCGGTCTGCAATCCAAGGAACACCGGGTCGGCGCTGGTCCGATAGATGTTGACCTTGGCGTTGTAGACATCCCGCGTTCGGCCGTGCTTGTCGGAGATTCTGTAGCGCTTGATGCCGAAGCCCTCGTTGGCGAGCTTGGCGCCGGTCAGATAGCACTTGATGCTCTCGATGCCGTCCTCCGACAGCACCAGGCCTTCCAACGACGACAGGGTCGACTGGGTGCGTTCGATGAAGCCGGTGGTATCGAGGCGGATTTCGTCGCCGGTCATGCCGTCCGGCATGGGGGCAAAGAAATCGCCGACCAGGACCTGGCCCGGCATGGCGCGCTCGCTCATGCGCGCCAGCTCGATGGTGACGTCGCCGACGATGTAGCTGTAGATGGTCGGGCTCAGCCCCTCGGACTGGTAGAACTCGTAATGCCCGCCGATGTGGAAGCACGTCCTGAGCAGCGGCGACATGTTGGAGTGCTGGGACTTGCGCCGCGCGATGGCATTGTCGGCCAGCACCAGATGCATGAAGTGGTAGAGGTTGACGTTGGCCTGCACCGAGCGGTCCCGGTTCCAGATGTAGAAACCGTCGCCGGTGGTGGTTCGGGCGAAACTGATGTCGATGCGCTTCTTCAACAGCTTGGCGTAGGCGGAATTGAGCGAGTACGCGAGGCTGTTCAACTGCGTCACCTGCTCCAGTGGTGACAGCAGCGAGAAGCCGACGATGTCGAACAACGCCACCGCCCGGTCCTCGACGTAGCTGATGCCGAAGCGCTTGATCGCCATCTCCAGCACCTCGTCCGGAACGTCGACGCCGGGCTCGAACGGCAATTCGATGTGCTGGATCTCGTAATCCAGGGTCTCCGCGGCCTCGGCCAAGCGCGCCGGCTCCAGGTGCTTGGCGCCGGTGATCAGTTCCTCGATCACGGCCCCCTGCCGGGTGCCGCCGCCGTCTTCCTCGGCGCCGATGCCGGCGAAGGCGATCAGCGTGTAATGCGGGATGACCAGGACGTCGAGCCCGCGCCCGCGCGCCGTCCAGGCCAGGATCAGGTTGCGACCCAGGCTCCACAGCCGGTGCAGTTCCACGTCGAGGGCGGCCAGGTGTCGCTGCTGATCGTCATGATCCACCGTGGCCGCGGCTTCTTGCTCGATCTCTGGTGCCTTCTTGATGTCATCAGCCATCGGCTACGCCCCCGCGCTGGTCAGGTGGTCTCCACCGCGGTGCCGTTTGCCGAAACCATCAGCATGGTGGCGCCGCCGGAAATGACCTCGTAGTCCAGATCGATGCCGATCACTGCATTGGCGCCCAGCGCCTTGGCCTCGGCCGTCATCTCGGCCATGGCAAGGTCCTTGGCCTTCTTGAATTCCTTCTCGTAGGTGCCCGAGCGACCGCCGACGATATCGGTGATGCCGGCCAACAGATCCTTGACCAGATTGGCCCCCATTACCGCCTCGCCGGAGACGATGCCCAGGTATTTGACGACGTGCTGTCCCTCGATGGACTGGGTGGTGGTCAATATCATGGAAGTCCCTCGCGTTAGGTGATGAGCGCTTCAACCCCGCGGCGGATGGTATTACGCGGGCGGTGGAATGTCGAAGGCCTTGAGGCGTTTCGTCTGCCGGCGGGCCAGCTTCTTCTCGTCGAAATCGTCGATCAGGTCGTGGAACAGGCGGTGCCAGTTGACCTCTGCCTTCAGGTGCGTGAAGACGCTGCCGAGACCGATGGCCGCCCGGTCCATGAGCACGAATTCGCGCGGCGGCGTCACACCCCCGATCTCGCGCAGTTCCCGGTGCACCTTGGCCGCCACGCCGGCGCCGTAGGCGACGCCGGCGCGCTCCTGGATCGGCTGCACCCGGTCCTCCAGCAGCGGCGCATACAGAAAGCGCGCCCACTGGTTGAGGATTTCGATCACCGAGTGGTCGAGGTTGCTGAAGCCCCAGGTTTCGTAGGCATGCACGGCGAGGTCCATGTCGTCGTCGCGGATCGCCTTGTAGAGATCGATGACGGCACGCACGAAGCTCGGCTTGAAGACGCGAACACAGCCGAAATCCATCAGGTTCACGGCACCATCCTCGCGCACCGTGTAGTTGCCCAGGTGCGGGTCGCCATGGATGACGCCGGAGCCATAGAACGGCACGTACCAGGCGCGAAACATGTTCAGCGCAACGGTGTTTCGCATCTCCAGACGCTGATCGACGAAATCCAGCAGCGGTGCGCCCGAGAGCCAGGTCATGGAAATCAACCGCCCAGACGACAGTTCCTCCAGCACCTCGGGCACGTGCACGGCAGTCTCGCCAGCCAGCATGTCGCGGAACAGCGCCATGTTTCGGGCCTCGCGGCGGTAGTCCAGTTCCTCGCGCAGGCGTTCGGACAGCTCCTTGTGAATCTCGGAAGGGTCGAGTGCCGGGTCGTAGCGCCGGTAGATGGCGAACACGACTTTGAGCTGCTTCAGGTCGGCCTCGACGGCGGAACCCATGTCCGGGTACTGGACCTTGCAGGCGAGATCGCGCCCGTCGTGGCTGGTCGCCCGGTGGACCTGGCCCAGGGACGCCGCCTTCGCCGCCTCGTGCTCGAACGAGGCATAGCGCTGCTGCCAGCCGGCGCCCAGTTCGGCCGTCATGCGGCGCTTAACGAAGGCCCAGCCCATGGACGGCGCGTTGGTCTGCAATTGCTTCAGTTCGGTGATGTATTCCTCGGGTAACACATCCGGCACGGTGGCCAGGATCTGTGCCACTTTCATCAACGGCCCCTTCAGGCCCCCCAGTGCGGCGTGCAGGTCGGCCGCGTGTTCAGCCTTGTCGAACTGCAACCCGAAGAACTGCCCGCCGGCCACCTTGGCGGCCAGACCGCCCATGGCCGTGCCGACACGGGCATAGCGCTTGACGCGGCCACCGAGGTTGTTGTCATCAGCCATGAGCGCGGGCACTGGTGCCGGTAAAGGTTTCGGCCAACCAGCCCTCGATGCGTTCGGCGACGTCGATCCAGGCCGGTTCCAGCATCACCGCATGACCAATGCCGGGGATGATCTCTGCCCGCCGACCCAGTAGCGTCGCCGTCCAGTGCACGTGGGCCGGGCTGATCAGCCGGTCCTCGGCACCACCCAGGACCAGTATCGGCAGGCCCCAGTGGGCCAGCGGATTAAAGGCCTGCAGGCCGTGCAGCGCCATCACCGCCTGGCGCGACTCGCTCTGGAACCGGGCCAGGTAGGACAGCGCCTCATCGTTGCCGACCGCATCGGAGAACAAGGCACGCCGCAACACCTCGGGCGAACCGCACTCATCGCCGCCCAGGATGCCGGCCACTTCGCCAAATAACAGCGGATCGCCCATGGCCATCTCCATGGCCGGCGCGCTCAGGCCCGTCGGCGGCACGCTGGAAACAAGCGCCACGCCGGCTACCGCCTCCTCCAACGAAGCCCGAAGTGCCAGCAACCCACCCATGGAATGGCCGATAACCGCGGGCGCTGCCGGCATGTCCCGAATGGCGGCGACGACGGCGGCCACATAGTCGGTGATGGAAAAATCCTGCAATTGATCGGCGTCGGCGGCGCCGTGACGGCCCGGCAGGTCGACCGCGGTGACGTCGTGACCGCGCTCACGCAGCCACGGCGCCATGTGTTCCTCCCAACACCAGGCGCCGGCGAAGGCGCCGTGCACGAGCAGCAGCGGTGGAGCGGCCCCGGGCTTCACCCGAGCGCCTCCAGCTCGTCGATCAGACCGGCGATGACATCAAGGCCGCGCGACCAGAACGCCGGATCGGCGGCATCGAGGCCGAAGGGCGCCAGCAGTTCGCGATGGCGCAAGGTGCCGCCGGCACGCAGCATCTCCAGATACTTGTCTTGGAAGCCGGCATGGCCCGACTGAAACACGGCATAGAGCGAATTCACCAGGCAGTCGCCGAAGGCATAAGCGTAGACGTAGAACGGCACGTGCAGGAAGTGCGGCACATAGGCCCAGTACATGCGGTAGTCGTCGCGGAATTCGAATGCGGGGCCGAGGCTCTCGCGCTGCGCATCCATCCAGATGTCACAGATGGCCTCGGTGGAGAGCTCTCCCTCGGCGCGGGCGGCATGGACGCGGGCCTCGTAGCTGTGGAAGGCGATCTGGCGAACCACCGTGTTCAGCATGTCCTCGACCTTGCCAGCCAGCAGCACCCGGCGGCGGCGCGGATCATCGCCGGCGGCATCCAGCATGGCGCGGAAGGTCAGCATCTCGCCGAAGACCGACGCGGTCTCCGCCAAGGTCAAGGGCGTGTCGGCCAGCAACGCCCCCTGCCCCGCCGCCAGCACCTGGTGCACGCCGTGCCCGAGCTCGTGGGCCAACGTCATGACGTCGCGCGACCGGCCGTGAAAGTTGAGCAGCACGTAGGGATGCGCCGACGGCACCGTCGGGTGCGAAAAAGCACCCGACTGCTTGCCCGGGCGCGGCGGCGCGTCGATCCAGTTCTCGTCGAAGAAGCGGCCGGCGATGGCCGCCATCTCGGGCTCGAACGCGTGGTAAGCGCCGAGCACGGTCTCGCGTGCCTGGCGCCAGCCGATTTCGCTGTCGTCGTCCTCCGGCAGCGGCGCGTTGCGGTCCCAGTGCTGCATGACGTCGAAGCCGAGCCAGCCGGCCTTCAGCTGGTAGTAGCGATGGCTGAGGCGCGGGTAGCCGTCGCGCACGGCACCGACCAGGGCGTCCACCACCTCGTCCTCGACCTGGTTGGCCAGGTTGCGCGACGCCATCGGGTTGGCGTGGCTGCGCCACAGGTCCTCGACCGCCTTGTCCTTGGCCAGCGTGTTGGTAATCAGGGTCAGCACTCGCGACTGGCTTTCCAAGCCCGCTGTCAGCGCCTCGGCAGCCTGGCGGCGGGTCTCGCGGTTCGGCTCGGACAAACGGTCGAGTGTGTCGCTGAGCGTCAACTCGGCGCCGCCGACGTCGAGCCGAATGTCGGCCATGGTCTCGTCGAACAATCTGACCCAGGCCTGGCGGCCGGCGACGGATTTTTCCAACAACAAGCGTTCCATGTCGTCGCCCAGTTCGTGCGGGCGGAACAGCCGCGTTGCCTCGATCCAGGGCCGGTAGCGGGCGACCTCCGGGTCCGCGTAGAGCAGCTCCAGATCGGCGTCCTCCAGCCGGTTGAGCTCCAGCGTGAAAAACAGGATTCGCGACGAGATGTCGGTGATGCGCTCGCGGGTGGTCTGGTTGAAGCGCCCAAGATCCTGATCGGCCATGTCGCCGGCGTAGCGCAGATAGGCATAGCTGGCGAGCCGACCGAGCCGTTCGCTGATCGCCTCGTAGGCCAGGATGGCCGTCCCCAGTGCCGCACCATCAAGCTCCGCCACACGTCCCTTGTGCGCGGATTCCAGGGCTTTGGCGTCGCTATCGGCCTGCTCCAGGTCGGCGGCGAACTCGGCGCTGTCGGGCCCTGGATAGAGATGCGACAGGTCCCAATCCGGCAATTGATGCTCGGCGGCTGAAGCGTCGGTCTGGCTCATGGCGGGCTCCCTCGTGTTACTGTCCAGACATAAGACTGGAAATCGGCCCCGGCAATCACAATGATGTGCATGATTGCCGAACGGGGGTTCCGAACCATGACAAGTCATCCGACGCCGCGCGACTGGCCTAATCTCGTCACCATGTTCTTCGACCAGGTGGCGGCGCGCGGCGATAGGCCGTTTCTCTGGGCCAAGCGCGACGGCCCCTACCAGCCCATGAGCTGGGGTGACGCCGCGGCCCGGGTGACACCACTGGCCCGCGGGCTGATCGCGCAGGGCGTCGGCGCCGGCGACCGGGTGGTGCTGGTCTCAGAGAGCCGGCCGGCCTGGCCCATCGCCGACATCGCCATCATGTCGGTGGGCGCCATCACGGTGCCGGCCTACACCACGAACACCGAGGCCGACCACCTCCACATCCTCACCGATTCTGGCGCCAAGGGAGCCATCGTTTCGACCCGCCGGCTGGCGCAGCGGCTGCTGCCCGCCGCCGCCCAGGCCCCGGAGCTCGAATTCGTGGTCACGCTGGAAGACCTGGAGGACGCCCCACCAGAAGGCCTCCGCGTCATCCCCATGGACGATCTGCTGGAGGTCGGCCGGGCGCGACGTGAGAACATCGTCGAGCAGGCCGCGGCGCTCACGCGCGACGACAGTGCCTGCATCATCTACACATCCGGCACCGGCGGTGTGCCCAAGGGCGTGGTGCTGCACCACGGCGCCATCCTGCACAACTGCATGGCCGGTGTCGAAACGCTGACCGAACTGGGCCTGGGCGACGAGGTTTTCCTATCGTTCCTGCCCTTGAGCCATTCCTACGAGCACACGGGCGGTCAGTTCCTGCCGATCGCCATCGGCGCTGAAATCTACTACGCCCAGGGCATCGAAAGCCTGGCTTCCAACATGCTGGAAGCGCGGCCCACCATCATGATGGCGGTACCCAGGCTCTACGAGACTCTGCACCACCGCATCACCATCGGCGTCAAGAAAGCCGGCGGCACCAAGGAGAAGCTGTTTCAAAAGGCCTACGACCTCGGCCGCCGCCGGCACGAAACCCCGGCTAGCCTCGGCCTCGGCGATCGGCTGATGGACAAAGCCGTCGACAAGCTGGTGCGCGACAAGATCCGCGCCCGCTTCGGCGGCCGCCTGAAGGCGCTGGTCTCGGGCGGTGCACCGCTGAACCCCGAGATCGGCATGTTCTTCACGGCACTCGGATTGCGCCTGCTGCAGGGTTATGGCCAGACCGAATCAGCGCCGCTGATCAGCGTCAACCGCAAGAACTCCATGAAACTGCACACGGTCGGGCCGCCCGTCGCCGACACCGAGGTCCGCATCGCCGACGACGGCGAAATCCTGGTGCGCGGCGAACTGGTCATGAAGGGCTACTGGAACAACGAGGAAGCCACCAATCAGGCCATTCAGGACGGCTGGCTGCACACCGGCGATATCGGCCACCTGGACGACGATGGCCACCTGGTCATCACCGACCGAAAGAAGGACATCATCGTCAATTCCGGCGGCGACAACATCGCCCCCCAGCGTATCGAGGGCCTGCTGACGGTAACGCCCGAGATCGCCCAGGCCATGGTCGCCGGCGACAAGCGCCCGCACCTGGTGGCGCTGGTGGTGCCCAAGGACGACTGGCTGACCGGTTGGAAACGCGAGACCGGCAAGACGGGCGACCTGGCGTCGCTGGCCGACGATGCCGACCTGCATAAGGCGCTTTCCGACGCCATCAGCGGGGTCAACAAGGAGCTTTCCAATATCGAGAAGGTGCGCAAATTCATCGTCGCCCGGGAACCCTTCACCATCGACAACGAACTGATGACGCCGACCATGAAGGTGCGCCGCCACAAGGTGCGCGAAATCTATGGCGACCGGATGGAAGCGCTCTACCGCTGAGCGGTGCCGAGGCGGCGTTCGCGCACGGCGATGTAGGCGCCACTCGTCGCGATGACGGCGATGCCGGCCCAGGTCCAGGTATCCGGAAAGTCACCGAACACGAGATAGCCGTAAGCGGCTGCGCTGACTATTTCAACATAGCTGAACGGTGCCAGCACGGCCGCCGGCGCGAAGTCGTAAGCGCGGATGAGCAGCCAGTGAGCGATAACCGAAGCGATCCCCATCACGGCAACCAACACCAACGCCTGGCCTTCCGGTGCCGACCACTGAAAGACCGCGAAGGGCGCCAGCACGACTGTGCCGAACGCGGCCTGAAAGGCCAAGGTGTGCCACGGGTCGGCCTGGCCCGACAGCCGGCGGGTCAACAAGTTGTACAGCGCGAAAGCAACGGCGGCGATCAGAACCGGAACGACGCCAACATTAACCTCGGCCAAGCCTGGCCGCACGACCAGCAGCGTGCCGCAAAAGCCGACACCGACCGCAAACCAGCGCCGCCAGCCAACTCGCTCGCCCAAGACCAACGGCGCCAAAGCCGTGACCAGGAACGGATAGATGAAGTAGACCGCAAGGGCATCGGCCAGTGGCATCGTCCGCAGCCCCTGAAAGAACAATACCGTGGCGGCGACCAGCGCCAAGGCCCTCAGCGACTGCATCCAGGGATGCCGGAAGCCGCCGCCGCGCTGCGCGAAGATCAATGCCAGCGGCAACGCCAGCACGAGGTTGGCGGCGAACCGCGCCCAGGCGATCAGCAGCACCGCGTAGCCCAGATTGCCGAGAGCCTTGGCCGACGTATCCATGGCCGGAATGACCATCCAGACGGCGATGAATAGCAGAATGCCCCGATTGAAAGAGCCAGGCGCCGGATCACTCACCAGGACGGCCCATCGCTGAGAAACGGCAGCAGGTGGTCGAGCACCGCCTCCGGCGCCTCCTCGGCCAGGAAATGGCCGGAGGTCACGGGACCGCCGGTGACTTCGACCCCATCGGCGACCCAGGTCCGCCAGACGTCGAGCGGGCTGGTGCGGCCCGGGCCACCGGTATCGCGTTTCTGACCCCAGAGGCACATCACCGGGCATTGAATGCGGCGGCCGGATGCCCGGTCGGCCTCGTCGTGGGCGTGGTCGCAGGTGGCGCCGGCGCGGTAATCCTCGCCGGTGGCGTGGATGACCTCGGGCTTGCGGAAGCAGCGTTGGTATTCGGCCATGGCGGCCGCATCGAAAGCGGAGAAGTCGGCCGACCAGCTCCGGTGTAGGCGTTCCAGCCAGAGGTCGGGATCGTGGCCGATCATGGTCTCCGGGAAAGGCGCCGGCTGGGCCAGGAACGACCAGTGGAAGCCGCCGATGGCGCGGTCTTTATCAGTGGCATCCCACATGTCCAGCGTCGGCACCACGTCGAGGGACGCCATGCGCGCGACCCGCTCCGGATGGTCGAGCGCCATGCGATAGGTGACCCGGGCACCCCGGTCATGGCCGACCACGGCGAAGCGCTCGTGGTCGAGTTCCGCCATCAGCCGGACGATGTCGGTGGCCATGGCACGCTTGGAATAGGTTTCGTGGGCGTCGTCCGTGGCCGGGCAGCCGCTGTCGCCATAGCCACGCAAGTCCGGGCAGACGACGTTGAAACGCTCGGCCAACCTAGGCGCTACCCGGTGCCAGATGACATGGGTCTGCGGATAGCCGTGCAGCAGCACCACGGGCGGTCCGTCGCCGCCATGGCGGAGGTTGATCTCGGTCTCGCCGACATCGATGCGGCGGCTTTCGAATTCCTCGAACATATCGGTTCCTCTACGTCAGCCGACGGCGGCTGGCAATGAAGATTCCGCCGAGGATCATGGCCAGCGCCCCGACCGCCTGCAGCGTGATGGCCTCGTCCAGGATGACGGCGCCGAAGCCGATGCCGAACACCGGGATCAGGTAGTTGAGGAAGGCGACGAAGCTGGGCGTCTGTTGCGATACCAAGTGGAAGAAGACGACATTGGCGAAGGCCGTGGCCACCAGGCCCAGGTAGGCCGCCGCCACGATCGTCTCCACCGTCGGCACCTGCCACGGCGTCGCCGTCACCAGCGCGCCGGCCAGGACCAGCAGACACGACCAGATCATGGTCGCCGACACCTTGTGGGCCAGCGGGGCCGGCGGTGCGTTGCGCGCCAGCACGACCGAGATGGCGTAACAGACGGCGCCGCCCGCCGTCGCCAGCTGACGGGGCAGCTCGCCCCCCAGACCCTGCAGCGCGGCCGGCCCAACCAGTACGACGATGCCGCAAAAGCCCAATCCCACGCCCGTCGCCTTCGGTGGCGTCAAACGGTCGCCGGCGGCGAAAAAATGAGCCAGCACCGCCGTGCACAGCGGCATGGTGGCCATCAGGATGGCGGCCAGCGCGCTGTCGATGGCCTCCACCCCCCAGCTGATGAGGAAGAACGGCAGCGCGTTGCCGAACAGCCCGAAGAAGAATGCTGCCCGCCACAATACCGGGTCGCGCGACAGGCCCCGGCCGATGACCAGTGAAACCAGCACCGCGCCGGTCATCGCCAGCATCAGACGCAAGGCCGTGAAATTGAGGGCCGGGATATCGGCGACGCCGATCTTGATGACAAAGAACGACGAGCCCCAGATGCCGGCCAGCACCAGCAGCAGGGCCACGTGGCGCGGGCGGACCGGCGGCGCCGCGCCCGGCGCAGAGCTCAAGCGTCGATGCCGTGGTAGTCGCGATACCAGTCGATGAAGCGCGGAATGCCCTCGTCGATGCCCGTCCGCGGCTCGAAACCGAGGTCGCGACGGCTGGCCTCGATGTCGGCGAAGGTCTCGGCCACGTCGCCCTTCTGCATCGGCTTGAAGTCGATCTCGGCTTTCTTGCCCAGCGCGTCCTCCAACACCGAGATGAATCGCATCAGCGGTTCCGCGTGGTGGTTGCCGAGATTGTAGACGCGATGCGGCGGCGTCTCGCCATCGTCCTTCGGTGGCCGGTCGAGACAGGCCAGCACGCCGGCGATGATGTCGTCGATGTAGGTGAAGTCGCGCGCCATCTCGCCATTGTTGAAGACTTCGATCGGCTCGCCAGCGAGAATCTTGCGGGCAAAAATATAGGCCGCCATGTCGGGCCGGCCCCAGGGCCCGTAGACGGTGAAGAAGCGCAGCCCCGTCTGCGGCACCCGGTGGATGTAGGCGTAGGACTGCGCCATCAGTTCGCCCGCCCGCTTGGTCGCGGCATAGAGCGACAGCGGCCGGTCGACGCGCTCTTCGACGCTGAACGGCATCTGGGTGTTGCCGCCATAGACCGACGACGAGGACGCATAGACGAAATGCTTCAACACGGGCAGCGTGCGGCAGGCCTCCAACAGCACCAGATGGCCTTCCACGTTGGCCCGGGTGTAGGCGTAGGGATCGACCAGCGAATGCCGCACGCCGGCCTGGGCCGCCAGGTGCACGACCCGGTCGATGTCCGAATGATCGACCACAACCCGCGCGACGGATTCGCGATCGGCAATGTCGGCCCGGACGAAACGGAAATCGTCGCTGGCTCCCAGGCGGGCCAGGCGGGCTTCCTTCAGGGCGACGTCGTAGTAGTCGTTGACCTCGTCGAGGCCAACGACCTGCTCGCCGCGCGCCAGCAGGGCCGCCGCCGTATGGTATCCGATGAAGCCGGCGGCACCGGTCACGAGAACGGTCATGGGATTTCCTGGATGCTCTTTTCGTATGGGGTTCGCGAATGCCGCTTCCTCATACCCCGGAGTGAAGGAAAAATCACCCCCCGCGTGAGCGGAATTCGCCTGACACCGGAATATGGGTTGGAGGAAAGGAAATTTCCCCTGGGACCTGATATCCGGTCAGTTTCCACCCTATCCGTGGCCAGCCAGAAAACGTCGTTGCGTTTCGCTGGCCAGGCGTTGTGCGCCCTCGGTACGAGGGTTAGGCTTGCCGGCAGCGTCACCATGGGGATGGGAACGGCATGGGCCTGTTGCGGGTCGACCTGGAAGACAAATACACGCGTTCGGACGGCCGGGTATTCCTGAACGGCACCCAGGCCCTGGTCCGGCTGGCGCTGGAACAGCGCCGGCGCGATCAGGCGCAGGGGCTGAATACGGCCGGCTATGTCACCGGCTACCGGGGATCGCCGCTCGGCGGCATGGACCGGGAATTTGGCCGCGCCGGGGCCATCCTGCAGGATCACAATGTCAAATTCCATCCGGCGGTGAACGAAGACCTAGCGGCGACGGCGCTCTGGGGTAGCCAACAGGTCGGCATGTTCCAAGGCGCCAAGCACGATGGCGTTTTCGGCATCTGGTACGGCAAGGGGCCGGGCGTCGACCGCTCGGGCGACGTCTTCCGCCACGCCAACATGGCCGGCACCGCGCCAAACGGCGGCGTGCTGGCGCTGGCCGGCGACGATCCGGCCTGCAAGTCGTCGACCGTGCCGAGCCAGAGCGAGCACGCGCTGATCGACGCCAACATCCCGGTGTTCCACCCGGCCAACCTGCAAGAAGTGATGGAATACGGCCTCTATGGCTGGGCCATGTCGCGCTTCGCCGGTGTCTGGGTGGGCATGAAATGCATCACCGACAACGTGGACACCTCGGCCTCCATCGAGATCGATCCGGACTGGCCGGACATCATCCTGCCCGAGGATTTCGAGATGCCGCCGGGCGGCCTGCACATCCGCTGGCCCGACCCGCCGCCCGACCAGGAGGTGCGCCTGCACCGGCACAAGGTCTACGCCGCCCTCGCCTTCGCCCGCGCCAACGGCCTCGACAAGGTGGTGCTGGACAGCCCGAAGCCGCGCTTCGGCATCGTTTCCACCGGCAAGTCGCATCTCGACGTCATGCAGGCGCTGGACGACCTGGGCATCGACGATGAAGCCGCCCGCGCCATCGGGCTCAGGGTGATGAAGGTGGCCATGCCCTGGCCGCTGGAGAAAGAGGGCATGCGCGCCTTCGCCGAAGGCCTGGAAGAAATCCTGGTGGTCGAGGAGAAACGCGCGGTCATCGAGAACCAGTTGAAGGAACAGCTCTACAACTGGCGCGCCGACGTCAGGCCCAAGGTGGTTGGCAAGTTCGACGAGCACGGCGAATGGATCCTGCCGTCCGCCGGCGAGTTGACCCCGGCCCGCATCGCCCGCGCCATCGCCAAGCGGCTGGAACCGTTTCACCAGAGCGATAGCATCGAGACGCGGCTGCGCTTCCTCGACGAAAAGGAACGCCAGCTGACCGAGCGCCAGCCCGGCATCCAGCGCATCCCCTACTTCTGCTCCGGCTGCCCGCACAGCACGTCGACCAAGGTGCCGGAGGGGTCGCGCGGCGTCGCCGGCATCGGCTGCCATTACATGGCCATCTGGATGGACCGGGATACCGAGACCTTCACTCACATGGGCGGCGAGGGAGCGAACTGGATTGGTCAGGCGCCGTTCACCGAGACCGAGCACGTGTTCGTCAACATCGGCGACGGCACCTATTTTCATTCCGGCATCCTGGCACTCCGCGCCCTGGTGGCGGCCAAGGTCAACATCACGTTCAAGGTGCTCTACAACGACGCCGTGGCCATGACCGGTGGTCAACCCATGGACGGGCCGCTGGACGTGGCGCGCATCAGCCGCCAGGCCGCCGCCGAGGGCGCCCAGCGCATCGCCGTGGTCACGGACGAACCCGGTAAGTACCCATCCGGCACCGACTTCGCCCCCGGCACCAGCATCGACCACCGGCACGACCTGGACCGGGTGCAACGCGAGCTACGCAACATCAAGGGCGTCTCGGTGCTGATCTACGACCAGACCTGCGCCGCCGAAAAACGCCGGCGCCGCAAGCGCGGCACCTTCCCCAACCCGCCCAAGCGGGCCTTCATCAACGACGCCGTGTGCGAAGGCTGCGGCGATTGCGGCGTCGCGTCGAACTGCGTCTCCATCACCCCGGTGGAGACGGAGCTCGGCCGCAAGCGGGCCATCGATCAGTCCTCGTGCAACAAGGATTTCACCTGCGTCGACGGCTTCTGCCCCAGCTTCGTCACCGTGCACGACGCCGAACCGCGCAAGGGCGAAGCCACCCAAGGCCTGTCCGCCGACCATCCGTTCCCGGTATTGCCGGATCCGGACCTGCCGTCGACGGCCGAGCCCTACGGCATGATCGTCACCGGCATCGGCGGCACCGGCGTGGTCACCATCGGGGCGCTGATCGGCATGGCGGCGCACATGATGGGCAAGGGCATCACGGTGCTCGACGTGGCCGGCCTGGCGCAGAAGAACGGCACCGTGTTCAGCCATCTCCGCATCGCCGACCGGCAGGAGGACGTGCACGCGGTGCGCATCGCCGCCGGCGGTGCCGAATTGCTGCTCGGCTGCGACATGGTGACGGCAGCCGAATTCGACACGCTGGCCAAATTGGAATCCGGACGCTCCCGCGCCGTCGTCAACGGCCAGCGCACCATGACCGCCGAATTTACGCAGGACCCGGATCTCGCGTTCCCCGAGCAAAAGCTGCACCAGGCCATCGAGGCCGCCGCCGGCGACGGCCGGGCCGAATTCGTCGATGCATCAAGGCTCGGCCTGGCGCTGCTGGGCGACGCCATCGCCGCCAATGTCTTCCTGGTCGGTTACGCCTTTCAGCAGGGCCTGGTGCCTGTGTCGGCCGAAGCCCTCGAGGCGGCCATCGATCTGAACGGCATCGCGCCGGCGTTCAACAAGCAGGCCTTCCTCTGGGGTCGCCGCGCGGCGCACGACCCGGACGCGGTCGCGCGGCTCGTCGGACCGGCGCCCGAGGACGCGGCGGAGCCTCCCAAGGTCGAAGAATTCATCTCGCGCCGCATTACCGACCTCAAGGCCTACCAGAACGCGGCCTACGCCGAGCGTTACCGTGCGTTGGTGGCCAAGGTGCGCGAGGCCGAGATTCGCGCCGCCCCCGGTCGCGACGACCTGACGCAGGCGGTCGCCCGTGGTCTCTTCAAGCTGATGGCCTACAAGGACGAGTACGAGGTGGCGCGGCTCTACACCGATGGCCGGTTCAAGCGCGTGCTGGCGGAGAAATTCGAGCCCGGCGCCCGTCTCTCGTTCCACCTGGCACCGCCGCTGATCGCCGAACGGGACCCGGCATCGGGGCATCTCCGCAAGCGCGAGTACGGCGCCTGGGTCATGACCGCCTTCCGTCTGCTGGCGACGCTGAAGGGCCTGCGCGGCACGCCCTTCGATCCCTTCGGGCGTTCGGCCGAACGCCGGCGGGAACGGGAACTGATCGGCGAATACGAAAACGTGCTGGCGGAACTGCTGGCGGGCCTGGATGCCGGCAACCATGGCCTGGCCGCGGATATCGCGTCACTGCCCGAGAGCATGCGCGGGTTCGGCCACGTCAAGGACGCCAACGTGGACCAGGCCCAGGCGCGGGAAGCGGAACTCCTACAGGCTTTTCGAAATCCCAACGCATCGGTGGACGCCGCCGAATAGCGACCGCGATCACTCGACCCAGGCAATCCGCAGGATATTGGTGGCCCCGGGGGTGCCGAAAGGCACGCCGGCGGTGATGACCAGCGGATCCCCGGTTTCCGCCAGGCCTTCCTGCTTGGCCGTGTTGACGGCCTTGGTGACCATTTCGCGGAAGGCATGGATGTCTTCCGTCTGGGCCGAATGGACGCCCCAGACGACGGTCAGCCGGCGCGCCGTATCGCCGCGCGGCGTCAGGCCAAGGATCGGAACCACCGGCCGCTCGCGGGCGGCGCGCAGCGTCGTCGAACCGGTCGACGAATAGGTTACCACCACCGCCGCCGAGATGGTGTCGGCAACCTGGCGGGCGGCCGCGGTGATGGCGTCTGCGGCGGTCGCCTCGGGGCGCCGGCGTTCGGCCTCGCGCAGCTTTCGATAGAGCGGGTCCTGCTCGGCCCGGTGGATGATGCGGTCCATCATGGTCACCGCTTCAAGCGGAAAATCGCCGACCGCCGTCTCGGCCGACAACATCACCGCGTCGGCACCGTCGTAGATGGCGGTGGCCACATCGGAGGCCTCGGCCCGGGTTGGCGTCGGCGAATGGATCATGGATTCCAGCATCTGCGTTGCCACCACCACGGGCTTGCCGGCCTCGCGGCAGGCGGCGACGATGCGTTTCTGCAGTGGCGGCACGTCCTCAGGCGGCACTTCGACGCCCAGATCGCCGCGCGCCACCATGACCGCGTCCGACAGATTGACGATGTCGTCCAGGTGTTCGAGTGCCAGCGGCTTTTCGAGCTTCGACATTACGAAGGCGCGGCCGGCGATGCGCTTTCGGGCGTCAGCGATGTCCTCCGGCCGCTGCACGAAGCTGAGGCCGATGAAATCGACCCCCAGGTCGAGCCCGAAGCGCAGATCCTCCTCATCTTTTGACGTGATCGGCGAGACGTCGAGAATCTTCGACGGTACGTTGACGCCCTTGTGGTTGGAGATTTCGCCGCCGACCACCACGGTGGTGTCGGCGAAATCGTTACCGCATTCTTCCACGTGCAACCGGATGCGGCCGTCGTCGATCAGCAGCTCCGTGCCCGGCTCCAGAGCCCGGAAGATCTCCGGATGCGGCAGGAGTGCCCGCTTCGACGTGCCCAACTCGCCGTCCAGGTCGAGGCGGAAGTGCTGGCCGGGTTCCAGTGTCGCCACGCCGTGCTGGAAATCGCCGACCCGAAGCTTCGGTCCTTGCAGATCCAGAAGGATGCCGATGGGCCGATCGAAGCGCTCTTCCAGGCTTCGGATGGCGTCGTATCGGGCCCGGTGGTCGTCGTGGCTGCCGTGGCTGAAATTGAGCCGAAAGACATCCGCGCCGGCCTCGAAAAGCTGGGCCAGAGTCTCGGTGTCGCTGGTCGCCGGACCGATGGTGGCGACGATCTTGCCGTGCCTGCGTCGTCTCATGGCCGCAACAGTGGCACCGGGCACAAGGCTTGCCAAGGGCGCCATCATGAAACATCCGTGGCACCGCCCCGCCGGCGCGGATAGAATGTGTGCCGAATCGGCGACCGCCAATTGGAGCGCCCGCGGCATGATCAAAAAGCTCTTCTCCCGAGCGCTGTTGTCCATGGTCATGGACAAGGATGCGCGACGCACCCTCGATGCCATGGGGAGCGACGACGCCACGCCGACCCCCAGCAAGAAGGCCAAAGGCAAGAAAGCGAAATCCAAACCCGCGCGGCCGCCCAACGATGACATGCTGGATGACCTGCCCGCGACCCTGATTCAGCAGGCCGTCGACGAGGCCCGGCGCGAGGCGGCGCTGCCGCCCGAAGGCGGCAACACGGACGGCCCCGGCGGCCCGGTCAGTGCCGAACGCCAGAAACTGATCCAGCAAGCCATGGCCGTGCACAAGAAGCAGTCGAAGCTGCTCGACGAGCTGCCGCCGGAGGAACGTGAGAAACTGACCGTGATGGCCATGCACGCCTTCGGCGATGCCCGCACCGAACAGAAAAAAAAGAAGAAGAAAAAGGGCTGAACCGGCCATGCCTCCCGACCAGAGCCCGGCGTCCGGCGATGCCCACACGGACACCCTGGCGGACGAGATTCGCGCCGGCAGCCGCCGCGCCCTCGCCCGCGCCATCACGCTCATTGAATCCACCCGACGTGACGACCGGACCCGCGCCAATGCGCTGCTGGCTGGCCTGCTGCCGGCCACCGGCGACGCCGTCCGCATCGGCATCACCGGCGTTCCCGGGGTCGGCAAATCGACCTTCATCGAGGCCTTCGGTCTCGACCTGATCGGGCGCGGCCTCCGGGTCGCGGTGCTGGCGGTCGACCCGTCAAGCCCACGCACCGGCGGCTCCATCCTCGGCGACAAGACCCGCATGGAGGGCCTGGCCCGCCACCCGGACGCCTTCATCCGCCCCTCGCCCTCCGGCGGCACGCTGGGCGGCATCGCGCGGCGCACCGGCGAAGTCATGTTGGCTGTCGAGGCCGCCGGTTTCGACGTCGTGCTGATCGAGACCGTCGGCGCCGGCCAATCGGAATTCGCCGTCGCCGACCTCGCCGACATGTTCATGCTGCTGGTCGCGCCCGGCGGCGGCGACGAGTTGCAGGGCATCAAGAAGGGCATTGTCGAGCTGGCCGACCTGGTCATCGTCACCAAGGCGGATGGCGACCTGGCGCCGGCCGCCGAGCGCGCGCGCAGGGATTACGCGGCGGCGCTGCACATGCTACGGCCGATGGGCGACGGCTGGACGCCCCGCGTGCTGACCACCTCGGCAATGGCCGGCGACGGATTCGACGAAGTCTGGCGGGCGGTGACGGAATTTCGCGACGCCACCGAGACCAGCGGCGAGCGCGAGCGCCGCCGCGCCCTTCGCCGCGGCAAGGCCATGTGGGATGACATCACGGAAACCCTGGTGGCGGCCTTGCAGAACGACGCGCGGGTGGCGGAACTGGCAACCGTGCTGGAAGCGGACGTGGAGGCCGGGCGGATGACACCGACCACGGCGGCGGAGCACCTGCTCAGCGCGTTCCGGGCCACCACGACTGACACCGAATAGGGTCCTCGGACCCTCGCCGACGCGCGCCCTTGGAACACCCTTCATGTTGTGAAATTGGCACGGTTGCGGCGGCGCGCCCGTCTGCTATGTTCGGCGCTCGAAAATTTCGTCCCCCCGCCACAAGGAGCCCCGACCGAAGATGCGCTGGATTGTATCCACTCTGCTCGCCCTCTCGCTCACTTTGATCGGCAACACCGCCATGACCGCCAGCCTGGATCCCGAAAACACCCTCTACATGGACCTGGAGAAAGGCCGCGTGGTCATCGCCATGCGCCCGGACCTGGCGCCCAAGCACGTCGCCCGGATCAAGGAACTGGTGCGCCAAGGCTTCTACGACGGCCTGGTCTTCCACCGGGTCATCGGCGGATTCATGGCCCAGGGCGGTGATCCGGACGGCAACGGCACCGGCGGTTCAGGCCAGAATCTGCCGGCCGAATTCTCGTCGGAAAAACATGTGCGCGGCACCGTCTCCATGGCGCGCTCCGGCCACCCGGACAGTGCCGACAGCCAGTTCTTCATCGTCTTCGCGCGTTCGCAATGGCTTGACGACCAGTACACAGTCTGGGGCCGCGTCGTCGAGGGCATGAAGTACGTCGGCATGCTGAAACGCGGCGACAAGCACGCCAACGGCCTGGTCAAGGACCCGGACAAGATCGTCCGCATGCAGGTAATGGCGGACGCCAAGTAGCGCCGCCTGACCGGGCCTACCTGCTCAAGGCGCGGATGGCCCGGTCCAGGCCGTCCAGAGTCAGCGGAAACATGCGGCCTTCCATGATCTCGGAGACCATCTGGATGGACTGGGTGTTGTCCCACCAGGTCTCGCGCACCGGGTTCAGCCACACCGCCTTCGGATAGATGCTGGCCATGCGCTGTAGCCAGAGGCCGCCGGGCTCGTCGTTCCAGTGCTCGACGCTGCCGCCGGGATAGACCAGCTCATAAGGGCTCATGGAGGCGTCGCCGACGAAGATCACCTTGTAATCGGTGGGATACGTGTGCAGCAATTGCCAGGTGTCCAGGGTGTGCGTGTGGCGGCGCCGGTTGTCGCGCCAGACCTTCTCGTAGACGCAGTTGTGGAAGTAGAAGTATTCCAGGTGCTTGAACTCGGCACGGGCCGCCGAAAACAGTTCCTCAAGCACCTTCACGTGCGGGTTCATTGACCCGCCGACATCGAAGAACAGCAGCACCTTGACCGCGTTGTGGCGCTCCGGCCGCATGGCCAGGTCCAGATAGCCTTTCTTGGCCGTGCCCTTGATCGTGGTGTCGAGATCAAGCTCGGTCGCCGCTCCTTCGCGGGCAAAGCGGCGCAGCTTACGAAGCGCCACCTTGATGTTGCGGGTGCCGAGCTCGACGGTATCGTCCAGGTTCTTGAACTCGCGCTTGTCCCAGACCTTGACGGCGGAGAAGTTGCGGTTGTCGTCCTGGCCGATACGCACGCCCTCGGGATTGTATCCGTAGGCGCCGAAGGGCGAGGTGCCGGCGGTGCCGATCCATTTGGAGCCGCCCTGGTGGCGACCCTTCTGCTCCTCCAGGCGCTGCTTCAGGGTTTCCATCAGCTTGTCCCAGCCGCCCAGGCTTTCGATCAGCGCCTTCTCCTCGTCGGTCAGCACCTTCTCGGCCATCTTGCGCAGCCATTCCTCGGGGATTTCGTGGGTCTCGCCGTCGGTGGCGCTGATGATGCCGTTGAAGACCTCGCCAAATACCCGGTCGAACTTGTCCAGGTTGCGTTCGTCCTTCACCAGGGCCGAGCGCGACAGGTAATAGAACTCGTCGATATCGAAACGCGCGTAGCCCTTCTCCACGGCTTCCACCAGGGTCAGGTATTCACGCAGGCTGGCCGGCACCTCGGCGTCGCGCAGCTTGAGGAAGAAGTCGATGAACATCAGCCCACCACCTTCAGCTTCAACGTCCGTTCATCCAGCCACATGGCGCCGAACACGACGACGCCGAGCATGAACAGCTTGCCGACGGTATTCAGCGGCATGAATTCCATGAGGAATCCATAGACGACGATGCCGCCAACGGCGATGAGCAGCGGCTGCAGGCGTCCGTCCCGCGTCACCCGCGTGCCGCACTCCTTGCAGGCCAGCGGGTTCATGGGTGTCATCCGCCAGGATGAAAACGATGGTAATCCGTGGTTGCAGTTCGGACACTGCATGGCACGAGCCTCACCCCTCCTCGCGCCGGTGCAGGAAGGCGAGGCGTTCCAGCAGGTGCACGTCCTGCTCGTTCTTCAAGAGCGCGCCATAGAGCGGCGGAATCAGGTCCTTCTTGTCGCCGGAGCGTAGCGCGTCGACGGGGATGTCCTCGACCATCAGTAGCTTGATCCAGTCGAGCAGTTCCGAGGTGGACGGCTTCTTCTTCAGGCCGGGCACGTCGCGCAATTCGTAAAACACGCTCATGGCCTCGGCGACCATGCGCTTCTGCACGTCCGGGTGATGCACGTCGACGATGCGCTGCATGGTCTCGGTATCGGGGAAGCGGATGTAGTGGAAGAAACAGCGGCGCAGGAAGGCGTCCGGCAGTTCCTTTTCGTTGTTGGACGTGATGACCACCACCGGGCGCTGGCGGGCGACGATCATCTCCTTGGTCTCGTAGACGTGGAATTCCATGCGGTCGAGTTCCAACAACAGGTCGTTGGGGAACTCGATGTCGGCCTTGTCGATCTCGTCGATCAGCAGCACCGGGCGGACGTCGGACGTAAAGGCCTCCCACAGCTTGCCCTGAACAATGTAGTTGGAGATATCGTGCACGCGCTCGTCGCCGAGCTGCGAATCGCGAAGCCGCGCCACGGCATCGTATTCATAGAGCCCCTGCTGCGCCTTGGTCGTCGACTTGATGTGCCATTGGATCAGGGGTGCGCCCAGGGCCTGGGCGATCTCGGTCGCCAGCACCGTCTTGCCGGTGCCAGGCTCGCCCTTGACCAGCAGTGGGCGTTCCAGGCCGACGGCGGCGTTGACGGCGATCTGCAGATCCTCGGTGGCGACGTAGGTCTCGGTGCCGGTGAAGCGCTTGGTCATGGTGTCCTCTCAGAGGCTCATTCGGCCGGGGCCGGATGGGCGAAGCCGCGGCCCACCAGGGCCACGTTGTCGGGCGTCGGGTGGCGCGGGATCATCAGGGCGAGCACCAGCGACAGTGCGGCCATGGCCGCACCAGCCAGGAACACATAGGTCGACGAGACGACCCAGAGGAAGCCGAACGCCGCCGGGATGATGATCGCCACCATGTGGCTGATGGTGAACGACACGCCCGACGACGACGCGATGTCCTGGGGCGAGGCGATCTTCTGGAAGTAGGTCTTGATGGCGATGGCCATGGCGAAAAAGATGTGGTCGGCGATGTACAGTGCCACGCCGGCCCAGGGCGCCGTTACAAAGGCATAGCCGGTGAACACCAGCACCAGGCCCACATACTCGAAGACCAATGCACGGCGCTCGCCGAAGCGGTGGATCAGCCGGCCGATCTTCGGCGCCAGATAGATGGTCATGGCCATGTTGGCGAGAAACATCAGCGACATCTCGCCGGCGGTGAAGCCGAATTTCTGAACCATCAGGAAACCGGCGAAGACGACAAAGATCTGCCGCCGGGCACCCGACATGAAGACCAGCGCGTACCACAGCCAATAGCGCCGGCGCAGCACGATCTTCCGCGACTGTTCGGCCTTGGCCTGGAATTGCGGAAACGCCGCCCAGCAATAGAGGCCGATGGCGACGCTGATGCCGCCGCCCATCAGGTACACCCACTTGAGGTCGAGGCCCACAACCTCCAGCGCCAGCCAAACCAGCGCGAACGAGACCAGGGCGGCGAACGAGCGCGCGCTGACGATGCGGCCCAGCATCACCGGGGCCTGGTCCTTGGTCGACCATTGCAGGGCCAGCGACTGGTGCAGCGCCTCGAAATAGTGGAAGCCGGCGGACATGATGAAGGTGGTGGCCATCAGGCCGACGAAGGTGGGGAAAAACCCGGTCAGCGATGTGCCGATGCCGAGCAGCAGCATGGACAGCAAGGCCAGGCGCTGTTCCTTGATGATCAGCAGCGCGAACACGAAGGTGAACGACAGGAAGCCCGGCACCTCGCGGAAACTCTGCAGAAAGCCAATCTGGACGCCGTCGAAACCGGCCTGCTCGATGGCGAAGTTGTTCAGCAGTGCCTGCCAGGTGGAGAACGACACCGGCATGCCGATGGCGAGTAGGATCAGCAGCACCTCCGGGCGCCGCCAGCCGGAGTGATTTTCAGTAAAAAGAGAGGTGTCGTCGCTCACGGGCACTCAGCCGACCTCGGCCAGAACCGCCTCGATGGCGTCCAGCGCCGCTTGCCCGCCGGCCCCATCGGGTCCGCCGGCCTGCGCCATGTCGGGCCGGCCACCGCCGCCCTTGCCGCCGACGGCGGCCGAGCCGGCGCGCACCAGATCGACGGCCGAGATCTTGTCCGTCAGATCCTCGGTGACGCCAACCACCAGCGACGCCTTGCCGTCGGTGTTGGAGACCACGGCGATGACGCCGGAGCCGACCTGGCCCTTCAATTCGTCGACCAGGCCCTTCAGTTCCTTGGCCGGCACGCCGTCCAGGAACCTCGGCGAGAACGCGATGCCAGCGACTATCTTCACTTCGGGCTTGATCGCCGCGCCACCGTCGCCGCCACCCATGGCCAGCTTCTTGCGGACGTCCGAAAGCTCGCGCTCCAACTTCTTGCGCTCCTCAACCAGGGACTTGACGCGGGCCGGGACGTCCTGGGGCTGCGCGCGAAGTGCCTCGGCAGCCTCTTTCAGCGCCGCCTCGGTCTCGGCGAAGTAGGTCCGGGCGCCATCACCAGTGAGCGCCTCGATACGCCGGACGCCAGCTGCGACCGCCCCTTCGGAGATAATCTTGAACAGCCCGATATCGCCTGTGCGCTTGACGTGGGTGCCGCCGCAAAGCTCGGTCGAGAAGACCAGGTCGCCGTCCTCGGGCGCGCCCATGGAGACGACGCGCACTTCATCGCCGTACTTCTCGCCGAACAGCGCCATGGCGCCAGCCTCGACGGCGGCGTCGGGCTCCATCAGGCGGGTCGTCACCGTCTCGTTGGCGCTGATCTGGTCGTTGACGTCGGCCTCCACCGTGACCAGTTCATCGGCGCTGACACCCTTGGGATGGCTAATGTCGAAGCGCAATCGGTCGGGCGCGACCAACGAGCCCTTCTGCGTCACGTGATCGCCCAGGCGACGGCGCAGCGCCTCGTGCAGCAGGTGGGTCGCCGAGTGGTTGGCGCGCAATTGCGAGCGGCGGCGGACATCGACCGCAAGGGTCGCATCGTCGCCTACTTTGACGGTGCCGGCCTCGACGGTGCCGAGGTGCACGTGCAGGTCGTCGACCCGCTTCACCGTGTCGGTGACGCGGACGCTGGCACCGTCGGCGCTGGTGATGATGCCGGTGTCGCCCATCTGGCCGCCGGACTCGCCGTAGAACGGCGACTGGTTCAGCACCACGGCGATCTCGTCGCCCTGGCCGGCGCTGTCGGTTCGCGTGCCGTCCCGGACGATGGCCATGACCTGGCCTTCGGCGGTTTCGGTCTCGTAGCCCAGAAAATCGGTGGCGCCGGCGTCGTCGCGGACGTCGAACCAGACCGCTTCCGTCGCCGCGTCGCCGGAACCGGACCAGGCGGCGCGGGCTTCGGCGCGCTGGCGCTGCATGGCGACATCGAAGGTGGCCTCGTCGACGCTCATGCCGCGACCGCGCAGCGCGTCCTGCGTAAGGTCGAGCGGGAAACCGAAGGTGTCGTAGAGCTTGAACGCCACCTCGCCGTCCAGCACGCCGCCTTCGGCTAGGTCCGCCGTGGCCTCGTCGAGTAGGCCCAGGCCCTTCTCCAGTGTGTTCTTGAAGCGGGTCTCCTCAAGCCGGAACGTCTCCGTCATCAAAGCCTCGGCGCGGCCCAGTTCCGGGAACGCTTCGCCCATTTCGTGGCGAAGTGCCGGCACCAGCTTCCACATCAGCGGCTCGGCGCAGCCCATCAGGTGTGCGTGGCGCATGGCGCGCCGCATGATGCGGCGAAGCACGTAGCCGCGGCCTTCGTTGGAGGGCAGCACGCCATCCGAGATCAGGAACGAGCACGCCCGCAGGTGATCGGCGATGACCCGGTGGGAGATGGCGTGTGGACCATCGGCGTCGGCGCCCGAAGCCTCGGCCGAGGCCTTGATGAGGGCGCGCATCATGTCGACTTCGTAGTTGTCGTGGGTGCCCTGCATGACGGCGGCGATGCGCTCCAGACCCATGCCGGTGTCGATGGAAGGTTTCGGGAGCTCGACGCGTTCGTCGGGCGTGATCTGCTCGAACTGCATGAACACCAGGTTCCAGATCTCGATGAAGCGGTCGCCGTCCTCGTTGGCGGAACCCGGCGGGCCGCCCTCGATGTGGTCGCCGTGGTCGTAGAAAATCTCGGAACACGGGCCGCACGGCCCGGTATCGCCCATGGCCCAGAAATTATCAGAGGTCGGGATGCGCAGGATCCTCTCGTCCGGCAAGCCGGCGATCTTGCGCCACAGCGCCGCCGCATCCTCGTCGGACGAATGCACCGTGATCAGCAGCTTGTCGGCGGGCAGCCCGTATTCCTTGGTGATCAGGTTCCAGGCGAGCTCGATGGCGAGTTCCTTGAAGTAGTCGCCGAAAGAGAAGTTGCCCAGCATCTCGAAGAACGTGTGGTGGCGCGCCGTGTAGCCGACGTTCTCCAGATCATTGTGCTTGCCGCCGGCGCGGACGCACTTCTGGCTGGTGACGGCGCGCGAATAGTCGCGCGCCTCGTTGCCGGTGAAGACGTTCTTGAACTGCACCATGCCGGCATTGGTGAACATCAGCGTCGGATCATTGCGCGGCACCAGCGGCGACGACGCCACCTCGGTGTGCCCATTGGCGACGAAGTAGTCCAAAAACGCCCGGCGGATGTCGTTGGCGGTCTGCATGCTCGGTCCTTGGTCTCAGGTGCGGGAACCCGGCGGCGCCGCAAGACCAAGGGTTTTATCCGCTGGCGGGGGGCAAGTCCAGGAAACGGGCCCTTGAATGGCACCTGAACGGCAACGGCCCCGCCGAAGGGCGGGGCCGCGTCCGAATGCGGGAGAAACCGTGGATTATTCGGCGACTGCGCCGGTTTCTGCCGGACCGTTGGGGCCGGCCTCGTCGGTGTCGTCGTCTTCGCCTTCGCCGGCACCGGAGCCAACCATCATTTCCTCGGCGATGAGCCCGTGGTTCTGGCGGATCAGGGCTTCGATCTTGGCCGCCATTTCCGGATTTTCGCGAAGGAACGTCTTGGCGTTCTCGCGGCCCTGGCCGATGCGTTCAGACTCGAACGAGAACCAGGCACCAGATTTGTCGACGATGCCGGCGGTCACGCCGAGGTCCAGCAGCTCGCCCATCTTGGACACGCCCTCGCCGTACATGATGTCGAATTCGATGACCTTGAACGGCGGCGCCAGCTTGTTCTTCACCACCTTGACCCGGGTTTGGTTGCCGACCACCTCGTCCCGGTCCTTGATGGCGCCGATGCGGCGGATGTCGAGCCGGATGGATGAATAGAACTTCAGCGCGTTGCCGCCGGACGTGGTTTCCGGGCTGCCGAACATGACGCCGATCTTCATGCGTATCTGGTTGATAAAGATGATCAGGGTGTTGGACTTGGCCACCGACGACGTCAGCTTGCGCAGCGCCTGGCTCATCAGCCGGGCCTGCAATCCCACGTGGGTATCCCCCATCTCGCCCTCGAGTTCGGCCCGGGGCACCAGCGCGGCGACGGAATCGATGACCAGCACGTCGATGGCGCCGGAGCGCGTCAAGGTATCGGCGATTTCCAGCGCCTGCTCGCCGGCGTCGGGCTGCGAAATAAGCAGGTCCTCGACATTGCAGCCGAGTTTCTTGGCGTAGCTGGGGTCGAGCGCGTGCTCGGCATCAATGAACGCACAGGTGCCACCGGTCTTCTGCGCCTCGGCAACCGCGTGCAGCGCCAGCGTGGTCTTGCCCGAACTTTCCGGACCATAGATCTCGACCACCCGGCCGCGCGGCAGGCCGCCGATACCGAGGCCGATGTCGAGGCCCAGCGAGCCGGAAGAGACGACCGGGGTGTCGACCACCGGCCGCTGTCCCAGCCGCATGATCGAACCCTTGCCGAAGGCGCGTTCGATCTGCGTTACCGCCGCATCCAGGGCCTTGTTCTTGTCCACGCTGTCTTCCTCCACCAGGCGTAGGTTATTGGCGCTCATCGCTCAGCTCCTCTTATTTCACATGGGTCGATCGGTTACAACGAGGGCCGACAGTACGCGATATGTTCTCATTTGCAAGGGGTAATTTTAACTTATTGAGTTTAAATGATAAAAATCATTAGTTCCTGGGACGTTTCAGGAAAAACGTGATAATATACGATACCTTCGTTTCGTATTCGGAAGTAAAATTACCCGTCCAAGACGTCCTTCACCTTGACCGCGAGTCCCTTAAGCGTGAACGGCTTGCCGAGGAATTCAACGCTGTCGTCGCGGTCAATCTCGTCCTGGAAGACGTCTTCGGCATATCCCGACATGAGGATCACCTTGACGTCTGGAAGTTCCTGGCGCACCAGCTTGACGAGCGTATGGCCATCCATCCCTGGCATGATGACGTCGGAAAGGATGAGGTCGATTTCGTCCTTGTGCGCAGCCACCACGTCGAGGGCGGCCTCGCCGTCGGGCGCTTCCAGCACCGTGTAGCCCTTGTTTTCCAACGCCCGGCGGCCGACCAGGCGGACCGCATCCTCATCCTCGACCAGCAATACCGTGGCGCGGCCGGTCAGGTCCGCTTCGCTGAGCGATTTCTCGGCCCGGCGTGCCACTTCGACGGCGTCGGCCGCCTGCTCGGGCAGCAGGATGGAGAACGTGGTGCCGGCGCCAGGCGCACTTTCGACCAGCACGTAGCCGTCGGACTGGTGGATGATGCCGTGCACTGTCGATAGCCCGAGGCCCGTGCCCTCGCCCACGTCCTTGGTCGAGAAAAACGGCTCGAAGATGTGGCCCAAGTCCTCGGATTTGATGCCGGTACCGGTGTCGGCGACGTCGATGCGCACGTATTGGCCGGCAGGCACCGGATCGATGTCGCGCCTGAGCGGTTCGACCAGACTGAACCTGGACGTGGCGACCGTCAGCACGCCGCCCGTCGGCATGGCATCCCGCGCATTGACGGAAAGATTGATGATGACCTGGTCGAACTGGCCTTTGTCGACCCGTACGGGGCCGAGTTCGCGGCCGTGCTGCATCTTCAACTCCACCGTCTCGCCCAGCAACCGACCCAGCATGTGGGTCAGTTCGCTCAGGCTCTCGGTGACGTCCATAATCACTGGTTCTAGCTTCTGTTTGCGCGAGAACGCCAGCAACTGACGCACTAAATTGGTCGCCCGGTTGGCGTTCTGCTTAATCTGCATGATGTCAGCGAAATCGGGGTCGTCGGCGCCGCGCCGTTCCAACAGCAAGTCGGCGAATCCGATCATCGCCGTCAGCAGGTTGTTGAAATCGTGAGCAACGCCACCGGCCAGTTGCCCAACGGCCTGCATCTTCTGCGACTGGGCGAACTGCAGTTCCAGATTCTTGTGCTCGGTGGCGTCGATGAAATGCAAGACCAGGCCCGACACCTCGCCCGCGGCGTCGCGCACCGGGCTCATGTAGAGCGAAGCCGCCAGTTCGCGCTGGCGCGAGCCGGGCATGCGGATATCCAGGTGCGCGGCCTTAGCCGTGCCCATGACCACCTTGGAGAGCGCCGCCGTCACCTCGCCCTGGTCATCGGGGGCCACTAGATCAGTAAAGGGATGGCCGATCACGTTGTCGGCGTCGGTGCCGAGGAGGCGCCCGAAGGCCGGATTGCAGCGGGCGACGCCGCCTTCCAGGTCCAACAGCACGATGCCCACCGGCGCCGAGGAGAACAACCAGTCAGGCGGCGACGCGGTATCGTCGGCCTGGCCATCCACCGCCGTCATGCCCGAGCGCAGCAGCACGCCCTCGATGGCCCCCGAGGCCATCTCGTGCTGCATCATCACGGCGTCGAAGCTGGTGCCGTCCTCGGCGATTAGGATGACACGACCGGTCTCCGTGCCGTCGGCATCATCGGCGTCGACCGTCAGCGGCGCGGCGTCGGCGACGAAATTGGCGAAAGGGCGGCCAACGATGTCGTCGGCGCTACCGCGCAGCCAGCGCGCCAGGGTCGCGTTGAGCGAGGTCAGGATGCCGTCCGCATCTGTGGTAAAGATGCCCGCGGGCAGATTGTCGTAGGGGGTTGCGGGCGCAGCTACGGGTTCGGCATCGGCGGCCGAATGCTCCTGACCGCCGACGATGCGGAGGAAGGTGGCACGGAATTCGCTGTCTCCGGTCACAGGCTTCGTCCTCAGTGAAATGTCTGGCCTTTGACGCGCATGATATAGCCTATCACTTCCGCCACCGCCTGGAAGTGCTCGGGCGGGATTTCCTCGTCCAGTTCCACGCCGGCATAGAGGGCGCGCGCCAGCGGCGCGTTTTCGACGATCGGCACGTCGTGCTCCTCGGCCACTTCGCGAATGCGGAAGGCCAGCGAATCCATGCCCTTGGCCACCAGTTTCGGGGCCGTCATCTCGTCCATCTTGTATTCGAGGGCGATGGCGTAGTGGGTCGGGTTGGTGATCACCACATCGGCGTCAGGCACCGCCGCCATCATGCGCTGCTGGGCGCGCTCCATGCGCAGTTTGCGGATTTTGGCGCGGACGTGGGGATCGCCTTCCGATTCCTTCTGCTCATCCTTCACCTCCTGCAAGGACATGCGCATCTGCTTCATGAACATGAACTTCTGGTAGGCGAAGTCGAGGGCGGCGATGGCCGTCAGCGCCGCCAGCGTGCCAAGCATCAAGGCGATGGCGATCTCGACGATGCGGTCCAGCGTCGCCAACAAGTCCATGGCCGGCGTCAGTTCCACATCCTGCAGCAACGGCAGCGCGACACTGAACGAAATCACCGCGACGATCAGAATCTTGAAAATGCCCTTGAGGAATTCGATCGCCGCGCGCGAGCCGAACACGCGCTTGACCCCGGTGAGCAGCGACAGCTTGGTGATATCGGGTTTGATCTTCTCCGAGGCGAAGATGAAACCGAACTGACCGACGTTGCCAAGAATGGCGAAGATCACCAGCAGCGTCATCAGGGGCCCCAGGATGATGGCCACGTTCAGGGACAGATCGGCAATGACCAGGCGCAGGTGCTCGAAATCCATCGGCATCATGTCGGGAGCTTCGATGAACCGCTGCACGTGGAGGCGCAGGTCACCGGCGATGTCGCGGGACATGAACATCAAGCCGATGCCGCCGGCGAACAGCACCGACCAGGTCTTGATCTCCATGGACTGGGCGACCTGACCCTTCTGGCGGGCCTTGCTGAGTTTTTTGTCGGTTGGGTCTTCTGTTTTTTGTGCGTCGTCTTCTTCGGCCATGGCCGGATCCCCTTTCCCTTAGAGCGGACCCGGTCGACCTACCCGCCGACGTAGGGCAGATAGGTTTCCGAGAATTCGCGCAGGAAAACCAGCAGGATGCCGGTCACCGTGATGGTCAACATCCAGAGTTGCACCGCGAGTTGGAACGGCAGACCGAAGAAAAACACCTGCAATGTCGGCATCAACCGCCCCAGCAGGCCGAGGCCGATATAGTAGGTCAGCGCCACCAGCAGAAACGGCGCCGACAATTGCAGGCCGAGCGCGAAGGCATCCGCCACCCGGCGCGCCATGCTCATGGTCATGTCGCCGATCAGCGGCATCCGGCCGGGCTCGAACAGGGCGTAGCTCTCCACCAGCGAGCGGATCATGACGTGATGCAGGTCGGCGGCGAAGATGGCGACCAGCCCCGTCGTCGTCAGGAAACCGGCGACGGTCGAACTCTGCTGCTCCGAGATCGGATCCTGGATCAGGGCGTTGGCCATGGACGAGAAATAAGAGATCGCTGTCCCCGCCACTTGCAAGGCGCTCATCATGATGCGCGCCAGCGATGCCATGAAGCCGCCGATCAGCACCTCGCCCATGATCAGCAGCGCCAAGGCGAAAGGCGCTACCGGCATGGTGGGCAATCGGTCGAACAGCGCCGGCACCATAACGAAGGTCAGCGCCAGACCGATCCCCAGGCGCGCCCGTATCGGCACGTAAGCCGCGCTGAAGCCCGGCAGCAGGGCCATGGCCGTGCCGACCCGCGCGAAAATCATGAAGAAGGCGAAGACGTTGAGTTCGATGAATTCCTGCAGCATCGCGGCCGGCTACAGACCGATGATGCGGTCGAACAACGAACGGCCGAATTCGACTATTGAGGACATCATGAACGGCAAGAAGACGATAACGGCGAAGAAGATGACGAAGATCTTCGGCACGAACGTCAGCGTCATTTCCTGGATCGTCGTCAAGGCCTGGAACAGCGCGATCAACAGGCCGATCAACAATCCCGCCAGCATGATCGGGCCGGAAATTTTGAGCACCACCCACATGGCTTCGCGCCCGATTTCCAGGACCTCGAGCTCGCTCATGGATTGCTCCCGTCTCCACCGCGATGCCCCCGCCAGCCTGGCTGATGTGCATCACCCGCGTGGCCCTACATGGGCATGCGGATGATGTCCTTGTAGGCCTCGAGGACCTTGTCGCGCACCGCGACGACAGTTTGCAACGTGACCTCTGCCTCGGCAACCGCGGTGACGACCTGGTTGATGTCGGCCTTGTCCGTGACGGCGGCGACGGAGAGATTTTCCGAACGCTCGCCGATCTTGATGGCCTCGTCGATGGCGTTGCGCACCAACCCGGCGAACTCGTCGCCGTTGGCGATGACGTTCTGCGGGCGGCCCGTATCTTCGCCGAGCGGTTTCCCTTGGCGCGCCGAGTCGTAGGCCTTGATCGCATTGGCGAAGCCGGCTGATGCTGTAGGCATGGTTGGTGGTCTCCCCTGGTCCCGATTGTTTCCCGTCTAGGTTTTCCGCAGATTAGCGCAGGATATCGATGGTCTGCGTCAGCATGGAGCGCGACGACTTGATGACATTCAGATTGGCTTCGTAGGAGCGCTGGGCTTCGCGCATGTCCATCATCTCGACCAGCGAGTTGACGTTGGGCGTGCGCACGTAGCCTTCCTCGTTGGCCGCCGGATGGTTGGGCTCGTAGCGCTTGCCGAAATCCGAAAGGTCCTTCTTGATGCGGCCGACGCCGACCGTGTCGACGCCCAGCGCGCGGTCGAGGGAATTCTTGAACGTGATGATCTTTCGCCGGTACGGGTTCTCGCCCGGATCCTGAGGCAGCGAATCGGCGTTCGCGATGTTCTGCGAGATAACCCGCAGTCGCGTGCCCTGAACCCGCATGCCCGCGCCGGAAATGCGCATTGTCCGCAATAGATCGTCCATGATCCCGATGCCTCTCTGGTGGCGCGCTTAACGGCGGCTGTTGGCGGCCATGCGGATCATGGCCAGGTGTTTCTTGTAGATTTCGGAGGTCACTCGATGGCTGATCTGGGTCTCGCCGACCTTGGCCATCTGTTCCTCCAGCACCACCGAGTTGCCATCGGTCATGGTCTCGTAGGGCTTGCGCTCGTCGTGCTCCTTGAACTGCCCGTCGCGACGGACCTGGCCGGCCAGGTGGTTGCCGCTGGTGACGGCCATGCGCACGCGGTTCTGCTGCTGACGGACGGAGTCCTTGAACGAGAAGGCTTTCAGATCGCGGGCCCGGTATTCCGGCGTGTTGGCGTTGGCGATGTTCTGGGCCAGCACCTCCTGGCGCTGGGCCACCCAGGCCATCTTCTTCTTCAGGGCCCCGAACATTGTGATCTTTGAAAACACGTCCATGAAGCGCCGATCCCGTCCCGTTGCCTACAATCCGACCCGGAGCGATTTCCCCCGGATTTCCAAGCGGCATTATCTGCCGGGTTTCGTTAACAAAGGCTAAAGAACGCGGCGGCGAGACATCTTTTGCGAGTCCCCGCCTGCCCGCTTCGCGGCCTTTAGCATTTGTTAAAGGCGTGCGGTCAGGGTTAGGCTTCCCAATCCTCCGATGTGGCCTGAAAAGGCAGCGCCGGAGTGCCGAAGGAGTGGCCGTTGCCCGAAGACCCCCAAAACGCCAAAAACACCAAGACCACCGAGGGCGGCGCCGAGCCGGCGACCGGAAACCTGCGCCCACCCCCGCCGACGGCCGATGCCGTCGCCGTGGCGCTGGAAAAAGACCCGACCACGGGGGCCGCGCCCAAGGTGGTGGCATCCGGTCGCGGCCGAATCGCAGAGCAAATACTGGAGATCGCCTTCGCCAACGGCGTACGCGTACGCGAGGACGCCGACATGGCGCAGTTGTTGTCGGCCATCGAGGTGGAAAGCGATATTCCGCTCGAGGCCTTCGCCGCGGTGGCCGAAATCCTGGTTTACGTCTATCGCGCCAACGGCGACATTGGGCCCGATGGCATTCCGGCGTCCCTCGATCCGACGACCTGGCAGGCCATGAGCGAGGCTGCGGCCGACGGCCCCCACCAACCCAGAAAGGATGACGCATGAGCGACCAGCAACCGACGGCCGGCGGCGACACCGCCGAAAACGCCGACCCGTACATGCAGGAAATCACCAACCTGGGCCACCTGGTTGGCGAAGCTCGCCAACTGGTCAAGGACGGCAACGTCATCGACATGAGCAACTTCCAGGACCGGGTCGCCGACCTCTGCAAGGCCATCGCCGAGAATCCGCCGAGCGACACCGACGCCATCATGGCGGCCATCCACGTGTTGGTGACGGATCTCAACCAGTTGGCCGAAGACCTGAAGGCACTGCATCCCGAGATCGACTCCTGACCCAGCGCCGGCCAATGCGCCCGAGCGAGGATCGCCATGGAACTTGACGGATATTTCCGCTTCGTGCTGGCCCTGGTTTTCGTCATCGGACTGATCGGCGTCATGGCGCTGGTGGCCCGGCGCGCCGGCCTGGGCTTTCCCAGCCGAGCCACGCGGCCCGGCGGCGAGCGGCGCCTCGAGGTGGTCGAGGTGGCGCCCATCGACGGCCGCCGACGGCTGGTCCTGGTCAGGCGCGATGGCGTCGAGCACCTGCTGCTGCTCAGCCCGACGACGGAACTGGTGGTCGAAACCGGCATCACGGCTGCCCCCGGGGTCCTTCCTGCCGGCGGCCCGTCGAACGTACCAGGCGTCGACACGGCGGACTTCCGCGCCGCGCTGGATGATGTCCGGGCGCAGACGGAAGCCCCCGACAAGGAGAAACCCGAACCGTGAGCCGCCGCCAGCGTTCCCCCGAGCCCCGGCGACCGCTCCGCCACACGCTGGTCTGGTGTGCCGGCTCAACACTGGCGACGGTGCTCCTGACCCTCGCAGCCGTCTGGTTGTCGACGCCGGCCGTGGCCCAGACCGTGACCCTCGACCTGGACGGCGGTGGCGGCGAGGCGACGGCGCGCATCGTCCAGTTGGTGGCCCTGGTCACGGTGCTGTCGCTGGCACCGTCGATCCTGATCATGCTGACCTCGTTCGTGCGCCTGATCGTGGTGCTGTCGTTCCTGCGTACCGCCATGGGCACGCAGCAAACACCGCCCAACCAGGTGTTGATGAGCCTGGCGCTGTTCCTCACCTTCTTCATCATGCTGCCGACGTTCGAGCGATCCTGGGAGCAGGGCATCAAGCCCCTGATCGAGGAGCGTATCGACGAGTTCGAGGCTTTCGACCGCGCGCTTAAGCCATTCCACGAATTCATGGTGGGCCAAGTCCGCGCGCAGGACCTGGCGCTGTTCGTCGACATCTCCGGCGAGACCGACGAGGCCGTGGCCGGCGACAAGATGCCGATGCGAATCCTGATACCGGCCTTCATGATCTCGGAACTGAAACGCGCCTTCGAGATCGGATTCCTGATCTTCGTGCCGTTCCTCATCATCGACATGGTTGTGGCCTCGGTGCTGATGGCCATGGGCATGATGATGCTACCGCCGATCATCATCGCGCTGCCGTTCAAGATCATCTTCTTCGTCCTGGTGGACGGCTGGTTCATGATCGTCGGCTCGCTGGTGCGAAGCTTCGGCCAATAACTCAGCCCGCATTCAACACCATTCTGACGAAAAAACCGGGTCGAAACGGGTCAAGTGTTTGATTTCCAACTAAAACACGTCGATTCGAGCGTGGCATGTCATCAATTGTCATCATCGTTTTAGTTACTCCCTCAATCGCCGGGCGCGCCTATTCGCCGCTTGGCTACGAGCCTATGGCCCGGTCGCGCGTTGCGCTCGCCGTTACGCTGGTTAGCGCAACGGATGCGAACAAGGCTGGCGCTTCAGATGTATCCGGGCGTGGCCCAATCCGACGGCCCCTTGGGGCCGAAGGCAAGCGCGACCGCGCGCCGCGCTAAGGCGCGCAGCCAAGCGGCACAGCCGCGCCCGGCGACTAAGGGAACACAGAAACCTTAATACCCCGAACATCTTCTTCTCCATGTGAAGCGGCGCACGCCTATAGGCGCGCAGCCGCGTCGTCGTCTTGTCGGGGACGGGAAAGGGACGACGGCGATGGCCGCGCCTCAATTGATGGACGACAGCGGGCGGCCTTCCTTCAACTTGTCGCGGTAGGCGGTGACGAAGGATTCCGCTTCCTTGACCTCGCCGGCGACCAGGCCCGGGTCCAGGAGACCCGGCGCACTGGGGCTGGTGACCAGGTTGAAGGCGTCGGAAAGGGTCGATTCGGCCATGGCGCCGCCGTAGTCGCGGCGCAGGCGTTCGGCCGCGCGCTCGCCGCCGGAAAGCGTCAGCGACACGGCGTAGTTGAGGATGGTCGCCGCCTGCCGGTCGTCCAGCGGGTTGCCCGGCTTGGCGCCGGAACTGCGCAGCAGGCGCGAGAAGGACTGGCTGGCACGGCCCCAGTCCCGGCCCTGCCAGTAGATCTCGGCGCGTAGCAGCTCGGCGTCGCGGCTTTCGTCGCGCACGAGCAGGCCGAGCGCGTCGTCCGGCCGTTCGATGCCCATCAGCGCGCGGGCGTGAAGATGGCGGCGCTGGGCCTGCAATTCATCGGGCTGATCGCCGGCATTGGTGGCGTCCAGGGTCTCCAGCGATTCGGTGAAGCGTTCGGCCAGGATGTGGACCAGGGCCAGGCGGGCACCGACGCGGGCCTTGTCGACGCCGGCGAGCCTGAACTGCACCTGCGCCTGCAACAGGGCGGCGGCCCGGCCCAGCAGGTCGACCTCGACCAGGCGATCGGCGAGGTTCTGGATCATCCGGTCGCCGTCGCCGCCGGCCGGGGTCAGTTCCTTGAAATCGTTATAGAGCGCGATGGCCGCCACCGGCGGCATGCGCAGCGAACCGTCGTCCAGGTAGAGCCCGTTGAAGACGTCGGCCATCTGCTGCGTCACCTGCACGGCGTCCGGGTGATCGCGGAAGAAGGTGGCGGCGTGCTTCAGGGTCAGCAACCCGTTGCGGTAATCCGCCTCGTCCAGGTAAAGGCCGCCCAGGCGGCGCAGGGTCTTGAACTCGAACTCGCCACCGCGCCAGGCGAAGCGCAGTTTTTCGTACTCCTGGATGGCCTCCGAAACCTCGATCTGGCGCAGTTTCAGCAGCAGTTCCGTGCGCGCCACCCGGGCCAGCGCCAGGGTCGGCCGCGGGCCGTTCTCATTCTCCAGGACCTCTTCCCATTTGCCGACCGCGGCATCGTTGTCGCCGTTCAGTTCCTGCAGCTTGCCCTGCACGTAGGTGATACGCGCCTTCTGGTCTTTCGACGGCTGGTCAGTGTCCATGGCCTCGATGAAATTCTCGGCCATGCGGGAATCGCCGACCTCGATGACGGTGCGGGTGACCAGGATGCCGAGTGGATCACGCAACGCCTTCGGGTACGGCCGGGCGATCGAGCCCATGAGTTGCAGATCGCGGGCGGCGCCCAGGAAATCGCCGCTGGCGGCAATGGTAGCGGCACGCCAGAAGGCTCCTTCGTCGCTGGTCACCAGGCTGTCGTGATCGAAGTCGGCGGCCGCCATGTCATAGCGTGCCAGCATGAACTGTGCGGCGCCGCGTAGCAGTCGGAATTCCGACTCTTCCACGGCGTCCGGCGCCTCGTCGCCGACGATTCTGAGAAGCGCCAGCATCTCCGACGCGTAACCGTTGGCGAAGAAGAACCGAACCAGTTCCATGCGCCCGGCGCGTTGGGCCGCGGCGCTACGCGACTTGGCCAGCTTGTCGTCCAGTTCCTGGCGTCGTTTGACGAAGGCCATGCCGGTCTTCATCTCTTCCTTCTCCAGCACGTCCAGGTCGATGATGCGCTGCAGGGGCCGCATGGCGGCGAGGCGCGAGGACGCCTCGGCATCGGCCGACACGGACGAGATGGCCAGGGAGTTGGCGCTGGAAAGCTCGACCCCCTGGCGCAATCCGCGCACCCGCAAATCGTCGATCAGCGGCTGCACGGCGACGCCCTGGGCGGAGGTCAGTATCTGAAACTGCGGATACAGATAGGCTTGGCCGATGCCGTGTCCCAACGGCACCGTCGGCACGATGACCAGGTTGTCGCCGACTTCGGGATCGGTCACCGCAATGGGATCACTGGGCTCGGGCACGGGCAGGAAGACCCTGGCACCGACCGGTGAATTGGGCTGCGCCTTGGCATTGATTGGCGTTTGCGGGCCCATAGTCTGGCGGCGCAGGTAGAGGATCCAGGCGAAGCCGTTTCGCTGCACCGCCGGGTTGATGCCGCGCCCGGTGACCAGCCGCAGCACGCTGCCGCCGGCTGACGGAATCTGCCGTACGTCACTGATAGCGGGGGATGCCTGCTGCAGCAGCAGCCCGGTATCGAATTTCCTCGGCTTGTCGAAGGCCACCCAGAGGCCCTTGCCGCGCCGGAACACGGCGGCGCCGACGGGTTCGGTCCAGTCGAAACGCAACAACGTGCCGTCATCCACTTTCTGCACGGCGACGGCATCGCCGCCGGTCTGGTCTGCGGCCGCCGCCGTCGCCTGGCCCCCTGTCTGCCCCTCTGCCTGGGCCCCGGCCTGGTCTTGAGATTGTGTCTGTGTGGCGGGCAGAGCCGCCGGGGCGACGGCCAGCGAGGCACCGGGCGCCAACGCCTGCGGCTTGCCGGCGGCCGGCTTGTTGGCGAATTGGGCGGCCGGCGCGGGTGTCGGCGCCGGCACCGGGGCCAGAGCCGGTTGGGCCGCCGGGGCGGCGTCGGCCTGCTGCTGCGGTTGGGGCTTGGCCTCGGCATTCGCCGCCTGGGCCTCGGCATTCGCCGCCTGGGCCTCGGCATTCGCCGCCTGGGCCTCGGCATTCGCCGCCGGGGCCGCCGGCTGCGGTGTCTCGGCCTCGGGCGGCAGCGGGCCGGCCTTGTCGTTGCCGGTGGGCGGGCGGACGTCGACCACCACCTTGGCGCCCGACAGGAAATGCCGGACCGTGGAGCTTTTGGCCACGGCCAGGCTGACCGTCACGTGGTCGCCGGCGACGCGGGCCCGGGCGCCGCCGATCAGTTGTGGCGGCCGGCTGGCCAGGCGGCCGAGCGCGATGTTGGCCGGGCGCTTGAAGACGATGGTGGCGACGCCATCGGCGGTGGCGACGCTGTAGTCGACGTTCTTGGCCCAATCGAAGACGATGCGCGTGTAGTCGTTGTGCACGCCGGTGCGCACGCGCACCGTCGGCAGGTTTCCCGTCGCCGCCGACTGTGCTGCGGCCTTGGCCACGCGCTGCTCACTCCGGCGGCTGCTGTCGACGGCGGCGCCGGGCGGCCGGTTGCGGGATTTCGCCGCCTTCGACTTGGCGCGCACCAGATCGACGACGACGGCCGAGCCCGCATCGAAGGCGCGCAACTGAAAGGCTCCCTTCAGCCGGAAACTTACGGTCCGCCCATCGCCGCCACGGCGTGGGTCAGCCAAGTAATCGCCAAGGATGTTGGTCACCGCACCATAGTCGGCCTCGATCGGCCGGCCGAAGCGGACCACCAGCCGCCCCTTGTCGATGGCGGCCTGGTGGCGCACCGGGGCCGGCCAATTGAAGACCAGGCGGCCATACCCGGGATGCGGCGCCGCGCGAAGGCTGACCGGATCGGCCGAGGCGGGCACCGCCGCATTTCCGATCAGCATCAGTGACAGCGACGCCGAGGCGAGAACGAATCGGATCGGTAGACACGCCATCTCAGCGCCCGCCCACGGTCGGGAAGACTACAACGTCGATACGCTGGCCGAGTACGCGGCGTTGGTCCTCGGCCACGTCGGGAAGTTGGGCATAGCGGCTATCCGCATAACCGAACGCGATGATATCCGCATCGTAGCCAGCCCGCCGCAGCGCATTCGCCACCTGAGCCGCCCGGCCGGTGGATAATTCCCAGTTCGACGCGTAGCCGTCACCCGCAGGCGGTGTCGGGTCGGTGTGGGCGTTGACGCCGATCTGGTTGCCGATATTCCGGAACAAACCGCCGAGACCGAACATGGCGTCGCCGGCGCCTTCGCTCAGGCTCGCCGTGCCGGGTTCGAACAGGCGCGCGCCGGGCAGCGAGATGACCAGCCGCTCATCAACGCGCCTGACATCGCTGGCGCCGAGCACCGGGTCCTGTGTCAGGTGTTTTTCGAGCACCGATTGCAGATAGTCCAGATTGATGGCCCGGCGGCGGAAGATGGTGCCGATGTTGTAGGTGGCGGCGGGCGCCGTGACCACGTTCTCCGGGTTCGGATTGAGCGAACGCGACAGGGAATCGATGACGTTCTGCCACTCATCCAGTTTCACGTTGGACATGGAGAACAGCAGCACGAAAAACGTCAGCAACAACGACACCAGGTCGGTGAAGGTGATCATCCAGGCCCGCGTGTTGGTGGCCCCGGATGCGGTGTCAGGGTCGTATCCCAAATCCATGGCCGAAATATACCCCGTGATTCCTTTCCTGGGACTTAAAACACCCGGCTAGGTCGGATTGTCCGTGGCCGCCGGCGTGGCCGGCGTGTCGGGCGCTGTAGGCGCGGCCGGCGCGGCTTCGCCGCCGATCCGGCGAACAAAGAACCAGATGGTGATTTTCGACGGATCCCCCGGCATAACGCCGATGGCGACCGAATCGGGCGGCACGCCGCGGCGCGACATTTCGCGCGCGAAGGCACCACCGCGCAGTGTTTCCAAGGTCTGGGCGACGGGCAAGGCTGGCTCCTCCCCATCCTCGCTATTGGCCTCGCTGCCGATGACGAACTCCATCTCGTAGCGCAGTCCCGCCGGCCGCGCGCTGAGGGTGGCCACAACACGGTCCAGCAGCGGCGTCAGCGCCGGCCGGAAGCGGGCCTCGTCCTCGAAGAACAAAGTGTCCGCCGGCACGGCGATGCGCATGGTGCGACCGGGCTGCACGATGGTCACCTTGGAGACCTGTATGGCGGTCGAGAACAGGCCCGTGACCTGTTCCTGGAAACGCTCGCCGGCCAGCACGTCGCCGTCCTTGGACGAGAATTCCGTCGGGTCGGTGACCGGCGGCAGCACCGAAGTGAAGGCCGACGTCAGGCTGTCCATGACCTGGCGTGATTTGACATCCTCGAACGAAGAGATGCTGACCAGGATAATGAAGAAGGCGAGGACGAGCAGAAACAGAGCCAGGAACAGCGGCACCACGTCGGGGGCCCGGCCCGCGGGAAGCGAAACTTGGTCGTGTTCGGTCATCGTCCGCCCGTCAAATTGGGATCAGTCCGGTTTTGCCAACAGTGCGTCGACGTCTTCCTGCGTGTTCCCCTCTCCGGCGCGTTGCGGCCCGGCCAACAAATCCTCGTCCGATGGCGGGTCGCCCTGGTCTTGTTTCTTCTTGGGGTTGGCCTTTTTGAATTCTTCGATTTCGCTGCCGAATGCCTTGACCAGACCGTCGACCTTTCCTTCGATCTGCTGCAGCGTCTTCACCACCTTGGTGGTGCGCTGGCCGGTGATGTCCTGAAACGTGCAGGCCTCATAGATCCGAGTCGTCGCCTGCAATAGCTTGTCGGCGGCCTCCTTCGGCACATCTGCGATGACACTCTCGACCACCTCGGCCGCATCCATGATGGCATGGGTGGCCTCCGCCGTAGCGGCGACGATGGCGCCCAGTTCGTCCGCGGCAACAGGAATGTACTCGTCCTTCACCTCGTCGGGCCTGAGTGAGGCGATATCTGACTTGGCGGTATGGATGAAGCGCGCCAGGGCCTCGATCTCGCGGTAGAGCTCGATGTCGAGGGCCGACAGATCAGCGCCCCTGGTCTCCAAGACGCTTTCAACCACCGCCTGGATTTCATCGATGCGGACCGATTCGCCATGCTTCTGGCGTAGTGCGTCGAGCCGCGCCGTCAGTTCCTTGTCGAACTCGCTTTTGGGCATAGGGTTTCCACTCCCGAGACGCCTACAGCGCCGCGATCCGTCTAGAAGTCGCCCAGCACGCTGACCAGTTTCGTCTTCAAGGTCGCCGCGTTGAACGGTTTGACGATGTAATTCGAGACACCCGCCTCCTTGGCGGCGATGACGTTCTCGGATTTGCTCTCCGCCGTGATCATGACGAAGGGCAGTTGCTTCAAGTTGTCATCGGCCCGCACCTCGCGCAGGAGCTGGATGCCGGTCATGGGTTCCATGTTCCAGTCGGAAATGACCAGTCCGTAGCTCTCTTCTCGCAATTTATCCAACGCCATCGATCCATCCGTGGCTTCCTCGATATCGCTGAAATTCAGTTGCCGCAGCAGGTTCGTCAGAATCCTGAGCATGGTCTTGTAGTCGTCCACGATCAGGACCTTCATGTTCATATCAACCGCCATCTCGTGCCTTTCGTGAATTCGATGCCTCGGTGCGCCGCTGGTCGGCACAATATAGCGTGGTCCCGTCAAGGTTCGGGATAAGGGATTATCCCTACGCGGTTTTACCGACTGCGGCGACGCGCATCAACGACCTCAACCGCCGAAACGCGCGCCGGTATCCGGCAATTGGCGCAGTTCGCGCAATTGCACGGTAATCTCGCGGGCCTTTTCCGGGTTCATCTTGGCCATCACCGGCGCCAGCTTGCGCTCTTTCATGCGCTCGGCGACCTCCAGCAGAGTATCCATCTCCAGGTCCTCGAAGATCCGCGCCGCCTCCTTGGGTTTCATGCTCTCGTAGATCTTGACGAGACTCTGCATCTTGCGTTCCTGCTGCTCGTCGAAGGTCTTGATCAGGCTGGTGATGGTCGCCTCCAGGTTCTTCAGCTCGGCAACCTTGCGCTCGATGCGCTGCTCGGCGGCGCCCAGCAATCCCTCGCGCATGTCCAGTTCGCGCTCGCGCTTCAGCAACTGGTCGCGGCGTTCGGCGAGGCGCTGCAGGATTTCGATCTCGGCCGGGCTCAGCAACGTCGGGTCATCGATGATCAGGCGGTCGGCGGCGGTCTTCTCCTCGGGGTCGCCCTCGCCCTCGGCCTGGGCTTCCGCCTCGGCCTCACCCAAGCCTTCGGGATTGCCCTCCTGGGGGGCGCCATCGGCAGGTGCGGCGGCCTGCTCGCCGCCTTCGGCCGCTGCCGGCGCGGCGGGCTGTTCAGGCTGCGTCTGCGCTTGTGCCTCGGCGACTTCGATTCCGCTGTCGGTCAAGTCGTCGAGCCCCTTCCAGATATCGCCGATGCGGACGGTCAGCATCATACTGGCGAAGAAAATGGTCAGCGGCAGAAAGCGAACACGGGCAAAAAGTCGTCTCATGGGTCGTCCAATCCTTGAACGGGCAACGGGCGGGGCCTGTCGCGGGGTCAGTTGGCGGTGCGCAATGCGCGCATGAGCTCGCGCTCGGCGTCGGAGCGCGGTGCTCCGGCCTCATCGGTGGTGGTAGCGGCCGCGGCAACGGCCGCCGCTTCCTCGGCCTCGGCCGCCGCGGCCGCAGCCTCGACGGTTTGGATGGGCTGCGTTGGATGGGCCGGACTGGGCCCCATGCCCAGGTCGTCACGAGCCGATCGAACCGAGTCCTCCAGGCGGTCAGCGACGCTGCCGCCGCGATCCATCAGAAAGACCAGATCGTCGCGCAGCGCTTGCGCCTTCTCGATACGCTGATCCAGCGCGTCGGCGGTGTTCCGGAGCGTGCCGATACTATCGTCGGCACGGGCCGTCGCCTCGCCGAAGGTGCGGGCGAGAGCTTCGAGTTCGTCCTTGTCCTTGCGCAGGCGCGCCAGCCGGCGGTTCAGCATCACCGCGTAGATGATGGTGACGACCAGCAGCACGGCAACCAGGACATCGAGTATGAATGCATAGGGCACGGCGAAGATTCCTTGTCGATTCCGCGAGGGTGGCTTGTCAGCCCTCGCTCTGCGGTTTGTGATCGGTCTTGCCTTCGATGCGCACGGCGATGCGGTCTCCCTTGCGGCCCATGCGCCCGGTGTAGAGCGGCACCTCGCCACAGCGCAGGCCGATGACAGAATCAGATGTCGCGTTGAGCGCGATCTGCGAGCCTACCTTGAGGTCGAAGACGTCGGAGAGCTTCATGGTTTGCTGGTCCAGCACAGCCTCCAGATCGACATCAGTGACCCAAAGCTCCTGTGCCAGGTGGGTTTCCCAAATGGTGTCGCGGCCGAACTTCTCGCCCATGAACATCTGCAGCAGCAATTCGCGCACCGGCTCCAGGGTGGCGTAGGGCAGCAGCAGCTCCAAACGGCCGCCGCGGTCTTCCATGTCGATGCGCAGCCGAGCCACGATGGCAGCGTTGGACGGTCTGGAAATGGTGGCGAAACGCGGGTTGGTCTCCAGCCGGTCGAAACGGAAGGTGACCGGACTCAAGGGCTCGAAGGCGGCCGAAAGGTCGGTCAGCATGACGTGCACCATGCGCTCCACCAGCGAGCGTTCGATGGTGGTGTAGGGCCGGCCCTCGATGCGCATGGCGGCGGTGCCGCGGCGCCCGCCCAGCAGCACGTCGACGATGGAGTAGATCAGCGATGAGTCGACCGTGATAAGGCCGAAATTGTCCCATTCCTCGGCCTTGAAGACGCTCAGCATTGCCGGCAGCGGGATCGAGTTCAGATAATCGCCGAACCGGATGGAGGCGATGTTGTCGAGCGAGACCTCGACGTTGTCCGAGGTGAAGTTTCGCAACGAGGTCGACATCAGACGCACGAGACGGTCGAAGACGACCTCCAGCATGGGCAGCCGTTCGTAGGATACCAGCGCCGATGACAGGATGGCCTGGATGCCGGAGCGATCCGACGATTCATCCGTGTCCTCGTCGAAGCCGAGCAGGCTGTCGATTTCGTCCTGGTTGAGAACGCGGGTGGATTCCCGGCCGCCGCCGCCGTCGCCTTCCTCGTCGCCGCCATCCATCATGGATTCCCATTCGGCGGCCAGCGCGTCCTGGTCATCGCCATCGCCGCCCTCGCCACCGCCTTCACCGCCGGCCTCGCCCAGGGCGCCTTCGAATTCGGCGGCCATCGCTTCTTCGTCGGCGTCGTCACCAGGTGACATGGCTGTTACCCTTTCCGTTTCCTTCAGGCGGCGCGCGCCGCCCTTCCGCGGTCCTACTGGACCAGCATCTCCTTGAACAACACATCCTTCACCACGACCGGCGCCACGGCATTGGTTACCCGGCGCATCAGTTCCTCGCGCAACCGGTAGACGCCGGCGGAGCCCTTGAGGTCCTCGATCCTGAGTTCACGCAGGTAGACCACGAAATTGTCTTTCACCCTGGGCATCAACGCCTCGATACGGGCGATGTCCTCCTGCTTCTGCAATTCCAGGGCCACCTTGATCTTGAGGAACGATGATTTGCGCCCACCGGTGTTCAGGTTGACGAGGATTTCCGGCAGGTCGTGAAAGATGACGCTGACGCCCTCGGTAATTTCCGGCGCGTTCTCGCCGTCGGCCACTTGCTCCTCGCCGACCAGCATGGCCAGCACCGGATCCAACAGGCCGGTGAAGTAGGCGCCGGCGATGCCGCCCGCGATGACCAGGAACACCACGGCGATGATGATGATCAGCATGCGTTTACCCTTTTCGGGTTCCGCATCGCCACCTTCTTCTGCTCCACCGCCTTCGTCGTCGTCGTCTTCGGCCATTTTCGCCTTCTGGGCCACGTCTTCGGCAGCCCTCGGTCTGAAACGGACCGGCGAGGCCCCTGCCCCACCATCAACCCGCGGAAAATATACACTTGCGAAGGTTAACAAGAGATTGAGAACGACTCCCAGAATACCAAAGCACAGGCCCAGCCGGCAACCTCGACCCTGGGAATGCCGGGAGGCGGCAATTCCTGCCGCCGCGGCGGGGTGGAAGCGGCCGGCCCGGCATCCAAGTCCAACGACACATGGAAGCCAACTTATTGAAAACAAGCAATTAATGTAGTTGGCACGGCGTATGCGTATCAGTTGGCGGGACGTTACGCATTCAGACCAAGGGAACCGTGGAAAATGGAAACAACCTCAGTCATCGCGCTATCGCGCCAGGCAACGCTGAGACGACAGATGGACATCGTCGCCAACAACATCGCCAACGTGGACACCGTCGGCTTCAAGGGTGAACGCATGATGTTCGTCGAACACCTGGTCAAATCGAAGGGCGGCGAGACGCTGATCGCGCCCAAACTGGCCTACGTGCGCGACATCGCCACCATGACCGACCTATCCGAGGGCGAATTCGAAACCACCGGCAATCCGCTGGACGTCGCCATTGCCGGCGAGGGCTTCTTCGCCGTGCAGACGCCCGAAGGCGAGACCTACACCCGCAACGGCCGCTTCCGGCTCGACGAACAGGGCCAACTGGTCAACCAGCAGGGCAATCCGGTGCTCAGCCAGGGCGGCGCGCCGGTCGTCTTCGCGCCGACCGACAAGAAGATCGAGATCGCCCGGGACGGCACCATTTCGACCGAGAACGGCGAACTGGGCAAGCTGCGGCTGGTCCGCTTCGACAACCAGCAAGCCCTGAAACGTACATCGGGCTCCATGTTCAAGGCCGAGGCAGACAACCCGGCGCAGCCGGCCAACGATGCGGCGCTGGTTCAAGGCGCCCTGGAGTCCTCGAACGTGGAGGGCATCGTCGAGATGGCCACCATGATCAACCTGCACCGCACCTACGACGGCGTGCGCACGTTCATCAACCGCGAGGACGAACGCCAACGCAACATGATCCGAACGCTGGGCAATCCCAACGGCTAAACATCGCCAACGCCTGACACTGGCGCCCCCAGCTTCGGCAATAACAGCCGGACCACCGGCCCGACAATGAAAGAAAGAAAGAAAGGACGGGACCCATGAGATCACTAGACATCGCCGCCACCGGTATGTTGGCGCAGCAGCGCAACGTGGAGGTCATCTCCAATAACCTGGCCAACATGAACACCACGGCCTTCAGCCGCCGCCGCACGGAGTTTCACGACCTGATCTACCAGGACCTCCGGCGGGTCGGTTCCACGTCTTCGGATTCCGGCACCGTCGTGCCAACCGGCGTGCAACTGGGGTTAGGCGTCAAGCTGTCGGCGGTCTACCGCATCCACGAACAGGGCAACCTGACGGCCACGGACAACACCTTCGACCTGGCGATTCAGGGCAAGGGCTTCTTCCAGGTGACGCTGCCGGACGGCTCCACAGCCTATACGCGGGATGGCACGTTCCAGCTCGACAACAACGGCAACGTAGTGACCCACGACGGCTTCCAGGTGTCGCCAGCCATCAGCATCCCGTCGAACGCCGTCGACGTCACCATCAACGGCTCCGGCGAGGTGCTGGTCAAACTTGACGGTACCGTGACGCTCGCCAACGCAGGCCAGATCCAGGTCGCCACGTTCCAGAACGAGGCCGGCCTGGAAGCCATCGGCGACAACCTGCTGCTGGAGACACCGGCGTCCGGCACGGCGACCACCGGCACCCCGGCGTCGACTGGCTTCGGCAATATCCTGCAGGGCTTCCTGGAAACCTCCAACGTCAACGCGGTGGAGGAGATATCACAGCTGATCTCGGCGCAACGGGCATACGAAATGAATTCCAAGATCATCCAGACCTCGGATGAGATGCTCGGCACCCTGACGGCACTGCGCTAAGGGAGGCGATGATGAGACCCCTCGCCCTCCTGGCCCTCGGGATGATCCTCGGCACCGCCATGGTGCCGTTGATCCCGGCCGACGCCGCTGGCGCGACCAATTCGGTGTCAGCGAAAAAATCCAAGCTCCGAGCCAAGGCCGCCGCCAAGACCAAAAAACCACCACGTATCCCCGTGGTGCTGCGCAATCGGGTGCTGCTCGACGGCCGCATGGTCCGCCTCGGCGACCTGTTCCAGAACACGCCGAAGGAAAAGGCCGAAATCCCGGTCGCCTATACGCCGGAACCCGGGCGCCGTGCCGTGTTCGACGCCCGCTGGCTCTATCGGGTGGCCTACGCCAATGGCCTCAAGTGGCGACCGCTGAGCCGCAAGGAACAGGCCGTGGTGGAACGCCGCTCACGCATCTTCGGCCGTCGCGAGATCGAAGATCTGGTAATGGACACGCTGCGCCAACGCGGGCTCGACGACAACGAGATCGTCGAACTCTCCAACCGCATCGTGCGCATTCATCTACCGGCCGACGACAGCGCACAGGTCGACGTGGAGGACATCTACCATGATGCCCGCACCGGCCGCATCACCGCCTTTCTGGTGGCCCAGGGGAACGAGCCCAACGCCAAGCGGATCCGCATCACCGGCACCATCTTCCGCACCACCATGGTGCCGGTCGTGAAGCGCCACATCCTGCCGGGCGAAACCATCCGCCGCAGCGACATCGACTTCCTGCGCATGAAGTCGGTGGGCGTCAAACGGGACACGGTGCTGGATCTGGCCGGTCTGGTCGGCATGACGCCGATCCGCGGCCTACGCTCCGGTGCGTCAGCACGCATCGGCGAGGTTCGCCGGCCGCTCGTCGTCGACAAGGGCGGCATGGTGACGATCATCCACCGCATCGGCCAGATGATGCTGACGGCGCAAGGCAAGGCCCTGGATGCCGGCAGCACAGGCGACACCATCCGCGTCCGCAATCGGCGCTCCAAATCCATTATCGACGCCCGCATCGTCGGCCCCGGCCAAGTGGCCGTGGGACCGAAGCGCCTGGCGGCATTGAACTAGGGACGACACCATGATGACCCGACCCGAACCCACGCCCCGCCTGCTCCTCCGTGCCGCGGCATTGGCCGTTCTCGGCCTCAGCGTCAGCGGCTGCAACCTGTTGACCCGCATCTCGGAGGTCGGCGACGAACCCGAACTGACGACCATCCAAAACCCCGTATCGGCCCCAAGCTACCAACCGGTCAGCCTGCCCATGCCGGCGCCGCAGCGGGCCGAGGACAACCCCAATTCGCTGTGGCGCGCCGGTGCGCGTGCCTTCTTCAAGGACCATCGAGCCAAGGAAGTCGGCGACATCGTCACCGTGAAGCTGGACATGTCGGACAGCGCGCAACTGGACAACACCACCGAGCGAGAGCGCGACGACAAGGAAGATACCAACGTCACCTCGCTGCTCGGCCATCAGACCAATTTCGGCGCCTTCCTGCCGGAAGCGGTCGACCCGACGAACCTGTTCAGTTTCGACGACCAGCACGAAACCAAGGGCGAGGGCACCATCGACAGGTCGGAAACCATCAGCCTGACGTTCGCCGCCGTGGTCACCCAGATCCTGCCCAACGGGGCCTTGGTCATCATGGGCCGCCAGGAGGTCCTGGTGAACGCCGAGTTGCGCGAACTGATGGTCACCGGCGTCGTCCGACCCGAGGACATCGATCCCGACAACACCATTTCCCACGAGAAGATCGCCGAGATGCGCGTCGCCTACGGCGGCCGCGGCACTCTCAGCCAGCTGCAGCAGCCGCGCTGGGGCACGCAACTCTGGGACATCCTTTTCCCGTTCTAGGTTTAGCGAACACCTGAACCTGGCAACTCAGGCCGGCGCCGATGGCGCCGGCCTCTTTTTTTTTATGTTCCCTCAGACGCCGGGCGCGGGAAGGCGGCTCGTCGGTGAGTGCGGTGGCTCTCGGAGCCGCACGTCACGGCTAGTCTATATTGTTCCCTCAATCGCCGGGCGCGGCAGGCGGCACGTCGGTTAGAGCGCTGTCTGTCGGAGCCGCACGTCACGGCGAGTCTTTGTTGCTCCCTCAATCGCCGGGCGCGGCTGTGCCGCTTGGCTACGGGCCTTTGGCCCGGTCGCGCGTTGCGCTCGCCGTTGCGCTCGCCGTTGCGCTGGCAAGCGCAACGGATGCGAACGACGCTAGCACTTCGGGTGTATCTGAGAGTGCCCCAACCCGACGGCCCCCCAGGGGCCGGAGGCAAGCGCGACCGCGCGCCGCGCCGAACGGTGCGTAGCCAAGCGGCACAGCCGCGCCCGGCGATTGAGGGAACGAAATAGGGAATCTAATTGCGAAGACGTCTGTCTTCGCAATTAGTCGTCGCGGTGCGTGCGCTCCATGCGCTCGTGGCGTTCCTGGGCCTCGAGCGATAGCGTGGCAATGGGGCGCGCTTCCAGGCGAGCGATGGTGATCGGCTCGTCCGTTTCCTCGCAATAGCCGTAGGTGCCGATATCGATGCGCTCCAGCGCCTGGTCGATCTTGGCGATCAACTTGCGGGCGCGGTCGCGGGTACGCAGTTCCAGCGAACGGTCGGTTTCGATGGAGGCGCGGTCAGCGATATCCGGCTCCATGATGCCGCCTTCCTGCAGGCTCTGCAGCGTGCCGTTGGACTCGGCCACCAGCTCGCCCCGCCACATCAGCAGCTTCTGGCGGAAGTATTCGCGCATGCGCTCGTTCATGAACGATTCGTCCGGTGTCGGGGAATAATCCGGCGGAACGGTGATGCTGTTCATGTTGGATGGTCTCCGGCAATCGTGTTGTTCTTGTCGGGCGCGGAATATAGGGGCCATGGAGCGTTCCCGCAAGCCCGAATCTGTGCCGGATGCCGAGACCTAATGCATTGAAACTATGGAAAAAATGTGACGGAAGCGCAATAAACTCAAAGCGGCCGGGTCAGCTTTGCGATCTCGACCTCGGCGCGCAGTTCAATTTCACCGATGATCTCGTCGAGACGCGGATCGTCAGTCTGCTCGCGCTTCTGGCGCAACATCTGCGCCAGATCCTGCAATCGCTCCTTCGGCACGACGCCCGCAAGGATGGCAAGGCGCAACTCATCAAGACGGTCCAGGACATCGTCGCCGAAGGCCATGGCGCGCCCACGAGAGGCGTGATCGGTGGCGTCGGCCACCTCTTGTACGGCGAAAACAGAATCGACGGCGCCCACGCTTCCGGCTTCGGAGACCGCGGCTGCGGGATCACTCGACGACGAACGCTTCAGCGCATCGGCGAACCCCGGTCCGTCGACGCCATCGGCCGTCTTTTTCTTTGACTTGGTAGCGTCGCCGACACGACCGCCGCTGGTCACCTTCATCGCCGCCATATGAGCTGCCCATCCTCGACTGATCGCGCGCCCCACTGGCCGAGCCGATGGTGACTCGCGATGCCCGCCAGTCTGCCCAAATCACCCGGCGAAGGCCAGATATTTGCGGAACGGCCTCATGCCAATTATGCGCAGACGATGCTTTTCCGGCTTCGGCGATTCGCGGCCGTGGACACGGTAGATAGGTCGCCGGCCGTCCATAGGCGCAGGCGCCACGCCAGCCCCTTGCGGCCAAAGCATTCTCGAACGTTCTTGAACGTGCTCTCGTATGTTCGTGCCGTCCCTTGCAAACGCTGGGAAATCGACCGGTCCACGATGAACTTCGCGAACTGATATAGATCAATGAGAATGATTTGCAATTGCCCAACATTAGCCCTAGATTGATTATGGTTAGTCAATGAGAGTAGTTCTCATTCGCATATATAATCACCCTGCCGGCATACCGACGCCGCAAACACCACCACGATTGTTCAGAGGATCAAAAACAAGATGCGCACACTCGAAACCCTGGGATGCCTCAAGAAGTTTTGTCTCGGCCTCACCGTTCTCTGCGGGTTTGGCGCCGCCCAGCCGATAGCCGCACAACAGGCTGCCGCCGCCGAGATCAACCTCTATTCCTACCGCCAGCCGTTCCTGATCCAGCCGCTGCTCGACGCCTTCACCGCCGAAAGCGGTATCAAGGTGCGGGTCGTGTTCGCCAAGAAGGGCATGCTGGAGCGCATCCGCGCCGCCGGACGCAACAACGCCGCCGACGCGGTGCTGACGGTCGACATGGGGCGCCTGAACGAACTGCGCGAGGCCGGTGTCCTGGCCCCGGTCGCTTCACCGGTCCTGAACGCCAACATTCCGGCCCATCTGCGCCATCCGGACGGGCTATGGTTCGCGCTGACGACCCGCGCCCGCGTCGCCCTGGTCAGCCGCGAACGCATCGGCGCCGACGAGTTGCAGAGCTATGAGGATCTTGCCGAACCGCGGTTCAAGGGCCGCATCTGCATGCGGTCGGGCAAGCACGCCTACAACGTCGCCTTGGTCGCCGCCATGATCCACCACAAGGGTGCGGACGCGGCGCGGACCTGGTTGAAAGGCCTGAAGGCCAACCTGGCACGCAAACCCCAGGGTAACGACCGCGCCCAGGCCAAGGCCATCTACCAGGGGCAGTGCGACGTCGCGCTCGCCAACAACTACTACATGGCCAAGATGGCGACCAACGAGAAGAAACCGGAACAGAAGAAGTGGGCCGCGGCCGTAAAACTGCTCTACCTGAACCAGGGCGAATCCCAGAACGGCAACCACATGAACGTCTCCGGTGCCGCCGTGGTCAAGGGTGCGAAGCACCCGGCCGCCGCCGTCAAATTGCTGGAATTCCTCAGCGATGCCGAGGCACAACGCATCTATGCCGAGGTCAATCACGAGTACCCGGTCAAGCCGGGCGTCAGGATGTCGGACCTGGTGCGGTCGTGGGGCGCGTTCAAGCCCGACACGGCCGACATCGAGGCCATTGCCAAGCTGCGCCGCCGCGCCAGCCGCCTGGTCGACGAGGTTCGCTTCAACAATGGACCGACCAGCTGACGGGCGCCGGGCCGGGCTGATCCAATGAGCGTCCTCGCCGGGCGCCCCCCCGGGCGGCCTCCCGGGCGGTTCTGGAGGCCAGCGGCCTTCCCGCTGACGCTCGGGCGGCTTGCGCTCGATCCCTGGGTCCTCGGGGCGCTGGCCGTCGCCGGCTTCGTTGCGGCGCCGCTGCTGGCCGTGATCTGGCAGGCGCTCGCCACCAGCGACGACATCTGGTCCCATCTGGCCGCTACCGTACTGCCGGTCTACATCCGCGAGACCCTGCTGCTGATGACCGGTGTCGGCGTCGGTACATTCATCGTCGGCACCGGTTGCGCCTGGCTGGTGACCATGTGTCGCTTCCCGGGTCAGCGGGTGCTGACCTGGGCGCTGCTGTTGCCGTTCGCCGTGCCGGCCTATCTGCTGGCCTTCGTCGCCACCGACCAATTGGAGTACGCCGGCACGGTGCAGACCGGGCTGCGCGCGCTGTTCGGCTGGCAGCGACCGGGCGATTACTGGTTCCCGGAAATCCGCTCGCTCGGCGGCGCCGTCTGGGTGATGACCCTGGCGCTCTACCCCTACGTCTACCTGCTGGCCCGCGCCGCGTTCCTGGAACAATCGGTCTGCGTGCTGGAAGTCAGCCGGACCCTCGGCAAGACCGCGTGGGGTAGCTTCTTCGGCGTGGCTCTGCCGCTGGCTCGTCCGGCCATCGTCATCGGGATCTCGCTGGTCCTAATGGAAACACTGAACGACTTCGGCACCGTCGATTTCTTCGCCGTCGAGACTTTTACCGTCGGAATCTACGACGTCTGGCTGAACCAGAGCAGCATCGCCGGCGCGGCGCAGCTGTCGCTGGTGCTGATGGTGTTCGTGCTGGCGCTGATCACGGCAGAACGACTGGCACGTCGCGGTCGCCGCTTCCATCACACGTCTAGCCGCTATCAGAACCTGCCGAGTTATCGCCTTACCGGCCTCAAGGCCGTTCTCGCATTCGCCGCCTGCGTGTTGCCGGTGGTCATCGGGTTCGTCATCCCGGCACTGGTGTTGGCCGGTTACGCGATACGGTTCCATGCCGAGACCCTGTCGCCGCGTTATCTGGAGTTCGCCGCCAACAGCCTCGGCCTCTCCGCCTTCGCCGCCATTGCGGCGGCCGTGATCGGACTGGTGCTCGCCTATGCACAACGGTTGTCGCAGCATCCGGCGGTGAACGGCGTCGTGCGCTTCGCGGGCATCGGTTATGCCGTTCCGGCCTCTGTCTTGGCGGTCGGCGTCATCCTGCCGCTGTCCCAGCTTGACGAGGCCATGGACGGCGCCACCATGACGCTGTTGGGCATCCCGGCACCGCTGCTGGTGAGTGGCACCCTGGCGGCCGTGGTCTACGGTTACCTGGTGCGCTTTCTGGCGCTTTCGCACGGTGCCGTCGAGGCCGGGCTGACCAAGGTGACGCCGAACATGGACGGTGCCGCGCGGACGCTTGGCGCCGGTCCCGGCGGCGCGCTCAAGCGGGTCCACTTCCCGCTTATCCGCGGCAGCTTGATGACCGCCGCCCTGCTGGTCTTCGTCGATTGCATGAAGGAATTGCCGTTGACCCTGGTGCTCAGACCTTTCGACTTCGACACGCTGGCCACGTTCGTCTATCAGTACGCCTCGGACGAATTGTTCGAGGAGGCGTCGCTGGCCGCCCTGACCATCGTCGCCGCCGGCATCCTGCCGGTGATTCTGCTCAGCATGACCATCGTCGCCAGCCGCCGCGGCGGCACGGCACCGTAATTGACATCGGACGGAACGGGACGCGACGACCATGGCCGGCCTGCACCTCAACAACGTCTCCCATGCCTTCGGTGACTCTAGCGTGGTCAGCGGTGTCTCGGTGTTCGTGGCCCCGGGCGAGTTGGTCTGCCTGTTGGGGCCTTCGGGCTGTGGCAAGACGACGCTGCTGCGTGTCGCCGCCGGATTGGAGACACTGCAGGTGGGCCGGGTCACCATCGGCGATGACATCGTCGCCGAGGGCCAGCAGATGCAGCACACGCCCCCCGAACGTCGCGGTGTCGGCTTGATGTTCCAGGATTTCGCCCTGTTCCCGCACCTCAGTGTCCGCGACAACATCGCCTTCGGCATCGAGCCCGGCGACGCCGAACGCCGACGCTGGATCGACGAAGCATTGGAACGGGTCGGCGTCGACCAATACCGCGACGCCTACCCACATATTCTCTCGGGCGGTCAGCAGCAGCGGGTCGCCTTGCTACGGGCCCTGGCGCCGCGGCCCCAGGTGATGCTGTTGGACGAGCCGTTCTCGGGTCTGGACGTGACGCGACGGGCCGAAATCCGCCAGCAGACCCTGGGCCTCCTGAAGGAGACCGAGGCCGCCACCCTGATGGTCACCCACGACCCGGAGGAAGCCATGTTCATGGCCGACCGCATCCTGGTCATGGCGGCCGGTCACATCGTCCAAGATGGCAGCCCCGTGGATGTCTATTTCAATCCCACCGACGCCTTCGTCACCCGCCTGTTCGGTCCGGTCAACCGGATGGAAACGGCGGTCGCGGGGGGACACGCATCGACGCCGCTCGGCCGGTTCGGCACGCCCGGGCTCGCAGACGGCAGGCGGGTCGAGGTGCTGTTTCGGCCCGAGGCTTTCCGCCTTCTGGACGGCGCCGTGGATGTGCTGCCGGCATCGGCGGGCGGATTCCAGCCGGCGTGCGAGACGACGGCGGCGACGCTAACGGTGGTGCGCGCACGGCCGCTCGGGCGATCGTCGCACGTGGAATTCACGGTCGGCGGAAACGCCACGGAAGAGCCGCTGATCGCGCGAATTCCGGGCGTCTACCTGCCGGCGCCCGGCACACTGGTCTCGTTCATGGTCGATGCCCGCCAGGTGCACGTATTCCCGATGGACTGAACACCCGGCAGTTCTTGCCGGGCAGCCCGTGACGGCAAGCCGAAGGTGGTAGATTCTGCCTGCACGCTTTAAATTTATTTGCACGATATCAATATGTTACCCGGTCACTACCGTTGGCATCCCGCTTGCTTCTAAAAGGCTACGGATTTCCCCCGCCGACCGTGGCGGGCCGCCGGACGATCGGAGCGGATAGCATGGCCGGACTTGGCATCTTCTCACCCAGCACCCTCGGCATGCGCAGCGGGGCGCACCAGCTGAACGTCATCGGCTTCAACATCGCCAACGTCAACACGGCCGGTTTCAAACGCAAGGACGTGCAGTTCGAGACCGTGCTATCGGACAACCTGTTCCAGCAATCGGACACCGGCGGCGTCGTCCCCAAGACGACCAACCGGATTTCCGACCAGGGCTTTCTCAGCCAGACACAGCGTCAATTGGACGTGGCCATCAGCGGTGCCGGCTTCTTCCAGTTGTCGCCGACGCTGGAGGTCGGCACGGATATCTTCTACACCCGTGACGGCTCCTTCCAGATCAACACGGTGCGCGATCCCGTCGACCCGACCGCCAACCAGACCACGGCAGTGACGCAAGAGGACGGTAGCACGCTCAACGTGGACAACGGCTATCTGGTGGATTCCAACGGCATGTTCCTGCTCGGCGTTTCAGCCGATCCGACGACAGGGGAGTTCCTCGCAAACTCGACGGTGGCCCCCATGCGGGTCGACCCGGCCGCCTTCACCAATCAGGGCTCGGCGACGACACGGGCGAAGCTCTCCCTCAACCTGCCCGCGGAGAAGGAGGCGGGCGACCCGCTGGAAACCTTCACCATCGAGGCCTTCGATTCGAACTTCACGTCACGGGCGGTCAACTTCGATTTCATTCCGACGACAACCGACAACCAGTGGCTGGTCAGCCCACGGGCCGATGGCGCCACCGCATTGGCGTTGGCGCCGGGAACTCCTTTCAGCGTCACCACCGGTACGGCCGTGGACCCGACACTGCGCATGCAGTCCAATACGCTTTCAGTGTTGGGCACCAACGGCCTGCCCACTCCAGGGCGGTTTCTAGGCCTCTCGAAGGGCGACACGGTGACCGTCGGCGGTTTCACGGATGCCGCGAACAACGGCACTTTCACGGTCAACAGCGTCGCCACCAATGGCTCCAGCATCACCCTCGACGGCACGCCGGTTGTCAGCACCGGCCCCAGTGAAACGGCAACCGCAGGCGCGGGCAGCCAACTGTCCTTTACCCGGGTGCTGGGCGCGGGGGCCGTGGCGACGACCAATACCATCAAGGTTCTAAACGCGGAGGGCGCAGTCGTCGGCGGTGGTCTTCCCGGCGCCGTCGTGGGTCAGAAATTCACGGTGTCCGGAACCCAATCCAACAACGGCACCTTCACGATCGCCGCTATCAACGCGGATGGCTCGGTCTCGGTGGCGGAATCCGTCACGAACGAGACGGATTCCACGGGCGCAACGGTGACCAAATCCTTCGTCGACGAGAACGTGACGACCGCGGCGACCGTGTCCTCGACCAAGACCATCGGCGAGGCACTGACCTTCAATCCGGATGGCACTATTTCCACGCCGACGTCCTATACGTTGACGGCCACCTGGGACGACGGCGCGACGTCCAGTTTCACCGTCGATTTCAGCGACTCGACGCAGTTCGCAGGCGGCTTCAATCCGTTCTTTTCGGAAGCCAACGGCAACCTGAAATCCGATCTGGCGACGGTCCGCTTCGACGACGACGGTAACGTGGTCGGCACCTTCGCCGACGGCACCGACCGGTCCATCTACAAGCTGCCGTTGGCCTTCTTTGTCAATCCGGACAGCCTGGCGACAGAGAATGGCATGGTATTCTCGCAGTCCGCTGATTCCGGCGGGGCACGTAGCGAATTCGCCGACATCAGCACTGGCACCAGCATGCTGGTCGGCGCGCTGGAACTCTCGAACGTGGACATCGCCCAGGAATTCTCGCGCATGATCCAGGCCCAACATGCCTACAATCTGAACGCCACCACCTTCCGTACCGTCGACGAAATGTCCGAGGTGGCGCGCGACCTGAAGCGTTAAACGGCAGGCCCTCCCCAAGTCCCCCGGGCCCGCCCTCCAGGCTTGAAGACCACCATCGTCCAGAAGGGACACAGCCACCCTCTGCCAAGGGTTCAAGGAAACGGCGGCCTCCGGGTCGCCGTTTTCGCGTGCCGCCAACGCCGGGACTAACCGGCAATTATTGCCCAAGGCGGCGGGATCAAACCCTTTTCGCCAACAGGCACCCGAAGGCGGAAGCCGTAAGCCATTGTATTCATTGATTTTCCAATCAGGGGTGGTTGGCACGGGTTTCGCATTCAAAAGAACACGCGCGCCAAGCGCCAATGGGAAAGAACAAGGACGGCCAGGAAAATGACGGCTCAGGACACGACGGGAACGCAAGGCCTTCTGCAGAACGCGCGCCGCGCCGCGGCCGCCGCCTTGATGGCGCTGGCGCTGGCCATCACCGCGTCGCCCGCCGGCGCCGCCTCGCGGCTCAAGGACATCATCACCGTCGAAGGCGTTCGCGACAACATGCTGATCGGCTACGGCCTGGTGGTCGGCCTCAACAACACCGGCGACACGCTGGCGGACGGCCATTTCACCAAGCAGAGCCTGAAGGCCATGCTCAACCGGTTGGGCGTCAAGCCGACCGACGCCGGCCTCGATTCCGAGAACGTGGCGGCGGTCATGGTGACGGCCAGCCTGCCCGGTTTCTCCCGCCAGGGCTCGCGCATGGACGTCACGGTTTCGGCGCTGGGCGATGCCTCGAGCCTCTTGGGCGGCACCTTGCTGGTGACGCCACTGATGGGCGCCGACGGCGAGGTCTACGCCGTCGCCCAGGGCCAATTGGCGGTTGGCGGCTTCTCCGCCGAAGGCGATGCCGAATCGGTCACCAAGGGTGTTCCCACCTCCGGCCGCATCGCCAATGGCGCCATCATCGAGCGCGAAGTCGGCTTCGACATGAGCAACCTCGCCAAGGTCAAGCTGACGCTTCGCAATCCGGATTTCACCACCGCCCGACGCGTCGCCCAGGCCATTAACGCCTTCCTGGGCACGCCGGCGGCACGCACCAGCGACCCGTCCACGGTGCACCTGACCGTGCCCGAGAGCTATCGCGACAACGCCGTCAATCTGCTGACCGACATCGAACAGCTGCGGGTCGAGCCCGACCAGCTGGCCAAGGTCGTCATCGACGAGCAGACCGGCACCATCGTCATGGGCGAGAACGTGCGCATCTCCACCGTCGCCATCGCCCAAGGCTCGCTGACCATCCGCATCACGGAAACCGCCCAGGTCTCGCAGCCGGGTCCCTTCGCCGAAGTCGGCGAGACCACCACCGTGGCGCGCACGGATGTCGACGTTCAGGAAGGCGAGGAGCGCCAGCTCACCGTGGTGCCGTCGGGCGTGACGCTGCAGGAGCTGGTCAACGGCCTGAACACGCTGGGCATCGGCCCGCGCGACCTGATCACCATCCTACAGGCGGTCAAGGCGGCCGGCGCCCTGCAGGCCGAAATCCAGGTGATGTGATGAACCAGGTTTCCGAAAGCACGGTGCTGCTGCGTCAGGCCCAGAACGCCTACCAGCCGCAGCAAGGGGCGACACAACGGATGGCCGCATCCCTGGCCGGCAAATCCCCGCGCGAGGTTCGCAAGGTGGCAGAGGATTTCGAGGCTGTTTTCCTGTCCCAGATGCTGAAGCCCATGTTCGAGAACATCGAGGCGGCGGAGCCGTTCAACGGCGGCCCGGCGGCCAAGATGTGGAAGGACATGCAGGTGCAGGAATACGGCAAGGCCATTGCCAGGGCCGGCGGCGTGGGCATCGCCGACCAGGTTTTCCGCGAGATGATGAAAGCACAGGAGGCTCCCTGACATGGACCCGACCAAGCGCGTCAACGACCTGATCCTTATCACCGACAGGCTGGCCGAACTGCTGGAGCGCGAGAACGGCCTCCTTCGGGAGCGCCGGCACTCGGAACTTGGCCTCATTATCGACGAGAAGGTGACCCTCGGGCGGGTCTACGAATCCCGCGTCCTTGGCCTCGCCGAGACCGAGGAGGACATGCACGTCGTCGACACCGAACTTCGCGAACGTCTGATCCTGGCCGGCCAGCGGGTCGGCGAACTGATGGACGAGAACGCGCGCCTGCTGCAAGTGGCGATCATGGCCTCGCAGCGTCTGGTCGACCTGATCTCGGACGCGGTCAAGGAATCCGCCAACGTCTCCGGCACCTACGACAATCGCGGCACGACCGAAGCGCCTGTGCACGGCGCCACCGCCGGCAATCTGGCGCTCTCCTACAACCAGACGCTCTAGGGCGGCAACACAGGGGAACCTCCCGCATGGGAACCATCACCCAGGCACTTCGGACGGCGCAGAGCGGACTGCTGGTCAACCAGCGCGCGCTCGACGTGATCGCGCAGAACATTTCCAACGTCAACACCGAGGGCTATTCGCGAAAAATCGTACGGCTGGAGAACCGGTCTCTGGCCGGTACCGGCTCGGGCGTGCAAATTTCCGACGTCACCCGGCGGGTCGATGAAGGCCTGCTCAAAAGCGTGCGCCTGGAGCTCTCTAAGCTCAACGATGTCGTCGCCAAGGAAGATTTCTTCGCTCGCACGCAGGATCTGTTCGGCGCCCCCGGCGACAACAACTCGCTCAGCCACATCATGGAGCGGTTCTCGGAATCCCTCGATATCCTCAACGTGGCGCCGGAGAAATCCCTGGAAGTCACCGAGGTGGTGCGCTCCGCCCAGGACCTGACCGACGAGATGAAGCGGATCTCGGAAACCATTCAGGAACTGCGCCTGCAGGCCGATCGAAAGATGGCCGAAATCGCCACCGAGATGAACACCGTCACCGCGGCCATCGACCAGTTGAACGACGACATCATCTCCAACGCCTCGGTCGGCCGCGACGTCAGTGACCTGCGGGACCAACGCGACCAGCGCATCGATCGCCTGGCGGAACTGGTGGATATCCGGTTCTTCTTCCGCTCCGACGGCGACGCCGTCGTATTCACCTCGGCCGGCCGCACCCTGGTCGATACCGTGCCGCCGACGATCACCCACACCTCCGCCGCCTCGGTGACACCGACCACGACGCACGCGGAAGGCGATTTCTCCGGCTTCTTCGTTGGCTCGACCGCGGATGAATCCAACGACATCACCGACGAAGTCCGAAGTGGCGAGCTGAAGGGCCTGATCGACATGCGCGACCGCGTGCTGACCGATCTGCATGCCCAGCTCGATGACATGGCCGCCGTGCTGCGCGACACCATGAACCAGCTGCACAATCGCGGCGTGCCGTTCCCCGGCGTCGCCGAAATGTCGGGAACCCGCACGTTCATCTCGCCGACCACGCAATCGATCAAGCTGGATCCGACGAACAGTGTCGACGATGTGGCCATCGGGCTGTTCGACATCGCCGGCAACGAGTCGGTGTCGACGACGCTGAACACCATCATGACGGACGCGGGGTTCTCGGCCCGCGGCACCACTGGCGACTGGGACATCGACGACGTCGGCACGGTGCTGCAGAGCTGGTTGCGCGGCAACGGCACCAGCACGGCGACGGCCGGCGTCGACTCGGCGACCGGAAAATTCAATATCAACCTCAACTCGACGACCCTCAACCTGGCGTTTCGCGATCAGGCGGGCACGGCCAAGACCACCGCGCTGGAAGACGCCGCCATCACCTTCGACAGCAACGCCGACACGGTCGATGACGAAACTGTCGCCGGCTTCGCCAATTTCTTCGGCTTCAATGATTTCTTCGTCGACGGGCTGGTCGACAATGTCTGGGAAACTGACGCGGTTTCGTCGTCATTTGCGGTCGGCGCGACAGAGACCTTGAGTTTCTACGAAAGCGGCACGACGCCGGCTGGAACGGCCTTCGCCACATTCACGGTGACCGCGGGACAGACACTGGAAACAGTGGCCAAGAACATGAACCTGGACACCACACTTTCGCAGACGGTCAAGGCCTCCATCGTGCCCGACGGCTCTGGGTTCCGGCTCCGCCTGTCGCACCAGCAGGGATCGAGCATGTACGTCACCCAGGGCACGAACCGGTCGTTCCTGACCTCGACCAACCTCGACATCGCCGACGTTCGGGTCTCGTCCAGCCTTTCGGTGCGGTCCGACATCATCACCCAGCCAGCAAACGTCTCGACGGCGGCGGTCCAGTTCGATTCGACCCGCGGTGTCGCGGGCGAATTCCTGATCAGCCAAGCGGACGAGACCATTACCGAGGCCATGGCCGAGCAGTTCACCCAGACCGTCAGCTTCAAGAACGCCGGCGGCCTGCCGAGCGTGAACAACACTTTCTCGCAGCGGGCGTCCGGGATCATCGCCACCAACGCGGTTCTGGCCAACGACAACGACCGCACCATTGATACACAGCGCACGCTGACCCAGAGCCTGCAGTTCAAATCCGACAATGTCCGCGGCGTCAACCTGGACGAGGAACTGGCGCAACTGATCGTCTTCGAGCAGGCCTTCGGCGCCGCGGCCCGCGTCATCAATGTCATCCAGCGCATGTTTGATGCGCTGGAACGCGCGATCTAGCTGGGGAAATAGGCCATGTCACGCATCGGAAGCCTCGCCGCCAACACCTCGCTGATTTCGCAAATGCTGCGCGTGCAAGAACGCATTTTCGATCTGGAAACCCAGGCGACCAGCGAGAAGCGTTCGCAGGACTACGCCGGAATTTCCACCGATTCACAGCGTCTCTTGAACCTGGAAAACACCAAGGATCAGCTTGAACAATTCAAGTCCAACAATAGTCAGAGCGAGATCCGGCTCGACATCATGTCGACCGCCGTCGAGGGCATTCGCACGTCGTTGCGCGAATTCCAAAAGGAACTGACAACCTACGAAACCGGCGCCACCAAGGACGAGACAAAGGTCAACGCGGTCCAGGACGCGGCACTGCGCGCGCTGCGCGACGTCGAGGACCTGTTGAACATTGATATTGACGGCCGTTTCCTGTTCGCCGGCGCCCGTATCAATACGGAGCCGGTGGAATTCAGCGCGCCCTCCGTCGCCGTGTTCCAGGCCAAGTTCGATGGCGCCGCCGTCACCGTGCCGACGGCGCGGAATGCCGCCCTGGAGACCTTCTCGTTCAACAATGACCAGAACAGCGAGAACAAGCAGTTTATCGACGACAGCAAGTTCCTGCAGTTCCGCCAAGGCACGTACTTCGGCACGACCGCCGGCTCGACCACGGTCTTCAACAACGCAGCGAACACCATCCAGGTTCAGAACAGCAGCACGGGTGCCGCGGTCGCCAACGTGTTCAAGGGGCTCAAGGTCGGCGACACTGTCACCGTCGCGGGGGCGCCCACGGCAGGCAACAACCAGACCGTGACGATCAACAGCATTTCCTCCGACTTCTCGCAAATCACGGTCGCCGAGGCCCTGGTCACGGAGAACGATACCGATGGCGTCGTTTTCAACGGTGTCGCCAATGCAAGCGCCATCAGTTCCATAACGGCGAGTTCGGCCATCTACGCGAACGTAGAGGTGGGTAGCGCGATTACCGTTTCGGGTGCGGCCAATTCGGCCAACAACGGTACCTTCACCGTGGACAGCGTCGTCAATGGCGGCCGCACCATCAACATCACGACCGAGATGCTGAACACCGAAGCAGCGCAACCGGCGACCCTGACCTACCGCGACCCCACCAACGTCAACAATGAAATCACCATTTCGACGGTCGCCGTCGGCAGTCTCGGCTTCACCCGTGGGACCAACACCATCAACGCAGCCCTGGCCAACTCGCTCACCGGCGTCCCGGTCAATGCGAAAATCACCATTGCCGGCTCCGGCAACAACGACGGCAACTACACGGTGGTCAGCAACGACAACACCAATATCGTCGTCAAGTCGAACAAGCTGACCGACGAGGGCCTGACCTCGGGCGACACCTTCTTCAGCTATACTTCGGGCACGCGGCTGGAGTTCAACGGTGCCGAGGGCACCAACAGCGTCGCCGTCCGCAACAACGGTGACTCGGCCTTTATCGACCGCGTTTTCAACGGCCTCTCGGCGGGCGACCAGGTGACGCTCGCAAGCACGCCCGTTGCCGGCAACAACACGACATTCACGGTATCGGCCACGGGAACGAACGGCCGCAGCCTCACCACCACCGCCACCGTTGCGGCCAGCGCCGATGACACCGACGGCGCCAGCGCCACTGGCGTGGCCAACACCGGCAGCAACGGGTTCGCCTATGAGGCCGGCACGATCATGGCCGCCGACACGGCCGCGAACACCATCACCATCCGCAATGCCGGCGACACGGCCAACGTGACAGGCGTGTTCTCGAACCTGCAGGTCGGCATGAATATCGAGATCGCCAGCCATGCCGGCTTGGCCTCGCCGACCACGGCGACCATCACCGGCATCACCAATGGCGGCGCCACGTTGCAGTTGGCCGCCCTCGCCGGCGCCGGTGGCAACGATACCAACGGCGCCACGGTCAACGTCTATTCGGCCGACGGCACGGTCAAATCCGAGACCTACTACAAGGGCGACCAGTTGAGCCTGACCCAACGGGTCAGCGACCGGCGCGAGTTCGAGTTCAATGTGACCGGCGCCGATCCGGCCTTCGAAAAGGCCATCCGCGGTCTGCAGATCATCCTGCAGGGCGTCTACGGCACCGAGGGCGGGCTCGATAACAACCCGGACCGCATTGCCACGGCCAAGTTCCTGGTCGAATCGGGGCTCGAGCGCACGGTGACGACGAACGCCAACTTCGCTTCCGAACTGATCGGATCCATCGAACAGGTCCAACAGAACGTCGGCTTCAACCAGGTGCTGTTGGATCGCACCAACGACCTGCACACGGATTTCATCGGATTTCTCGACACCAGTATCGACAAGGTCGAGAACATCAACGAGCTTGAGGTCATCACCCGATTGCTTGATGACGCGCGGGCCCTCGAGTCTTCCTTTCAGGCGTTCGCGCGGATCCGCCAGTTGAGCCTGACGAACTTCATCTAATCCATTAATTTCAATCCACTAACTAGGACTATATGATGCCGGACACCCATGCTATGTTGGCCGAACACGACGAATTCGAACAAGGGATCCCGACAGGTATGCCGCCCTATGAAGATCAGGTCAGTCAATACAGCCGTATTCCCGAACCGGGATCGCCCCGCCAGACCGAAGCCTGGGCGCTGATCGAGGCGGCGAAGCGCCTTGCCGCCGGCATCACCCACGGTCCCGACGACAACAAGGAAACCCGCAGCGTCCGCAAGGCGGCGCTCAGGTTGAATTGGAAACTCTGGACCATCTTCCAGGCCGAGGTCTCGCGGCCGGAGCGCTCCGATCTGCCGGAGGATATCCAACTCAACATGCTGACGCTTTGTCAGTTCGTCGACAAACAGACCGTCGGCGCGTTGGTGAACCCGACGGCGGAAGCGCTGAGCGTGCTCATCGACCTCAACCGCCACATCGCGGCAGGCCTAAGCAACGTCCCCGAAGACAGTCCCATCGACGAACAGGCCGAGAGCATGTCCGCCGCCGTCGATGAGATGCGCCAGAGAATTGACACCGAGGTCTAGGAGCCTCCCGGAGGACCGGCCCGCGCGGCCGGTGAATGCACGCCCATGAGTGAAGACGGCACCAGCGACGTTCCCGGCCTGCCCGCCTTGCCCTCCGATCTTCTCGATCCATTCCTCGACGCCGTTCGCGGCGCGCTGGCGAATTCGGGAGCCGGTGCGTCGAAGGCGTTCATGGATGCCGTGGAAGACATCTCCCGCCGCTACGCCGATCGGGCGGAGACCTACTATCTGCTCGGCCTGGCCGCCTACGAACTGGCGGACATCGGCCGCGCCATCGAGTTGATTGGCCACGCCCACGCCATCGACGACGAGTGCAGCGAGTACGCCGACGCACTGGCCTCGCTGCACAGCATGGTCGGACAGCTGGCCGACGGCCTCTATTACGCCAAGCTGGCGACGGTGCTGGAACCGCACCCGACCCTCCTCAATTTGCTGCCGTTCGAGTTTTCCAACTACTTCCGGTCTCTGGCCGGTACCGAGCCGAGCCGCCACTACATGGAAGCCATGGTGAGGTTCAACCAGCTGCGCTTCGAACTTGCGGCGCAGAGTTGCGAGATGGAACTGCGTGTTAACCGCGAACACGCCGCGGCCTACGCATTGCTCGGCCGCTGCCAGATCGAAACCGGCGAACTCGAACGCGCCGTCGCTTCGTTCCACGCGGCCATCCACTTCCAGCCGGATGTAGCCACTCATCGAATCCACCTGGGCGAGGCGTTGTTCCGGCTCGGCCGCTTCGCTGAAGCCACGGCCAGCCAGGCTGATGCCCTCAGGCTGGACACCGACGATTCGGCGATCGCCGCCGCGGCCCTCGCCGGCCAGGCCCTGCGCGGCATGCCGATGTCAGGCGGCGGCACCGCGATGGACGACGATCTGGCGCGCCGCATGGCGCTGCTGCCGGAGCCGTCGGCACCGCCCAAGATCAGCGAGCGCCGGGACGGGCGATTGCGCATCGGCTACATCTCCGACGCTGCCCACGAGGGCGAGATGGGCCGGTTCCTGGAATTGTTGGTGACGCACCACAATCTGGACCGTGTGGAGGTGCATCTCTACATGCAGTCGATCTCGGGTGATGCGGTGGCGGCAAACCTGAAGAACGCAGCCCAGAGCTGGCGCGCCGTCTTCGATCTGGATGACGAATTGTTGTCCATGATCATACGCAACGACGACATCGACGTGCTGGTCGACCTGACCGGCTACGGCATGGGTGCGCGCCTGGGCCTGCTGGCCGAACAGCCGGCGCCGGTTCGGGCGGCGTTGATGCACTATCCCTACGGCCACCGCCAGCCGGGCGTGAACGTCATCTTCGCCGACACAGGAACCCGCGACCTGGACGAGCCAGGTGCCGGTCCGGGGAAAATGGTCATCGACCTGGCCATGGGCCTACATGCTTTCCTGCCCTTCGTTGCCATGCCCGATCCAGTGGCGCCGCCGGTCGCTACCAACGGCTATGTCACCTTCGGCGGCATCTGCGACCTGACGCGGTTGACACCGGACGTGGCCGCCACCTGGTCGGCGCTGCTGAAGTCGGTGCCCGAATCGAAATTGCTGCTGGGCGGCGCGCCGACGTTGCCCGGTCGGATGAAGGAACACGTCTTCGAATACTTCGCGCATCACGGCTGCAGTGACCGGGTGCAATTCTGGAATGCGCCCATGGAGCACGCGTCGATCGGCGAGTTCCTGCAGTATGTGGATGTCTACCTGGATACCTGGCCCAAGGGCGGGCGGCGTGACCTGGCCGAGGCGCTGTGGATGGGCGTGCCGGTGATCACCCTGAAGGGCGATGCGCGCACCGCCCGCAATGGCGCCAGCATGCTCTACAGTGCCGGACACTCTGACTGGATCACCCTGGACCGTAGCGATTTCGTCACGCGGGCGGCGGCGGTGGCTGAGGATACCGGCGCACTGACTGAGTTGCGCGGCCGGCTCAGGGACGACGTCCGCCGTACGGCCCTGTTCAACCCCCTACCGTACGTCAAAGCCCTGGAAGATGCCTATGCCATGGCAATGCACGTGGTCGGGGGCGCGGAAACGGCGGAGACCAAGCCGGCACGCAAACGCCCGGCGAATAAAAAGGCGACAAAGAAAACGGCACCAAAGAAATCCGCGAAGAAGCCCGTGCCGAAGCGCCAAGCCGCGAAAGCCGCTAAGAAAGCGGCGAAAAAGGCGCCCAAGAAAAAAGCCGCCAAGAAGACGGCACCAAAGAAATAACCGCTGCCAGTCCGGCGAAGACCTCGACGCTTCAAACAAACAGATTGAGAACCGATCCCGGCGCCGGCCTCTGCACCGACAGTCCGGAGTTGATCGCTTTGGCGAATTCCAGGTTGACCTCGAAACTTAACGAGATGGCGCTGAGGACATTCGAGAAGCGTTCGCGCAGCTGCTCTACCTCGGCGGTCTTGCGGGCCTGGTCGACGGTCGTCAGGTCGGTGATCTCGGCCTGAATACTGGCCGCCCGGGCCTCGATGTCGAGGGTCAGGTCGAGGGTCGTCGACACCGTGTTCTGCGACACCGTCTGCGCATCGCCGACTCGATCACGAAAATTCAGTGTTCCGGCTAGCGCATCCACGTTTGCCTGGTCGCCGGTTTTCGAACCGGCAACGGCGCTCAATCCTTCGAGCGTGGATTTCTGCTGTTTCAGGTACTGGATAACCTGGCCATCGTTGACGTCCGGATGGATGAAAACGTAGACGTTATCCAACTCGGCGATAACCGCGTCGCGCTGGGCATTGAAGGCGTCGGCCTCGGCCTGCGTGACGGTATCGTCGTCGCCGAGGGAACTGAAAAGCGTTGTCGCGCTTTCGAACAGCGTTCCCAATCGACCAACATTATTGTTGTTGCCGATCAGGTACTCTTTCAACGCCGGTCCGCTATTCAGCAGGACACGGCCTTCGCGCTGCAGCGCCTCGACCTGATGGCGCTGGCTGGCGCCGGTTTCGTTGACCTTGCCGATCTCAGTGTTGAGCCGGCGGATGATGGTGTTCTGAATCTGGCTGAACTGGAACTCGAACGCCAACGCCGCCGACTGCGTCGACTGGTTCACCAATAATTGTGAGATGTCGGCCATAATACGGGCCCTTTCTCTGCCCCTGAATCGAACGGCTTTCTAGCCTTATCAAGGCTACCATATTCGGCCCAGATATACCAGAGGAAAACATCCAAGAAATTTTCGATAAGATGTTGAAAATAATAAATGAATTAGGTGTGACGGCGATCACAGGAAGAGCCGGCGCGCGCCCCTCGATCCAGGTTCACACAAGGTCCAAACAAGCAGCCGTCATAAGGCTTTGTTAACCCTGTTATCCCCTAATGCGGATGATGGGTATATGATGGCGCCAAGTCGGCCCCCAAGGCCGAGATTTGAAGGGAATTCGAGAAAATGCCGATGGACATGAAGGCCTGCGACGAACGACGGACACGAAACCTGGAAGTGTTCGAGGAGCGCCAACCGGCACTCTATGATCAGATAGCGGCCTACGAACCGCTGGCCCAGTTCACCATTACCGAGGACGGCCAGCCCGATGTGATCTTCAATGACGAACACTTCTATTCCAAAAAGCACGACCAATACATCAGCAGTCAAATGGAAGCCTTTCTGGCCAAGCCGCAAATCTTCGAACTGGTCGCGCCGTCACCGGAAAGTTATGACGACTATGCTGGCGCCTATATCGATGCCTTCCTACGCGCCGCCATCGACAAGGACATCTCCTTCCACGCCCATCGCCAAACGCGGAATGCCCACTTCCTGGTCATCTTCGGACTAGGGCTCGGCGGCTTCATCGACGAATTGATGGAAGAACTCAATCCCCAATGCGTCATTTTCGTCGAGCCAAATCTGGAGTTTCTCCACCACTCGCTGAAAACCTACGAATGGGGTGGCCTGTTCGACAAGATCAGCGAACGCAAGGGGGAACTGCAATTCATCGTCGCCCCGACGGCGGAGGAATTGACCTATAGCCTCAGGCGCTCACTTCGCGCCCACAGCCCGTGTTCGGTCGACGGCATGGCCTGGTACATGCATTACAACGCGCCTGTTCTGAACGGCGCCATGCAACAGACGCGAGACGATTCCGAACTGATTATCACCGGCCTCGGCTTCCTGTACGACGAAACACTGATGCTCGGAAATACGCACCGAAATCTTCGCGGCGGCAACGCCAAGGTCTACCAGAAGCCTGACGACGGGCGGCCCGGGGTGCCGGTATTTGTGGTCGGCTGCGGCCCGTCGCTGGACAAGGACCTGGAGGCCATCAAGGCCAATCAGTCGAAGGCGGTGATCATCTCCTGCGGCTCGGCCATCGGACCACTGGCGTCCGCCGGCATCATTCCCGATTTCCAGATGGAGATCGAGAACCTCAACATCTTCACCATCATGGAAAAAATTTGGGAGAAGATCGACCTGAAGAAGGTCTGCCTGGTCGCCTCGTCGACGGCGGACCCCGAGATCAATCCTCTGTTCGACCGCATCGTCTATTATTTCCGCAGCGCGCTCAGCCCCTATCCGCTGTTCTCCGCCGATGATCGGCATGTGGTCAAATTTTCCAGCCCGACGGTGGTCAACGCCGGTCTGGGCCTGGCACAGGAACTTGGCTTCCGCCAAATCTACCTGTTCGGCGCCGACATGGGCGTGAAGGACAAGGACATGCACCACGCCGCCAATTCCTACCACTACACGGAAAACGCCATTCTCTACGAACACAATTACAACATCGAGATTCAGGGCAATTTCGGCGGCAAGGTGGTGACGTCGAGTTCCTTCTACTGGGCCCGCGACGCCATCATCCAATCGATCCGCGCAACCGGTCTGGGCGTGCGCCATTTCAATTGTTCGGACGGGGCGGAGATCAATTTCTGCCTGCCCAAGACCTCGCGCAGCCTCGAGCTCGACGACATCGAGGGCGGCAAGGCAGCGGTGGTCGAAAAGATATTCGAAACCTTCCCGAATTACGGTCGCGACCACTTCGACGCCGCCTGGAACGACGAGTACATCCGCGAGAACATGAACGGCTACATGGACAACATCCGAGATACCGTCCTTGAAGTGGAAGACCTGGGTGATCCGGCATTCCTGCGCGAAATCTATGTCTACCTGGTGCCCGGCGCAGGATTGGGCGGCAAGGAAGACTATACCCGCATGTCCATGGCCATGGCGCTGTTGTTCCGGGGCAGCATCTTCATGATGATCATCGCACTGCTCTACTACAAAGACCGCATCGGAGATGAAGAGAAGGAAAAGATCTTCAACGAGATCGCTCGTGAAACGTTCCTCGATAAAGTCGAAACGATGCGCGAATACGCCCTCGAGCATGTCGGCTACCTGACGGAACGATCGGACGAGAGCGCCGACGAAAACGTCGACGACGACGACGCGACGGTGCACTAGCCTTCTTGCCTGCCCGGGAAACGCCCAGCGGAAATCCGGATTATGCCAGCCACCGCCGAACTGGATGAGATCAAGGCACTTATCGGCGCGGGCCGCCTGGACGACGCGGCGGAGCGCTGCCGGCGACTGGCCGCGTCCGGCCAAGCCTTCAGCCACAACGAAGAAGCCGAGCTGATCTATCTGCTCGCCATCATCACCGGCGAGACCGGCGCCTTTCAGGAAAGCTTGCCGCTGTATGACCAGGCCCGCCGCCTGATGCCGGCCCGCGCCGATGTCGCCTACAACCACGGCGTCATGCTGGCCAAGTGCGGCAAGCTGGCCGACGCGCGCCGGGCCTGGCAGGACTGCCTCAAGCGTGACGTCCGCCATCGGGACGCATTGTTCAACCTCGGCCGCGTAAACCGGAACCTGGAAAACCCGGCGGAGGCGGCGTCGCTGTTCGACCAGTTGCTGACCATCCACCCCGGCGACGCCGAGGCGCCCTATGAGTTGGGCCTCGCGAGGTTCACCATGCGCGACTGGCCGGCTGCGGCCGCTGCGTTCGCGAGCGCCATCGAGGCGCAGCCAGATCACCTCAATGCGCGCATCAACCTGGGCCTGACGGCGCAACGCCAGGGGCAAGCCGAGAGGGCATTGGCGCACTACGATGCGGCACTGGCGGCGGCACCCAACAACTTGCATGTGCACGTCAACCGGGCGCAGGTGCTCCTTGCCTTGGGCCGGCTGGCCGAGGGTTTCGCCGAGAACGAATGGCGGCGCCACCTGCTCGACCTTCGCTTCGATGCTGGCGGCCGCGCTCCTTGGACCGGCGAGCCGCTCGATGGAAAGACGATTCTGCTGTTCGCCGAACAGGGCGTCGGCGACGCCATCCAGTTCCTACGCTACGCGCCGGCCGTGGCCGAGCGGGGCGGCCGCGTCGCGGTCTATTGCCACGATCACCTGGCCAGCATCGCCAGGCGCGCCGCTGGCGTCGACACGGTGGTGGGGTTCGCCGATGCGGCGCCGGCGTTCGATACCTACGCGCCGTTGATGAGTCTGCCGCACCTGCTCGGCGCCACAGATCTCGGTGACATTCCGGGCGACGCCTACATCGACAGGCCCGAGCCGGCCGATCTCGGCCGCCCGAGCGGTGCCAAGGCCGTCGGATTGGTTTGGTCTGGCAACCCCGAACACAATGACGATGCCGCGCGGTCCTGCCGTCTCGAACAACTGGCGCCGTTGGCGAGCATCTCCGGCGTTCAGCTTTTCTCTCTGCAAGTAGGAGCCGGATGCGAGCAACTGGGCGCCGCGGGCGATCTTGATATCGTCGACCTGGCTGTCGAGTTCGATGATTTCCTCGATACCGCCCGAGCCCTGGCCGCGCTGGATCTGCTGATTTCCGTCGATACGGCGACGGCTCATCTGGCCGGCGCCCTGGGTGTAAAGACTTGGCTGCTTCTGCCTTATGCCAACGACTGGCGCTGGTTCGACGGCGCAGACCGAACACCTTGGTATGCGACCCTGCGCCTCTTCCGCCAGGACGAGAGCCGCGACTGGGCACCAGTCGTCGAACGCGTTGCCGCGGAACTCGGCAATTGCGCTGAAAACACCAAGAAATAGCCAATCGAAAAAGCGAAAACCCACCGCCCGAAGGCGGTGGGTTTCCGTAACGATCCGAGGTCTCGACCGGCGCGTTCGAAGCGCCGGCGCGAGAGCCAGGCTTACCTGAACAACGCCAGGATACCCTGTTCGGCCTGACCGGCGAAGGCCAAGGACGAAATACCCAACTGCTGCCGGGTCTGCAGGGCCAAAAGGTTGGCGCCTTCCTCGTTGATGTCGGCCAACGTCAGCTTCGCTGAACCGCCCTCGAGGACGTTCACGTACTGCTCCGTGAAGTCGAGGCGCGTCTGCAGCAAGGCCACGTTCGAACCCAGCGTCTGCGCGTTGGAGCGCAGCGTGGTCAGGGCCTCATCGAGCTGCGTGATGACCACGTCGATGGTGGACGAGGTGCCTTCGAGAACGAAGGTGGTGTCCACCGCGGTGATCGAGGTGCTGACACCCGCCGTGGCGAGAGCCGTGGTGGCGCCAATGGCGATCAAGCCACCGGTGCTGAAGCCGGCGGCCGTAACGGCTACCTTACCCGTTACGTAATCGGCATTCAGAACATCACCGCGGGAAATAGTGACCGCGGTGGTGGCACTGCTGGCCGAAAGGGTCAGCGAAATGGTGCCGTAGTTGAAGGTGATCTGGTTGGTGCCCTGCGTATCGAGCGTGATCGCCGAACCCTGATAGGTGACGACGATATTCTGGCTCTGCTGCAGGACGAAGGTACCGCCACCGGTATAGTTGAATGAATTGTTGGTGGCCTGGGCAACGTCGGTCACCGGCAGGCCGCTCTGGGCCAGGTTGGCGGCGGCGACGGTGACAAGACTGGCGGTCTTCTCGGAGAAGCTGACCGTCAGGGTCTCGGTCGTGTTGTTGATCAGGTTGACGCCCTGGTAGGTGGAGTCATCGGCCAGGCTACCAATCTGGGTGCGCAGCGAGTTGAACTGCGTGATCAAATCGGTGAACTGGGTACCGGTCGCCGACTTCAGGGAGTTCGCAATACCCTTGAGCTGGCGGGCGATGTTCTCGATACCCTCGACGCCTTCAAGCGCCGTGGTCACCGAGGAAATACCCTGGTCGATACCATCCTTCTTCTCGTTGAAGTCGAACGCCCGGTCAGTCAGGGACTTGGCCTGGAAGAACGAGACCGGATCATCGATAGCACTGGCCACACGAAGACCCGTCGACAGACGGTTCTGCGTCCGGTCAATGAGATCAGTGGTGTTTTGGAGGGAGAGAAGGGCGGTCCGAACCGCACCTGAAAGTGTAACGTCTGACATATCCAATTACTCCTTTCTAGAGCATAGGGACGGAACGTTTTGTTCCGCATGGCCACGGGCCTCGGGCGTACTGCCTTTGGGAACCGTAGTTGCAGAAACCTATAACTGAACCCTTGTCCAAAGTAAAGTGATATCCATCACACCCTGGAATAAAATTTGAGATTGCGACGGAAAACGCCCGGAAAACCAGGGGCACGAAACCGTCTAAACCGCCTTTCGGCCGTGCCCTTCCAAAAGTCCCTCGGCAATCTGCAGGTTGATATGGACGAAGGCATCAAGGGTCGTTTCGGCGATTTCCCCGTCGGAGAACGTCTTGTCGGCGACGAACTGGCTGAGTTTGGCCAGGTTCTGGCAAACCTCATCGGGCAATTCGCAGTTCTCGGACATGACGGCCGTGCGCAAAGCCACCCAAACCTCCAGGTTTTGGTTCAGCGAATCGGTCAGCCCGCTGGGATCCTCTGCACGGCGCGCCCTGGCGCGGTCGATGCGCAGCGCCGCCTGCGTCAACTGGAACGCCTGCTCCTCGCTCATGCTGAGGTTGTTTTCGTCGAATGCCATGTTCTCTGCCCGCCGCCTGATCGCCGGCCAGGCCCTCCCCGGATTGCCCCGTAGCTTGTTCACAAGCCGGCGGCGGCGCAAGGTGTTTTTCGGCGCTGCCGGGCGCCCGACGTTGGACAATGGGCGGGCCATGAACTATTTATGGCGCATGGGTACTGGATAAGGGAGAAACCCGCCGTGCCACTCAAACTCGACTTCAAATCCGGCGACAAGCTGGTCATCAATGGCGCCGTGCTGGAAAATATCGGCCCCAACGCGAAGCTGCTGGTGCATAACGAATCGGCGATCCTGCGCGAAAAGGAGGTGCTGTCGGTCCAGGAGACCGCGACGCCGGCCTCGCGCACCTATTTCGCGCTGCAGTGTGCCTACATGTTCGCCCACAAACGCGGCGAATACCTGGCCAGTTTCTACCGCTACCTGGACGAATACATCGAGGCCTGCCCCAGTGCGACCGATGTCGCCGAGGGCATCCGCGACCAGGTGGATGACGGCAAGCTCTACCGGGCGCTGAAGGAGACCCAGAAGCTGATCGCCCACGAAGGCAATATCCTGGCGATGCTGGAGGAAGGCCTGCAGGATTTCGTCGAGGAGATCGAAACCGAGGACGAAGACGACGTCAGCACGCTGGAAGACCTGGATGCCGAAGAGGTGGACGAGCCGGGCATCGATCCGACACCCGCGGATGCCGCCGAAGACCGCCAGTGAAGACCACCAGTCCGGCGGTTAAGCCGCGGCCCCTGCCCCGCATGACCGCGCACCGTGGCTGAGCCATGGCACGCCTGACCGAGACGGAAATCGCCGAGCTACTGGGCCGCGTCATCCCCGCCGATGACGACGTCGTGGTCGTCTTTTCCGGTGTCTGGACGTTCGCCCACCGCCTCACCTTTCCACCGGCCGAAACCGGCGATCAATTGCTTGATGTGCTACAGGATGTGGTCGGCCCGGACCGCACCCTGGTGCTGCCAGCCTATACCTTCCTGGATTTCGCCCGCACCCGCACGTTCGATCTAAAGCGCAGTGTGCCCGAGGGCGGCCTGCTGACCGAATGCGCCGTCGGCCGCCCCGGCTGGCAAAGGCTCGCCAAACCCATGAACAGCTACTGCGTCGTCGGCCCGCGCGCCGGCGAAATGACGGCGTTGCCGTCGACCACTGCCTGGGGCCGGGACGGCGTGCTCAGCTGGCTCAACAAGGTAAAGGCCCGCACCCTGGTATTGGGCGTGCCGTGGGAATCCTGCTCGATCATGCACCACGCCGAGGAAACCCTGGCCGTGCCGTTTCGCTACTACAAGCGCTTCCAGGGCAGGCTCAAGGAGGACGGCAAGGATCGCGGCTCCTGCGAGGAGGTCATGTACGTGCGCTCGCTGGAGGTGCCGCCGGAATGGGATATTTCGCCACTGGGCCGGGTTCTGAACGATCGCAAGCTGGTGCTCGACGGCGGCCTTGCCGCGGTGCCGCTGCAATCGGCGCCGGCGGACGTGGTGCACGCGGTCAATGAAGAACTGATGGGCGACGATCCCTACATCTACCACACCAACCGGGACGCGGTGATCGATTGGGTCGCGGGCGGCGGTGCCGAGCGCGAGATGGCGACGTTGAAGCCCGAGGAACGCTGGCCTTAAATCCTACCTCGTCTTCTCGTTGTGCCGCACTTTCTTGAAGCGGACGTTGTGGTGGTCGTCGGCCGATATCTGGCTGAAGCGCACCGGCACCTTGTAGCGCGCCAGGCGCTCGTTGCAGAGGGTGCGCAGGCGCTCGGTCATCGCCTTGGGATCCTCCGGCTCGGTTACCGAGATCTTGGCAGCCACAACCTGACCCATGATCGGGTGCGGCCTGGCCTCCACCGTGGCGTTGTCGACATTGGGCATGGCCATTAGCGCCGTCTCCACCTCGATGGGATAAATCTTCTTGCCGCCGGAGTTGATGACCTCGGTCTTGCGGCCCATGAAGCGCATGTACTCGCCCCTGACCTCGACCTCGTCGCCTGTGTTCATCCAGCCGTCATTGTCGAAAGGATTGGGGGCGTTGAGATACCCGACCATGTTGGCTTCCGAACGAATCCAGAGAATTCCGTCCACCACCTTGGTCTCGAAGCCCTTGCCGCCGACCTTGACCCAGACCGAATCGCCGCTCTCCGAATCGGAGCGCAGCACGCCCAGTTCCGACAACCCATAGGTCTGTTTCAGACGCGCCGCCGGGAAGATTTCCAGCACCTTCTGCAGCGTCGCCTCAGACATCAACTCAGTGCCGTAGGTGATCAGTTCGACAGACGACAGATCGAAGGACTGGTAGATGTGGCTGGTAATCAGGAAATTGAGGAACGTGGGCGTGGTCGGCAGCAGGTCGGCGCGGGCTTCCTGGATGGCGCGGGCGACGCTTTCCGGATCGCGTCCGCCCGGGCAGACGGCCGTGCCGCCGTAGGCAAAGGCGGAAAGGAACGTGTTGAAGCCGCCGAAATGGTCCATCAGCAGGAACAGCACCGTGCGCCAGCCCTTGCGCGGCTGCACGAACTTGGCCATCACCTGCTCCACGTCCTGCAGGATGCCCTTGGGCGCGCCGGTGGAACCCGAGGTGAAGACCACCAGTCCGGGGCGCCCCCGCGCTCGGAACGTCTCGATCAGATCGGGCGCCTGGGCATCCGCTCGCCGGCTCAGCGTTGCCTCGTCGCTCGTCAGATCGAAGGCGTAGAGGAACGCTACGCCGGCCATGTCCAGGAGTGCGTCCAGTTCCGCCTCGACCTCGCTGGTCAGCGGCACCAGGATGGCGCCCGACTGCATCAGGGCGAACATCAACGCGGCCGTGCCGGGGCTGTAGTCGCCTGTGAAGGCGACGACGTCGCCGGCGGCGACACCGTCGACGGCCAGGCGCTCGGCCCATTCATCAACCCTCTGGCCGAAGTCGTCGTAGCTCAGCCGCTCGCCGCGCCAGTATAGCGCTTCGGCCGCGCCGCCGGCGCGGACGCGCTCGAACACCGCCTCCATGGACGGCGTGCCGGCGGGCGTGGTGGCGGGGGTGCTCACGGTCGCGCGCTCAACCGACGTGGACGCCGTGCTCCCCCAGCACCGCCTTGATCAGGGGATAGTTCAGAATTTCCACCGTCTGCTCCTCGGTGAAGGAGATGTCGAAGGCCTGTTCCAACGCCAGCACGAGGTTCAAGTGGCTCAGCGAATCCCACTTCTCTACCGTATCGACGGAGGTGTCGTCGTCGATGCCATCGGCCGAAATCTTCAACACGTCGGATAGAACCTGCTTCAGGCGGTCTTCGTTCTCGGACACTTCGTCGTCTCCTCGGCGGTCAGGTTCGTTCGCGGACGTCCAGCCAGACCGGATAGGCCGGCGGTGTCAGCACATCGTCGCCGGCATCATATACCCAATCAACGTCTTCGCCATCGGCGGCGTGCGGCGTGAACCCGAAGCGGCCATAGAATTCGCGCACCTGCGCATTGCGGGCGGTCGGCCGGAAACCGCCGATAACGCGCCGGCAGCCGCGCTCTGCCAGTCCGACCAAGGCGCACGCCAGCAGCGCATCCTCCGCCCCCCGGCCGAGGGCGCGGCACGACAAAAGCAGCGAATCGAGGCGCCCCTCCCGGCCCGCCGCCTCGGTGATGGCGACGCCGATCAGCCCCAGTTCGGCGACCTTGTCCCGGAGCTTCAACACCACCACGTCGGCCGCCGGATCATCCAGGAAGCGCTGGATATCGCCTTCTGTATAGCGCCGGGTGGTCAGATTGAACTGGTTGGTCCTCTGCGTCAGCTGGGCGACGCGGGGAACCTCGTCGGGCCTCGGCGGGCCGATGTCGGCGACGAGGCCGAGGCTCAGGAGATAATCGTCCAGCGACGCGGACGACTGGCGCAGTGCCGCACGTGCCCGTTCGCCGGCCATCATGCGGCCGCGCTTGCGATCCTCGTCCGTCAGGCCGACGCTTTCGAACAGCGCGGAGTCCTGAAGCATGGTTGCGAAGCCGCCGGCATCGCCGGTCAGGTGCAGCACGTTCACATCGGACAACTGGTCGCGCACCCAGGCGCATTCGTAGGCGCTATCGTCGGCGAAGGCGAGCGCGTCGACGCCGATGTTCAGGTCCGCCGCGATGGCGCCGAGGTTGCCGGCCTTGTCACTCCAATCTACGCGCATGGCGGCGAAGTGCGCCGGTTTCAGGACCATCTCCGGCCGACCCTCGAACACGGCGTCCACGTCCGCCGCCTCGTTCTTGGAACAGATGGCCAGCATGATGCCGCGGTCGTGCAGGTCGAGGGCGTGGCGCTGCAGCGCCAGGTGGCCCTCGCTCAGATCGATGCCCTCCACGCCATCCTCGCCGACCACGCCACCCCACAGTGTGCCGTCGCAATCCAGCACCAGGCACTTGGCCGCCTTGCCAGCAAGGGCACGCATGGTACCGCCGAAAGCGCGCGCCGCCGGCACGATGGCGTGGCGGCTCAAGGGCTGCTGCGCCGCCTTCCAGGACCGCGCATCGAAACCGCGCCCTTCGCCCAGGCGCGCGAACAACGCCGCCCAGCCGACACTGTAGACATCGGCGATGCCGGCCACGGCCTCGGCCAACCGCGCGTTCAATTCTCCGGCGTCCGGAAAATTGTTCATCAACACCGGGGCCGCCGTGCGCTCGCGCAGCGCCGCCAGCCAACCAACAACGGTTTCGACCACGCGCGCGACCTCGCCCGCATCTCCCTCCCCCGCCGCCAGGGCCGGGCTCAGGGTCTCCAGCCATTGCACCAGGATGATCACGTCGGAATCGAAGTTGTGGAGGCCGCTATCGGGCGCCAGCACCTCGGCGGCGACCGCGTCGTAGTCGCCGAGGTAGACCTCGGCCCGCCAGCCGAGGCGCGCCATCTCGCCTCGCAGGATGGGCAGCATGGGCTCGACTGTCATGTTGCGCAGGATGGCGAGGCGCTTGGGCTCCAGGCCTGCGGCATCCTCGCCGGCATCTTCCAGCGCGTTGTCGAAGGCGGCGTAGGCGGCGAAGCCCTGGTCCTCGTCGAGCCGTCGGAGGGCGTCCCGGAGCGCGCTCATATGGTCACGCGTGGGCCAACAGGCCGCAGTAGTTGACCGTCACCAATTCGCGCTCCCAGTCCTCTTCCGGGATGTTTTCGGCCGCCAGCGCCAGATCGTCGATGATTTTGAGGCCGGCGCCTTCGACCAGGTCCCTGATCTCGCGGCAATTGTGGAAGTGGTAGACGTGGTCGAGCGCCGGACAGTTGGCGCAGGTCGACATGTAAATAGTGCCGCCAGGGGCTAGCAGTTTCGCTGCCCGGGCCATGAAGCCGGGCGCGTCGTCCACATGTTCCAGCACCTCGCCCATGATGATGGTGTCGAAGCCGCTCTCGCCGATATCCGTCGTCAGGTAGTCGCCGTGGACGAAGCGCACCCGAGCCGGGTCCTGGCCGAAGGTGGCCAGGGTCTCCTTGGCGGTGCGGATGGAGGTCTCGCTGATGTCGATGGTCACCGCCTCGACTTCAGGGAATCGGGTCAGCATGGTCGACGTGAACAGGCCATGGCCGACGCCGACCTCCAGATAGCGGGCCGGCGGCGTTTCCGGCAGCGTATCGAGGAAGAACTGGAACAATCGATAGTGGTTGGGCCAGAACATGTAGCTCAGCAGCAGCCCGACCATGTAGTAGCGCATGACGTTGACGTCGCTGTAAACGTGGGCCTCCGCCTCGGCCGCCAGGCTGACCTTGTAGTGACCGGTCTTCTTGAAGCGGATTTGTTCCGCCAAAAAGTCCATGCACATCTTGTTGTAGGCGCGCGCCGCCTCGGCCCGGGTGGCGTCGTCGATGAGGAAACTCTGGCCCAATGTCGCAGCCAAGCCGTCCGCGAACTCCCAATAGGCATCGTCGCCACGGCCCAGGAAACCTTCCAGGCGCTTTCGCTGAAACGGGTTCTCGGCGGCGATCAGGTCGACGAGAGCGTAGACGCCGGCGTGCGCCTGGCGGTCCGGATCGGGAGAATCGCTCATGCTCCGCATGACCTCCGTTCTGGTGGTCTTCAAAGGCTTTCTTAACCAGTTTCGCCCAATCTGCAAACCGGCGACGTGCGGCCATTTGACATTCGTGGGCCAAAAACAGGATCATCCGCCCCATCGGATGAACGCCAGAAGGAGCGTGAACGCGATGATGAGCAAGGAAGAAGCCCTCGCCCTCATGCAGGAAACCCTCGACAGCCTGACCCGGTCCGGCACGCTGAAAGGCGAGGTCAAAGCCGACCCCGACACCATCCTGATGGGCACGGGCGCGGATGCCAGCCTCGATTCGCTGGGCTTCGTCACTTTCATCATGGAGTTGGAGGATCGGCTGTCGGACGCCGCAGACGGCGACCTCGCCATCGTGCTGACGGATATCGACGGCTTCGACATCAACAGCCCCATCCTGACCGCCGGTGTGCTGGCGGACCATTTGAGCAAACTCACCGGCTGAGGCCGAGCGAGGCCCCCAATGGCCGATCCTTCCGAAGATCAACCCGTCGCCGTCGTCACCGGTTCGAGCCGTGGCCTGGGCCGTGCGCTGGCGGAACACTTTCTAGGCCAAGGCTACCGCGTTGCCGGCTGCAGCCGCGGCGACGGCTCGATCGACCATGCGGACTACCACCACGCGCGAGTGGACATCGGCGACGAAGCCGCCGTCACCGGCTGGGCCAAGGAGGTGCGGCGCGGCCTCAAGCGGGTCGACGTGGTGGTGGCCAATGCCGGCCTGGCCCGCGCGGCGCTGCTGCTCTCCATGACGCCCGGCGACGTGTTCGACGACTTCATGCGAGTCAACTTCGCCGGCGTGTTCTACACGTTGCGCGAATTCTCCAAAGTCATGATGCGGACCGGCGGCGGGCGGGTCATCGCCATCTCGTCGACCATGGTGCCGCTGAGCCAGGACGGCACCGGCATCTATTCAGCGACCAAGGCCGGCATCACCTCCATGACCAAGGTGCTGGCCCGCGAAATAGCGCCGCAGGGCATCACGTGCAACGTCATAGCACCCGCCATGATGCGCACCGACGCTTCGGCCGAACTGGCCAAGGACGGCGACTGGGAGGAACGCATGCTGGCGCTGCAGACCTTCCCTCGCGCCATCGACTTCGACGAGGTCTGCCACGCGGCGGATTTCTTCGTCTCGGAGAAGGCCCGCTCGATCACCGGCCAGGTCGTCTACATCGGCGTCGTGGATTGAACACCTTGGCCGCGCCGCGCGTCACCGAGGTCGGCGAGTGCCGTGTCACCACGGTGAAGACCGGGCGCTGGCGCCAGAACACCTACATCGTCAACCATCAACCGACTTGCGACGTCATCGTCATCGACCCGGGCGAGGAAACGCCCGAGGTCATGGAGGCCATCGACACGGTCGGCAGACCCAGCCTGATCATCCTGACCCACGCACACTACGACCACGTGGGCGGTCTCGCCGCCGTCTGCGGCAAGTACGGCCTGGATTTCCACATGCACTCGGGCGACACCAAGCTGCTGCGCCGTGCCCCTCTCTATGCCATGAGTTTCGATCGCCGTGTGGTCACCGTGCCGGTCGGCCATGTTGCGGTGGAGGAAACGAAATTGGCCTGGGGCGGCGGCGCCATCGGCGTTATGCACACGCCCGGCCACACCGAGGGCGGGGTGTGCTATGACACGAACGGCATGTGTTTCACCGGCGATACCCTGATGTGCCGGCTGGTCGGGCGCTCCGATCTGCCGGGCTCGTCCGGCCAGGGGCTCAAGCAGTCGATCGACGCCCTGCTGGCTGCCCTCGACCCCGACACCCTACTGTTCGGCGGCCACGGCCGGCCGTGGCCGGTCGCAGATGCGCGCGACTGGTGGCAAGCCAACCGCGACGCCGCCCCCGCCTTCGACATGGAAGGGGCCTTCGGATGATCGCAGCGAGACCCGGCATCGGCGTCGTCGGCGTCGGCAAGTACCTGCCCGAGGGCCGCATCACCAACGCGGAACTGGAAGCGTCCTGCGGCATGCCGGCGGATGAAATCGAGGAAAAGACCGGTATCCGCGAGCGCCGCCGCGCCGACGACGCGGAGACCTCGTCCGGCATGTCCGCAATCGCCGCCGAGCGCGCCATCGCCAGCGCCGGCATCACGGCCGACGACATCGGCCTGATCATCACCTGCACCTTCACCGGGGACTACATCTACCCGGCCGTCGCCTGCCGCATCGCCGAGATGATCGGTGCCCGCAACGCCGGTGCCTTCGACCTGCTGGCCAACTGCACCGGCTTCCAGGTCGGGCTCGGCGTCGCCGCCGACCGGCTGGCCATGGACCCAAGCGTCGGCCATGCCCTGGTCATCGGCACCGCGTTGCAGTCCCGCTTCATCGACTATTCGGACGCCGGCTCGTGCATCTACTTCGGCGACGGCGTCGGGGCGGCGGTGCTGAAACCCGTGCCCGACGGCTACGGCATCCTCGCCAACGACGTCTGGACCAACGGCAAGCCGTTCGATGCCGTCAGGCTGCGCGGCGGCGGTTCCAGCCACCCCATGCGGGCCGACAACGTGAACCAGGGCTTGCAGTACTACCAGCTGGAGGGCCTGGAGGTCTGGAAGCAGGTGGTGCAGAACAAGCCCAAATCCATGCGGCGCGCGCTTGAGAAAGCCGGTATGACCGTCGATGACGTGGATTTCTTCATCTTCCACCAGGCCAACCTCAAGCTCATCGAGTTCCTGATGGGCAAGATGCGCCTTCCCATGGATCGCACCTTCACCAATGTCGAGGAATACGGCAACACGGCCGACGCGTCCCAGGCCATCACGCTCTGCGACGCGGTCGAGGCCGGCTGCCTGAAACGCGACGACATCGTCGTCGTCTCCGGCGTCGGCGCCGGCTTCACCTTCGGCAGCACCGTCATGAGGTGGTACTGATGCCCTATTCACCCGACGACAAAGCACCCCAACATCTAACACTCGACGACCTGAAGCCCGGCTTCGAGGCGACGCTCAGCCACACCGTGACGCAGGCCGACCTGGACGCCTTCGCTGCGCTGACCGGCGACTACAACCCGGTGCACATGGATGCCGAGTTCGCCCGCCAGCAGGGTTTCGGCAAGCCCGTGGTACACGGCATGCTGACGTCGTCATTCATTTCCACCATGGTCGGCATGCTGCTGCCGGGTCGTGGGGCGCTCTGGACATCGCAGACGCTGAAGTTCACCCGGCCGTGTTTCGTCGGCGACACCATCACCGTGACCTCGAAAGTGACGCATGTATCGGCGGCGACGCGCAGCATCACGTGTGAGGTGGCCATCACCAACCAGACCGGCGTCACCCTGGTGGCCGGCGAATCGCAAGTCCGGCTGATGGACGAAAGCGGCCTCGCCAGCGTGCAGGGTTTGCGTGAGGCGCCAAGCGAATCGACTTCGACAAGCGACGCCGCCCCAACCATCGCGCCGGCCGGACAGGCCGTGCTGGTGACCGGCGGAAGCCGCGGCATCGGCGCCGCCGTCGCCAAGCGCCTCGCCGCCGACGGCCATGACATCGCCGTCAACTACCTGAATGCCGAGGACCGCGCCAATGACGTGGTCGCCGCCGTCGAGGCTAACGGCCGCAAGGCCATCGCCGTGGCAGGCGACGTGGGCGACCCAGCGACCGCGCGCGCCGTCGTCGAAGCGGCGGCGGAAGCCGTCGGACCGCTCGGCGGCCTGGTACACTGCGCCGCGCCGACGCCGCAGCCGACGCCCTTCGCCGATACCGATGCGGGCGCCTTCGCAGAACAATTCCGCGTGCAGGTCGGTGGTGCCGTCAATCTGGTGCAGGCGCTGCTACCGGGCATGGTGGCAGCTAGTTCGGGCTCGGTCGTCCTGGTCGGCTCCATCTTCGCCGAGGGCACGCCGCCCGCCAATCAGGCCGCCTACGTGGCCGCCAAGGCGGCGCTGCACGGTCTGGCACGGGCGCTGGCGGTCGAGGTCGGACCGAAGGGTCTTCGCGTCAACGTGGTCGCGCCCGGCATGACGCAGACGGAGATGCTGGCCGATCTGCCGGAAAAGGCCAAGATGCTGGCAAAGATGAACACGCCGCTGCGCCGCCTGGCCGAGCCCGAGGACGTGGCCGATGCCGTCGGCTACCTGATGAGCGGCGGCGCGCGCCACGTCACCGGCACAACGCTGCACGTGTCCGGCGGTCTCTAGGATTGAAACGCGCGGATACGTGATCGCGGCGGCGATATGTGCTTAGATCGCCGTTGAATTAGGGGATAAGGGGCATGCCCGAAACGGTATTCTCACGGCGCTACGCGGCGGACGAAGTGATCTTCCGCACCGGTGATCGCGGCCGCAACGCCTACATCATCGAAGCCGGCCGGGTCGAGGTTTCGATCGAGCGCAAGGGCGAGAACGTGGTCATCGCCGAGCTCGGCGTCGGCGAGATTTTCGGCGAGATGTCGATGATCGACGACGCGCCGCGCTCCGCCAGCGTGACCGCGCTGGAAGACACCGAAGTGGTGGTCATCCAGCGCTGGCGGCTGATGCAACCGCTGGAATCCGCCGATCCCATGATGAACCTGCTGTTGCGTGTCGTGCTCGCCCGTTTCCGCGATGCGCAGCGCCAGCTTTCCGGCATCAAGAACGGCATCAGCAGCGGCGATCCGTCGCTGGAGGAGATCCGTCGCCTCGCCTTCAAGCGCATCAACACCGAGCGCGACATGCGCCAGGCCCTGGAAAACGGCGAATTCGAGATGCACTACCAGCCTATCGTCAGCCTGGACGGCGGCCACGTGGCCGGTTTCGAGGCGCTGATGCGCTGGCAGAAGGCCGACGGCACGTTCGTTTCGCCGGGCGAGTTCATCCCGCTGGCCGAGCAAACAGGCATGATCGTCGAACTGGGCCGCTTTGCGCTCGAGGTCGGATTGCGCGATCAACAGCTTTTGGCGGCGGCTTTCGCCTCTGCCTTCCCCGACCTGGCGGCGCCGTTCATGAGCGTCAACGTCTCCGGCCTGCAGCTTTCGGAATTGAGCGAGATCGACCACATCGCCCGCATCATCGACGAGAGCGGCGCCGAGCCGGCCGACGTGAAGCTGGAAATTACCGAAACCCTGATGGTGGAGAATCCGGACCACGCCGCCGACGCGCTGCACAAACTGAAGGCCCTCGGCGTCTCCATCGCCATCGACGATTTCGGCACCGGCTATTCCAGCCTCAGCTACCTGCACCAGTTCCCGCTGGACACGCTGAAGATCGACCGCGCCTTCGTCATCAACATGGACAAGGCCGAGAACAGCCGCCGCATCGTCCAATCCATCGCCAGCCTGGCCCTCGCGCTGGAGATGAACATCGTCGCCGAAGGCATCGAAGAGGCCGTCCAGATGGCCGACTTGAAGGAGCTTGGCTGCCAGTACGGCCAGGGTTTCCACATGTCGAAACCACTGCCGGTCGAGAAGGCCCTGGAACTGGCGGCCTCCGGCACCACCTGGTAGTCCCTATCGCACGAAATTGACTGGCGCCCGGCGCCCGCCGGCCCGATCATGTGCCAACGCCTGGCAAACGGGAGACTTCCGCCATGACCGCGACCACCTTCACCACCGACCTGCACCTGCTCTGCTACACGGCACTGGTCAGCCTGCTGATGTGGATCCCTTACATCCTCTGCGCCATCAAGCAATTCGGACTCATGCGTATGGTCGGCTATCCGGCCTGCGACTACGCGGAATTGCCCCAGTGGGCGCAGCGGCTGCACCATGCGCACCGCAACATGGGCGAGAATCTGGCCGCCTTCGCCATCTTCGTCATCGTCGCCCACATCACCGGCACGGCCAACGAAATGACCGAACTGGGGGCGCGCATGTTCTTCTATTCGCGGCTACTGCAGATCGCCGGCCACACGGCAGGCATCCCGTTCGCGCGCACCATCACCTTCGCCGTCGGCTGGGCCGGCAACCTGCTGATCCTACTTCAGATCATCGGGTACTAGATTCCCCGTCGCATGCGCCACCGCGCGATGGCGAGGCCGATGAAAATGGAAATGGCGAGGATCCATTTCATTTCGTCCAGGAAGTCGAGCAGGTCGGCCCATTTGTGGGCCGCCACCTTGCGGTACCACTTGAATGCCTTCGACGAATCGGCCTCGACCCCCTGGCCCGAGAAGTAGAGGTAGGCGAGTTCCTGCTGCGCCACCGCATCCCCCTGCTCGGCCGCCAGGCGAAACCACTCGGCCGCCGCCGCCTGGTCCTTTGGCACGCCGTCACCACGATCGTACAGCAGACCGAGATAGCGCCGCGCCAACACGTGGTTCTGCGCCGCCGCCCTGTTGTACCATTTCACGGCGCGCGCGATGTCGCGGCCGACACCCTGGCCGTGCTGGTGCATCAGACCCAGGTTGGCCTCTGCGTCGTCATTGCCCTGGCCGGCGGCGAGGCGGTTCCATTTCAAGGCCTCGGCGAAATTCTGGGCCACCCCCTGGCCGTTGGCGTACATGACGGCCACGAGCGATTGCGCGGCGTCGCTGCCGTCCTTTTCGGCAGCGTCCAGCAACAAGGGAAATGCCGCGTGGTGGCGGCCCGCGCGGTAGGCGGCCAGGCCTTCTTCGAAGGAGGTGGCGGCGGCGACGGTCGGCAAGGCGGTGACGATCAGAACCAGAAGCAGGCGTCGTAAATCCCGGTCCACCCGGGCGGCCTCAGGTTTCTTCCAGCAGGCCGGCGGCGCGGAACTTCTCGACGCATTCGTCGAAGGCGAAGATCGGCATCTCAGCCCATTCGGCGATCTGCAACAGGTCCTGTTCGCCGTCGATGGAGGGCATAAGCGCGTAGTAGGCATCGCCGATGACGCTGGCGTGGCCGCCGACGCCGGCACCGTGCTGGTAGGGGAAGACATCGAACTTGGAAAGGAACGGCGTCGCCGTGTAGGTGCCGCGATAGGTCCGCGCGCGTTCCACCGCCATCACCGCCGTCCAACCGACCTCCAGCGTCTCCAGCAGATGCCCCGGCGTAACGATGGTCAGGTCATCGGCCGACGAATGGTATTCCGCATAGCCACCCGGTGCCGAGCCGCCACGGGTGATGTTGGCGACCGGGATGTCGACGCCGATGGAGTTGAAATGGATAGTGTCGGCGCCGCCGAAGATGTTGAAGGGCCGCGTCACGCTGCCGGCATCGCAGAGCCGCATGGCGTGGTGGACGGCGCGGTCGAACACGCTGTCGCCGCGCTTGGTGTGATCCAGGCTGACCGGCTTGGCGTCGCCGCAAATGCCGAACTGGTAGCCGCCAACCGTCTTGGCCAGGCGGTCCGGATACTTGGCGATGTAGGTGATGGGGCCGATGGTCTCCGGCCAAATTGCCAATCGGTAGGAATAATGCCGCCGTGGAAGTGCCGCCAGCATGCGGAACAGTTCCGCCGCCACCACGCATCCGGAGAGGTTGTCGTTTGCACCGAGCGGATGGCAGAGGTAACTGGAGATCAATATCTCGTCCTCCACGTCGCCGGGCAGGTAATGCTCGCCGATGCGCAGCGCGCCGGGGCTGAGGTCGGTGGCCACGCAGACCTTGTAGTCGCCGCGCTGGAGCGCCTGGTGGCGCGTCCAGGGGATGGAGAATCCCCAGGTGTCACGGTAGTAGGTCTGGCGCATGGGAAAGGCGTCGGGCAGGCTTTCCTGGCTCGAAAGATGGGCCTGCAATTCATCCAGGCTCAAGGTGCCCTCGAACGGTCGGCTATAGATCCAGAGCGCGTAGGGATGCTCGGCAAAGTCGGCGATGCGCGATCCGTCCGGCCCTTCGATCCAGGCTTCCTCGACCCGGAATTCATCCGGGATGGTCCAGGTCAACACCTCGTCGCCGGAGGGGAATTCGGCTACGTCGAGCGGCACGTGGCGATTGATGACGCCGAGCGATTCGGCGAATCCAGGGCCCAGCAGGCTCCGGTAGATGGGGAACAGGTCCTCCATCAGGCCCCACATGCCCTGGGCTTCCGCCTCGCCCGGAAAGGCGAGGTCCGGCGCCCATTCCTGCCATCCCTCGGGTTTTGCCATGGTGCCGGCAGAGTACCGCCAGCACCGGGGGCCTGTCATCCGTACAATGGCCGGCCTATGTATGCTATGAGACGACGACCCACCGAACAGCCGGGAGGATGATCGTGACCCAAGGCTTCTTCGACCGCGACCAGGTGCTGATCATCGCCGAGATCGGCAACAACCACGAGGGCGACTTCGGTCTAGCCCGCGACCTGGTGGGCCTCGCCGCCGAGGCCGGCGTCGACGCGGTGAAGTTCCAGACCTTCCGGCCGGAACACTACGTCAGCCGCAACGACGCGGCGCGCTTCGAGCGCCTGCAGGGTTTTCAGCTCACCGATGACCAGTTCGCGGAACTGGCCGGCCTGGCGCGTGACGCCGGGTTGCTTTTCGCCTCGACGCCGTTCGACCTCATGAGCGCGGCGTTCCTCGGCGGCGTCGTCGATTTCATGAAGATCGCGTCCGGCGACAACACCTTCTATCCGTTGATCGAAGCTGCCGCGTCGACGGGCAGGCCACTGGTGTTCTCCACCGGGCTCGCCGACCAGGCCGAGATCGTGCGCGCCAAGGAAACCATCGAAGGCGTGTGGTCGGCGAATAGCATCGCCCCCGGCCTCGCCATCCTGCACTGCGTCGCCAGCTATCCGGTACCGGCGGCGGAAGCCAACCTGGCCGCCATCGCGGCGCTCGCCAACGCCTTCACCGATGCAGCCGCCGGTTATTCAGACCACACCGTCGGCGTCACCGCGTCGCAGGCGGCTGTGGCGCTGGGCGCGCGGGTGATCGAAAAACACTTCACCATCGACAACAATTATTCGGACTTTCGCGACCATCAGCTTTCCGCTGATCCGGAGACCATGAAGCACCTAGTGGCAGGCGTGCGCGAGGCCGAGGCCATGCTGGGCACCGGCGGCCTGGACCCGCAGCCCTGCGAGCAGGACGGCATCGAGGCCATGCGGCGGTCCGTCATCGCCGCCCGCGACATCGCCCAAGGCGCCACCCTCACGGCCGACGACCTGACCTGGGTGCGGCCGGGCGGCGGTCTGGCGCCGGGCAATGAAGACCAGGTTCTCGGCAAGGCAGCCACGGCCGACATCGCGGCCGGCGCCATGCTGCGGGCCGAGGACGTGGACTGATCACGCCCCATGCGGCTCGTCATCCTCACCACCGAGACGCCGCACCATGCCTACTTCGTGCGCGAGGTGGCGAAGCGCCACCCGCTCGAACGGGTGCTGGTGGAGACCGAAGCCCTGGCGGCGCCCTACGACACCCATCACCCGTTCGAGGCCAGCCGCGATGAGCGCGAGCGCGCGCATTGGTTCGAAGGTGCCTCGGCGGGCATCGAGGACTTTGCCGAGACCGAAACCCATCCGTCGCTCAACGACGCTGGCGCGGTGACGCGGCTCGCCGACCTAGCGGCGGACGCGGTCGTCGTCTTCGGCTCCGGACGCCTCAAGCCGCCGGTCATCGCCACCTGTCCCGAGGGCATGATCAACCTGCACGGCGGCGACCCGGAACACTATCGCGGCCTCGATACCCACATGTGGGCGGTCTGGCACGGCGACTTTAAGGGCCTGGTGACGACGCTGCACCGGATCAATCTTGAACTGGACGACGGCGAGATTATCGGCCGCCGACCAGTGGCGCTGGAGGCCGGCATGACCCTCGCCGACCTGCGCCGCGCCAACACCGATGTCTGCCTGGCGCTGACGCTAGAAGCCCTCGATGACTTCGCCGAGAACGGATGCTTCGCCAGCCAGCCGCAACAGGAGCGCGGGCGCTATTACTCCTTCATGCCGGCGGCCCTGAAAGACGCCTGCGTCGGCCGCTTCGATCGCCACGTGGCGGGGTTGGCATGAGCCTGGATCGCGACTTCGCGGCCGAACTGGGGCCGGACACCCTCGCCATCTATCTGTTCCACGGCGTCGTCGAAGAGAACGCCTACGCCGTCCGCAACTACAACAACAAGCACCTGGATCGCGCGACCTTTCGGCGCATCGTCGGCGACCTGGCGGCGGCGGGCGAGGCGCTGGCGCTGGACGACATGCTGGCGATCATCGAGGCCGGCGAGCCATTCCCGGCAAATGCGTTCGCCGTCACCTTCGATGACGGTTTCGCCAACAACCTGACGGTCGCGCTGCCGGTGCTGCGCGACCTCGGCGTGCCGGCAACGATTTACCTGACCAGCGATTTCATCGATTCCAACCGCATGTCCTGGATCGACCGCATCGAATGGGCGCTGGAAACGACCGGCGGTAGCGTGACGCTGGGCTGGCGCGACGCCCCGCAGCCGGCGGCCACGAACGACGAGAAGCGCGCGGTTCTCGACGACATCCGAGCCCACGTGAAATCGACACCGGATGCCGACGGCGACGGGCTGGCCACCGATATCCAGGCACAATTGGGCCTCGGCGAAACCTGGTCGACGGACGATCCGTTGGACCTGAAGCTGACCTGGGACCAGGTGCGGGAACTCATGGCCGAATCGCTGATCACGCTGGGCGGCCACTCGCACAGTCACGCGGTGCTGTCGTTCCTCGACGAAGACGGGCTGGCGCACGAACTGGATACGTCGCTCGGACTTCTCGCCGAACATGGCGGCGTCGGGCCGACGCACTATTCCTATCCGGAGGGGCTGGCGCACTGCTATTCGCCCGCCGTGATCGATGCATTGAAGGCGCGCGGCGTGCGCTGCTGTCCGACCGCCATCGACGGCGTCAACGGGGCCGGCACGGACCCGTTCGAACTGCGCCGCGTCTCGGTGATGTAGCATGTGCGGCATCGCCGGCGCCGTCACCACCACGCCTCTGTCCGAGGCACGTATCCGGGCGACGCTGGACAGCATCCGTCACCGGGGACCGGACGCCGATGGCCATGCCACACACACCTTCGGCGCCCACCACGTCACCCTGATCCATCGGCGGCTCGCCATCATCGATCTCGACCGGCGCGCCGACCAGCCGTTCCGACGCGCAGACCAAGTGCTGATTTTCAACGGCGAGATCTACAACTACGTCGAACTGCGCCGGGAACTGGAAGGGCTCGGCGAAGCCTTTGAGACCACCAGTGACACCGAGGTGCTGGCCGCCGCCTGGAACCGCTGGGGCGAGGATGCACTCGACCGCCTTGAGGGCATGTGGGCACTGGCCGTGCTGGACCTTCGAACCGGCGACCTGGTGCTCAGTCGCGACCGTTTCGGCGAGAAACCGCTCTACCTCTGGCAACGGCCGGAAGGCCTCTATTTCGCCTCCGAGATCAAGGCGCTGGCCGCCCTCGCCGGCGCTCGCCCGTCGCCCAACATGGCGCAGGTCCGGCGCTACCTGGCGCGCGGCTACAAGTTCCTGATGAAGGGCACCGATACCTTCCACGAGGGCGTCACGGCCCTGCCCGCAGCCCACGTGGCGACGGTGCGCGACGGTGCCCTTCAGCCGTCTCTCGCCTACTGGCGTCTGCAGCACCGGCAGCAAGCGATGAGCGAGGCGGAAGCGCTGGCGGGTGTGCGCGAACGGCTCGACCGGGCCTTGGAAATCCGACTGCGGGCGGACGTGCCGCTGGCCTTCTGCCTCTCGGGCGGCGTCGATTCGACGACACTGGCGGCCATCGCGGCGCGCCGGCTGGGCCAGCAAGTGCACGCCTACTCCATCGTCGACCGGGACCCGCGCTATGACGAGCGCGAGAACATGACGGCCGTGGTCAATGAACTGGGCATCGACCAGCACGTGGTCGAGGTCTCGCGTGCGGGCTTTCTCGATCGCCTGGAGGTTCTCGTCGCGGACCATGACATGCCCGTCGCCACCATCAGCTACTACGTCCATGCCGCGCTTTCGGAAGCCATCGCCGCCGACGGCTTCAAGGTGGCGGTCATGGGCACGGGCGCGGACGAACTGTTCACCGGCTACTACGACCACTACGGCATGTGGCTGAAGTCAATGCACGACCTGGCACCGGACGAGCAGCCGAAACCGTTCGAGGATCTGATCGAGGACTGGACCAGCGGCCTCGGCCGGGTCGTGCGTAACCCGCACCTCCAGGACCCGGAGGTCTTCATCAAGACGCCCGGTCACCGTGCCCACATCCTGGAGAACACGGACGTTTTCGAGAGCTTTCTCGTCGAACCGTTCGACGAGCCTTTTGCAGAGGCGGACCTGGCGCCCGAACTGCTGCGCAACCGCATGCAGAACGAGCTGTTCCACGAGGTGGTGCCGGTGCTGCTGAACGAGGACGACCTGAATTCCATGCGGGTCTCGGTGGAGAACCGCTCGCCGTTCCTCGACCGGCCACTGGCGGAATTTCTTTCCACCGTACCGTCGTCGCTGCTGATTAAGGACGGCTTCCAGAAGTGGCTCTTGCGCGCCGCAGGCGAGGGGCTGGTGCCGGATAGTGTGCGCCTCGACAAGACCAAGCGCGGCTTCAACGCCTCCATCGAGTCCTTGCTGGATGTGAACGACGACGCCACCCGCGAGCGGCTGCTCGAGCGCTCGCCTATCTTCGATATCGTCCGGCGAGAAGCGCTGGAGGACTTCCTTTCGAGCGACCTCACGGACAACAGTTTCTCCAAGTTTCTTTTCAGTTTCCTCAGTGCCAAGATGTTCCTGGAGTTAGAGGACGCCGCATGAAGACCATCCATTTCCACATTGGCAGCGGCCGTTGCGGCTCGACGCTCGTGCAGGTCTGTTTCAATGACGGGCCGCTGCGCGACCTGCTTGCGCAGTTCGGCATCCATGTGGACATGAACGTATACACGGCGCTGAACGCCATCGCCCCCATCACCGGCTTTAACGAGGCCGCGCTCAAGCCCATTCGCGCCGAACACTTTCGCCCGCACAAGGTGTCCGCCCATGCCGGCTATTTTTTTACCCAAGAAGCCATGATCGGCATGGCGTTCGAACGCGGCGTGCCGAATTTCTGCGCCGACATGTGCGATGCGCTCGACTACCTGACGGACGGGTTCGAACTCAGGCCGATCATCATCCTGCGGCGCCAGGACGGGTTCATCGAATCCCTCTACAACCAGATGCTTAAACGCGGCGAGACGCGGGACTTCGGGACCTATCTCGACGAATTTCCGCTGGAGAACCTGGAATGGGATGCCGTCTGCGCCCCCTTCGCCGAACGCTTCGGCGCTGGCTTGACCTCCATCATCCCCTTCGACCGGCCGGTGTTGCAGGGCGCCGGCGACGACCATTTCATCCAGGCCATGATGCGCGCCCTGGGCCTGCCGGCGGACATCAGGCTGGATGCCGACAGCCTGCCGGTGATCAACGCCAGCCTGGCGCCCCGGGTGCGGGAAATTCAGAGGCTGGCCAACCAGACCCTCGCCAGCGACGAGGCCCTGGAACTGGCCAACTGGTTCGAAAAGAATATCACCAAGCAGCCCGGCGACCGCCACGACCTGATGGGTTCCGAACGCCGCAAGGCGCTGGGCGAACGGTTCCGCGAGTCCAACCAGCGCTATTTCGCGACCTACCTGCCCGACCACGACCCAGCCCACTACCTCGACGACTGGGCCTGAGCGGCGGCGGCCCATGACAACGGTCGCCATCGTCCAGGCGCGCTATACGTCGACCCGGCTTCCCGGCAAGACGACGCTGCCGCTGGCCGGGCGGCCCGTCGTCGCGCACGTGGTTGACCGCCTGAGACAGGTTCGTGCGGTTGAGCGAATCGCCGTCGCCATTCCGGTGGGCGAGGCACAGACGCCGCTGAAGGAGGCCGTGCTGGCGCTCGAAGACGTTGACCTGGTGGAGGGCCCCGAGGATGACCTGGCGCGGCGATTCGCGCTGGCCGTGGAGGCCACGGGCGCCACCATCGTGCTGCGCACCTGGGCCGATTGCCCGGCCCTCGACCCGGCGCTGGCAGATACGCTCTTGCGGCACTTGATCGAGACCGGCGCCGCCGTCGCCAACATCCCGGCCGACAGCGGCTGGCCCGAAGGCACCGAGGGCCAGGCCTGGAATGCCGCGGTTCTCCTCGCCATCGACGCCGAAGCGACCGATGCCTTTGATCGCGAGGCGCTGCTGCCGTTCATCGAACGCGATCCGGCGCGGTTCCCCATTACGCAGATGCGGCGGCTGGAAGGAGGCGGCGAGAGCTCCATCAAGCTGCTGCTCGACACGCCAGAGGATTACGTTCGCCTGCGGGCGGTGTTCGACGACCTGCACCCCGCCGATCCCTGTTTCGGCGTCGACACCATCGAACGGCGCTTCACCGAGCGTCCCGATCTTTTTGCGATTCCGTAAGTGTCTGCTAAGAGGGTTGCACCATGAACGACCCGACCTCCCCCCTCGGTGTCGGCGTCGTCGGCCTCGGCGTCGGCGAGCAGCACGCCCGTGGCTTCGCCGCCGATGGCCGCACGCGGCTCAACTGGCTGCACGATTTCGAATCCGAAAAGGCCGCCGAACTTGCACGCGCCATCGGCCAGGGCGACGTGGCAGAGACCTACGAACAACTGTTGGACGACGCCGCGACGCCCGTCGTCTCCATCGCGTCCTACGACCATCTGCACTACGAACAGGTGCTGGCGGCATTGGGCGCCGGCAAACATGTGTTCGTGGAAAAGCCGCTTTGCCGCACCTTGGAAGAACTGTCGGCGCTGGTCGCCGCCTGGCAGGCCGCCGGCCGGCCGTGCCTGGCCTCCAACCTGGTGCTGCGCGAGGCCGACGTCTACCGCTGGCTCAGGGAGGCTATTGACGAAGGCCGCCTCGGCCGCGTCTACGCCATCGACGGCGACTACCTCTACGGCCGGCTGACCAAGATCACAGAGGGCTGGCGCAAGGACGTGCCCGACTATTCGGTGATGGAAGGTGGCGGCGTTCATCTGATCGACTTGATGATGACCCTGGCCCGCGAACGGCCGGCGCGCGTGGCCACGCACGGCAATCGTCTGACCACCGAAGGGACGGATTTCCGTTACGACGATTTCATGGCCGCCACATTCACCTTTCCGTCGGGCCTGATCGGACGCATCACCGCCAACTTCGCCTGCGTGCACCGCCACCACCACGTGCTGCGCGTGTTCGGCACGGAAGCGACGTTCATCTACGACGACCAGGGCCCGCGCCTGCACGAAAGCCGCAACGAGGCCAAGGTGGCCGAGATGTTGGACCTAAAAACACTTCCCGACGGCAAGGCGGTGCTGATCCCCGCCTTCATCGACGCCATCATGGACGGCGACGACGCGCTTCCCATGGCCGGGCGCGAATTCGACCTGATCAGCGCCATCGCCGCATCCGACCGGGCCCTCGCCGAGGGCCGCGAACTGGAGATCGAGTACCTGACATGAGCACCACCGACATTCCCTTCGGCCGCCCCTGGATCACCGACGACGAACGCGACGCCGTAATGGAGGTGCTGAGCGGGCATATCCTGACCCACGGCCCCAACTGCAAGGAGTTCGAGGCCGAGTTCTGCGGCATGATGGGCGGCGGGCACGCGACCTCCACGTCTTCGTGCATGGCGTCACTGCATCTCTGCAGCATCGACATCGGTTTCGGCCCCGGCGACGAGGTCATCGTGCCGGCCATGACCCACGTGGCCACCGTGCACGCGGTCGAACTGACGGGGGCTACGCCGGTCTTCGTCGATTGCGAGTTGACGTCCGGCAACATGGACCTGGACGCCTTGGCGGCGGCCATCACGCCCAAGACCAAGGCCATCAGCATCGTCCATTACGCCGCCATCCCGTGCGACATGGTGCGGGTGCTGGACATCGCCGGCGACATCCCGGTGATCGAGGATTGCGCTTTGGCCGTGGGTGCGCGCATCGACGGCCGCCACGTCGGTCTCTGGGGGCATGCCGGCGGCTACTCGTTCTATCCGGTGAAGCACATCACCACTGGCGAGGGCGGCATGCTGGTCTCCAAGAACGCCGAAACGGTCGACCGCATCGCCCGCTTCCGCGCCTTCAACGTCGACCGCACCCATACGGAGCGCAAGGTTCCCGGCATCTACGACGTCACCGGCGTCGGCATGAACTACCGGATGAGCGAAATGCAGGCCGCCATCGGCCGCCAGCAACTGAAGAAGGTGCCGGACATCCTGGCTCAGCGAGCCAAAAACTTCGCCGCCCTGAAGGCCGGATTGGAGGCCATCGAGCACGTCCGCGTGCTGGACAGCGCCGAAGACCGGCTGCAATCCAGTCATTACTGTGCCATCACGCTGCTGCAGGGACCGCTGGCCGACAAACGCGACGACATCGTCCTGGCGCTCAATCAGCGCGGCATCGGCACCAGCGTCTACTATCCCCACCCGGTGCCGAGACTGGCGTATTACCGGGAGAAATACGGCTACCAGGCCGGCGATTTCCCGGGTGCGGCGGCCATCAGCGACAACGGAATAGCCCTTCCCTGCGGTCCCCACCTGGATATCGAGGGTATGACGGCCATCACAGGCGCCATGCGGGAATCGGTGTTAGCGTTAATAGGGTCTTAAAATTTGGTATGCATTCATGCTACCATCTGAGATCCACCGCTTCTGCGGCGCCCGAAGGCGCCAAGCGGCAGGTGCCCATCCAGAAGGTGATGGGCGGGTTTCTCAGAACGAGGAGTTAAGTAGATGTCCAGCATTCTATCCCCTACGAAAATGAAGTCCGCACTGCGCGGCGAGCGTATTGCGCTGGTTGGCGGCGCCGGTTTCATCGGCCATAACCTTGCGCTCGGCCTGCGCCGCTATGGCGCCGACGTTCTGGTCTTCGACAACCTGATGCAGAACAACCTGGTGGCCAACGTCAGCGACCTGGAAATCGATCCCTTCCGCCGCAAGTTAAACCACAATTTCCTGACCCAGCGCTTCGAGATGATGCGCGATTCGAATATCAAGATGGCCAACGCGGATGCCCGCTCGATGACCGACGTCACCGAGACGCTGTCCCAGTTCGAGCCAACCAAGGTCGTCCATCTGGCAGCCATCTCCTCGGCCGTCGAGGCCAAGTCGGTGCCCGGCCATTGCTTTGATCTGCAACTGATCACGCTGCGCAACCTGCTGGAATACTGCCGGTTGATGCCGAACGACGTAAACCAGCTGGTGTTCATGAGTTCCAGTACCGTCTACGGCGATTTCGACACGCCGACGGTCGACGAGAACGTGCGCCCACGCCCCTACGGCATCTATGCCAACGCCAAGTTCATGGGCGAACGCCTGGTTCGCACCTACTGCGACCAGTACGGCCTCGGCGCCACCATCATCCGGCCATCGGCGCTTTACGGAGAGCGCTGCGTCAGCCGCCGGGTCAGCCAGGTGTTCGTCGAGAACGCGCTGCTCGGCAAGCCGCTGCGCCTGGAAGGCGGCGGCGACGGCAAGCTTGATTTCACCTACATCGAGGACCTGGTCGACGGCATCGTCCGCTCCATGGCCGCCCACGAAGGCCCCGGCACGCGCAATACCTTCAACATCACTTACGGCAACGCGCGGACCATTCTGGAGCTTGCCGGCATCGTCAAATCGGTGGTGCCGCAAGCGGATCTGATCGAAACCCCGCGCGACGTCATCAAGCCGATCCGTGGCACCTTGTCGACGGATCGCGCCAAGGAGCAACTCGGCTTCGAGCCGCAGTGGCCGCTGGAAGTCGGCTACAAGCGCTATTGCGAGTGGTACGTGGACCAGTGGGACCGCGTTAAGCACGAGCTTCGGACCAACTGATCCCCACTCCCCCGGCCAGGGCCGGGGGAGATTCCTTTGGGCAGACGGACCATCGCCATGATCGGCATCGTCGATTACGGGCTCGGCAACCTGGCCTCGGTGGCCGGTGCCGTGACCAAACTGGGATTCCAGGCCGAGGTGACGGCCGACGCCACCCGACTGGCGGCGGCCGACAAGCTCATCCTGCCCGGCGTCGGCGCCTTCGGCGACGGCATGAAAAAACTGCATGAACGCAAACTAGTGGCGCCGCTGACCGACTTGGTGTTGGCCGGCAAGAAGCCCGTGCTCGGTATCTGCCTGGGGTTCCAGCTGATGGCAGCTTCATCGGAGGAGTTCGGCGAGCATGAAGGCCTCGGATGGGTCGACGCGCAAGTGGTCAGACTGGCCCCCGAGGATCAGAGCATGCGCGTCCCCCACGTGGGCTGGAACGAATTGCACCAGATCGGCGACTGCATCCTGTTCGACGACGTACCGTCGGACGCGTTGTTCTACTACGTCCACAGCTTCCGCCTGGCACCGGCCAACGACAACATCGTCACCGGAGAATGCGACTACGGCGGCCGCTTCACCAGCGCCATCCAGCAGGGCTCGGTATTCGGCACGCAGTTCCATCCCGAAAAGAGCCAGCGCCACGGCTTGACCGTGCTGCAGAACTTCCTCGAGAAGGCCTGAGGCGATGCTCAGGAAACGCCTCGTCACGGTGCTGACCTTCAACGACGGGACGCTCTTCCGCACCAAGCTGTTCGAGCCCGACTACCGCTACACCCACAATTTCGTCGACGCCTGGTCGATCGACGAGATCGTCATGCTCGACGTCACCCGCGAGCCCGCGCCCGACCGCCAGGCCTTCTTCGACGTGGCGGCGGAGTTCGCGTCCAACTGTTTCGTACCGCTGGCGGTGGGCGGCGGCATCCGCACCCTGGACGACGTCGGGCGCTACATGGCGTCCGGCGGCGACAAGGTGGTGGTCAACACCGGCGCCCTCCAGCGCCCGGGACTGATCACCGAAATCGCCGAGAGCTACGGGGCGCAATGCGTGGTGCTCTCCATCGACGCGCGCCGCAACGACGACGGCGGCTACGAGGTCTGCGGCACATTCGGCCGCGAAGGCAGCGGCTGGGACCCGGTCGACTGGGCGCGCAGAGGCGAGGAACTGGGCGCCGGCGAGATCATGATCACCGCCATCGAGCGCGACGGCTCGCTGGAAGGATATGATCTGGAACTCTCGTCCCGTGTCGCCGAAGCGGTCGGCGTGCCGGTGCTCGTCCTTGGTGGTGCGGGCACCTGGAAGCACTTCGTGGAAGCCCTGGAAATCGGCGCAGATGCGGTCTGTACGCAAAATATTTATCATTTCACGGAAAGCTCCATCGCCAGCGCCAAGTCTTTCATGGCCAAAAAGGGCTACGAGGTCCGGCTCTAGAGGGAACGAAGGTCGACAACGCATGGTCCAGTACTGCAAAACCTGCCTGATGCCGGACACCCGGCCGCGCATCGTCTTCGACGATGACGGCGTCTGTAACGCCTGCCACACGGCGGCGGCCAAGCAGGACATCGACTGGGACGCCCGGCGCCAGGAATTCCTGGATCTGGTGGAGCGGTTCCGGCCCAAGGACGGTCCCTACGACTGCGTCGTGCCGTGGTCGGGCGGCAAGGACTCGTCGATGATTGCGCACCGGCTGAAGTTCGATTTCGGGCTTAATCCGCTGCTGGTCACGTTTTCGCCGCTGATCCCGAGCGAGGTGGCGGCGCACAACCGCGAGGAAATGATCAAGCTTGGCTTCGACCACGTCATGGTCAGGGCCAATCAAAAGGTTTCACGCCGGCTGACGCGGCGCTTCTTCATCGAACGCGGCGACCCCAAGATCCACTGGAACGCCGGCATCAACGCCGTGCCGGTGCAGGTCGCGGTCAACTACGGTATTCCGCTGCTGTTCTATGCCGAACACGGTGAAAGCGAATACGGCGGCCGGGTGCTGTCGGAAGACCACCGCAAGATCCGCGACTTCACCGAGGTGCTGGAACACCAGATCGGCGACGACCCGCGCAACTGGATGGACGAGGAGATCGAGGAGGAGTTCCTGGCGCCCTACGTCTATCCGGACCCGGGTCGGGTCGATGAAATCGGCATCAAGGCGCTATATTTCGCCTACTTCTTCCGCTGGTCCATGAAGGAGAACTACGACTACATCGCCGACAAGATCGACTTCCGCTGCGAGCCGGCCGGCCGCACCGACGGCACCTTCAACGACTTCGACAGCTTGGACGACAAGATCGACAACCTTTATTACTACATGCAGTTCATCAAGTTCGGCTTCGGCCGCTGCATCCGCGACACATGCCGGCTGGTTCAGAATGGCCAGATGAGCCGCGACGAGGCACTCGATCTGGTGCGCAAATACGACGCCGAATTCCCGGGCCAGCACCACGCCGATCACCTGGACTACCTGGATTTGACCGAGGACGCCTTTGCCGATGTCGTGGACAAACACCGGGACCCGAAGATCTGGGAATTTGAGGGCAATCAGTGGCGGCTCCGCCACCCACCGGAATGATATCGAGGACGCCATGAGCGAAGAAAATGCCATCATCGATCACGACTGCGACCTCTGCGGCTCGACCGACGCCGCCGAGATCGCTTGTGCGCCCGGTTATACGGACGGCCAGCCGATCCACGTCTGCCGCGGTTGTGGCTTCGTCTACGTGCGCCGCCGGCGGTCGTACGAGGAGATCAGTCGGGCCTGGTCGGACGAACTGTACGAGACCGTCTACACTGCCCGTATCCCCATGGTGAAGGCGCGCCAGATGTTCACCGCCGACTTCATCGACGTCTCGCTGGGCCTCGCGGGAAAGACCGTCTGCGACATCGGCGGCGGCGAGGGCCGGTTCCTGCAGATGGTGGAGGCCGATGAATATGGCGCTACCGGCTTCGGCATCGAACCGTCGGCCAAGAACTGCGAGCTGATGACGGGACTCGGCATCGAGAATTTCGAGGGCAGCATCGAGGACTTCCATGCCGACGCGGCCATGAAGGACCGTCGCTTCGACGTCGCCACCATCATGTGGACGCTGGAGGCCTGCCAGTCCTGTCGCGGCATGATGCAGGCGGCGTACGATCTGCTGGAACCGGGCGGCCACGTGGTGGTCGCCACCGGCAGCCGCATCCTGGTGCCATTCAAGAAACCGCTGCAGTACTACCTCGGCCCCAATGACGCCGACACACACCCGTTCCGGTTTTCGGAGAACACGTTGAGCGGCCTGATGGCTGAAACCGGCTTCAAGATGACCCACGTCAACCGCTACATCGATTCGGACTGGATGGTGATGATCGGCCAAAAGGCCGAGCCCGGCACCGATATCCCCTGGCGGAGCGACGATCCCGATGCCGTGCTCGAATTCTTCCAGCGCTGGCACGACGACACCGAGGCCCACTACAAGGGCCAGTGAAAAGGGGCATGTGAGACGTGAAACGCATCGTCTTCTACCTCTACGCGGCGCGCGGCCTGGCAACACTGAAGGCCGTGCTGGCGGCCGGCCACGAGTTGGCCTTCGCGGTGCTGCCGCCGGGGCATGACGATGTCGCCGACGCCTGCCGCGGTCTGGGCGTCGAGACCCGCATCATCGAGAACGTGAACGATCCCGACTTCGTCACACAGGTCTCGGACGCCCGGGCTACGCTGGGTGTCATCGCCGGCTATTCGACCATCTTCAAGCCGCCGCTCATCGACGCGCCGGAATTCGGCACCATCAATCTGCACGGCGGGCGACTGCCGGAATATCGCGGCGGCTCGCCGTTGAACTGGCAGATCATCAACGGCGAGGCCCGAGCCGGCATCAGCGTCATCCGCGTCGACGCCGGTATCGACACTGGCCCGGTGCTGGCCGAAGCCACATTCGACATCGGCCCGGACGAGACCATCCGCGAGGCCCACGAGCGCGCCAACGCATTGTTCCCGGGCCTGGTGGTCGAGGTTATCGGCCACATGGAAGCCGGCACCCTGAACGAACGGCCACAGGACGAAGCGCGCGCCCACTATTGGCGCCAGCGCAAGCCGGCGGACGGTGCCATCGACTGGCAAAACATGACCGCCCGCCAGGTCCACGACCTGGTGCGCGCCGTCACCCGGCCATATCCGGGAGCGCGCGCGGCCTCGCCCACGGGCACGCTACACATTTTCGAAACCCGAATGCCGGCGGCAGCCTTGGATGGCTCGCCCGGCCAGGTCATCGACGGCGAGGGCCCCGGAAACGATCTCTGCGTGGCCTGCGCGGAGGGTGCGGTGCTGCTGACCGACTACGAGGTCGAGGGCGGCGGCGGGCTTTCTACCGGGATGACCTTGTCATGATAGACATCGGTCCCATCGGTCTCGTCATCTTCGCCCGCATGGATTCCTCGCGGCTGCCAGGCAAGGCGCTGATGGACATCGCCGGCCGGCCCATGCTCGGCCGCGTGCTGGATTGTTGCCGCGAAGCCCGGCGCGTCGACACCTACATCATCGCCACCAGCGACCGCGCCGTGGACAATCCCATTCAGGACTTCGCGGAGACCGAAGGTGCCGCCGTCTTCCGCGGTGATGGTGATGACGTCCTCGGCCGCGCCTGCGCCGCCGCCGAGGCGCACGGCCTGACCCACCTGGTCCGTATCTCCGGCGACAGCCCCTTCATGCGGTCCGACGTCATCGACGCCATCGTCGAGGTGCATCTCGCCAGCGGCGCGGAGATCACCACGAACATTGCCCCCCGCACCTTCCCGCCGGGCCTCAGTGTCGAGGCGTTGACGCGGCAAGCGCTGCAACGGCTCGACCGGGAAGCCGTTGACGCCGAAGACCGCGAGCACGTAACCCGCTTCGTCTACCGCCATGCGGACACGTTCGACGTCCACAATGTGGAATCCGGCCACGTTGAATGGGCCGACTGCGCGCTCACGGTGGACACGGGCGATGATCTGGAATTCGCGCGCCGGCTGGCCGAACGCATCGACGCGGCGCCCGGCGCCCCCCTCGGTGACTGGGTGGCGATGGCCGACGAGGAGCGCCAGCCCGCCCCGGCGGCGGCCAGAGGTCTGGCATGAGCACCCTGGCCCTCCTCGGCGGCGACCCGGTGATCGATGGCGAACTGCCGCCGTACCCCTCCATGGGCGAGGCCGAGGAGCGCGCGGTGGTCGAGGTGGTGCGCTCGGGCTGCCTCTCCGGTTTCTTCGGCAGCCCCGGGCCGGAATACCTCGGCGGCCCCAAGGTTCGCGAATTCGAGGCGGCCTGGGCGGCGCGCTGGGGCATCAAGCACGCCGTCACGGTGAATTCCAACACGTCCGGCCTGATCGCCGCCATGGGCGCCATTGGCATCGGTCCCGGTGACGAAGTCATCGTGCCGCCCTGGACCATGTCGGCGACGGCCATGGCGCCGCTCCTGTGGGGCGGCATCCCGGTGTTCGCCGATATCGAGGACGAGACTTTTTGCCTCGACGTGGCGGCCGTCCGCGCCGCCATCACCGATCGCACCAAGGCGGTGATGGTGGTCAACCTGTTCGGTCATCCGGCGCGGTTGGCGGAACTGCGAACCCTTTGCGACGAACACGGCCTGAAGCTGATCGAGGACAACGCCCAGGCGCCGCTCGGCGCCGAGCACGGGCGGCCGACCGGCACCATCGGCGACATCGGCATCTTCAGCCTCAACTTCCACAAGCACATCCACACCGGCGAGGGCGGCATCTGCGTCACCGACGACGACGACCTGGCCAAGCGGCTGCAGATGCTCAGGAACCACGGCGAGAACATGACCGAGGAATGGGGCCTCGCCGACATCACCAACATGGTCGGCATGAACCTGCGCATGACTGAGCTTTCGGCCGCCATCGGGCTCTGCCAGCTCTCCGCCATCGACGATCACGTGGAACAGCGCGAACGCCTGGCCGAAACGCTTTCGGACGGTACTCGCGACCTGGCTGGCTGGACCGTGCCCGCCGTCCGCGAGGGCTGCCGCCACAACTACTACGAATGGGTCGTTCGCTACGATGCGGACACGGTGGGGATCAGTCGCGAATTGTTCTCCAAGGCGCTAGCGGCTGAAGGATTTCCGCACTTCACCGCCTACCTGGCGCCGCTCTACCGATTGCCGCTGTTCCAGCAGCGTAAAGCCATCGGGCCTGATGGTTTCCCGTTCACGCTGACGGAGCGCACCTATCCCGACGGCCTTTGCCCGGTCACGGAACGCCTGCACGAGCAAGAGGCTATCCTGTTCGAGCCCTGTGCCTTCGACGTGAACGAGGCGACGGCCGAGAAACTGATCACCGCCGTGCGCAAGGTGCACGCTGGCCGCGATCAGTTGAACGCGCTCAAGGAGTAGCAACCGTGCCCAAGGTCGTCGCCAGCATCGAAGCCCGCATGACGTCATCGCGTCTGCCCGGCAAGGTGCTGGCCGACATCGCCGGCGTTCCGGCCCTCACACACCTTGTGAACCGGCTCAAGAAGGCGCGGACGGTCGACGCCATCATACTCGCCACCACCACCAACGCCTCCGACGATCCGCTGGTTACCTGGGCGGCCGAGAACGACATCCCCAGCCACCGGGGCAGCGAAGACGACGTGCTGGCCCGCGTCGTCGGCGCGCAACGCCAGATGTATGCGGACGTGGTCTGCGAAGTCTGTGGCGACACGCCGCTTCTGGACCCGGGCGTCATCGACGCCGCCGTCTCGGCGCACCTGGCCGGCGAAGGCGACGTGGTGACGACGGTGCGCCGGCCGACCTTTCCCGAAGGCATCGACGCCGAGGTGTTTTCCCTCGCCGACCTGGAGGAGGTCGGACGAACGGTCGACGATGCCGAGGTCCGCGAGCACGTGTCGTTGCAATTCTACCGCCAGCCGGAGCGCTACCGTATCCACGACCTGGCCGCCGAACCACCGCTCGACCGCCCCGACCTGCGCCTGGTGCTCGACTACGCCGAGGATCTGGAACTGATCCGGCGGGTGCTGGAACGATTGGGGCCGGACGCAGCCACCACGGACGTCATCGCGCTGCTGGACGCCGAGCCAGACCTCCGCGCCCTCAACGCCCAGCATCTGGAGGCACAGGCCTCATGAGCGACCACCCGCTCAAGACCGTGCTGGTCGGTTTCGGCGCCATCGCCGAGGGCCTGGGGCATGACGCCCGCATGGCCGCCAACTTCCGCTATGCCACGCACGCCCAGGTGCTGGCCGACCATCCCGGTTTCGACTGGTGCGCGGTGGTCGATCCGGATGCCGACGCACGCGCCCGGGCGGCGGCCGATTGGGACGTTGCCGCGACGGCGGCGACCATCGACGGGCTCGACCATGCGGACGCCATCGAGGCGGCCGTGATCGCCACGCCGCCAGGCCAGCGCCTCGACGTCCTCAAGGCGCTGGCGAACCTGAAGGCCGTGATGATCGAGAAGCCGCTCGGTGCGGAGGGCGCGGAACTCGTCGACCATTGCCAAGACCGGGACATCCGGCTGCAAGTCAACTTCTGGCGCCGCGGGGACGAACTGACCCAGCGCCTGGCCGTCGGCGAGATGGCGGCACGCATCGGCGATGTCCAGGCTTGCTTCGCCACCTACGGCAACGGCCTGATGAACAACGCCAGTCATCTGGTCGATCTGCTGCGCCTGCTACTGGGTGAGATTTCCGCGACCTCGGCCCTGGCCCCAGCCAAACCGGCACCGGAGCCCGGGCGCGACAATGACTGGAGCGTGTCCTTCAGTCTGACTTTCGCGACCGGCGTGGTGGCGACCGTGCAGCCAGTCGACTTCCGGCGTTATCGCGAGATCGGCGTCGATCTGTGGGGTACCGAAGGTCGTCTTTCGATCCTGCAGGAAGGATTGACTGTGGCCCACTACCCGTGCGCGGAGAACCGGGGCCTGGAGGGCGAGCGGGAAATCGCCTCCGACCGGCCGGAAACATTGGAACCGACCGTCGGGCACGCGCTCTATCGACTCTACGATAATCTCGCGGGTTCCGGCCCATTGCTCAGCACCGGCGCCTCGGCATTGGAAACCGAACGCCTGCTGACCACCATTCTCGACCCGTCCTGACGGCGGCGGCGATGGAGTTGCTCATTCACGTGGAGGACCCGGGTGCCGCCAACATGCTGGCCGGCGTCCCGGCAGCGCTGACTTCGAAAGGTGTCTCCCACCTGATCATCGCCGAGGGCTTCGCCTGTGCTCGGCTTGCGGACATGGGCATCCCTTACGCGCCGCCCGACGGCGACGCCTTCGGCCTGATCGAGCGCATCCGCCCCAGCGCCGTCGTCGCCGGCGCCGCCGAGGCGCCGCGGTCCCTCGGTCTAAAGCTGATCGAAAGCGCCAGATCGCGCGGCCTCCCCACCGCGGGCCTGGTCGACGGCCCGAGCAACCCTGATCATCGGTTCCGCGGAACCGGCAGGGACCCGCTGGGCTATGCACCGGACCGCCTATTGGTACCGGACGAAGCGACGGCGACGCTGTTCTTCGATCTCGGGGTTCGCAAAGACGCGATCTCGGTCACCGGCCATCCACATTTCGATGCCGTCCACGATGCCCGCGCGGGCCTGGAGGCAGAGGGCCAGAGCGCGGTTCGCGCACGGGTCTTTCCCAATCTCGCGCCGACACGGCGACTGCTCCTGTTCGCCGCCGAAATCTCGGACGGCCATGACACGGCACAGTTCCGCCGCGGCGATGCTTACACCCTCGCCGGGCGCGGCGGCGGCGACGCGCGCACGGACATCGTGCTGGAGGAAGTGCTCGATGCCGTTGCCGGCATCGAGCCCCGGCCCTTTGTGGGCATCCGCCTGCATCCCAAGAACACGACCGATGAATTTGCGTCCTACGCGGAGGAGATCGACGCCTTCAGCACCGGCGGCCTGCCGCTGGAGGCCTTGTTCGCCGCCGACTGGGTCGTCGGCATGACCTCCATGGTGATGTGGGAGGCGGCACTTCTGGGCCGGCCGACGCTCGCCGTGATCCCGCGCCAGGTGGAAAAATCCTGGCTCAGCGCCATCGGCCTGGGCGTGGTTCCGGCCGCGACGACTACGGCCGAGATTCAGGCCATGCTGTTGGACCTGGTGTCGGGAGACCTCCGGGGACGGGATGCAGCCGACGTGGTAAGCTTCGGCGCCGCCCGGCGCATCGCGGACGCGCTGGCTGGATATGCGAGCTGGATCGACTGAGCCCATGGCCGACGCCCCCATCCTCGAAACGCCGAATCTCCGGCTGCTGCCGTTCTCGGACATCCACCTGACCAATACCTATATCGGCTGGCTGGGCGATGGCGAGGTGACGCGCTATTCCGAACAGCGCCACCGCACGCACGACCGTGCCTCCTGCCAGGCCTTCGTCGCTTCGTTCGCCGGCTCGGCCAGCATCCTGTGGGCGATCGAGACACGGGACGGCCGCCACATTGGTAACATCCACGCCGACGTGGATGCGCCCAACGCCGTCGCCGACGTCGCCATCATGCTGGGCGAACGCGAGATCTGGGGGCGCGGCCTGGGCCTGGAAGCCTGGCGGGCGGTGCTCGATCACCTGCTGGGCGCCGGTGGCATGTGCAAGGTGACGGCCGGCTGCATGGCGGTGAACGAGCCGATGCTGGCGCTGATGGAGAAATCCGGCATGACCATCGAGGGCCGGCTGGCACGTCAGTTCCAGTGGCAAGGCCAGGCCGTCGACCTGGTCAAGGCCTGCAAGTTCCGAGATGGCTGAGGCCGACCCCCGGCTCGCGGAAGGTGCCGCCCTGATGGCCCAGGGCCGGGCGGCCGACGCAGAAACCATTTACCAGGCCGTTCTCGCCGAGAGTCCCGACAGCGCCGACGCCTACTTTCTGTGGGGTATCCTGGCACTGCAGGCGGGCGACGCGACGGCCGGCGTCGAGCGGCTGACCCAGGCCTGTGCACTGTCACCCAACAACCCGCAGTTCCAGCGCCAGCGCGGCCAAGTGCTGATGCAGCTGGGCCGCGCCGATCTGGCGGCGGAGAGCCTCGGCGCCGCCCACTTCTTGGCACCCGGCGACGCGGAGGCGGCGTTCGAGTTCGGCGAAGCGCTGCGGTTGCAAGGCAAGGACGCCGAGGCCGAACCCGTGCTGCGGCGGGCTTTCGACCTGCGCCCGGACTTCGCCGCCGCCGGCAATAGCCTAGGCGTCGTCTTGGACCGCAGCCGCAGGCCGGCCGAGGCCGAGGCGGTCTACCGCCAGATCATCGCCACCGCCGGCGTCACGCCGGAGTTACTCTACAACCTGGGCAACGTCTGCAAGGACCAACGCCATGTCGCCGAGGCGGCGGACGCCTACGCGCAGGCGGTGGCACTTCGACCTGACTACCCCGAGGCTCAGGTGCATCTGGCCTATGCCAAACTGTTCCTGGGCGATTACGCGACTGCCTGGGACGCCTACGAATGGCGCTGGAAACTGCCGCAGTTCGCCGACACCGTGCGCGACTATCCACAACCCCGCTGGACCGGCGAAGCCTTGGATGGCAAACGGATACTGGTCTGGTCGGAACAGGGTTTCGGCGACACGTTGCAGTTTGGCCGCTTCGCCAGCGAGGTCGCGGCGCGGGGCGGAGAGGTCATTCTGGAATGCCAGCCACCGCTGGCGGAATTGATGTCCAGCCTGCCGGGCGTCGCCGAGGCCGTGGCTTATGGCGGTGGCCAAGATTTCGACGTCCACGTCCCGCTGCTCAGCCTGCCCGGCATCCTGGGCATCGCCGAGGCGACCATTCCGGCCGCGTTCCCCTACCTTTCGGCCGATCCGGCGCGGATCGAGGACTGGCGTCGGCGCATCGGCGGCCCCGAAGGACGGAAGATCGGCCTGGCCTGGCGCGGTTCCGCCGAGGTTCGGGGCACCACGCCCCGCGCCTGCCCGCTGGAGGCCTTGGCGCCGCTGCTGGCGCTGGACGGCGTCTCGGTCTTCGGCTTCCAGAAGGACAAGGCGCCCGAGGACCTAGCCCTGCCCGAGGGCCTGACGGACCTGGCCGACGATTTCGCGGATTTCTCCGACACCGCCGCCGCCATGATGGCCATGGATGCCGTGGTGACCATCGATACGGCGGTTTCGCACCTGGCCCTGGCGCTGGGGCGGCCCACATGGGTCATGCTTTCCCGCGCCGCCGACTGGCGCTGGGGACGCGAAGGGCCAACGACGCCCTGGTATCCGGCGGCCCACCTGGTTCGCCAGGAACAGGCCGGCGAATGGGCCGCCGTCATCGATCGGGTGGTGCGCGGCGTGGCCGGGTCGCTGCCCACGGTTCCGGCCGACGGCAAAAGCTGAAAAATCTTCCGCCTCTACTGGTCAATTTTTGCCGGGTAGACCGTCCCTGCCGGGTAACTGGTCCGTCATCTGAGATCAAAATCCTTTAATTTCAAATAGTTAGCTCAAGCCCCCTGTTTGGCCCGGGGCTTGCTCCATAGGTCGCGGGACAGTGGTGCCATGCGCACTGAGAGGAAAACGAGCTCATGAACGACCTCGCGATCAAACAGAAGGTTATCGGCGACAACATCTCCAACGCCCAGCAACTGCGCCAGAATGCTTCGCAACTGGCCAGCCTGGCGGCGACCTTCCAGGACTTATTGAAGGGTATCGGCGGCTCGAACGGCGCCGGCGTCCTTACGGCCGATATCGGCGAACAGCTGGCCGCCGTGACGCGCCAGCCGGACGCACACGAAGATACGCGCGCACAGGAAGCGCCCCGCGACGACGCGGCGCCGCGGGCCGAAAACCGCGACGACGGGCGCGACGAACGCTCGGCCGAAGCCCCCAAGGCGGAAAGCCGCGACGACGGTGCCCGCAACGACCACTCGGACAGTAACAATGACGGCGGCGCCGATCACGGCGACACCGGCCAGCGCGACCATGCGGATGCCGGCGAACGTCGTGGCAGCGACGAGCGCGGCGACGACGGTGGCCGGCAGTCCTCTTCCGACGATGCCGGCGGCAGCGACGCCAGCCAGGGCAACGCCGGCAGAAACCAAGACGACGGCGCCGTGGCCAAGCAGAGCAACGGCGGCGAAGGCAATGTCGTCTCGCAGGCCGCCAATGCGGTGCAGCAGGCGGCCCAGGGTAATGCGGCCGCGCAAGTCATTGCTGCCGTCGCCACCCGCGCAGCCAGCGGCCCGTCCCTGCAGGAAGGCGGCCAGGCCGCCGAGACAGCCAAGGTCAATGCCGCCGAAGGCCTGGCCACGGCAACCGGCAAGGTTTCGAACAGCAAATCCATCCACGCCCCCACGGCGGCCGGCCAGCACGGCCAGGCCCAGGGCGGCAACGGCCAGGCCGCAGCCAACCAGCAGCACACCGGTCAGGCCGAGGCACGCGCCCAGCAGGCCGCGAACGGCGGCAACCTCGACCTGGCACGCCAGCAGGCGGCCGAGATTTCGCGCCAGGTCGGCTCGGCCAATCAGGTCCGCGTCGACGTCAATGTCGCGGGCGAGCAGGCCAGCCTGACCTCCAAGCCGACGGCAACCTTGGTGACGACCGCGAACACCGGCGGCGACGCCGGCCAAAGCGGCCAGAGCGGTCAGCAGGCGGGCAGCAATGCCAGCCAGCATCAAGCCCCGGCGCAGAACGCCAACGCCCAGGCCCAAGCCAACAGCCAAGCCGCCAACGCACAGGCCGCGCAGCAAGCCGGCACGGGCGTCGAAGTCGCGGCACAGGTGGCGAACCAAGCCCGCGCCGCGGCCGGTTCAGCCAACGCGGCCAATGCCGGTCCGGTCAATGGCGGCTCGACGGGCGGCGTCGACGGCAATGCCTCGACCCAGAATTCCAACAATTCCGGCCCGCAAGCCGGCCAGGCCCTGCAGAGCCAGCAGACCCGCCCCGGCACGCAAACCCAGGCCCAATCACAGGCCAATCAGACACAGCGCGCCCCGTTGCCCACCCAATCGGTGGTCGACCAGGTCTCGGTGAAGATCACCAAGGCCCTGCAGAACGGTACCGACCGCATCACCGTGCAGTTGAAGCCCGCCGATCTCGGCCGCGTCGAGGTGAAGATGGAACTGACCACCGACGGCCGCGTCATGGCCGTGGTGACGGCGGAAAAACAGGACACGCTCGACCTCTTGCGCCGCGACGCCTCGGAATTGCAGAAGGCGCTTGCCGAAGCCGGCCTGAAGACCGATGCCGGCGACCTCGCGTTCAATCTGCGGGGCCAGGAAGGCGAAGGGGCCGAAGGTGAAGACGGTGGCCCGGTCAACATCGCCGAAGACGAGGCCGGTGAAGACGAAGATCCAGCCGACGACGGCGTGATGGCCGCCCATGAGGGTGGCGTGCTCGCCAACGGCCGCATCGACGTCAGGGCCTAGACCGGCGCCGACGTCGGAACACAGGAAGTTTGAGGAGTAGGTTCGATGTTTTTAGGTGGTATTTCCAGCGCCAGCACCGCCGCAGGCACAGACGACTCGCAGTCCGCTGCTTCGGCCGCCAAGCTGGAAGAAGACCTGAACCGGTTCCTCAACCTCCTGGTCGCTCAGCTGAAGAACCAGGACCCGTTGGATCCCATGGACTCCAACGAGTTCACGCAGCAGTTGGTGCAGTTCGCCAGCGTCGAGCAGCAGATATTCCAGAATTCCAGCCTCGAAAAACTGATCAACCTGCAGGAAGCCAACCAGATTTCGACCCTGGTCGATTACATCGGAACCAACGTCGAGGTCACCGGCCAGCAGGCGCCGTTGCAGAACGGCAAACTGGAACTCACCTATACCATGCCCTTCGGCGCCCGTTCGGCGACACTGACCATCACCGACGTCAACGGCGTCACTGTCGCCACGCGCGATGCCGAAACCGACCAGGGCCAGCACACCTTTGTCTGGGACGGCCAGAACGACTTCGGCGTCGCCCAGCCGGAAGGCACCTACAACGTCCTGGTCTCGGGCCTGGACGTCGACAACAACCTGCTGGAGGTCGGCCACACAGTGTTCGGCAACGTCACCGGCGCCGGCGCCGATCAGGGCAACGTCACGCTCACCCTCGGCGACGACATCGAGATACCGCTCGACAGCGTGCTCTCGGTCAAGGAAGCCACCTCGGCAGACCCGTGATCCGCCCCATAAAGAATATGGGGAAAAGACAAGCATAAAGGCCGGGGACCAACCCAGGCCGCGACGCGAAGACAGAAGGAAGCGTAATGACGCCGGCCAGCGCCGGCAGATCGAAGGAGAAGAAAGATGTCGTTATTCGGTTCGTTGACTTCCGGTGTTTCCGGCCTGACGGCGCAGTCCAGCGCCTTGGGTGCGATCGCCGACAACATCACGAACATCAACACGGTCGGCTACAAGGGTGTGCAGGTCGATTTCCAGACCCTGGTCACGGTACAGACCTCGACCACGTTCTTCTCCGCTGGCGGCGTGCAGTCAAGTCCACGCCAGGATACCGGCGTCCAGGGCCTGTTGCAGGCGTCCACGTCGTCCACCGACATCGCCATTTCGGGCTCCGGCTTCTTCGTCGTCAACGAGGCCAACAAGCCGACCATCAACAACGAATTCCTGTTCACCCGGGCGGGCTCGTTCTTCCAGGACAACGAAGGTTTCCTGCGCAATACCTCCGGCTTCTTCCTGCAGGGCTGGCCGACGGACGCGGCAGGCAACGTGACACCGGCCAACACCTCGCTGACGGTGCCGAACCAGAACGTCATCTCGACCGATTTCCTGGCCACCATCAACCTGAACCGGGTCGGCGGCACGGCGACGGCGACCCGCACGGTCGGCATCGGCGCCAACCTGCCCGCCAACGACACCACCGGCACCACGCACAAAACCGACGTGCAGTTCTTCGACACCCTGGGCAACGCCAACACCACCAGCCTGATCTACACCAAGGGCCAGCGCGACAACCAGTGGGACCTGGAGATCACGCCGACCCAGGGCGTCGAGGTGGTCACGCTTTATTCCGACACGCAGGGCCAGAACGTCTACGAAAGCCGCGGACAGCTGGAATTCACGGCCACGCCGGCCAGTGGCTCTACTGTCACGGTCGACGGCATCACCTATCAGTTCTCCTCCTTCTCGACGGCGACGGCCTCGGCGGCCAACCCGTACACCCTGAGCGTCGCCAACTCGACCATCTCTGCCACTGCCGGCACGTTCTCCGGCCTGACCATTGGCGATTCGGTGACCATCAGCACCTCGGAAGACGCGGCCAACAACGCACTCACCGGTCTGACCGTCTCCGCCATTTCGACGGGCGGCGACACCGTGACCCTGGCCGGCGGCGCGCTGACCGCCGCGACACCGCCGGATACCACGCTGACGCTGACCATCAACGATACGGCGGCGAAAAAGATCGTCGATATCTCCGCGTCGGGCATCACCACGGCCTCCGCCGTCTCCAACTTCGTTGCCAAGGTCAAGGAGGCGGATACCGACTACAAGGACATTGACCTAGCCTCGACGCCGAACATCCTGAACAATCGAATTCAGATTCCGACGTCGTCGTCGACCACGGTGTTCTTTACCGATGACGGCACGGGTGCCATCACGGTCGATCCCTCGGGCCTCAGGACGACGACCGGTCTCGCGGTGCGCCAGGAAACGGCGTTCACCGTGAAGGAACAAGCGAAAGCCCACCGCGAGGAACATCAGTTCACCTTCCCATCCGTCCCGGGGACCACGGGCACGGCGCCTTTCGGCGGCTCCGGCACAACGCTCAACACCATTACCATCAACAGTATCGTTTACCAGTTGACGACGGAAGCCGCGGCCACGGGAACCAACAGGCTGGTCCAGGTCGATACGATCTTGCGCACCGCGGGCCTTGCCACGAGTGTTGCCATCGGCTCCGCCATCAACAACTTCCTGGTCAACCTGGAAGCCGCGATGGAAGCCGCGGATCCGGAATTCAGCGTCGGCGGCCGAACCGTCCGCATCCGCGCCCAAGGCAGCACCGCGGAACCGCCGTCCACCACCAACGACACACTGGTTCTCTCGAACCTGCAGAAGGGCTCCTACAATGTCCTGTTCGACGCGAACTTCACCCATGTGCCGACGGAACCGGACGGAACCGCCACCGTCACGGCGGGCACCAACTTCTCCGTCGACAAGACGCAGGCGCTGACCTTCAATTCCGACGGCCTACCCAGCGGTTTCGGCGTGGCGCAAATGGAAATCCTCGGCTATTCCAACGGCGCCGCCGACATGGACAGCGGCAACGCGCCCAACAGCCCGCGCATGACACTGGACTTCGGCCGCGTCGGCGAGGCCAACGGATTCACCCAGTTCGGCGCCTCGTTCACGCCGGTGTTCATCCAGCAGGATGGATCGCAGTTCGGTAACTTCGCCGGTGTCACCATCAACACGGACGGCCTGATGACGGCGCTGTTCGACAATGGCGAAACGCGGCCGGTGTTCAAGCTGCCGATCGCCACCTTCGTCAACGTCAATGCGCTGGGCGCGCGCTCGGGCAACGTCTGGAACCAGACCCAGGGCTCGGGCGATCCGACGCTCCGCGAGGCCGATAACGGTCCGTCCGGCCAGGTGGTGCAGGCGTCGCTCGAATCGTCGACCGTCGATATCGGTTCCGAATTCACCAAGATGATCGTCGTGCAGCGGGCCTTCTCCGCCGCCACGCGAATTATTTCCACGGCTGACGAGATGCTCGAGGAACTGGTCCGCATCAAGCGATAACACCAAGACAACCGGGACAATTCAGGGATTTCAAAGTTCCACAACCCCCACCGTCCCAACCCACGGCCCCGGTCTCGGACCCCAAATCCGAGCCGGGGCCAACTTTTTCCGCAGGCGCCAACGGCCATCCAGTTGGTATTATCGTGGTCCACGCCGCTCGTCTCGGAGCTTTCATGGCCGCCCACATCATCCTCGTCACGCCGGAAGAAGAAGTGGATGGCCTGGCAAACGTTCTGCGCACCGTCGACACGACCGTCGACCTGGCGTCGGCCTCCAGCCTGGAAGAATTGCGCGCGCGAGCGGCGGCACGTCCGGATACCCGCCTGATCGGTTTCTGCACGCCGCTGATCGTGCCGGCGGATGTGCTCGACGCCCTGACGAGGCCGGCCTACAACTTCCACCCCGGCCCGCCCGAATACCCCGGTCTGTTTCCCGCCGTCTTCGCCCTCTATGACGGCGCCGGGCAATTCGGCGCCACCTGCCACGAGATGACCGCCGAGGTCGACGGCGGCGCCATCGTCGGCGTCACGCGCTGCGATATCCGGGCGGAGACCGACCGCTTGAATCTGGAGGCGTTGAGCCGACAACTGGTGGCCCACCTGTTCACCGAGATGGCGCCGGCACTGGTGTACACCGAGACGCCGCTTCAGCCGGTCGGCGAGGCTTGGGGCACCCCGGTGCGCCGGCGCGCCGATTTCGACGCGCTCTGCCAATTGCCTGACGATGTCGATGCGGCCGAATTCGAACGCCGGCTCAGGGCCGTCGGCGAGGGTCCGAACCACGCACTCCGGATCAACCTCCATGGCCGCCATTTCCGCATCGAGAACACGCCGAGCGATGGCCGGGTTTACGTCGGCGGACGGCCGCGATAAACCGTAATGATCGTTCCGCCTGCCCATGCCCCCGCCCGTGCACCATCCTGAAGGACACCAGAATCCCATGCCGGACAAGGAAACTGGTGCCGTGAGATCGCGAAACCTGGAATTGTTTCGCGCCGCCAGCGAACTTCTCCACGATCATCTGCTTTCCGCCGAACCGACGTCCGCCGAAGAGGAACTACCGCCCCTTGATGATGACCGCCCGCGCGGAATGCACCGGTTCTCGGGCTATCTTCCGGACATTGCCCGCCTGGATACCTACACTTTCGATTTTCTGAAGGCCGCGCGCGAGCAGGCGCGCGACGAAGGCATCGCCTTCTTCGACGTACCCCGTTCATCCGAAAGCTATGTCCTGATCGTCGTCGGCGTCGGCGACGGCAAGGAACTGTGCTCCATCGTCGAGCATGCGAAACCGCATTTCGTCGTCATTGTCGAGCCCGACATGAAAGCCATGTGGCGCACCATCGATGATTTCGACTGGTCGATATTGTTCGATGCACTTCATGAACGGGGGACCGAAATCCAGTTCATGTTCAACACCAGCGCGGATGCCATCACCAGTGACCTGTGGCGCATCATCAGGCGGTTCAATCCCTGCAGCGCGGACGGATTGACCGTTGTCGCCAATGATCATCCGGAACTGGTTCTAGATATTTTGGACAACCTTCATGACCAGTCCTACCTGATCGGCGCCAATCTGGGATTTTTCTATGACGAACTGCTGATGCAGTCGAACACCTACAAGAACTTCACCCGCCGGCAACAGCACGTGTTTCGCCGGCGCGCCGAACGGGACCCGGGCCTTGCCGCCTTCGTGGTCGGTAGCGGCCCGTCCCTCGACTGGGCCTTGCCGGCCATCCGCGAACATGCTGGCCATGCCGTCGTCATCTCCGCCGGCTCGGCCCTCAGGCCGTTGTTGAAGGGCGGCGTGATGCCAGACTTCCAAATCGAGATCGAGAATCTGGAGGTGACGCCGGTGGTCGAAACGGCGGCGGCGGAACAGGATCTATCGGCGCTGCATCTGGTCACCTCGTCGACGGTCGACCCGACGGTACTTGAGAAGTTCCAGAACATCGTCTTCTTCCTTCGCCACGAGTTGAGCCCCTACGTGATGCTGTTCGGCACGCCCGAATCGACGTTCAAGTTTCCCGGGCCGACGGTTGCCAATGCAGCGCTTTGCTTCGCCCAGGAACTGGGATTCCGGGACATCTACCTGTTCGGCTGCGACATGGGCAGCATGTATCCGGACCGCCACCACTCGGACGAGGCCTACCACAACCTGCCGGGCGTCGACTTCAAGGCGACCAAGAACGACATCCGCGTGAAGGCCAATTACGGTGGCGTCAGCTTCACCAACATCGGGCTGTACACCGCCTTGGATAACCTGAAGGGCGCCATCACGCTGCACGGCCCGGGGGTGCGGTACTTCAATTGCAGCGATGGTGGATTCGTGGACGGCGCGGAACCGACGAAGCCCGAGGACATCGACCTCGCCGCGTCCCAAGAACGGGAGAAGGCGGCCGCCGTTGCCGAGATCGTCGAGGACTTCATCCATACGGACCCCGAAGGCTTCGCCGATGCCTGGCCGAACCGGGAAATCGAAGCCGAGATCGCTGACTATGCCGGCGAATTGACACAGCGCCTGGACGCCATCGAGGATTTCACCGACCTCGCGTTCTGGCGCGACCTGATGGATTTCTTCCGCCCCGACATCGGATATTTCGATACCGCGGACAAGAGCACCCACATGGCCATCAACTACCTGTTTCGCGGCTCGCTGCTCACGTGTCTGATGTTCTTCCACTACTACCATGGCCGCGTCGCCGATGCGGCCCACGTTCAGCGATTCGGCGAGATCGCCCGCGACGCCCTCAAGGATCGCCTGGAGGAAATGCGCCGGGTGGCGCTCGACATGCTCGCGCAACCGCAACCGAAAGAGCCGCCACCGTTCGGCAGCCACCTGGCCCCCGAAGGATCGGTCATCGCCGAAGGCCTGCGCATCCCGCGCAACGCCGCCTGCCCGTGCGGCTCGGGCCAGCGCTACAAGGCCTGCCACGGCCGCGTCTGATCATGCGCGCTCGGCGCTGGACCTTTGGCGGCCGGCGGATTAGGTTTCGCGCGCTCGGCAAACATGAGGCATCCCATGAAGATCATCGTGCTCGGCGGAGATGGATTCTGCGGCTGGCCGACATCGCTGCACCTGTCGGCGGAAGGCCACGACGTGGTCATCGTCGACAATTTGTCGCGCCGCAACATCGACAATGAGCTCGAGGTCTCGTCAATGACGCCGATCCGGGCCATGTCGGAACGGCTGCGCGCCTGGAAAGAGGTCAGCGGACGGGACATTCCGTACATCAACTTCGACGTCTCCGAACACTACCACCGCCTGCTGACCCTGATCCGCGACGAGCGGCCCGACGCCATCATCCACTTCGCGGAGCAGAAGTCCGCCCCCTATTCCATGAAATCCTCGTGGCACAAGCGGCACACGGTGAGCGCCAACATTAATGCGACCAACAACCTGCTGGCGGCAGTGGTCGAATCCGGCGTTAATACGCACATCGTCCATCTCGGCACCATGGGCGTCTACGGCTATGGCGCCGCGGGCATGAAGATCCCCGAGGGATACCTGGAGGTGAAGGTCGAAACCGAGGACGGCGGCGAAGTTCGCCAGGAAATCCTCTACCCGACAAATCCCGGCAGCATCTACCACATGACCAAGACGCAGGATCAGCTGCTGTTCGCCTATTACAACAAGAACGACGGCCTTAAGGTAACGGACCTGCACCAGGGCATCGTCTGGGGCACCGGGACCGAGGAAACGCGGCGCGACGAACGGCTGATCAACCGGTTCGACTACGACGGCGACTTCGGCACCGTGCTCAATCGATTTCTCATCCAGGCGGCGCTGGACCACCCACTGACCGTGCACGGCTCGGGCGGCCAAACCCGTGCCTTTATCAACATCCAGGACACGGTGCGCTGCATTCACCTCGCCATCACCAACCCGCCGCAATCGGGCGAGCGCGTGCGTATCCTCAACCAAATGACGGAGACCCACCGGGTCATCGACCTAGCCAACATGGTCTCGGAGATGACCGGGGCACCGATTGAACACGTGGAGAACCCTCGCAACGAAGCAGAGGCAAATGACCTGCACGTGGAGAACTCGACCTTTCTGGGCCTCGGGCTGAACCCGATCACGCTCGCCGCCGGTCTAATGGAGGAGATCATGGACATCGCCCGGAAGTACGCCGACCGTTGTGATCGATCGAAAATCCCCTGCCTGTCCACGTGGTCCAGCGACGCACCGAATTGAAACACGTTCTCATCACTGGCGGTGCCGGTTTCATTGGCACCAATTTGATCGCCCATCTGACAGCGATGGGCGGGTACGAACTGACGGCGCTCGACGATGAAAGCATGGGTTCGGGGACACGGGTCGTCGAACTGGGCGCCCGGTTCGTTGCGGGCGACGTTCGGGATTCGGCACTCATGACGCAGTTGGCGCGGGAAGCCGATGTCATTATCCATCTGGCCGCGGATACTCGGGTCATGGATTCAATCGACGACCCGGCGCACAATTTCGACGTCAACGTTGTCGGCACCTTCCGCGTGCTCGAGGCGGCCCGCGCGGCCGGGATCCAATGCGTGATCAATGCGTCCACCGGCGGTGCCATTCTTGGCGATGCCCAACCACCCGTGAACGAGGATATGCCGGCCCGGCCCGTTGCACCTTATGGCGCCGCCAAACTGGCGGCCGAGGGATATTGTTCCGCCTTCAGCGGCGCCTATGGACTGCGTACGGTGAGCCTCCGGTTTTCCAACGTCTATGGGCCGGGATCATTTCACAAGGGCAGCGTGGTCGCTCATTTCTACAAGCGGATACTGGCGGGCGAGGACATTGTCATCTACGGGGACGGCAGCCAGACCCGCGATTTCCTTTACATCGGCGATCTGATTGAAGGCGTCCAGGGTGCCATCGAGCGCGAGGCCACCGGGGTCTTCCAACTAGGGTCCGGCGTCGGAACCACGGTTACCGAGTTGATACATTTGATCCGCAATGCGGTCGGACCGGCGTATCCGTTCAGTGTCCGCCACGAGGACTTCCGCGCCGGAGAGATCAAGCAGTCATGGTGCGACGTTGCGAAGGCGCGGCGAGAACTCGCGTTCGCCCCCACCATTTCGCTAGCGGAAGGATTGGCCAACACCTGGACCTGGTTCTTGGAAAATCGGACCTAGAATTATTCCGCTGCGTCCGCCTGGCGCATCGCATAGCCGCCGCGGAATGGATCTTTGCTGGGCTTGCTGAAGATAGAGAACGCCAGAAAGGTCGGCAGGAACATGGCCGCCCGCCAGAGCAATCGAAAGCTCGCGGCGCGATGGATGATCCGCCAGATCACCGATGGCCGCAAATAGAACCGCCGATAGGCTTCCTTGGTCAGGGCCATCTGCTCGACCGGCGGGAAATCATGATGCATCAACTGCCCGGTCGAGGCCTCCGAGGGAATGGAAAGGAACTGTTCTTCACCCTCCTCGAGGCCATAGAGATACCACTTGGGGTCGAGCAGCAGCCCCTGCTTGAGCGCCTGATCGTAACTCGGCGTTCCTGGATAGGCGACATTGACGGCGAACGAGGCGTAAGTCGCCGGCAGTTGGACTGCCAGTTCAACCGTCCGGCGGGCCGTCTCGCGAGTTTCACCGACATGGCCGATCATGAAGAAGGCCTGGGCCTGTAACCCGAGTTCGTTGGCCATCCGGAACGCCTCGTGGATGGTATCGAGTTGCAGGTTCTTCTCGATGCTGTTGATGATGTCTTGATCCCCGGATTCGACACCGAAGGAGACCACCCGAAGGCCAGTATCGCGCATGCGCTTCAGCATGTCGAAATCGACCCTGTCAGCCCGGGTGTTGCACTGCCAAGAGATATCCAGCTTGCGGCGTTCGAGTTCGCTAAGAAAACGGTCGAGCCACTTAAAATTGAGAGTAAACGTGCTGTCCTTGAACACGAACTCCCGAATTCCCAGGGTCTTCATGTTGAATTCGATCTCGTCGCAGATGTTCTCGGCGGATCTCAATCTCAGTTTGCGTCCCCATATGGCGAAGACGTCACAGAAGGTGCAAAGGTAGGGGCACCCGCGACTCGCCATCATGCTGGTGACCCGGTCGTAGCGTCCGGCGACAAATTCGTAGTCGTCCGGGTCGCCGTAGCGAAGGTTAGGGAACGGAAGTTCATCAAGTTCGTCGATGAAGTTACCCTTGGCGTTGACCGTGACCTCGTCACCCTGGCGATAAGCCATGGTCGGGATATCGTCCACGGGTTGGTCGGCGATCCGACGCTTTACGAACTCCGTGAAATTGCGCTCGGACTCGCCGTAGAACAGATAATCCACGTCCAGATAATCAAGCGCCTCGGCCCCCGTGGCATTGAAGTGCGACCCGCCGACGGCAATGCGGCCGCGATAGCCGATGTCGTTCAGCTTATCGACCGTCTTGATCAGGCTTTTGATGTGCGGCGTCATTGCGCTGATGCCGACGACCGTCGGCGAACAAGCATCGATTTGTGCGATCGTCTCCTCAAACGACAGCCCCTTGATGCTGGCATCAAGCACGCGGACGGAAATACCGCCCTCCTCGAGCGCCGCCGCGAGGTAATAGACGCCGAGCGGTGGCAAACCGAAATTCTTGCCGCCGCCAAACCGGACAGGCAGGTAGACCAAAACGACGTCCACCCGATCATTCACTGCGGGGTCACTGTTCATCCGACTGACCTTTGTTGTCCGCTGCATCCTCAGGATAACGGAACTCTACGGAATATAGGTGCTGCCCCCCGAATGACCAACCATTTCTAGGGGCGATTCCGCACGAAGAAGCATGCCGGCGCATAGACAGCCAGCGTCAAGAACACGAAATATACGTATGCGGTCGCTAACTCCACCGAATTGGCGACATTAGTCAAACAGTAATAGGCGAACAATCCCAGCGGAAGCAACAGAATGGATGCATGCCAATAACGTCCGGCGGTCAACTGCATCCCGACCAGGCAGCGCAGTAGGCTAATCGGAATGACGCTGATCGCCATCGCGCTGAGCAATCCCGGCTCGCAAACGCCGATACGCCACGGTTCACCGCCGCAGGCGGCGTCCTGACCGACGTTCAAGACCAAAGCCCCCATGCCGGTGAGCACGAAAATTAGGAATAGCGTTCTCAGGGTGACGTACCCGCGGCCGGACGTGGATTGCGCAGCCGTGGCCATCATGACCTGAATGATCGGCAGGGTGACCGTGAACACGCCCTTCGGTAACACGGACGACGCCGTGTAGGCGCCCAAGGCTTGCGGGTCCAGAACGAGATAGCTGACCAGAATATCCGCGTAAGCGATGACCATTGACACGCCGTAGCCGAATGAGAACGCTGGAAGATCCCGATATTCCTTACCGGCGACCGGCAGGGTCGTCGCCACACCACCATCGGCCGGTCGCCGCTGGCCGAGACCGACCATGAAAACTACCGTGGCCGAGAACCCTGCCAACACCAGTCCCACGAAGGCCGCCCAAACCTTCCCGATCCACAGGGCGCCTATGACACAGAATACGAACCGAAGAACCATCCACACGGTGCTGGTCAGGCCCACCATGATGAAACGGTGCATGCCATTCAGAAAGCCGCGCGCAATGTCGACCATATAGAAGGTCGCCGCGTTCACGATCAGCAGCGGGATCATCCAGACCGCATCGATCTTCGTCCAAAGGCCAAACCCGGCGAAACCCACGCCGAGAATCGCCGTGAACCCGATGGCAACCGTCAACGCATGCCTGATTATTCCGAAGCCCGCCCGCCACAGGGTCTCGCTGCCGTGTTCCGTGCTCAGGCTGGCAATATGGCGAGCCATGAAAAGGCTCAGGATCGGCGCCGGCGCCGCCAGCAGAACGGTGATCGATGTCCCCAAGTAGAACAGCCCGAAAGCCTTCGGACCCATAATCTCGGCCATCACGATCAAGAGCAGAAAATTAAGTATGACGCCGGGCATGATGAGAAACAGAAGAATGACGGCCCGACGTATGATCGAATGACGCCAAGCGCCCTCACTGAGGCGCTGGTCCCAGGCGCGCAGACGGGCGATCAACTTGTAACGGTTATCGGATGGCACGGTCGAACACCCGCAGGCTGAAGATTCGCCTAGATACCCCATCCCAAGCACGGCGAAAAGCAGCATCCGACCGTGTGATGTGAGAACTACCGTCGAAATTGATTGCAATCACCCGACGCCTGAGGTCTCCTCCTGCCGAACCTGCCCCCGCCAAACACTCGGCGGCCCACAGCTCTTGAACCAGTCCCATGCCTGAAGGCTTCGAGCTTGCTGTCGTCGTGCCGGTCTTCAACGAGGAAAATATCCTGGAGAAGAACCTGTCGTTCTTCGCCAACGCTTGTGATCGAATCATAGGTGCCGGGCGCTGGCACTATGTCATTGTCGATAACGGCAGCACGGATACGACGCCGGCCATCATCGACCGGCTGTTGGAACGTTGGCCGGGATCGATCAAGGTGTTGGAGCCTGAACCCAATTACGGAAAAGCATTGAAGGCGGGATTGCGCCAAGTCACCACCCCCTGGGCGAAGACCATTGATGTGGATTGGTGGGATGTTCCATTTCTGGCCTGGTCATGGTCGGTAAAGGATGACCACGATCTGCTGATTGGCTCCAAGCGCGCCGACCCGACGCTGAATGCGCAGCGCCCTTATCGTGTATTCTTGAGTTGGGGTCTGAACAGCCTGATCCAGTTGTTCTTCCGCTTCCCCGGTTCCGACACACACGGGCCAAAGCTGCTGCGCATGTCCACCATGAAGCCGATCTTGAACGTCTGCACGCTGGCCCGTGGGCAGTTCGATGCCGAGTTTGTCCTACGGGCGCTGCGCAAGGGTTTGTGGGTCTGCGAGGCACCGGTGATCTGCCGCGAACAGCGGCCATCGCGGAACTTGATGGTCAGCAAGATTCTCTGGAACGTGATCGCGTTCAACCGGCTTCGCCTCATTCTGCGGGAAACGTCCTACGAGGATTTCGTGAAACTGCGACGGTTTGCCCGTCCCGACGTGCTGCAAGCGACACCTGAAGATCTGCGCGACGACAGATCGGGACGGCCTGTGTAGCCGCCCATGAGCGATATCCCGACCCCGGAAGATCAACTCGCCCAGGCCCAGTCAGACCATCGGGCCGGCCGGCTGGATGCCGCCATCGAGGGCTACCGGCAACTACTCCGGGATTTTCCCGACAACGCTGAACTGCACGCCAACATGGGTGCGGCGCTGAAAGCGAACGGCGATACAGTGGCGGCGGAAACCAGCCTTCGTCGATCCTTGGCGCTCGACGATGGCTCGCTCGCCAGCCACTACAACCTTGCCAACCTGCTGCGCCAAAGCGAACGCTTCGACGAAGCTCTCGGCCATTACCACCAGGCCCAAGACCTGGCGTCAGACAATGTCCAGGTGCTGAACAATCTCGGTGCGACGCTCTACGACCTGAACGAGATCGAGGCGGCAATCGCCGTCTATCGCCAAGCCCTTGACCACGATCCGTACGATGCCGAGGTTTTGAACAACCTCGGCAACGCCCTGCAGCGACTGGGCCGGCTCGGCGAGGCCGAACAGCAGCTTCGCGCCGCCGTCGCCGCGGCCCCCGACGACGCCACCTTGCGCCTCAACCTGGGCGGCGCTCTACAGGTGCAGGGCCGCTACGACGAGGCCATGACCAGTTACGACGACGCCCTGGCGCTGAACCCAGGCCACGTGAAGACGCGCCTCAAGCGAGGTACCCTGATGGCGCTTCGCGGCGACTGGACCAATGGCTTTGCCGAATACATGTGGCGCTGGAAGGATGCTTCAGACGCCCCACGCCCCCCGCTTTCCGGGCTCAAACGGTGGGACGGCGGCCGCCTCGACGGTGACGGCATCCTGTTGTGGTCGGAACAGGGTTATGGTGATGCCATCCACCTCTGCCGCTATGCACCGCTATTGGTTGCGCGCGGCGGAAGACCGGTGCTGGCCGTACCGCAAGCCCTGATGCCGGTGATGCGCGTCCTCAGCGGCGTGGATGTGGTGGCCAACCCGGCCCAGGCGCGGACGCCGCTCTCATTCGAGGCCTCGTTGATGGACCTACCGCACCTGTTCGGCTCGACACCCGACGACCTGCCGAACGAAGTGCCTTATCTGGCCGCCGAGGACGCCGCCGTCAAACGCTGGTCGCGGCGCCTGGCGCCATCCACGGCCGGGCCCAGGATCGGCATCGTCTGGGCCGGCAATCCGGCACAGCCGCACGACTACACGCGGTCCATTGACTACGCGCTGTTCCGTGAACTGTTCGATATTACCGGGGTCGATTTCGTCAGCCTGCAGGTGGGTGCCGACGAGGTCGCGCGCGCACGGCTGGTCGAAGACGGTGTCGACGACCTGTCGCCGGACCTGGCGGACTTCGGTGAAACGGCCGCGGCCATGTCGGCGCTCGACCTGGTGATCTCTGTCGACAGCGCGCCGGCCCACCTGGCGGGGGCCCTCGGCCGGTCGGTCTGGATACTGCTGTCGTTCGATCCGGATTGCCGCTGGCTGCTCTCGCGCAGGGAGTCACCGTGGTATCCCTCGGCGCGGCTGTTCCGCCAACCGTCACCGGGGGATTGGCGCGGCGTCATGCACAGCCTGCGCGAAGCACTCCCCCAATTCGTGGAAACACTCCGTTAACCACAGGTCTTAGGCATTCTTTAAGGGCCGTCGGCTAACGTTCCCATACCAAGATTCCCAGGGACCGAAACAAGCCAGAACAAGGCCCCATGAACGAACATAAACCGCATCTTGAGGGATACCAGCCTGTAAGGTCGGACGCCATCAGCCCGAATGGGCGGCGTATGACGATGGGCGACCTACCGCCACCGGACACCAAGCGCTGGGTGGTCCGCCGCAAGGCCGAAGTCGTGGCCGGCGTACGCGGCGGCCTGATCACGCTGGAGGAAGCCTGCCGCCGCTACCGGCTCTCGGTGGACGAGTTCCGATCGTGGGAACGTCTCCTGCAGCGCCACGGCATCGAGGGCCTGCGCACCACGCGGATCATGAAATACCGCCGGCCGCGGCCAGCGCCGGAGAATTGATCCCGACCGCCCGCGAATCCGGCGATTTCCACTAGGCAGTATTTTCCTACCGTTAACCTGTTGTTCAGACTCCGCCCCCTACGATTGGAGTTGGGTCGGACGACGGCATGGAGATCGGAAATCTCCGCCGTCGAACTATGGAACGGGGTACGGACGTGGACACCATTTCCCAAGCTTTGAGGAATCTGGGGCCGATGCGGCTCGCCATCATGGGCGCCGTCATTTTCGGTCTTGTCGGCTTTTTTATCTTCTTGGCGACCAAACTCACCACGCCGAGCATGGCGTTGCTTTACGGCGACTTGGAACAGTCTGATTCGCAGCGCATTATCTCACAGTTGCGAGCCCAGAACATTCCGCACGAGGTGCGCTCCAACGGCGGTCAGATCATGGTCTCGGAAAAGGACGTGCTGAACGTGCGCCTGGCTCTCGCCAACGAAGGCCTGCCCTCGGGCGGCTCGGTGGGCTATGAGATCTTCGACGACGTCGACTCCCTCGGCACCACCAATTTCATGCAGAACGTCAACCTGGTGCGGGCACTCGAGGGTGAACTGGCCCGGACCATCGGCACCATCGGTTCGGTGAAGAACGCCCGCGTCCACCTGGTGCTACCCCGCCGCGAGTTGTTCTCGCGCGAGCGCCAGCAGCCCAGCGCTTCCGTGGTGTTGCAGATGCGCGGTGCGGTGCGGCTCGAAAATCAGCAGGTTCAGGCCGTGCGCCACCTGGTCGCCTCGGCGGTGCCGTCACTGACGCCGTCACGCATCTCCATTATCGACAACAAGGGAACACTGCTCGCCGGCGGTTTCGACGATGATGCCGGCGGCGCCGCGGCGGCGGCCGACAAGACCGCCCAGCGCCGGCGCAAGATCGAGAACAACCTGGGCCGAACCATCGAGGAACTGATCGAAAAAACCGTCGGCTTCGGCCGCGTGCGGACCGAGGTTTCGGCCGAAATCGATTTCGACCGCATCTCCACCCAGGAAGAGATCTACAATCCGGACGGCCAGGTGGTGCGCTCCACCCAGACCGTCGAACAGGGCGCTAATGCCCAGGATACCGAGGGCACGCCACCGGTCAGCGTCGGCACCAACCTTCCAGATCCGACTGCCACCTCCGGCGACAGCGCCACCAGCCAGAGCAACGAGAACCGCACCGAGGAAACCGTCAACTTCGAGATTTCCAAACGCGTGATCAATCACGTGCGCGAAGCCGGTGTGATCAAAAAGCTCTCCGTTGCCGTCCTGGTCGACGAAATTCGCCTCGACGCCCAGGGCCAGCCGCTGGAAGACGAGAACGGTGATTCGATAACCCAGCGGCGATCGGACGAAGAGATGGAACTGCTGTCGACCCTGGTGCGCGGCGCCATCGGTTTCGACGAAGAGCGCGGCGACCGCGTGGAAATCATTCAAATGCGCTTCGCCGCCTTCGAAGAGCCGGAGGTCGAGCTGGACCTGTTCTTCGGCCTGGACAAGAACGACCTGCTGCGCCTGGCCGAATTCTTTGTGCTTGGCATCGTCGCCATCCTGATCATCCTGCTGGTGCTGCGTCCGCTGATCAGCCGAGCCTTCGAGAGCATGCCCTCGGCGCAGGAAGCGGCCGAGAGGCTGCTTGCCGACCAGACATCCGGCGCGCCCGCTCTGGCCGGGCCGGGCGCAGGCCCGGGCGGCGGACACATGGATGGCATGGAAGAGGAAGAGCAGTTCGAGGAGCTGATCGACATCGACCGGGTCGAGGGCCGGGTTAAGGCCTCGTCGGTGAAGAAGGTCGGCGAAATCGTCGAAAAGCACCCCGAAGAGGCCTTGTCCATCGTCCGTTCCTGGATGTATCAGGAAGTCTGACGTAAGATTCGACGTAAGATTCGACGTAAGATTCTGGGAGGGAGGTCGCCATGGCCAAAATGAAAGAAGAATATCGGAATCTTTCAGGCCCGCAGAAGGCCGCGATCTTCATGCTTGCGGTCGGCATGGAACATTCGTCGAAAATCTTCGAGCGCATGGATGACGAGGAAATCCGCGAACTCAGTCATGCCATGTCGAACCTGGGCTCTGTCGGCGCCACCGTGGTCGAACGCCTGTTCGTCGAATTCGCCGACCAGCTTTCGTCGGCCGGTGGCCTGGTCGGTTCATACGATTCCACCGAACGCCTGCTCATGTCCGCCCTGCCGGGCGACCGTGTCTCGCAGATCATGGAAGAGATGCGTGGCCCGGCCGGCCGCACCATGTGGGACAAGCTGGGCAACGTGAATGAGGCCGTGCTGGCCAACTACCTGAAGAACGAATATCCGCAAACCGTCGCCGTGGTGCTGGCCAAGATCAAGCCGGACCATGCGGCCCGCGTGCTTGGCATGCTGCCGGAGAACTTCTCCATGGAGGTCATCATGCGGATGCTGCGCATGGAGGCCGTGCAGAAGGAAATCCTGGATCACGTGGAACGCACGCTGCGCGCCGAATTCATGACCAATCTGGCGCGCACCGCGCGCCGCGACAGCCACGAACTGATGGCCGAAATCTTCAACTCGCTGGACCGCAGCACCGAAAACCGCTTCATGACGGCGCTGGAAGAGCGCAACCGGGAATCGGCCGAGCGCATCCGCCAGCTGATGTTCACCTTCGACGATCTGGCCCGTGTCGACAACGCCGGCATTCAAATGCTGCTGCGCCAGGTCGAGAAGGACCAGTTGGCGCTGGCGCTGAAGGGCGGTTCCGACGAGGTCAAGGAGCTGTTCTTCGCCAACATGTCCGAACGCGCCGGCAAGATGATGAAGGAAGACATGGAGGCCATGGGCGCGGTTCGCCTGCGCGACGTGGACGACGCCCAGGCCGGCATCGTGGCCACGGCCAAGACCCTTGCCGACGCCGGCGAGATCGTCATCGCCGGCCAGGACGAAGAGTCGGAATTGGTCTACTGATGCCGAGGCATCCAGGCATGCACGTTTCCAATCAAAACCGGTCCAATCATAACCGGGCGGACGTTCGAACATGTCCCAGTTGAACAAGTTCATGTTCGACGTGGATTTCGACATCCCGCCGGAACCGGAAGCGCCGGTGGCCGAGGAAATCGCCGTGGAGGAGGAAGAGGTCGAAGTGGCCCCGGCCTTCAGCGAGGAAGAAATGGACATGGCCCGCGACGAGGGCTTCCTCGCCGGCAAGGAGGCCGGCATCCGCGAGGCGGCCGAGTTGATGGAGCAAAAGATCCTCGCGGCCTTGGGGAAAGTGACCGAGTCTTTCGCAGATGTCTGCCGCATGCAGCAGGACAGCAACCGCGAGATCGCCCGCGAGATGCTGGGCGTCGCCGCGACCATCGCAAAGAAAGCTTTTCCCGACCTCAATTCCCGGAATGCGCTGGGCGAGATCGACCGCATGGTGGCCGAAATCCTGGACGCCATCCTGGAAGAGCCGAAGGTGCAGATTTTCGTCGCGCCAGCGTTGCGCGACCCCTTCGCCGACCGCCTGGAATCCATCGCCGAGCGCGTCGGTTACGAAGGCCGCCTGGCCGTCGCCGGCGATAAGCTTCTGGAGCCGGGTGACTGCCGCGTCGAATGGGCGAACGGCGGCGCGGTGCGCGAGATGAGCGATCTTTGGCAGCAGATCGACGAGATCGTCGAGCGGAACCTGAAGGGTGAATCCGAATTCGAGGTGCCGGAGGACATGTTCGCCGAGCCCGAATACCTTGACCAGGAAACCGGCGATGACGAAGGGGCCGAAGTCGTCGACGACGCTGCCGCGACCACCGATTCGCCCGTTTCCGAGGTTCCCGACATCGAAGACCCGGCGCCGGCCACGCTCACCACCGCGGACGCCGCACCAGCCGAGGACCCAATTGCCGAGCCAGCGGCTGAGGCGCCTGAGATGACGGACGAGGACGCCGCCGCGGCCTTCGCGCCCTCCGTTGTCGAGGACGAAATCGATACGGCGACGCCGGAAACGCCGGAAATCAGCCCGGAATCCGACCCCGATACCGATATCGACGGCATGGATGCCGCCGACGGCGGGGCGCCGCCGGTGCCCTCTTCCACCGACACTGACCCTGCGCCGGCCGAGATGACCGACCTGCCGCCCGGCGACGGCGGTGGTGCCGGTGCGCCGCCGATGCCCACGAACGACGGGGCCGGCGGCGAAGAAGCTATACTGAACGAAGATGCCACGCTCGCGTCTCCGGCCGATGCCGAGGACGCGGCAGGTGGCGTGCCCGAACCCGGGGCCTGAGTTTCCCGGATCGCTTTGACGTTAGGAGGCCATGATGGCGGAAGAAGACGGCGGCGACCTGCAACTGGACGAACTGAACGGCGACGAGAGCCCGGCGCCGGCGCCCGCAGCCAGCGATGACGACGAAGTTACCATCGGCTCCGAGTTCGGCACCGACCTCCCCGACCTGCCGAAAAGCGCGCGTGACCTGGAAGCGGTCTACGACATTCCGGTGCAGGTCTCGGCGGTGCTTGGCAAGTCGACCATGCAGGTCGCGGAACTGCTGAAACTCGGCCGCGGCGCCGTCGTCGAACTGGACCGCAAGGTCGGCGAGGCCATCGATATTTACGTCAACAACCGCCTGGTAGCGCGCGGCGAGGTCGTCGTTGTCGAGGACCGCCTAGGCGTGACGATGACGGAAATCATCAAATCCGACCGCGGCACCTGACGCGGACCGGCGTGTCCGTCTCACTGGATCCACAGCATGGCCGAAAACGACGCCCCGCCCCTGCCCCCGCCGCCACCGATCCGGCGCGCGCAAAGCACCACGGACATGGCAACGGTGCTGGGATTGCTGGCCGGTTTCACGCTCATCGTCATCGCCATCGTGCTGGGCGGGCGGCCCGAGGCGTTCATCAACATTCCGGCCATTCTGATCGTCGTTGGCGGCACCCTGGCGGTGACCACGGCCTGTTTTTCCATTCCGGAGATGCGCGGCACGCTGCCGACGGTGATGAAGACCTTCGTCAGTTCGACCCGCGATTCCTCGGAAGCCGCGCTCCAAGTGCTGACCATCGCCGACGTGGCCCGCAAGCAAGGCGTGCTGGCACTGCAGAACATGCTGGGCGGCATGACCACCGAGCCTTTTCTGCACAAGGGTATCTCCATGGTCGTCGACGGCACACCCGGCGAGGAGGTCGAGATCATCATGCGCCGCGATCTGCAGGCGACCATCCAACGCCATTCGAAAAGCACCAGCGTGTTGCGCAAGATGGCCGAGTTCTCGCCCGCCATGGGGCTGATCGGCACGCTGGTCGGCCTGGTGCAGATGCTGGGCAACCTGGACAACCCGAAGACCATCGGCCCGGCCATGGCCGTGGCGCTGCTGACCACGTTCTACGGCGCCGTGCTGGCCAATATGGTGTTCCTGCCGCTGGCCTCCAAGCTGGAGCGCAACTCGGCCGAGGAGACCCTGGTCTCCAGCATCTACATGATGGGCTCGGCCTCCATCGGCCGCCAGGAGAATCCCCGGCGCCTGGAAATGCTACTGAATAGTATCCTTCCCCCCGCCAAGCGGGTGGCTTTCTTCGATTGATGCGAGACGCGGAGTAACGGCGAACCATGCAACTGTTGATTATCGGCACCCTGGGCGGACAGATCGGCGCCGCCAGCCAGATCGCCATCAAGCGTGGCGCCAAGGTGCTGCAGGCGGACACCATTCAGGCAGCGCTGGACCTGTTGCGCGGCGGCCGCGGCGCCGATCTGGTGCTGTGCGACGTAGAGCAGCAGATCGAGGAACTGCTGGCCTCCATGACGGCGGAGCGCATTACCGTTCCGGTGGTCGCCTGCGGTGTCGGCAATGACACCCAGGCGGCAGTTCGCGCCGTTCGCGCCGGAGCCAAGGAATACCTACCGCTGCCGCCCAATCCGGAGCTCATCGCCGCCGTCTTCGAAGCGGTGGCCGAGGAAAGCCACGCCATCATCCACCAGGACCCGAAGATGGCCGACGTTCTGCGCATGGCCGACCAGGTGGCGCCGTCCGATGCCAGCATCCTGGTCACCGGCCCGTCGGGCACCGGCAAGGAGTTGATCGCCAGGCACATCCACCTCAGAAGCAAGCGCAAGAATGCCCGCTTCGTCGCCGTCAACTGCGCGGCGATCCCCGAGAACCTGCTCGAATCAGAGTTGTTCGGTCACGAGAAGGGTGCCTTCACCGGTGCCGCCGCCCGCCGCATCGGCAAGTTCGAGGAAGCCTCGGGCGGCACCCTGCTGCTGGACGAAATCTCCGAGATGGATCCGCGCCTACAAGCCAAACTGCTGCGCGCGTTGCAGGAGAAAGAGATCGACCGTATCGGCGGCTCGAAACCGGTGGCGGTGGATGTCCGCATCGTCGCCACGTCCAACCGCGACATGCCGACCGAGGTGAAGTCGGGCAACTTCCGCGAGGACCTCTATTTCCGACTCAACGTCATGAACCTGATGCTGCCGGCGCTGAAGGACCGCCCCGGCGACATCGCGCCACTGGCCCATCATTTCGCCGAAAAATTTGCCGAGGCCAACGGCGTCGCACACCGCCCCATTACCGAGGAGGCCATGGGCATACTCGAACGCCATCCCTGGCCCGGCAACGTGCGCGAGTTGGAAAACACCCTGCACCGGGCGGTGCTGCTGGCCTCCGCCGATACCATCGACGCAGAAGCCGTGATGCTGACCGGCGAACCGCAGGCTGGCCAAGATGCCAGCCAGACCACCGGCGGCGGTAATGGCGGCGCACCCGACATGGTCGGGCGGACCGTCGCCGATGTGGAGCGCGAACTGATCATCGATACCGTGGGCCACTGCCTCGGCAACCGAACCCATGCGGCCAACATCCTGGGTATCTCCATCCGCACGCTGCGCAACAAGTTGAAGCAATATGGCGACGATGGCTTCCAGGTCCCGCAACCGGGCGAAGGCCCGCAGCCGCGCGGCTGAGCCGCCTGGCGCTGGCCTGACGGTAACGGAGACGGAAACAAAGCATGGCGGAAGTCCCAGCCACAGCCCCAGCCGCAGGCGCCGCCCCGCCACCGGCCACCGTCGACGGTGAATTCCCGGCGCCCCAGGGCGACCCCATCGATTTCCAGGGCTTGTTCACCGCCGCGGCCAAGCGCGGCGACATCATGCTGGCACTCGGCGTCGTCGCCATCCTGGTGGTGTTGATCCTGCCCCTGCCGCGATGGCTGCTGGACGTGGCGCTGGCGTTCTCGATCACGTTCTCGGTGCTGATCCTGATGACGGCGCTGTTCGTCGAACGGCCGCTGGATTTCAACGCATTCCCCACCATCCTGCTGCTGGCGACCATGATCCGGCTGTCGCTGAACCTGGCCTCGACCCGGCTGATCCTGGCCGACGGCCACACGGGCACGTCCGCCGCCGGCGAGGTCATCGAGGCCTTCGGCGGCTTCGTCATGGGCGGCAACTTCGTCATCGGCATCATCGTTTTCGCCATTCTGGTGATCGTCAATTTCATCGTCATCACCAAGGGCTCCGGCCGCATCGCCGAGGTTTCGGCCCGGTTCTCGCTGGATGCCATGCCCGGCAAGCAGATGGCCATCGACGCCGACCTCTCCACCGGCCTGATCGACGAAGACGACGCCCGGACCCGGCGCAAGGACCTGGAGGAGGAAAGCGCCTTCTTCGGCGCCATGGACGGCGCCGCCAAATTCGTCCGCGGCGACGCCATCGCCGGCCTGCTGATCACCTTCATCAACGTCATCGCCGGCATGATCATCGGCGTGGCACAGAAAGATCTCAGCTTCGCCCAAGCGGCCGACACCTACACGCGGCTGACCGTCGGCGATGGCCTGGTGTCGCAAATTCCCGCCCTGATCGTTTCCACCGCCGCCGGCATGGTGGTAACGAAAGCCGGTGTCTCGGGAACCACCGAAAGCGCCCTGTTCCGCCAGTTGGGCGGCCAGCCCAAGGCCATGGGACTGGTCTCGTTCCTGCTACTGGGGCTGGCGGTTATGCCGGGCATCCCGGCCATCCCGTTCCTGCTGCTGGCCGTCGGTTGCGGCTCGGTCGCTTACTTCGTCGACCAGAAAGGCCGCAAGGCGGATGAAGAGGCGCTGCAGGAACTGGAGGACCAGAAGGTCGATCCCAAGGCCATGGCCGAGGAGCCGATTTCGACGGCGCTACGCATCGATTTCCTGCGCCTGGAACTGGGCTACGGCCTGCTGTCCCTGATCAACTCGCCCAAGGGCGGTCAGAAGCTGACGGACCAGATCAAGGCGCTGCGCCGCCAACTGGCCACCGAGGTCGGCTTCGTCATGCCGTCGGTGCGCATCCAGGACAACATGCAACTGCCAGCCAACAACTACCTGGTCCGGGTGAAGGAGATCGAGGCCGGCCGTGGCGACCTGCGCCCCAACATGCTGCTGGTCATGGACCCGCGCGGCGAGGAAATCTCGCTAGCCGGCGAGAAAACCGAGGAGCCGACGTTCGGCCTACCAGCCATGTGGATCGAGGAGACCAACAAGGAAGAGGCCCTGTTCCGCGGTTATACGGTGGTCGACCCGGCGACGGTTATCACCACCCACCTGACAGAGACCATCAAGGACAACATGGCGGAGTTGCTGAGCTACGCCGAAACCCAGAAGCTGATGGACGAGTTGGACAAGGACCACCAGAAACTGATCTCCGACATGGTTCCGGCGCAGATATCACTGGGTGGCGTGCAGCGGGTGCTGCAGAACCTGCTGGCCGAGCGGGTTTCGATCCGCGATCTGCCGACCATCCTCGAAGGCATCGCCGAAGCCACCGGCCAGTCGCGCAACGTGATGCTGATCACCGAGCACGTGCGCGCCCGCCTAGCCCGCCAGATCAGCGACATGAACGTCAACGACCAGGGCCACATTCCGCTGGTCACCCTGTCGCCGCAGTGGGAGCAGACCTTCGCCGAGAGCCTGGTCGGCCAAGGCGACGACCGCCAACTCAGCATGCAGCCGACCAAGCTGCAGGAGTTCATCAACCAGTTGCGTTCCACCTTCGAGCGGCAGGCCATGATGGGCGAGACGCCGGTGCTGCTGACCAGCCCGGCCATCCGACCGTTCGTGCGCTCCATCGTCGAGCGCTTCCGGCCGATGACCATGGTCATGTCTCAGAACGAGGTGTACCCTAAGGCCAAGATCAAGACCGTGGGTCAGATTTAGTGACCAATCTGGTGACTGATCTGGCGACCGATCGCGGCTGACGGACGGTTAGATCATGCGCCTCAAAACCTTCACCGCGTCGACCATGGCCGAGGCCATGGACCTGGTTCGCGAGCAGCTTGGCGCCGACGCCATCATCGTCGCCTCGCAGACTGGCGGCGACGGCGGCGACTGCCGCATCACCGCCGCCATCGAGGAGGCGGATCCCGCCCCCCTCTCCGAGCCTCCCGACAACGATACAGCCGTCCAAACACCGGTAAACGCCGGCGATGCCGGCACGGATGAAACCGCCGCCTTGATGCGCCAGGTGCTGGTCCGACACGGCACGCCGCCGCGCCTGGTCGAACGCCTGGCCAGCAGCGCCACCGCGCCGAGTGCCACTGACCAGGCCGCCGCCTTCGCCCAAATGCTGGCGGACTCTTTCGCCTTCAGGCCCCTGGGAACGCCAGCAGCCGGCGCGCGGCTGATGCTGGTCGGCCCGCCGGGCGCCGGCAAGACCATCACCACGGCCAAGCTGGCGGCGCGCGCGCGCCTCGGCAAGACGCCCTGCGCCGTCATCACCACCGATACCCGGCGCGCCGGCGGTGTCGAGCAGTTGCAAGCCTTCACCAACATCCTGGAACTCGACCTCAAAGTGGCCGAGGACCCGGCGGCGCTGGGCCAGGCGCTGGCTAGCCTCAACGCCGATTCCGTCGTCTACATCGACTCCGGCGGCGCCAACCCCTTCAGCCGCGGCGACATGGAGCACCTGAAGGCTCTGATCGCCGCCGCCGATACCGAACCGGTCCTGGTGCTGCCGGCCGGCGGCGATGCGCTGGAGAGCGCCGACATGGCCGCCGCCTTCGCTGCCGTCGGGTGCCGCCGCCTGCTGGTCACGCGGCTCGACATGGCGCGCCGGCTGGGCAGCCTGCTGGCCGCCGCCAACGCCGGCCGGCTGGCCTTCTCGGACGTCAGTATCAACGCCCAGGTGGCCGAGGGCCTAAGCCCGCTCGGCGCTCTTTCGCTGGCCCGCCTGATGATGCCCGACGCGGCCCTGGCAACGGCCGGCGCCGATGACAGGTCGAGCGCTGATCCCGATCCCTCCCCTCCCATTGAGGCTACTTCATGAACGCTGAAACCGATGCCGCCCCCGCCGCCCGCACGCGCGGCCAGAACATGATCGCCGTGGCCTCCGGCAAGGGTGGCGTCGGAAAGACCTGGTTCTCCATCAGCCTGGCCCACGCGCTGGCCGCCATGGACAAGCGGGTGCTGCTGTTCGACGGCGACCTCGGGTTAGCCAACCTAGACATCCAGTTGGGCTTGATGCCCAAGCACGACCTGGCCGGAGTCCTGGCGGGGCGGGTGGCGCTGGCGCAGGCCATCGACGAGATGGGCGATACCGGCGTCGACGTGGTGGCCGGGCGATCCGGATCCGGCGCGCTCGCCGACACGCCGGCCTCGCGCCTGCAGGTGCTGGCCGACGATCTGGCCCTGCTGGCCGCCAACTATGACCAGGTGATCATCGATCTGGGCGCCGGTGTCGAGCGCACGGTACGGCTGATCGCCGGCAACATCGGCCGCCTGGTAGTCATTACCACGAGCGAACCGACCTCGCTGACGGACGCCTATGCCTTCATCAAGGTAACGCACATGGAGAAGCCGGAGACGGATATCCGTATCGTCGTCAACATGGCCGGCTCCACCAAGGAGGGGGAACGGACCTATAACACCTTGCTGAAGGCCTGCCAGGGATTCCTGAAGATCACGCCGCCGCTGCTGGGCATCATCCGCCGCGACCCCAAGGTGCCGGAAACCATCCGCGCACAGATGCCGCTGCTGACCCGCCATCCGACGACCGAGGCCGCCGCCGACGTTCGCGCCGTGGCCAAGGCCCTGGTCGACTGAGCCGGGACGGGGTCGGTCGCGATGGCTGAGATCGCCCCGCCGCCGCCGACCGGCGCCGCATCGCCGCCGGCACCGCCGCCGACCGCCGTCGCCAACAATCCTCCGCCCGGCCTTGTCGACCTGCCACCGGGTGCGCGCCTCGACGCCACCGTCATCGCCCTGCCGGAAAAAGGCCTGGTCCAGGTAGCGACGGAACACGGTCCGGTGCAATTGCGCAGCGCCCTGGCGCTTCCGGACAAGGCGACCCTGCAACTTGTGCTGCAAAGCCGCGCGCCGTCGCTGGTCTTCATCATCGCTGCCATCAACGGTCGCCCGGTGCCAGGGGCTGCCGCCGCGGCTGGCGCCGCCAACCCGCTGACCGCCGGCCTGGCTGGCTCACCAGGCGGTGCGGCAACGGCGGGTGGTGGTGGTGGTGCCGCCGCTACCCCGGCACTCGCGCCTACCCCGGTAACGCTGACGGTCGGCGCGGAGTTGACGGGCATCCTGATCCGGCCCACCGTCGCGGCCACCACGCCGGCGACCGCGACCAATCCGGCGGGCGTCGCCAATCCGTTGGCCGCCGGCGCAACCACGGCGGCGATTGGTCTGGCCGCCACCGCGGCAAACGCGTCGGCCGGAACGGCAACGACACCGGCGACCGGCGGATCGCCCGCCAATGTCGGCGCGCCGGGCGCCGGAACGGCGGCACCGACGACAGGCAACGCGGCGGCAAATCCCGCTGGCGCCCTGACCGCCGGAACTCAGCTTCCGCTGCGCGTGATATCGGTCACGCCACCGGGCACGAGCGGCGCCATCGTCGTGCCGCCGGCCGCAGGTGGCGCCCGTCCGGTGCCGGGTCAACCCCTGCACGGCGTCGTCATTTCCACCGCCGGCGGCGGCAACCAGGCCGTCGTACAGACACCCTTCGGCACCGTCTCCCTGGCCACGCCAACAGTGCTGCCGCCGGGCACCAGCCTGACCTTGGAGTTAACGGCCCCACCGCGTCCGCCGACCGGCGCATTGCATCCGACCGCGCACGGCGCCAGTCAGCAGGCCATCGACCAGGCCACCCGTGCCGCCCTGGTCTGGGCCCGCGAGTGGCCGGCGCTGGAGGAATCCCTGGAGGCGCTGGAAGAGATCGCGCCGGGCGCGCTGCGCCAGGTCACGACGGCGGCACTGCCGCGCCCGGACACGCAGCTTTCGGCCAACGTGCTGTTCTTCCTGTCGGCGCTCAGGGCCGGCGATATCCGCTCCTGGTTCGGCGACGGGCCGACCCGTATCCTGCAGCGCCTGCGCACGGACGTGGCCAACCGGCTGGGCGACGACTTCGCGCATCTGTCGCGCGTCGCCGACGAGCCAACCGGCGATTGGCGGCTCAGCGTCGCGCCATTCCTTGCCGAGGACGAAATCCAGAAGATCCGCCTGCTGACCCGGCGCCAGGAGGACGAAGACGACGAAGACGACGAGGACAAGGCCGGCACTCGTTTCGTTGTCGACCTGGATCTCTCCAGGCTCGGCCGCATGCAACTGGACGGCCTGGTGGCCTCGGGCGGCAAGCGGGTCGACCTGGTGATCCGCACCGATCGCCCCCTGCCGCCCCACATGCAGAACGACATCCGCGACATTTTCACCGAAGCCAGCGAACTCACCGGCATGACCGGCGGTGTCGGGTTCCAGTCACAGCCGGCCGGCTTCGTTGATATCCAGCCCGAAGTCACGTCGGGCGGCCTCGGCCTGGAGGTCTGACACGATGACTAATTGGAAGAACGATGCCCAGGCGAGACGCCAATTGCTGACCGTTGGCCAGGCTCCCGACGTCCGCCTCGAGGCGGTCAGCAGCTTGGTTGGCCGCCTGGTTGGCCGCATGGCCGCCGGAGGGTCGAGCGAAACCAAGGTGGTTCTGCGCTACGTCCCGCACCGCGATATCCTGACGCCCGAAAGCCTAGCCGACTACCTTGCGGCACTGGGGGGAGTCTCCTGGTCGTCCCTGGAGGAAGCCGCCGTGGTGGTCTTGGGCGACGTCAATGATCAGGTGGTGCCGCGCTGGCTTCGCGTCCGATTACTGCAACTGGGCGATGACCAGGTAAGCCGTCACGACGTGGTGGTCGAGGACCGCCAGCCCAACTGGGACAACTCGGCGCTACTGTCGCGATTGCCGCCGCTGGACGATTGACCCGGCGCTCGGACTACGAATTCTTGCGGAGATGGCCCTGCAGGCCGAGTTCGTCGAGGGTGGCCTGTTCCAGGCGCTCCAGTTCCAGGGCTGCGCGTTCATCGCGCTGGCGCTGGGCGATTTCGTATTTCTTCAGGTCCAGGTAGGCCAGGCGCAGTTCCTCGCGGGCCTCGGTGATTTTCTCCTCGACCTCGGCGATGCTGCGGTTGATGTCCTCGCGGCGCCGGATGGCCGCGGTCGCATAGTTGCCGTAGATCAGGCCTGCTTCGACCGGCATCGCCGCGGCTGCCGCCTGCTCGGTCACGAGTTCCGCCTCCAGGTTCCGTAGCGTCGTCTCCATCTCGCCAACCATGGTCAGCAACTCGCCAAGGGCACGTCGTTTCTCGTCTACCTGCCACTCGCCCAAGCGAATGAGATTTCGGAGGCCCTTGGCCATAGTGGTCAGCCCGCTCCGGCTCTAGGCCGCCGGCGGTTCGGCTGCGGCACCCGCTTCCGCCTCGGCCTCGGCAGCCGCTTGGGCCTGGGCATCGGCCTGGACCTGCGCCTCGGCCTCGGCCGCGACCGCGGCATCGGCATCCGCCTGCATGGCCTCGAGATCGATGTTGAGCAACTGCGCAAGTTCGGCGTACACCGAGTCCAGAAGCGAGCGGTCGCCGATCTCTTGCGCCAGGAAGCCCTCGATGGCCGGGTAGAAGTGGATGGCCTCGTCGATGTCCGGGTCGGTGCCGCGCCGATAAGCGCCGAGGCGTATCAGTTCCGCCATGTCCTCGTAGACCGCGAGAAGCTTCCGCGCCCGGTTGACGACGGCGTTCTCGACCGCCGTGTTGCAGTTGGGCATGGCGCGCGAGATGCTGCGCAGGATGTTGACGGCCGGGTAACGGCCGCGCTCGGCGATGGCCCGGTCGAGCACCACGTGGCCGTCGAGGATGCCGCGCACGGCGTCGGCGATCGGCTCGTTGTGATCGTCACCCTCTACCAGCACCGTAAAGAGACCAGTGATGTCACCTTGGTCGTCGGTGCCGGGGCCGGCACGCTCCAAAAGGCGCGGCAATTCGGCGAACACCGACGGCGTATATCCCTTCGACGCCGGCGGCTCGCCGACGGACAGGCTGATCTCGCGCTGCGCCATGGCAAAGCGGGTGACGCTGTCCATCAAGCACAGCACGTTGGCCCCCTGATCGCGGAAGTATTCAGCGATGGCCAGGGTGACGTAGGCGGCCTGGCGGCGCATCAACGGCGGCTCGTCAGATGTCGCGACGACGACCACCGTGCGTTTCATGCCTTCCTCGCCCAGGTAATCCTCGATGAATTCCCGCGCCTCGCGGCCACGTTCGCCGATTAGCCCGACGACACTGACCTCCGCATTGGTGTTGCGCGCCATCATCGAGAGCAGCGTCGACTTGCCGACCCCCGAGCCGGAGAAGATTCCGAGCCGCTGGCCACGGCACGTGGTCAGGAAGCCATTCATGGCACGCACGCCGAGGTCCACCTTGGCGCCGACACGCTTGCGTTCGTGCGCTGGTGGCGGCGGATTGTGAATGGGATAGGACACGGTGCCAGCGTCGAGCGGCCCGAGGCCGTCCGTCGGCTCACCGAAGGCATTGACGACGCGGCCGAGCCAGCTCTGGTCCGGATAGACGCAGGGCTCGCTGCCCTCGATCTCGACCCGGCAGCCCATGCCGACGCCGTCCAGCGACGCGAACGGCATGACCAGGGCCCGCCCGTCGCGGAATCCGACGACCTCGCATTCGACCCGACGGTCGTGCTTGCCGGTCACCGTGCAGTGATCGCCGATGGTCAGCGCGCCCTGCACGCCACCGATTTCCACCAGCAGACCAACCACATCCGTGACCCGGCCGTACATGTGGTAATTCGGCAGCCGAGCGATCTCATTGGCGATATTGTTGCTAAAGACCCGCACCTGGGTCGCCTCCCCAACTCCAGTGTAGCCGCGGCGTCCCACCGTCGCGACCCGTCCCAAAGAACCCGTAACACGATGATGAGGGGGGAGTCTTTAAGGTTCCGTAAAGCATGAGGAATATATAGACGTGGCAAAACCGTTTGGCGCGGAGTCGCGATCTGGTAATATGGTTAACGAATCGGCGATTCGCCGCCTGGAGGTGTTCCGGGCGGCCCCGGATGGGGCTATTTCATGCGCGTTCTCTTGGTCGAAGACGACCCGACCACTCAACAAAGTGTTCGGATGATGCTCGAATCGGCAGGCATGGTGGTGGACGCCACCGACCTGGGCGAGGACGGGCTGGAAATTGGTAAGCTCTACGAATACGACATCATCATCCTGGATTTGATGCTGCCGGATATCGACGGCCTGGAGGTCCTGCGCCGGTTGCGCGACTCACGGGTCGAGACACCGGTACTGATTCTTTCGGGCCTGACCGAGTCGGAAACCAAGGTCAAAGGCCTGGCCTCCGGCGCGGACGATTATCTGACCAAACCGTTCGATCGGGCTGAACTGCTGGCCCGCATCCAGGCAGTCGTCCGGCGCTCGGCCGGCCACGCCCAGTCGGTGATCGATACCGGGCGGCTTTCGGTCAACCTGGATGCCCGGACCGTCGCCGTCGACGAGCAGCCGATCCATCTGACCGGCAAGGAATACGGCATCCTGGAACTGTTGAGCCTGCGCAAGGGCACGACACTGACCAAGGAGATGTTCCTCAATCATCTCTACGGCGGCATGGACGAGCCGGAACTGAAGATCATCGATGTCTTCATCTGTAAATTGCGCAAGAAGATTTCCGACGCCAACGAGGGCGATCATTATATCGAGACCGTGTGGGGCCGAGGCTACGTGCTGCGCGACCCCGAAAACGCCGCCGAGCCGCTGAAAGCCGTGGCCAAGGGCTGAACGGCACGGCGGAAACCGGATTTCGTTTTAATCATCAAAGGCGCAACCTTCCGGAGGTCGCGCCTTTCCTCTGCCCTGGCCAAGGGCGGCGATACGTCGCGCCCGACGCTCAGACCTCGCCGGTCAATTCATAAACGCCGCGCTGGCCCGCCACCGGACGGAAGGCCTGGGTGATGCCCAGCACCGTTTCGGCGCCCCCCAGGAACAACATGCCGTCCGCGGGCATCAACGAGGCGATGCGTTCGAGGATCACCTTCTTCATCGGCTGGTCGAAATAGATCAGCACGTTGCGGCAGAACACGACATCGAACTTCCCAAGCGACGCGGGATCGCTCAGCAGATTGAAGAACCGGTAGTTGATCATCGAGCGGATTTCCGGTTTTATCCGCCATTGCTCGTCCTGCTTCTCGAAGTACTTGATTAGAAGCGTGATGGGCAGGCCGCGTTGCACCTCGAATTGGGAATAAAGACCGGCCTTGGCCTTATCCAGGATCTGATTCGAGATATCGGTGCCGACGATGTCGTACCTCCAGCCGTCGAGCTTGGCGCCTTCCTCCATCAGGGTAATGGCGAGGGAATACGGCTCCTGACCGCTGGACGCGGCGGCACACCAGACGCGGAACGATTTTTTGTCGCCCCGTGTCGACATCAGGTGCGGCAACACGTGCTCGCGGAACAGGTCGAACGGCTTGGAGTCACGAAAGAAGAACGACTCGTTCGTGGTCATGGCTTCGGTGACTTCGGTGATCAGCCCGTCGTCGCCGGTCTTGAGCTTGGCCACCAAGTCGTCGAGCCCCTTCATGTCGTGCTTGCGCGAGACGGGCAGAAGCCGGCTTTCCAGCAGATAGGACTTGTCCGGCGTGATCACGAGGCCGGATTGTTCCTTCAGTAGTCTGGCGAGGAATTCGATGTCATCGGGGCTCACGATATCGCTCCGCCTCGAATGTCGTCGATGATGTCGTCGATCAGCAGTGCACGGACGTTGTTCACGTCCGCTGCGCCGCGGGCACTCGCCGCCCCGTCTCCGGATTGAACGCTCAAGGATCGCCCCCCGCGCGGCGGTTAAAGTAGCCCGACCTGCGTGAACTTGGCTTGGATAATCTCGCTATCGAACGGCTTCATGATGTACTCGTTGGCACCAGCCTCGATGGCTTCCTGGATATGCTCGATGTCGTTCTCCGTGGTGCAGAAAACGACGATGGGCTTGTCGCCCTCGGGCAACTTTCGGAGTTCGCGCAGGTACTCGATCCCGCTCATGACCGGCATGTTCCAATCCAGCAGCACCGCATCGGGCATGCCCTGCCGGCAGGCATTCAGCGCCTCTTCCCCATCGGCCGCCTCGGAGGTTTCAAAATCGAGTTCTTGGAGGATCTTCCGCGCCACCATGCGGATAACCTTCGAATCGTCAACGATCAGGCAGGTCTTCGTCACCGTCCCGTTCCTCGTCCTGAGCGCCGGTTTATCGCCGGCGAAGTGTTCATCCAATCGGCCCCCCCTGTGAGACCGCCTGCAACGGCGCCGAATTATGCACGCACCTCTACGGTGTGGCAATGTGAGCCTTGCGTCCCGTCGGGCCTACGTGCTTTTCGTGTCCGTCGCCAGGGCGACGGTTTCCGCCAGGCTGCCCACCAGCGCCTCGCGATCGAACTTGGCGACGTAATCACTGAATCCAGCGCTGCGGCCGCGCGCCAAATCGGCTTCGTTCGCCGTGGCCGAAAGCGCCACCAGGGGTGTATCGCTCCAGCGCGGATCGGCCCGCACCTCTTCGGCGAATGCGTAGCCGTCCATGCCCGGCATCTCGATGTCACTGATGATGACATCGAAACTCAGCCCCTGGTCGCGGATCATCAGCGCCGCATCGGCCGATTCCACCGCCGTCACCCGCCAGCCCGCGACCGACAGCAGCGGCGACAACAAATTGCGGAAAAACGGGCTGTCATCCACCAGCAAGGCCCGCCGTCCGCCGCCCCTGGCCAGCGAGGAGCCGCGTTCGGGCGATCCAAACCAATCATCAAAGGCCTGGGTCAGGAAATGACCGGCATCGATGATGTCCGTCGCTCTGCCGGCAACGATGGCGCTGCCGATCAGACCCGGCTGGTCGGCAGCCAATTCGATGTTGAGGTGGTCGTCAACGATGTCGATGATGTCGTCCACGACCAACCCCATGGAGCGATCCTGATCGGTGAAGACCAACACAGGCTGGCGGCCTTCAGATGCGAAGGCGAAATCGGGTTCGAACGGAATCAGCGGCATCAACTGGCCCCGGTACTGCACCATGGCCTGGCCGTGGGTGAATTCCACATGGGCCAGATTGATCTCTTCCAACCGTGCAACCAGGGCCAACGGCACGGCCTTGGGCTCGTCGCCGCCGGCACGGAAGACCAGCAACGACGTTCTGTCCTGATCGTCGTGGCCGACCGCCACCTCCGCGTCCGGTTCTTCCACATCACCCATCTCGCCCACAGCCGCGGCGATGCCATTGGGGTCCAGGATCATGATGACGCTGCCGTCACCGAGAATGGTGTTGCCCGAGTAGAACGGAATGTTCCTGAGAATCGGCGATACGGGTTTGACTACAATTTCCTCGGTGTCGAAAACCCGGTCGACCAAAATGCCGAAGGTGTTGGCGCCGACCTGAGTGACGACGATATAAGTCTCGTTGTCACTCTCCTGGTCGGCGCCTTCGTCATCCGCGAGTTCAAGCAGGTGCCTCAGCGAAACCAACGGCAGCAGCCGGTTGCGCAAGCGCAACACTGGTGACCTGTTGATCATCTCGATCCGGTGTTCGGAATTGGACGCCACCCGGACCAGTTCCAGCACGCTGATCTGCGGAATGGCGAAACGTTCCTCGGTACACTCGACGATCAACGCCGATACGATGGCCAACGTCAGTGGAATCTTGATTGTGAAGGTGGTGCCACGGCCGTCGATCGACTTCAACTCGATGGTGCCGCCGATCTTTTCGATGTTGGTCCGGACCACGTCCATGCCGACGCCGCGGCCGGACACATTGGTCACCTTCTCGGCGGTGGAGAATCCAGGCTTGAAGATGTACTGCTGAATCTGCTGATCCGAGAGGGCGTCCAGATCCTGATCAGTGGCCAGCCCGTTTTCGACGCACTTCTGACGGATACGACCCATGTTCAGGCCGCGCCCGTCGTCGGCGATCTCGATGATGATATGGCCGCCCTGATGGTAGGCGTTGAGGACGATGTTGCCCGTTTCCGGCTTCGCCGCCGCGACCCGTCCAGCCGTGTCCTCCAGGCCGTGGTCGGCGGAATTACGAACCATATGGGTCAGCGGGTCCTTGATCAGTTCCAGCACCTGACGGTCCAGTTCCGTCTCCGCACCCTTCATGATCAGTTCAACTTTCTTGCCCGATTCCACCGACAAGTCGCGGACGATGCGCGGCAACTTCGCCCAGGCATTGCCGATGGGCTGCATGCGCGTCTTCATCACACCTTCCTGCAGGTCGGAGGTAATGTGGCTGAGCCGCTGCAGCGGCACCGTGAACTCATGGTCCTCCATGCCGCGAACCATCTGCAACAGCGCGTTGCGCGTCAGTACCAGTTCGGAGACCAGGGTCATCAGATCCTCCAGCACGTCCACATTGACGCGAATGGACGATTGGGCGACCGAGGGTGCTCCCTCTTCCCTCGCAGCCACCGGCTTCTTGCTTTCTTGTTCCGTTATCGGCGTTGGCGTGGACGCCGCGGCGGCTGGAATCGGCACCGGCTCTGGAATGGCCTCTGGCAGGGGCTGCGGTTCGGCTGGCGCCTGCCCGGCTCGTTCGGCCGCCACTTCGGCCGCCATTTGCGCCGCCAGCTGTTCGTCTGCGGCTGCCTGGATGCCCTGGGCCTGGGCCTCGGCCACCTCCTCCAGTAGTTCCGCGGCCACCGGGGCGCCGAACTCGTTGGACGAAGGCGCCTGGCCGGCACCGGTTTGGGCGTTTCTCTCGGCCGCCAGTTCGGCCGCCAGCTGTTCGTCGCTGGCCGCAATGATTCCGCTGGCTTCGGCCTCGGCCACCTCGGCCAGCAACTCGGCCGCGACCGGGGCACCGAATTCGTTGGTCACCGGCGCCGCACCGACGACCGGCGCGCCGGCGGATTCGGTTGCAGTTTCGGCCTCCGGCTCCGGCTCCGGTTCGGGCTCCGGCTCGGGCTCGGGCTCGGGCTCCGCGGCGGTCTCGGAGTCTGCTACAGGGCCAGACTCGGCGGCCGGCTTCGGCGCTGCGGTGCCGAGCGCCATGGCGTTCAGTTGCGCGATCAGTGCGGCGTCCTCACCGGCCGGCTCCTCGCCGGAATTCTCCAATTCGGCCAGCAGGTCGCGGATGGTGTCGATGCACGACAGGATCAGCGTCACCGCTTCCGGGGTGACGTCGAGCACGCCGTCGCGAAACTTGCCGAGCACGTTCTCACCCGCGTGGGCCACCGATTCCAGGCGCGGCAGCCCAAGGAACCCGCAAGTTCCCTTGATCGTGTGCACCAGCCGGAAGATGTTGCCGAGGATTTCCTCATTGTTGGGATCTTTTTCGAATTCCACCAGTTCGACATCAATGACCGAGAGGCTTTCCGCCGTTTCAGTCAGGAATTCGCTCAAAAGGTCGTCCATCGATCCCTCCCCCTCATCGGACTGCGTGGCCGGGCGGCAGCTCCCCGCCGCGCATACGTCGCCCCACGAATTAGGCCCTAGGATTGGCACGTCGGACAAGGCCTAAGGTATACGTGAATACTATCATAGGGTGGCCTGGCGGTCGGTCCAGCGGGCCGTGAACCTTGGGCGCGCGGCCTCAATCGCCGGCGACGATAGCGGCTAGCCGGACCTCACCGTCGCCCACCTCGGCCTCCAGCCGGCCTCCAATCTCGAGCGCCAGGCGCTGCGCTACATAGGCGTGAACAGTCCTGGCTGAAAGAACTTCGACGGGAATTTCCGGTTGCAGGGCTTCCATCACCTCGGCCCGCATCTGCGCGCCGGTGCCGGTCGCGGTCAGCGCCAGACCGATGCCGTCGTCGAGCCCTGCCACGACGACCGTCAGCTCGCCTCCCCTGGGCAGGCATTCGGCGCCGATCAGGATCATGCCCAGCGACAGCTTGGCCGCCGCCCCCGGCAGCGCCGGCGCGGCCTGCGGGTCCGGCCAGGCCAAGGAGACCCTGCCGCCCGCCAGATAGCCTTCGGCCAGGCGCCGTGCCTCGGCAGCACCCGAGGCCGCCTCGACCCCCCAGCCGAGGCCGAAGGCGGCTCGGAAGAACGCCAACCGGCGGCTCGCCTCGTCGGCGCTGCGCCGGCTCAAGCCGACAGCGTCGGCGGCCACATCGGCCCCGGACGCTTCGTCTGCCGCCAGTTCCAGGCCGGCGTTGATGGCGCCCACCGAACCGACCATGTCATGGCACAGACGCGAGCACATGAGCTGGCCCAATCGGATATCGTCGCTCATCGCGTTCCTCCTTCAACAGAGGCACATTCTCCGGGCAAATCGCCACATGCGCCATTCGTCGCTTTCGCCCATGACGAAGACACGTTTAAGATAGCCGCCGTCAAGGGTTTTGCGTCGATTTGGGCATGCAGAGTCCGCTTTTACGCGGGCTTTAGTTGTGGCATACCACATACCATAAATTATCCGGACCGGCCGGTGTCCGAGGGGAGGAAGTTCCTAGATGTCATCGTCATCCGCGGCGCGCGGCGCGCGCAGGCGCCCGTCGCCCTATTTTCCAAGAGGCCGCCAGCTTGACGACACCGCAAGAAGCGACGTGCGGAGCCTGCTGGGCGACCGCCCGCGCGACCATGACCTGCTGATCGAGCATCTGCACCTCATCCAGGATGAATACGGCCACCTGTCCGCCGCCCACTTGACGGCGCTGGCCAGCGAAATGAAGCTGTCCATGACCGAGGTCTACGAGGTCGCCACCTTCTACCACCACTTCGACGTGGTGAAGGAAGGCGAGGACGCACCGCCGCAGTTGACCGTCCGGGTGTGCGACGGCATCACCTGCGAGATGAAGGGCGCCAAGGCGCTGCTGGAGAAATTGCCCGGCCGGCTGGGCCAGGACGTGCGCGTCATACACGCTCCGTGCGTCGGTGCCTGCGACAAGGCGCCAGTGGCCGTGATCAAGCAGCGCCAGGTATTCGAAGCGACGGCGGAGAACGTCCAGGCCGCCGTCGAGGCCGGCGAGACGATGCAGCCGGTGCCGGATTACCAGGACCTCGCCGCCTATCAAGCCGATGGCGGCTACACCGTGCTGGGCGAATGCCTGGCCGGCACGCGCTCGCGCGACGACGTCAAGGGTGCGGTCGATGCCTCGGGCCTGAAGGGCCTCGGCGGCGCGGGCTTCCCGACGGGGCGCAAGTGGAGCTTCCTCGACGGCACGCCGAAACCACGCCTGGTCGCCATCAACGCGGACGAGGGCGAGCCCGGCACCTTCAAGGACCGCTATTGCTTCGAGACCGAGCCGCACCGGGTGATCGAGGGTGCCTTGATCGCCGCCTGGGCGGTCGAGGCCGAAGGGGTCTACATCTACCTGCGCGACGAATATCCGGCGAGCCGCGAGATTCTTCTCAAGGAAATTGCCGCGGTCGAGGCGGCGGGACTCAACGGTGACATTCGGCTGCACCTCCGGCGCGGCGCCGGCGCCTACATCTGTGGCGAAGAATCCGGCATGCTGGAAAGTATCGAGGGCAACCGCGGCCTGCCGCGCAACCGCCCACCCTTCCCGGCGCAGGCTGGTCTCTGGAACCGGCCGACCCTGATCAACAATGTCGAGACCATGTACTGGGTACCGAAGATCGTCGCCGAGGGCGGTGACTGGTACGAAGCCCAGGGCCGGCCGCACTTCTACTCCGTTTCGGGCCGGGTAAATGAGCCGGGCGTCAAGCTGGCGCCGGCCGGCGTCACCGTGCGCCAGCTCATCGACGACCACTGCGGCGGCATGGAGGACGGGCACGAATTCACCGCCTACCTGCCCGGCGGTGCGTCCGGCGGCGTGCTACGGGCCGAACACGGCGACCTGCCCCTGGATTTCGGCACGCTGGTCGATTATGGCTGCTTCATCGGTTCTTCGGCGGTTGTCATCTTCTCCCAGGATGACAACATCAAGGATATCTGCCGCAACCTGCTCCAGTTCTTCGAGGACGAAAGCTGCGGCCAGTGCACGCCGTGCCGTGTCGGTTGCGAGAAGATGCTGAAGCTGATGGACCAGGAGACCTGGGACGAGCCGTTGATGCAGGAGTTGAGCCAGGCAATGATGGATGCCTCCATCTGCGGCCTCGGCCAGGCCGCCCCCAACCCGGTGCTGAGCGCCTTCCGCTTCTTCCAGGAGGACCTGAAATGAGCGACCCGATCACCTTCATCCTCGACGGCGAAGAGGTCACGGCCGAGGCCGGCGAGACCATCTGGTCCATCGCCAAGGGACGCGGCAACACGATCCCGCATCTCTGCCACCGGGACGCGCCGGGCTATCGGCCCGACGCCAACTGCCGTGCCTGCATGGTCGAGATTAAGGGCGAGCGCGTGCTGGCGCCGTCCTGCCGGCGAGAGCCGACATCAGGCATGGAAGTCATCACCAACAACGAACGCGCCACCAAGGCGCGGAAGATGGTGCTGGAACTGCTGCTCGCCGACCAGCCGGAGAAAGCCGCCGCGCACGATCCGAACTCGCTGCTCTGGCATTGGGTCGACGACGCTGGTCTCGGCGGCAGCCGCTTCCCTGAACGCACCGCCCCCGAGCCCGACCGCAGCCATCCGGCCATGGCGGTCAATCTTGACGCCTGTATCCACTGCAACCTCTGTGTCCGCGCCTGCCGCGAGGTCCAGGTCAACGACGTCATCGGCATGGCGCACCGAGGAGCCCATTCCTCCATCGTCTTCGACATGGGTGATCTCATGGGCGACAGCACCTGCGTGGCCTGCGGCGAGTGCGTGCAGGCGTGTCCCACCGGTGCCCTGATGCCGGCGACCCGGGTCGACGACAACCAGGTGTTCTCTGGTGTCGCCGACAAACAGACCGACAGCCTGTGCCCCTATTGCGGCGTCGGCTGCCAGGTCACGTTCCACGCCAAGGACAACCAGATCGAATACGTGGAAGGCCGCGACGGCCCAGCCAACCAGAACCGGCTTTGCGTCAAGGGCCGCTTCGGTTTCGATTACGCCAACAGCCCAGAACGCCTGACCGTGCCGTTGATCCGCAAGGACGGCGTCGCGAAACACGGGCACGACACCATGGACCCGAGGGATGCCTCCAGCCACTTCCGCGAAGCGACCTGGGAGGAAGCCCTCGATTTCGCCGCCAACGGCCTGAAGGCCATTCGCGACCGCGAGGGCGGCAAGGGCCTGGCCGGCTTCGGCTCCGCCAAGGGCTCGAACGAAGAGGCCTATCTGGTGCAGAAGTTGGTGCGCCAGGGCTTCGGCACCAACAACGTCGATCACTGCACGCGGCTTTGCCATGCCAGTTCCGTCGCGGCGCTGATGGAAGGCATCAACTCCGGCGCCGTCACCGCACCGTTCACCGCCGCCAATGACGCCGACTGCATCATCGTCATCGGCGCCCGGCCGAACCAGAACCATCCGGTCGCCGCGTCTTACCTGAAAGGTGCGGCCAAGCGGGGGGCGACGCTTTTCGTCCTGGACCCGCAACGCCAGGGCCTCAGCCGCCACGCCACCCGGCATCTGCAATTCTCGCCTGGCCGGGACGTGGCGCTGCTGAACGCCATGCTGCACACCATCATCACCGAAGGCCTGACCGACGATCAGTACATCCAAGGCTATACCGAGGGCTTCGACGAACTGAAAGAGCGCATCAAGGGCTTCGCGCCGGAGAAGATGGCGGAGGTTTGCGGCATCGAGGCCGATGTCATCCGCGAGGTCGCGCGCACCTACGCCACGTCCGAACGCTCGTTGATCTTCTGGGGCATGGGCATCTCGCAGCACGTGCACGGCACCGACAACGCGCGCTGCCTGATCGCGCTGGCGACCGTGACCGGCCAGATCGGCCGACCGGGCACCGGCCTGCATCCGCTGCGCGGCCAGAACAATGTCCAGGGCGCTTCCGACGCTGGTCTCATCCCGATGGTGTTCCCGGATTACCAGTCGGTGGAGGCGGACGACATCCGCGGCGTCTTCGAGGACCTCTGGGGCACCAAGCTCGACGACAAGCGCGGCCTCACCGTGGTCGAGATCATGGGCGCCGTGCACGAAGACATCATCAAGGGCATGTACATCATGGGCGAGAACCCGGCCATGTCGGACCCCGACGTGCAACACGCCCGCGACGGGCTGGCCAAGCTGGAGCACCTGGTGGTGCAGGACATCTTCCTCACCGAGACCTGTGTGCACGCGGACGTCATCCTGCCGGCCTCGGCGTTCCCCGAGAAAGCCGGCACGTTCTCCAACACCAACCGCCAGGTGCAGATGGCGCGGCCGGCCATCGACATGCCCGGCGACGCCCGCCAGGACTGGTGGATCATTCAGGAGATCGCCAATCGCATTGGCCTGTCGTGGACCTACACCGGCCCGGCCGACGTCTTTGCCGAGATGAAGAAGACCATGAAGTCGCTCGACAACATCACCTGGGAGCGCCTGGAAGCCGAGGACGCGGTTACCTATCCCTGCGATGCGCCGGACCAGCCGGGCAATGCCATCATCTTCGGCGACGGCTTCCCGACCGCCTCGGGCCGCGCCAGGCTAGTGCCGACGGACCTGGTGCCGCCGGCCGAATTGCCCGACGACGACTACCCCATGGTACTCACGACCGGCCGCATGCTGGAGCACTGGCACACCGGTGCCATGACCCGCAGGGCGAGCAATCTGGATGCCCTGGCGCCGGAACCGGTGGCCAGCCTCAATCCCTACCAGCTGGGTGAACTGGGCCTGGCGGCCGGCGACACGCTCCGTGTGTCGACCCGGCGCGGCACCGTCGACATCAAGGCCAAGGCCGACAGGGACGTGCCCGACGGCATGATCTTCATCCCGTTCTGCTTCAAGGAAGCGGCGGCCAACCTGCTAACCAATCCGCAGCTCGATCCCATGGGCAAGATCCCCGAGTTCAAGTTCTGCGCCGCCAAGGTCGAAGCCGCCAAAGCACCGGCGGAAGCGGCGGAGTAAGTTCGCCGGCGGTCGCCGGCAGGGGTGCGTGAACCATGACGTCTGGCCGCGAGCCGAACCCAGCCCCCACGGTCAAGGTCTGGGACCTGCTGGTGCGCGCCCTGCACTGGACGATCGTGCTATGTTTCGCGGTCGCCTTCATCACCGGGGACGACCTGGAAACCGTTCACGAGACGGCCGGAGAGGTCATCATGATCGCGCTCGCGACACGCTTGATCTGGGGCTTCGTCGGTGGCCGCCACGCGCGTTTCACCGGTTTCGTGAAGAGCCCGGCGGCGACATTGGCTTATCTGCGCGCGTTCCTGAGCGGCCGGGCCCCACGGTTTCTCGGACACAACCCAGCGGGTGCCGCCATGGGCGTCGCCCTGATGGTGGCGCTGGCGGTCACCATCGCCACCGGCTACCTGGCCGAGGAAGAGGGCTGGGGTGAGCTGTTCGAGGAGATGCACGAGGCGGCGGCAAATGGAACCCTGTTCCTGGTCGTCCTGCACCTGACCGGCGTCCTCGTCACCAGCCTCGTGCACCGCGAGAACCTCGTTCGCGCCATGATCACCGGCCGGAAGCGCGCCGAATGATGGGCGACCGGAGCCCGCGCCCAGGCGGCGGCGGAAGCGGCGAAGTAACCGCAAACCCCGTTCGTCATCCATGCTCTTGTTTATATTAGAGAATTGCGGAATAAACGTTTCCGCGACGCGGAGAAGCCGTTTCGGCGTCTCCCAACAAGATCATGCGATAAACTGAAAAGGACGAACAACATGAAGAAACTGATTTTTGCTATTGCTCTCGCTGGCGCCACGGTTCTGGGCACTCAACAGGCTCACGCGAACGAGGCCGTCGACATGGTCGTCGACAAGATGGCCGAAGGTAGCGTATCGACGATTTGCGGCGGCGGCCGCGAGAGCATCAGCGCCGCCGCCAAGGCCGCGGTTACGGCGCTGGCCCAGGCGGGCCAGATATCCGGTGACTTCGCTTCGATCGGCCAACAAGCGGGCAAGGCATTCTACGAAACGCATTGCGGCTAATCCGCGTTTGGCGGCATCCGCCGAATGACGCGTGAACGGCGGGAGCCATGCTCCCGCCGTTTTTCGTCGGGATCTCTATGTCCGAGCGACCCTTTCAACCGGGAAATGCTGCCGCGGACAGGATGTCGCGGTGGCGGTTACGGTCGGCGTCGGAAGGATAGCAGAGCGTATCGACGAACGATGACACCGAATAATCCGAGTTCAACGCCAACGCCCGCCGAACCTCCGCCGCGGCCTCGACGTGCCGGCCGAGCATGGCCAGGCAACCGGCGGCATCTGCATGATAGCCGAAGCGCGGGTAACCACACCGCGCGTAGGCGTCTACGGCCTCCTCGTATCGGCCCGCCAGCATCAGGGCGCGTCCCAAGAGGTGTGCGGACATGGAGGCCGAGAACGGATCCAGTCGGGCCGCCAGCAGCAGCCACTCGACGCCCTCCGCCGCGCGCCCGGTCCAGGTCAGGACCTCGCCCCGTTGCGCGACCACGCGGGGATCATTGGGATTGAGCGCCAGGGCGCGATCATTGTGCGCCGCCGCGAGGTCCAGCTCCCCTTGTTCCATCGCGATCTCGGCCCGCACGCGGTGGGCCTCGACCTCGTTGTCGTCAAGGCGGAGCGCCGTCGCCACGGCCTCCGCGGCGCCTTCGAACAATGCCTTGGGTTCGGGCATGAAGGCCCGGCCGAGGGCCTGGCCGAGGACGCAGGCCTTCCAGGCGTGGGCGGCGGCATAATCCGGCTGCAGCGCGATGGCGCGGTCCAGAAAGTCGAGGGCCCGCACACAATCCGGTTGTGTGTACCGGTGGTGCAGCGCCTTTCCGACCAACAGCAATTCGTAAGCGGCCATGTCGTCGGGCAACTTGCGCACCACCTTCTGTGCCTCGATGGTTTCCACCCGCCCGGGCAGAACGGCGGCAATGGCCTGGGTCAGTTCGTCCTGCAGGTCGAAAATATGAACCAGCTCGCGGTCGTAGCGTTCGGCCCAGACGTTCTTGCCGCTTGCCGCCTCGATCAACTGGGCCGTCAGTCGCAATCGCTGCCCGGCACGACGAATGCTGCCCGTGACCAGGTAACCGACACCCAGGTCGCGCGCCACCTCGGCGGGGGTGAATGGCCGGTCCTTGTAGATGAAGGTGGATCCGCGGGCGACCACCATCAGGCCCGGAAAACGCGACAGTTCCGTGATGATGTCTTCGGTAATGCCGTCGGCGAAGAAATCCTCGTTGTCGCCCCCTCCCAGGTCATCGAAGGGCATGACGGCAACGGCCGGGATGCCATCGATGGGGCGTTCAATGACCGGCGTTGCCTCTGGCGGCGCGGCAACCGAGCCGGCGCTGCCGTCCCGACGGTCGAGAATTTCCTCGTAGAGCACCCGGGTCTCGTCGTCGGGCTGGAGCCCCAGTTCACGGTCCAGGATACCGACGCATTCGCGATACTGGCGGATCGCGTCGTTCCAGCGGCCGTTCTCGCCATGCAGGCGCATGGCCCAGCGGTGGACGTCCTCGCGCAAGGGATCGAGTTCGAGCAATCGGATGCAGAAGTCGAGCGCCGCCGAGCAATCGCCGATGTCGCGGCAATGCGCCAACAGGGATCGCAACGCCGCGCCCGCTCGCTCGGCATCCCGTGCGCGGCGTTCGCGCAGCCAGGCCTCGAACGGCTCGGAGCGGGCGTCGAGGCCATCCATGAACGGCCCCGTGTAGAGCACGACGGCGCGTTCCAGTTCCGCCGGATCCTCGCTCGCGATCAGATCATCGAACGCCCTGGCGTCGACCGCGACGGCGTCCCGGTGCAACGAAAGGCCATCGGCCGTGGAGCGGATGACGCGCCCATCATCGTCCATCAGCGCCTTGCGCACCTGTGACAGGGTCTGACGCAGGCTGCTGCGCGCCTGGTCATCCCCCCGGTCCGCCCACAGGAGATCGGCCAGTTTGCTACGCGAAACCAGGCTTTCGGGCGAAACGGCAAGGTAGGCCAACAGGGCGCGTCCCTTCTTGGACGACAGCACGATGGACCGACCGCCCCCATCGGTCAGATCGAAGCCGCCGAAAAGCGTGAGTTGAAAACCCGCCACGCGCCGGTATCCCCTTGCCCTGTTCCCCCGAAAAGGCGCGCCGTCGGTGCCGGCGATGGCCGCCCGGACGCACCTAATCACGCCCATTGAGATGAATTTACGATTTTATCACGCAAGGGCGAAGCGGAATTGCCGCGCACTCACGTCTCTCTGACGCCGCATGGGGATACTCCCACCATCGATTACAACCAACAACCAAGGAGCACCCCACCCATGAGCCCCAACACCGCACTCGCCATCGACACTGCCCCAGTGGCAGCACCGAAACCGGCGGACCAGCCGACCCACGCCAACTTCACGGGATCGATCCCGGCGACCTATGACCGTGACCTGGGCCCGTTGCTGTTCAAGTTCTCGGCCGCCGACCTGGCCAATCGTGTCGCCGCCGCCCGCCCCGATGCCGAGCGTGTCCTGGAAGTCGCCTGCGGAACCGGCATCTCGACCGAATACCTTTGGCGTGCCCTCGCCCCGCGGGCAGAGATCACGGCGACCGACCTCAACGAGGCCATGCTGGAGTATGCGCGCGAGCACCGGGGCCGCCTGGCCAACGTCACTTACACCCAGGCCGACGCCCAGGACTTGCCTTTCGACGACGACAGTTTCGACGTGGTCGTGTGCCAGTTCGGTATCATGTTCTTCCCCGAGAAGGCCCGTGCCTTCAGCGAATTCGCGCGCGTGCTGAAACCGGGCGGGCTGCTGGCGTTCAATGTATGGGATTCGCTTGACCATAATACGGTGGCCAAAATCGCCCAACAGACCATCGCCAGCTTCTTCGAGACGGACGCGCCGGACTTTCTAACCGTGCCTTTCGGCTTTCACGCGGAGCAGCCAATTCGTGACCTGATCGATGGTGCCGATCTTGCGCTCTCGGACTCCCACCTCGTCTCCGCCACCGTCGAACGGCCGGATGCCCGGAGCGTCGCTCGCGGCTTCGTCGAGGGCAATCCCGGCATCCTGCAAATCCACGAACGCGCCACCGCCGAACCGGACGACATCGTGGACGCCGCCGCCACGGCGATCGAGGCGGCATTCGGCCCCTCTCCCCTGAGCATCCCGCTGCAAGAAAAGGTGTTTCTGGCCACCAAGGCCTGATCGTCGAGTGTGCCAGGGCGTCAGGCCGGCCGGGCTGGCGCCCTGGCCACGCGACCGAGACCGAAGGAGTTCGAACCATGCATGCCGCCGCCAACCCGACCGGGTACGCCCGGACTCCGGCGCCAATACCGCAGCAGTGGGACAGCCCGCCGGCTTCCAACATCCTGCCCTACAGGTCCCGCGACCGATCGGCGGCCCGCGGGCAGCTCCGGGACCAGCGATACACGGAAATCTACGATCGCCATCTGGGGCCGCTGATTTCCCACTTCGCGGCCCGCGACTTGGTCCGGCGCGTCGCCGGCGCCGTGCCGCGCCGCTGTCGGGTGCTGGAGATCGGATGCGGCACGGGTATATCGACCGAACATCTGTGGCGTGCACTCGGGCCGCAGGCGGAGATCATCGCCACCGATATCGACGACGCGATGCTGGCGCATGCCCGCCGGCATCGCGGCCGCCTCTCCAAGGTCCACTACCGGAACGCGGATGCGCAGGCCTTGCCGTTCGACGATCACGCGTTCGACGCCGTGGTCTGCCAGTTCGGGCTAATGTTCGTGGCCGACAAGGCCCGGGCGCTCAGCGAGATCGCGCGCGTGCTCCGGCCGGGCGGTCTGGTCGCCTTCAACGTGTGGCCCGACGCTCGCGAGAACCCCCTCATCGGCGTGATGCGCCGCGCGCTGGGGACACATATTGATGCCCCAACACTGGATATCCCCGCCTCGCCCTTCGGTTCAGGTGTTGCAACCATCATCGACGACCTGATCCGTGGCGCACGCCTGGAAACCGAGGAGGTCGGCGTGGTCCAGGCCATTGTCGAGCGGCCGGACGCCGATGATGTCGCCCAGGGCCTGATCGAAGGAAATCCCGGGCTCCGCCGATTGCGTACGTCCACGACCAACGACGACAGCGCCGTGGTTGATGCTCTTGCCGAGGCCATCGACGCGGCCTTCGGTCCCGGACCGGTGCGAATTCCGATGCAGGCGGTGGCGTATCTGGCGCGCAACGTCGATACCGCGTCGGCAAATTATGCTCCGGCCATGGCCACCAGATCGTCACGTCCCCTAAGCATGTCGTCGAGGCCGCCGAAGGCGTTCATATAGTGGCCCTTGAAGCCGGTGGCTTCGACGCGCCTGAACATGTCGGCGAAGTCGATGATGCCGTCGCCGGGGTACATGTGCAGCTCGTACTCGCCGTTGTTGTCGGCCATGCGGACCTCGCCCAGGCGCTCGGTCGGCATGGCGTCGAGAAAGCCAGCGATGCCTTCCGGCACCAGCGTCGCGTGGTTGATGGTGAACGACCAGCCGAGCGCCGGCGACGGGATGGCATCGAAGTAGAACAGGCACTCCTCGACCGAGTGGGCCAGGTAGTGGACCTCGGCCCGGTCGGGCTCCCAGTTCAGGTTCTCGAGTAGCAGCTTCTGGCCTTTGGTCTCGGCGTAGGCAGCGATGCGCTGCAGGCGGTCGAGGCTGACCTGCATCCGCTTTTCGCGATCGCTGGTGAAGTGGTAGCCGGCGTGGACGACGATCCAGTTGGCGTTGAGCAGTACCGCTGCGTCCACGTAGGCCTCCAGGTAGGCGTCCACGGCGCGGTCCAGGAACGGCGACATTTCGGCCACGTTGACGGCCGACAGCGTGTGCAAGCCGAGATGGATGCCCTTCGCCGCCGCCTGTTCACGCACCGCATGACAGCGCGCCTCGTCGAAGCTCCCCAGCGCATTCGGTTCGATATCGATCTGGCAATCGATATAGGTGACGGCGTTGTCATGCGCCCAATCGATGGCATCCTCGATGGAGAGTTTCCGGCCGACGTCGATGCCGATGCGATCACGCAGGTCCATGTTGTGGGCTCCCTTGGTGTTAAGCGTCGAGAGGCTATAGTCTCTCGCTGAGCGCCTACCGCAAAGGAGAAAAACCGGTGCAGAGCCAATCCATCATCGAACACGGGAAGCCGCTTGAGGCGGTCGAAAAGGCGCTGCCAGAGCCCAAGGGCAGCGAAATCCTGGTCCGCGTCAACCATTGCGGCGTCTGTCATTCGGACGTGCACCTACAGGACGGTTACTTCGGCCTCGGCGGGGACAAGAAGCTCGACATCACCGGCGCCCACAAGCTGCCGTTCACCATGGGCCATGAGATCGAGGGCACGGTGGCCGCCGTGGGCACCGACGCGACGGACGTCGCGGTCGGCGACAAGCGGGTGGTCTTCCCCTGGATCGGTTGCGGCGATTGCGCCATTTGCGATCGCGGCGAGGAACACCTTTGCAACGCGCCTCGGGCACTCGGCGTCAATGTGGACGGCGGCTACGCCGACCACGTGCTGGTGCCGCACCCGCGTTACCTGCTGGACCACGACGGCATCGCCGACGGCCTGGCAGCGACTTATATGTGTTCGGGCCTGACGGCCTATGGGGCCTTGAAGAAAGTGGCGCCGATCGCCGCCGGCGACACCATCGCCATCATCGGCCTGGGCGGTGTCGGCATGATGGGGCTGCAATTTGCCAGGGCCCTCTACCCCGAGGCCCGTGTCATGGCCGTCGACATCGACGCGCTAACGCGCCAGGCGGCCCTCGACGCCGGCGCGGACGACGCGTTCGATCCTTCGGAGGAGGACGCCGCCAAGGCGCTGTTCAAGGCTTCCGGCGGCGGCGTCCAGGGGGCGGTCGACTTCGTCGGCGCCGATGCCTCCATGGCCTTCGCCAACCGATCCGTGGCTAAGGCCGGCAAGCTGATCGTGGTCGGTCTGTTCGGCGGCGAATTCCGAACGCCGATCCCCATGCTGCCGCTCCGCGCCATTACCATCCAAGGCTCTTACGTCGGCTCGCTGACCGAAACCGAGGAGTTGATGGAACTGGTGAAGGCCGGCAAGGTCGCCCCCATCCCGGTGGAGAAACGCCCACTCGATCAGGCCGAGGCGACACTCAAGGACCTGCGTAATGGCGCCGTCGTCGGTCGCGTGGTGCTGGCGCCCTAGGGTACCGAGAGATCAGTATTCCGAGCGGTCGCGAATTTCGCGAGCGATGGCGTGGACAAGGTCGCTGCCGTCGGCATCGCCGGTCAGGGCGTGGGTGCGGCGGCGCACTTCGTCCTCGATCTCGCTATCAGGAACCGGCACCTGGCGCAGCAGCGTGGCCACCAGGGACTCCAGCGCAAGCACGTGGGCAGCCAGATTGTCGGTTTCGCGCGAGCGTTCGCTGGCCTGGCGGCCGAAGCCCTCCAACTCGTCGGCCAGATCCTTGAGCCGCGCTTCGACGGCCTTGATCTCGGAGAACACGCCCTCGCGCTCCAGGTGGCGAACGAAGGCCTCAGCGGCGGCAATGATATCCGCATCTGCGTCCGTGGCCGCATCCCCGTCCAACGGCTGATCGGAATCCGCTGCCATCGACATTGCCTCACAAACCTTGATGCTCGAAGGGACCGAAGAAACCGTTCACACCCTTCAACCTAGACCCTAGACACGGTGATGTCATTGCCGGCGGACCCGGGATGGGCGGTTGCGTCGGGCACACATTCGACTACAATTACACAACGCAAGGGGAGAGAGAGCCATGGAATCTCGATATCGTTCCTTCTGGTTCGGCACCATCGCCGCCATCATCATCGCGGTGATTGCCGGCGGCGTGCTGAATTCCATCGACTCGTCCGCAAGCAGCGAATATTCGACATCGAGTGTACGGCTGGGCGGCGGCTGACGTCCGACCAGGACGCAACACCTGAAATTGCGAAGGGCGGCTCCTGGGAGCCGCCCTTCCGATTCAAGCCAGCGGTCGTCGCCGGTTATTCGGCCGGCTGATTTTCCGCCTGAGCCGTTTCCTCGGCCTCCAAATCGGCCACCCAGAGATTGTGGTGCTGCTTGGCCCAGTTGACATCGATCTGGCCGGTGCCGACGGCGTCGAACGCGCCTTCCATGCCCAGCGAGCCGATATAGATGTGACCGATGATGATGGCGATCATGATGACGCCGATACTGAAATGCCATAACACCGAAATTTGCGTTTCCTGCAGGGTCGACAACGTCGTTGGCAGGCTGGCGCCGAAGGCATTGAGGAACTTGAACGTGGCCGCCCAGGGCGTCACCTCGTAGGGGAACATCAGGGCCAGACCACTGATGGCCAGCGAGCCACCGCCCAGGACCACCGACCAGAAAATGATCTTCTGGCCACCGTTGAAACGCCCGGCGTCTGGATGGACGCCCTTGGAGAACAGCCCGCCGCCGACCAGCAACCACTTGATGTCGCGCATATGGGGGATGTTCTTGCCGACCCAGAGCACGAACATCAGGACGATGCCAAGCATGAAGGCGAAGGCGATGTAGTTGTGCGCCAGTTTGCCGTAGTAGGTGGTGGCGGCGAACAGGTCGGCGCCCAGGATCGGTTTCATCACATAGCGGCCGTAGCTGACGTTGAGCCCGGTTAATGAGAGAACGATGAAACTGGAGGCAGTCAGCCAGTGGGTGAAGCGTTCCAGCGCGTTGAAGCGTTCGATCGTGCGTCCCTGCGGGTCGGCGCCACCGTCGATGGCGATGCGCCCGCGTAGCAGATAGAACAGCGCAACGATGATGACGATAGCAAGCAGAACCCAGCCACCGGCCTGCGCCAGCGGTCCGTTCTTGGCTGCCCGCCAGGTATCACCATCCGACTGCACCAACTGGCCCGCCTTGGCATCCGGGATGGTGACCGTGCCGCGGATCCCCTTGCGCACGGCGCGCCACATCTCGGCGTCGCTGAGATTGCCCAGCGCGCGACCGGGCACCTCTCCCTGCGTCTGCGCCTGGGCGACCGTGAGGCCGCCATGGTCGCTCCATGGCGCCCCGGCCACGACGACGGCCAGCGCCAGGATACAAACGATTTTCGTGCCCATACGGATGAGATTGGTCATCATCATGGTTCCGTTCCCCGTATTGATCATACCGACCGATCGATCCAACTGGCGGATCGGATTCGGCTATTCTATAGCCCACTTCCTGCCTGCAACCGGCTGCGCTGTCGCAATGCATCAAGATCGATTGACATGCCGCCTTGCGCCGCCGGCCGTGGCTTATCGGTGACGGCGATCTGCGATGGCCGCACGCCGCCGCCGCCGCCGCCCGGCGGCGACACGGAATCCTTAACCCGACGGCGTAACGCGGCCAGCGTATCGCCGGTAAGGGACTTGCTCGCGTTCTTACCCTTGTAGATGCCCGGCTCGTAGCGAACAAAGCGGTCCTTCTCGCTGTCACGGCAACCGACCAAAACGACGGCGGCGACGGCGACCACGGCCAAGGATCGGATGCAACTGTTTCCGATCATCGTGCCTTCTCCTCAATCGATAAAAGAATCGTCCAAACTCAATATGTTAACGGAAGGGGCGGCACCCCGTAAAGAGATGCCGCCCCTAACCGTTCATCCTACATGAGGATCAGGTACCCGCCTTCAATTGATAGGCGGTTCCCCAGCCCCAGGCACCCGAGCCGAAGCCACGGGCCACGACACGCTCGCGGTAGATGTTGCTGACCATGTCGCCGTCACCACCCAAGAGAGCCTTGGTGGCACACATTTCGGCACAGATCGGCAGCTTACCTTCCGCCAGACGATTGCGACCGTACTTCTTGAACTCGGCAGAGGAGTTGTCCTCCTCCGGCCCGCCGTTGCAGAAGGTGCACTTGTCCATCTTGCCACGGGAGCCGTAGTTGCCGGCCTGTGGATACTGGGGTGCTCCGAACGGGCATGCATAGAAGCAATACCCGCAGCCGATGCAGAGGTCCTTGGAATGCAGGACCACCCCTTCCTCGGTCTGATAGATGCAGTCGACTGGGCAGACCGCGATGCACGGCGCGTCGGAGCAGTGCATGCAGGCTACCGAGATCGAACGCTCGCCAGGCTTACCATCGTTGATGGTGACCACCCGGCGCCGGTTGACGCCCCACGGCACCTCGTGCTCGTTCTTACACGCGGTGACGCAGGCGTTGCACTCAATGCAACGTTCGGCGTCGCACAGGAACTTCATTCTTGCCATGATTAAGTCTCCTTATCCTGGCACCGGTTAGGCCGTTTTGACCCGGCAGAGAGTCACTTTCGACTCCTGCATTTGGGTTACCGAGTCATAGCCATAGGTCCCGCACATGTTGGAGGCTTCGCCCAGCACGTACGGATCTGCCCCTGGCGGGTACTTGTCGCGCAGCGACTTGCCCATCCAGTGACCGCCGAAGTGGAACGGCATGAAGACAACGCCCTGGGCCACGCGATTGGTGACCAGCGCCTTGACCTTGACCTTTCCGCCTTCGGGCCCTTCGACCCACATCATCTGGCCATCTCTGATGCCGTTGTTGTTGGCATCGACCGGATGAATTTCAGCGAACATGTCCTGCTGCAGCTCGGCCAGCCAGGCATTGGCCCGGCTTTCGTCGCCACCGCCCTCGTACTCCACCAGACGGCCCGAGGTGAGAATGATCGGGAAGTCCTTGGAGAAGTCGTTCTTCTGAATCGACTCGTACTTGGTCGGCAGACGATAGGCCTGCTTGTCCTTGTACGTGGCGTACTTGGGCAACAGGTCACGCCTCGGCGTATACAGAGGCTCGCGATGCAGCGGAACCGGATCTGGGAAGGTCCAGACCACCACGCGGGCCTTTGCGTTACCGAAGGGCGCACAGCCGTGCTTGATGGCGACGCGCTGGATACCGCCCGAAAGGTCGGTCTTCCAGTTGGTCTTGTCGCCGGCAACCGCGGCAATGGCCTTCTTTTCGTCAGCGGTCAAATCGCCATCCCAGCCGAGCTTCTTGAGCATGGCCATATTGAACTCTGGATGGCCGTCCTTCAGCTCGTTGCCGACCGGGTAGGAGCCTTCGGCAAGCAGGTTCTCGCCATTCCGCTGCACGCCGAAACGCGCCCGGAAGTTGAGACCGCCTTCGGCGACTGGCTTCGACGGATCATAAAGCACCGGAGTGCCCGGATGCCCGATGTCCGCCGTTCCCCAGCAAGGCCAGGGTAGGCCATAGTAGTCGCCGTCGACCTTTCCGCCCTTGGCTTGCAGGGTGGTCCTGTCGAACGTCTCCTGGTTGGCCATGTGCGCCTTCAGCCGGCCCGGCGACTGGCCGGTGTAGCCGATGGTCCACATGCCGCGGTTGAACTCGAGCGTGGTCTCTTCGACGCTCGGCTCTTCCCCATGCACCTTGATGTTCTTGAAGAACTCCTTATCGAAGCCGAACTTCTTCGCGAACTTGTACATGATGACGTGGTCAGGCAGCGATTCGTAGACCGGATTGATGACCTTGTCGCGCCACTGCAACGAGCGGTTCGACGCGGTCACCGAGCCCTTGGTCTCGAACTGGGTCGAGGCCGGCAGCACGTAGACACCGTCATTGCGGTCCGGAATGACGGACGCGAAGGTCGGCACCGGATCGATGATAACCATCAGGTCCAGCTTCTCCATCGCCTTCTTCATTTCCGGAAGACGCGTCTGCGAGTTGCAGGCGTGGCCCCAGAAGACCATGGCACGGAGATTGTCCGGCTGATCGATCTTCTTCTTGTCCTCGAGGACGCCGTCGATCCAGCGGCTGACCGGAATGCCCTTCGACTGCATCAGTTTCTCGGACTTGAAGCGTCCCTTGATGTAGTCGTAGCTGACGTCCCAGACCCGCGCCCAGTGCTTCCACGAGCCCTTCTTGAGGCCGTAGTAGCCCGGCAACGAATGGGACAGGATGCAGAAGTCGGTGGCACCCTGAACGTTGTCGTGGCCGCGGAAGATGTTGGCGCCGCCGCCTTGTGTGCCGATGTTACCCAACGCCAGCATCAAGGTGCAGTAGGCCCGCGTGTTGTTGTTGCCGTTGGTGTGCTGGGTTCCGCCCATGCACCAGACGATGGTACCGGGACGGTTGTTAGCCAGCGTACGGGCGACACGGCGGAGCTGAGCACCCGGAACCCCGGTGACACGCTCGGTCTCTTCCGGCGTCCACTGCTTCACCTCGGCACGGACCTGATCCATACCCCAGACGCGTTGCTTGATGTACTGCTTGTCTTCCCAGCCATTGGCGAAGATGTGGTGCAGGATGCCCCAGATCAGCGCCACGTCGGTGCCGGGACGGAAACGCACGTACTCGTCGGCGTGGGCCGCCGTACGCGTGAACCGCGGGTCACAGACGATCAGAGCAGCGTTGTTCTGCTCCTTGGCCTTGAGGATATGCTGTACGGCGACCGGGTGAGCTTCAGCAGGGTTGGAGCCGATGAGGAACATGGCACGCGAGTTATGCATGTCATTGTAGCTGTTCGTCATGGCGCCATAGCCCCAGGTGTTGGCAACACCGGCGACCGTGGTCGAGTGGCAGATCCGGGCCTGGTGGTCACCGTTGTTCGAGCCCCAGAAGGCATAGAACTTACGGAACAGGTAGGACTGCTCGTTGCTGAATTTTGCCGACCCGAGCCAATACACGGAATCGGGACCGGACGTCTTGCGGATGTCCAGCATCTTGTCGCCGATTTCGTTGATGGCCTGATCCCAGCTGATCTTCTGCCATTTACCACCCGCCAATTTCATGGGGTAGCGCAGGCGGCGTTCGGCATGCGCGTGGTGGCGCACCGAAGCTCCCTTGGCACAGTGGGCGCCGAGATTGAACGGGCTGTCGAAACCGGGCTCTTGGCCGGTCCAGACGCCGTTTTCGGTCTCGGCGATGACAGTGCAGCCCACCGAACAGTGGGTACACACTGATTTACGGATATCGACCTTCTTCGCCGAGGCTTGCGCCTTGGCTTCCTTGACCATGCCGCCAGGCAGGGCCGAGGCCAGCGCTACGCCGCCTGCGGTGACGCCGGAGCGCTTGAGGAACGTACGGCGGTCCATGGAACCACCGATCACGCCTGCTAGCGCCTTCTTTAAGCGGGGGCCATTCGCAACCCCGCTGCTCTTTTTCGTGAGCATAAAGTCTCTCCTATTCAGGACTTTTTGCGGTTAGAACCTAGCGAGCTCGTAATATTTCATCACGTGCTCAGTTGCCCGGTAGCCGGACGATTGCCCGGATGCCGGCGCCGCTGCTTTCGCCTCGGTTCCGGAAAGGGTTGCGGCCGCTACTCCGGCCGCCGCGCCGGTGATGCCGGCTCCTTTCAGGAACTTGCGGCGAGCAAGCGACTTCGGCTGATCGGTTCGTTTCATCGCTTTCTCCTTGTTATGCGTGGTTCCCACGTTGTTCCCACGTTGTTTCACTCCCTTACATCAACGCCGGCAGCCCCGCCCGGGGTGCGGCACGATCGCCGCCGGCTCGAATTCATTTGCGCGCCTCAGGGCGCCGCCATGCGAAATCCTTCCCCCTCGATCCCCATGAACAACCGGCCGACGGTGCCGACCGGCGCATAGAGGTTCGATCCTTCGGCCGCCTCCATATCCTCGAACACCCGCACCGCCCAGGGCGCCAGATGCCGATTGAAAAATTCCCGCTGTCTAGCCAGATCGGCGACGCCGGAGCCGAAACCGCCATTGATCAGCCCGTGCATCATCTCGCACAGGCTGGCGATGTGGTCCTCGGGCTCCTTGTTGTCGTCGACGACGCCGATGCCCAGTTCCTGCATGTCGTCGCGCAGGTCGGCCAATGGCTTATCGTAGACCAGGCCGGTCAAATAAAATGAGGCATAGGGCGAGATTTCACCACCCGCGCCCTGACCGTAGAACAGCACCGTAAACTCCTCCTCGGCGACGGCGCGCGAGGTACGCGCGGCCAGGGCACCGAAGGCGCCGAGCGCGGCGCCGAGTTCGCTGCTGTCGTCGTGTCCGTCGAGGTCACGCACGAAGGCCAGCGTGTCGTCATCCATCGGCCGCGCCAGCACACGCGCCAAAAGCGCGTAGAAGTTCGCCCGGAGAGCGTCCTCCTCGCTGACGTCGATCACGTCGACGACCTCTTCATTGCTGCTGTCGGTCTGAAAGTCCTGGCTCTTGGGGCCTTCACCTTCGTTAACCGCGGATGCCTCCACTCGGATATCCTCTTTATTTGTTTGTTGCCGTGACCGGTCTCCCGCCACGGACGCTCCCATTTTCTTCTGCGCACCCTTCCGTGATCTCGCAACGTTGCGACGTCACGGTCTCTCGTCGCGCACCTTCCAAAGCCTTTCCGCCCAGCCCCTCCCCGAGGCGATGGCGATCCGACATCTGGTGGTATACCAGTATCCCGCCAGGTGGTCTCGCGAGTCAACGGAATTCGCCGTAAGCGGCAGAAATCTGAGGTTTTATCCATATTATGGGAAGGGGTTTTCGCCCCAGCGCTTGCCGTTCGGGTGAGGTTTACACAACAACCAGAGGCCGCAATCTACCCGAATGTCGATATAAATTTAACATAATTATAATTAATATTCGCCTTCCGCATCGCCAATATCATCGTCATCGTCATCGGCGTCGGCGTCGGCGTCGGCAAGCGCATCCCGCGCTGCCGGCGATTGCCACTCCAGGCCTTCTTCTGCGTCGTCTTCGGTCTCAGAAACCCGGGAGATCGGCTGCCTGACGTTGACGGCGTCATCGGGCGGACGCACATCGGCGGTCGCTTCGGCGAGCACCGGCTCCTCCCCCTCTCCGCCTTCATCGGCTTCCATTTCTCCGCCATCAACAGCCACATCGCCAGATTTTTCCTCGTCCTCCGGCGCGAAGGCGCGGCGCGCCTCCTCTGGAGTCATGTCCTCCAGTTCCTTCTCGCTCAGGTGTCCGCGCCCGACTTGGTAATTGCCAGTGGCAGCGTCGATGATCTTGTGCAACACGTTGAAATCATCGTCATAGTCGTTCAGGCCGTCGCGGAAATTGAACATCGGGTCCAGCATCCACAGCCGGCGCATGGCGCGGCGACGGATGAAGTCGGGCACGCCGTCGGTCAGGAACGGTGTGAAGTCGGAATCCCTGTTCATGCTTTCCAGGTCTGGCATCTCGTCGACCAGCGCCTGCTCTTCATCGCTCAGCGGCCGGGACGCCAGTTCGGGCGGCTCGTCCGCTTCGACGGCCTTGTCCTCCTCGACCGCTTCCGTCGCGGCCGCCTCCTCTTCTGTCTCGTGCCCGATGCCGCGGGTTAGGTCGTCATCGTCGTCCTCGATGCCGCCGAGAGCCGGCATCGGCGCGACCACGGCGCGTTCCAGGATGCCGCCGGGCAAGGCGCTGGCGACCACCGTGTCGAGCGCCGGCGCCGCCGAACCGCGCCCGGTCGCCGCATCGGCCTTGGCCTCCGTCACCGAATCTGCTCGCATCTCTTCGGCCGCCGAAGCACCTCCCTTGCGCTTCAGCCGCGACCAGCGCGATAGCCGCCCCTCGTCGGCGCTAGCCATCGAACTTTCGGCGCGGCCGATCGGCTGCCGGCCCCTGGAAGAAATCGCCCTTGCGCGGATCGTAGGCCTTGCGCTTGCGCTTCTTGAACTCCTGTTCGACGTGGTAGGTGTCGCAGAAGTCCTTGACCCAGGCGGCGACCACTTCTGGCATGGGCACGCCCTCGACGATCTGTTCGGAATCCTCGGTGTAACTTTCGGCCTCGTACGGGCAGACGGTGACCAGGTGCGGCACGATTTCCGGTTCGTCCTCCTCCTCGCCTGGACTCAAGACGATGTAGATGTGCGGCAAATGGTTGGCGAGATTGACCTTGTAGCCCTGGGTTTCGCCCTGGAACAATTCCAGCGACAGGGTCGCGGCGTGGTACTGGGTCCAGCCCTCGCCCTCGCGCAGCACCGTCCAGTCCTCCTCCACGTCCTTCGGCGGCGCGCCCGGGATGATGGCGATCGGACGCCAGTCGAAATCGACCCAGCGATTGTCGATCTCGCGCCGCTCGACGACGACGCCGATACTGAGGCAGGCATAGGCGCCGTTGCTTGACGCCATGTCCCCCTTGCCGCGAACACTCATGCCACGCCCCTTACGTCATCGTCCCCGCCATCCAACCGGCGCGCCAGGTTCTCGGCCTCGGTCAGGTTTTCGGGCCGGTTGACGTTGAAGAACGGATCCACCGGTTGCGTCTCGAAATCCACGTGGACGAGTCGATATCGTTCCGTCCAACGATCGATCTTGCGCATCTCTTCGTCGACCAGGGCACGGCGCAGTTCGGCCGCCAGTTCCACCGGCCAGAGGCCGAAAACGGGGTGCGCTCGGCCGTCCGATCGCGCGCAAGCGAGTTCCGCCCTCTCATCGGCGATAGCCGCACTCAGCCGCGCCACCAGGTCGGTCGGCAGGAACGGCGCATCGGTGGCGAAGCTGGCGACCCAGTGGCATCCGGGCGCATGCTCGGCCGCCCATTCCAGCGCCGTCAGCACCCCCGCCAGCGGCCCGGCGAAGCCTTCCACCGTGTCCGCGACGACGGGCAGGCCATAGGCCTGGAAACGCCCGGCGTCGCCGTTGGCGTTGAGGATCAGCGGGCCGACCTGCGGCCGCACCCGATCGATGATGCGTTCCAGGATGGGCTGGCCGCCGACCTGGGCCATGGACTTGTCGCCGCCGCCCATACGCCGCGCTAATCCTCCGGCCAGCAGCACGCCAACGATTTCCGTCGCGGCCGTCACGCGGCTTCTCCTTCAGCGGCGCTCGTCGGCCAAGAAAACCGCTCGCCAAATACGTCCGCGACTTCCCGGGCGCCGCGGTTGACGATCCGCGCCCGGCCGTCGGGTAGAGCACCGCCCCGGTCGTTGGCGATGACGATGCGGCGGCCGCCCGCGTCGGCGGCGCCCTCCGCCACCAGTTGCCGCAGGCGCTCGATCAGCAGCCCTTCGACCGCCGGCCAATGCGGCTCCTCGCCACTTTCGGCCTCGCGTCCCTCGGCGGCGAGGTACCAGGTCATGCGTCGAAGCGTCGCCGCCGCCAGGGTCTGGTGGCGCTCCAGGTCGACCAACGCGCGGAACGGCGCCGCCCGATCGCTGACCAGATAGACCGGGCTGCCGGCATCGTCATAGAGGTCGTAGGCGAGGGCCAGCGTGGCGGCGATGTGTTCGCGCAAACGGGTGGCGAAATTCCCGGTCACGCCGACATAGACCCGCACCAGTTCGCCGTGGTCGTGCAGGCAGGCGTAGACGCCGGGCACTTGCAAGTCTTCCAGGATGATGTCGTCGACAGCCTCGTGCGCCGGCCTGAATGGCCCTTGCCAACTAAGCTCCAACGTCGGCACCTGAACGCTCATCCGGTGGCCGCCCCTTTGCGGTTGAGATGCTCGGGCTCATCCTCGGCGCTGTCGGGCGCGATGTCGTAGACCAGGCGCTGTTCGCCGGCCAGCGCGACGAAGCGCTTGCCACGTGCGCGTCCGACCAGCGTCATCCCGACCTGACGCGCAAGATCGACGCCCCAGGCAGTGAAGCCGGAGCGCGAACACAGGATGGGGATGCCCATCTGCACGGTCTTGATGACCATTTCCGAGGTCAGCCGGCCGGTGGTGTAGAAGATCTTGTCCTCGCCGGTGATGCCGTGGCGGTACATGTAGCCGGCGATCTTGTCGACGGCGTTGTGGCGGCCCACGTCTTCCATGTAGATCAGCGGCCGGTCCTCGGCGCAGAGCACGCAGCCGTGGATGGCGCCGGCTTCCAGATAAAGGCTCGGCGTGGTGTTGATGGCCTTTGTCAGGGAATAGAGCCAGGACGTCTTGAGGATGGCGTCCGGCGCCAGCGTGGTTTCCTCGAACTTCTCCATGACGTCACCGAAGACAGTGCCCTGGGCGCAGCCGGAGGTCAGTGTCTTCTTCTTCAGTTTTTCCTCGTAGTCGGTCTCGCGGGCGGTACGCACGACCACCGTCTCGATGTCTTCTTCATAGTCGACGCCGGTGATCTCGTCGTCGTCGCGCAGCATGTTCTGGTTCTTCAGGTAGCCGATAGCGAGGTATTCCGGGTAGTCGCAGATGGTCATCATGGTGACGATCTCGCGGCCGTTCAGGAACAGCGTCAATGGGCGCTCGACGGTCACCGAGGTGGTCACCGGCTCGCCATCCTGGTCGAAGCCCTGGACCCGTTCGGTCAGGCGCGGATCGGCCGGGTCCGGTGCGACCAGGAACCCGCCCGCGTCGGCATCGGCCTCAGGTGTCGGCGCGCGATCACTCAAATCTCTTCCTCCCCAAACACGGCCCAGACACTGCCCAGACACGGCCCAGACACGGCCCAGACACGGCCCAGAGGCGACCCAGAGGCGACCTCGAACCCGGCAAGTGGCCCGACCCGCCGGCCGCGTGCCCCTGCAACATGGGGCCGGCGATCATCGAAGGCAACGGCGCGGAAATCAAGCGGCCGCGCAAAACCGTAGGGACGGTGGGGTTTCCGACGCCTCAAGATTGCGCAAATTTATGTTTTTACTTGTTTAAATTACCAATATGTCGATAATTCGTACCAGAAACAGTATGATGGACGAATACCGTGGAAACCTTCTCAACGGCGATGACCATGGCGGTCGGCCTGCTCGCGGGCTTCGACGCCGACCTGATGGAGATCATCGGTCTGTCGCTGCGGGTCAGCCTCTCGGCCGTGCTGATGGCGGCGCTGATCGGGTTGCCGCTGGGCGCGGCGCTGGCGCTCTACCGGTTTCCGGGACGCGGCCTGGTCATGGTCGGGCTCGACGCGCTGATGGGCCTGCCGCCAGTGGTGGTCGGCCTGGTCGTCTACCTGGTGCTGTCCAGGTCCGGGCCGTTCGGCGTCATGGGCCTGCTGTTCACGCCGACGGCGATGATCATGGCGCAGACCCTGCTGGTCATCCCCATCGTCGCCGCGCTGACGCGCCAGGTGGTCGAGGACCTGTGGGCCGAATACTCAGAACAGCTGCGTTCCCTCGGCGCCGGTCCCGGCCGGGCGCTGCCGGCCATGCTGTGGGACGCGCGCTTCACCCTGACCACGGCGGTGCTGGCCGGCTTCGGCCGCGCCTCGGCCGAGGTCGGCGCGGTGATGATCGTCGGCGGCAACATCGACCACGTCACCCGGGTGATGACCACCACCATCGCGCTCGAGACCTCGAAGGGCGATCTGGCGCTGGCCCTCGCCCTTGGCCTGGTGCTGATCGCGTTGTCGCTGAGCGTCAACGGCGCCGCCCACGCGCTGCGCCGCCATGCTGCCCGGGGATTTGCATGAAAGCGGCCAATGATCTCGCCGAGGCAGGGGTACAGGCCGCAGACCGCGCCGACACCATTCTGCCGCTGGCAGTCAAGGACGTGGCCTATGTGATCGACGGCAAGCGTTTGATCGACGGCATCGACCTGACGTTCGCGGCCGGCCCGCGCACGATCGTTCTGGGCCCCAACGGCGCCGGGAAGAGTCTTCTGTTGAGGCTCTGCCACGGCCTGCTGCAACCAAGCTCGGGTCGCGTCACCTGGCAGGGACCGTCTGCCGGCGAAGCCCGCCAACGACAGGCCATGGTGTTCCAAAAGCCGGTGCTGCTGCGCCGCTCGGCCCGCGCCAACGTGGACTACGCGCTGAAACTGAAGAAGGTCGCGCGCGAAGACCGCCGCCGCATCACCGAGGACGTGCTGGCCCGCACCGGCCTCGCCGCCGTTGCAGAGACGCCGGCGCGCCTTCTGTCCGGTGGCGAGCAGCAGAAACTGGCGCTGGCCCGGGCCTGGGCGCTCCAGCCGGAGATGCTGTTCCTGGACGAGCCGACGGCGCATCTGGATCCGGCGGCGACCGCCGCCGTCGAGGCCATCGTCGGCGACATGCGCGCCCAAGGCACGCGCATCGTCATGACCACCCACGACCTGGGCCAGGCTCAGCGCATGGCCGACGAGGTCGCTTTCCTACACAAGGGCCGGCTGATGGAAACGACGCAGGCCGACCAGTTCTTCGACCACCCGCAAAGCGGCGAGGCCGCCGCCTTCCTGCGCGGCGAACTTCGCTGGTAACCGGATGAGACACGCCACCATGATCCGATTGCTTGGCGCCCTCCTCCTCGCGTTGCCGCTGTTCGCCACGCTCCCCGCCTCGGCCGATGAAAAGTTCATCACCGTCGCCTCGACCACGTCGACCAAGAACTCGGGCCTGTTCGATCACATCCTGCCGGCCTTCACCAAACACAGCGGCATCGGTGTGCGCGTCGTCGCCGTCGGCACCGGCAAGGCCATCCGACTGGCGCGCAACGGCGACGCCGACGTTCTGTTCGTTCACCACAAGCCGTCGGAACAGAAATTCGTGGCCGATGGTCTGGGCGTCGCGCGCTTCGACGTCATGTACAACGACTTCGTCATCATCGGCCCGAAGGCCGACCCGGCGGACGTCAGGGGCATGAACACCGCGCGGGCAACTCTCAAGAAGATCGCCGCCGCCCGGCGGCCGTTCGCATCACGCGGCGATGACAGCGGCACCAACAAGAAGGAACTGTCGCTCTGGCAGGCCGCCGGCGTCGACGCCAAGGGGGCGTCCGGAAGTTGGTACCGGGAGACAGGATCCGGCATGGGGGCGACGCTGAACATCGCGTCGGGCATGGATGCCTACGCGCTGACCGACCGCGCCACCTGGCTGAAGTTCAAGAACAAGGGCGACCTGGCGATCCTGGTCGAGGGCGACCCCCTACTGTTCAATCAGTACGGCATCATCCTGGTCAGCAAGACCAGGCACCCGCACGTGAAGTCGGCGCTCGGCCAGACCTTCATCGACTGGGTCACCGGACCGAAGGGCCAGGCGTTGATCGCCGCCTACAAGATCAAGGGCAAACAGGCCTTCTTCACCAACGCCGCGGCGGGCGGCAGTTGAAGCCGCCCGCCGCGGGTGTCGGCCAATCCTTCACTCAGTTCTTCGGCAGCGTGGTCATGTGGGCCATGATGTCGGCCACCACCTGACGCGGCAGCGCGCGCAGGGCCGGCATGTCCTCGCCCGGTTGTCCATTGAGGATCTTGTGCATGACCTCCCACGGATTGCCCATCTGCTTGCCCATGGGCTTCATGTCCTTGGGCAACTTGCCGTCGACGCCATGGCAGCCGGCACAGATTGTATTGAAGTAGGCCGCCCCCTTGGCCGGATCGCCCTTGGGCTGCTTGGTCTTGCGATCGATGTAGGGGTCCATGTCGACCTGGCCCTGGCTGACGAACAACGCCACGGCCTCCATGTCCGCCTTCGGCATCAGGCCGGTGAAGCCGTGCTTGGCATCGCCGAGCGTGGCGACGATGGCGGCCGGCGACTTGCCCTTGGCGCCATTGATGCCGACGATGCCGGACGAATGCTTGCCGGACTTGTAGGCCCCGTCCCGCCCCATGTAATCCCAGCCGTGGCACTCCTTGCAACGCCAGTTTGACTTCGGTTTCTTGGCGTACTTCTTGTCCGCCGGATAGAGCGCGTGGGATTTCGCCGGCGCCTTCTTGCCGGCCATCTTGTACCACTTGTCATAGATCTTGCCGCCCTTGGCGAGGGTCGACTCGATCTCTCCCGCCATCACCGGACCGGCAACGACGGCGCATCCCAATGCCACGACAACGGCGGCCAGAACAGCTCGCGGTAATATTCGACGTTTCATAACGATCCCTCCACCGCGATCCGTTTGAACACCCGGAGGGGCCGCGGCCATCGCCCCAGTGGGCCTATGGTCCACGGCAACGCTAGCGACACCCGGGCGGGGCGTCCGTGACGTGGATCAATATCGATCGAATGTTGGTGTCCGGCGCCATAACGTGCGTCGACTGACGCAGGTCAAGGACGCACGGCACGGGTCCACCTATGCCACACGTTGGAATTCCCCCGGGTCAACCAGTCGTTCGGAATTGAAAGTCGCCGCCGCATGTCCGTGTCATCCCCGCGTGACCCGTTCGACGCCCCCTATCCGTTGCGGCGATTATTCCGCGGCCGGGCGTTGCCATTGTTCGCCGTGATCATGACCGTCGTTGCCGCCGTCGCCGGCTGGGGCGGAACGACGTTGATGCGGTCGATCTACCTGGAACTGGCGACGCGGCGCGCCCAAGTGATCGACGCCGCGCTCAGCCACGAGGCCGGCGCGGCCTGGAAGGCGCTCGCCGTCAGCGTCGACCCCGCCGCCGTATACGCTACCGCCGACGGCCAGGTGCTGCTGCAGACCTTGCGCGGCGAGCAGCGCGAGTTGGGGCTGGCGCGCCTCAAGATCTATGGCGTCGACGGTGTCCTGTTGTTCGCGACGGAGGAGCAGCGCATCGGCCAGCGCGACCCGAGCGCCGCCTACCGGCGCGCCGCCACCGCCGGCGAGCGTTCGGTTGTCCGCAAGGACAACCCCGTCGATGGTCCGCTCTACGAACTCTACGTGCCGCTGGTCGCCAGCGGCGGCACGGCGCGGCTGGTGTTCGAACTCTACGAGCCGGTCGGGCAACTGGACGCCATCCTGATGCGGACGGGCGGGCTAGCCATCGGCGTGCCGGCAATTCTGTTGCTGGTTCTGGCGCTGACGGTGAACCGCCTGGTCGAGCGCGCGCAGCAAGACATCGACTGGCGCACCGCCAAGCTGGCAGAACTGCGGGGTCGGCTCGAACGCCTGCTCTCGCGTTCCGCCGCCGAGGCCGCACGCGAGGCAGTGGACGGCGAGGGCTTCGTCTCCCGGGCGCTCGACTGCACCCTTCTCTACAGCGATATCCGCGGCTTCACCGCGTTTTCGGAACGCCACCCGCCGGCCGAGGTGGTGGCGTTTCTCAACCGCGCCATGGCCCTGCAGGTAGATGCCATCGACGAGGCCGGTGGCGACATCGACAAGATGATCGGCGACGCCGTGCTGGCCCGGTTCGACGGCACCGACGGCCAGGCGCGCGCCGTCGACGCCGCCCAAGCCATTCTGCGCGAGGCCCGGGCGCGTTCCCTGGACCCCGGTCTCGGTATCGGCATCTACGCCGGCCCCGTCATCGCCGGCGCGGTCGGCCCGCCGAACCGACAGGACTTCACCGTCATCGGCGACAGCGTCAACGTCGCGGCGCGACTATGTACGGCGGCGGGCGCGGGCGAACTGGTGATGGACGCGAAAACGGCCGCCACCGCGGACGTCGCTGGCTTGGCAGAAAGTATCGCCGCCAAGGGCAAGTCCGAGCCGATCTCCGTTGTCCGCTGGCGGGTGGTCACCTAAGCAGCTTCGAAGCGAATCTCGACCGATCCCAGATCACCGAAGTCGGCGACCATGACGTCGCCGGGCGAAACCGGCTCGATGCCGGTGCAGGTGCCGGTGGTGACGACCTCGCCGGCCGCGAGCCCCTCGCCCATGGCGGACAGCGTGTCGGCCGTCCACTTGAGGACATTGAAGGGATCGCCGAGCGCGGCCGATCCGGTGCCCTCGGCGATGGTCTCGCCGTTTCGCGTAAGGCTGACCGCGTGGTCCTTGAAGTCGCGACCCCGCCAGTCGGCGTGGGACGGCCCGTGCACCCAGGCCTTGTTGGCCACCAGGTCCGAGATCAGGCGTTCGGCGCCGAGGCCGACGAAACCGCCTTCGAAGCGGCAGCCGACGATCTCGATGGCGGGCAGCACGGCCTCGACGGCATCCAGCACTTCGTCCATGGCGTAGGGCTCTGCACGCGCCGGCAGGCCGGAACCGAAGCGGAAGGCGAATTCGCTCTCGACGCTGGTGTGCTGGTCCGCCGGCATGGCGAAGGCGGTCGGGCTTTCGGCGAACTCCGGCGCCCACATCGGCGCGATGGCGGGTGCGATGAGGCCGAGGCGCTCCTGCGCGAAGGCGCTGGTGGCGCCGACCTTCCAGCCGCCGCGCGCCATGCCGGCGAGCGACCAGGATTCGCGCTGCACGGCGTAGGCCTGATCTGTGCCGTCGATGCCGTCGGCGGCGTCCTTGGCCACGGCGCCACCCTGCTGGCGCGCGCACCAGAGTGCAGCGGCAAGCGCACGATCGGAACTCATGCGCCCTCGACGATCAGCAGGTTGGCGTTCGACGCCGAATGGCGCAGCGCCTTGGGCGCCGCGTACTCCTCGGAATCGTACCAGGCCCGTGCCTTCTCGACGGAGGCAAACTTGATCACCACCGTGCGCGGATGCCAGGTCCCTTCCAGGCATTCCTGCGGGCCGCCGCGGACGACGTACTCGCCGCCGTACTGTTCCAGCGTCGGCGGCACCTGCGGCCTGTATTGCTCGAACTTCTCGGCGTCGTGCACGTCGACCTGGACGATGACGTATCCGGCCATGGAAACCTCCTCGAGTTTTCTTGGTTCAGGGTTCAGCGACCGGCAGATGGCCGATCTTTACATATAAGAGACAGCCCGCATCCGAGCGCGGGTGGTGGCGCGAGCCGGCGGGCAGGCGCAGCCAGGTGCCTTCTGGATAGGTGCCGTCCTCGTCCTGCAACGTGCCCTCCAGGACGAACACTTCCTCGCCGCCCGGGTGGTCGTGCTCGGCGGCGACGCAGCCCGGCTGGAAGCGCGCCAGGTAGGTCTTCACACCGTCAAATTCATGCAGGGTCAGGCGGTCAAGACCGTCGAGGCCACTCGGCTCCCAAGCCGCCGCCGGATCGGTGGTGTCGACGCGCACGTAGTCCTGGTCGGCCGGGTCCATCTGGCGCAGCTTGACCAGGATGTCACATCCGGCGGCGCTCGACGGCGTGTGGGCGGAGCCGACCGGATTGCGTACGTAGCTGCCGGCCGGATAGTCGCCGTGCTCGTCGGTGAATACGCCTGCGAGCACCATGAATTCCTCGCCGCCGCCGTGTTCGTGCGCATCGAAGGCGCTATTCGCGTCGTAACGCACGATGGATGTCGCCCGCGCCACTTCCTCGCCGTCGCGTTCCAGCATGCGGCGCCAGACGCCGGTCAGCGGCGAGGCCACCCAGTCGATGTTTTCGGATTCGACGATCGCCCGTTGGCTGAGATCGGCGTGTAGTTTCATGTCTTCTCCTTCCCCGGTCGGCATCGGGCCATCAACTCATCGGCCTGGCACAAGCGGCGATCGAGGAAACGGCGGGTGCGCTCCTGGCCATCGCTTCCGTCGCGGCACCAGCAGGCCAGGGCGCCCAAGAACAGCGCCGTCAGGCCGACCTCTTCCACTTGGCGCCTGCGGCCGCCCGCGTCAAGACCCGCCGCATCCCGCAAGGATTGGATCAAGCGCGACAGGTGGAAGACCATGGGCACATAGTGGTGCGGGTGGAATAGCCATGTCTTGGCGCCAAGCATCTCCGCCGTCACCCGGCGGTAGGGCGCCAGTTCGTCGAACCAACGCAGCATCAGGACGCGCAGGCGCTGCTTCGCTGGCAGTCCCATGAACCGCTTGGGCGTCGGCGCCAGCATGGCGTCCCGGGCGCGCCGGAACCAGGCGTCGGCGATGGCGTCGCCGTCCCGGAACTCGGCCCGGAGTTCGGCCATGGACATGCCCAGCGACGCCGCCAGCCGGCGCATGCTGAGGCTACCCCAGCCGTCGACCTCGGCCATGGCGAGGGCGGCGGCCAGGATGTCGTCGCGCCGGGGCATAGATCTGGTTTTCCGTTTCGCCTTGGCCATGGCGCCAGTTTAGCACGGATCGCCCCTCGACAGGCGACGAGCCCTCGGCGAGACTCCGCTAAATTCTCACCACCACCGCCACGAACCACCGGAGGCCGCCATGCTCGAACTGCTCGCCGATCCCGCCGCCTGGGCGTCCTTCGCCACGCTCGCCGTGCTGGAGATCGTGCTCGGCATCGACAACGTCATCTTCCTGGCCATCGTCGTCGGCCGGCTGCCGGAGCACCAGCAGCCGTTGGCGCGCCGGGTCGGCCTGGCGTTGGCCATGCTGATGCGCATCGCGCTGCTGCTCGCCATTACCTGGGTGATCGGACTGACGGCCCCGCTGTTCGATGTGCTGGACCACACCGTGTCGTGGCGCGACATCATCCTGATCGCGGGCGGCCTGTTCCTATTGTACAAAGGCACCCACGAAATCCACGAGACAGTGGAAGGCGACGACGCGGACAGTCAGGGCGACGCGCCCAAGCCCAAGCTCGGTTTCGCCACCGCCATCGTGCAGATCATCATCCTGGATATCGTGTTCTCGCTCGACAGCGTGATTACCGCCGTCGGCATGGCGCAGGACATCACCATCATGGTCGCCGCCGTCATTGCCGCCGTCGGCGTCATGATGTTCGCCGCCGGCCCGGTCGGCGATTTCGTGCAGAGCCACCTCTCGGTCAAGATGCTGGCGCTGGCGTTCCTGCTGCTGATCGGCATCACCCTGGTTGCCGACGGCCTCGGCTTCCACATCCCCAAGGGCTACCTCTACTTCGCCGTCGCCTTCGCGGTGTTGGTGGAAGGGCTGACGCTAATGGCGGCGTCCCGGCGCAAGAAGGCACAGGCGACGGCCTAGGCCATCACTTTCGGCTGGGATAGAGCGCCACCATGCCGTGGTCGCGGTAGATGCGTTTGATGGTGCCGTCGGCGTAGAGGGCGTCGTAGGCCTGCTGCCATTGGGTGACGATGGTGTCGGCGGTGCCCTTGCTGAAAGCCACGTAGACTTCGATCTGGCGCAGCAGCAGGATCAGGCGCACCTCGCAGGTCTTCATCTTCAGCCGCCGGCAGTTGCCGAGCGCCGTGGCGTCGGACGAATACCAGAGGTCGTTGCGGCCGCTCAACAGCTTCTTCAGGTTCCCGACGGCGCGCGTCGAGGCGTCGAGTTTTTCGAAGCCCTCGGCCTTCAGGTGCTGCATGCCGGCGCCATCCAGTTGCACGCCGATGACGTACTTCCGCGCCTGGTCCAGGGCCTCCAGGCGAATCGTCGAATCCTGGCGCGCGAACAGGCCGATCTTCTTCTCGGCCAGCGGCCCCACCCACTTGAACAGCGCCTCGCGCTCGGGCGAGCGGATGATGGTGAACAGCGCCGTGTTGGGCCTTGTCTGCAGGAACTTGTAGCCGCGGGCCCAGGGATAAACCTTGATTGGGGCATCGATGCCGAGCCGCTTTTCGATGGCGCGGACGATATCCACGGCGGGCCCCGTCAGCACCTTGTCCTCAACGTAGTTGAGCGGCGGGTAGTCCTCGGTGATGACCGTCAGACGATCGGCGGCACGCACGACGTTCGCCATGATCATGGCGACGCAGGCGACACACAGTGTACGGGCGATCCAACCCATCTATGACCTATGGTCCGGCAACTGATTGCAGATGATGCATTTTCGATTTTAGCCGGCGACGGCGGCTAGGCAAGACGAACCCTCCTCGACGCCCACGCCAGTCGGCAGAAGACCTAATTGTATCCGTTGATGAACCTGGCGGAGAAAAAGTCCGAGACCGACTGATGACTGTTGATCTTGCCAGCCATGATGCCTTGCAGCAGTTCTCGCAGGTGTATCGTTTCGAGCCGTTTGCCGTACTCGATGCCCTGACGCTCGCCAGCGAGTTTGACGAAGAACGGGACACGTCTCTCCAGTTCGACGTCTTCCGGCCGATCCCGCACCACCGGCCGATGGTGATCCGTGGTGATGATAATATTGGTGTCGTCCCAAAGGCCGCCGGCCTCCAATGCGCGCCGCAGGTCACCGATCGTCCGGTCAACCAGCGCCAGCGCGCTGAAATATCCGTCCACGTTGTGATACGGCTCGACGATTTTGCCGCTGTGACGATCGAAGTAATACGGTTCATGCGGCAAATACAAATGCGAGTATATTAATCCCACCTCCCGGTTCACAACGAGACGCTTCAATTTCGGCATCAGGATCGGGTAGATCTTGTGGTGTTCGGGCCCATTCAGCGAATGCGGTCTCGGCAACAGGGTCTGCACCACGGGCAACGACCTGAAGATGACGGAGATGACATCATCGATTTGGCTCAGCACATTTTTCTTTGTCTGGTCCGGGAAATATGCACCGCCAACGCATTTTGTCAGCACCTCTCGAAATAGTTTGCAATAAGGCAGGAATGCCGTGCCGGCGACCGCGGTATTCGAACCAGCGGCGCGAGCATCGTGCAAGATCGTCGCGCGGTCTCCCCAATATCCGAAGTGATTACCTTTAAGATCGACGAATGCCGCGTCCAGGTTCGGCGATCTGACGACAATGGGATATCGGCGCCCCATCATCAGGGCCGGAATTGAGTTCAGCGTGTCCGTGGCGCCGCTATGGGCGTCCGATGCGAAGAAGGCCTCTTTTCGCAGACGGTCGATTTCCGGTAATTCCAGATCGTCTGCGCGCCTCTCGAACGTTGCCCAATAATCCCAGGCATCAAAGATGATCACGATCGATCGATTGCGATCGGCGGGTCCCTTCAATGCTGGCGCCAACGTGGCGTCATAACTCAGCAGTTCGCTGCCACGCTCGTGGATCAAGCTGGTTCCGTGGACGCCATTCCAAAGCAGCACCAACCCCAGCGGCGCCAATATCGTGACCAGGACCGTCAATCCCTGGCGCGCATAACCGTGCCATCGCACCACCGCGACACAGGCTGCCGCAGCAATCACGAGTGCCAGCGGCCACATATCGCGCGCCAGACTGACGATATTGGATAAGCTCAGCGCGACAGGAAACATGATCCGCAAGGCGCTGACGAAACACACGAGACACAACACCGTGGCCCCGGAATGCAACCAATCTGCACGCCGGGACGCCGACGCCCGCCAGGCGAGGGCGTAGAGGACAGCCCATAGAAATCCGGTCAACAGGATCGCCGAAATGTAATCGACGTGATTGTAATAGTGGCGCAGATAATGGAAGGAATTCCCGACGTACTGATCGCCGGACGGCGATCCGAACCGAAAGACATAGAACCAGAACGGCGACACCGCCATGTTGGCGAGTGAAAACGAACGGACAAATTGCATCACCGACAAGTCCTCATCGTGACGACATGTTGGCGTTCACCAGTAACACGCCATAGCCATCCGATCCCATCGCCGCCCCGTCGGGCAGAGCCTCAAGTACAAACGACTTCAATCTAGGCCTCCACGAACGTCGCGAATTCGCTGACGGGCGAGCGTTCGGTCTCCAGCGCGTTGACGTCCACCGTGTCATCAATATAGCCGATGGCCATGCCGCAGACGACGATCTCGCCGTCGGGGATGGGCAGGATGCGGCGGATCGGGCCGTGCACCTCGGCGAAGGCGGCCTGCGGGCAGGTCGAAAGACCGTGCCCGCGCGCCGCCACCATCAGGTTCTGCAGGAAGCAGCCGTAGTCCATCCAGCTGCCGACCTCGAGCCGTTCGTCGATGGTGAAGATGATGCCAACGGGGGCGTCGAAAAACATGTAGTTGCGGTTCCGGAAAGCCGCCATCTTCTCTTTCTCGCCGCGCTCGATGCCGGCCAGGCCATAGAGGTCCCAGCCGATCTTGCGCCGTCGCGCCTTGTAGGTCGGCGGGAATTCGTCCGGGTAGTACTTCCAGGTCCGGGGCGGCTGCTCCTCGCCCGAAGCGACGCTGGCCAGGATCTCATCCGTCAGGCGCTGCTTGGTCTGGCCCGTCGTCACGTAGGCCCGCCAGGGCTGCATGTTGGTGCCAGACGGCGCCCGGCTGGCGACGGACAACAGATGCTCGACCATCTCACGCGGCACCGGCTCCGACGTGAAGCCACGCACCGAACGGCGGCTGGTGATGGCCTCGATGACATAGCCCGCCCCGGTGTCATCACCGGGGGAGTTGCCTTGGGTGTGGCGCTGGCTCAGTTGCGCATCGTCGAAATCGAACATGCGTGGTCTCCGTTGGGCGGGGAAGGGTTGGTGCGGTCGAAAGCGGCGCCAATCTCGCTGTCCAGCATGAGCCGGTCAAGTGGCGTTGAAGCGCACACGGCCGAGGCCGGCGACGTCGTAGCCGGGCATCTCGGCGGCGCGGGTGAGAAAGGCGTCGGTGCGGGTGAAGGCGAGGAGGGTCTGCACAGGCGCCTCGAAATAATCGCGGCGGCGCAGCAACAGGTCGTACTGCTCCGACTGCAGTGGCAGGAAGTCGAGCCGGTATTGCGCCGCCGCCGCCTCCACGGCGAGGCCGGCGTCGGCCTTGCCTTCGAGCACGGCCAGCGCCAGGTCGGCTTCGGACTTCAGCGGCTCGTCCAGGGTGTCCAGGTCCGCCGCCTTGAGGCCGGCTTCAGCCACCAGGTGGTTGAACAGGATGCGCGAGCCGGCCTCGGGCTGGCGCAGCGCCACCCGCGCGCCCTTTGGCTTCAGGTCGGCGACGCCGGCGATGCCGAGCGGATTGCCAGGGGCCAATACGAGCCCTTGGCTCCGCACCGCCCAGCCGATCATCACCGCATCGAGACCGGCCGTCGCCTGGCTCACGGCGTGGGTGTTGTAGGCGCCGCTTTCCGCATCCATGACATGGAGGCCGCAGAGCATGGCTTCGCCCCGGGAGAAGCGGTCCAGGCCGTCCAGGCTGCCGCCCGGCAACAGCGCCAGGCCGGCACCGGATTCCCGAAGTGCCCATTCCAGCAGCGGGTCGTGGCTGCCGACGACGATAGCCGGGCTGGGCCGGGCCAGTTCCGCCGCCATCTCGGGAAAGCGCGTGCCGCGGGCGATCCAGATATCGACCAGGTGCTTCGCGAACAGCCACTTGCCGGTCACCCGGGTGCACGGGATGTCGCCCGACTGCACCAGGTCGTAGACCTTGCGCTCCTTGATGCGGAGATATTCGGCGACCTCCTTGGTGGTCATCAGGTCGTTCACGGTGCTGGCGTGGCTCCTATCGCGACAAATCCCTGCCCCCCCATGGGGGCTTTCGCGGTCTCTGGTATACCAGGGCTTTATTTCCGCCCCATATTCTGTATGAATTGCCGCCGTTCCGCACCCTGGCAAGCGAAATTCCCAACCCCATATAGAAGGGTACCTGACAAGGGGATGATCCGGCCGGGCGCTTAGCGGCGGATGGCCCTGGGGAGGAGCGCCTTTTGGCGATGAAGCTCAACGACAAAAAAATCCTGGTCTGCAACTGCGAGCGCACCATGGCGCTCGACGGCAACGCCTTGGCCAAGGCACTGGGCGCAGATGACTGCAAGGTGGCGAGCCATCTCTGCCGCAGCCAGTTGAACGTGTTCGAGGCCGAGGCCGCCGAGGGCACGCCGCTGCTCATCGCCTGCACCCAGGAAGCGCCGCTGTTCATCGAGACCCTGGAGGAGATGGGCGACGCGGCGCCTGACGCGTCCTTTACCAACATCCGCGAGAAGGCCGGCTGGTCCGTAGCCGGCGCTGGCGACAAACCGACCGCCGACCTGACCGCCAAGATGGCGGCCCTGCTGGCCGAAGCCGCCATGGAAATTCCGCCGACGCCGTCGGTCAGCATGCAGAGTTCGGGCGTGCTGCTGGTGCTCGGCCGCGACGACGACGCCATCGATTTCGCCCAGCGGGTGGCCGACCGGCTCGACGTCACCGTGCTGCTGACGCCGGAGGCCGAAGCCCAGGGCCCGCTGGTCATGGACGTGCCCGTGTTCCGGGGCCGCGTCGCCGGTGCCACGGGCCACCTCGGCGCCTTCGCCATCGAGGTCGAGGATTTCCAGCCCGCATCCGCGTCGTCGCGCGGCAACCTTCAGTTCGAAGGGATCGGCGCCAGCGGCACCTCCGAATGCGACCTGATCCTGGACATGCGGGGCGGCGACGCGCTGTTCCCCGCGCCGGAGAAGCGCGACGGCTATTTTCTGGTCGATCCGGCGCATCCGGCGATGGCGCTGGCGGCGCTGCTGGAACTCACTGACATGGTCGGCGAGTTCGAGAAGCCGCGCTACATCGACTACGACGAAGGCATCTGCGCCCACGCCAGTGCCCGCATCGTCGGCTGTTCCAAGTGCCTGGACATCTGCCCGACCTCAGCCATCCAGTCGGTCGAGGACAGGGTCGCCTATGATCCGCACATCTGCGCCGGCTGCGGTCTCTGCGCAGCGGTCTGCCCGACGGGCGCGGCCAAGTACATCCTGCCGGCGGAGGATGCGACGCCCGGGCGCCTGCGGACCCTGCTTCGGACCTACCTCGGCGCCGGCGGCAGCCATCCGGTCTTGCTGGTCCACGACGGCGGCTGGGGCGAGGAGATGATCGCCACCATGGCGCGCTTCGGCGGCGGCCTGCCGGCCAACGTGCTGCCCTTCACGCTCAACCAGGCGACCCAGGTGGGCCTCGATTTCGTGCTCGCCGCCGCGGCCTTCGGGGCCGAACGCGTGCTGGTGCTGCTGCCGCCGGACAAGCGCGACGATGCCCCGGCGCTGGCCGCCGAGTTCGGCATCGCCGACGCGGTGTTCGACGGCCTGGGATACGGCGGCGGCCGCACGGAACTGCTGGATATGGACGATCCCGAAACGCTCGAAGCCAAGCTCAAGGACCTGGCGCCGCTGCCGGGCATGCCGGCAGCCGACTTCCTGCCCATGGGCCGCAAGCGCGCGATCATGCAGCTGGCGCTGGACGCCCTGCACGCCGCCGCCCCCAGCAAGGTCGACGAAGTGGCTCTGCCAGCGGGGGCACCCTTCGGCGCCGTGGTAGTCGAGACCGAGGGCTGCACGCTCTGCCTGGCCTGCGTCGGCGCCTGCCCGACGGGCGCGCTGGCCGACAACCCGGACCAGCCGCAACTGAGCTTCGCCGAGCAGGCCTGCGTGCAGTGCGGGCTGTGCCGCAACACCTGCCCCGAAAGCGTCATCAGCCTGAGCCCGCGCCTCAGCTTCGGCGACGATGCCCGCGGCCACCAGGTGGTGAAGCAGGAAGAACCCTTCCACTGCATCACCTGCGGTAAGCCGTTCGCCGTCCAATCCTCCATCGAACGCATGGTCGAGAAACTTAAGGGCCACGCCATGTTCGAGGGTCCCGGCAAGCTCGACCGGCTGAAGATGTGCGAGGACTGCCGCGTCATCGCCATGGCCGAGGACAAAGATAATCCGCTGGCCTCCGGCGTCGTGCCGGTGCCGCGCTCGACCGACGACTATTTGCGCGAACGCGAGGAGTTGCGCGAGATGGCCCAGGCTGACATCCGCGCCCGCGGCCTCGACGCCGATAGCGACGATGGCAACGATGATGGCAACGATGATGGCAACGAAGATGGACCGGAGGGCGGTTCCTGACGCTGTCGTGATGAATTTAGGGGCGACAAGTGACCGCCCGCCCCCTATTTATGAAGTGAATGCGGCGCCCACAAAATGATGGTGCTGCCCGACAAGAGGACCCTGGGACGGATGCTTGATCCCTTTGGCCGCCATGTCAGCTACCTGCGCGTCTCGGTAACGGACCGCTGCGACTTCCGCTGCGTCTACTGCATGTCGGAAGACATGACCTTCCTGCCGAAGGCCGACGTGCTGTCGCTGGAGGAACTGGACCGGTTGTGCTCGGCCTTCGTCCGCAAGGGCGTGCGCAAGCTCAGGTTGACCGGCGGCGAGCCGCTGGTCCGGCGCAACGTGATGAGCCTGATCCGCAATCTCGGCCGTCATCTCAAGACCGGCGACCTGGACGAGCTGACCCTGACCACCAACGGCAGCCAACTGGCCCGCTTCGCCGACGAACTGGTGGACGCCGGTGTCCGGCGCATCAACGTCTCCGTCGATACGCTCGACGCCGAGAAATTCAAGGACATCACCCGCTGGGGCGACCTTTCGAAGGTCATGGCCGGCATCGAGGCGGCCAAGGCGGCGGGCCTGGCGATCAAGATCAACGCCGTGGCGCTGAAGCACGTCAACGCCGGCGAATACGACCGCATGCTCGATTGGTGCGGCGCCGAGGGCTACGACCTGACCCTCATCGAGACCATGCCCATGGGCGAGATTTCCGAGGACCGGGTGGACCAGTACCTGCCGCTCTCGGAGGTCCGCGAGGACCTAGAGAAACGCTGGAAACTGATCGATATCCCCTATCGGTCCGGCGGACCGGCGCGCTATGTGGAGGTCGGCGAGAGCGGGCGTAAATTGGGTTTCATCACGCCGCTGACGCATAACTTCTGCGAAAGCTGCAACCGGGTGCGGCTGACCTGCACCGGCATGCTCTATATGTGCCTGGGCCAGAACGACGACGCCGACCTGCGCGCACCCTTGCGGGCGTCGGAAGCCGACGACCTGCTGGAGGCCGCCATCGACGAGGCCATCGGCCGCAAGCCCAAGGGCCACGATTTCATCATCGATCGTGACCACCGGGGGCCGGCCGTTACGCGCCACATGTCGGTGACCGGCGGCTGAAGGCGCGCCCGTGCCGCTCCCGCACCTCACCGCCGCCATTGTCCTGAGCACCCTGCTTACCGTGGGATCAGGGGCATCCGCCGAGACCGTCATGACCGCCGAGGTTTGCGCGGCCGACCGCCAGCAACTGCTGGCCGAGATCGCCAAGAACCGCGACGCCGGCCTGAAGTACTACCAGGACGCCATCGCCGAGGCCGCCAACCCGGAGGTGCGGGCGGAGTTGGCCGACCAGTTACAGCAGATCTGGGATCGGGAAGAAGTCGAGCGCCGCGCCGCCTATATCATCTGGCGGGACTGCGACGCCTACGTGAAGTCTCAAAAGGTCAAGAAAACGGAATAGAAGATGGCCCCCAGGGACATTCCTGGGGCATCCCTGGATCAGCCAACCAGGTAGACGAAGCCGACGAAGGCCCCGCACATCAAACCCAGTGCCACCGTCGCCTTGGCCAACGCATTGAAAAAGTCGCTATCCACCTTGGGCCCCCATCGCTTGGTTCGCGATTTAACTCATTAAAGCGAAAATACGAGAGCGACCTGACGGCAATCTGACAGATGCGGATTCTCCCATCTGCGCGACCGCACGGCGGCTAGGCCGGGCGCCAGCCCTTCTGCTGGTTGCGATGCAGCGTGCGCATTTGGTTCCGTCGTGGCGGCCTGGGGACGACCAGTCCAAGGCTGAATGAATTTGTTTCTTGGCCATTCGGCGAATCCCCTATGCTGACGGCTGGACCCGACGAAAATCTCGGAATGCCAGAGTAACGCTAGAATAGGACCCCGAAATGTCAGCTGAGAAAATCGAGACGCTGGTTGTTGGCGGTGGCCAGGCCGGTTTGGCCATGAGCGAGCACCTGAGCAACCATGGCCAGCCACACCTGGTTCTGGAGCGCCACCGGATCGCCGAGCGCTGGCGCTCGGAAAGATGGGACTCGTTGGTCGCCAATGGTCCGGCCTGGCATGACCGGTTTCCGGGCATGGAGTTTTCCAACTGCGATGCCGATGCCTTTCCCAGCAAGGAGAGCGTCGCGGATTACTTTGTCGCCTACGCGGAAGAGATCGCCGCCCCCATCCGCTGCGGTGTGGAGGTCGAGGAGGTGCAAAGGAATGTCGGCCGGTCCGGCTTCCGCGTCGACACATCGGAGGGCGTGATCGAGGCTTCCAACGTGGTTGCCGCCACTGGACCTTTCCAGCGTCCCGTCATCCCCACCGTTGTTCCCGAGGATGCCGGTGTCATGCAGATGCATTCCAACGCCTACAAGAATCCCGACCAGTTGCCCGAGGGCGCGGTGCTGGTCGTCGGCGCGGGGTCTTCGGGGGTGCAGATCGCGGACGAACTCATGCGCGCCGGCCGGCGTGTCTATCTCTCCGTCGGACCGCACAACCGCCCGCCCCGCGCCTATCGCGGGCTCGACTTTGTCTGGTGGCTCGGCGTCCTCGGCAAGTGGGAAGCCCAGTTCGCCGATCCGGGCAAGGAACACGTGACGATCGCGGTGAGCGGTGCCCATGGCGGCCATACGGTCGACTTCCGGCGCCTTGCCGACGACGGCATGACGCTGTTGGGGCGGACGGAAACGTACACGGACGGTGTGCTGACCTTCGCGTCGGACCTGGCCAAGAATATCGCCGAAGGGGATGCCGATTACCTTTCGGTGCTGGACGAAGCGGATGCCTATGCCGTTCGCAACGGCCTCGACCTGCCGGATGACCCAGAGGCCCGTCACATCGGACCGGACCCTGGCTGCGTCACCGATCCCGTTCTGGAACTGAACCTGGTGGAGGCCGGCATCACCACGATTCTCTGGGCAACGGGCTTTGCCGTCGATTTCGGCTGGTTGAAGGTCGACGCGTTCGACGAGAACGGACGGCCGAAGCATCAGCGCGGCATCTCGTCCGAGCCGGGGGTCTATTTCCTGGGATTGCCCTGGCTGTCGCGACGCGGTTCCTCGTTCATCTGGGGTGTCTGGCACGACGCCAAGTTCATCGCCGACCAGATCGCCACGCAACGGGGTTATCTGGACTATCACGCGTCCGCGCGAGCCAAAATCTGAGGGCACGAGTGCGGCTGTGCTCAGGCGGGGGATCAGGCGGGTCGTGGGCCCTTCAATAGGATGCGGTGCAGCGTCCGCATTTCGCCCATGGGGTGGTCGAGGTGGACTCGGTGCATGAGCCGGCGGTTGTCCCAAATGATGATGTCGCCCGGCGACCAGGCGTGCAGGAATTGGAAGCGCGGATTGTCGGCGTGGGCTGCCAGGTGGTCGAGCAGCGCGTCGCTCTCGGCCCGCTCCAGCCCCTCGATGCGGTCGAGGCGGTTGGGATTGATATAGAGCGCCTTGCGGCCAGTCTCGTCATGGGTGCGCACCAGCGGATGGACGACGTCGGGTGTCTCGGCCGCTTCCTCGGCGGTCCGCGCCTCGGCCCGCTGCGCCGCGCGGGGCGTGTCGTAGCCGTGGACGGAATGAAGGCCGTCGATGCGTTCCTTGGTGGCGTCGTCGAGGGCGTCGTAGGCGGCGGCCATGTCGGTGAACTCGGTTCCGCCGCCGGCAGATGGGATGTCGATGCCGTGCAGCATGGTCGCCTTGGCGGGTTGGGCGAAGAAGCTGTCGTCCGTGTGCCAGGACGCGGCGCGCCGGGCCGTCGCATCGATCGCCGCCTCGTCCGGCTGGCGGGTGCTGTCGTGCACCGAAATCAGGTTCGTCGCCGAGTGATGCTTGGACCGGATCAGCTGCGGCTGCGCCTCGCCGAAGACCCGAGCGGCGGCAAGGAAAGCCTCGGGCTCGCGCGGCGCGCCCTTGAGACACAGCATGCCGAATTCCAGAAAAGCCGACCGCAAGGCGTCGGCATCCAGGTCGCCCTGCCAATCGATGCCGGTCATATCGGTACCGAAGGGGGCGTCGAAGGCCGTTGCCATCAACGCGCCGCTCACGGCGCCGGCACTTCCAGGTCCATCAGCGGCACGTGCTGCTGGCAGCCATAGGCATCGGTCTCGCCGATGGCGCACTGGTCGGTCGGGCGATAGAACGTCACCTTCAGCGCCATCGCCGCGTCGAAATGGAACAGCGAAGAGACCTGGGATTCCGGCACGCCGAAGGCGGCGGCCACGGACTTTTCGGTAAAAGCGCCGGAGTCCCGCACGTGCTCGTACATGGCCTGATCGTCGAACAGCACATCGAAGGTGAGCCGGAACGGCCCCGCGTTCTTGGAGCGGATGACCGGCGCCAGGTCGCGCAGCTTGGCGGTGGCGGCCATCTCAGAGCTCTTCCAAAAGGATCGGGAACAGTTCCAGCGGGTCCCGCACCTTCATCAGGTGGTAGGCGGAAAACACATAGACCGGCCCCGCCTTCAGGTCCGACGGCGAATACGGGAACGCCAGGTTTCCTGCTGTATTGTACCAGCCCGGATAGGCGTAGTGCAGCATCTCGCCCGACGCATGGTGGCTGGCCGCATGGGCCACGTCCTGGTCGTCGGCGACGCAATCCACGACGACGCCAAGCTCGTGCGCGGCGATCTGTTTTTCCGGTTCCATCCCCCGCATGACCGCATCGCGGCCGTAGACGTGGAATTCGATCTTCAGGGAGTTGTCCTGGAAATAATCCAGCGCCTCGCGGCGCACGTCGTCGAGGATATCGTCGATGCGTTCGATCATGGTCGGGCAGCGCACGCCGGCGATGCAGATGGCGCGGTAGCCGGCGATGCGGGCCCCCTCCAGCTTGATCCAGTAGTCCTCGCCATGCGCGATCTTGGCGCCCGAGACCTTGACGCTGCGGTCGTCGCTCTGCTCGAAGCGGCAATCGTGCAGATCCAGCGCGTGGCCCGGGCCGGCCTGCTCGAACGGGTTCTCGCGCTCGTAGAGCGAATGCGCGGCGATGGAGCGCGTGGTGGCGCGGCGGCCGGTGCTGCCGGGCTCGACCACGAAATGGTCATCGGCGACGCGTCCGACCATGACGTCCATGCCGCCCGGGTCGGCGGCCAGCGCCCCGCATTCAAGAATCTTGCCCATATGCACCGCCTGCGCCTCATCCGCGCCCTTCCAGATCGGAAAGGCGGAGATGGCGCAATCGTCGACGGCGCGCCCGGCGATGACAACGTCGGCGCCTTGGCGCAACGCCTCGGAAATCGGCTCGTGCCCCATCTGGCCGACCAGGGCCACCGTTTCGTCCAGCAGATCCTCGGTCAGGTCGAAAGACGCCTCGAAGCGTTGAACCTCGCCGTCGCGCAGGGCCTGCTTGGCGCGTTCGATGGGGATGTCGGCATAGATTCTGGCGAGTTTGAAGCGAAGCCCCTTCTCGGCCGCGATCTCGCGCACGATGTCGGCCATCCAATCCACATGCGTGTTGGTGCCCCCACCGCCGGCGCTGCCGACCACAACCGGGATGCCGGCGCCGACCCCGGCGACGATCATGGTCGTCAGTTCCTTCTTGATGGAAATGCGCGGCACCAAGGGTTGGCCGGAGCCCAGATAGTGCGGCCCCGGATCGGTGGAGCCTGAATCCACGGCGATGACGTGCGGCCCCATGCCCATGGCCCGGTTGAAGGCCTCGACGTCGAAGCCGTAGCCAAGCGAGCCGGTGGGCGTCAGGACGGTGATTTCGGTCATGTGGATGCCTCCGCCAGGTGGAAGGTGGGAAGAGGATAGCGTTTTCGCTCGACGCCGGAAACCAGCGCCAGCGTCGCCCCCTCATGAATATCGGTTCGGTCGGCGCCGACCACGCGGGCCAGCAGCGACGTGCCCTCGACCAACGCCACCTCGGCCAGCACGATGGGCACTTCGTCGAAGAAGCTCTGATGGTTGGGGCGGTGGATCAGCGTGAAGGCCATAGCGGTGCCGAGCCCGGACGTGGTGATCCAGCCGACATCGGCCGAAAAACAGGCCGGGCAGAACGGCCGCGGATAAAAATAGACGTCGTCGCAGTCGTTGCACTTCTGCACCAGCAAAGCGCCCTCGTCGCGCCAGGCCTCGAGGAACGGCCGGTTGGCCGGCGTCTCGCGGGGTTCGGGATAGCCGCTCATGACGCCACCTCAAGCACTGCCGCCGAGGCGGCCAGGCCGTGGCCGTAGCCGACCATGCCGTAGCCTGAGACGCAGCCCCGCCGGGCCCCTTCGACCTGGCGCGCACCGGCCTCGCCGCGCAACTGCCGGCAGGCCTCGGTGACCAGCATCAGGCCGCCGCCCATGCCGGACTGGCCGCACGACAACTGACCGCCGCCGGTGTTCAGCGGCAGGTTACCGTCGTGGGTCATGGTCAGGGTGTCGAGATAGGGACCAACGTCACCCTTGGCGCAGAAGCCCAAATCCTCCAGCTGGATGGCGACCATGATCGGGTAGTCGTCGTAGGCATTCAGGAACTGCATGTCGCCAGGGCCCATGCCGGCGTCGTTCCAGAGCCGGTCGCGGAACATGGTCCAGCCGCCTTCCAGCGGCACGGTCTCGCCGGGCGGATGGTTGTGGCGCTCGTAGCCCGAGAGCACGCGCACGCCATGGCCCCCCGGCACCCGGTCAAGCGGCCCGATCACCACCGCCTCGGCCCCGGCGCAGGCCATGACGCAATCGTAGAGCCGGAGCGGATCGGCGATGGGCCGGGCCGAGAGATAGTCGTCCATGGTCATGGGGTCGCGCAGCAGCGCGTTGTCGTTGAGGCCGGCGTTGGCCCGCTGGTCGACGCAGATGCGACCCAGCTGTTCGGCCGTCGTGCCGAAGCGGTTCATGTGCTTGCTTGTCACCATGGCCAGCAGGCCGTTGGGACCGCCGAAGCCGTGCGGCGCCGCGTAGTCGCGGAGCGCGCCGTTCAGGTCGTCCATCATGTCGAACAGGCCCTGCACGTCGTAGGTGTCGCCGACCACCACCAGCACCGATTCCGCCTGCCCGGCCTCGACGGCCCGGATGGCGTTCAGCACCGCCGGGATGGGCCCGCCCGAGCCCGCCGTCACCATGTAGGCCCAGCCGATGGAGATGCCGAACTGTTCGGCCAAGGTGACCGCGTTGTCGGGCGGCAGTTCGAACGAGCCGACGGCGAGACCGTCGATGTCTCGCATCTTCATGCCGGCGCTTTCCAACGCGCGACGCGACGCGTCGGCCAGGAACCACATCAGTGAACGCTCGGTCTTCTTCTCGTAGACCGACTGGCCGTAGCCGATGATGCCGATATCTCCTGTCACGTTCCGTCCCCTCCGCTAGATGATGCCGTCGGCGCTGAGTGCAGCCCGGCGCTCGGCCGAGAGACCCAGCAGCTCGCCGTAGACGTGGTCGTTGTCCGCTCCCATGGCCTTGCCGGCCCAGCGGATGCTGCCCGGCGTGCGCGACAGCTTGGGCACCGGTGCCGGCATGGTCAGGGGGCCGAGGACGGGGTCGGCAATCGTCGACAGCAACTCGCGGGCGCGGATGTGGGCGTCCTCGAACACGTCCGCCATGTCGTTGACCTTGCCGACGACAACGCGCTGGCGGGCCATCACCTCAAGCACCGTCTCGGTGTCGTTGGCGTTGAACCACTTGGCAACCTCGGCGTCGATGGCGTCCCGGTTGGCGGCCCGGTCGGCCATGGTGGTGAAGCGCGGATCGGTCTTCAGGTCCGGACGCTCCATGCCGTCGAGCAACGCCTGGAACAACTGGTCCGAGCCGATGGAGAGCGCCACGTGGCCGCCGTCTGCCGTGGCGTAGACGTTGCGCGGCACGTCTTCCTGCATCTGGTTGCCGACGCGCTCTTTCAGCTCCCGGTTCTGGTCCCAGCGCATGACCGGGGATTCGATGATGCGCAGCAGCGGCTCGAAGAGTGCCGCGTCGACGACCTGGCCATGTCCCGAGCGGCGACGTTCCTCCAGCGCCGCCAGGGCGCCGAAGGCGGAGAAGATGCCGGCCAGATAATCCGCCATCGGGAACGGCGAGACCATGGGCCCGCGGTCGGGGTAGCCTGTGAACGAGGCCAGGCCGGCGAAGCACTCGGCGATGGTGGCGTAGCCGCCGCCCTGGCTCATCGGCCCCGACTGGCCATAGCCGGAGACACGCACCCAGATGGCGCCGCCTTCCGCTTCCGCCAGCGCCTGGGGCGCGAAGCCCCAGCGCTCGATGGTGCCGGGGCGAAAATTCTCGATAACCACGTCGGCGCGCCCGATCAAGTCCATGGCCAGCTCGCGCCCAGAGGTCTGGGAGATATCGAGGGTGATCAGCCGCTTGCCGCGAGCCATGGAGCGCCACAGCAGTTCCTCGCCGTCCTTGAACGGCGGCCACTGGCGCAGCGCGTCAGGCGTGCCCGGCTTCTCGGCCTTGATGACCTCGGCGCCGAAGTCGGCCAGCATGGTGCCGCAGAACGGGCCAGCCAGCATGGAGCCCAGTTCCAACACCCGGATGCCGGCGAGCGGCCCCGCCGGCTCATTCTCGCTCTCATCGTCGCCCTCGACGGGTTCAGCCATCGGACGTCCTCCCATGGGCGACAGCTTAGCCCGTCCGCGGGGCCGCACAATCGCCCATTGGCGACATTGTTCGATGGCCCTGATAGGATACGCCGAAGCGAGGAACCCATGACCAGCAACGTTCAACCATCCCCCGCCATCGAGGCGGACCTCCGCTATCTCGCCGACGACAGCGTGCGGCCGGTGTTCCATGCCCGGCCGGGCGGCGAAGGCGAAACCCAGTACGACGGCACCTACGCCAACCGCCGGGTCGCCATCGAAGATGGCCGGCGGGCGGCCGAACCCTTCGACCTGGAGCGCGAGGGCTTCCAGCTGGTCGAGCACGTGACCGCCGTCGACAACTTCTACGACGACGCCGAGATTACCGGCACCTACGAGGCCGAGGTCATCGACCTGGTCAAGCGCATAACCGGGGCGGTCGACATTTCAATCTTCGACCACACCCGCCGCGCCAGCACCGAGACCAAGCGCGGCGAGGTCAAATCCCGCGACCCGGCGGCCATCGTCCACAACGACTACACCGATCGCTCGGCGGCGCAGCGGTTGCGCGACCATCTGGGCGAGGCGGCGGCCGAGCCACTGCTGGGTCGGCGCTTCGCCATCGTCAACGTCTGGCGGCCCATTTCCGGCCCGGTGCTCAGCATGCCGCTGGCGCTCTGCGATGCGCGCAGCGTGGCGCCCGAACACCTGATCGCCGCCGAACGCCGGGCCAACGACCGGGTCGGCGAAATTCAACACGTGAAATACGGCGCCGGCCACCGCTGGGTCTACTTCCCCGCCATGACCACGACCGAGGCCATCCTGATCAAGACCTACGACAGCCAGGACGACGGCCGCGCGCGGTTCACCATCCACACGGCCTTCGACGACCCGACGACGCCGGCGGACGCACCGGCCCGCGAAAGCATCGAAACCCGCACTTTTGCATTTTTCTGAGAGGATCGCCGCCCTATCGATCGGTACCGAAGAACTTGTAGTGCTCGGCCAGGACCTTCTCGTAGTTCAGCGCCGAATAGATCTTCGAAATGCTCTCCCCATCATCCGTCAATGGCAGCCGCAGTGACTGGAAGGCGGTATTGATGCCGCTTCCCTTGACGATGGGCGTATCGAACAGCATGGGCTTCCCGATGCGAAAGACCTCCTGGTATTCCCGGACGTTACCCTCGCGCATTTCCGCGTGCGGAATGGCCGACGTCAACGCGCCGGTCAGTTCAACACCGATCAGCGAGGTCCGCTTGGTGCCCCAGAACCGAAAGCGGAATTCCACCGCGCCGGGCTCAACGTCGACCACGATCGACCAGGGCAGAATCTTCGGCGGCAGGTCTTCGAGGCGAAACGATCCCCACCGGGCCACGGCCGCATCGCCGCGCGACCGGTTCCAGTAGTCGAACACCTCGATAAACACATCCGGTACCTGGTCTCGGTTCGTCAGAACCTCGCCCATGTCGACCATAGGGTCTCGCCCCCAGCTTCGATTCGCATCCATTCATCCCCCCCCTGACTGCATAACATAATATTCATCCCACTCCGGTGCCAGCCCCAATCCACGACCAGAACGGTACCGAGAGCCAAAATTCCAGTTGTCGCACACCGCTTCTGGTTCTAGGCCTTCGCCCGGACCAGGAGCTTAAGGACTCGTATCATGAACCTGCACGAACGCTACGGCCTTCGCCACATCATCAATGCCCGCGGCACCTTCACGCCGCTGGGTGTGTCGCGGACGCCGGAACCGGTGATCGAGGCCACGGCCGAGGCCCTCCGGCATTTCTTCGACATGGCCGAGTTGCAGCGCGTGGCCGGCGGCCGCATCGCCGAATTGACCGGCGCCGAGGCGGCTTGCGTGACCAATTGCGTCGCCGCCGGTATCACCGTCGCCGTGGCCGCCGCCATGGCCGGCGCGGACGCCGCCCGCATCGCGCAGCTGCCCGATCCTGCGGGCATGAACAGATGCGTCGTCGTGCAGGCTGGGCATCTGGTCAATTTCGGCCAGCCGGTGGAACAGGCGGTGCGCCTGTCCGGAGCCGAGGTGCTAACGGCGGGCGATGCCGATGGCTGCTTGCCCGAGATCCTCGACGCCCGCCTGGCCGAAGACGGCGTGGCGGCGCTGCTGATCGTCGACTCGCGGCTTTCCTGGGGCGACAACGTGAGCGCGGCCGAGGCCGTGGCGTTGGCGCATGCCCGCGGCCTGCCCGTCATCCTCGACGGCGCCGCCCAGGACCTGAGGTTGCCGGCGCTGCTGGCGACGGGCGCGGACGCCGTGCTGGTCAGCGGCCAGAAGTATCTGTCGTCGCCGACCGCCGGCATCGTCCTCGGCCGCACAGATTTCGTCGCCGCCATCCTGGCGCAAGAGAAAGGCATCGGCCGCGCCATGAAGGCCGGCAAGGAGGACATAATCGGCGCCCTGGCCGCCGTCGAATATCGCCAGACCCTCGACCTGGACGCCTGGAGCGCCGAGCGCCGCGCCGAGGCGGAGGAATTCGCCGCCGCCCTCGGCACCCTCGCTGGCGTCTCGACCCGCCTGGTAGCCGACCCGACCCACGGTCCCTTCTGGCGTGTGCATGCCGACTTCGATGACGCCCGCTGCGGCCGACCAGCCGGCGACATCGCCCACGAGCTGGCCGCCGGCGACCCGCCCATCTACGTCTTCGAAGCCGATGCTGCCCAGGGCACGCTGAACTTCGAACTGCTGAGCCTCGGCGCGGACGAACGCCGCACCATCGTCGACCGAATATCCGAGATCGTCGGTTATGAAAAAGATTGACGGAATTTTTTATCTATGAAAATCTTCCATTGATTTTCACTCAATCGGTCGACTGCCGATGGATGACACGCAGCGCCCCGCGATTGATGATGACGCCCCCGCCAATGGCGGGACGGCGGTCGCGCCGGGTACGGTCGGCGGCGACATCCGCTCACTCAGAAAATCCCGTGGCCTGACCCTGCAGGCCCTGTCGGCGGAAATCGGCCGCTCGGTCGGCTGGCTGAGCCAGGTCGAGCGCGACCAGACGGCGGCCACCATCGACGATTTGCGCCAGCTGGCGCGGCTGTTCGACATTCCCATCGGTTTCTTTTTCCGCAACGAGGCGGCGAGCGAACGCGAACGCGGCCTGGTGGTCCGCTCGGGCGCCCGGGCGACGCTGGGCTCGGACGAAGGCGGGCTGACCGAGGAGTTGCTGTCGCCCGATATCGCCGGCGCCTTCGAAATGGTTCGTTCGGTGTTTGCGCCAGGTGCCGCGAGCAGCGACGTCGATGCGCGCCCGGCCGAGGACGGCGGTTACGTAGTGAGTGGCCGGCTCGAACTATGGATCGACGACGAGAAATTCGAGATCGGCCCCGGCGACAGCTTCCAGTTCATTGAACGACCCTATCGATGGCGCAATCCGGGCGACGAGCCGACGGAAGTCATCTGGGTCATCGCGCCCCCCATCTACTGACGTAAACCCAAGGAACCAAGACCATGGCCGACCTGCCCTCCCAAGCCCGCGTGGTGATCATCGGCGGCGGGGTCGTCGGTGCGTCTTCGCTTTACCACCTGGCCAAGGCCGGCTGGACCGATTGCCTGCTGCTGGAAAAGAACGAACTGACCGCCGGCTCGACCTGGCATGCCGCCGGCAACGTGCCGACGTTCTCGTCGTCGTGGTCGATCATGAACATGCAGCGCTATTCGGCAGAGCTCTACCGCGGCCTCGGCGAGGCTGTCGACTACCCCATGAACTACCACGTCACCGGCTCGATCCGGCTCGGCCATTCCAAGGAGCGGCTGCAGGAATTCCAGCGCGTCGCCGGCATGGGCCGCTATCAGGGCATGGACATCGACATTATGAGCCCGTCGGAAATTCCCGACAAATACCCGTTCATCGAGACCCACGACCTGACCGGTGCCCTCTACGATCCCTACGACGGCGACATCGATCCGGCGCAGCTGACCCAGGCATTGGCCAAGGGCGCGCGCGGCCTGGGCGCCAGGATCGAGCGCTTCTGCCCCGCAACTGGCGCCGAGTGGACGGGCAGCGAGTGGATCGTCTCCACGCCGAAGGGCGATGTGCGCTGCGAGTACGTGGTCAATGCCTGCGGCTACTACGCCCGCGAGGTCGGCAAGATGTTCGGCCGCGAAGTGCCGATGATGGTGATGAGCCACCAGTACATCCTGTTCGACGACCATCCGGCGATCGCCGAGCACTCAACGGAAACAGGCAACAAGTTGCCGCTGCTCCGAGACGTGGACACGTCCTACTACCTGCGCCAGGAGAAGAACGGTCTGAACCTGGGGCCGTACGAGCGCAACTGCCGGGCCCATTGGACCGGTGGCAACGACCCCATGCCCGAGGACTTCTCGTTCCAGCTTTTCCCGGACGATCTGGAACGCCTGGAGTGGTACCTGGAGGACGCCATGGCCCGGGTGCCGATCCTGGGCGAGGCCGGCCTGTCGAAGATCATCAACGGCCCCATCCCCTACACCCCCGACGGCAATCCGCTGATCGGCCCCATGCCTGGCGTGCCGAACGCTTTCGAGGCGGCCGTCTTCACCTTCGGCATCTGCCAGGGCGGGGGTGCCGGCAAGGTGCTCGCGGAATGGGTCACCGAGGGCACGACCGAATGGGACATGTGGTCGTGCGATCCGCGCCGCTTCACCGACTACACGGACGCCGACCACTGCGTCGCGAAAGGCATGGAAGTCTACGGCCACGAGTACGCCATGCACTTCCCGCACCACGCCTGGCCGGCCGGGCGTGACCGCAAGCTGTCGCCGCTGCACATCCGCTTGCGGGCGCTGGGCGGCCAGTTCGGCGCCTACAACGGATGGGAACGCGCCAACTGGTACGCCGAGGCCGGCGACGACACGTCGGAAGACGCGACCCAGACCTGGATGCGCGAAGGCCCCTGGCATGCGCGGGTGCGGGCCGAGTGCCTGGCCGTGCGCGACGCCGCCGGCGTGCTCGACCTGCCGGGCTTCTCGCGCTTCGAGCTTGAGGGCGCCGGCGCGGCGGACTGGCTGGCCGGCCAGGTCACGGGCCGCCTGCCCAAGCCCGGCCGCATCGGCCTGATCTATTTCTCCGACGCCAAGGGCCGCATCGTCACCGAGATGACCGTGGCGCGTCACGACGACGACCGCATGACCCTGGTCACCGCCGCCACCGCGCAGTGGCATGACCTTGAATTGCTGCGAGGCCGCATGCCGGCGGATGCCGCCTTCACCATCACCGACCGCACCACCGAGGTCGGCACGCTGCTGCTGGCCGGGCCGAAGTCGCGCGACATCCTCGCCGACATTTCAGACGCCGACCTGGCGGCCGGCTGGTTGACGCATCAGCAAGCAACCATCGCCGGCCAGCCGGCGCACCTGGTGCGCATGAGTTTCACCGGCGAACTGGGCTGGGAGGTGCATGCGGAGAACGCCCACCTGCCGGCTATTCATGATGCCCTGATGCAGGCCGGCGGAACCATGGGCCTGAAGCCCTTCGGTATGTACGCCCTCGACAGTCTGCGCCTGGAAAAGAGCTACCGCGCCTGGAAGGGTGATCTCTCGACCGACTACAGCATGCTGGAAGGCGGCCTGGAGCGCTTCATCCGGCTCGACGACGACCGCGATTTCCCCGGCAAGGCGGCCATCCAGAAAGAGAAACAGGCCGGTGTCGCGAAGCGCTTCGTCACTCTGGTGGTGGACGCTGGTGACTGCGACGCGCCCTACATGTCGACGCTTTGGGCTGGCGAACAGGTGGTCGGCGAAACCACTTCGGGCGGCTGGGGCCATCGCGTCGACAAGTCCATCGCGCTGGGCATGCTGCGCCATGACCTGACGGAGCCCGGCACCATCGTCGAAGTGGAAATCTACGGTGAGCGCTTCAAGGCCGAAGTGCAGCCGGACCAGCCGATATGGGACGCCGCCAACGAACGACCACGCACCTGAAGGAGCCAAGCCATGGTCGATATGCCCCCTGCCTCCGCCAAACCGAAACGCCGGGCCGGCGGTCGCGCGGCCCGACAGGCCCTGCGCTCGACCGCCCTCGCCGCAGACCTGCGCCCGGTGCGGCCAGGTCTCACGGGCGGCAACTACAATCCGCTCAGCGAGCCCGACGTGGAACGTATCCACCAGGCGGCTCTGGAAGCGCTGGAGGTCATCGGCCTCGCCGACGCGCCGCCGTCGGGCGTCGAACTGCTGACCAGCGCCGGCGCCGAACTGGGCGATGACGGCCGCATCCGCTTCCCCAGGTCTTTGGTCGAGGACATGTTGGCCAAGGCGGCGCGCGGCATCACCCTGCATGGCCGCGACCCGCGCCACGACATGGAATTGACCCCGGCGCGCGTCTACTACGGCACCGCGGGCGCCGCCGTCTTCGTCGTCGATGCCGAGAACCGGGACTACTGGGAATCCACCGTTCAGGACCTCTACGACGCGGCGCGCATCACCGAGACCCTCGACAACGTCCACTTCTTCCAGCGCCCCATGGTCTGCCGCGACATCCCGGACAACCTTGAGATGGACCTGAACACCATCTACGGCTGCTGCGCCGGCACCACCAAGCACGTGGGCGTCAGCTTCACCGAGGTGTCGTTCATGGCCGACGCCTTCGACCTGATCCATCTGATCGCCGGCGGCGAGGATGCGTGGCGGGCGCGACCATTCATTTCCAATTCCAACTGCTTCGTCGTGCCGCCAATGAAATTCGCGACGGAGAGCTGCCTGGTCATGGAGGCGTGCGTGCGCGGCGGCATGCCGGTGCTGCTGCTGTCGGCCGGACAGTCCGGCGCCACGGCACCGGCGCCCTTGGCCACCGCCATCGTGCAGGCGGTCGCCGAATGCCTGGCCGGCGTCGTCTACGTCAATGCGATGAAGCCCGGCCACCCGGCCATCTTCGGCACCTGGCCGTTCGTTTCGGACCTGCGCTCCGGCGCCATGTCCGGCGGCTCCGGTGAGCAGGCGCTGCTGACCGCCGGCTGCGCGCAGATGCATCGGTTCTATGGACTTCCGGGAGGTGCGGCCGCCGGCATCGCCGACTCGAAGCTGCCGGACATGCAGGCTGGTTGGGAGCAGGCGATTTCCAACGTCATGGCCGGGCTCTCGGGCCTGAACATGGTCTACGAAAGCGTCGGCATGCATGCCTCGTTGCTCGGCTTTTCGCTGGAGAGCTTGATCCTGGGCGACGACCTGCTGGGCCAGGTGCAGCGCTGCATCCGTGGCATCGAGGTGACGGACGAGACAGTCAACATCGATGCCATGCGGGACGTCTGCCTGGACGGTCCCGGCCACTACCTGGGCCACCAGCAGACTCTCGGCCTGATGCAGACGGAATACGTCTATCCGGCCCTCGCCGACCGCACCAGCCCCAAGGAATGGGCGGAGATGCAGAAGCCGGACCTGATCGCCGGCGCCATCCAGCGCAAGCACCAAATTCTGGATGCGCCGCCGGCCCAGCTGATCGAGGCCGCCGCCGACGCCACCATCCGCAAGCGATTCCGCATCCACCTGCCGGTGGCATCATCGGGGAATTGATATAGTCTCGGTCGCATGACCGACGATCCAAAGGCACCCCCGCCCCCGATCCTCGCCGACAAGCACCACGAGACGCCGTCGGCGTTCACGCCCGAGAACCTGTTGCGCGAGGCGCGCCGGCAAAAATCGATCGAGGACGGACCGGTGCCGGCGATCTGCCTCTTGGATCCGGACGGCGACATGGTGCGCCAGCTGGTCGCATCGGGCCGCGCCGATCGGTGCCCCACCTGGGCCTGCTATCACACGGATCTCTATCGCTTCCGCCATGACGGCATCGACTTCGGCATCGTCGGTTGCGCCGTCGGGGCGTCCTTCGCCGTGGTGGTCGCGGAACAGATGTTCGCCGCCGGTTGCCAACTGCTGATCAGCATGACATCGGCCGGCCGCATCGTGGAATTGCGGGACCCGCCCTACTTCGTGCTCATCGAGCGCGCCCTCAGGGACGAGGGCACCAGCTACCATTACCTGCCGCCGTCCGATTACAGCGACGCGGGCGCGGCCATGATCGACCGTCTCGCGGGCGCCTTCGACCACCTGGCCGTGCCAGTCGAGCGCGGTGCCGTCTGGACCACCGATGGCCCGTACCGCGAAACCCCCGACGCCATCGAGGCGCGCCGCGCCGACGGCATCCTGGCCGTCGAGATGGAGGCCGCCGCGCTCTACGCCTTCGCCCGGGCGCGCGGCCGCGACGTCGTCTGCTTCGCCCACGTCACCAACCAGATGGCGCAGGTCCACGGCGATTTCGAGAAGGGCGAGGCCGACGGCAGCGCCGACGCGCTGAACGTCATCGCGGCAGCGGCACGCATGCTCGGCGCGACGCCATGACAATCGCCGTTCAGCGCTACGCGGAGACACACAAGCCCGGCGTGCGCGATTTGATCGTGCCCATCCAGCGCGAAGAGTTCGGTATCGACATCACCTATGCGGACCAGCCGGACCTGCACGACATTGATGGATTCTACCGCCAAGGTGCGGGCGAGTTCTGGGTCGCCGTCGACGGCGGCTCCGTCATCGGCTCCATCGCCCTGATCGACATCGGCGACGGCATGGCCGCACTCAGGAAGATGTTCGTCGCCCAGGCCTATCGGGGCGGCGAACACCGCATCGCGTCACGCCTGCTGGAGACATTGCTGGATCACGCGCGGGCGCGGGGCCTCGCGGACATCTATCTCGGCACCACGACGGCCTTTCTCGCCGCCCACCGGTTCTACGAGAAAGCCGGCTTCGATCTGGTCGACGAGAACGAACTGCCGCCGGCCTTCCCGCGCATGGCCGTCGACACGCGGTTTTATCGGCTACGGCTAGCGGCGACGGCGGTTTCCGGCTGATCGCTTTTAAAACAGGCGCTGGAGAGGACTGCGTAGGTCTTTGCGCCCGTCTCATGGCGACCTTCTCGATTTGCAAAATGCCTTGAACGTGAACTAAGCGGCTTGGGCGGCTGTCCAGGGCCGAAATGGCCGTCCCCATGTGCCCCCGGTTGCCGCTCATGGACGGGACGGCGATAGGGTGGATGAAAAATGGTGCCGACAACCGCCGACTAATCGACATCAAAAATGCCGAGGCCGACCCATTTGACGGTCAGTCGTTCCTTCCACGGCTTGCCGCAGGAAACACAATGGGGCTGTTGCTCCGGTGGGGCCGGGACATGCAGGTTCAGTTCCTTGACGAACGGCGACATGTCGCAGGTTTGGCAGGCGCCGGGACCATAGAGATAGGTGTAGGCCTCGCGCCCCGGCCAGCCCTTGTAACCGGCGACGGCCCATTCGACCGCCTGCGGGAAATTGTCCGACTTCCCCTTGGGTGGGGGCAGGTTGTAGCCAAAAACCTCCTCCATCACATTATGGCCACGGACATTCACTCGCCTCAAAAAATTAAGAAGTATGGCAACCGGCGTTTCGACCGGCCCCTTGTAGTAATCGATGCTGCCCACCAGCCCCTGGAGTTGGACAGCCATGAATTTCCAATCGGCGTAGGTGCACATCCGGAACATCAGACCGTAGGACACGTAATTGACCGCCCCGGCATAATGGCAGCCCCCATCGACCTCGACGCTCCGATCGCAGGAATTCAGGCCCTTGGTTTGATCTGGTTTTTCCTTGCCCGGCACGGCGCACATGTCGGGGTATTGCTTCTTGATCACGACTTGACCGTCCAAAGCGAGTTGAACGATGTCCCAGTTCCCGTAGCCGGCGTTTCCCCGCACGAGGCGGTTGCAGGCGTCGCGGCGTTTCGCCGGCGTGGCCGCGTCGAATTCCTTGGCCAGGGTCTGCATGACAGAGGTCAGCTGTTTGGTCACGTCGGGACCGCAAACCCCCTTGATCTCTTTGACGCGCTCGTAGGTCTGGGCGATCCAACCTATCTGCGTTTCAGTGCATGCCGGTTCCGCTAACTCCTTTCCAAGCCATTTGCCCTCCATCCGCTTGCCATCGGCGGAAACCGTCAACTCCGCGGGGGTCATGCTACGCCAGTTCGCGGGGCATGTATCTTTCACGCTCACTGGAAAGTGGACTTCTGTCTGGCCTTCCGCGCGAAGTTCAGACAGCGTCCCTTTGAAGCACACGTCGCCGGCGGCAAACCCGTAACCTGTCGCCAGCGTCTCGGCGACAGTGGTGAATTTGCCCACAATGCTATTTTGCTCGTGTTCGAATTGGCAAACTGAGCCGCTCTCGATGTGTTTCCACTCGCCGCTCAAATTCAGTTTATCGCGTTGCGTCTGAGACTGGGCGGGAGCCGCGACAACAGTGAACATCATCGAAAGTATAATTGCCGCCACGCCCTCGATGCGTCCATTTCGTTTCATTGTCGCCGACATTCTCTATATAACTTTCAAATCCATAGTGACTGTAGCCGATATTCACTCCCTTGCGAATGATGCCTCTCCGGCCGGCATCCGGCGGTCTAATTTTGCCAGCTTGGCCTTGCTGGAAAGCCCATTTGATGAATTTGCTGGTTATCCAGACATATCTTCTTCCGTCGTTTTCACCTCGTCGCGGATGACCCTGGCCATTGCCGGGGCCGGTCAGCAGGTTCGCAATACAATCCCGGAGAACCATGTTTGCCTTGAAATGGATGGCGTCGGCGCAGGCTCCGTTCCCGGTCGCGTTCGATGGCGGATTCCAGAACGTGATGAAACTTGTACCGGAATCCAGGTGCACGGCCGTCATATCAAAGTATCATCTGGAAAATACGGGCTGAAAATTGGAGGATCGCCGCCGTGTCACTGACCCGCGAAATTGCCGAGTTCGAAGCCAAGAAGCAGCGCACCCACGATCCGGACATCCTGAAGAACATGGACGTCACCACCGCAGACCTTGTGGCGACGGGCATCGCCGAGCGCGCCATCGCCCAGGGCGACACCGCGCCCGACTTCACGCTGCCGGACCATCTGGGCCGCGAGGTTAGTCAGAGCGCATGTCTGGCCGACGGGCCGGTGCTGCTGACGTTCTACCGCGGCGGCTGGTGTCCCTACTGCAACCTGGAACTGCGCGCCTACCAGCGCGAGCTGGACCGCATCAAGGCGGCCGGTGGCACCTTGCTCGCCGTCTCGCCGATGATGCCCGACGGATCGCTGGAGACCGCCGAGAAGAACGCCCTCGCCTTCCCGGTGTTGAGCGACGTCGGCAACAAGGTCTCGGCCGCCTATGGCCTGGTGTTCGAGGTCGACAAGCGCATACAGGAAACCTACCGGGACAAGCTCGGCATCGATCTGGAGGGCCTCAACGGCGACGGCAGCTTCACCCTGCCGCTGCCGGCGACCTACGTCATCGCCACGGACGGCCGCATCGCCCACGCCTATGTCAACGCCGACTACCGCCTCCGCGCCGCACCGGAGGATGCGCTGAAGGCGCTGGAGGGGCTCGGCTGAGGGCGCGGTAATAGAGGCCTTCCGCCCAACCGAAAACCTGTTATCGTCACCGCCAGAACATAAACAGGGAAGCGATCGGCGGGGCTCCGAAGCCCAATTTCAGCCATCGTCGGAAAGGCCTGCATGCCGACCTGGGCAGTCCGCTACGTGCGTGTCGTCGATGGTGTGAATCGGCGCATCGGGCGCGTGGTCATGTACCTGATCTTCGGCATGGTCGGCGTGCTGCTGTGGTCGTCGATTTCCAAGACGTTTTTCCTGCCGTCACTGTGGACGCTCGAGGTCGCGCAGTTCGCCATGGTCGCCTACTACATCCTGGGCGGGCCGTACTCGATCCAGTTGGGATCCAACGTGCGCATGGACCTGTTCTACGGCGACTGGTCGGTGCGCCGGAAGGCGCAGGTGGATGCCATCACCGTGCTGTTCCTGATGTTCTATCTGGGGGTGCTGCTCTACGGCGGCCTGCTGTCCACCGAATACGCGCTGCAGTACGGCGAGCGCAGCAATTCCGCCTGGCGGCCCTACATGTGGCCGATCAAGATCATCATGTGCGTCGGCATCGCGTTGATGTTGCTGCAGGCAGTCTCGGAGTTGATCAAGGACATCGCGCGCATCAAGGAGTGGGAGCTCTGATGTCGCACGAGCTGATCGCCATCCTGATGTTCTCGACCATGATGCTGATGCTGATGACCGGCCAGCGGGTGTTCGGCGCCATCGGCTTCGTCGGCGTCGCGGCGGCGGTGGCGCTGTGGGGCACCGGCGGATCCGACATCGGTTTCTCGGCCGCCATGAAGCTGATGAAATGGTATCCGCTGCTGACGCTGCCGATGTTCATCTTCATGGGCTACGTGCTGTCGGAATCCAAGATCGCCGACGACCTCTACAAGATGTTCCACGTCTGGATGGGGCCGGTGCGCGGCGGCCTCGCCATCGGCACCATCGGGCTGATGGTGCTGATTTCGGCCATGAACGGCTTGTCCGTTGCCGGCATGGCCATCGGCGCCACCATCGCCTTGCCGGAGTTGCTGAAGCGCGGCTACGACAAGCGCATGGTGACCGGCGTGATCCAGGCCGGATCGTCGCTCGGAATCCTGGTGCCACCCTCGGTGGTGCTGGTGCTCTACGCCATGATCGCGCGCCAGCCGGTGGGCCAGTTGTGGCTCGCCGGTGTGTTCCCGGGGCTGATGATGGCCGCCATGTTCATCCTCTACGTGGTCATCCGCTGCCGCCTGCAGCCGGAACTGGGCCCGCCCCTGCCCGAGGACGAGCGCAACGTGCCGATGGCCGAGAAGCTGCGCCTGCTGCGCGCCGGGCTGCTGCCCGTCGCCATCTTCGCCGCCATGATGGTGCCCTTCGTCAACGGCTGGACCAGCCTGGTCGAAAGCTCCGCCATCGGCGCCATGACGGCGTTCGTGGCGGCCATCGTGAAGCGCCGCATGAACCGCGAGGTGTTCGAGGTCTCGGTGCGCCAGACACTGGCGATCTCGTGCATGTTCATGTGGATCATCCTGGCCGCGCTCGGCTTCGGCGCCGTGTTCGACGGCCTGGGCGCGGTGCGCGCCATCGACGACCTGTTTACCGAGCAGCTGGGCCTGGACCCGTGGATGATCCTGATCCTGATGCAGCTCTCATTCCTGCTGATGGGCACGTTCCTCGACGACACCGCCATGCTGGTCATCGTCGCGCCCTTGTACGTGCCGCTGGTCAAGGTGCTGGGCTTCGATCTGATCTGGTATGGCGTGCTCTACACCATGACCACGCAGATCGCCTACATGACGCCGCCCTTCGGCTACAACCTGTTCCTGATGCGCGCCATGGCGCCCAGCGAGATCACGCTCGGCGACATCTACCGCTCCATCATCCCCTTCGTCGGCGTCATGGTGGTGGCGCTCGCCGTGGTCATGATGTTCCCGGAAATCGCTCTATGGTTGCCGGACTACGTCTATCGGAAATAAGCTGAACCCAAGATCACAACCAGGGAGGTAAGACAGATGACCAACAAGACAAACAGACGCGATTTCCTCAGGGTCGCGGGTGCTACCGGTGTCGCCGCCGGGGCCACGCTGGCGGCCCCCGCCGTGCACGCGGCCAAGAAGATCAAGTGGCGCATGCAGACCTACGCCGGCGCGGCGCTGGCCGAGCACGTCATCAAGCCGGCCATCGACAGCTTCAACAAGGTCGCCGGCGACGAGATGGAGATCCAGCTGTTCTTCGCCGATCAGCTGGTGCCCACCGGCGAGCTGTTCCGCGCCATGCAGCGCGGCACCATCGACGCCGTGCAGTCGGACGACGATTCCATGGCCTCGCCGACCGAGGTCACCGTGTTCGGCGGCTACTTCCCGTTCGCCAGCCGCTACTCGCTGGACGTGCCGGTGCTGTTCAACCAGTACGGCCTGGGCAAGATCTGGGACGCCGAGTATTCCAAGGTCGGCGTCAAGTGGCTGTCCGCCGGGGCCTGGGATCCCTGTCACTTCAACACCAAGGACCCGATCCGCTCGCTCGCCGATCTGAAGGGCAAGCGGGTCTTCACCTTCCCGACCGCCGGCCGCTTCCTGACCCAGTTCGGCGTCGTCCCGGTGACGTTGCCGTGGGAAGACATCGAGGTCGCCGTGCAGACCGGCGAGCTCGACGGCATCGCCTGGTCCGGCATTACCGAGGACTACACGGTGGGCTGGGCGGACGTCACCAACTACTTCCTGACCAACAACATCTCCGGCGCCTGGGCGGGCTCGTTCTTCGCCAACCAGAAGCGCTATCAGGAACTGCCGGCGCACCTGCAGGAACTCCTCAAGCTGACCATGGATAGCTCGCACTACTATCGCCAGTGGTGGTACTGGGGCGGCGAGGCGCATCTCCGCACCAAGGGCACCAAGCTGAAGCTGACCTCGATCCCCGACGCCGAGTGGGCGCAGGTGGAAAACGCAGCGCTCAAATTCTGGGACGAGATCGCCGCCGAGTCCGAGACCAAGGCCAAGGTGGTGCAGATCTTCAAGGACTACAACAACACCATGCAGAAGGCCGGCCGGCCCTACCGCTACGGCTGAGCCCTCGACGAGGACGAGACACCGAGGACCCCCGGCTTCGGCCGGGGGTTTCTCTTCTCCGCGAAACCGGGGTGTGAGCACGGCTGCCGAAGCCCTATGATCCGGCATGGCCCTCGTCCTCATGTTCGCCCTGGTTCTGGGCCAGGCCGCGCTGCTGCTCTCCGCCTGGGTGGTGGCCATCCGGCATTTCGCCTTCGGGCCGATCTACGACGGCGGCCTGGTACTGGCCGCGCTGATCGTCATCACCGGCCTGACCCCTTGGCTGTGGAAGACGGCCCGGGCCTTCTTCCGCGACAACAGCATGAAGCTTGCGGACGACGTCGAAGGCGAGATCATCTTCACGCCCGCCGACGGCCCCCGGCCCGGTCTGTTGCCGAGCGAAGCCATCCTGGTGCGCGACGTCCGTCGCCTGGCCGACAAGGCCGGCCTGTATGCACCACCGGCCGTCGGCATCATCGAGGGCGAGGATTTCGAGGCCTGCGTCCACGGTCGCTGGCGCGGTGGCGACACCCTTTATGTCTCTCGCGCCGCGCTGCATGTCCTGCTCGGCGACGACCTGACCGGGTTGGTGGCGCACGAGATCGCCCACGTGGCCCGGCGCGACCGCCTGTCGACCGAGTTGCTAATCGCCGCCAGCGAGGGCGTCCTCGCCGCGCCCCGATTCATGGCCCGCCTGGTCCGATGGTGGCTGTCCTTGGGCCTGGTCGCGGTCATCCTCGGCCTGGTTATCGGCTTGGATATCGTCGACCAGGCCGATGCGGTGGAACTGGCCGGCGCGGCCGCCTTTTACGCGGCTCTGCTGGCGGCGCCTTGGCTGGTTTCCACGCTATACTGGCTGGTCGGCGTCGGCGTGCTGCGGCATCTTGAGTTCGAGGCCGATCGCCTGGCCGTCCACCTGACCTCGCGCGACGTCGTGCTGGGCTCGCTCAAGGCCATCGCCGCCGCCTTTCCCGATGCCGAGGACAAGGAACCCTCCTGGCTGGACCCCCATCCGACGCTCAGGGAATTGATCGATCACCTGGAAGCGATGCCGCCGACGGATGAGTAACGGCGCGCCCGGCAAGCATGTGCGCAGGCCCTGGCCATCGACGGCCGAATCGTCTACCACCGGAGTTTGAGGGAGACACTGCCATGAGCAAAAACGGCGCACCCCGGCGCGGCTTCACGCCGGCCGAATTCGAGGGCCGCGTGGCCCGCGCGCAGGGCATCATGGCCGAGAACAACCTGGATGCCCTGCTGCTGACCACGCCGCCCAACATCCGCTACGTCACCGGCTTCGATTCACAGTTCTGGGAAAGTCCGACCCGGCCCTGGTTCGTGGTCGTGCCGGCGGAAGGTAAACCGATTGCCGTGATCCCCGAAATCGGCGCGCCGCAGATGGCCGAAACCTGGCTCGACGATGTGCGGCACTGGCCGGCGCCGGTGCCAGAGGACGACGGCATCTCGCTGCTGGCGGAGACGCTGTCCGACGTCACCCAGCGGCACGGCCGCGTCGGCGCGGAGCTCGGCCGCGAGATGTCGCTGCGCATGCCGGTGATCGAGTTCATGGCCCTGCGCGACCGTCTGCCGCGCATCGATATCGTCGACGGCTCGCCCGTCATCTGGCGCATCCGCATGACCAAGTCGACGGCCGAGATCGCGCATCACCGCTACATCTGCGAGCTGGTCAGCGACGCCTTCGAGGCCCTGACAGCGAAACTCGGCCCCGGCATGACCGAACGCGAGGCCTGTCGCATCCTACGCGAGGACGCGGGCCTCCGCGGCGCCGACGCCACCCCCTTCATGCCCGGTGTCTCCGGCCCGGGCGGCCAGTCGCAGATCGTCTGCGGCCCCAGCGACCGGGAACTCCAGCTGGGCGACGTGCTGTTCATCGACACCGGCTGCACCTACGACGGCTACTTCTGCGACTTCGACCGGCTCTACGCCATCGGCGACATTTCCGACGCCGCCAAGCGCGCCCACGACACCGTCTGGCTTGCCTCGGAAGCCGGCATCGCGGCGGCCCGCCCGGGCGCCACGCCGGAAGATCTCTGGCGCGCCATGTCCAAGGTGCTGGAGGACGCGGGCAGCCTGGGCAACAACGTCGGCCGCCTGGGCCACGGCCTCGGCCTGCAACTGACCGAGCCGCCGTCGAACATGCCCGGCGACGCAACGGTCATCGAGGCCGGCATGGTGCTGACCATCGAGCCCGGCATGGAGTTCGAGCCCGGCCGCATGCTGGTGCACGAGGAAAACATCGTCATCACCGAAGACGGCGCGGAGATGCTGACCAAGCGCGCGCCGAGGGAGATGTGGCGGGTCGGCTAAGCTGGATCGTCGGAAAAATCACGCCGGAGACACAAATGTGCGATGACGCCAAACCGGGCACGGCTATCGGCACCGTGCTGATCGAAAACGAACGCACCCGGGTCACCGAGTGGCGATTCAAGGCCAAGGGCGACAACACCGGCTGGCACCGCCACGAGTACGACTACGTCGTCGTGCCGCTGTTCGACGGCGCGCTGGACATCGACCTCGGCGGCGGCGAACGGACGCAGGCGGAACTGAAGAACGGTGTGCCCTACTTCCGCAACGTCGGCGTCGAACACGACGTCATCAATGGCAACGACTTCGAATGCGCCTTCATCGAGGTGGAGTTTCTGGAGTAGGCCGAGGCACCGGCCACCTATCTGGGCAGATCCAGTCTTCGCGGCTCGTCCCCCCGGTCCCATTGCCAGAGCGTGCCGTCCTGCTTCAACGCGATGGTCGTCGACGACCCGGCGGCGACGGCGGTGACCCCGGCCATCACCGGCACCGGCTCGGGTCCGTATTCGCTGCCCCAGGCCACAAGCAGGCCGTCCTGGCGGATGGCCAGCGAGTGCGAGGCGCCGGTGGCAATGGCCCGCGCACCGATGGAGATGGTTGACCAGCGGTCGGCCTTGTCGCCCAAACCGTGCCGGCCGACGGGGCCATAGATATTGCCGCCGGTGCCCATGACCTCGCCGGAACGTTTCAGCAGGATGGCATGGCCGGTGTGGGCGGTGATCCGCGCCACGTCGCGCGCCGTTTCGATGAAGTCGTCGGTCGCCTGAAGCCGCCCGTCGCCGTACTGGCCACGGTGCGCCTTGCCCTTGACGAACAGAGCACCCGAGCGCTTGACATAGTAATTGGCACCGTCGCCGACCGCCGCCGTCGCCACATCGCGGGCGACCTCCAGCCGATCTTTCGTGTCCGACGGCAGCCAATGGAGAACGCCCGCCGCGGTCACCGCCAGCACGCCTGTGTCGCCAGCCGCAAACCAGTTGATTCCCCTGACCACCGTTCGTGGCTCTTCCGCGCCGTCTCCAAAGGCCCGGAGACCGCCATCGGGACCAAGCACATACGACGTGTCCCGCCCGACACCGACCTGGATGCCCTGCACCGACAATCGACGAGGCGCCGCGTCATCTTCCCACGCATAGACGGCACCATCGATGATCGCCATCTGCCGGTCGTAATACGCCGCCAGCAACGGTGATGAACTGTCGGCCCTGGTGCCGCCTGTCGCCATCACGGCGACGGCCGTGGCGACCATGGCCGGAACAATCACGTATCGCCCACCGCGGGCACTGCATTTCATTTGCCGGCCTTTCGATCCGCTGCCATTCTGGACGGCTTCGGATTGGTCGATGAGGGCGCGCCGTACTCGGCGATAAACTCGGCGAAGGCGCGTTCAAGCGCCGCCGGGTCGGCAAAGCTGTCGAGCTTCTCCAGCAGCACCACCAGCACGTAGTTGTTGCCGAGGCCCCAGTCGGCGTTCAGCGCGCGCAGCCGGGCGTAGGCATCCTCGGTCAGCGCGGCATTGAACCGCTTGGGCAGGGGCAGTCGTTTGGCCTTGGCCATGATGGGTCTCCGTCGGATGCCACGGGCGTCGATAGGTCAGGTGACGATAGATCAGGCGGCGACCGGGCGGAAGGCGGCGTTACGCCTCGGCCAGGGCAGCGTCACAGAAATCCTTGCGGCGCCGGAAACGGTCTCCCGGGACGTTGGGCCAATTGTCCGCGTCACCGATCTCGCCGGCGAAGGCCGCCAGCTCGTTGGCGGCCACGCGTACCTGCAGGAAGCGCCGGGTCGTCGGCGTGTAGTCGCCGCGGAACCGGAGGTCGACCAGCACTTCGCTGATGGTGGTGTCGAGGGCGTCCCAGTCCGTGGCGCCGTAAACCCGTGTCACGTCCGCCTTGGTCGCCAGCCGCCGCGTATCCGCCTCCTGGCGGGCGTATTCGATGTCGAACAGCGCCACCTGCTGCTCGGGCGTGATCTCGAACGCCTCCAGCTCGTTCTCCTCGATGAACTCCTCCGCCTGTTCGCCCTTCATGCCGGCGGCCTGGGAGATCAAGGCCGCGTCCCCAGGGGCGACGCCGGCGGCGACCAGGTCGTCGCGGATGTGGCTCTTGGATCGCAGCTTCATGTCGTAGCCGCGACCGATGGTCAGGCCCGATGCGTCCGACGGCACATGGAAATGCCGGCTATGGTAGCGCCCGCCCTCCCTGCCTTCGGCGTCGAAGGTCAGGCGGCCGCGTTGCGGTCGGGGGATATCGTCGTCACTGGTGTCGTCGCTGTTATCGTCGGCCATGTCGCCCATGTTCCCTTCGGATCGCCGAGTATCGCCTACCCTCTTCGGTCGTCACCGGATAGGAAGTTTAACAGAAAAGTTGCTCCAGGGGTTGCACAGGGCAGATGACCTGCCTATCTCATTCCCGTCCCCGACGGACAACAGTGAGAAGGAGCGAGCGTCGTGAGCAATGCATCACGCGGCGCCGCCCGTCTGCCCGTGGCTTTCGATGCCGCGGGTCCGTCGACGGGCGTCGCCAATATCGAGAACCAGAAAGCGGGGCCGACGGTCGGCCCCGATGCGGCCGCCGTCGACGGCGACGGCCTTTCGGCGCGGGCGGAGCGGTTCTGCCGCGCCTACGTGGCCGGCGGCAACGGCGCTCATGCCGCCCGCCGGGCCGGCTATGCGCCGGGCGCCGCGCGCCAGCAGGCGCACCGGTTGCTTGGCCAGGCCGAGGTGCGACGGCGCGTGCGCCAATTGCAGCTTCGCGTCGCCGCCGAAGCCTGCGACGACGCGCGGGTGCTGATGGCCAAGCTGGAAACGGTCTACCGCCAGGCCATCCAGGACCGCCACTACCTGGCCGCCGTCAGGGCCGTCGAGGCGCAGGCGCGGCTGGCCGGTCTGCCGGCCGAGGTGGACTGGGATCACGGCAAAGAAGTGGGCTGGGATCGCCAAAATCATGACGGATGATGACGGATGATGACATTCGATGACATCTGCCAGCGGTTTCGGGCGTGTTTCCTTGCTTCTCAATGACTTGATCCGTCCGGACCCGCCGAAAACGGGGCTGAAATGTCCCTCGATCGCATATCGTCTGCGGGGTTGCCGGTTTTGTGCAACTGCGAACAGGGACTCGCCAGACCCCCGTCCGTATGCGAAAACACCGGCCAACGAACGGTGCCGCCAGGCACCCCCACGGCACCGCCACCCGATCACGGAGAACCACCCCATGGCCTACGAAAACATCATCGCCGAGACCCTGGAAGGCGGCGTCGGCAAGATCACGCTGAACCGGCCCGAAGCACTGAATGCGCTCTGCAACGCCCTGATCGTCGAACTGGGCCAGGCCCTCGACGACTTCGAGGCGGACGACGGAATCGGCTGCATCCTGATCACCGGCTCCGAGAAAGCCTTCGCCGCGGGTGCGGACATCAAGGAGATGCAGACCCGCGAATACATGGAAGTCTACCGCGAGAACTTCATCGCCACCTGGGAGCGCGTCACCAAGTGCCGCAAGCCCGTGATCGCCGCGGTGGCCGGCTTCGCGCTGGGTGGTGGCTGCGAAATGGCCATGATGTGCGACTTCATCATCGCCGCCGAGACCGCCAAGTTCGGCCAGCCGGAGATCAACCTGGGCATCCTGCCGGGTGCCGGCGGCACCCAGCGCCTGACCCGCGCCGTCGGCAAGTCGAAGGCCATGGACATGTGCCTGACCGGCCGTTTCATGGGCGCCGAAGAAGCCGAGCGGGCCGGCCTGGTGAGCCGGGTCGTCGCGGCGGACGATCTGATGTCCGAAGCCGAGGACGCGGCCCGGGCCATCGCCGGCCAGTCGCGGCCGGCCTCCATGATGACCAAGGAGTGCGTCAACCGGGCATTCGAATCGAGCCTCGCCGAGGGCGTGCTGTTCGAGCGCCGGACCTTCCACGCCGCCTTCGCCACCGAGGACCAGTCCGAAGGCATGGCCGCCTTCGCCGAGAAGCGCAAGCCGGAGTGGAAGCACCGTTAAGCTCGCCCCTCAAGCGCCGGGCGCGGCTGGACGCCGCTTGGCTTACGGACCGGTCGGACCGGTCGCGCGGTCGCGCTCGTTGTTCCTCGGCACTAGCGTTTGATGGCGAGCGTCAAACCGTCGGCGATCGGCACCATCGACAGCGTCACCCGTTGATCGTCCTTGCGGGCCAAATTGAAGGCACGGATGGCGTCGGTGTTGTCGTCCCGGATGCTGTCGTCGGCCGGCTTGCCGCTCCACAGCACGTTGTCGATGCCGATCAGGCCGCCCGGCCGGACCAACTGCAGGCAGCGCTCGAAGTAGCCGTCGTAGTTGGGCTTGTCGGCGTCGATGAAGGCGCTGTCGTAGCTGTCGGCGTGGCCGTCGGCGATGAGCGCGTCCAAGGTCTCGATGCCGGGCCCGAGGCGGAGATCGATCTTCTCGGCAACGCCCGCCTCGGCCCAGAACTCCCGGGCGATGGCGGTGAAGTCGGGATCGATATCGAGGGCGGTGATGTGGCCGTCCGCCGGCAGGGCCAGGGCCACGGCGAGGGACGAATAGCCGGTGAAAACGCCGACCTCCAGGTGCTGCCTGGCGCCGGTCAACTCGACCAGCAGGGCCAGGAACTGGCCCTGTTCGGGCGACACCTGCATGCCGTGTTCGGGAAGTTTCAGCGTGCGCTTGCGCAGCCGCGCAAGAATCTCCGGCTCGCGCAGGGAAACGTCGAGAAGATAGTCGTAGAGGCGATCATCGAGATCGAGGGTGCGCTTACCCACGGGCTTCGGCTCCTGAAAGTGGGACGGAGCCGGGACAATACGCCAAGGGCGGAGCCTTGGCGATGGCGGCGATGGCGCTCAGCGCATCTCGGCGAGACCGAGCGGCGTCTCCGCGTTGTCGTCGTAGATTCCGTCGTCATCCTCGGCCCCCACCATGGCCGCGTAGATGCGCCGTGCCGTCGCCGCGTCGACGCCACCGGCGAGGGCACCGGCCGCCACCATCCCAGCATGGGGATCGGCGGGGACGAACATCAGCCCCTGCTCGCTGAACGCATTCATCAATTCCGCCGCCGCGGTCAAGCGCGGCGAATTCTCGTTGGCCGGCTGCTTCAAGGTCTGGATGAACATGGATGGCGCCCCCGATCGTTGTTTTTCGAGGGTATTGCTGCAAGGTCCGGGCCAATTCCGCTTGCAATAACATGGTATTCCACACCATCACATGAAATGTCTGTGATTGTTATCTTTTCTAATTTTCCCGCTTACAAGTGTATGCACCGGTCACCAGTCACGATGGCGGTTTGGGTCATTCTGCGTGTCAAAATGACACGAAATCACGCTGTCGCGCCTGCTTCCCGCCGGGCACCGGCTCGATGCCGGCTCGGGGGCTCGCCTTGGCTGGATGCTTCGGCTAGGGTCGCCGGACGATGACCGAACCAATCGAAAAACAGATCATCTACCACATGTGCCGCGTGGACGAGTGGCGCGACGCGGAGGCTGTCGGACACTATGTCGGCTCGTCTCAGGATGTGGCCGATGGCTTCATCCATTTCTCAACCGCCCAACAGGTGCGGAAAAGCGCGGCCAAACACCGGAGCGGCCAAACGGGTCTGCTGCTGCTGACCGTGAACGCGTCCTCGCTCGGCCCCGAGCTCAAGTGGGAACCGTCCCGCGGCGGCGCCCTGTTCCCGCATCTTTACGGCACCCTGCCGGTGGCCACCGTCGTCAGGGCCGACCCGCTGCCGCTGGGAGACGACGGCCGGCACGCGTTCCCGGAACATGTGGCCGGCGCGGAGGATCCAGCGTGAGCCTGGTCTGGAGTCTGGCCTGGCGCCTGGCTGCGCCGCTGCTCGGCCGTCTCGACGCGGAAACGGCGCACGACCTGGCCATCCGCGCCCTGGCCTGGGGCCTGGCTGGCGGCGGAGACCCGTCGCCGTCGGACGATCTTGTCCTGGCGCAGGAACTCTGGGGACGTCGCTTCGTCAACCCGGTCGGCCTGGCCGCTGGGTTCGACAAGGACGCGCGGGCCGCGCATCGGGCCGGCGGCCTCGGCTTCGGCCTGGTGGAAGTCGGCACCGTGACGCCACGCCCGCAGGCCGGCAACCCGAGACCCCGGCTGTTCCGGCTCGCCAACGAACACGCGGTGATCAACCGCATGGGCTTCAACAACGCCGGCGCCGAGGCAGTGGCCGGGCGCCTGGCCGCCCTGTCACCGCCGCCCCGGGCCTTGCCCATCGGCATCAACCTCGGCCGCAACAAGGACGCCAGCGACGAGGCCGCCGACTATGCCCGCGCCGCCAAGGTGCTGGGGCGTTCTGCCGACTACCTGGTGGTCAACGTTTCCTCGCCCAACACACCGGGCTTGCGCGCACTGCAGGACCCGGCGCGGCTGGCCGAAATCATCGACGCCGTGCGCGCAGTTCTGTCTTCGGGAGACAGCGCCCAACCGCCGCTGCTGGTCAAGCTGGCGCCCGACCTGGAGGAGGCGGACCTGGACGACATCGCCCGCGCGGCTCTCGACCTGAAGCTGGACGGCCTGATCGCCACCAACACCACGGTGGCCCGGCCAGAGGGGCTCAAGGGGCAGCATGCCGGCGAGACCGGCGGCCTCAGCGGGCGGCCACTTATGCAACCCGCGACCCGGGTGCTTTCCGGCCTCTACGCCCGCACGGAGGGCCAGCTCGTGCTGATCGGCGTCGGCGGTATTGCGTCGGGCGCGGATGCCTACGCCAAGGTGCGGGCCGGAGCCTCGCTGGTGCAATTGTACACTGCCCTGGTCTACGAAGGACCGGGACTGGTCGGACGCATCAAGCGGGAGCTCCGCGACCTGCTTCGCCGCGACGGTTTCGCGAACGTCTCGGAGGCGGTCGGCGCCGATCATCGCTAGCCGCGCAGGCCGAAGCGCCGGTCGAGCCAGCGGAACAGCACCGCGGCGGTCAACACCATGAACACCACGCGCACCATGTGGTGGGTGGAGACGAAGGCGACGTCGATGCCCATGGCCAGGCTGACCAGCGCCATCTCGGCCAGCCCCCCCGGCGCGTAGGCCAGCCAGAGAGCTCCGAACGAGGCGCCAACGACCGGCTGCAGCGCCAGCGCGAAACCGGCCGCCATGAGGATCATGAACAGGGTCGAGCCGACGGCGATCAGCATCACGTCGAACACCTCGCGCAACGAGATACCTACGAACCGGCAACCCACGCTGACGCCGATCACCACCTGCGCGATGGCCAGCACCTCGCCCGGCGGCCGGGCGCTGGTCAGGCCAGAGACATGGGCGATGGCACTCAGCAGCACCGGCCCCAAGAGCGCCGCGTTGGGCAGCCGCAGAAGCTTGCCGATGAACAGCCCACCAACCGCGCAGCCCAGCAGCACCCCCAGGTCCCAGGTCCCGGTGCTGGCGATGCTGCCCATGGAGGTTACGGCCGGCGGCTCGTAGCCCTCGAAGAAGCGGAACCAGAACGGGATGATCAGCACCGTCAGCATGATGCGGATGGCGTGCACCAGGGAGATGCGGCGGATGTCACCGCCGAAGTCCTCGGCCAGCAGCACCATGACCCCGAAGCCGCCGGGCGTGGCCGCGAAGTAGCTGGTCACCGGCGACCAGCCCATGCGATGGAAGGTCATGGCCAGCGTGCCGGCGACGACGACGATGAAACAGATCATGGCCGCCAGGCTCCAGGCCCAGGTGCCGGCGTTGGCCAGGGTGTCCTTGGTGAAGGCGCTGCCCAGCATGACGCCGAGCACGGTGATCATGACCGGGCGCAAGCCCTTCGGCGTCTCCAGGCGTAGTCCCGACAGGGAGGCGATGGTGGTCACCGCCATGGCGCCGATCATCCAGGCCAGCGGCATCCGCCAGAGATCGAACAGCCAGCCGCCGAAGGCGCCCAAGGCCAGGGTGGCGATGATCCAGAACGTCCGCTCGCTGCCCGACCGTTCGGCGCCCGCCGGCCCGATGGGCCCTTCCGGCGCGCCATCGAGTTCCGGCTCCGCCTCGCGTCCGGTCATGGGGCGAACTGTTCCTTCAGCACCCGTTCCGCGAGGTTGTGCTCCGGATCGAACAGCAGCGTCGGCGCCACCGAGCGGTCCTCGGCGACGCTCACCCGGCGGACCCCGCAGACCTCGGTGAAGTCGGCGGTGGCGTTGACACTGCGGTCGATGGGATCCAGCACTTCGATGCTGATGCCGGCGGCCGCCGGCAACAGCGCACCGCGCCAGCGCCGGGGCCGGAAGGCCGAGATCGGCGTCAGCGCCAGCACCTCGGCCCCCAACGGCACGATCGGCCCGGCGGCGGAGAGATTGTAGGCGGTCGAGCCGGCCGGCGTGGCCACCAGCACGCCGTCGCAGATCATTTCCTCCAGCCGGACCACGCCGTCGACGCTGAGCCGCACCTTGGCCGCCTGGCGCGTCGCCCGCAGCAGGGACACCTCGTTGATGGCCAGTTCCTCGACCACCTCGCCGTCAACACACTCGGCCCGCATGCGCAGCGGATGCAATTGGATGGCCTCCGCCGCCGCCAGGCGCTCGACCAAGCCGTCCTCGCGGTACTCGTTCATCAGGAAGCCGACCGAGCCCCGGTTCATGCCGTAGATGGGCGTGCCGCGGTCCATCACGTCGTGCAGCATGTGCAGCATGAAGCCGTCGCCGCCGAGCGCCACCACCACGTCGGCCTCGGCCGACGCCACGTCGCCATAGCGTGCGGCCAGCGTGCGGCGGGCCACCTGTGCCTCGGTGTCGGTGTCGCCGTTGCGAAGGGGTGCCGCGACGATGGCGATCTTCTCGAACCGCATGGAGCCTCCGAACAGGCGTTGAGCGGCCGGCAACTTAGCCGCAATCGACGACCGTTGAAAGCCGCCCCGGAGCCGTTTTCGTGCCCAAAACCAGCGGTTGCGACGGACCAACCCATTGGAAAGGCTGGAAAACCGCCCGATCAGGCGTGAAATGTGGTCATTCGTGGTCAATTGTCCCATCACGACGCGTCCCCGCCGTCGCCCGCCACGCCACCCCGGCGACCGTCGGCGAGATACCCGGCAAGCCGGCCCTGCATCTCCACCGCCCGCGCCGCGGCATGGAAGTGGTGGGCCTGCAGCGCCTTGCGGTAGACGGTTTCAAGCTTGGCCATCAGCACTCGCGAATCCCGGCAGGCGTCATCGGCAATGGCTTGCTGCAACTGGTGCACGCGCTGGCGGATGTCCGGTCGCCGCAGCAGCCGATGCGCCTGACGCCGCGCCGCCGACGGCGCATAGCCGGCCTCCCGCGCCGCCTGGGCGCCGTTGCCACCGGCCACATAGGCGCGGCAGAACCGCTCCATGCGTTCGTTCAGGCCGCCGCCGTCTCCGGCGGCCGGTTGGTGTTCGGTGATACTGGCGACGCCCGTCGACGGATCCGTGCCGGAAAACGGCACGGGCAGCCGGGCGGCGCCGCGTGATGCATTGCTCACGACGCTCGCTCCTTCTCACTGTTGTCCGTCGGGGACGCTCATCACATAGTCAGCTCAAACCCCACCCGCAAGGGGCGAGGAGAAAAAAAATAAAAAACCACAGAGACATAGATGAACGAAGGAAAATAAAAAGAGATAAACGGACCGCACTTCGCGCCGAAGGCGCCCTTAATCCTTCTCTCTAGTCTCTGTGTCTCTGTGGTGAATATTTCCAATCCCAGGTACCCAAACTGCTGGCCGAAACAGCACTCAGGAACGATCCATAGGGCGACGCCGAGATCGACGACCTGATGGTGCAGGCGGCAACCTACTGTCGCCGCGCGATCTCGCCGACGGCCCGGTTATCCAGGCCGCCGTCGACTTGCGTGTTGCGATCGGGGTAGGCTTGGGAATCCGGGCGGGGGGTCGCCAGGACATGGGACGGAACCATGAACAAGCTATGGCTGGCCTTGGGTGCTGGTGCGGCGGTTGTCGCCGTGGCCCTGGTGCTCGTCCTCTCGGACGGTGATCGACCGGCCCCGCCGGCCGAAACACCACGCCCGGCCGAAACACCCAAATCATCGATGCCGAGCGTTCCGGCGTTGCCGGCGAACCTGCCGCCGTCGTGGCGCACGGGCACGGCGGTCGAGCCCATCCGGCCGCCGGCGGACGGCGCGCCGGTGCCGCCGGCGGCCATGCGCCCGGTCGACCCGGCGGACGCCGTGTTCATCCCCGAGAGCCCCTACAAGGTCTTTCCCGGCGAGTTGCTGGCGGTGCTGAAGCCGGGCAGCGACCGGGCCGGGTTCGAGGCCTCGCTGGCCGGCCTGCCCGTGCAGGTGGTCGGCTACGTGCCGGGCTTCCGGGTCGCCCAACTGCAAGTGCCGGCGGCACGCCGCGAGGCATTGCGCCGCGAGTTGGAAGCCAACCCGCTGGTCGACATGGTCGTGCACCACGCCCTGCAGGCGGCCAAGGCCAAATTCAACGACCCGGTGTTCGGCAATGCCGAGCCGCTCGACGACTGGGGGCTCAAGGCCATCGGCGCCGAGGCGGCGTGGGACATCAGCCGCGGCGAGCCCGAAGTGGTGATCGCCATCATCGACCACGGCACGTTGCTCACGCACGAGGAACTGAAGGGCAAGATCGTCCGGCCGGTGAGCATCGGCATCATCGGCGACGAGAAGCCGGGCACGCCAAAGGGAAGCGCGAAGACCCTGACCCACGGCACCCACGTCGCCGCCACCGCCGCCGGAACGGGCGATAACGGCGTCGGTTCCAGCGGCGCCTGCCCCGGCTGCTCCATCATGCCGATCCAGGCCTTCACGTCGTTCGCCATGGCGACGGCGGTGGAGTACGCCATACGCAACCAGGCCTGGGTGATCAACATCAGCATGGGCTTCGAGATCGACGACGAGGCAGACTGGCGCGACCCGGACGCCTGGCGGCGCATCGCCGAGGCGCGTGACCGGGAGTTCGGCTACTTCAACCACATCTTCGAGATCGCGGCGAAAAGTGGTGCCACCGTCATCGTCTCGGCCGGCAACGACGGCCAGCCGGGGGCCATCGAGCCCATGTGCCTGAGCGCGTTCTCCACCTGCGTCGGCAACGCGATGCTCAACGACACGGGCGAGATCGAGCCCAGCCCGGACACCAACTACGGCCTGAACGTGCCGGTCTCGGCGCCGGGCGACCGCATCTACAACGCCATCGCCCTGCCCGGCGGGGCATCCTACGACTATCTCTCCGGCACCAGCATGGCGAGCCCGGCGGTGGCCGGGCTGGCGGGCCTGGTCCTGTCGGCCAACCCGAAGCTGGCGCCCTGGCAGGTAGCGCAGGTGATCCGGGCCAGCGCGCGGGAACGCTCGCCGGCGACGGGCGGAACCGGGCCCATACTCGCGCCCGGCCTGATCGACACCTGGCGGCAAGTGAACGCCTACCGGCGGGCTTTCCTGCGGCTCCTCGGCAAGGACCAGGACCTGCTGCTGGACGGCGAGGCGCGGCATTACCTGGCCAGCATCATTCCGCATGCCAGCAACCGCGTCTGGCGCACCAAGGGCACGCGGGCCATGGGGGCGCTGATCGATGCGCCGGCGGCGCTGAAACTGGCGGCGAGCGGTGGGTATGCCGCGCGCTTCGCATCGTTCACCGAGCCCGAGATCGAGGCCGCCGGCAACATCGATCCCACGACGCTCGACCGGCTCGCCGACATGCTGCTATTCGCCGGGTCTTACCCGACGAGCGCCGAGACCGGTGGGGCCTTCCAACTGACGGCGGCGGCCGCGCACGACAGGCTGACGGTGGCGCGCGCCGCGTCGCCGGGCGCGGGCTACCGGGAAGAACTGATCTTCATCGCCCCCGGGCGCTATCACCATCGCGCCGGCCTGGCGGGCAAGGACTACAGCCGGGGCGAGGTGTCGCTAGCCTGGAGCCAGGGCCGGTTGACGATTACCGACAAGGTCCGCGGCATGGCGGTCACCCACCGGGCCGTCACCCACCGGGTCGGGATCGAAGCCAACACCGAGAATGCCGCATTCTGCCCCGTCGCCGGCGGCTGCCAGGCCAATGCCATGGGTGCGCTGCACGCCAGGGCGCAGGACGGCAACGGCGTGGCGGTGGCGGGACCGGTGCTGATCTACCCGGCCGGACTGGCGCGAGTGAAGGCCAACCTGGTGGCCAGCGGCGAGACCAATCGTGACCTGGTGGTGCCACCGGGCACCTACGACGTCACCGTCGCCGTGGCGCCGCCGGCAGTGATGGAGAAGGTGGCGGTGACCGGCGGCCAGACCCGGGTGCTGGAGATCGCCCGCACCGGCACCGTCTATGTCGAACAGCTGGATCCCGACGGCAAGCCGCTGAAGCTGGTCGTCACGGTGAAGCGGTCGGGCTTCCTCGGCAAGGGCGACAGCAACCGGCCGCTCCGGCTGGGGCCCGGGTTCTATGATATCGGCGTCACCTTGGACGAGAGCGACTCCGGTCGCTGGTGGTCGGACGTGGAGGTCGTCGCCGGCAGGGATGTGCGGCTGGCCGCCCCCAGGCCCGGACATCTGGCCATCGATCGGGCGAGCCTGAACCAGGACAGCTGCGACTGGGTGCTGGCCGTCCCCTCCGGCGGCACGGAGCGGTTCCTCGGCTGCGCGCAGAACCTCTCGAAGAGCCTCTGGCCCGGCCGTTACGACATCCAGGTCCGGCGCGGTGGCGGTTCCGAGCCGCCGGAGTGGTTCCCGGGCGTCGTCATCAAAGCAGGGGCGGCGACGCCCTTGAGCTTCGCCAAGCGGGGCGGCCTGGTGGCGCGTCTGACGCTCGCCGACGGCACGCCGTTGGCGGCCGGCATCACCGTGCACGCGGCGGCCGCCGAGGCCAGCGTCGCCGAGCCAAGCGTCGCCGAGCCAAGCATCACCGAGCCAGGCCTTACCGAGCCAGGCCATACCGAGCCAGGCCATACCGAGGGTGTCAGCAACCGGCCGCTGACCTTGGCAGCCGGCACCTATGAGGTGCGCCTCGTCCTGGCGCCCGAGGTCGCGGTTCCGGCCACGGTCCGCGCTGGCGAAACGGCGGAGGCGGTGCTGCCGGCAATGGGCCTGGGCGCGCTGGTGGTGCGGCTGCCAGGACCGGGGGGCCGGCTGCTCGACGGCCGCGACGTCGACGTCTTCCGGCCCCGGGACGAGGGCCAGCCGTTCGCCCGGGGCCTGACCGGCGAGGCCGTGGCGCTGCTGCCCGGACGCTACGACGCGGTGGTGCACGTGGAACCGCTGCCGAGCCTGCGGCGCATGTCCAGCGGCCGCGTGCAGAAGCTGGGGATCGCCGTCGCGCGTGGCAAGCTGGCCCGCGTCGACCTCGACGGCTGGGGGGCGCTGAAGGTGACGGGCAGCCGGCTCGATGGCCGGAAGGGGCCGCCCGAGACCCGGCTGATGCTGTTCCGCCAGGGCCGGAAGCCGGCCACCTGCGGTGCCTTGAAGATGGCCGTCTCGGCGACGCTGATGATGACGCCCGCCGCCCGCGCCGAAGCGGCCCTGCCGCCGGGCCCCTATAGGGCCATCATCCGCCATGAGGCGGGCGGCGGGGCCGGTCGGGCGGCGAGGAGCTACTGCCTGGCGGAAGTGCTGACCGTCACTGGTGGCGAAACCGTCGACCTGAAGCTGGTCGAGACACCGGGCACACCGGGTGCCGGTCTGAAGCTGAACCTGGCCGGCAAGGCGCAAAAGTTAGTTCCGCAGAATTGACCTGAGGCAAGGCGAGACGCTCGCTCTGACCCTACGCTGCGGGACAGCATGACGAGCGTTGCACAATCGGCCATCCGACAATGAAGAAATACCATGCCATTCCCGCGGAAGACCACGTCACCGCGGCCGAGTTGCGCCGGCACATCGCCGAGGCGGAAGCGGAAAAAGTGCACCGCCACCAGGCCGAGGCCCGGCGCCAGGCCATGCGCGCCGAAGCTCACCGGAACGCCTTCATGGCACACGACTTCAGCGACGACGACCGCCAGGAGATCAGCCGCCGCATGCGCACCGCCATCCACGCCGGCAAGTTCGAGGTCGAGGTCGTGGTGTTCCCGGCCAGCTACCTCACGGACGGCGGCCGCGCCATCAACAACGACGACCCGGCGTGGACGGAAACCCTAACCGGCTATGCCCGGAGCTGCTTCGAGGCCTACGTCGACCTGGCCAAGTCCGACGGCTACCGTTTCCTGGCCCGCGTGCTCAACTACCCGAAGGGCCGGCTCGGCGATGTCGGGCTGTATCTGGCCTGGTAGGGCGCAAGGGCCGCGGAAACCACGGAAACGTCACATTGTCACCCTGTCGCGGCCACGGTCGGCGGGTATGCCGGAACCATGTTCGGGCGATCCAGAGTTTCCGGCCCTCTGCTGGCCATCCTGCTGCTGCAGGTTTGGCCGGCCGCGGCCGACGATACCAGCCAGCAGCGCGCCGCCTATGACACCACGCGCCTGCGGCTGGACGACATCAGATCCGACCTCGTGCGCCGATACGGCACCGCCGGTGACACGGCCCAGCGTTCAAAGCTGCTCGCCGAGGGGCGCCGGGCGGTGTTGCGGACACTGACCGAGACCTTCTTTCCGGCCTGGCGCGGCACCCGGTGGTCCTACAACGGCGTCTCGCGCGTGCCCGGGCGCGGCAGCATCGCCTGCGGCGCCTTCGTCGTCTTCACCCTGCAGGACGCCGGATTCCGAGTGCCCTGGCGGATGCTGCGCCAGCCGTCGGAGAACATCATCAAGAACCTCGTACCGGCCGAGACCATCCACCGCTATGCCAACGCCCGACCGGTGCCGGACGTGGTCGCCGACATCCGCCGCGAGGGCGACGGTCTCTACATGGTCGGGTTGGATTATCACGTCGGTTTCCTGGTCAACCGAGGTGGCGTGGTCACCTTCTGGCACTCGACCGTGTTCGAGCCCGGCCGGGTGGTCGGTCAGCCGGCCGACGAGTTTAGTCCGTTCACCGAATCACGTTATCGGGTGGTCGGGAAACTGCTCGGCGACGGCATGATGCATAAATGGCTGGAGGACGAGGAATTCGCCGTCACGCACGACTACTTCAAGCGTCGCCGGTCGCGGCCTTGAGGTCGCGGTTCTCGGCCTCCAATTCGGCGATGCGGGCGTGCAGGGAATCCACCAACGGCGCCAGTTGCGCTTCGGAGAAACGCGGCTGGATGTGCTGCGGGCAGTTGACGTCCCAGGCCTCGACGGTGAAGACGATGGCGCGCTCGGGCGCGGCGGGGTAGCCGGGCTCGACCAGGCGGGCCAGCAGCTTGGCGTCGCCTTCCACGACCTCGGCGCGGCCCCAGACCTTGATGCGTCGGCGGTTGGCGTAGTCCATCAGGAAGATGAAGGCCTTCGGGTTGTCGGTCAGGTTGCCGAGGGTGACGTACTGCTTGTTGCCGCCGAAATCGGCGAAGGCCAGGCGGTGCGCGTCCAGCACCTTGAGGAAACCGGCCGGGCCGCCGCGGTGCTGGATGTAGGGCTGGCCCGCGGCGTTCGACGTGGCGAGATAGATCGAGTCGCGCTCGGCCAGAAAACCGGCCAGGTCATCGGTTATGCGGTCCGACCAGTCGCGCTCTTCGACCATCTTGGCGTAGCCGTCGCGCGAGCCGCGCTGCGTTTGAGCGGCCTTAACCGTCGGGGTGAAGGCGATGTCGCTGACGGGATCATGGGTCATGGATCTACTCCTTCCGACGGCCCCGGCCATCACTCCTGCGTTCCGACTTGCACATCCGAACGATAACCCACGGGGCACCGGCAGGCCACCAAAATGGTACTGATCGTTCCTTCTATAAGAGAAATCTAAATAAAAACAGTTATGCATTTATTTCATATGTTTAGATTAAAATACTATTAGATATATGGTATAAATATGACTGATCGGTAATTCACAATTTTACGAGCGCTGCCATGTCTGACACATCCACCCGGGACCGCCTGGTCGATGCCGCCCTGGAGATTTTCTACGCCGAAGGCTTCCATGCCAGCGGCATCGAGCGCGTCGTCGATGCCGCCGGCATATCCCGCACCACACTGTATCGCTATTTCGAATCGAAGGACGACCTGATCCTGGCCGCCCTGGAGGAGCGCGACCGCCGCTTCCGCGAATGGCTATCGAATTACGTGACGCGGGCCAGCGACGAGCCAGCGGAGCGGCTGCGCGCCGTCTTCCGTGCGCTCGAACTCTGGATCATGGGCGAGGCATTCCCCGGCCAGCGCTTCACCGGCTGCATGTTCGTCAACGCCGCGGCCGAGTTCGCCGATCACCAGCACCCGATCCACCAACTGGCGGCGCGGCACAAGATGCGCATCATCGACAGCCTGGAGAAACTGGCCCGCGAGGCCGGCGCGTCAGAACCGCGCCTGCTGGCCAAGCGGTTGGCGCTGCTGAAGGAAGGCGCCATCGTCACGGCGCAGGTCATGGGCACCGCCGAGCCGGCGCGCGACGCCGGCGACATCGCCGACCGCCTGATCGCCGACGCCATCCCGGAGCGCCGGCCCCAGCCCCGCGCTCCGGAAGCGCTGTCGGCGTGACGGCAGCCCTCCGACTGGTTGCCAACCAGCCGCTCGACGTCGGCCCCCTGGGCGAGATGCTGGCCGATGCGGAAGACCTGAAACTGGTCTGGCCGGACGCCATCGTGCCCTTCGATGCCGAGCAATGGCGCACACGTCTGAGCGATCATCCGGAGCATGTGTCGTTCTGGGTCGAGGCCACCGGCGAGCGCGTCGGCCACGTGGCATTGCTAGCGACCGAGGAAATGGGCGTGTGGGCGGCCAGCTACATCTATCTGGCGCCAAGCGTGCGCGGGCGCGGCCTGGCGGCGGACCTGATGACGGCGATCGAAGGCGAAGCCCGAAACCGGGGCGGATCGGCCATGCGGCTCCGCGTCCGCTCCTACAACCCCCGCGCCATCGCCGTCTACACGCGGGCCGGCTATGCGCCGGCCGCGCGCGACGGCACGCTGATCATCATGCGGAAACCCATCGCATCGAACTGAGCCCGAAGCTACAGCGCGTCAGACCCGGTCTCGCCGGTGCGGATGCGCATGGCCTGGCCGACGTCGGTGACGAAAATCTTGCCGTCGCCGATCTTCTCGGTCCGCGCCGCCCCCGCGATGGCCTCCATGACATCCGTCGCACGGTCGTCATCGACCGCCACCTCGATGCGGATCTTGGGCACGAACTCGACCTGGTATTCGGCGCCCCGGTAGATCTCGGTCTGGCCCTTCTGGCGGCCGAACCCCTTGGCTTCTGAAACCGTCATGCCCTCGATGCCGAGTTCGGTCAGCGCCGCCCTGACGGTATCCAGTTTGAACGGCTTGATGATGGCCATGATCATTTTCATCTCATGCACTCCTTCTTTTCAGCCGCCCGCCTACAGGCTATAGCCACGTTCGCCGTGGCCGGTGACGTCGAGGCCCTCGGTGATCTCCTCGTCGGAGGCCCTGAGCCCGACCACCGCCTGGGTGATCTTGACGATGATGATGCTGGCGACCACCGACCATGCCACCGTGGCGATGACGCCGGTCAACTGCACGCCGAACTGGCTGCCCATGGAAACACCATCCGCGAGTCCCATGCCGCCCAGCGCCGTGGCGCCGAAGAAGGCCGCCATCAGCGTGCCCAGGATGCCGCCGACACCGTGTACGGCAAAGACATCCAGCGAGTCGTCGATGCCCAGCCTGCTCTTGACCACGCCAACGGCCCAGAAGCAGACGCCGCCGGCGGCCAGGCCGATGACCAGACCGCCAACTGGGCCGACGAAGCCCGACGCCGGCGTGATGGTGGCTAATCCGGCCACCATGCCGGTGACGATGCCGATGAGCGAGGGCTTGCCGAACTTCACCCACTCGATGGTCATCCAGGTCAGCGAGGCCACGGCGGCCGAGATGTGGGTGACGGTCATGGCCATGCCGGCACTGCCGCCGGCGGCCAAGGCACTGCCGGCGTTGAAGCCGAACCAGCCGACCCACAGCATGGCGGCGCCCATCATGGTCATGCCCGGGTTGTGCGGCGGCTTCAGTTCCATCGGGAAGCCGCGCCGGGTGCCCAGCATCTTGGCGATGACCAGGGCCGACGATCCCGCCGTGGCGTGCACCACCAGGCCGCCGGCGAAATCCATCACGCCCATGTCGGCCAGCCAGCCGCCGCCCCACACCCAGTGGCAGACCGGCGCGTAGACGAAGACCAACCACAGGCCCGAGAACATCAGCACGGCGCCGAAGCGGATGCGCTCCGGATAGGCGCCGACGATCAGCGCCGGGGTAATGATGGCGAACGTCATCTGGAACATGAAGAAGACGCTTTCCGGGATGGTGCCCGACAGCGTGTCCGCGCCAACCCCGAGCAACAGGAATTTTGACAAACCGCCGACCACCGCATTGGCGCCGCCGCCGTCCGAGAACGCCAGGCTGTAGCCCCCCAGCAGCCAGATCACCGAGGCCAGGCAGGCGATGGCGAAACAATGCATCATGACGCTGAGCACGTTCCGCGACTGCACCAAGCCGGCATAGAACAGGGCCAGGCCCGGCAAGGTCATGAACAGCACCAGCGCCGTCGATGTCAGGATCCAGGCCGTGTCGGCGCCGTTCAGTTCATCCGCCGCATGCCCCGTCGCCGGCAGCCATAGCGACGACGCCAGGACGAAGCCGGCGCAAACCATCAATTTCCGCATTGTTGTTCTCCCCTTTGAACCCTGCGCCGCCGGCTCTTTTCTGGTCTTGGCCCGTTTTGGTTCACGGGGGCCGGTTTCGGCGGCCCGATCATAGGAGCAGGCGCCGGCAAGCGCGAATCAGGATTGCCCAGTTATTCGCCGCTCGCGCGAAACCCGCGCCGGCGCTATAGTTCCGGCGATGACCGACACCGCTGCCCCTGCCCTGCAAGACGACCTGGCCGAACGAATTCTGGCCACCCGATTCGCCGATCTCTCGGCGGACGCCGTGCACTGGGCCAAGATCGGCATCCTCGACACCATCGCCGTGACCCTGGCCGGCTCGATCGAACCGGTAACGCGGATCGTCATGGAGAGTGCCGGCATCGATGGCGCAAACGGCCCCTGTCTGCTGCTCGGCGGCGACCGGCGGGCGTCGCTGCTGGACAGCCTGCTGGTCAACGGCACGGCGTCCCACGCCCTTGACTTCGACGACGTCAACCGCTTCATCGGCGGCCATCCGTCGGTGATGACGGCGCCGCCGGCCTGGGCGCTGGCCGAGGCGCGGAGCCTTTCGGGCCAAGCCCTGATCGCCGCCTATGTCACCGGATTCGAGACCGCCTGCCGCATGGGCCGGGCCGTCCACCCGCACCATTATGACAAGGGCTGGCACCCGACGGCGACGGTCGGCATCTTCGGCACCGTCGCGGCGTCGGCCCACGCCATGGGACTGGACGCGGCGCGCACCGCCACGGCCCTCGCCATCGCCGCCTCCCAGGCGTCGGGCCTGAAGGCCAACTTCGGCACCATGACCAAGCCCTTCCACGTCGGCCACACGCTTCGGAACGGCATGCTGGCCACACTGCTGGCCGAAAACGGCCTGAGCGCCGGCGACGATGTGTTCGATCACGCCCAAGGCTACTTCCGCGTCTTCAACGGCGACGGGGCGTTCGACGCCACGCGCGCCCTCGCCGATTGGGGCGCGCCATGGGACGTGGTCGCCACCGGACCGGGCCTGAAGCAGTACCCGTGCTGCGGCAGCACCCACCCGGCCATCGATTGCCTGCTGGAACTCAAGGCCGAGCACGCCCTAACCCCCGACGATGTCACCGACATCCAAGTGCTGACCAATCCGCTCCGCCTGCCGCACACGAACAACCCGGACCCGGCGTCGGGCCTGGAAGGAAAATTCTCGCTGCACTACGTGCTCGCCCGCGCACTGATGGATGGCAGCGTCGGGCTGGAGCACTTCGAGGACGCCGCCGTCGCCGACACGGCGCCGCGCCCCATCATGGCCCGCGTCAGTGCCGGCGCCCACCCGGAGATGGGCCCCACGAGCGACAACCAGTTCGGCGCCGAGGTCACCCTGACGCTGACCGACGGACGCTCGCTTTCATCCCGCATCGACAACCGCGTCTGCCGCGGCCCGGCCGATCCGATGTCGGACGACGAACTGTGGGCCAAGTTCACGGACTGCGTTGGCCGCGTGCTGCCGGCGGAACGCCACCGCCCGCTCATGGACGCGCTGATGGACCTGGAGAACGCGCCGGATATCTCGGCACTGGGCGAACTGCTGACCCCGCCCGTGGGCGCCCGAACGGCGGCCGAATAGTCGATCACGGTGGGGCAAACGGCCGAAATCGGGTAGAATTCACGCGTGGCCCGGCGCACCGATCCATGATCGGCATGCCGCGCGCGGCCGCTGAGAGGAGCATCATCCGTGCTGCGGGGCTCCACCGTTCCGATGTTTCTGTTGCTGGCCGTCGTCGGCTCTGTCGCGAACGCGAATGCCGACAGTCCCGGCGGCGCGGCGACGAATGATGCCGTTTTTTCCCACCCTGACCCACGAGCCGCCTGGAGCCTCGAGGCCGTCAACGCGCCGGCCGCCTGGCGGATCAGCCGGGGGGACCCGAAAGTCGTCATCGCCATCCTCGACAACGGCATCCTGGCGGACCATGAGGACATCGCCGGGAATATCCGTCTCAGCGCCGACTACTACAAGGAAGGCGGCGGCAAGTGCCGGGGCTTCGGCTGCCTGAAGGACGTGTTCCGGAAACGCCGAGAGCACGGCACGCCGGTCGCGGTCGCCGCCGCCGGTATCGCCGACAACGGGGTCGGCACGGCGGGCGTCTGCCCGGCCTGCGGCGTGCTCGATATCCGGGTCGACCTGTTCCGCTTCGATTCCTTCGCCTGGGCGATTCCCTTCGCCATCGAGAACGGCGCCGCCGTGATCAATATGTCCCTGGCGGCGCTGAAGGATCAGGAGAACCATAAGCGTTTCATCGACCCGGGGCGGCGGCTCTACGGTATCAAGCAGTTGTTGAGCCGGCGCGACCGGAGCGACGCCGACCTGAAGGCGCTGGCCGCCAAGACGGACGGCATGGACATGTTCGACTACGCCGAACGGAAGGGCGTGCTGATCGTCGCCGGTGCCGGCAACGTCGGCTTGCCGGCGGAGTTCAGCCCCTTCTGTTTCCGGCCCAGTGTCCTTTGCGTCGGTGGTGTCGACCGACCCGGTGGTCCCGGCAGCGGCATCTACCCCGTGCCCTGGTCGTCCTATGGATGGATGGCCCGGGTTTCGGCGCCGGCGATGGGCGTCTTCGTCGCCACCTCCAAGAAGGGCGGGCGAAGCTACGCATTCTACAACGGCACCAGCTTCGCCGCGCCCATGGTGAGCGGCCTCGCCGGATTGATCCGGTCGGTGGCGCCCCAGTTGACGCCGGCCCAGGTGCGCCGCGTAATCATCGCCAGCGCCCAAGCCCGCCCACCCGCCTATGCCGGCCGGCGCGACGTGGATCACGAGATCGCAGCCTGGCGCCGCGCCTTCTTGCGCGCACTCGGCAAGGACGAAACCAAGTTGCTGGACAATCGCGCCCGGGCGCTGCTGCTGACCCTGATCCCGCCACGGCTCAATGGTGTGTGGATGCAATCCCAGATTCCGCTGCTCGATCCGGCGACGGCGACGTTCGCCGCCTTGGCCAAGGCCGCATCGGCATCAAAGGCGGACGATCTGTGTTCGCGGGCCTCCTACACCCGGTCCCAACTCGCCGCCGCGCGCGGTCAGGACCGGTGTGCCAAGGCCGTGGGGCCGCTGATCGATGCCGAGGCCGCGTTGAAACTGGCCCGGTCGGGCGGCGCCGATCATCTGTTCGCAACCCTGAGCGACACCGACATCAAGGCCGCCCGGGCGCTGAAACCCGACGACCTTGCCCGGCTCGCCGAACTGCTGCGACACAGCGGACAGTACGGTGGCGGCAGTTCCCCCGGTGGTTTCACGCTGGCGCCCGCTAAGGACGAGCCGGCCCGCCTGACGGTGACACGGTCTCGCCCACCGGAAGGCGACTACGCGGAGTGGTTCCACATGGTCCGCCCCGGACGATACGTCCACCACGCCCGCTGGAATGGCGCCGACCACGGCAGCGGCCCGGTGGACTTGCGTTCCAACGGAACCGCGCTGGCCATCCAACGGCTCACGGACGGCGGCCGTCTCTCCTACCGACGCGACGGCGCCGCCGGCAAGGCCGAGGCGGCGGCCTCCTTCTGCTCGGTCACGGAACAGTGCGGTCCGGTCTCTGATGGCCAAGCCGATATCGTCTTCAACGGCGTCGATGGCAAGCCGGAAAAGCGCAAGTTCATGGTCGTCCTTTCCGGCCGCAAGGCGGTGCCCATCAACATCATGAAATCGGGGCAGACCGGGACCGCCGTTGCCCTGCCGGCCGGTCGATACGACGTGGTCATCCCGGGAACGAAGATTCCGGCCCTGCCCTGGCCCGACGGCTCGCAGGAACAACGGCTTCCGTTGACCGTCGCGGCGAGCAAGACCGCGACGGTGCAGGCGGGTGGATACGGCCGCGTCCGCTTCCAGGGGCCGGACCCCGCCCGCTTGGGTGAAAAGGTCTACGCGCATTTCTTTCCCGCCAGGCACGGCGGCGTGCGTGACCGCCGTTTGTCGCTCAGTGACGCGGCCGCGCCAGCGCCCATGCTTGCCGGCCGCTACGATGTGGCCGTCCACGTAGTGCCGCCTTTCATCTACCGCGACGTGGACATCCGACCCGGCGCCACCACGGACCTGGCGCTCCCGGACCTGGGCAATCTGATCATCCATGTCAGCGGGGGCGCCACGGGCAAGCGCCACCACGTCTTCGTCCATGAGGCCGGCAATCGCAAGGACACGATCGCCACGCTCAACTCGGACCAACAGATACTGATGCGAACAGGGCGCTATGTCGCCCGGCTCGGCGGCAGCAAAACCTATCACGAATTCGAGGTCCGGGCGGACGCGGAGACGCGCGTCGAGATCGCGGTCGGCAACTAATTCAGCGGCTCCACAGCAAACACGGCGCCGATTTCGTACACGCCCTCGCCCGTCCGGCGCCTTGATCGAACCCCGCGGAATGGCTAAGTGATGGCCTGCGAGGGTGGACTGCACGGACAACGGGGTCTTTCATGACTGATCAAGCCGATATCATCTACACTCAGGTGGACGAGGCGCCGGAACTGGCGAGCGGATCGTTCCTGCCCATCATCGAGGTCTTTGCGAACGCCGCCGGCATCTCGGTCGGCACCAAGGACATCTCCCTCGCCGGCCGCATCCTGGCCGGGCTCTCGGACTGGCTGCCGGTCGACCAGAAGGCGCCCGACGATCTGGCGGAACTGGGCGAACTGGTGAAGACGCCGGGCGCCAATGTCATCAAGCTGCCCAACATTTCGGCCTCGGTGCCGCAGCTGAAGGCCGCCATCAAGGAATTGCAGGGCAAGGGCTTCCAGGTGCCGGACTATCCGGATGATCCCTCGAACGACGAGGAGAGCCGCGTCCGCGAGGCCTACGACCGCATCAAGGGCAGCGCCGTCAACCCGGTGCTGCGCGAAGGCAACTCCGACCGCCGCGCGCCCAAGGCGGTCAAGGAATACGCCCGCAAGAATCCGCATTCCATGGGCGCCTGGGCGTCCTCGTCGAAGACCCACGTGGCCTACATGACGGCCGGCGATTTCTTTTCCAACGAGGCGTCCGTGACCATCACCGCCGGCCAGGCCGGCGACGCGCGTATAGAGTTCATCGCCGACGACGGCGCCACGACGGCGTTGAAGGATGGCATTGCGCTGGGCGACGGCGACGTGGTCGACGCCACGTTTATGTCCGTCGCCGCGCTCAAATCGTTCCTCGCCGAGCAGATCGCCGAGACCAAGGACCAGGGCATCCTGTTCTCGCTGCACCTGAAGGCGACCATGATGAAGGTGTCGGACCCGGTGATCTTCGGAGCCGCCGTCGCGGTGTTCTTCGCCGATGTGTTCGAGAAGCACGCGGACGCGTTCGCCGACCTCGGCGTCGATGCAAACAACGGCTTCGGCGACGCCGTGGCCAAGATCGCATCGCTGCCGGACGACCAGCGGGCCGCCATCGAGGCCGATATCGAGGCCTGCCTGGCTGCGCGGCCAGCCCTCTACATGGTCAATTCGGACAAGGGCATCAGCAATTTGCACGTACCCAGTGACGTCATCGTCGACGCCTCCATGCCGGCACTGATCCGGGCCGGCGGCAAGGGCTGGGGCCCGGATGGCCAGGAGCACGACACCAAGTGCGTCATCCCCGACCACAGCTACGCGCCGGTCTACGAAGAGACCATCGAGTTCTGCAAGCAGCATGGCGCCTTCGACCCGACGACCATGGGCACCGTCCCCAACGTCGGCCTGATGGCCCAGAAGGCCGAGGAATACGGCTCCCACCCGCAGACCTTCACCGCATCGGCGGCGGGCCACATCCGCGTCGTCGCGGCCAACGGGGATGTGCTGCACGACCACGCGGTCGCGGCCGGCGATATCTGGCGCATGTGCATGACCCGGGACGCGCCGGTGCGCGACTGGGTGAAGCTCGCCGTCACCCGGGCCCGCCTCTCGGGCACGCCGGCCATCTTCTGGCTCGATGAAGCGCGGCCGCACGACGCCGAACTGCTGAAGAAGGTGAACGCCTACCTGCCGGACCACGATACGGCCGGGCTCGACATCAGCATCATGGCGCCCCGCGACGCCACCCGGAAATCACTGGAGCGCATGAAGCGGGGCGAGGACACCATCTCGGTCACCGGCAATGTGCTGCGCGACTACTTGACCGATCTGTTCCCGATCCTGGAGGTCGGCACCAGCGCCAAGATGCTGTCCATCGTGCCACTGATGAACGGCGGCGGCCTGTTCGAGACCGGCGCCGGCGGCTCGGCGCCGAAACACGTGCAGCAGTTCCAGGCGGAATCCCACCTGCGCTGGGATTCGCTGGGCGAGTTCTGCGCCCTGGCGGCCTCGCTGGAACACCTGAGCCAGGTCACCGGCAACGCCAAGGCGGCGGTGCTGGCCAAGGCGCTGGACGCGGCGACAGAGCAGCTGCTGATCGACAACAAGTCGCCAAGCCGCAAGGTCGGCGAACTGGACAATCGCGGCAGCCATTACTATCTCGCGCTCTATTGGGCCGACAGCCTGGCGGCGCAAACAGACGATGCGGACCTGCAAGCCCGCTTCCAGCCGATCGCCGAACAGCTTCGCGCCGGCGAGGAAACAATCCTGGCCGAGATCGACGCCACCCAGGGCGCGCCCGCGAACATCGGCGGCTACTACCGGCCGGACGCGGAGAAACGCGCCAAGGCCATGCGGCCGAGTGCCACGCTGAACGGTATCTTTATTCAGTAGATCCGAGCGTCCCCGGGCGGCCGCCGATGCGCGAGATATCGCGTACCAGGAACACGCGTTCACCTTGCGCCTTGCCGACGATCAGGCGAAGCGTCACGTCGGTCTTGAGAAACACCCCGGCCTCCAGGTCGAGCAGCCCGTAGCCGCGGGCGTCGACCCGGTGGCCGCTGGTCGTCCGGGCCTCGCCGGCGTCGATGACCAGCACCCGGCGGTCGCCCAGCTTCGCCACGCCGGCGACGACGCCTTCCACCGTTACCGGGATATCCGTGCTGCCGCGGAACAACAGGCCCAGATTACGCTTCATCAGGGTCACCGCGTCGCCCCGCGCGACCGCGCCGATGGGCAAGCCCATGACGATGCCGGTCATGGGCTCGACCGCGCGGACGACGGCGCGGCGGGCCTGGCGTTCGTCGGTCTCGATGCGACCGGCGGCGGCGTCGCCAGGGCCGGCGCGACCAGATCGCGGGCGGTAGGCGACGACGCGGTTTTTTCGCATCAGACCTTGGCCCACATCCTCGACGTAGTGGCGTTCCAGTTCGCTCTTCAGGGCCGCGAAGGCGAGATCGGTCTCGCCGAAACGGCCGTCGGCGGTGACGGCGGCGCGCATCCGGCCCTTGTCCCGGTAGCTGCTGTCGCTGCCGTCGACGACCAGCCGCGTCGCCGTCCGCTGCAGGGTCAGGGCGACGCCGCCCTTGATGGCGACGGCGGCAATGTCGCCCTTGGCCTCCAGGGTCAACTCCGGCCCCTCCGCCTCGCCCGGCGCCAGGCGCCACGTGACGCGGCGCAGGTAGGGCTGTTTGGCGAAGGGCCGATATTCCAGGTCGGCGCTGAGCGGCGGCTCCAGCGGCAGCACGTCCTCGGGATAGCCCTCGGGCAAAGGCGCTTCGGCCTGCGCCTGCGTCGCGGCCGGCGCTTCGGCCTCGGTCTTCGTGTCGAAACCGAATCTGGCAAGGCTGAAGCCGAGGCCCAGTTCACCGAAGCCCAAGCCGCAGGCGGCGAGCGGCAGGATCAGCAGCGGCGCCAGGCGCTTCATGGGCGCTCGGGCCGGTGATCGGGCCGGTGATCGGGGCTTGGCCCCTCGTCATCATCAGGCGGAATCAGCGCCGCCGGCGGGTCGTGTTCGGGATCGGGCGCCGGGCCAAATCCGACTGGCAGGTCCGGCACCCAGGCCTCGGCCCGCCAGGGCAGGTTGGCGCCGGGGTCGCGGAAACGGTTGAAGAAGCCGCGAATACCGCGCCAGATCTTCGGCAGCAGCCAGGCCACGAACAGCGCGAAGACGGCAAACGAGGCCAGGAAGATGACCGGCTGGAACACCGCCAGCAACAGACCGGCCACCACCATCACGTCCTCAGTGAACGAAACGATGATGTTGGACATGGGCTCGGGCGAGGTGTTGACGATGACCCGGCCGCCGGCCTTGGTGGCATGGCTGGAGAACGCCACGGCACCGCCGGCGATCAGCGCCAAAATGATCAGAAGTTCATCATTCATGTCGAGACCGAGGTCACTGACCGCCCCCGCCCCCAGGAGCGAGCCCGCGGGCACCCGAATGAAGGTGTGCAGGAAATCCGAAATGGTATCGACGCCGGGCAGCTTGTCGGCGAAGAACTCGATGAAATAGAGCACGCCGGCGACGAACAGCACGCCGGGGTTCGACAGCACCTCCAACGAACTCGGCAGGTCGATGACGCCGAACAGGTCGAGCCCACCCAGTACCAGCACCGTGGCATAGAGGCTGATCCCGCTGGCCCAGGCGGCGCCGAGGCCGAGGGCGAGGGTGCTCAGAGGGTCCATAAGGGAGAGATATCCCGAATCGCTTGCATGGCAACAGTCTAGCCCGTTTCGGGCCTCGGATCACGGGGAAGCCGTTACAAGCTTGCACGGTCGGCGTAGGGTCAGGCCATGAAAACGACCCTGCTCGCCCTTGTCGTCGCGGTTCTGCCGCTGGCCGCTCTGGCCGAAGACCCGGCAATGTTGGCGGCCGAACGCCAGGCCATCGCGGCGGTCCTCGACGGCTCGCTTTCGGCCGACGGCCCGCCGCCCCGGCTGCGTGAACGCCTCGCCGCCAACGAGCGCACCCTGACCCTGACGGTCAAGCGGGATCACGACTTGCGGACCGAAATGGCCGGCCGAAAGGTGAAGATGGACGCCTTGACGAAGTTCTTGGCCGAGAATCCGGGCGCCATGCGCGCCCCCCGGGACCAGGTGCAGCTGATGCGGCTCAGCCATCAGAACGAACTGACGCAAAACGTCCTCAACGCCCTGGCGCCAACCCGGAAACGGCTGACCGGCGACGTGGCGCGGGACCGCGCGCTACTGCTATCGGCCGAGAGCGGACGACCGGCGCTGGAAAAGCGGCTGCTGGAACTGGCGGCACCCTAGGCCGGGGCCAGCAGTTCGGGCCGCGCCTGCAGCGTGTCCATCGCCGACGTCACCACGTCCGGCGACACGTCTTGGCCGACCAGCGACGCGCAGAGGTTGACCGCTCCCGCCGGCGCCTGAAGTTCCGCCCGTAGCGCTTCCAGCGCCTGCCCGCTTCCGGCCGCCAGGTCGGCGACCACCGGCGGGCTGGCCATGGCGACGGCGTCGGTCAGCGGCAGGCCCACCATGTTGTGCATGGCCGTCAGGAACTTGGTGCCGACGATCTGCGGCGGCACGCCGCGGTCGACCCGGCGCATGATCCGCAACGCCGCGTGGCTATAGAAATCCAGCATATCGTTGCCGGGCGCGAAGGCGCAGACGGCGTTGTGCACGTTGCGCCGAACGCGCCAGCTTCCCTTGGCGTCCGCCTCGACCCAGCGTTCGCGGCCGAAGGCGTAACCGTCGGCGAGGTCGATGGTCATGGCCGCCGGTTCGAACACCAGCACGTCGGCATCCAGCCAGATCACCGCCTCGGCGCCCTCCGCCAGCATTTCCTTGGCCAGCATCAGGCGGCCGAGGTCCGTTGCGATCTGCGGATAGGGCCCACACTTGTTGCGGTACCAATCAGGCAAACGGCGGAAAATCTCGTCACCGTAGAAACGGTAGTCATGACCGGCCGCATCGGCCCAGTCGCGCACGCTGGCGATGCAGCGCTCGAGCCACGGCGCGACATCATATTCGCGGTAGGATTGGTAGACGATCCAGGTCATGCGCCCAGCATAGCGCAAACGAAGGCCCCGGCATCGCCCGCGATGCCGGGGCCCTCTATCGCTTCTCCCCCTTGGAGCGGGGTCGGCGCTAGGTGTCTACCTAGGCGCCCATTCTCTTGACGGCTTCCTCGGTCGACCACAACGCGTTGGCGATGTAGCGGAAATTGATGAGGGCGGCGAGATAGCCGTCGCCTTCCGGAAGCCTGGCCGCCGCCGTGGCGTCCTTGACCACCGCGACCTCGAAGCCCTGCTCCAGCAATTCACGCAGGTGCGCCTCGACGCAGAGGTTGGCCGACATGCCGGCGAGGATGATCTGGTCGATGTGGTTCTTGCGCAATTGCAGGACCAGGTCGTTGGCCTCGGGCCCGTAGACCTTGTGCGGCGAGGTGATGATGGTCTTGCCGTCGTGGATGTAGTCCTTGAATTCGGGCATGAAGTCGGCGCCCGAATTATCGAAGCCCTTCATGTCATAGGCGGTCTTGCGGTTGAACATGCCGATCTTGTGCATCAGCTTTTCCAAGGCACCTTCGAACTTCCATCCCTTGTCGGTCGGATAGTAGTAGTGCGGCGAGATGGCGACGGTCATGCCGGTTTTCTTGGCGGCAGCAAACAGGCGGCCCAGGTTGGCGACCGTGTTGTTCTCCTCAACGCTTTTGCCGACGACGCCCCAGGTGACGCCCTTGGGGCTGAGGAAATCGATCTGCGGATCGGTGATCACCAGCGCCGTGCGCTTCAGATCGAGCTTCATGTCGGACGGCGGCAGTGCCGGCTTGGCCGGTGGGTCGTATATGCCGGCTTCGGCCGTGCCAGGCGTGGCCGCAACGGCGACGGCAGCCGCCGAAGCGGCGGTGGCGACGGCGCCAGTCTTCAGGAAATCGCGGCGGCCGAGCGCCTGTCCGTGCTCGTCGTCATGATCATGATCGTGTTGGTCACACATTGGTTGGTTCCCCTTAATATTTCCTGTGAAGCCGCGCGGCGCGCGAAGTGCTCGGCGTCGCAATTGTTCAGCCCAGAAGTGATGCCAGTGGCCAGGCGCGAAGGGGTCGCAATGATGTGCTTTATCGTCCAAAATTTGGTGCTTCCACGTCTAATTTTTTGTGCGCTTTCATCCAAAATTCAGTGCGGTTTCGTCCAACCATGGTATGGTGCCGACCATGATGCTGCTCGACCAACTGCTGGACCGCTTGGATGTGGGGGTTTCCGCCTTCCACGTCTGCGACGTGCGCCAGGACGCCAGCCTCGTGCTCGAGGAACATAAGGCGACGGCCATTCACTACGTTCTCGAAGGCGCCGGCGTGGCGCGGACAATGACCGGCGAAGAGATCGAACTGGCGCCGCATACGGTGGTCGTGGCACCGCCGGGAAGTTGCCTGTTGGTGTCAGCCGGCGAAAGCCGTTCGTTCAATCTGGTGGAGCCGCAATGCAAGCCACTGCCCGGTGGCTGGCAATGGGCGACGGTCGGCGACGGCGCGCCAGGGGTTGTCATGGCCTGTGGCGCCGTCAAGGTGATGCACCAGGAGACCACCGGGTTGTTCGATTATCTCGGCAAACCGCTGGTCGAGAACGTCGACGACGACCCGAGCTTCCAGATTCCGTTCTACGGCCTGTTGGACGAACTGGCGGACGTCAAGCCGGGCGCCAAATCGCTGGCCGAACTGCTGATGAAGCAGTGCTTGATCGCCTTGTTACGCCGCCATTGCGAGAGCGGCGAATGCCGCGTGCCGTGGCTGACGGCACTCGACCATCCGCGCCTCGGGCGCGCCATCGGGGCCATGGTCGAGGAACCGGGCGCGCCCCACACGGTGGAATCACTGGCCGATACCGCCGGCATGAGCCGCGCGTCCTTCGCCGACCATTTCCGCGAAGCCTTCGCGCGCACGCCGATGGATTTCCTCAAGGAAATCCGGCTCAGGCGCGCGGCGCGCATGCTGGCGACGGGCGATCTGCCCATCAAGACCGTGGCGGCGCGCATCGGCTTTCAGAGCCGCAGCCACTTCTCGAGGGAGTTCAAGGCGTTCACCGGCATCGATCCAGCCGGCTATCGCAACGGAATGGCGGATACGTCCGAACCAGCCGAATACCAGGCGGACGCCTGAGACGAAGCGGCTGCGCCCAGTCAGTCTTCAGCGTCGGCGCCGTCGCCGCGTCTGACCTCACCATCAATGTCGATGGCCTCCGCGAACAGGCCATGCACCGGCGAATGGGCGCACAGTTCGCGGATCGTCTCCATGTCCTCGTCGCTGACATCGCCGGTGACCCGGACGTCATAGCGCACGGTGCCGAGACAGGCCTTCTGGTCGTCGAGACCCTTGAGCTGGAACAGCACCCGCGGATCGATCTCGGAAGACACCCGGATTTCCAGGCCCTCGGTGTCGATTCCAAGGCGCGCGGCATTGAAGGTCACCGAATTGACCAGGCAGGCGGCCATCGCCGCGAGCGCCGTCTCGACCGGCTCCATGCGGTCCGTTGGGCCTTCGACACCGGTCATCTCCTCGACCTCGCGCCAGGCCCCAAAGGGGAAGGTGTAGTGGCGGGTCGGCCGGTTGACGTTGGTCTCGTCAATGCCGTAAGGCCCGACATGGACGGTGCTGCGCCCGGCTTGGCCTTCGTAAATGGCGTTGGCTTCCAATCGCAGCTTGCCCTTGTCTGGGTTCTCGTCGAGGAACTTCCGGAATTCCTCCAGCTTCTCGATATCGACTTTCTGGCGAGTCGTCATGATTTGCCTCGCAAGTCCCCGTGGGTCTCGGCATCCGCCTGTCGCGCGCATTATCCGTGCCCATCGACCGTGCCGTCAACACGGGGCCCTGTCACGTCTTCGTGTCAGCCCGTTCTCCCCCGGAATTTGGCTCACTGGTCGCGCCGGCCGAGTGTGTCGCCTGCGACAGCAATCATTTAATCGACGGTGGCGCCGTTCTCGGTCAGGGCGGGGCCGGCGTCGGCATCAAGAATGCAGCCGGTGAAGGTGGCGTCCTTGACGTTGGCGCCCGCGAAATCGGTACCGGTCAGGTCGGCGCCGATGAACGCCGCGCCTTCCATGTTCGCATTCGTCAAATCGACGTCGTTCAGCCGCGTCGCCCACCGACGGCCGGTGTCTTCGCCCTGGTCGTCGAAAACGGTGACGGGACGGAAGCGCGCGCCCTTGAGGCTGGCACCGGTGAGGTTGCAGCCGGTCAAGTTGGCGGCATCGAAATCGGCGCCGTCCAGCGTCGCGTCGCCAAACCGCGACTGCTCAAAATGGGTGAACAGGCACAGCGCGTCCGAGAGGTCGGCCCCGGTCAGGGTGCACCGGGCCAGGTTCATGCCGCTCAGGTTGACGCCGGCGAGGCGGGCCTCGGACATGTCGCCGTCGGAAAGGTCGGCCGGCGTGCCGCGCTCGCCGTTGGTGCGGATCCAGAGGTGATGACCAAGAATCGCCGAGCGGGCGTGATCGGACAGCCCTTGCAGGGATTCCGGAACGCGCGCACCCTCAAGGCTGGCATGGTTCAGGTTCGTGGCATTGATGCAGGCCCCGCGCATGTTGGCGCCGTCGAGCATGCAATCGCTGAGGTCCGTTTCGTTCAGGTTCGCCTCGGAAAGGTCGGCGCTCTTCAAATTGGCACCGGACAACTTGGCCCGGGTCAGATCGGCCTTGGCCAGATTGGCGCCCTCCAGATTGGCGGCGATCATTTCCGCGGCCGTGAGATCGGCGCTCACCAGTTTGGAATCTACGAGGTTCGTGGTGGCGATGGTGCCCTGGACTTCCCTGGAGCGTTCCTTCTCTTCGTCGGAAAGGTCGACGCCGCGGACCTTGTCGACGAAGCCGGCGACCTGGCCGAGACGGAAATCGCCGCCAATGATGGAGGCATGCTCGAAGTTGGCGCGGACGAACACCGCGCCGCGCAGGTCGGCGCCGTCCAGTTTTGCGCGGGTCAGATCGGCATCGGTCAGGTCACAGCCGTAAAGATCGGCGTCGCTGAGATCGGTTCCGCGAAAGGTACACCCGATCAGCCGACAGCCGGTCAGAATGATGCCCTTGAGCGGCAGCCTGTCGAACTTGAAACCCGAAAGGTCCTTCAGGCGCAGGTCGGCGCGCACACCACCGGCCCGGCCACGGGCGTATTCGCTGTGCTTCTTGAGGGCCCGGCGCAGGTCGTCAACGTCCACGCGTCAATTTCCCCCTTGTCCTCTTAGTTGCCCCGTAGCGTCCCCTTGGGCGCGCAGCCTCAGCCGCCCCCGCCCTTGGCCTGAATTTTCGCCCATTGGTCGCGCAGGCCGAGAGTGCGGTTGAAGACGGGGGCGTCCGCGGTCGAAGCGGCGTCGGGGCAGAAATAGCCCAAGCGTTCGAACTGCACGGTCTCGCCGGCAGATGCGGTGGCCAACGCCGGTTCCAGCTTGCAGCCGCTCAATATCTCCAGCGACTCCGGATTGATATCGTCGAGGAAGTCGCCGTCGGCACCCGGGTCCGGACGGCCGAACAGGTGGTCGTAGAGCCGGACTTCCGCTTCCACCCCATGCGCGGCCGAAACCCAGTGCATCGTCGCCTTCACCTTGCGGCCGTCGGGGGCGCTGCCGCCACGCGTTTCGGGATCGTAGGTACAGTGCAATTCAACGATCTCGCCGGCATCGTCCTTGATGACATCCGTGCAGGTGACGAAATAGGCGTAGCGCAGCCGGACCTCGCGGCCGGGCGCCAGGCGGTAGAACTTCTTCGGCGGGTCTTCCATGAAATCGTCGCGCTCGATCCACAATTCGCGCGAGAACGGCACGGTGCGCTTGCCGGCACCCTCGTCCTCCGGATTGTTGATGGCGTCCAGGTCATCCACCTGGTCCTCGGGATAGTTGGTGATGACCACCTTCAACGGCTTCAGCACGGCCATGCGGCGCAGCGCCGATTTGTTCAGGTGGTCACGTACGCAGTGTTCCAGATAGGCCATCTCGACCACCGCGTCGCCGATCTTGGTGATGCCCAGGCGGCCGACGAAATCGCGGATGGCCTCGGGTGGGAAACCGCGCCGGCGCAGGCCCGACAGCGTCGGCAGGCGGGGATCGTCCCAGCCGGCCACGTGGCCAGCTTCGACCAGTTGCGTCAGCCGCCGCTTGGAGAGCACCGTGTGGGTCAGGTTGAGGCGCGAAAACTCGTACTGGCGCGGTCGGGACGGCACTGGCAGGTGTTCGACCAGCCAATCGTAGAGTGGTCTGTGATCCTCGAACTCCAGTGTACACAGCGAATGCGTCACGCCCTCGATGGCGTCCGACTGGCCGTGCGCGAAGTCATACATGGGATAGATGCACCAGGCGTCGCCGGTGCGGGGATGGGCCTCGTGCAGGATGCGGTAGAGCACCGGGTCACGCATGTTGATGTTGCCGGACGTCATGTCGATGCGCGCGCGCAGGCAGCGCACGCCGTCCTCGAACTCGCCGGCGCGCATGCGGCGGAAAAGATCCAGGCTCTCCGCCGCCGGGCGGTCCCGGTGCGGGCTCTCGCGCCCGGGCTCGGTCAGCGTGCCGCGATACGCGCGTATCTCGTCGGCGCTCAGGTCATCCACGTAGGCATGGCCGTTCTCAATAAGGTGTTCGGCCCAGGCGTAGAGCTGGTCGAAGTAGTCGGCGGCGTGGGCCAAGTGGTCGCCCCAGTCGAAGCCGAGCCAGCGCACATCGGCCTGGATGGCGTCGATGTATTCCTGTTCCTCGCGCGTCGGATTGGTGTCGTCGAAGCGCAGCGTGCAATGGCCGCCGAACTCCGCCGCCACGCCGAAGTTGAGACAGATCGACTTGGCGTGGCCGATGTGCAGATAGCCGTTGGGCTCGGGCGGGAAGCGGGTCACCACTTCGGTCACGCGGCCGGCCGCCATATCGTCGCGGATGACGTCGCGGATGAAGTCGCTGGCGGCGGCGGCGTCAGCTTCAGGGGGATCGGGTTCATTCATGGCGGCATATTTAACACGTCAGCCCGGCGAGGAAAGGCTTACGAGAGTTCAACCGGCCGCACCCCGGCGGCCTCGACGACGGCGGCGGTCGCGTGGTAGTCCAACGGTCCTCATATCGGCATGGGCGACCGGGGAGACCGGGACGACCAAGCCGCCAGCCCAAACCCGCCCGCCGCCGACCACCGGAGTTGACCGATGCTGCCTTCCAAGGACGTTACCCTGTTGCATTTCGCCCACGCCGCCTACCGGTTTGACCTGCTGTACCCCAACCGAAAGCACGGTGCCCAGTTCTTCCAAACTCCCGACCGCGACAGCATGCGCGAACGCATCGGCGACGGCCACGTGTTCGTCGGTTCGGGTTTCTGGAAAAACGACCTGCTGGCCGATGCCGCAAACCTGAAATTCATCCAGGTCTGCGCGGCGGGCTACAACAACTTCGATCTGGAAGCGCTGGAAAAACGCGGTGTCATCCTGTGCAATGGCACCGGCGTCAACATGAACGCGGTCAGCGAGCACGCCATGGGCCTGCTGCTGGCGCTGACGCGTCACATCCACCTGGGCCGCGACCGCCAGCGCCTGCACGACTGGCGGCCGATGATTGCCGATTTCAACACGCGGGAAGAAGAACTGCCGGAGAAGATCATGCTGATCTACGGCATGGGGACCATCGGCGGACGCCTGGCCCGTCTGGCCAAGGCCTTCGGCATGCGCGTTATCGGCATGCGCCGCGACACTTCTGCCGATCCCGGGGCATGCGACGAATTGCGCCATCCCAAGGACTTCCACGCCGCGCTTTCGGAATCGGACGTGGTGGTGCTGACCTGCCCCCTGACCGACGAGACGGCGAACCTGATGGACGCTAGCGCCTTCCAGGCCATGCAATCCTCGGCCTACTTCATCAACGTCGCCCGCGGCGGCTGCCATGACGAGGCCGCGCTAATAGAAGCCGTGAAGGCCGGTCAGATTGCCGGTGCCGGCATCGACGTGACGGTGGAGGAACCGCTCGACGCGGCGTCGCCGCTCTGGGATTTCGATAACGTGGTCATCACGCCGCATTCCGCCGGCGAGACCCGGCGTTACGAGGAGAACGTGCTCGACGTCCTGGTCGAGAACCTGGACCGGCTGTGGTCCGGCGACACGGACCTGAAGAACCGGATCGTCTGACGCGCTTCAGCCGTCGATGCTGAGGGCCAGGATGCGGCTCAGGTGGCTCATGGGCAGGCCAGTTTCGGCCCGCCAGTCGTTAAACGCCGCCTGCACGGCGGCCATGTCGCGCTTGGACGACGGCGCCTTGGTGGCCACGCCGGCGTCGATCAGGGCCACCGCCACGTCCTTCGAGACGACGAAGGCATCCTTGCCCATGAAACGCAGGAAGATCTGGCCGGTATTGCCGCCGAGCCGGCTGCCGCGTTTCTTCAGCACCTCCAGCAGTCCGACGTAGTCGTCATCCGGCCAATCGGCGAAGAACCTGGCGGCGCTCCCGTGCTCCGTGGCCAGATCGCTCAGGAACACCGCGTTGGCCATCGTCGCCGTGATCTTTTGGCCGTTGCGGACGATGCGGGTATCGCCCAGCAGACGTTCCACGTCATCCGGTGAATAAAGTGCGACGCGGCCAGGTTGGAAGCCGTCGAAGGCCTCTTCGAAGCGCGGCCACTTCTTTTCGATAACCGACCAGGCGAAACCGGCGGAGAAGACACGCTTGGCCAACGCGGCGAGCCAGCGGTCGTCTGGGATGGCGGCCAGCGCCTTCGGCGACTTGACCTCAGGCAGATCGGTCATCAGTTGAGCGTCGCCACCGTGGCGCCCGGCGGCGCGGGCGCGGATTTCGGCGAAGGTCTTCATGGCGGAAGTCCTCTAGGCGAATGCGTCGGCGATAGCCGCCTGCAGCTGGGCACGAACCCGATCGTCGATGGCCGTTGCGTGGTCCACGTTGGGCTTGGCCGGCCAGGCCGGGTCGTCGAAGGTGACGTCGGCAAACGTCTTGGCCTCCGGGTAGCGCGGCAACACGTGGAAATGCACCTCCGGGTCGTTCATCATGAACATCAGGAAGTTGATCTTTTGGTGGTCGAACAGGTGGCCAAGGGCATCCTCGATGCACCGGGCGACCTTCGGCAGATCCTCCGCCGCGTCGGACGCAAGGTCGCCGAAGCTCCGGGCCGTGCCCTTGTTGATCAGCATCAGCGCCCCCAGCGTCGCCTGCTCGGGCCTGAGCGTGACTGCCCAGTGCTCGCTCTCGTAGACACAGGTCGCCGGATAGCCGAACTTCTCAAGCGTCGCGTTCATTCCCCTCTCCTCACGTCTGCGCCCCGCCGTTGACCTGCAGCAACTGCCCGGTGGTGAAGGCGCCGCCGTCGGAAACCAGCCAGCCCACCGTGGCGGCGATCTCGGACGGATCGCCCATGCGGTTCATGGGCACGCGCTTCTTGGTGTCCTCCAGGTGCTCCAGTTCCTCGGGCGACGCGGACTCGGGCTGAATGGGACCGGAGGAGATGATGTTGACGGTGATGCCGTTGGGCGCGAATTCCTTGGCCAACGCCTTGGTCAGCCCCCACGAGCCGTGCTTGGAAACGGAAACGTGGGCCCGGCCGCTGTAGCCATGGATGGCGTTCATGCCGGCGAAGTTGACAATGCGGCCCCAGCCGCGTTCGACCATGCCCGGCAGGCACGCCTTGGCCAGCCAAATGGCGCCGTTGAGATTGACGTCGATGACACGCTGCCAGTCGTCGTCGTCGCATTCCAGGAACTTGTCGATCGGGCGCAGCGCCGCGTTGTTGACCAGCACGTCGACGCCGCCGAAGCGCTCGATGGCCTCGGCGACCATCCGGCGCGCGTCGGCCTTGTCGCCCACGTCGGCCATGATGACAGAACTCTCGACCCCAGCCGCCGCGACCTCGGCCGCCACCGCATTGCACGCTCCTTGGTCGCTGGAGCCGTTGATCACCACGTTGAACCCGTCCGCCGCCAGCCTGAGCGCCGTCGCCTTGCCGATATTGCGCCCCGACCCCGTAATCAGCGCCGTGCGCCGTGCGTCCGCCATGATGATCCTCCCCATATGGTGTCGTTGGTTGCGCGAGCCTAGGGCAGTCGTCAGGCGTCGTGCAAGATCGGGTTCGATCGCCACCCGACGGATTGAGCGCCGGCCGGTGGCGCTACGCGCTATCATCTGATATCTCCCCATCGTCCCGATCGGGCGTGGAGAACGGTAGATCATGCGCGTCAGCTCAGCTCCCAGTCCGTCGAACGTCTCCGGATGGTTCGATGTCCTGTCGCCCAGCGAGGAGGCGAGCCCGCTCCATGGTGACCAGCATGCGGACGTGGTCGTCATCGGCGGTGGATTCAGCGGACTGGCGGCGGCGCGGCGACTGGCGGAGCACCAGCCGGACTCGCGGATTATCCTTCTGGAGGCGCAGCGCATCGGCATGGGTGCGTCGGGCCAAAATGCAGGGTTCATCCTCGACATCCCACAATTCTTGGGCGGCAACGACGAGAGCGACGACGCGGCCTATGCCAAGGAGCGCGCCTTCAACCTGACCGCCATCGATCACCTGCGAACGCTCGTCCGGTCTCACGGCATCGACTGCGGCTGGCGCGAACAGGGGAAGTTCAACGCCGCCGCCGAGGACGCGAATGCCCGCGGCCTGGAACCCTTCCGCGCCCGCCTGGAACGGATGGGCATTCCTCACGAGTGGCATGATGGCCCGGCGCTGGAACGGCGTCTCGGCACGCCGTTCTACCGGGCCGCGGTCGAGACCAAGGAATGCGTCCTGATCCAGCCAGCGGCCCTGGCGCGTGGGCTGGCACGAACACTGCCGGCGAATACCGTCAGCGTCCATGAAAACTCCCCGGTCAAGAGCATCGACTATGGCGCCAGGATTCGCATTGCCTGCGCGCAAGGAACTGTCACCGCCGACAACCTGTTTCTCGCCACCAACGCATTCACCAAGGGGTTTGGTTTCCTGAAGTCACGCATCATGCCGTTCTTCCTGACCGGCAGCTTGACCCGCCCACTCGGCGACGCAGAGTACGTGGCCCTAGGCAATGTCGAGGACTGGGGGATCATCTCCGCGCACCCCATGGGCGCCACCGTCCGGTTGACGCACGATCGCCGCATCCTGGTGCGGAACACTGCCGAGTTTCGTTCCAACCCCGTGCAGGTACCTGGCGAACTCCGGCGATACCGGGCCATCCACGACGAGGCGCTCCGGCGGCGCTTTCCCATGCTGCCGGACCTGGAATTCGAACACACCTGGGGCGGCTTCATGTGCATGACCCAGAACAAGACGACGATGTTCGGCCAGCTGGCCGACAACATACATGCATCGATCGCCGACAATGCCAGCGGCATCACACGCGGCACAACCTACGGAAGACTCCTCGCCGACCGGTTTGTCGGCGCCACCTCCGACGAGCTGTCAACCGCCGAGGCGATGTCCAAGCCGAGTTGGATTCCGCCGCGGCCGTTCTTGGACATTGGCATCCATATGACCGTTGCGAAGATGCGGCGGAGTTTAGGCCAGGATCTCTAGTTACTCGTTGCGCAAGAACGGCATCGGCCGCCGCGCCAGTGCGCGCCATGTGGCGACCAGGCCGAGGGCAAGGGTCGAGACTAGGGCGAGCATGACGGTCAGGACCGCCTCCTCGGGCACGAACTGCCAGTCGCTGCGCATCAGAAAGCGCACGACGGCCCAGGCGGTAAGCGTGCCGACTGCCGTCGCAACGACGCCAGTGAGCAGTCCGATGAGGCCGTATTCGGCCAGGAACACGGCCATGGTGCGGCGACGGCTGGCGCCCAGCACCTTGAAAATGACGGCGTCGGCGATGCGCCGGCGATGACCCGCGGCGATGGCGCCGGCGAGCACGATCAGGCCCGAAACGATGGTCAGCAACGAGGTGCCGCGGACCGCCCATTCGACGCCGGCGAGGATGCGGGCCGCTGCTTCCAGGGCCTCGCGGACGCGGATGGCGCTGACGTTCTGGAACCTGTCGGTGGCGGCGCGCTCCACCGCGTCCTCGATAGTGCGCGGTGCTTCAATGGCGGCGATGTGGGAATGGGGCGCACCTTCCAGCGTTCCCGGCGCGAAAATGATGGCGAAGTCGAAACGCAGGCTGCGCCAGTCGATCTCGCGCAGACTCTTCACCGTCGCCTGGATGTCGCGGCCCAGCACGTTGAGGGTCAGGGTGTCGCCGAGCGTCATGCCGAAGCCGCGGGCCAGGCCGGCGTCGAGGGAGATGATCGGCGGGCCGGCATAATCCTTCGGCCACCAATCGCCTTCGATGATCTTGGAATCCTCGGTGGGGGCGGCGGCGTAGGTCAGCGCCCGGTCGCCGCGGACGGCCCATTCGGACTCCGGCGCCACGCTTGCATCCGCCACGTCGACGCCCTTGATCTTGACAATGCGGCCCCTCAGCGACGGCACCCGGCGGTAGTTGCCGGTGCCGTCGATGCCGGTGACGGCGGCGTCGAAGCGCGCCACCTGGTCAGGCTGGATGTCGATGAAGAAGAAGGCCGGCGCTTCCTCGGGCAAGCGTTCCGAGACTTGGCGGGAAAGATTTCCCTGGATCAGCGACACCGCCACCAGCACCGAAAGCCCCAGGCCCAGCGACAGGGTCACCGGCACTGTCGCCGCCTTCGGCCGGTGCAGGTTGGCCAGCGCCAGGCGCAGCCAGGCGAGACGAGGCTTGGCGCGTCGCGCCATCCGGATGACCGCCGCCGCGCCCAGCCTGAGAGCCGCCAAGGTCACCACGGCGCCGCCCAGGAACCAGCTGGCGAAATAGCGGTCGCCGGCGGTCAGCAGCACCAGGGCGGCCAGCGCCAGAATGCCGACAGCCGCCATCACCAGGTAGGCCCGCCTCGGCCAGGCCGCCAGCGGCGCGATACCGAGCCTGAACAGCGCCGCCGCCGGCACGTCGCGGGCCCTGGCGATGGGCCAGAGCGCGAATGTGAAGGCGACCAGCAAGCCATAAAGCGCCGCCAACGCCAGCGGCTCGGCATAGAGCCCGACGACGGGCTTCACCGGCAACAGGCCGCCGATCAGGCCGACGCCGAGAGCCGGCAATCCCCATCCGGCGACGAGGCCGGCCAGCGTACCAGCCGCCGCCATGGCCATGACCAGCAGCATATAGGCCCTGAACACCAGCCGGCCCGGTGCGCCCAGGCACTTCAGGGTGGCGATGGTCGAAGTCTTGGCCTCCACGTATCCGCCGACGGCGTTGGCGACACCGATGCCGCCGACCAGCAGGACGGTCAGGCCAACGAATGTGAGGAAAAGCGTCAGTCGCTCGATGAAGCGGCGCACGCCGGGTGCCGCCTCGTCGGCGCCCCGGAGGCGCCAGCCCGCGCTCGGGAAACGCTTCGTCAGGGCATCGGTCCAGGCCTCGAACCGGGCGTCCGGCGGCAGCATCAGACGCATGTGGAAGTGCATCTGGCTTCCGGGCTGCACCAACCCGGTCGACGGCATGGCCGCCCGCGCGACCATCAGGCGGGGGCCGAAGCTGACCACCGTCGCCACCCGGTCGGGCTCGAAGTCGAGGGCCGCGCGGACCTGGAACTCCGCTTCGCCGACGCGCACCCGTTCGCCAATGGAAAGGCCAAGCCGGCGCATGATGCCCGGATCGGCGACCGCCCCCCAGACGCCGTCCCGCCGCGCCAGCAAGCCGGCAAGCGGCGACGCCGGCGTGGTCTTCAGCGCGCCGACCAGGGGATAGGCCTCGTCCACTGCCTTCAGTTCGACCAGGACGCGCTTGTCGCGGCGCTCGACCGGGCGCGCCATGGCGCGCATCTCCAGCACCTCCGAGCGGGCGGCGACCCGGGCGGCGACCCAGCGGCGTTGTTCATCGCTGAAGCCCCGGTTGTGCAATCGCAGGTCGACCTCGCCGCCGAGCAAGCGTCCGCCTTCATTGGTCAGGCCGGTGGTGACGGCCCGGTTCAGCGTGCCGACCCCGGCCACGGCGGCGACGCCCAGTCCCAGGCAGAGCAGGAACACGGCGAAACCGCGCGCGCCGCCTCGCAATTCGCGCCGCGCCACGGTCCAGGCGAGCCGCCACTCAGTCATCGGCGGCGTCCGCGATGGACGTTTCGTCGCCGACGATGCGGCCGTCCGCCAGTTTCAGGATACGGCCACAGCGCTGCGCCAATTCCGGCGCGTGGGTGACCAGCACCAGCGTTGTGCCGCGGCGTTGCTTGAGCTCGAACATCATGTCGAGCACGCGTTCGCCGGTTTCCTGGTCGAGGCTGCCCGTCGGTTCGTCGGCCAACAGGATGGCGGGCTCGGCGACGAAGGCGCGGGCCAGCGCCACCCGCTGGCGTTCGCCGCCGGAAAGTTGGCCCGGGTAGTGCCCCAAACGATGGCCAAGGCCGACCGCCTGCAATTCCGCCTCCGCCCGGTCGAAGGCGTCGGCGGCGCCGGCGAATTCCAGCGGAATAGCCACGTTTTCCAGCGCTGTCATGGTCGGCACCAGATGGAAACTCTGGAACACGATGCCCACGTGGTCGCGCCGAAAGCAGGCCAGCGCGTCCTCGTCCAGGCCGACCAGATCGTGCCCGGCGACGATCAGGCCGCCCGCCGTCGGCGGTTCCAGCCCGGCCATCACCATCAGCATGGAGGTCTTGCCGGAACCGGACGGCCCGACGACGCCGACGGTCTCGCCCTGGGAGACCTCCAGGTCGATGCCGCGCAGCACCTCGACGGCGCCGGCGTCGCTGGCCAGCGTCAGTTCGATACCGTGGAGTGCGATGGCGCTTTCATCGGCCACATTGATCTCCCGCCCGTTCGGGTTACATAAGAGGGATGGAAAGGATCGGCTTCAACTCTCAATTTGGCTGCTGGCGGCGGGAATTCAATGGCGTGGTCGTTTTCACCTGCCTGATGCTGGTCGCGCTGCCGGGCCGGGCGGCGGAATTGAAGCTGCTGGTGCTTGGCGACAGCCTGAGCGCCGGTTACGGCCTGAAACAGGCGGATGCCTTCCCGTCACAACTCGAAGCCGCGTTGCGGGCCGCGGGCACGGCCGTCCGGGTCATCAATGCCGGCGTCTCGGGCGACACCACGGCCGGCGGCCGGGCGCGGCTCGGCTGGTCGCTGGCCGACAAACCCGACGCCATGATCCTGGAACTCGGCGCCAATGACGGGCTGCGCGGCCTCGATCCGGCCCAGACCCGCGCCAACCTGGACGCCATCCTTGCGGAGGCCACAAAACAACGGCTTCCGATACTTCTCGCCGGCATGAAGGCGCCACCCAACCTGGGCCGCGAATACGCAGCCGAGTTCGAGGCCATCTACACCGATCTCGCCACATTACATGGGATAGCGCTCTATCCATTCTTTCTGGAGGGCGTGGCCGCCGTGCCGGCGCTCAACCAGGAAGACGGCATCCATCCGAATGCCGAGGGTGTCGCCGTGATCGTCAAACGCCTGCTGGCGGCGGTGACGGATTTGTTACGCCGGGCGGGCAAGAAAAAAGCCCCGTGACCCTGGCGGCCACGGGGCTTTAATTCTGAACGGCTGGGTTCAGTCGAGCACTTGCAGACTTGACGCAGCCATCTTGCCATTGCGGCCGGGTGCCAGCTCGAACTCGACCTTTTGGCCTTCATTGAGCCCCGAAAGGCCGGCCTCCTGAACGGTCGAGATATGCACGAAGGCATCGGCCGAGCCGTCTTCGGGCTCGATAAAGCCGTAACCCTTCTGTGCGTTGAACCACTTAACTGTGCCCTTGGCCATGTCGTCCCTCCAAATCCGGGGAAAATGTCAGCGCCGCCAGAGCCAAAGACAAGCCGCGAACGGCGCGGTTTCTTCCAATTCTTCAGGGGAACGGTCGATCTTCCGAAGAAAGCCTAGCCCGCGAAATCACTGGAACAGCGGGATTATTTACCGTTTTGGTGTTCGGATGCAAGTGTTCTAATCGTCGGCGCCCCATTCCCGCAGGCGCCGATAGACGGTCGACGGACTGAGTTCCAATAGGGCCGCGGCACGCGGAACGTTGCCGGCACAGGTCTCGATGGCACCCAGAATGACCTCGCGCTCGATTTCCGCCATCGGGCGGATACCGTCGAGCGTCGCCGCCGGGGCCTGGGCGGTCTTGGCCGGCTTCCGCTCAACCCCGGAAACCGGCAGGTCCGGCAGCATATCGGCGCTCACGGCCTCGCCATCGTTCAGCACCACGGCGTTGCGAATGACGTTCTGCACCTGGCGCACATTGCCCGGCCAGACGTGGCCCAGGATAGCTTCCTGCGCGGTCTCGTCGAAGCGCTGGAAGCCCTTGCCCTCCTCGGCCGCGTATTCGGCCAGGAAATGCACCGCCAATTCCAGCACATCCGCGTCCCGGTCACGCAGGGGCGGCAGTTCCATGGGGATGACGTTGAGCCGGAAATAGAGGTCTTCGCGGAAGCGCCCGGCCTCGACCTCGATCCAGGGCTCCTTGTTGGTGGCGCAGACGAAGCGCACGTCCACCTTCTCCGTCTCGGTACTGCCGACGCGCTGGTAGGTGCCGGTCTGCACGAACCGCAGCAGCTTGACCTGCAATGCCAGGTCCATCTCGCAGATCTCGTCCAGGAACAGCGTGCCGCCGTCGGCCGCGGCGGCGGCCCCTTCGCGGTCCGCGTGGGCACCGGTGAAGGCGCCCCGCATGTGGCCGAAGATCTCGCTCTCCATCAACTCGCCCGGGATGGCGCCGCAGTTAAGCGCCATGAACGGCCGCTCCCGGCGCGGGCTCTTCTCGTGGATGGCGAGGGCGCAGACCTCCTTGCCGGTGCCCGACTCGCCCGTAACGAAGATGGTCGCCTTCGACGGCGCCGCGCTGTCGATGATGCGGTAGACCCGCTGCATGGCCAACGACGAGCCGATGAAGCCGGCGTAGGCGTGGCGGTCGAAGTCGTCCTTCAGATCATCGACGATCTCCGTCAACTGCTGGCGTTCCAGGGCCAGCCGCAGCGTCGTCGTCAGGCGTTCGCCGGTGAACGGCTTCATCAGGAAATCGGCGGCCCCCAGCCGCATGGCCTCGACGGCGACGTTGACCGATCCGTGCGCGGTGATGACCACCACCGGCACCGGCATCTGGCGGTCCTGGATATGCTGCAGGATGGACATGCCGTTCATGTCGGGGAGGTGCAGATCGAGGATAAGGGCGTCCGGAACATGGTCGCCCAGGTATTTCAACGCGTCGCCACCGGTCTCCACGTGCACGACCTCGTACGGGTGCCGCGCCAGATAGGCCTTGTAGACCTCCGCCAGCGGCGGGTCGTCCTCGACCATCAGGATGGTACTGGTTTTCGCGTCCGCCATCTTCGGCCTCGCCGGCCCCCGTTACCCTGCCCCGCAGACTACAACGTCCACCCGGCCCTGACTATGCGAGCCTCGCAGAAGCCGCCTGGATGCGCTGACAGGCTTCGGTCAGGGCCTCGTCCGAGGTGGCGAAGGAGATGCGAAAATGCGGCGACATGCCGTAGGCCGCGCCATGCACCACGGCGACGCCGGCGTCCTCGAGAAAATAGAGCGCCACATCGAGATCGCTTTCCAAAACCTTGCCGTCCGGCGTGGCCTTGCCGATCAGGCCGGCGCAACTGGGAAACACATAGAACGCGCCGTCCGGACGTGCGCACTCGATGCCGTTCGCCTGGTTCAACATGCTGACCACCAGGTCGCGGCGTTCCTGGAAACGCTGGGCACGCTCCTTGACGTAGTCGTGCGACCCATTCAGTGCCGCCACCGCCGCCGCCTGGCTGACCGCGGAGGGACTGCCCGTCGACTGCGTCTGCAGCTTGGCCATGGCCTTGATCAGCGGTGCCGGCCCGCCGCCGTAGCCGATGCGCCAGCCGGTCATGGCGAAGGACTTGGACACCCCATTGACGGTCAGCGTGCGCTGCTTCAGCGCCGGCTCGACCTCGGCCGGAGTGCAGAACTCGTGACCGTCGAACAGAATGTGTTCGTACATGTCGTCGGTCAGTACGCCCACGTGCGGATGATCCAGCAATACGTCCGTCAGCGCCTTCATGTCCGCGCGATCGTAGGCGGCGCCGGACGGGTTGTTGGGCGCGTTGAGGAACAGCCACTTGGTCTTCGGCGTGATGGCGGCGGCCAGTTGCTCGGCCGAGATGCGGAAACCGTTGTCGGCCCGGCCTTCCAGGAACACGGGCACGCCGCCGACGAACTTCACCATGTCCGGATACGAAACCCAATAGGGCGTCGGGATCAGCACCTCGTCGCCGGCCTCCACCGTGGCCATGATGGCACCGTAGATGACCTGCTTGCCGCCGTTGGACGCGATGACCTCGTCGTTGGAGTACTCGAGGCCGTTGTCGCGCTTGAACTTGTCGCGGATGGCCTGCTTCAGCTCCGGCGTGCCGCCGACGAAGGTGTAGCGGGTCTCGCCCCGCTGCATGGCCTCGTGGGCCGCCTCGACAACGAAGGGCGCGGTGTCGAAGTCGGGCTCGCCCTGGGTCAGGGCGATGATGTCGCGGCCTTCGGCGCGCAGTTCGCGCGCCTTCTGCGTCGCCATGGAACTGGCGGAAGGCTGAATACGGTCGACACGGGCGGCAAGCGGGATCATCGGTCACTCCATCAGGCAGGTAGTTGGAAATCGCCGTGGCGGCGGAAATAGGGCACCAGGCCGCCAGCCTCCAGGATCGCCAGCATGATCGGCGGCAGCGGCTCGGCGAGACGTTCCTCACCGGTGGCTAACATACGCACGCGCACCGGGTCGTCGAGGACAATCTCCAGTTCCGCACCTTCAAGAATGCCGCCGGTGTCGCAGGTCACCGGCAGCAAGCCATTGTTGATGGCGTTGCGGAAATAGGTGCGCGAGAAGCTCTCCGCCACCACCGCCCGGATGCCGGCCCCCAGCACCACCGTCGCCGCCACCTCCATGGCCGAGCCGCAACCGAAGTTGCGCCCGGCCACCAGGATGTCGCCATGCTGGACCGAGGCGGCAAAGCCCGGGTCATGGGTCTCCAGCAGGTAGTGGCGGAGTTCCGCAGGATCGAGGGTCTCGCGCTTGCGGCGCGACTGGATGATGGTGTCCGTATCGACGTCGTCGCCGAGCCGGCGCGCCCGGCCGCTGAGAACGGTCGGGGTCATGACGACACCTGGCGCGGATCGGCGATGCGGCCGGCCACGGCGCTGGCGGCGCAAGTCAGGGGCGAGGCCAGGAAGATTGCCGCCTTGGGGTTGCCCATGCGGCCCTTGAAGTTGCGGTTGGCGGTGGAGATCACGCGCTCGCCGTCGCCGAGGCCGACGCCGCAGGTGCCGCAGCACGACCCGCAGCCCGGCATCTGCAGGATCGCCCCCATGGCTTGAAGATCGGCGAAGGTGCCGTCTTCGGTCAGTTCCCGCTCGACGCTGGCGGACGCCGGCGTGACCACCAGCCGCACGCCCGAGGCTGGTCCGCCGCCGGCCTTCAAGACATCGCGCGCCTGGCGGAAATCTCCCGCCCGGCCGCCAGTGCAGGTGCCCAGATAGACCATGTCGACCGGCTGGCCGAGCGTCTCGGTAATATCGACCACGTTGTCCACCAGGTGCGGCCGCGCCACCTGCGGCACCAGGGCGCCTAGGGCGAGCGCCAGTTCCCCGACATAGACCGCGTCCGCATCGGCAACGACACCATCGAACGGGCCGTCGGCGCGACCGGCCAGGTAGCCTTCGGTCTCGGCATCGGTGGCGAAAATACCATTCTTGGCCCCCATCTCGACGGCCATGTTGGCGACCACCAGGCGCTCTTCCAGGTCCAGCGCCGCCGCGCCGGGGCCGTCGAACTCCAGCGCCTTGTAGGCGGCGCCATCGGCGCCAAGGCGACCGCAGAGATGGAGTGCGATGTCCTTGGCCTGTACGCCGGGCATGAGCGCACCCGAGAATGAAACCCGGATACTTTCCGGCACCCGCAGCCAGATGCGGCCGGAGATCATCGCCGCCGCCAGGTCGGACGAGCCGATGCCGGTAGCGAAGGCGTTCAAGGCACCGTAGGTCACGGCATGGCTGTCGGCGCCCACCACCAGACCACCAGGCCGGGCGTGCCCCTTCTCGACAATCAACTGATGGCCGATGCCCTCTCCGACCTCGTAGATCAGCGCGCCCGTGCGCCGGCAGAAGTCCCGCGTGATGTCGAGCAGCACTGCCGAGGCCGCCGTCGGCGCCGGCGCGTAATGGTCGAGGGCAAAGATGACCCGGGCCGGGTCGAACAGCTCCTCGCCCCCCATCTGTCGGAAGTAGTCGATGGCCATGGGGCCGGAGGCATCGGTGCCAAGCACCGCATCGACCGCCGCCACCACCAGGTCGCCGGCACGCGCATCCGTTGCCGACTTGGCGGAGAGGATCTTCTCGCTGATGGTTTTCCCGGCCGACACAGTCGCTACATCTGCGCGCCGACCTGCCAGGGCACGAACTCGGCATCGCCGAAGCCCAGTTCCTCTGACTTGGTCTGCGATCCCGAAGCGACTTCAAGAAAACGCTCGAAGATGCGCTGGCCGACTTGCTCCAGTGTCTCGGTGCCATCGACCACGGTGCCGCAGTTGATATCCATGTCCTCGGCCATGTGATCGTACATGGGCGTGTTGGTGGCCAGTTTCATGGAGGGAACGGGCTTGTTGCCATAGACCGAACCGCGCCCGGTCGTGAAGGCGACTAGGTTACAGCCGGACGCCACCTCGCCAGTGATCGAGCACGGGTCATACCCGGGGCTGTCCATGAAGGCGAAGCCCTTGGTGGTGATCGGCTCGGCGTATTTGTAGACACCGACCAGGTTGGTGGAGCCGCCCTTGGCAACCGCCCCCAGCGACTTCTCCAGGATGGTGGTCAGGCCGCCGGCTTTGTTGCCGGGGGTCGGGTTGTTGTTCATGTTGCCGTTGTTCTTGGCCGTGTAGTCCTCCCACCAGCGGATGCGCTCGATCAGCTTGTCGCCGACCTCGCGCGACACCGCGCGGCGGGTCAACAGGTGCTCGGCGCCATAGATCTCGGGCGTCTCGGCCAGCACACCGGAGCCGCCATGGCGCACCAGGGTATCCACGGCGATGCCGAGGGCCGGGTTGGCGCTGATGCCGGAGTAGCCGTCCGAGCCGCCGCACTGCAGCGCCACGGTCAGCTCCGACGCCGGCACGGTCTCGCGGGTCATGGCGTTGGCGCGGGGCAGGATGCCCTGGAACCATTGGACCGCCTCCTCCACCGTCTTCCGCGTGCCACCCTCGGCCTGGATGGTGGTGTAGTGGAAGGTCTCCTCCGACGGCTTGCCCATGACGTCGAGCATGAAGGGAATCTGGTTGGCCTCGCAGCCGAGCCCCAGCATCAACACCGAGGCGAAGTTGGCGTGGCGCGCGTGGCCCCAAACGGTCCGCTGCAGCATGCGGAAGCCCTCGTCGTCGGTCGCCGTGCAGCAGCCGGCGCCGTGCACGATGGGCACGATGCCGTCGACGTTCGGGTAGTCGTCGAGGATACCGCGCTTCTCGACCTCGCGCGCGATATGTCGCGCCACCGTCGCCGAACAGTTCACCGAGGTGACGATACCGATATAGTTGCGCGTGCCGACCTGGCCGTCCTCGCGCCGGAAGCCCTGGAAGGTGGCGCGGTCGGCCTCTGGCACCATCGCGGTCTCCGCCGCGTCTTCACTGAAGGCGTAGTCGCGCTCGAACTCGGCCATGGAGACGTTGTGCACGTGCACGTGCTCGCCGGGCGCGATGTGGGCCGAGGCGAAGCCGATGATCTGGCCGTACTTGAGCACATTATCGCCTTCCTTGATCGGCAGCGTCGCGATCTTGTGGCCGCGCGGAATGGGCTCGCGCGCGGTGATGGAGACCGGATCGACGGTGTCCCCCTTGGCGACGTCGGCCAGCACCATGGCGACGTTGTCGCCGGCGGCGAGTTGGATGGCTGTCGGCTGTGTCATGGTCATCTTCCCCGGTTATTGTTCGTTATCCGCAGTGTCGCCCGCCGGCGGCGCCATGTGAACCACGTGCTGCGGGAACGGAATCTCGATGTTTTCCTCGCGGAAACGTTTGTCGATGGCGAAGCGCAGGTCGCTGGCGCAACCGTTGCGCCGCATCACGTCCCAGGTGTAGCCGCGCAGTTCGAAATCCAGGCTGGAGCCGCCGAAGTTCATGAACAGCACCCAGGGCGCCGGATCCGCCAGAACCCGCGGATGCTCATTGGCCACTTCCAGCAGGATCTCCTTCACCTTTTCCACATCGCTGCCGTAGGCCACGCCGATGGCGACCTCGAAGCGGCCGCGCCGGTCGGCGTGGGTCCAGTTGACGACGGCGGTGGTCAGCAGTTCGCCGTTGGGCACGATTACCGAGGCCCGCTGCCAGGTCTCGATCTCGGTGGCGCGGAAACTGATCTGCTTCACCAGCCCCTCGTTGCCACCGACGACGATCCAGTCCCCCACCTTGATCGGCCGCTCGAACAGCAGGATCAGGCCGGAGACGAAATTGTTGACGATGCTCTGCAGGCCGAAACCGATACCCACCGAAAGCGCGCCCGCGACCAGGGCCAGATTGGTCAGGTCGATGCCCATCGCAGCAACGCCGAAGGTGATGGCCAGGACCGCGCCCACATAGCCGACGCCCGTCGCCACCGAATGCTGAACACCCAATTCCATCCGGGTCTGCGGCAGCACCTTATCCAGCAACAGGCGTTGCGACAGACGCGTCACCACCATGATGGCGAAGAAGACGATCAGGGCGACAATCACGTCGGCCGGGGAAATGGTGATGGCGCCGACGGTGAACCCAGCCATCAACCTGCGCAGACCGTCCAGCAGGTCGTCGACCGGAATTTGCCAGATCAGGGCGAGTGGGCCGCTGGCCGCAAGCAGCAACAGGACATCCGCCACGCCGCGCAACCAGAAAGCCGCGCTACCCGCGGTTTCCTCCTTCAGGTCGAGCTTCGAGGCCGCGAAATCGGACCCGGCCAGACGCTCGATCGCCTCGCGCAGGAAACGGCGAATGAGCGCCAGCGGCGCCACGACGACGGTCGACACGATCATGCCGGCGACGATGAACCGGCTGAGCGTGGCGTAGCCCACGACCACGGACAGAAGGGCCAGCACCGCCAGGACCACAACCAGGCGACGGAACATCGGGGCGATGACGCGCACCGGCACCGCCCCACCCGAAACTGCCGGTCGTTCCGTCCACAGCCGGTCGGGCCACAACGAACACGCGATCAACACCACCTCGGGGATGGTGACCACGAAGACGAAGAACGATTCGAGTTCCGGCGATACGCCACGGCTGGCAATGCTGTTGGCGAGGAAACGCTCGGTCGCGAACACCGCGATCAGCAGCATCGACCATCGCGCCAGGGCGCGGACCGCGTCCGCCGGCAGATCCGTCAGACCCCATTCCACGCGCGAGGGCGCCAGAACGGCGCGGATCGTCGCCATGCCGATCACGAAGATCAGCAGGTTGAGTAGGAGGTGGTCGAGCACCTCGGCGAACAGGCCCGATACCAGCGCGCCCGGCCGGTTGAACCAGGCGTAGGCGCCGATGATCATCGCCGCCGGGACGATTCCTCGGGCCAGCGCAATGGCTGCGGCCGCAACCAGGCGACGCCCGTAACTCGGCTCGGCGATGGCATCCGTCGGTCCGCAGTGCCTGAGGATGGGGCTACGCAGCGCCCAGGCGAACAGCAGCATCAGCAAGACGACGAGGGCCGGGCGCCACTCCTGGAATTCCACTTCCCCGGTCAGGCCCTTGCCCCACGCCACCGGCGATCGGATCAGATCGGTGACCGCGTTCGCCAGTTCCGGCACTGCCCAGCGCAGGGTTTCGGGAAGGAACGGCGCCGGATGCTGCGTCAGCAGTTCATCGATCACCTGGCGCCGCTGCCGCGCGGTGATGGCGGCAACGATGCCGCGGATGCGGGTCAGCGTCAGTTCGGCCTGGGCCAAGCGGCTGCGCGCCTCGGCCATGCGGGCATTCAGGGTTCGACGGGCCTCGGCGACCGCACCCGATTCGGCCGGGGCACCTTCGGCCGGCGCCGGTCCGAGTGGCTTCAGCAGGCGGTCGGTTTCGCTGATGGTTGCCCGCGCCTGGGTGGCCGCTTTGCCGGCGGCGGCGCGCACGCGCACCAAGTCTGTCCGGAGGTTCTCAATACGTTGTTCATCGGTCTCGCCGGCTGTGATGGCCTGTTCGACGCGGTCCAGCACCGCATCCCAACTTGCGGCCTTGGCGATGAACTCCTGCGCCACCACCGGGCCCGCCGACAATGATGTGGCGAAGATCAGCAGCAGGATGGCGATGGCGCGACGAATGGGCATGCGGCCGGTCCGACTTGCGAGGGTTTGGGGCAACGACACAGTACGGGTGCCGTGGCAGTGTAGGCGCTGGCGGCGGGAAGTGGTAGCGCCCGGGCTCAGATTTCCTCGCGCTCGACGAAGTGCAGCAACACCCCACCCAACGCCGCCGGATGGACGAACCCGATCAGCGCACGACGCGAGCCAGGGCGGCCCGTGTGATCGATGACGCGGTGGCCGGCCGCCGCCAGGCGACCAAGCGCACCGTCGATATCCTGCGTCTTCAACGCGATGTGGTGCAACCCGGCGCCGCGCTTGGCGACGAAGCGGCCGATAGCGCCCTGGTCCTGCTTGGTGGTGCCCGGCTGGCCGTGCTCGATGACGCGCTCGAAGTTCGGGTCGAACTCCTGCAGGAACTCCAGTTCCATGTCGCCGACAGTGACGAACAGCACTCGCAACCCGCCCACCGGTTCCGGATCGCGGGAATGGTAGACCACGCCGTACTTGTCGGACGTGAAGCTCTCCACCGCCGTCGCCACCTCCATGTCGGTCTGGCGGCTTTCCACCGGACAGCCGAGGAGGCCCGAGAAGACGCGCTCGTCCGTCGCCACGTCGAGACTGGCGACGCCCAGGTGGTCGATGCGTTCGACCGTCCCACCGCCGCCGGCGGGAAGGTCGAGGGCGGCCGTGAAGCGAACCCGCACGCCGGCCGTGGCGTCGGGCGAGACCCGCACCTGCGCGCCGCCGCCGAGACCGATCTCGTCGCCGTCGCCGATGCTGGCGAGGCCGTGCATTTCGGCGGCGCCCACGGGCTCGTCGGCGGCCAGCGCGATATGATCGAGGCCGGGTTCACCCGGCCGGTCGAGCAATGGGTGCTCGCTGTCGAAGACGGCGATGCCGCTCTGGCCGGCCCGGAATAGGGTCACCGGTCCGCCGGGTGCCGCGACCTCGGCGCCGGCGAGGCCCAGGCCTTCGCCCAACAGCCGCACCGCCCCAGGTACATCCCGGCTGGCCAAGGCGACGTAGGAAAGATCGTATCCGCTCATGTCGCTTGCTCTCCCTCGCGCAGGATGACGCCGGCCGCGACCAGGTCGTCGATTTCGTTGGCGCCGAAGCCGAACGACGCTAGCACCTCCGCGCCATGTTCGCCCAGCGCCGGTGGTGGCAGGCGCACCGTGTCCGGCCCGACTTCGCCGAGGCGGAGCGGGTTGGATAGTTGCTTCAGCGGACCAAGCACCGGGTGCTCGACGGTCTCTACCAGGCCGGCGTGCTGGACCTGCGGATCGGCGAACACCTGGCCCAGGTCATTGATCGGCCCGGCCGGGATGCCGGCGTCCATCAGCACGGTCGTCCATTCGGCACCCGGGCGCCGGCCCAGTTTCTCATTGATCCGCTGGGTCAGGGCGGCGCGGTTCGCCGATCGCCTGGCGTTGTTGGCGTAATCCGGATGATCCACCAGATCATCAAGGCCAAGGGCGTGGCACAGCTTCGCCCACTGGGCTTCGTTGCCGGCGGCGATGTTGATGGGACCGTCGGCGGCCTCGAAGGCGCCGTAGGGCTGGATCACCGGATGTTCGTTGCCGACCCGGCCCGGCACCTCGCCGAGGCTCAGGTGGCGTTGGCCCTGCACGCACAGCATGCCAACCACCGAGGCCAGCAGCGAGGTATCGACGCGCTGGCCGCGCCCGGTCGCCGTGCGCTGGTGGATGGCGGCGGTGATACCGGTCGACATCCACATGCCCGACACCAGGTCGGCCAGCGGCACGCCGAGGCGGGTCGGCGGATCGTCCGGCCGGCCGGAGATGCTCATCATGCCCGACATACCCTGGGCGATCTGGTCGTAGCCCGGCCAATGGCCGTAGGGGCCGTCGCTGCCGAAGCCGCTGATGGAGGCGTAAATCAGGCGCGGGTTGTCGGCCTTCAGGCTGTGGTAATCGATACCCATGGCCTCGACCGTGCCGGGCTTGAAGTTCTCGATCAGCACATCGACGTCGCGAGCCAGGCGGCGGATCAGGTCGAGGCCCTGGGGCGAGCGGAAATCGACGGCGAGGCCGCGCTTATTGCGGTTGACGCTGAGATAGAAGCAGCTGATGCCGTCATGGAACGGGCCCCAGTTGCGGCACATGTCACCACCACGGATGGGTTCGGTCTTGATCACGTCCGCGCCCAGGTCACCCAGGATCATGGTGCAGAACGGACCCGAGAGCGCCCGCGTCAGATCAAGCACCCGGATTCCGTCGAGTGGCAGGGCCATATAATCTCCCATTTCGGCGTGCCTCGATCACGCGCCGTGCATCATATCGCATGCAACTTCTATCTGGGAAGCCGGTGAACCGGTTGCAAGAGGTCGACTTCACCCGGCCGGGAAACGTCTACCTCGGTGACGCAACCCTGCACGAGGTCCGGGAACGCACCTGATGGCATTCCGGCCCTCAAACGCGGTAATCGATGCGGCAATCGGCGCGGCTTCTGGTTTTCATGGGCGGCACTGCGGTCGGCGGACCGCTGGCCGGCGCCGGCTTCGCCGGTCTGCCGATGCTCAAGGAAATCCGGAGCAACGGGCCGTCCTTCGACAGAGGGTTTAAGCGCTTCGCCTGATGGCGATAGAATTACACTAAATTGAACGTCAACAAGGAGGCACCCATGGCGGCCCCGCAGAGCCTGCTTCGGATCGGGTTCGTGACGCTGGTGCTGGCCGTTCCGGCGGGCGCGTTGGCCGACGAGTGGCGGCTGGCGGAACCGCGGACCGATGTCTCCGTGAACGACCGCTACGCCTTCATCCAGACGCCGCGCGCCATCAAGGACCTGCTGTCCTATTTCCAGGACAAAGTGGCCGCCAGGCCTCGCCCCGGCCAGGACCCGGACGGCGCCGACCGGGCGATGGGCCGCCTGGAACTGTGGCAGACCGACGGCACGGCGCGCGAAGTGTGGCGGCGCGCGCTTCTCAACGATGTCGCCCCGGTCTCGTCCATCGTCGCCGACGACAGCCGCCATGTGGTGACCTTCGATAACTGGCATGCCATGGGCCTCGGCGACGATGTCATTGTCATCTATGGCCCCGGCGGCGACTTGGTTCGCCAGTTCGCCCTCGCTGACCTGATGAGCGAAGCGCAAGTGAAAGCGCTGCCGCGCACCGTCAGTTCGATTTGGTGGGGCGGCCGCCATCGCTTCGACGACGTTGACAGCGTGCTGGTGCTGGAAATTGCCGCCGACAAGGAGATGTTCCATAGCCGCAAGGGCGTCTTTCGTGCGGTCAGGATAGCGCTCGCCGACGGACGCATTCTGGCGGATCCGGCGTCTTATCGCGTCAGCCTAGGGGGCCGCGCGCTGCTCGACATCGTCGATGCGCCAGGGGTCGTCACCGGCATTGCCGCAGCGCCGGCGCCGCATCCGTTTCTGAGCGCCGAATTCACCTCCCTCGACGATGAGGCGGCGATTCGGTTCTCGCTGAGGCGCTCACGAAGCACTGCCCACTTCATCGCCAACTTGCGCCGCAGGGGCTATACCGTAACGCGACAATAGCCGTTACGGGAGCCGGTTTTATGCCGCGCAACGTCGTCAACGTCGACGAGGTCGACGCCTTCGTCGCCGACATCGCCCGTACCATCGAGCGCCCGCTGCTCGCCAACTGGGTGCGCACACAGGTGCGGCGCTGGGTGCTGCGTGAACACGACGACCTGTCGATCGTGCTGCGGCTTTCGGAAAGCGGAGAGCTGGCGCGGCTGAGGCCGGCCCTCGGCGACGACGACATGGGGCGCGAGCCGCACCCACTGACGCCGGACCAGCAACCGGACTGGTTGGCCGGCGCCGTAAAGCGCGGCGATGTGGTCGTCTGGCTGCATATCAACGGCACACTGCGCAGCCGCGTGCGCCGGGTCATCGACTACCTGGAAGCGACGCTGTGCCCCGACCACGAGGGGCAGTTCGGACGGCTCGGCTTCGCGGCCGCCGAGGACGCCATGCGGCAGTGGCGGCGCGAGCGCTACCTGGCGCGGATGCCCGACCGGCCGGGCAGCGGAGAGCCGCCGGTCTACCAAGGGCCGGACGGGTTTTCGATCATCCGTTTAAACACCGCCGAGGCGCTACGCGACGAGGGTGAACACATGCGCCACTGTTCCTACGACTATCGCGAGGACGTGGCCGAAGGCCTGGCCGATATCTATTCCCTGCGCGGCCGCGCCGGCGAAAGCGTCGCCACCATCGAGGTGCGCGGCGGCCGGGTGTGGCAGGTCAAGGGTTTCGCCAATGGCATCGTGCCGCCCAGATGCCGACCGCATGTCCGCAATTTCATTCGCGCCCACGGCTATTCGCTCGAGGACGACCACGGCAACGTCGGCCTCATCTTTGCAGTCGATCGCGACTACAATGACATCAACACGTATCTGGAATCGGAAGACGGCCTACAGGCCCTGGAGGCGGCACGCTACACCGGTGATGACCCCGTCGGCGAGGCCGACGCGCTGATGGTGACGAGCCTCTTGGAGTTATATGCCGACGACATCACGCCGGCCAACAAGGTTATGGCGTTGGATACCCTGATGCCCGTGCCAGAGGCGCCGATCACGGTGGCCCGGGACCGCGTCCTGGACATCCACGGCCTGACTTTCACCGTTCACCGCGTCACCGTGCCCGGTCCGATCCTCAGCATCGATTGGCATCGCGCCTTCGGCAACTGGGCGATGCCGTCGGCGCGGGCCAAGCTCAGGAGCGACGCCGAGGATCAGCTGTCTGCGCTGGCCTTCGAGGATCTGACCAACCTCTACGACCTGGGGTCACGCTGGTCCGGTATTGGCGACGCGCCGCGGCGCTGGTTCAACGCCGCCGATATCATGGTCAAGAGCCGGCTCGACCTGCGCAGCACCGTGCGCCGGCGCCACAATGCCATCCGCGCGCGCGCCAACCGACGCAAGGAAAAATTCCTCGGCAAATCGCAAGCGCGCTCGCCGCAGCACCAGGAACTGGGCCGGCTGCTGTCAACGAGCCATCCACGATTAATCATATGAACCGGCGACGCATCCCGGACACGCGATCGTGACCACATTAGCCCCGACTGATGAATCGACGGGCCCCCGTGTTGACCCTTATGATCCGAGGCTAACAGTAATTATTCAGGGGAGGATCAAATGGCACTAACGATCAATGATGACGCGCCGGATTTTTCGGCGGAGTCCACGCAAGGCACTATCAACTTCCATGACTGGGCCGGCGACGGCTGGGTCATGCTGTTCTCGCATCCCAAGGACTTCACGCCCGTCTGCACGACGGAATTGGGCTACATGGCCGGCTTGGCGCCGGAATTCACCAAGCGCAACTGCAAAATCCTCGGCCTCAGTATCGACGGGGTCAGCGATCACGAGAAGTGGTCGAAAGATATCGAGGACGTGCAGGGCCACGCGGTGACATATCCGCTGGTCGGTGACACGGAACTGAAGGTGGCCAAGGCCTACGGCATGCTGCCGGCGAGTGCCGGCGACAGCTCAGAGGGCCGCACGCCCATGGACAACGCCACCGTGCGTTCGGTGTTCCTGATCGGACCGGATAAGAAGATCAAGGCCATGCTGACGTACCCCATGAGCACCGGCCGCAATTTCGACGAGGTGCTCAGGCTGCTCGATTCCTGCCAGCTCACCGCCAACCACCAGGTGGCGACGCCGGTCAACTGGCAGCAGGGCGAAGACGTCATCATCGTGCCAGCGGTTTCCGACGAGCAGGCCAAGGAAAAGTACCCTGACGGCTGGACCTCGCCGAAACCCTATATCCGCATCGTGCCGCAACCAAAGTAAGGCCGGCGCCAGAGAAGACCGAAACCCCCGGTGGCTCGGCCTCCGGGGGTTTTCTTTTGCCTACCCCTGGTGGCGCTACTCAACCTTGCGCGGTATCCAATGCACGGTGTGGGTCTTGGGTCCTTGGGAACAAAGTTCCTTCAACACCGGTGGGGCGATGCGCCGGGGCATGACGTTATCGACGGCGACGTTGCCCTTGTTGGCCAGTGGCCAGACCACATTGAAGCAGGCATCGGTGGGCACGCCCTCGACTGTCACCATGATCCGGCCGGCGCGGACACCCTTGTAGAGCGTGCCGCCGAAAATATGGGTCGGCGGGCCCTCGCCCTTGGCGGTCAGCCTGATCTGGTCCAGCAACACCTGGTTGGGCGTCATCTTCTTTTCGCCCCCACCAAGCAGGAAGAACAGGGCGATGCCGGCCGCCACCGTCAGTCCGACGCCGGCACCGCCCAGGATCAGTGCCTTGTAATTCGGCGCCTTGCGTTTAGGGGGCTTGCGGCGTTCGGCATCCGGTTTCTTGCCGTCGTCAGCGGACTCGACCGGGTTGGCTGCCTTGCCTTGCTGCTTCGCCTTGCGCTGTTCGGCGACGAAACGCGCCGCCTGTTCAATGCGTTCGTCCTTGATCCGCCGAAGCACCGTCCCTACCGCCTGGCCGATCAACGGCAGGGTAGCGGCCGGGGTATCGTCGGGCACCAGCTGTTCCAGTTCGGCGATGAAGCGCTTGACCTCGTCCGGGTCGTCGGGCCGCGTGTAGAGCTGTTCGATGACGACGCGCGTGCATTCGCGCAAGGCCACCGGTGTCGGCGCCTTGAGGATGATCGGCACCAGGCCGGTTTCGGGATGATCGAACACCACCTCCCAGTCGATGGTGCCGTCCGGCGTCCTGGGCCACCCGGTTGAAGCTGATTTAGCCATTGCTGGACCACCATAGCATGCCGGCCCGTGCCGGCACCCTATGCGGTGGCGCCATTGACCTCGTCGATCATGGCGTCCCAGGCCGGCACCACATCCATCAGGCCGTCCCAGAAGGCAGGATCGCGGCGGGCGTCGAAGTCCGCCAACGAAACGCCCTGCTGCTCGACCCATGTGTAGTAGCCGAGGTTGAAGATGCGTTCGCGGTCCTGCCGTGTGGCTTCAAGGACATGATCGGTGGCAAGTCCGAGGATGTGCCGGCCGTAGACCTCGGCCGCGGCCAGTTCGTCGAACTCGCCGCCGAAGTCCTCGTTGCGAGTCTTTTCCTGCTCGGTGCCGTACATCTCTGCGCCGTCCGTGGCGACGGTAAGGATGGCATCATTGGGACCGAGGTCCATGTACCTGGCCAGTTTCGCCGCCGCCTGCACGTTGGCGATGGAGGACAGGCCGAGGTCAGCGAGGCCGGCCAGACTGGCCTGGTCGACGCCTTTGCGCGACGCCAGGTAGCCACGCCCCGCCGTGGTGTTGAACAGCAGGTTCACCGCATCGGACGCGGCATCGGAGACGCCGACCACGTAGTCCGTGTTAAGGACGTTGTGGATGAAGGGAACGTGCTTGTCGCCGATACCCTGGATGTTGTGCTCGCCATAGCCGTTGTAGAGCAGCGTCGGGCACTCCAGCGCCTCAACCACGCAGTTGGCGGTGCCCAGGCTCTGCTTCAGATGGTCACCCGCGGCCAGCGTGCCGGCGGAACCCGAGGCCGAAACGAAGGCGCGCGGCGTCAGCGTGCCAGCGGCGTTCACGTCCTCGAACACGCGTTCCAACGCCGGCCCGGTGACGGCCCGGTGGACGACGTAGTTCCCGAATTCGTTGAACTGGTTGAGGATGACATTGTCCGCGTCCTTGGCCAGTTCGTGGCAGGCGTCGTAGATCTCCTTGACGTTGCTCTCGGTGCCGTGCGTGCGGACGATGTCCGCCGGGTCCGTAACCCAGTTCTCCAGCCACTGGAAGCGCTCGCGGCTCATGCCTTCCGGCAGCACGGCGACGCTGCGGCACCCCAGAATGCGCGAGATGGCGACGCCGCCACGGCAGTAGTTGCCGGTCGACGGCCAGACGGCCCGGTGGCGGGCCGGATCGAACAGACCGGACAGCAGGCGCGGCACCAGGCAGCCATAGGCCGGCAGCACCTTGTGCGCGTGGATCATCGGGAAACCGTCGCCCAGTGCGACGATGATCTTCGCCTCGACGCCGGTCAGTTCCGGCGGCATGACCGCGTAGCGCGGCACCGCGGCCAGGCTTCGGCGGTCGTCGCCGTTGTACCAGTGCACCCGGTAGAGGTTGCGCGCATCGGCGGCGTCGGGATCGACACCGGCCAAGGCCTCGGCAATTGCCGCCGGCTGACTCACCGGATTCGCCAATTCGGATATTCGCGGCAACCGGATGCCGCGTTCCTTTAGATGCGCCAGCGCGCGGGCACGGGTTTCCGGATCAACGATCTCGCGTTCCAGGCCAATGGGCATGACTGGCGCCTCCGTGGTCTCGCATTGGGTGTACACGGTTGGGTCGGCGGCGGCCAGGAACCGGCGCCGGGATGGCAACGGTTTTCACGGTTTTCCCGCCACCATTCAAGGCTAATCCGGGGCGTTCACTGTTTGCCGTAGAATTCGCCCTGGAATCGGAAGCCGAGCAGCGCCGGTCGGGCGCCTTTACCGAAGACCAGCAGGAAGTCCCGCCCCGGCGAGGTGACGCTGGCGAAGTAGGGATTGTCGGACTCGGAAACCAACACGCCAGCCTCCGGATCGTACTTAAGGTGCCAGGACCTGCCGGCCCGGTTCTGCCAGATGAAACGACCGGCCGCGATGGATTTCAAATCGCCCTCATGCCAATCGTTGGCAACTGGCGACCGGAGGTAGCGTCCGGCCATGTCGCCAGCAGTCGGCGGATCGACGACAGGCCAGGGCCGGCGCGCGTACCAAAGCAACTCGTGAAGCGGTCGCGCCGCCTTGAACAGGCGCCGGTGCAGGGCCTCGCGGTAGTAGTCGGGCTCGTACCGGCCGGTGAAATCGGCCGGCCACGTGGCGCGATCGAACCATTGGTGCGGCGTCTTCTCGAGACCGAGTGCGGCAAACCGCCAGAAAAGATGATGGAAGAATTCGTGCTGCAGCCACTGCGGCAGGTAGGCCCGGCGTTCCAGCGGGCTCAAGGCGCCGCTGCCAAGATGTGGCGGCTTGCGCACCAGCCACAGGTCATCGATGAGGAACACGGGGCCTGAATTCGGCCCCGCCGCCATGCCGCCGGTGATGAACTCCTTGCGGGCGAAATCCGGTCCGGTCGGCACATGTGACGGATAGATCACCCACCACCAATCGGTCTTTCGTCGGACCGCCGCCGGCACCCGTCGCCAGATTTCGGGCCATGCCGCCGGCGACAAGTCTGCGCTGGCGGGCGGGCCGGGCTGCGTCCGGACCGGAACCTGCAGATCATCGAGTTCGACGAAATCGACCGACAGCCGCAGGCGGCCGTCCGTCAGGAATGTGGTGTACTCGGCGAACAACCAGAGTGACTGGCCGAACAAGGCCGCACGCGGCTTGATGCTTGGGTGCAGGCGATGGCGGACACGGGTGCCCGATCCGGCAGACAACTCGCGGGCCGAGCGGGGCTGCACACCGGCCGACCCGCCGATCAGTACGACAGTCAGCCGCAGCGACCCGGTTCCCGCATCGCGGTCGCCGCGCCTCTGGAGGCGCCAGACCGTCATGTCCGAAAGCATTCGCAGCGCATAATAGAACGGTGGCACGCCGTAGTTCCGACCCTTCGGACGATGCCGGGCTTCGACCCAGGTCCGGTGCCCCGGCGGAAAATCGCGCCAGAGGGCATCCAGCACCTTCCGGGCGTCGCTGAACCGCTCGGCCGCATAGGCTTCCGTCACCTGGACAAACGCTGCTTTCGCGCGCTGGAAAAGTTTCGATTCAGATCGCGCCGGCCCGGGCCAGGCCGCGGCGGCCATGACGATGGCGGCGGCGATGCAAGCGATCAGTCCGTTGCGGATGGATCGGCGTGTCGTTGTCTCCATGCCCCCCGAAGACTAACGGCAAATGCGTTCCCTGGGGTATGGAAAAGCCCGCGCCGTAGCCGCGGGCCAAAAAGGAACCGGTGGGTGCTCGGTCGGCTAGACCCGAACCACTTCCTTCACCTTGGCGCGGCGCATGCCGGAACGCTGGGCGATCTCGTCGTCCTGCTGTTCGATGGCCAGGCGGGCCAGGTCCATGGGATCGTCGCCGAAGCGATCGTCCAGGAGTTCGCTGGAAACCTTGCGGTTCGACGTCAGCGTGCCGTCCTCGTAGACGACGTTGAACAGCAACTGCGTCGGTTTGGTGGATTTCTTCTTCCGAGCCATGGTTCCTGCTCCTCAAGCGACGCCGCGAACGAATCCCCGCGGCGCATCCTGCGCGGCGGGGCGGCCACTTGATGCCACAACAGGCCCCAGGATTCAAACCAGAATTTGACTCTGGACCGGGTCACGACGCAGGTTTCGGATAACCAACGCAACGGAGAACACAGGACATGCGTTTGCAGGGAAAGGTTGGAATCGTCACCGCCGCGGCATCGGGCATGGGCCGGGCCGGGGTCGAAATGTTCGCCCGCGAAGGCGCCACCGTCGCCGTCGTCGATCGCGATGAACAGGGTGTCAACCAGGTCACGGAAGAGATCGCGCAAGCCGGCGGTCGCGCCCTCCCCATCGCCGCCGACCTCAGGGACGACGATGCCGCGCGCGCCATCGTCGATCAGACCACGAGCGCCTTCGGGCGGCTCGACTTCGTTTGGAACCATCTCGGCCATCCCGGACCGGCGGCGGTCGAAGGCATCGACATGGCCGATTGGGAGACCGCGGCGGACCTCAATCTGCGCTCTCCGATAGCGACCACCGACGCCGCCATCCCGGCGTTGCGCGAAGCCGGCGGCGGCGCGCTGCTGTTCACCGCGTCCACGTCCGGCCTCTCGGGCTCGCCACAGAGCCCGGTCTACTCGGCGGTCAAGCACGGGGTCGTCGGCTTCGTGAAGGCGTTGGCGATCAGGCTGGGGCCGGACAACATCCGGGTAAATGCGATCTGCCCGGGCCCCATCGACACGCCGATGCTCCGCGTCTTCGTCAACCGACCGGACGTGGCCCCGGAAAATCGTGTCGGCTCACCGGAAGAGGTGGAGGCGCTGATCGCCCGCCGCGTGGGCCAGATACCGCTCGGCCGCTTCGGCCAGCCGGACGAAGTCGCCAAGGCCGCCACGTTCCTGGTCTCGGATGACGCCAGTTACATCACCGGTGCCGCGTTGCCGGTGGACGGGGGCAGCACAGCCAAATAGCGCGACGCTTCCAAAGTGCGGGGCGCTGACCTACGATCAGGCAATGGCGTCGGGCGGCGGCGCGCGAGGAATAACATGACACCACTGAGTGAGATCTGGGCCGTAACGAAGCCTTTGAAGATTCCGGCAGTGCTGGAGCACCTGCTGCGCGATCGATTCAAGGGCCGCACTGCCGTCACCGCATCATTGCGCGCGCGTAGCGTCGTGGCCCTTCAGTTGGTCGCTGAAATCGACCCGACGACGCCGGTCATCTTCTGCCACGCCGGGCCGCTCTATCCCGAGAGCGAGCAATACCGGAACGAGTTGATCGATCGCCTGGGACTGACCGACGTCCGCACCCCACTGGCGGACGAGGCAGACTGTGTCGAAGGCGATCTGGATCACGTGGAATGGGTGATGGCGTCATCGGGCCTAGGTCGGGTCCGCCAGGCCATCCACCTGAACCACAGCCTGGGCGATTTCGACGCCTGGATCAGCGCCGCCTACCACGACCCAACCGTGCTCGGCGGCCGCCACCGGGTGGATGTGGAGGGACGCCTCTACCGTATCAACCCGTTGTTGCGTTGGAGCAAGGAACAGGTGCGGCGGTTCATGCGGGCACGCGAACTGCCCTACCACGCCTTCGTCGGGCGCGACGCCGAAACGCCGCCGCCGCCGGAGAACGCGGAGAAGATTCCGTCTTATCACTTCTAGCTCGGTTTCTAAGTAGCGATCCGCGATTGGCTGACGAAGCCGGTCTCCGGCGTATATCCGTGCAATTGGTAGACAGGCGTTTCCGCCAGGGCCGGCGGATAATCGCCCATGCGCAGGTCCCACGCCACCGACGGCATGGTGCTGGCCTGGGCATGGCCGATACCAGCACGCCACGGCCGGTGCGCATGGCCCGAGAACACGTGGATGACCTGCGGACACCGGCTCAGCAGATCGGCCAGATCATCGACGGCTTGACGGCGGTGATACTGGAACCGGCGTTCCTCGCTGGCGGTCATGACGTCGAACGGCGGATGGTGCAGGAAGATCGCCGTCGGCTTGTCGGGCACCGCCGCTAGAAGTTCGGCCAACGCAACCAGCCGCCGGTCGCAGAGGTCACCCATGTTGCCATTCAGGCTCAGGCTGTCGACCGCGACCAGACGCACCGGATGATCGTCGATGGCATACTGGACGAACGTCCCGTCACCGGCGATGCCGAAGGCGGCGGCGAAGGCGCCACGTTCGTCGCGATTGCCTGGCGTGACGTAATAGGGCATCCGCAGCCGGTCGAGGGCCTCGCGGGCGAAGGCATATTCCTCTGGCCGACCGTTTTGCGACATATCGCCGGTGTGGATGACCCCGTGGGGCAGCGGGTCGAGACTGTTGATATCGCCGACACAACGTTCTAGAGCCTGGAGGCGCCCGCACGCACGCGCTTCGTCGGCGTCATCGGCGTCGGCGGCAAGAATGTGGGTGTCGCTGATTTGTGCCAGTATCATATTCGGGCGGCCTCGGCTCGTGTTGCGTAGACAGATGCCGCAACCCCGCGACCAAGGCAAGAGATGAGTACGAGGAACCAACGGACCGCATTGATGCAGCCTAAATCCCAAAACATCACCGACGTCCCGTCGCTTGTCTCGAACGACGACCGCCGGGCGCGATACGGACATCGGGGCGGTGTTCTCTGGTTCACCGGCCTGCCCGGTTCCGGTAAGGCCACCCTGGCGACGGCGCTGGAGCGAGCGTTGTTCAATGACGGTTACCGCGTGATGAAACTGCAAAGCAGTGATTTCCGCCGCGGAATTTGTTCGGACCTGGGATTCTCCCATGACGCCCGGCGCGAGCACATCCGCCGCGTCGGCGAGGTCGCCGCCCTCGCCGCCCATGGTGGCTTGGTGGTTCTGACCGCCTTCATTTCGCCCTACGCCGCCGACCGGGCCGGTGCACGCCGGGCCGTCGGCGAAGGCTTCCATGAGATTTTCCTGAATCCCGGGCTGGATGTCTGCGAAGCCCGCGACACCATGGGTGTTTACGCCCGCGCCCGGGCCGGCGAGATCAAGGATTTCACCGGAGTATCGGCCCCTTACGAGGAACCGTCGTCGCCCGACATAGTCATCGACACAGGCGTCACAACTGTCGCCGAGAGCCTGACCATTCTGCAGGAATATGCCGATCGGGTACTACGTCCTGGAGCGCCGCAAGGCTGATTCAAGGCAATGAACGAATGAACGGTCGCAACGAAACCTAAATCCGAAAACATCACCGACGTTCCGTGGCAAAGTTACTTAACGACGCTGAACGTCAGTTCGTCAGCGCGGTCATCGGTCACAAGTCCATCTTCGATGGCGTTCAATTTTGCGATCTCGATCACGTACTCGATTTTGATGGTGGTGGCGTATTCGTCCACGATGATCTGATACGTATGGAGCAAGTTTCCATGCGCATCTCGAACCTCGACGTCTGGCAATTTTTCCTCCTATCCTCAATCTGTTGTATATAGCGACCACCTCGCCGGGAAAACGGCTCAAAATTCTACGACGACATAGCGGAATGGATTGTTTGGATGGCCCCGAGTCCGGAAAAAATCGAAAAAGAGGACGGAACAGTCGAATGGCGCCTGGGCGGGATCCTGCACCGCGAAGATGGACCGGCCGTGGAAAAGCCCGATGGAACCCGGGTCTGGTTCAAACACGGCAAGCAGCATCGCGAAGACGGCCCGGCCGTCGAACATCGAAACGGCAGCAAGGAGTGGTGGCTGGACGGCCAACTGCAGCAGACGCCGCAAAGGTCCGAAAAAGAAGACGGAATGATCGAGTGGCGGCTGAATGAGGACTTGCACCGCGAAGACGGCCCCGCGGTCGAGCGCCCCGATGGAACCCGTGTCTGGTTTCGCCACGGGAAACAGCACCGCGAGGACGGACCCGCTGTGGAACACGGCGACGGCAGCAAAGAGTGGTGGGTGAATGGTCGACTGCACAGAGAGGACGGACCCACCATCGTGGAATCGGACGGCACCGAGGAATGGCATCAGAACGGTGTTGCCCATCGCGAAGACGGCCCGGCGGTCATTCGTCCGGATGGCGTACAGCACTGGTGGGTGAACGGCGAGCGCCATCGCGAGGACGGACCCGCCGTTATCGAAGAGCACATCATGCGCCAATGGTGGGTGCGAGGGCGGCTTCACCGTGAAGACGGACCGGCCATTGAGTATGACGACGGGGGACCGGAATGGTTCCTGCACGGCGTTCCGGCCGAGGAAAGCGTGGTCATGGACAACGAGAGCCGCGCCGAATTCCTAAGAAAACTATCCGGCGACCGCTAGAGCCCTTTCCCCGCTAGAGACCATTCAAAGAACACCCGGCGACCGCGGTGTCGCCCGTCGCGTTGTGCGATGGCAAAAGAAAAGGAGCGTCCAGCCCCCCCCGCAACGTTTGATCCTATGACCGCGTCCTGTAGGCCCGGGTACCTACGGCTTCTTGGGCGTTTCGTACGGAATTTCCTTATGCCACGGGACCCATTCGGTGTGGTAGCCGACAAAACCCTCTTCGTTCGCCGGTTGCTGCTTGGTCGTGTAGTACTTTGTCTTGCCGTCAGGAACCGGTGCGTTCTTATCAACGTCGCCCATATCTCATCCTTGCCCACTGTTTGGCTGCTGACCGCGACTGGCGACTGCAACGTTGCAAATCGCTCACGTCCGGAACGTTGGATTGGTCGTATCGCGACAGCGAATTTTATAGATTGGCGTTGCCAGAGGGAAGCAGCATTTTCCTGGCGCCTTGTCGCCTCCGCAGAAATACCAAGCGGCGCGGGACCAAATCGCGGCAATATTCAATGATCGATAAACTAATTTTGTTGATTCAATAAATTCAGATTGTTCATGAGCAAGAAAATCGTCGAATCTCCGGAAATACCCCCACCTTCGGCTGGTAAGATTCCCAAAACACGGTATTTTTGTATTCGAACTTCATAAAGTTGGCTCCAACCAGGGACAACCTGGTAAGGGGATTCCCAAGAATAGCGATTGTGGAACGGGAGACGTCTATGTTCGCCAACAATCCATTTGCCGACCTTGCGATGACCGTCTCGCCCGACGTTATCCAGGGGTACGTCATCCTGATGGTCGTCCTGGTCGTCGGCGGCACGCTTCTCGATGTCATTCACAAGAAAAGCGCCAAGTACTTTTTCGAAAAGGCCAAGGCCGCCGAGGCCTCGCGCACGCGCGAACTGAGCTCGGGAGAAAAGGCCGGGATCGCCGTTCAGACCGTCATGGTTGATGTCGCGACGTCTGCTGAATTCTGCAATCCGAAGCGCCGTGTCGCCCATCTGCTCACCATGTACGGGTTTATCCTGTTTCTTCTGACGACCGTCGCCATGGTGTTCGTCTACCCGACAAGCGCCGCCCCAGGCATCGTCGGAACGCTCTGGCACCTGGGCGCGATCATGGTGATGGTCGGCGGTTTCTGGTTCTGGTTCTTCATCCGCGTCGACATCGCCGTGGAAGCCAATCCCTGGTATCGCCTGGTCAAGGCGGACCTGTTCATTCTTTCGCTGCTCGGGACCACGACATTCGGGCTGCTTTGGTCCATTGCGCAGGCGCAAGGTGCCGCCGTTTGGTCACATCTTTTGCTGGCCTTGCTCCTTCTATCATCGACCGTACTTTTCGGCGGTGTCCTTTGGTCGAAGTTCGCACACATGTTCTTCAAACCGGCCGCTGCGTACAACAAACGCATCGTCAAAGCAGACGGTTCAATGGAGAACCTGCCGGAACTGGGCGATCTTTCGGATGCGGCGTTGCAGCAGCGCTTTCCTGATATCCCGGAATACTTGGGTGCCAATCCGCCGAACATGGGGCTCGGCATCAAGCGAGAAGCGCCAAGCCACTACTAATATCTGAACCAAAACAATCACATAAACAGAGAGAACCATCACGATGCCCACTTTTGTCTACATGACCCGATGCGACGGTTGCGGGCACTGCGTCGACATTTGTCCGTCCGATATCATGCATATCGATAAAACGTACCGGCGTGCCTACAACATCGAACCGAGCATGTGCTGGGAGTGTTATTCCTGCGTGAAGGCCTGCCCACAGAACGCCATCGACGTGCGCGGCTATGCGGATTTCGCGCCGCTCGGCCACAGTGTCCGCGTCGTGCGCGATGAGGAAAAGGGCGTCATCGCCTGGCGCATTAAGTTCCGCAACGGCGAGAAAGACCTGACTCTGCTGGCGCCAATCACCACAAAACCGTGGGGCAAGCATTATCCGAATCTCAAGGATGAGCCGGCACCGACAGACGAACAGCGCGAAGGCGAGTTACTGTATAGCGAACCGAAGTACATCCGCATGGATGACGGCGGCTTGCACACCTTCGAGACCAATGGTCTCGAGATGAAGCAAGGGGTGTACTACTGATGGCTTACAAGACGGTCGTCGAGGACAACATTGATATTCTGGTCGCCGGCGCTGGGCTCGGCGGCTGCGGCGCGGCGTTTGAATCTCGGTATTGGGGGCAGAACAAGAAGATCGTCATCGCCGAGAAAGCCAACATCGACCGGTCCGGCGCCGTCGCTCAAGGCCTGTATGCGATCAACTGCTACATGGGCACCCGCTTTGGCGAAAACAATCCGGAAGATCACGTGCAGTACGCGCGGATCGACCTGATGGGAATGGTGCGAGAGGATCTGCTATTTGACATGGCGCGCCATGTGGACTCCACGGTACACAATTTTGAAGACTGGGGCCTGCCGATCATGCGCGACAAGGAGAAGGGCTCCTATTTGCGCGAAGGCCGCTGGCAGATCATGATTCACGGTGAATCCTACAAGCCGATCGTGGCGGAGGCCGCGAAGAAATCGGCTGACAAGGTGTTCAACCGTATATGCGTCACCCATTTGTTGATGGACGAGGCCAAGGAAAACCGGGTTGCCGGCGCCGTCGGGTTCAATGTCCGCACCGGCGACTTCCACGTCTTCAAATCCAAGACCGTGATCTGCGGCGCCGGAGGGGCGTCCAACATCTTCAAGCCACGTTCCGTCGGCGAAGGCGCCGGCCGTGTCTGGTATGCGCCATGGTCTTCGGGGTCCGCCTACGCTTTGATGATCAACGCGGGCGCGAAGATGACACAGATGGAAAACCGAATCGTCCTGGCCCGCTTCAAGGACGGCTATGGTCCGGTGGGCGCGTACTTCCTGCACCTGAAGACGTATACGCAGAACGCTTACGGCGAGGAATACGAGTCCAAGTGGTTCCCCGAACTGCAGAAGATGGTCGGCAAGGAGTACTTGGACCCGGAAGTCTCGCACCTCACGCACCGACCAATCCCGACCTGTCTGCGCAATCACGCCTTGATCAACGAAGTGAACGCTGGTCGCGGGCCGATCCACATGGTCACCATGCACTCCTTCCAGGATCCTCACCTGGAAGACATCGGCTGGCACAACTTCCTGGGAATGACCGTGGGCCAAGCCGTTCTTTGGGCCGCGACCGACGTCGATCCCAAGAATGAAAACCCCGAGCTGACCACTTCGGAGCCATACGTCATGGGCTCGCACGCGACCGGGTGCGGGGCGTGGTGTTCCGGTCCCGAGGACCTGTCGCCGCCCGAGTACTTCTGGGGCTACAACCGTATGACGACCATCGAAGGCCTGTTCGGCGCCGGCGATGCGGTCGGTGGCACGCCGCATGCGTTCTCGTCGGGATCGTTTACCGAAGGTCGCTTGGCAGCGAAAGCCGCCAACAGATACATCGACGATGGCAAGGCCGAAGGCATCCGCGTTTCCGAGGCGGCCATTGCCAGGTTGAAGGAAGAAGTTTTCAAACCGCTGGAGCACTACAAGGTCCACCGCAATGAAATCGTCGCCGGTACAGTCAATCCGAATTATCACAACCCACGTCAGGCTCTCGACCGCCTACAGAAACTGATGGACGAATACGGCGGTGGTGTCACAGTCAACTACATGACCAACGACAAACTTCTGAGTATCGGCCTTAAGAAGCTCAAGATCATGGAAGAAGACCTTGAAAAGATCGCGGCCCAGGATCTTCACGAGTTGCTGCGGGCTTGGGAAGTCAAACACCGCCACCGGGCGTCAGAGAGCGTTCTTCAGCACACCCTGTTCCGTAAGGAAACGCGGTGGCCGGGTTACTACTACCGTGGAGACGCCATGAAACTGGATGATGAAAACTGGCACGTCCTCACGGTGTCCCGCCGCGACCCGGAAACCGGCGACTACACGATGGAGAAGGCGCCGCTATACCATCTGGTCGAAACGGGCGACGCGGCCGCGGCCGAGTAGGATTCAAGGCGCCGGCCAGGCGCCTTGAGCTCTATCGGCGTGCGCGTGGCGATCTTTTCCGCGCGCCCAGGAGACTTCGCTCCCGCACAATGCAGGACCCATATGAACATAATTGAACTCGGCGATGAGGACATATTGGCTGTTTCGGAGCCGATGTGGATCGAGCTTATTCGGGCTTCGAATGATGGCGAGTACGGAAAATTCATCCGTAATTTCGACTACAGCCTGACCCAGGGCCTGAACGAGATCGAAGTCGGCAAGCAATTCGCGAATAGCGAGCTGACGCGGAATCTTTCCGAAGTTTATGACTTTCTCGGCATCATTCGCCGCGGTGAACACGTGACGGTTCTGTACCGTGTACGAAGCACAAAAAAAGAGGGAGAGTGGCTCGGCCGATTGGTTCTTGGCACCAATCAGAATGACGAGATCAAGATTTTTGGCGCTTCGATCTTTTGACCGCTCCACCAGGAGTCAAAATGAGCGACACGATCCAGGACAACAAGTATGTGGAACTCACGTACCAGATAATCGACCGTAACTCCGATGACGAACTGGTCGCTGTCAAATTTCCGCTCGGCTACGTACATGGCGTGAACGAAGTCCTGACGCCCTCTGTTGCGGAAGAACTGGAGGGTAAGGCCGCCGGTCACGTCATCGAAGTGCCATTCAATGGCGATCACGTGTATGGGCCAAGGGACGAATCGCTCGTATTCACGGACCACATCGAGAATGTCCCGGAAGAGTACCGCGAAGTCGGCATGACCATTCACGCGGAGAGCGACAACGGCAGCGTCAGAAGCTTCATCGTGACCAGAGTTGATGAGAACACCGTGACCTTGGACGGCAACCATCCACTATGCGGCCGGGACGTGGTCTTCAAGCTGAAGGTTCTCAAGGTCCGCGACGCCACCCAGGAAGAACTCGACGCGGGCGGCCCCGTCGGTCAGGCGCCGGATGTCGATCCGTCCCGACTGGTCGCGCTTTGAGGCGTTGCGCCTGTCGAGGTCCAATACGCGGAGAACCCGGTCTCAATCGCCGATGACGATCCACCGCTCATCCGGCGAGCCAGGTACGTGCGGCCTTTTTTGCGTCTTCTGCCGGACGGGTATCTGTCCTGAAGGCGTACCGGCTGCATCTGCTTTCGGCCCATATACAACGCCCGAAATAGATGGGATCCGAAATAGATGGGATATAGCCGGAAAGAGGATATCTGCCTCAACGGACCGATCATATGGTCGCGAAAACAATCAATTTCACGGACCTAGATCAATCAAATATTTTGGTTTTTGTTGCAATATCCACAAGTAATTTTTATGAATCCGTATGACGCTCACGCAACTCGAAGTCTTTGCGGCTGTCGCCAGGTTCGCGCACGTCACCAAGGCGGCCGAGAGTCTCGGCATCACGCAATCGGCCGCGTCGGCGGCGATATCCGCCCTTGAAAAGCAATATGAGATCAAGCTCTTCAACCGGGTCGGCCGGACCATCGCATTGTCCGAAGCCGGGGAAGTTTTTCTGGAAGAGGCCAACAGCGTGCTGGAGCGGGCCCAAGCGGCGAAGCGCACCATTGCCGCGCTTGGTGGAAATACATTTGGACGCCTGGAGATCGCCGCCAGTCAAACCATTGCGAATTACTGGCTGCCGCGTCGTCTGGCCGTTTTTCATGACCGCTACCCGGGGATCAATCTCAATATCTCCATCGGCAACACGCGCGAGGTGGAAAAGCTTGTTGTCGCATCGGATGCCGATATCGGGTTTGTCGAAGGGGCGATCCGTTCCAATGACTTGAATCTCGACGCCGTCGGCTTCGATGAACTCGTCATGGTCGTGCAAGCCAGGCGATGGCAGCCTCTGGGTCGCGGCAAGGGTCCGGTCGACCTTACGTCCGTGCCTTGGGTCGTGCGTGAACCCGGGTCCGGAACCCGAGGCGTGCTCGAGAAACTCGCGGAAGACGAAGGACTGGCCTGGAACGACCTCAATGTCGTGCTTGAACTGCCCAGCAACGAGGCCGTTCGCGAAGCCGTCGAGGCCGGGGTGGGCGCGGCTGTCCTCTCGCGCCACGTCGTCGAGAGCGCTATCGACGCAGGTTCGTTGCGAGCCCTGCCCATCGATGTGCCGCGCAGGAAATTCATGATGGTCCGTCGCCGAACCGCCGAGCCGAGCGATACCGAGAAGGCCCTTATCGACATGGTATTGAAAAGCGTCGGTCCCGACCGGCACCTCGTTTGACGATGTCTTGGAATGCCTGACGCCCGAACATGCTAAGTTGACGGCGCCGTCCCGGACGGCGCCGTTTCTCGTTACGGGCTGCCGTAGAACTCCTGCAGCACCTCGACGACCTCGGGCCGGCTGAACTCGGGCGGCACGGTCTCGCCGGCCTCGAACATGGCCCGCAGCTGGGTGCCGGAGATGTTGAGCCGCTGGTCCTCGCCGTGCGGGCAGGTGCGGCCCGTCGCCATTCCGTGGCAGGCGAAGCAGTAGAACGTGATGTCGATCTTCAGCGGCTGGATGATCAGGCTGCCGGCCTCGATCTCATCGAACACGTGGTGGGCGTCGAAGGGGCCGTAATAACTGCCGACCCCCGCATGGTCGCGTCCGACAACCAGGTGTGAACAGCCGAAATTCTGCCGGAAGACGGCGTGCAGCAGGGCCTCGCGTGGGCCGGCGTAGCGCATCTCGATGGGATAGCCGGCCTGGATGGCGGTGCCGTCGACGAAGTAGTTCTCGACCAGCGCATCGATCGCCTTGACCCGGGTCTCGGCCGGAATATCGCCCGGCTTAAGTGCTCCCAGAACCTGGTGGATCAGTATCCCGTCGCAGATTTCGACGGCGATCTTGGCCAGGTATTCGTGGCTGCGGTGCATGGGGTTGCGGGTTTGGAAGGCGGCGACCGTCGACCAGCCCTTGTCGTCGAACAGGGCCCGGGTCTCGGCCGGCCGGTAATACAGCCCGGCGTAGGTTTCCGGATAGTGCCCCTCGCTCAACGTGATCACCGGGCCAGCCAGGTTGACCGCGCCCTGGGTCATCACCTTTTGCACGCCGGGGTGCGCCTCGTCGGTGGTGCGGAAGACTTCGCGGCATTCCAGGTCGCGGTCGATGCCGTATTTTTCCTCGACGGTGAGGAGGCCGAGGATGGCACCGGTCTCGTCCTCCAACGCCACCTCGTCGCCGATGGCGATGCCGTCGGCCAGCGCCGCGTCGGCGGACAACGTGATCGGGATCGGCCAGAACGTGCCGTCCGACGTTTTCATGTCAACGCAGCTGCCGCGCCAGTCGGCCTCGCTCATGAAACCGGTGAGCGGCGTATACGCTCCCATGCCCAGCATCAGCAGATCCGACACCTCGCGGCTCGACATGGGGACACGGGTCAGCCCTTGCGCGCGTTCAAGCTCAGCCGCGCGCGTATCAACTGCGGCCAGCAGGGGCGCCAGCGCCCCACCCCCATGCGGTGGTACCAACGTCGACATTGTTCCTCCCCGTCGTCACTGTCTCGTGCATCACCAAGTGTGATGTTCAAGCGCCACATTACGTCGTCGCGCACGGCGGTGAAAGCCGCCAATCCGCAACCGGGCCTGTCCGAATTGCATACCCCGGTATTTGTGGCGACGACCGTTCGCGATTGTTACATCCGACCGGCGAACCCGCTATCATGGGGCGTCATGCCGAATGCGAAAAAGGGGGAACGATTGGCTGGGCCAGCAGGGGCGGTTGTCGCCTGCGTCGTCTCGCTCGTCTTGTTGGGCGCCGTCACCGGGCCGGCCGTGGCCGAGCCCGTGCGTGTCGCCGTCGACGGCACCTTCGCCCGCATCACCGCCACATCCGCCACCGGGATCGAGGTCGACGTCCGCTTCGCCGACGAGCGCCAACTGAAGGCGGCGCGGCTGGAGTTCGACGGCACAAGCCTGCCCGCGACCGGCATCGCCGCCTACCCAGCGGCCGGCGACACCACGGCGGTGCTGTTCCTGGTCGATACCAGTGATCCGCGCCGCGCCGACATTGTCGCCAAGAACGCCAAGGATGTCGCCCAACTGGTAGCAGGTGTGCCGACACATCGGCAGTTCGGCCTCGCCCGTTTCGACCGCGACGTGACCGTGGTGGCGCCGTTGGGCACGGCGCCGCTCGACGTCTCGGCGGCGGCGGCGAACCTGACCGCCGACGGCAAGGTGACGCAATTGTTCCTGAGCGCGGTCAAGGCATTGGACGTTCTGGCCGGGCACACGGCGACGCGGCGTGCCCTGGTGGTGTTCTCGGACGGCCTCTCCGAAGACAAGGGCTACGACCGCCAGCGGGTCATCACGCGCGCCCTGGCCACCGGCACCGCGATCTTCGCCTTCGGCTACGCGGGGGCCGAGCGCAATGTCACGGCGCTGCAGAACCTGCGCCTGATGGCTGAGGAAACCGGTGGACGCTATGCCGAGGCCGTGGGCACGCTCGACCTGTCTGCGGGCGCGCTGGACGATCCGCTCGCCGCCGTCGAAACCGGTGCCCGCATCACCCTCTCGCTGGTCGCCGCCCGGCAGCCGTTCAAGGCCCGCCAGGGCATCGCCCGCCTTATCCTGGTCACCGACAAGGGCGAGGTCGGAGTACCAGTCCAGGTCAAGGTCCCGGCCCTGCCGCTGGCAGAGGCCCTGAAGCAGCCCAGGTACGCCGCACCGGCAGGTGGTGCCGCCTTGATTCTGGTGTTGCTGATTGTCTGGGGTATCCGGCGCGGCCGTAAACCCGTCGAGGCGCCGCCACCGCCGGAGGCCGAACCGCACGCCCGCCTGGAATTCCTGGATTCCGACGGCCGCAGCTTCGACATGCGCACCGGCTCCATCGTCATCGGCCGCGGCGACGGCAAGGAAGCCGGCAATGATGTGGTGCTGGAGAATGATTCCGTCTCCGAGGTCCACGCTGCCATCCGCCTGCAGCGGGACGGCGGCTACGTCATTGCCGACCTGGAATCGCTGAACCACGTCTTCGTCAACGGCGCGCAGGTACAGACGGGCCCGCTCGCCGACGGCGATGTCGTGGACCTGGGCGAGGTCCGCTTCCGCTTCACGGTGCTGAGCGACATCGCAACCGCATCTCCCGACGCGGCCCCCGACGCGATCCCTGACGCGATCCCTGACGCGATCCCTGACGCGATCCCTGACGCGGCCCCGGATGCGGCACCCGCGGCCGGCCGCATCACCATCGTCGGCGACGACGAAGGACCGACATCGTGAGGACCTACAACGTCGGCCGCAAAGCGAACCAGAACGATATCGTCGCCGACGACGACACGGTGTCCTCCCGACATGCCGAAATCACGGTTGCACGGGACAATCGCTACTTCTTCCGCGATCGCCTCAGCATGAACGGCTCCCACCGGCTGATCGACGACGCCTGGCAAGAGTTTGATCACGGCTACCTGAAGGCCACGGCGCCGCTGCGCCTCGGTGAACTCGAGACCACGATCGCCGACCTGATGCGCCAAGTGCCGCCGCCGGCGGCGCAGCCGGTCGCCCCGCCGCCGCCACCTCCCCCGCCGGAAACGCTGGAACCAGGCGATGACGAGGTCCGCATCTGGGATGAGAAGACCGGCCGCTACATCATCGTCAAACGGAGCGATCTCAGATGAACGTCGGCGGCCCAGGCGGCGAGGACCGGCTGCTGACCTGCGTCTTCAGCTTGGCGCTGGGTCTGGGCGTGGTCTATCTGCTGCACACGCAGTTGCCGGACGGGCTCCGGATCATCCTCGTCGGCTCCGACGCCGGCGACGATTTCCCGCTGACCATCCACGCCGCCGAATGGCTGGCCTTCTTCTTTGGGTTGGGAGAGCTGACGGTGCGCTTCCGCACCGCCGGCAACGAGCTGGCCGAGTTGGAAAAGGGTTACCTGCCGAAGGACGAACGGGTGGCGCTGCAAGCCGGGCGCGACATGCAGGAATACTACCAGCGCGCGCGCGACAGCGAGACCGCCAATACGCGATTTCTGCCACGCCTGATCCAGCGCATCATCCGCCAGTACCAGGGCAGCCGGTCGATCGACCAGGCGCACAGCCTGCTGAATTCGTCCATGGACCTGTTCATGCACGAGATCGACCTGCGCTACAGCATGCTGCGCTATACGGCCTGGGTGATCCCGTCGCTGGGCTTTATCGGCACCGTCTATGGCATCGCCGAGGCTTTGCGCAAGGCGGCGACACTCGATACGACGAAGATGGGCGGCAACCTGCTCTCGGCATTGACCCGCGACCTCGGCATCGCCTTCGACACCACCATGCTGGCGCTGGGACTGTCCATGGTCCTGGTGTTCCTCATGCACGTCATTCAGGGGCGCGAGGAACGCGCGCTCAACGGCATCGCCCAATACTGCACGGACAATCTGATCGTGCGCATCTACAAGGAATGAAGGGAGAGTCCCCATGGCCGACGACAACGGATCGGGCACAACCAAGACACGGCGCATCAAGCCGCCCGGCGGCGGCACCTCGGACACGCGGCCGACCGGTAACGGTGTCGGCGGCACAAAGCCCGCCTCCGGCGACGGCGCGAAGTCCGACGGCCCGGCCAAGACCGGGCTGGTCAATGCGGAGGCCGGCGTCTTCATGGAGGACCCGATCTGCGGCTGGCTGGTGATCGTGAAGGGCCCGGGCCGGGGCGCCATCTGCACGGTGCATGGCGGCCTCAATTCCGTCGGGCGTGACACATCCAATCGCGTGCCGCTGGATTTCGGCGATGGCACCATCTCCGGCAACAAACATTGCGTCATCGTCTACGATGAGGTCGAACGCACGTTCGCCATCAAGCACGAGGAGGGCAAGAACCTGACCCGTGTCGGCGGCAAGGCGGCCATGGAACTGACACCGCTCGGCTCCGGCGATGAGATCACCATCGGTGAGACGACGCTGCGCTTCGTCGCCCTCTGCGGGCCTGATTTCGACTGGCCGGATACGGCCGACGACGAAACCGCATGAACCACGACCTGGCCTTCGCCGCCGCGCGCAGCCAGGGGGCGCGGGACTACCAGGAGGACGATTTCCGTCTGGTCGATCTGGCTGGCGCGGCCGGTCTTCAGGGCGGGGGCCTTTTGATGATCCTTGCGGACGGCATGGGCGGGCACGCCGCCGGCGCCACGGCCAGCGCGCTTTCGGTCGACGCGTTCGCCACGTCGTTCACGGCGGCGGCGGAGGCGACCATTGCCGACCGCCTGCTTGCTGCGCTGACCGCCGCCAACGACGCCCTCGCCCGTCACCTGGAAGACCAACCGGAAGCCGACGGCATGGGCTGCACCCTGGTCGGCTTGGCGCTGACGCGGGACGGCATCGAATGGGTCAGCGTCGGCGACTCGCCGCTGTGGCGACTCCGCGCCGGTGACCTGGAGCGCCTCAACGCCGATCATTCCATGGCGCCGGTCATCGACATGCAGATGCGGCGCGGCCAGATGTCGGCCCGCATGGCGGCCCAGCATCCACAACGCAACGCGCTCCGCTCCGCCGTCATGGGCGACGAGATCGAGTTAGTTGACGTGGCCGAGGCTCCCCTGTCTCTCGCCGCCGGCGACCGGCTGGTTCTGGCGTCGGATGGGGTGGAGACGTTGGAGCCGTCCGACATTGCCGCGCGCGCAGGGGCAGATGGGACCGATGCGCAGGCCATCGCCGACGACATCATCGCCGCCGTCGACGCCGCCGAGGCGCAGCACCAGGACAACGCCACCGTGCTCGTCGCCCTGGTCGGCTGACGGAAAAGGAGCCGAGGAAACCGCCGCCATGACCGCCGCCAGCCCCACCGCCAACGAGACCACTGGCGTCGCCATCGACGCGGCGCTGGCCGACGCTATCGGCGGGCGCGAAGAACAGCAGGACCGGGGCATCATCCTTGGCGACGGCCCGTCCCGCATGCTCGTCGTTGCCGACGGCCTGGGTGGCCACAGGGACGGCGCCCGGGCGGCGGAACTGGTCGCTGAAACGGCGAGCCAAGCCTGGCGGAACGCGGCCGGCGATATCGACGACGCGCAAGCGTTCCTCGAAGGCGTGCGCGACGCCGCCCACGCGGCCATCGCCGAACTCGCCGAGAACCGCGACCGGGCGCCCATGAGCACCTGCATCATGCTTTATCTGGACGCCCGCCGCGCCTCCTGGGTTTGGGTCGGGGACAGCCGGCTCTACCGTTTCCGGGACGGCCGCATGGTTGCCCGGACCAAGGACCATTCCGTGGCGCAGATGCTGCTCGACGAAGGCCACATTACCGAGGACGAGATGGCGACCCGACCCGAGCAATCGCAGTTGCTCTCCGCCCTCGGTGGCGATAAGCCGCCGGTCGCCGCCACGGGCATCGCCAAGGTCAGCGACGGCGACGGTTTCGTACTCTGCTCCGACGGATTCTGGGAAACCATCCAGCCGACCGAGGTGGCGGCGGCCCTGGCCGAGCCGGATTTGCAGGCGGCGACGCGGGACCTGGTGGCCCTGGCCGCGGAACGGGGCGGACCCAAGGGCGACAACATCACCGCGGCGCTGGCCCGGGTCAGCGTCCCGGCGGCTCGGGACAAGGGCGGTTGGGGCCAATTATTCGACATTCCGACACGCATCAGCGAGACACTGACGGACGCCGTCCGCCGCAACATCGGCGCTGCCAGCAGCCGCGACAAGGAGACAGGGAAATGACCCTGCGCCGGCTCTCCTATGGCGTTGTTCTGGCATTGGCCCTGCTGACCTTCGGCGGCGGCGCCAAGGCGCAACTGGACGTGAAGAAGGCCGATGCCTCGGTCATGCGCGTGATCGCCACGTTCAAGCTCGAATTCACGCTCGCCAACGGCAAGCGAAAAAGCGGGACCCTGGGGGGCACCGGCACTGGGTTCGTCATCAATGATGCCGGCGTGGTGATCACCAACAAGCACGTGGTTCAGTCGGAGGAGAGCGAACTTCTTCACGCCGTCAAGGAGATCGACGGCGTGAAGACGAAGAGCGTCCGCATCCTGAATATCCAGATCAAGGTGCTGGAACCCGGCGGCGACCGGGAATATCCAGCCAGGGTTCTCCACCGGGATGCTGGCCGCGACGTGGCGGTGCTGGAGACGCAGGGGTTCTCGGCGCCGACCCTACTGCTCTCGGTGGTCGAGCCGGCGAAAGGGCTTTCCGTGCACAGCCTTGGTTACCCTGGCCTCGGAGATCGCCTGGCCAAGGCGGCGGGCCAGAAGTTCAGCACGCAGAGCTCGCTCGGCAGCGGCATCATCGAGAAGGCGGAACGCGGCAAGCGCTCCTCCAACGAGCCGAACGTCCTGTGGGTTCAGCACAGCGCCAACATCCGCAAGGGCAACAGCGGCGGCCCGCTGTTCAACGACTGCGGCGAGGTGGTCGGCATCAACACCTGGGGCGTCAGCCCACCGGGCGCCCAGGCGCTGCTCTACGCATCGCACGTTTCCGAACTGGTCGAGGTTCTGAAGCAACTGGGCATCAGCCACAGCACGGCCAACAAGGTCTGCAAGGCGCCGACCAAGACCATCGTCAAGGAAAAGACGGTGATCGAAAAACGCACCGAAGTGATCAAGCCGAAACTACTGACGCCGGTCAACATCGCCGCCGGTGTGGTCTCGCTGCTGGCGCTCATCGTGGCGCTGATGAACCGCAGCGCCATCAAGAACGCGGCGGGTCAGGCGGGCAAGCGGATCAGCCAGCTCGTCGGAACACCCGGGCCGGTGTCACCGCCGCCGCCACCACCGCCTTCCCCCGCGCCCCGCTGGTCCCTCAACGGCAGCGATGGCCGTGGCCGCCGGGTCGAACTGGAATTCGGCGATGCTGATTTCGACCAGGCCCACGGCAACCTGGTGCTGGGCCAGGATGGCAATATCGCCGACCTGGCCGTCGCCGACGACACGGTCTCGGGACAGCACGTGCGCCTGATTCGTTCGGGCAGCGGCTTGACTATCGAGGATCTTAACTCGTCCAACGGCACCCAGGTCGGCGGACGCCAGTTGAAACCATTCCGGCCTGAACCGCTGCCCCCGAGCGCTGAACTCGTGCTTGGCGAAACGCGGCTCAAGCTGCGGCACAACGGCTGAGCGCCGCCGGCGACGGACCCCGCCCATGAGACGTCCCAAGCGCGGCATCAATATCTTCAGCCTTTCGGCCATGGACCTGTTCGCCTCGGCAATGGGGGCCTTCGTCGTCATCGCCGTGATGCTGTTCCCGTTTTATCAGAAGAACTCCCCCACCCTGGCACAAGCGGCGGAGATGGCGGCCGAGACCGAGCGACTGGGCAAGGAAACCGAACGCCTTCAGCAGCAGGCCAAGGCCGACGGCACCCGCGCCGCCGAGGCCGAGGCGGAAGCCGACGACCACGACAAGCGCCGCGCCGGCGTCGAGAACGACATTGCCGGTTTGGAGAAACGGCTGCAGACCCAGGGCGTCTCTCTGCAGCAATGCCAGGCCGCCCTTGGCAAGCTGGATATTCAGTCCTACGACCTAGTGCTGGCCTTCGACACCACCGGCAGCATGGACGAGGAGATCGAGGGCATCCTCGGCAACATGGCCGGCATCGTCCGGGTGATGCAGAAGCTGGTGCCGGACCTGCGCATGGGCTTCGTTGCCTTCCGCGACGATTCCACCTACATCACCCGCGATTTCACGCTGCGTCAGATGGACCCGCAGGGATTGGCGCAGGCGCTAGCCTGGCTGAAGGGCCTATCGGCCGGCGGCAGCACCGGCAAGCTCGCCGTCGCCAAGGGCATCGAGGTGGCGGCGGCCATGCCCTGGCGCGCCGGCGTGCCGCGCGCCATCGTCGCCATCGGCGACTACGCCGACCTGGACGGCCCCTCGCACCGGGCCCATCGGGCGGCGGTGGCCTTCGCCCGGGCGCCCAGGGCCAAGGTCTCGGTGGTGGTAGCCAGGGACGTCACCGGCATCGACTTCTTCCGCATCCTGGCCCGCGCCGGCGGCGGCGAGTTCGTCGAGGACCGGGGTGATATGCTGGCCAATGTCCTGCTCTCGGTCATCAAGCGGTAGGGGCCGGCGATGAAGTTCCCCAACCGCGAAATCTCGGTCTTCAACATGTCGGCGCTGGACCTGTTCGCCTCCGCCATGGGCGCGTTCATGATCATCGCCATCCTGCTGTTCCCCTACTATATGAACGTCTCGGAAGCCGAGTCGCGGCTCCAGGAGGCGGAGAAGGCACTGACCGAGGCCAAGGCTGCCCACGCCGCCGCCACCGTCGCCGCCGGTGCCGCCCGCAAGAAGCGCGACACCGCAGAAGCCAAGGCCGGCACGGCGAAGAAGAAGCTCGATGGTGTGGTCGCCAAGCTGGACGGCCTGAAGAAAAAGCAAACCCAGGTCGCGGCCGCCGCCGACGGCTGCCAGCGCCGCCTCAGCACCTTGGACGTGGCCGACCTGGACTTGGTCTTCGCCATCGACACCACGGGCAGCATGGGGCCCATCATCGATGCGCTGGCGGACGAGCTGACAGCCATCATCCGGGTGCTGGAGAAAGTCGTGAACAAGCTGCGCGTCGGTGTCGTCGACTACCGCGACCGCGACCGCAAAAACCAGAACACCTATCTGGTCAACGCATCCCCCATGATGGACATGAGCAAGGTCGGCCTGGCCCAGGCCATCAGCCATCTGCAAGGCCTGCGGACCGAAGGCGGATCGTCCTGCCCCGAGGACGTGGACGAGGGCGTGAACGCCGCCGTCAACATGCCGTGGCTGAAGGACTCGCGCCGCCAGGTCGTGGTCATCGGCGACGCCCAGGCACACAAGCGGAACTGGCAGCGGGCCTTCGACCTGGCTGCCGGGTTCGCGGCCGACGCCACGCCGAGCCGCCTCGGCGGCGTCTACACGGTGCCGGCGAAACGTGCCTGCCCGGAAGATGCGGACGATTCCCGCTTCTTCCGTGAACTGGCCCGCCACGGCCGCGGCACTTTCGTCGATCGGGCCGGCTCGCTGACCGAAAGCGTGCTGCTTTCGGTTCTGGCCAAGTGGTGACCGGTATGGCCGATAACCACGACCCCAACCACGATGACGACCTGCACGCACTGCCCACCGGCCACCGGCTCGGCGAATACGTCATCGAGCGCATGCTCGGTCAGGGCGGCTTCGGCGTCACCTATCTCGCCACCCATCAGGCCCTCGGCATCAAGCGGGCCATCAAGGAATACTACCCGACAGAATTCGCCGTTCGGGATTCCCAGCTCACCATCCGCTCGCGCTCGGGCGCCGTCGACGACGACTACCAGTGGGGCCTCGAGCGGTTCATCGAGGAAGCGCAAACGCTCTACCGCTTCCACGACCACCCCAACATCATCGAGGTCATCGACGTCATCTCGGGCGAGAACGGCACCGCCTACATGGTCATGGTCTACCACGAGGGCGAGACCCTGCAGGAAGCCATGGATCGGGAAGGGACCCTTGATGCGGACCGTGTCGGCCAGGTGCTGTGGCCGCTTCTCGACGCACTGGAGACAATTCACGCGGAGGACGTCTTCCACCGCGACATCAAGCCGGACAACATCTACCTGACCCGCGACGGCACGCCCCTGCTGCTGGATTTCGGCGCCGCCCGCGCCGCCGTCACGGTGCGCACGCGCAGTGTGTCGGCCATCGTCGCCGAGGGCTATTCGCCGTTCGAGCAGTATTCACCGGACCGCGACCTGCTGGGTCCGTGGTCCGATATCTACGCGCTAGCCGCTACCCTCTACCACGCCATCACCGGCGAGAAACCGGAGGCGGCAACCGAGCGTTCGCTGGGCGACACCATGGCCTCGGCGATGTCGCTGGCGGCGGACGAATTCGACGATGCGTTGTTGGCGGCCCTCGACCACGGTCTTGGCATCTTCCCGAACGACCGGCCGCAGTCCATCGCCGACTGGCAGGCCGAAATGACGCCGGCGGCGATGCAACCGAGTACGCCCAGCGAACCGGAGCCGCCCCCCGCGCCGCCCGACCCAATCCCGCCCGATCCCGATCCGCCGGTGAAGCCCCGGCGCTGGCCGCGCGTGTTGCTTCGCATCATCCTGTTCCTGGTGCTGGTCGCGGCGTTCGTCGTCGGCGGGTTCTATTTCTACCTGATCTGGCTGGAGCGCGGCGGTTTCGCCACCGACCCGCCGGCGGTCCCGAGCGGCCTGTTCCGCGTCACCACGGCGAAGGCCGGGCTCAACGTGCGCGCCGGTCCGGGGACGGAACACGCATCCCTCGGCGCACTGCGTTTGCACAGTGTCGTGCGGCTGCTGGACACGGGGGAAAGAGGTCCCTGGCGGCGCGTTCAGTTCGCCGGACACGACAAGGCCTACGTCCATTCGGACTTCCTCGCCGACCGGCTCAGGGACTGCCCGGACTGCCCGGAGATGATGGTCATCCAGCCCGGCCGGTTCCAGATGGGCCGCGACGACAGGGAGCGGGAAAGCCCGCGCCATCCAGTGGCACTGGCACAGCCCTTTGCGCTCGGCCGCACGGAAGTGACAGTGGACGCGTGGCTGGTCTGTGTCCGGGCCGGCACCTGCCGGCCGCTGCGCAATCCGGGAGGTGGCAACCGCCCAGTGACCAACATGAGCTGGCGCGATGCCGAGGCCTACGCCGGCTTCCTGAGCGAGCAGACCGGCCGTCGCTATCGCCTGCCCAGCGAAGCCGAGTGGGAGTATGCGGCGCGGGCCGGCACCGCCACCACCTACCCCTGGGGTGACGGCATGGCCGAGGCCTGCCGCTACGAGAACTTCTACGACCACGCCAAGACAGAGGCCATCCACGCGGTCGAGAAACCCGGCGAGCCGGTACCGGAAGGCAACTGCGACGACGGGTACGTCAGGATCGCGCCGGCTGCCAGCTACCGGGCCAACCCGTTTGGCCTGCACGACATGCTGGGTAATGTCTCGGAGTGGGTCGCTGACTGCGCGCAGGACGACTACGCTGGTGCGCCCAACAACGGTAGCGCCCGGGGTATCGGCGAGGATTGCCCGCTTCGTGTGTTCCGCGGCGGCACCGCTATATCCGGATCGCGCGAACTGGAACCGACTTGGCGGGAATGGGACGAGCCGCTGATGTCGAACGACAACCTAGGATTCCGAGTGGCCCGCGACCTGGACTAGGGTCTAGACTTGGTCCCTAAAGGGGCCCGCAACCAACCATGGCCGAAAACGCCGCCCACCACCTGCCGCTCGGCAGTCACTTGCAGGAGTACCGGCTCGACCGGCTGCTCGGCGAGGGTGGCTTCGGCATTACCTATCTGGCCACCGACACCAACCTCGGCTTCAACGTCGCCATCAAGGAATACTTCCCCTTCGATTTCGCCATGCGGACGTCGGACAGCCATGTCCGCTCGCGCTCGGCCGACACCCGAGAAACCTTCGACTGGGGCCTGACCCGGTTCCTGGAGGAAGCCAACCGACTGGCCCAGTTCCGCGGCCATCCCAACATCGTCCGCGTCGACCGCATCATGAAGGAGAACGGCACCGCCTACTTCGTCATGGCCTACGAAGAAGGCGAGGATTTTTACACCATCATCAAGCGCGAGGCACCGCTGGCAGCGGAAACGCTCATTCCCCTGGTCGATCAGATCCTGGTCGGCCTGGAGGCGGTGCATGACCGCAACATCCTTCATCGCGACATCAAGCCCGACAACATCTATGTGCGCGACGACGGCACGCCGGTGCTGCTGGATTTCGGCGCCGCCCGCGAGGACCAGCGCAGCCGCCTGCTGACCGGTATCGTCGCCGCCGGCTACTCGCCGCTGGAGCAGCACTCCAGCGTGACGCGCAACCAGGGCCCGTGGTCGGACATCTATGCACTGGGCGCCACGCTCTATCACGCCATCACCGGCGAGCCGCCGCCGGACGCACCGATCCGACGCATGCAGGACGACATGGTGCCGGCGGCGGAGGCCGGCGCCGGTCGCTATGACGACAACTTCCTCGAGGCGATCGATTGGGCGCTTCAGGTTTCGCCCGAGGATCGGCCGCAGGACATCCCCAGTTGGCGCACCGTGCTCGATGTCGAAGCGGATATCGAAGACGAAGAGGACTGGGAAGACGAGAAAGAGGATGACGACGAAATCGAAGACGACGATGAGAACGATGAAGATGACAACGGCGACGATGATGACGATGATTTCGAGGAGCAGATCTCCGGCGAGGCGTTGGACGAACTGATCGAACGGGCGACAGACGGTGACGCCAACGCCCAGGTCGAACTCGCCCAGCATCACGAGACGGATCGCCTGGCGGACTCCGACATCCGCCAGGCCGAATACTGGTACCAGGCGGCGGCCGACCAGGGGAATGCCGAAGGCCAATACAATCTCGCGACGCTTTATGACTTCGCCGGAAAGGATATCATTGCCGAGAACAAGGACCTGGCCGCCCACTACTACCAACTCGCCGCCGAGCAGGGGCATGGATTGTCGGCCGCCTATCTGGGCTCCCTCCACTATCTGGAATCGTTCGACGGCGCCGATGGCGCTCAGGCGCTGCACTGGTACCGGACCGCCTACGAGAATGGCCACGAGGACGGCGCCTATTGGGTTGGCCGCTGCTATGAAACCGGTACCGGCGACTACGACATGGCGGAAGCCGCCCGCTGGTATCGCATCACCGCCGACAGTGGCGATTCCTGGAGCCAGTACCGGCTCGGCTATTTATACGATATGGCGGACGGGGTGCCCGACGATCCGCAGATCGCGGCCGAACTCTACCGCGCCGCCGCCGCCCAGGACCACGCCGACGCCATGTTCCGGCTCGGCCAATTGTTGGAAATCGGCATCGACGACGACGCGGATTTTGAAGAAGCGGCAAGGTACTACCAGCGCGCCGTCGAGCTCGATCAAGTGGACGCCCTGGCGGCCCTCGGCTGGTTGTACGAACTGGGGATCGGCGTCGAACTGGACATGGCGAAGGCGCTGGAACTTTACAATCGCGGCGCCGAGGAAGAGCACGACGAGGCCCTCTACCGTCTGGGCACGCTTTTTCTGGAAGGCGACGACGTGCCTTACGACCGCGAGCGCGCCCTCGCGTACTTCCGGCGCGCCGAGGCCGCCGGCCACCTGCTGGCCGAGGACCGGATCAACGAGATATTGCGCCCCCGCACCCCGCCCCCGGACCTTGGCGACAACCTGATGAACTGGCTGATGTTCTGGCCGGCGGAGAAGGCGTTTATGGCCGGCTATTTCTGGCTGATGGTCGGCGGCATCGGGCTCGCCATCCGCTACGCGTGGGCTGGCGTCTCCTATTTCTGGACCGATACCTGGCAACCCGAGGCGCTGTTCGTAGCCCTTGAGTACAAGGGCTTCTTCTTCAATACCTACGACTTGGCCACCCTGACGTTCCAGGACCTGATGCAACTGCTGGACTGGGCGCCTTATGCGACCGCGGTCATCGATTTCGAAACCTGGACCGGCTGGACCGGCATCGTCGACACCGTCACGAGCTACCTTCACATGGGACCGGCCATCTGGCTGATCGCCGGCGCATGGCTCGCCGTCTGCTTCGTCATCTTGATGATCCTGATGATCATCGTCGACACCGCTCGGCAAAAATAGGCGGGCTTAGCGGCCGGCGCATTGGCCTCCGAACGCCTTCGCCAGACCGGCTAGCGCATCGGCCGGCACCGTTGCCGGCAACGCGCCATGGCGCTTCTTGACCAGGTCCAGGAAGCAGGCGAAGGGCGGCTCCCGGTCGGCGAAGCCCTGCTCGTCCGCGCCCACCACCAAGGCTCGCAAGGTTTCCCGTGGCGGCTGGTTGCCGGACGCATAATCCAAATCAATGATGGTCCGCCCACCGCAGCAGGCGGCACACCCCGGCAGTGCCGGCATCGCGGTGGCGGCGGCGGTCGCATCCCGCGCGAAGAATTCCTGGGGTGTCGTCCAGAGTTCCGCGCGCACCCCCGCCGGGGGCCGCAGATCGATGCGCGCGTGGCCGCTGAAGCAACGATCGCCGCCGCCCCAGACCGATTCCAGCGTGATACGCGGGCCCGTGGGCGCGCCGGTTTTGTCGACGCCCCGCGCCGCCGCCAGGTACCAGAACGAGCCGCTGCCGCCGCCCGAATAGACCAGCGAGATCAACTGGCGGCCGTCTCCCAGCGGCCCGACCATGCGATAGCCCAACGAGGGTCGCGGGAACATCCCAGGCAACGGGGCGAAGCGCAGGCCGAGGCCGGTGATCTCGGTCGGGACGTGAGCGAAGCGGCGATTGCAGCGGCCGATGTCGACACTGGCCACCAACGGCGTTTCCTCGGCATCCTCGCGGCCGGTCGAGCCGGCCCCACCGACAGCCAACCCGGCGTCCTCCACCGCGTCGGCAGAAAGGCACGCGGGGTGAAGGTGGGCGAGGCTCCGGTCCAGCGGTCCGACGACGACGGCGGTCGTTTCCTCACCGCCGGTCGGCTCGCCCTCCGCCGGCACCGCGTCCTTGAAAATCACCGCGGCGGCCCCACCGATCCGCCGCAGCCGGGCCGCCAGTGTCCGCACCAGGCATGGCACGGCGTCGTCCGCCATGGCCGTCCGGGGCGCCTCGGGCGGCGCCGCGGCGGTGATGCCGCAAGCCTTGAAGGCGCCGTCCCGCCGGGTCTCGATCCGCGCCCCGCCGGCGCCGGCCGCACGCAACAAGCCACGCGTCAGGTCATAGAGCACGGGATCAGAACACAGCAGTGCTTCGCCGGCGTTGCGTCCACCGTCGAAACAAGCCTCGGAAAATGCCTCGGCCGGATCGGCCATTGCCGGCGCCGTCGATGCCAACAGCAACGCAATCGCCACCACTAGGCTGTGACCAGGTAACGAATGTTCGATGACATGGCGGGAATGCATCATGATGCCCCTTCACGTGCACCCAGTATAGCGCCAGCAGGGTTAAAACCGACACCGCTCTTTGCCCTATCCCTTCCGTCTGGTGTTGATGGGACGCACACACATCGAGAATCCGTCCGGAGGATCACCATTGGGGGGAGAATTGCTGGGCTAGAACCTGCTTGTTAAACTCGCCGCGCCGGCGACGCGGGGCCGGAACCGGGCCCGGCGATCGGCAGCAGGATTGGGGACGTTGTCGTCATGGCGGACAGACACGGCGAGGCAATGACGACCCTTCGCGACCTGGGGATCGCCATCACGGCGGCAGTTGTCGTGCTGACGGCCAGCCTGTTCTGGTCGGCCACCGGCATGACGCCAGCGGCCGCCACCATGGCGCCTTGGATGGACTTCGTCATCACCGGATACGTCGCCTTGCTTCTCTGCATGCTGCAGCGGCGGCGGACCATCGCGGCCATCGTTGTCGCGGCACCCGTGACCTCGTTCGTGATTGGCGGGACGGGCGTCCTGAACGCCTTTAACGAACCGCTGAATCTCAGGCACCTGCTGTTGATCGACGAAGGCATTGCCTACTACGACCTGGCGCCCGTCGTCTGGGGCGCCGGCATCAGCTTGGCCGGCGCGTTCGTCTGGAACCTGCGCCGACCCAATCGGTATTTCGTCTGGGCGCTGGCACCGCTGCTTGCCCTCGGCCTTATCTTCGCCGGCAAGTTCGCGATGCACGATCGCGAACGCGGCCCCGTGATGTCGAACATCAACTGGTGGCACGGTGACGAATTCTCCTCCGACGTGGGGTATTTTGTTGGCTTCGCCCTGGATGCGCTGGTTCATGCGGAGCGCCGCGAAAGCTATCGGCGATTGCTGGCGGACAGCAAGCACCCAAAGTTCGACGATTTCATCACCTCCCCCCTTCCGCCATTGGCGTCCGAGCCCCGGAGCGTCCATTTGATTCTGGTCGAGAGCCTGATTGACCCCACGCGCAACAAGGAAGTTCAGTTCAACCGCGATCCGTTCCCTGACGCTTTTCGCGCATGGATCAAACAGCAGAAGGCCCACGGCCTGTCGCCGGTCTTCGGCGCGCGCTCGCCGGATGCCGAGTTCGAGATTTTGTGCGGAATCCCGGCCTCACTCGATGACAAGCAGGTAGTGATGGCCGAACTGGCAGTCGAGGAACTGGATTGCCTACCGCGCAAGCTCGCCCGCCTGGGCTGGCACACCATCGCCGCCCACCCAATCGCGCCTGAGATATTCAGAACCGGCCGGAGCTACCGCATTCTCGGGTTCAACGAAGCCCGCTTCGCGCCTGACTTCGATATGACGGATCGAGACTCCGGGCATTTCCCCGCCGGCATCGGCAAAGTTCCGGTGCTCGACTCGTTGGCTTCGGCGTCGTTGCTGGAGCAGTTTTCCGACGTCCTGCGACCGCGCTTGAAGGCGAAGCAACGGCTCTTCAGTTACGCCTTCCTGACTGGCGGCCACTATCCCTTCGGACTCGACGAGAGCAAGCGCCCGCTGGTGATCCAGACCGAGCCCATGCATGACCTCTACACCCGATACGCCAATGCCGTTCACTACAATACCAGGGCGATTCAGGAATATGTCCAGCGCATTTACACGGTGGACCCGACCGCCCTGGTCATCATTATCGGCGATCACGGCCCACCGCTGGGCGAGGCCGTTCGCGTCACCGCCGACGGCGGGACCGGCGAATGGGACGCGCTGACACTCCGCCATCGGGTGCCCTTCGTGATGCTGCGCGCTGGTAAGGTGGTGGCGGCACCGGTGACCGTGGTCCCGGCCTATCTGGTGCCTGAGATCATCGTGAATACCCTGTCCCAAGGGGCGTACTGCCGCGCCAACCGGTGCCGAAAGGACGGGCAACGGATTTTCCGGCCGCTCGCCGACCGTGTGCTGGCCTATGACCGGACCGGTCGACGGCTCGCCGATTGCAAACCGGATTCGGACCCCACGCCCGCGTGCGCGGAGGCCAAGCGGTTTCACGAAATCAGCCGGCTGCGCCTATTGACCCTGCTGTTCCCGTCGCCGGCGTCCTGATGGACCGAGCGCCAACATCCACCTGGGCACCCGCCGCGACGACGGCCGTGTTCTTCGTCGCGGGCTTGCCGGCGCTGATCTACCAGATCGCCTGGCAGCGGGTACTCTTCCTGGTCTTCGGGATCGATATCGAATCAGTGACCGTGGTGGTCGCCGTGTTCATGCTCGGCTTGGGCCTGGGCGCCCTTGCAGGTGGTTGGTTGACGCGCGTGAGCAGGGTCGCGCCGCTGATCGTGTTCGGCGTGCTCGAACTGGGGATCTGCGTATTTGGGGTGGTTTCGCTCGATATCTTCCATGCGGCGAGCGATCTCGCGCTCGGCAACGGGCGCATCGCCAATGCTCTACTGATGGCAGTGATCCTGCTGGTGCCCACCTTGATGATGGGGGCGGGGCTGCCGGTTCTTGCCGCCTATGTGGTGCGACTGACCGGCAACGTCGGCAGTTCCGTCGGGACCCTCTACTTCGCCAATACGCTGGGCGCCGCGTTCGCCTGCGTGCTGACGGCCACGCTGCTGTTCCCACGCCTTGGGTTGAGCGCTTCGGTGCATGTCGCCGTGCTGCTCAATCTGGTGGCCGGTATGGCGGCGCTGCTCGCACACATCCTCGGCAAGCGCGAGGCGGCCGCCAGGGCGCCCGCGCCGCCCAACGAGGACCAGAGCGTCGGCGAGCACGGAACCGGCCGGCGGACACTGGCATCGGCCATCGTCTTCGCCTCAGGCGCCATCGCGTTATCCCAGGAAATTCTCTGGGTGCGCATCGCCTCGTTCGCGTCGGAGGCACGGGCCTCGGCGTTCGCGTTGACGCTGGGTGCCGTGTTGCTGGGAATCGCCATCGGTGCCCGCCAGGCCGAGCGCATCTGCCGCCGCCACCCGGACGCGCCCGACAAACTACTGTCCTACATGGCGACGGCGGCCCTCGCCGCCGCCATTGTCGGTTACCTGGGACCCGGCCTGACTGCCCATGCGGCATCATATGGCCCTGCCTGGGCGGGCGTATTGATGTTTGCGGGCTTGGTCACGTTTGGGCTTTGGGGCGCCATCCTACCGCTCGCCGCTCACGTGGGCGTGCCCCCCGATCGCCGTGCCGGCCAGGGGCTCAGTATCATCTACACGTCCAACGTGGTCGGCTCGGCCGCGGGTGCGGTACTGACCGGATACGTCCTGCTGGACATCATGGGGACGCGGGACGTGACCCTGTTTCTGTTCGTTTGTGGTGCTGTCCTCGCCGTCGTCATCGCCGCGGCCCAGGAATTGTCGAAGTCCATGGCTCGTCCGATCGCCATTCGGGGGCTGATCGCCGTCGCGGTCGGATGGGGCCTTTCCGGCCCGTTGTTCGACGATTTCCACGGCCGCCTGCTGAACAATGCCGAACGGGGCGACAAGACACCGGTGCGCGATATCGTCGAAAACCGCAACGGCATCATCGTCATCGATGTCGCCGACCGGGTGTTCGGCGGTGGCGTCTATGACGGCGTCGTCTCGGTCGATCTGGTGAACGATGTCAACGGAATCATCCGGCCCTATACGCTCAGCCTCTGGCACCCTGCGCCGCGCCGAGTTCTGGTTCTTGGCCTCTCCATGGGGGCATGGACGCAGGTCCTGGCCAATCATCCGGACGTGGCAGAGGTGACGGTGGTCGAGATCAATCCCGGCTACCTGGACCTCATCCGGCGCCATCCCGTGGTCTCCAGCTTGCTTGAAAACCCCAAAGTGAAGATCGTCACCGACGATGCGCGACGATGGATGCGCTGGCATCCCGGCGAAACCTTCGACGCCATCGTCCAGAACACCACCATCAATCACGTCGCCTTCGCCACCAACATGCTGTCCGCCGAATACCTGAAGATCGTCCGCGACCACCTGCGCCCGGGCGGGGTCTTCCTCTACAACGCGACCGCATCGGCACGGGCGATCAAGACCGGATGCGGCCTGTTCACCGATGGCTACCGCGTGTTCAACAGCCTGGTCGTCAGCAATGCCAATATCTCCATTGATCCCGAACGCCTGCGGCGCGTCGTCGCCGGCTATCGAATTCAGGACCGCTCGGTGATCGATGGCGGCACGCCCGCGGGGCGGGCGCTCCTGACCAGCCTGGGGACCCTCCGCGACATGAAGTTCTACGACAAGGTCCATGCGGATGACGCCATCGAGAGTTGTCGCGATCTGCTGGCGCGGGTGCCGGACGTGGTCCCCATGACCGATGACAACATGGGTAATGAATGGAGCCGCTGAGGGCGCCCGCGGTACCGCCGGCACACGGACGCGCCGCCATCGGAACCATTATCCTATCCGCGAGCGTGGAGGGTGCGCTAGTCTCGGCGTCAGCCGTTCCGACCGAGGCCCCACCGCTGGCGACAATAGGGTTGGGCACGCGGCCGGAACGTTCGGAAGGGCACATCGCATTCATATGAACCCGTTCAGATTCTACGCCGGCTTGTTCTGCATCACCATGGCCACGTTGATGCTGCAAATCATCCAGACACGCATTCTGTCGGTCGTGCTCTGGTACTACCTGGTGTTCTTCGTCATCAGCAGCGCCATGTTCGGCCTGACGGTGGGCGCGGTCTGGGTTTACGTGCAGAAGGAACGGTTCTCGCCGCGCACGCTGTCCGACGATCTCAGCAGGTACAGCGTGCTGTTCGCGATCTCCGTCGCCGCATGCCTGGTCCTACAGACGACCCTGGCACCGGTCAACATCCCGACGGCGACCACTGTCGTGATCTGGCTCGAACTCGTGGCCACGGTGACCATCCCCTTCGTCTTCTCCGGTATCGTCGTCAGCCTGGCGTTGACGCGCAGCCCCTTCCCGATCGGCCGGGTCTACGCGGCCGACCTGGCGGGCGCCGCCGCGGGTTGCCTCGGCGTGCTCGGCCTGTTGCAGCTGACCGACGGCGCGTCGGCGGTGCTCTGGGTGTCCGTCCTGGTGATGATCGGCGCGCTGTTGTTCGCCGGTGCCGGCAAGGCCGGCGAAGGAGCGCCAACCTCCTCGCATCCGATGTTGGACGTTCTCCACCGACGCCGGGCCTGGGTTTTGGGCATTCTCGTGGTGATTGCGGCGGCCAACCACATGGACAGGAACGGGCACGGTTTCAAGCCGGTGTTCGTGAAGTACCAGATCGAACTCACCGGCAGCCGCCCGATCTTCGAGGAATGGAACTCCTACTCCCGCATCGCAGTCGCACGTAAGCCCTACCGCACGCCGATCATGTGGGGGGCCTCGCCCAAGTTCGAGGCCTGGAACTGGCTGGTCGACCAGCGCCATGTCAGCATCGACGGCGGGGCGTCGACCTTCGCCTATCGTTACGACAAGGACCTGGGTAACGCCGGCTTTCTGAAGTACGACGTCACCAGTGTCGCCTATCACCTGCCGAAACTGGAGAAGGCGCTGGTCGTCGGCGTCGGCGCCGGCCGGGACATGGCGACGGCCAAAGTGTTCGGCGTCCGCGAGACCGTCGGCGTCGAGATCAATCCGATCCTGCTCCGGCTGCTGACCACGGAGCCCGGGTTCGCGGATTTCACCGGCATCGGCGACACGGAGGGGTTCAGCTTTCACGCCGCCGAGGCGCGCAGTTGGATCACGCGGTCCAACGAACGCTTCGACCTCATCCAGATGAGCCTGGTCGACACCCGGGCCGCGGTCAGTGCCGGCGCCCAATCGCTGTCGGAGAACGGCCTCTACACCGTCGAGGCCTGGCGCCAGTTCATCGACCACCTGACGGACGGCGGCTATTTCACGGTCAGCCGCTGGTATCACCCGAACAATCTGGACGAGACGGGGCGCATGCTCAGCCTCTCGGTGGCGGCGCTGCTGGAGCAAGGAGTGGTAGCGCCGGCCGAGCACATCTTCATGGCCACGGCGGGCGAGATCGCCACCATCATCGTGGCCCGGCGGCCGTTCACGCGAGACAGCCTGACGGCGCTGGAAGATGCGGCGCGGCGTTACGGGTTCGGTGTCGCCATCAGCCCCCTCCGACCGGTGCCCTCGCCGGTCCTTCACCGTATCCTTACGGCGGAGACACGCCAGAGCCTGGACCGCATTTCGGCCGACCTGCCGCTCGACCTGAGCCCGCCGACCGACGACAGCCCGTTCTTCTTCAATCTACTGCCGCCGCTGCATCTGTCCCGACTGATCGCGGCGATGAACAATCCGCAACCCGACACCGTCCTGACCGGCAACCTGATTGCGGCCAAGACGCTGCTGTTCTTGCTGGTTCTGTCGACGGCGCTGGTCCTGACAACGATCGTGTTGCCGCTGCGCTGGGCGATCGCCGACGTGGGCTGGCGGCTGGCGGTGGCGGGCACCGGTTATTTCGCCCTCATCGGCGTCGGCTTCATGGTTGCCGAAGTCGTCTTCGTGCAACGGTTCTCGGTGTTTCTGGGCCAGCCCACCTATTCTCTCGGCGTGGTTCTGTTTTCTCTCATCCTAGCGACCGGCGCGGGCAGCCTGATCTCCGATCGCTGGCATTTGGGTGATCGGCGGACCTTCGGCCTGTGGTCTCTGGCCACGGCGGGGTACCTGTTCGCGCTGCCCTGGTGGCTGCCGACGGTGACCGCTGAATACGCCGCCGAGCCCATGGCAATGCGGGCGCTGCTCTGCGTGCTGATCATCGCTCCCGTCGGCCTTCTGATGGGCTATGGTTTCCCGACGGGCATGCGCCTGATCAGTGCCGTCAACACTAGGCCGACGCCCTGGTACTGGGGCATCAACGGTGCCGCCGGTGTGACCGCGTCCGCCCTCGCGGTCTCCGCCAGCATCTCGTTCGGCATTTCCCAGACGTTGATGATCGCAGGCCTCTGCTATCTGGCCCTGATTCCCGCCGCCTTCATCATCGGTTTCCCAGGCAAAGCGCGCTGATCGCCGCAGAGTGTTAGTCCAACGGACGCCCGCGCACGACACCCGCCGCCGCCAGATAGAGCCCCGCCACCACCAGCAGCAGGAATTGCAGACCCGTGACGAACGTCATGGTCTGCAACAAGCCGCCAATGAGCGCGCCGAACAGATTGGCCCCAAGGGCACGCGCCTTATCGGGAGCCCTGTCAAAGGAATCGATGAAGATGATGCCGCTGAACAACATCGGGCAGCTCGCCAAGATCGCAAGCGCCGTGACCTTCTGCGCGAACGGCCATTCGGTCAGCGTCGCCAGATCGAAAACATAGAGCGCCAGGCAGGCGGCGAGCAGCAATCCGTAGGCCAGCCGGACCGGGATGCCGTGCCATTTCGCCTTGATCAGGTTGGCCAGCAGGATCATGCCGAGGATGCCGCCGATGACGACGGCATTGACGGTCCAGACATTGCCCATGACCAGCACCGACTTGCTGATCATCAACACCTCGAGCAGCATGAACGCGGCGCCCAGGAAAAAGAAATGCCACTCCGGTCGCGCCCAGCCGACGGCCACGCGGCCAAGACCGACCATGCGCCCGCAAACGGCGAAGATGAACAACATGATTGCGCCCAGGAAGACGAACAGCAGCGGGATACGCGGCGCGGCGAGATAGAGATACGGCCAATCGTCGGTCGTCGGCCGCACCGCCCCACCAGCCACGACCGGATAGTCCTCCTGCAGACGCGTCACCCGCGCGGCCAGCCCGGGAGACGCCTGGAGCGCCCCGTCCACCGCATCGCCATCACCGCTGACGAACATCACGCCGCCCCAGCCATGGGCAGATCGCGGGATCCGGAAGATCAGCGGCGGGCGGCCGAAGACCCGTTCCAGCGTGGCGCGGATGCGCTGCACGAGGAACGGCTTGTTAGCCTCGAAGGTCAGGGTCATGACGCCGCCCGGCTTCAGCAACGCCTTCGCCCGGGTGATGCTTTCCACGGTGTAGACGTAATGGTCGAGGCGCGCGTTGGTCATGGTTCCGGCGGTATGTGAATCGAGAAGCCCGAAGATGACCAGCTCGTAGGTCTCCAACGTGGTGGCCATGAATGATCGGGCGTCCGTTGTCACAACGGTGACGTTGGGCTTGGCGTAGGGTGCTTCCGGATGCAAGCGGCGGCCGATCTCGACGATCCGCGGATCGATCTCCACCGCCGTGACCGCCCCGGCACCATTGCGCACCGCGCCCGCCGCATCGTTGCCGGCCCCGGCGCCGACGATCAGCACCTTCGCCGGACGGGGTTTGAAGGCGAACGGAAGGTCGTATTGGCTGGCACCGGCGAGGGCCGAATCGAAGATGCTGGGTGCCTGGCGAAGCGTCTTCGGCCTGAGGTCGAGAGCTTCCTGGTAACCCGTGTTGTTGACGTAGACCCGGTGGGTGTCGAACGCGAACCCCGTCGCCGCGTCGCTGTGATGCAAGGTTTCGAGGGCCAGCTTCTGGTAGGGCGACCAGATGACCTCGTCGGCGGATTGCCACCAGACACCGATGGCAACAGTGGCCGGCACCACCACGAGCATCGCCATATTCAACCCCCGCCGGGCCTGAAGTCCGTGGACCAGCGGCAGCAACAGCAGCCCCACGACGACGAACCACACGACCGGTCCTGAGTTCATGACGCTGAGCACGGTAAACAGGGCGATTCCAACGAGGCTGCCGAAGATATTGATGGAATACGCGGCGACGGTGTCGTCGTGCCGCTCGATCAAGCCACCGATCATCTGGCCGAGCGGGATGAAGGCGACCCAGACCAGAAACAGCATGACCCCGGTCATGGCCATGCTGACGACGAAGATGGCGACGGCCGTCATGCCGTGGAACATTTCGGCCGCACCCGTGCCCCAGGCCGGGAAACCGCCCTGGCCGGCCAGGATCATGCTGATGCTGGTAAAACCCGCACGCAACTCCGGCACGCTCAGGAACGCGGAAATGATGACCAGCGGCAGCACGGTCATCCGGATATCGGGACGCCGCCCGCTGGCGAAACAACCCATGCCCAGCCCGAGCAGGCAGGCGACCAGGATCGAGCTCTGGAGGTAGGCGAAGATACGGACCTCGGTGGAAATCCAGCGGATCAGCAGCAATTCCAGGAACAGCGTCGCAACGCTGACGAGGAACAAGCCGCGCCCAGGGTGCTCGGCCAGCCACCCGATTCCATCATCGGCGGGATTCTCGTCCGGGTCCAAATCCAACGCCATCAGTTCCCCCGTCGTGCCGTCATATGCGGGCGCAATGCCGTGGCCAGGAAACGTCCCACCTTGGCCGAACCGGCGGGCGTGGTATGGACGTAATCGTACAAATCCTGGGGCGCCAGTTCCAACCGCTCGGCCAGGTCGATGCAAATACTCCGGTTCATGCGGCGGCAGGTCTCCATGGTCAGGCGCGCCAAGGCGGTGTAGTGGACGAACGATTCATGCAGGGACTGCGCCTTATCCGCATGCCGACGGCGAACAAACAGCGCCTTGCCCTGGCGAAACACACCATGCCACATCTGGTTGACGAAGACCGGCGTGGCCCCCATCGCCCGGGTCGCATCCGCCAGTCGGCGCAACCGCTCCGGATAGCGCCGGGCGACTTCGTCGTCGATAGGGCGACGGGCCGGTACCGCTTGGGCCTCAAGCGGCAACGGCACCAGCGTGCGTTCGCCAAGATCCGCGAACTCCTCGTTGGCGGGCTGATGCACGACGCCGGAAATATAGGCGCGATAGAGCCCGCGGGCCTTGCGAAGCATGTGCAGCAGAACGCTGTTGTTGGAGATCTGGTTATGCAATCGCTGGAGCCGAGATCCCGGGACAAAACCATCGAACACAGGGATCAGGGAGCTGCGCGTCAGGTCGTTAATACCGACATAAAACAGCACGTAACGCGGCGTCAGACCTGGAATCCGCGCGAACCATTCGTCGAACGCCTTCAGGTGACCGAAGGTGGATTGGCCGTCCATGCCGGCGTTGGCGACGAACACTGGGCGCGCCGGTGTCGATAGTTCGCGCGCCAAAACATCTGTCCAGGTTTGGCCATCATTGATCATGTTCTCGGCTGTCGTACTGCCACCGATAGCGAGAATATTCACCTTGTCCGGCGTCGAGTGGCTGCCCCTGAGGCCGTGCCGGTCGCGGCGCCAATCAACGATTCCGCCACCCGGATACAGGCCAGACGTGTCGATAAATTGTTCGCGGAACGCCGGCACATCAAGCGCGCCGAGCGAGGGCTCGTCGAACCAACTGCCCGCCACCAACTCGGTGCCGAGCAACCCAGCGGCGATCAGGGTCAGATTGATAACCACGACGCGGCTCTTCGGTCTCATGGTCCGATCCAAAGCGTCAACTCGCCGCTCCCATGCCCATCCGCTCGTTCCGGCCTATCAGCCAGCCGGTCAACCACCTGGATCAAGACATCGGCGGTTTCCACAAGCCACGGAAATTTATGATTTTTTCGGCGCGATTACAGCAAAATTGCGCGCCTATTCGATCCTCCATTGATTCCGCCTATCCGCCGCAGCGAGAGCAGCGAGGCGGCGCCGCTTAACCATGATCAAGGCCCAGCGACGGCGCCTCGGCTATTCGCATTACACGGCTGTCCGCCGTCCCGGGGGGACGGAAACGGACGGCGCGATGACAGCCCACCCGAGGAGGCGTGATCATGGCCGAAGAAGGACCGACACCCGAAGCGTCGGAAAATAATTCCGAAAACGAAACCGCTGAGCGAATCCCGGCGATGCAGAGCCTTTTGGACAATCCCTTTCTGCTGCTTTTCATCGGGGTCGCCGTGCCGGCGGTCTTCTACACCATCTGGGGCGTCATGGAGATTGCCCAGATCCCCATCGCACCCTGACCGGAGGACCGCGCCATGGCACTCACATCCCCTGAAAATAAACTCTGGTGGAACGAGAAACTGCACGGACCGGAACTGATCTGGATCGGCGTCGCCTTCCTGTGGGGCGTCGTCATGTTCCTGGTGATGGTGTTCTGGCACATCACCGGGACGCAGAATCTCTCCAACGAAGCCTACAAGGTCATTCCCGAGCAATACGCCGCCCGCGCCGAAGCCTCGGCGGAAAAATACAAGGTCCGCGAGGACGAGGCCTCCGGCATGCCGGTGGTCGCACCGCCGCCCGGCGGCGATGCCTACATGATCGCGCGCTTATGGGAATGGTGGCCGATCCTGGAGTTGGAGAAGGGCAAGCAGTACCGCCTGCACCTCTCCTCCATGGACTGGCTGCACGGGTTCTCGCTGCAGCCCGCCAACATCAATATTCAGATTCATCCGAAGTACGAGATGGTGCTGACCATCACGCCGGACAAGGCCGGCGAGTATGGGGTCGTCTGCAACGAGTTCTGCGGCATCGGCCATCATCAGATGCTCGGCAAGATCATCGTCGTGGATAAGAAATAGGGAGGCGAGGAAGCGGTCATGGCTAACGTTTTCACATTCCGCACCTGCCCCGAGACGGGCCTCAAGGTGCACGACGAGGCGGAAAAACTGATCAAGATTAACGCCGTCGTCGCCATCGTCTTTCTCGCCATCGGCGGCCTGTTCGGCCTGGTGGTGGCGCTGACACGCTGGCCGGCGGTGCATCTGGTGGACGCCGAGTTGTTCTACCTGGCGCTGACGGCGCACGGCGCCGACGTGCTGGTGTTCTGGATCATCTTCTTCGAGGTTGCGGTCCTGTATTTCGCCTCGGCGATCCTGCTGAATTGCCGGCTGGCCACGCCGCGATGGGCCTGGCTGGCATTTTGGATGATGCTGGTCGGCGCGCTGATGGCCAACGTCGCCGTGCTGCAGGGCGAATCGAGCGTCATGTTCACATCATACGTGCCGATGAAGGCGGCGCCGCACTTCTACCTCGGCCTGATCCTGTTCGCCGTCGGGGTGCTGATCGCGGTGTTCGTATTCTTCGGCACCCTGGTGGTCGCCAAGCAGGAACGCACCTACGAGGGCTCGGTCCCGCTGGTCACGTTCGGTGCCATCTGTGCCGCCGTCATCGCCGTCTACACCATCGCGTCCGGCGCCATCATCCTGGTGCCGACGCTGTTGTGGTCGGTCGGTCTGATCGGCGACCTCGATACCCTGACCTACCGCCTGGTCTGGTGGGGCTTCGGGCATTCGTCACAGCAGATCAACGTCGCCGTCCATGTCTCGTCTTGGTACATGGTCGCGGCGCTGGTCCTCGGCGCCAAGCCGCTGTCGGAAAAGGTCAGCCGCGGCGCCTTTCTCCTCTACGTGCTGTTTCTGCAACTCGCGTCGGCGCACCATCTGCTGACCGACCCCGGCATCAGTTCCAACTGGAAGGTGTTCAATACCTCCTACGCCATCTATCTCGCCGTGCTCGGCAGCATGATCCACGGCATGAGCGTTCCCGGCGCCATCGAGGCGGCGCAACGCCGCCGCGGTTTCACGCAAGGCATGTTCGGCTGGCTCAGGCAGGCACCATGGGGTAACCCGGCGTTCGCCGGCATGGCCATGTCGGTGATCCTGTTCGGCTTCCTGGGCGGCATCTCAGGTGTCGTGCTGGGCACCGAGCAGCTCAATATCATGATGCACAACACCCTCTACGTGCCGGGGCACTTCCACGGCACCGTGGTGGCGGGCACGACGCTGGCCTTCATGTCGCTGACCTACCTGGTGGTGCCGCTGATCTTCAGGAAGGAGATCATGTTCAAGCGCATGGCCCAGTGGCAGCCTTACCTGTTTGGCCTCGGCGTGCTTGGCATTTCGGTGTTCATGATGGGCGCCGGCACGCTCGGCGTGGCGCGCCGTCACTGGGACATGGCGTTCGCGGACGCATCGCTGGCATTCGACTATCCGCCGGCGGCCTTCCTGATGATGGGTCTGAACGGCGTCTCCGCCGTCATCGCCAGCATCGGTGGCGTCATGTACATCGTCATCATTGTCGGCTCGGTCTTCTTCGGCAAACCGCGTGACGAAGCTGCGATCAAGGCCAATCCGATCGTCGCGACCGGTGGTCCCGCCGCGGTCAGCGGCTACGGCAGCGAAGCGACGTTGAAAATCCCGGGCACGCTCGCCCTGGTCAGCGTCTTCTTCCTGGCTTTCGTGCTCTACTACTTTGTCAATTGGAAGTATCTGTCGGAGATCTGGCCGCTCAGCTAGCGGCCGGACGTCCGGAGGATGGGCCACACCATGAAGGCAACCGCAGCCCTCGTTTACGAGGTGTTCAAGATCCGCATCGGCTTTGCCATCATGCTGAGTGCGCTCGCCGGCTACGCGGTGACGCCGGGCGTCCAGTTGGACGCCTGGCAGCTCGCCGGGCTGGCGCTGGCCGTGCTGGGATCCTCGGCCGCCGCCGGCGCCTTCAATCACTACATCGAGCGGGATCTGGACGCCTGCATGCGCCGCACCCGGAAGCGCCCGTTCGTCACCGGGCGGCTCGAGGCCGACGGACGGTGGCTCATGGGGATCGCACTGCTGCTGGCGGTGTCCGTGGCGCTCGCCGGCTGGGTCGGGGGCGGCATGGCAGCCCTCTACGTCTTCCTCGGCGCGATTACCTACGGCGTCGTTTATACGGTGTGGCTGAAGCGACGCACCGCCTGGAATATCGTCGTCGGTGGACTCGCCGGCAGTTTCGCCGTGCTAGGTGGCGCCGCGGCCGCCGACCCGGCACCCGGCGCGGTTCCGTGGGTGCTGGCGGTGGTGCTGTTCCTGTGGACGCCGCCGCATTTCTGGAGCCTGGCCACCGCACTGCGCGAGGACTACGCCCAGGCCGGCGTACCCATGCTGCCGGTTGTCGTCGGCGACGGCCCGGCCGCCTGGATCATTCTGGGGCACACCGTGGCCCTGGTCGCCGCTTCGCTGGTGCCGCTGGCACTCGGCTTCGGTTGGATCTACGGCTCCCTCGCCCTAATCGGCGGCGGCCTGTTCATCCAACGCAGCATCGCCCTGGTCAAATCCCCGGACCGGGCCCACGCCATGGCGAATTTCCATGCCTCTTTGGTACAACTGACGCTGGTTCTCGCGGGCGCCATGATCGAAGGTCCAGGGCTTGCCTAGGACCTCGACCGCGCGCGCTCGGCTGCTCGGCGTGGCCCTGATCGCCGGCCTGGCGTGGAGCATCGACGCTGGACTTGCCGAGGCCCGTGCCTTCGACGCCCGCTCGGCCCTGGACCTCAGCGAGAAAGCGGTCGGCGGCAGCCTCGGCCGCCATCGTCTGCGGACGCCGGACGGCCGCATGGTCAGCCTCGATAGCTACCGCGGCAAACCGCTGGTGGTCAGCCTGATCTATACCGGTTGCGCGGATATCTGCCCGACCGTATCGGAAACCCTGGCCCGCGCAGCCCAAGCCGGCCGCGCCGCCATGGGCGATGACAGCTTCCGCATCATCACCGTCGGCTTCGACGCCCGCAACGACACGCCTGCGCGCATGCGCGCCTACGCCGCCAGCCGTGGCCTCGACCTGGCCGGCTGGGATTTCCTGTCGGCCGACGCGGCGACGGTGGATGCGCTGGCGCGAGATCTCGGGTTCACCTTCTTCCCCTCGCCCAAGGGCTTCGACCATATGAGCCAGACCTCCATCGTCGACGCGGAAGGTGTCGTCTACCGCCATGTCTACGGCGCCAACTTTGATCCGCCGCAGTTGATCGAGCCGCTGAAGGACCTGGTCTTCGGACGGCAAGGGAACCTCGCCAGCATTGAGGGGATCATCAACCGGGTGCGGCTGTTCTGCACGCTCTACGATGCCTCCTCCGACCGCTACCGGTTCGACTATTCGATCTTCATCGCCATCGCCATCGGGGCCTTGGCGCTCGGCGGTATGGGTGCGATCCTGGTACGGGGCGCCGTCGACCACTGGCGCACCACCGGCCGCGGCTGATCACAAGCAGCGACAAGAGGACCACCCGTGGAAGCCATCCGGAAACCACTGCGCCTGATCTTCATGGCCGTCGAAGGGACCTTCGACCGAATCTTCGGTGAAGCCTGGAACCCGTTCTACTGCCTGGGCGCGCTCGGCTACTTCTATTTCTGGATCGTCGCCGGCAGCGGCATCTATATCTACATCTTCTTCGATACCGGCGTGCCGCAGGCCTACGAATCAGTCGAGTACATGACGAACGAACAGTGGTATCTGGCCGGTGTCATGCGCTCGTTGCACCGCTATGCCTCGGACGCCCTGGTGGTGATGATGATGGGCCACATGCTGCGCGTGTTCGCCTACGGCCGGTACAATGGCGCGCGCTGGTTCTCCTGGATCACCGGCGTGCCGATGATCTGGCTGGTCATGATCGCCGGCATCACCGGGTACTGGCTGGTCTGGGACAAGCTGGCGCAGTATGTCGCCATCGGCGCCACCGAGTGGCTCGACTGGCTGCCCATCTTCGGCGAGCCCGTGGCCCGCAACTTCCTGTCGCCGAGCCATCTGGACGGCCGCTTCTTCACGCTGATGGTGTTCCTGCACATCGCCGTGCCGCTAATTTTGTTGTTCGTCATGTGGTTTCACCTGCAGCGGGTCGGGCATGCCAAGATCAACCCGGCGCGCGGTCTCGCCATTGGCACGGGCCTGATGATGGTCATCCTCAGCCTGGTTTGGCCGGCGACCAGCCAGGGCATCGCCAATCTGTCGGAGATCGCGTCGCCCGTCAGCCCCGATTGGTTCTATCTCGCCTGGTTCCCGCTCATGGATGCCATCTCGGCCGGCCCCATGTGGGGCATCGCCGTGTTCGGCACCATCGTGTTGTTCCTGGTGCCATGGCTGCCGCCGGCAAAAAAGCAGCCCGCCGCCTTGGTCGATCTCGATAATTGCAACGGCTGCAACCGCTGCGTCATCGATTGCCCGTTCAGCGCCATCTCCCTGATGCCCAGGAGTGACGATGCCCCGTTCACGCACGAGGCCCGCGTGGACGATGACCTCTGCGTCAGCTGCGGCATCTGCGTCGGCTCGTGCCCAACGGCGACGCCGTTCCGGCGCACCGGGGCGCTGGTGCCCGGCATCGACCTGCCCGGCCTGTCCCTGGCCGACCTCAGGGCGCGGACCGACGCCGCCGGCGCGATACTGTCGGGACCGGGCCGGGTCCTGGTGTTTGGCTGCGAGCACGGCCTCAGGTCCGAGAAGTTCACCGATGGCCGCACCGCGGCCGTGATCCTGCCGTGTACCGGCATGCTGCCGCCGGCGTTCATCGACTACGTGATCAGCCGCGGCCTGGCGGACGGCGTCGCCGTCACCGGCTGCCGGCCGGGCGAATGCCACTATCGCCAGGGCCAGCGTTGGCTCTCGGAGCGTATCGCCGGCGAACGCGATCCGCGCCTGCGCCGCCGGGTGCCGCGCGAGCGCGTGGCCGAAATCTGGGCGGCGCCGATCGAAGGAAATCGCTTCGAACGCGAGCTGGAGGCCTTCCGCGCTGAATTGCCAGCGGCGGGCGGCGGAACACCCCCCCTGCCCGACAAGGTGACGGAGGCCGCGGACTGATGCCGGTTGTACGCTACGCCGCCCAGGCGCTGGTCTATGGGCTGTTCGCACTGGGCATCGGCGTCCTGTCGCAATGGCCCGACTATACGCGGGTCGAACCGGACAAGGCTCTGATCAGGCTCAGCTTCGCCCATGGCGCCGCGCGCAAGGGTGAATGCCGGCGCCGCAGCCGCGAGGAACTGATGAAGTTGGCGCCCAATATGCGCAAGCCGCTGGATTGCCCGCGCGAGCGGCTGCCGGTCGTCGTTGAGCTGGACCTGAACGGCGAGCCGGTCTTCGCGGCCTCGCTGGCGCCGACCGGCCTTTCTGGTGACGGCGCCTCCAAGGTCTACGAACGTTTCGTCGTCCCCGCCGGCCGCCACCGTATCGACCTGCGGCTGCGTGACACGGCCCGCACCGCCGGCTTCGATCACATGCGCACAGTCGACGTCGACCTTGTGCCCGGTCGGGCGCTGGCCATCGACTTCAAGGCCGCCAACGGCGGCTTCATCATCGAGTGAGGGGTGGCCATGTCCGACCAACCTGCCCAGCAACCCATTCCCTGGCGTCCAGAATTCGCCACCGGCAATGCGTCCATCGATTACGAGCACCTGGAAATGATCGGTCTCATCAACCAGGCGCTGGGAGCACTCGACAGCGAACGGCCGGCAGCGGATATCGATGCTTTGCTGGGCGAGGTCTACGCTCGCATCTCCGCCCATTTCGCGCTCGAGGAGCAGATCATGCGCGAAGACGACTACGACGCGCGGGACGAACACAAGGAAGATCATGAGCGCCTGCTGGACGACTTGCGAGACCTGATGGAAGCCCATGAGGCAAACACATACCACGCCGCGCGGGACCAATTCGCGACCCGCCTCGAAGCCTGGTTCGTCAACCATTTCAAGACCATGGATTCCAAGTTGCACCGCCTGGAGTCGGCTGCCCGCGGCACCTGAACGGTAGGTCCGCGAAGCCAAAGTGCGCGAGTTCTGACGCAGATCAATTACGTCGCAGGCCATGTCGCTTATCGTTCGACCCCAATGGAGGACGAACGATGGACATGGAAGAGAAATCAGCACTACAGCATCATCCGCTGTTCGAGGGCATCGAGCCCGAAGGCCTCGGCCGCCTGCTCGGTGGCGCCCGTCCACGCGAGTACGCCAAGGGTGAAATGCTATTCCACCGTGGCGATGGTGCCGACTGCTTCTATTTCATCTTCGACGGCTGGGTGAAGGTCTATCGCGACACGCCGGATGGCGCCGAGGCCGTACTCGGCGTCTTCACCAACGGTGAATCCATTGGCGACGCGGTCGCGTTCAACGGCGGCGAGTACCCGGCCAACGCCCAGGCCGTAACCCAATCCCGACTGCTGCCGATCCGTGCGCAGCCGTTCATCCATGAAGTGCAACGCGCGCCCGACGTCGGATTGCGCATCATCGCCTCCATGTCCAAGCGCATGCATACCTTGATCCTGGAAGTCGAACGGCTGAAGACGCAAACGGCGACGCAACGGGTCTGCGAATTCCTGCTGCGCCGCTGTACAGTCGATGAAGGATCCGCCGTCGTCGCCCTGCCCTACGACAAGACCGTCATCTCCGCCCGCTTGGGCATGAAGCCGGAAAGCCTTTCGCGGATCCTCGCGCGCCTGCGCAAGCATGGTGTTCGGACCGACAAGAACCGCGTCTCCATCGCCGATGTCGCGACGCTCTCGCGGTTCTGCGAAGGCGAGGGATTCTATCCGTCGACGAGATCTCTGGGCGCCTAAGCCGCCTCTGACGGCGCCCCGGTCCTTCGTCGTGGGCGGGTCAGGATGGGCCAGAACACCCAGGAGAACAGTGCAAACGCCGTAATCCAGAGCAACGCCGCCGTCAGCATCAGTTCATTGTAATAGGCCGGCAGCGCCAGCGGTCCCAGGAGGCGCACCAGCGCGGCCGATGGGATCAGCACGTAGACGGCGACGATCAGCCCTGGCGCCTCGATGACGCGGCCCGTATGGCCCAGCGACGCACGGCTCATGATGGCCACGGTCATGGTGCCGATGCCGCCGACGGTCAGCAGATGCATCGCCGTCGCCACGGCGACGCCTTCGTCGAATGCGGCCCAGGCTTTTGCCGCCAATCCCAGGACCACCAGCGCAAATCCCAGATGCAGGACCCAGACAATGGGTTGCCCCAGTGTGCGGCCGCCGCGCCAACGGGCCAGCCTGAGACCGTTTGTCAGCGCGGCCAATGTGCTCAGGCCACCGATGACCGCGGCGTCGGCACCAGTCAATTCGGCGACGATCAGCGCCACCAGCGACAGGATTCCGGCCCGTTCCAACAGCGGCGGCGACGTCGGCAACAGCGTCTCGCCCTGGCGCTTCAGCGCGTTCATCGTGAAGGCTGGCACCACGCGTCCGCCCAGGACCACGATCAGCAAGGCGACGATCAGAATGGCCATGTGGTGGGCGGCTGGCACCATACCCGTGAGTACACCCAACCGCTCCAGATGCACCGCCCCGTTACAGGCGAACAGCCCGCCGAGCACCGGCAGGAAGACCAGATTGCGCTTCGACCAGCCCTTCAAGAGCGCGCGGGCGACCAACACCAGGAGTGCCGGGACGAAGGCAGTGTCAATCACCGCGACTAGCAACGGCGGCAGGTGGGCCGAAAACCAGATTGCGCCGCGTCCTGCGAGCCAAAGCATGGCCAGCGACCCGAGCGGCAGCCCCTTCACGGGCTTCGATCCGGTCCAGCTCGGCACGGCCGTCAGGAAGAAACCGGCGATGACGGCCAGGGTGTAGCCGAAGACCATCTCGTGGGCGTGCCAGACGTGGGGCGCCAGGTCGCTGGTCGGCGTGACCACGGCACCGCCAGCGGCATGGATGGCGATCCAGGCCAGCCAGGCGGCCATGGCGATGGCGCCATAGAGGCCGGCGAACAGGAAGAACGGCCGGAAGCCATAGGACAGAAAGGCGTCGAAGGAAAAACCGCTCGCCTCGGTGGGCGCTGCGTCGGCCATCGGATGATCATTCATGGTCGGTGCACCGGCGGATAGGCTAGCCATGCTACGGCGTCACCCTGACGTAGCCGCGCATGTCCTCGTCCTTCCAGTGCGGACCGCACAGGTAAGGGTAATCGCCGGGCGCCTGAAAGGTGAATGACCAACTTTCCTCCGCGAACTTGCGTTCGGATTCGGGCTGGCCCGCATCCTTGAGCCAGACACTGTGGCTGGTCCGTTTGTCCAGTACCACCCATTTGACGGTCGTTCCCACCTTCACCGTCAGGTTGGCGGGGCAGAAGTTGTACTTGTACATCGTCACCACCGCAACGCCCGGATCTTCCTTGGCATCGGGGAACAGCTTCTTGTAGCGCTTTTCCGCCTTGGCACAGGCCTTCGTCCGGTCCTCGGTGACCTTGATCTCGAGGCCACCGGCCGTGGCGGCCGTGACCAAGCCTGCTACGCCGACGGCTGCTGCCGCGAGAATGCTACTTCTTGACCACATTGATCTCGGCCTCCTTGCTGTCGAGGGCCAGATTGTATTCCAGCGACACATGGTGGAAGCGCGCCGCCGTGTAGTCGTCGTGGATGGCGATGCCGACGGTGTAGGTCTTGCCCGGCTCCAGCGTTACGCCACCCGGCCGGATGGCCTTCAGGGGGCGGGTCAAGGTGACGGTCCAAGTGCCGTCGGCGGCAGCACCGGCGCCGCTGATCTTGTCGGTCTTCTCCAGCACCCGGTTGGCCAGTACGTAGCCTTCCTCGATGCCATCGCCGCTGGTGAAGCGGAACAGGTCCATGAAGGCACCCTCGGCCATCTTGGCGTCCAGGTCCGCTTGGTCGATCAGCTTGTCCCAGGCACCGCGCGGCTTGCCACCCTTGCCCTTGTACTCGAGCTTGGTGCGACTGCCCTTGGTGTACTTGGAGACCCCGTGGGCGGCGTCGATGCGCTTGGCCACGTCGCCAGCCAGCGCGTCGGCCTTGGGGTGGTCCGGCATCATGCGGGAATCGTGGTGGCAGGTCACCCAGCAGCCGAGCTGCTGCGCGTCCTCGACCTTGCCGTCGTCCATCATCACCGCCAGCTTGACCTGGTTCTTGGGGTCCATCTTGCCGCCCTCGGCGAAGGGTGCCGGTGTGTGCGGCGCGTCCGGCCACTGGAAGCGGAACGTGACGTTTGTTCCGTCGTGCTGGGCCTGCACGGCGAGCTTGATGCTGCCGCGCTTGCCGGGGATCGGCGTCGGTTCCGCCTTCTCGCCGGTGACGATGCGCTGGCCCATGTCCGCCTGTTCGGTCTTATGGCATTCGCCGCAGGGATCGCCGGCACGACGGACCGCACGGCCACCGCCGTGATCCTTGCCGTTAAGAACCCATTCCAGCGAGGCCTGGCCCGGATAGAGCAGCACCACGTCGGTCGACGGCACGCCGGACCAGTCGAGGCCGCCCGCGGACGCCGCCGCCGTCTGTATCGCCGCCGCCGGGGCGGTCGCCTGGGCGGGCGTCTGTCCGGTCGCCTGGGCGGTCGTCTGTTCGGTCGCCTGGGCGACCGCGGCCCTTGCCTTTTCCGCCGCCGCCTTGGCCGCCGCCGCGGCCTTCATCGCTTCCTCTTCGATCGCCTTGCGCGCGGCGGCTTCCTCGGCCGCCTTCTTGGCGGCTTCCTCGGCGGCCTTGCGCTTGGCTTCCTGTTCCGCCTTCTGGCGCGCTTCCTCGACCTTGGAAATCAGGCGCCGGGCATCCGGCTTGCCATCATAGGGATCGTCGTCCTCATCCAGCAGGACATGCACCGACCGGTGGGCGATGCCCTTGTGGCAATCGATGCAGGTCATGCCCTCCTGGCGCGCGCGGGTGTGCTGTTTCCAGGCCCGGCGCTTCTGTTTCTCGGAGACCATGGCATCCCAGGCATGACAGTTGCGGCATTCGCGGCTGTCCGTCTGCTTCATGGATTTCCACACCGACTTGGCCAAGGTCAGCCGCTTGTCCTCGAATTTCTCGGCCGTGTCGATGGTGCCGAGGGCCCAGTGGAACAACTCGTTGGTGGCTTTGACCTTGCGCACGATCTTGTGCACCCAGGGATCTGGAACGTGGCAGTCGGAGCACGTGGCGCGCACGCCGCTGCGGTTCTGGAAGTGGACCGTACTGCGGTATTCGGCGGCGACATTGTCCTGCATCTCGTGGCACGAGATACAGAACGGCAGCGTGTTGGTGGCCTCCATGACGGTGTTGAAGCCGCCCCAGAAGATGATGCCCGCAACGCCGCCGACCACGAAAATGCCGCCCCAGGCGTAACGCCGGGAAGGTGTCCAGAACCAGTTCCAGGTCTTCTTCAGCACGACCAACCCCTTCCCACGAAAATGCTCTAAAGAAAGAAGGGGCGGACCACGGCCACTTGATTTAGCCCGCGTCCGCCCCTCGATATTTTGCTCAACCGGTCACATCACCCCGATCAGGTCACGTGATGCACCCGGTTGTAGACGTTGAACTTGCCTGTCGGCGTTTCCAGCCCCTTGATGCGGGCCTTCTCCTTCAACGTCTTTGTGTCGTAGACGACGATCTCGCCCTTCGACCAGTTCTTCTTGCCGCCACGAACCCAGACGGAGACCCAGAATTCGGACCCGTCCTGGTTGAACTCGGTGTGGACGGCGAGCGCCTTTTCCTGCTCGGTCACCGTGATGGTCTTCACCACCTTGCCGGTCTTCTTGTCGATGACCTTGATGGCCTGCTGGATTTCCGGCTCGGGATGCTTGGTCTGGTCGACGATGACGTAGGGCGACTTCGGGTGGGTGCGGATAAACAGCCCCGGCCCGTCGGTCTCGGTCTTGTAGCAGATCTTCCAGGCCTGATCGGGGTGGCCCTTGGGATCGTTGCCCCAGACCGTCACCATGCCCTCGCCCAGATGCGGGGTGCCGGCGACCGGCCCGCACTTGGGATCGATCCAGTTGGCGCCCGGTCCCGGGTGCGGTTTCTTGCCGGTAACGATGGAAGCCACGTGCTTGCGGTCCACCGAATCCATGATCTCCATGCGGTTGGACGCATTGGCGGCGATCTGGAAGTAGCGCTGTGTCGGGTCGAAGAAGCCGTCGTGCAGGTATTTGCTGGAGTTGATCTGCTCGATACGCAGGTTGTCGAGATCGGAATAATCGACCTGCCACAACTGCCCGAGTTCCTTCACGGCGACGATCCACGATGGTGCGTTGGGCGTGTTGTAGACCGCGGCGACGCGTGCTTCGTTGACGTATTCGCCGTCCACGTTGACGCCGCGGGTGGAAACCACCTTCAACGGTTCCATGGTCACCGCGTCAAGGATGACGAAATGCGGCGGCCAATAGGCACCACCGATGACGTACTTGTCCTTCCACTTGCCGTAGTGTGACACCGCCACGTCGCGGGCATCGGAAGCGATCTGGGCCTCGGCCACCACCTGCGGGGGGTTCATCCACAAATCGATCTTGGTCATCTTGCCGTCGCGGCCCTGGGTATACCAGAAGCGCCCGTCGGAACTTTCCTTCATGACGTGAACAGCGTATCCGGTGTCCAGCTTGGCGACGACTTCCTTCTTGTCGCCATCAATGACGCCGACTTTGCCGGCATCCCGCAGGATGACCATGAAGAAGTTCTGCCAGTTGCGGCCGTGCATGGGCTTCGTGGGATAGTCCTTCGGCTGGACGAAGACCTTCCAGCGCTGCTTCATCTCGGCCAGCGACATTTCCGCCGGCGGCGGCACGTCCATCTGGATGTAGGTGGCAAGGTTCTTGATCTGCTCCTTGGAGAACAGGTCATCGAAGTTGTTCATGCCGCCTTCGGTGCCGATGGCGATGATCTTCTCAAGTCGCTTCTGGCCTAGCTTGCGGGTTGCCTCGGGCTCGAGATTCTTGCCCGTGGCGCCCTTGCGCAACACGCCGTGACAGCCAGCGCAACGCTGGAAATAGAGATTCTTGGATTCCGCGAAATTCTCTTTCGAGAGGGTCGGTTCAGCCGCCGAGGCCTGAGGCACCGGCACGCCCAAGGCGATGCCGGCGGCCAGACCGAATGCGGTTAACGTCGTGGTGACAGATTTCATGACACGTCCTTCCTTCGGTTCGGTCGCACGCCGCCCCCATGCCGGCGAGGCGGTCACGGCGCCATCACTACGCCTGCCGACCATGGGCGTCCTTAACCGGGGTCAAAGAAGATCGGAAAAACCGATGCTACTCGTTCACCTGCCATAGGGGCGGTGCTCATCGGGTGCCGTGGCAACGAACGAACGAGGGCGAGTACGAAACCATGGATGCCAGGGGTGAAGTCTATTTGGTGGGTGCCGGTCCGGGTGATCCGGAGCTCTTGACCCGCCGCGCTTTCCAACTGATTCAGGACGCCGACGCGGTCGTCTACGACCGGCTGGTGTCGGCCGAAATCATGGAACTGGTGCCCGCCGGCACGGCGCGCATCAACGTCGGCAAACAGGCCGGCGCCCATCCGGTGCCGCAAGAAGAGATCAATGCCTTACTGGTCGGCCTGGCCCGTCAGGGCCGCCGCGTGGTGCGGCTGAAGGGCGGCGATCCGTTCCTGTTCGGCCGCGGCAGCGAGGAAGCCCTGCATCTAACCCAGCAAGGAGTTTCTTGCCAGGTGGTGCCGGGCGTGACCTCGGCATCCGGTTGCGCCGCCAGCGCCGGATTCCCTTTGACCCACCGGGGCATGGCCACGGGTGTGCGCTTCGTCACCGGCCACTGCCGCGACGACATGGAACTGGACCTGGACTGGTGCGGTCTCGCCAACGGCGAGACGACCCTGGTGCTCTACATGGCCGCCGCCAATCTCCAAGGCATCGCCGATCGCCTGATCGCGGAAGGACTGGCGCCATCCACGCCGGCGGCCGCCATCAGCGCCGGCACCACGCCGCGTCAACGGGTCATCCGCTCGTCGCTCGATCGAATCTCGGCGGACGCACGCCAACTGCCGACGCCGGTGCTGTTCATCGTCGGCGACGTGGTGGCGCTGGCCAGTGAAATCGGCCTTGGCGAAATCAGCCTCGAACACGAGAACATGACGGATGAAGCGAACGCAGACCATGCGCGCTGCGTTGTCTAGAGCGACCTCGGTCCTGGTGGCCGGGCTGGTCCTGGTCATGAGCGTTCCCGCGGGGGCCGAAGGCCCGACGGTCGAGCGCCAGGCCAGCCTCGACCACCTGCTGCGTCATGACTGCGGGTCCTGCCACGGCATGACTCTGAAAGGCGGCCTCGGACCCTCGTTGCGTCCCGAGGTCATGAAGGAACGGGAGGAAATCTCCTTGCAAGCAATCATTCTCGACGGCGTGCCCGGAACACCGATGCCCCCATGGCGGCATGAACTCTCCCCTGAGGAGGTGGCCTGGCTCGTCCGTCGGCTGAGACAGGGCGACGCCCCATGATCGGGCATCGTTCCTTCTGGCGGCCCGCCATTGTCGCCCTCGTCATGGCGGCCGCCTGTCTCGGCCGAATTTCGCTCGCCCCGCCGGCGCACGCCGACACCGTGCTGCGCGGTACCGGCGACCTTGGCATCGTCGTCGCCCGGGCCGCCGGCCGCCTGGCGCTGATCGAAACCACGCGTCGAACCAAGCTCGCGACCATCACCGGCCTGGGCGATCTCAGCCACGCCTCCGCGGTGTTCTCGCGCGACGGCCGTTTCGCCTATGTCTTCGGCCGCGACGGCGGCCTGACCAAGGTCGACCTGCTGGCCCAGCGCATCGCCAAGCGCATTATCCAGGCCGGCAACAGCATCGGCGGCGCCATTTCGCAGGACGGCTCGCTGGTCGCCGTCTCCAACTACAAGCCGGGCGGCGTCAAGGTGTTCGACAGCCGCACCCTCGACCTGGTCGCCGACATTCCCGCCATCGGCGCCGACGGCGAGCGGTCCAAGGTGGTCGGGCTTGTCGATGCGCCGGGCCACCGCTTCGTCTTCAGCCTCTATGACGCCGGCGAAATCTGGGTCGCCGATATGCGGGCCGACGGCCCGCCGGAACTGACCAAGTTCACCGATGTCGGCGACCTGCCCTACGACGCCCTGGTGACCGCCGACGGCCGCCACTACATCGCCGGCCTGTTCGGCGAGGACGGCCTGGCCAAACTCGATCTCTGGCACTTGCAGAAAGGCGTCAGCCGCATCCTGCCCGGCTACGGCCGCGGCGAGAAGAAACTGCCGGTCTACAAGATGCCTCATCTGGAAGGCTGGGCACGGGCGGGTGATGTCATGTTCCTGCCCGCCGTCGGCCGGCACGAGGTGCTGGTGGTCGACGTGCGCACCTGGAAAGAGGTCGGGCGGGTCCCCGTCCATGGCCAGCCCATCTTCGCCGTGGCGCGGCCGGACGGCCGCCAGGTCTGGGTCAACTTCGCCCATCCGTTGAACGACACCGTTCAGGTCATCGACGTGCCATCGCTGAAGATCGTTCACCAGATGACGCCGGGCCGCGCCGTGCTGCACCTGGAGTTCACGCCGCGCGGCGAACAGGTCTGGCTGTCGGTGCGCGACAGTGACCGGGTCGACGTGCACGACACCCGCACTTTCGAACGCCTGAGCAGTCTGACCGTCGACAAGCCGAGTGGTATCTTCCTGACCGCGCGCGCCGGAAGGGTCGGGCTATGAGCGACGCCACCGATCTCAGATTGCTCGACGATTACCAGCGGGATTTCCCGTTGGTGCCCGAGCCTTTTGCCACCATGGCCTCGGACCTGGGCGTGAGCGAAGACGACGTCATCCGGCGCCTGGAAGACCTGAAGGCACGCGGCGACATCAGCCGCGTCGGCGCCGTCGTCGCCCCCAACACTCTCGGCGCCAGCACGCTCGCCGCCATGGCCGTGCCGCCGGAACGCCTGTCGGAGGTCGCCCGGCTGGTCAGCGCCCAACCGGAGGTCAACCACAACTACGAGCGCGAGCACCGCTTGAACCTGTGGTTCGTCGTCGTCGCCGACGATCAGGAGGCCGTCCGCACCGTGCTGACCGGCATTGAGGCGGCGACCGGGATCAAAGTCTTGGACCTGCCGCTCGAGGAGGCCTTTCACATCGACCTGGGGTTCCGGCTGTCATGACCGTGCCCCTTCCCGAACTCGATGCCATCGACTGCGACCTGGTCGCCATCGTCGCCGAGGGCCTGCCGCTGGTCCGCCGGCCCTACGCCGCCGTCGGCGCCATGGTTGGGTTGGCGGAGCAGGAAGTGATCCGACGACTCGAACGCTTGATTAGCAGTGGTGTCATCAAGCGCCTTGGCGTCGTCGTCCGGCACCACGAACTCGGCTTCAAGGCCAACGCCATGGCGGTCTGGGACGTGCCTGACGACGTGGTCTCGGACATCGGCCGGCGCGCCGCCGCCCTGCCCTTCGTCACGCTTTGCTACCGCCGGCCGCGGCGCCTGCCGGACTGGCCCTACAACCTGTTCTGCATGGTGCACGGCCGCGACCGCTTCACCGTGCGCGGCCAGATCGATCAGCTGGCCCGCGATGCAGGCCTCGACAAGTACGCCAGCGCCATCCTGTTCAGCAACCGTCGTTTCAAGCAGCGGGGCGCGCGTTACCCGCGCTCCCTGCCGGAACGGGGGGCCGCCTGATGGATACGACGGACCGCCAGATCATCAACGGCCTGCAGGGCGGCTTTCCGATCTGCGAGCGCCCCTATGCCGCGGCGGCCGCCAGCCTGGGAATCGACGAGGAAGACCTGATCGAGCGCCTGTCCCGCATGCTTGAGGACGGCACCCTGAGCCGCTTCGGGCCCATGGTCCATGCCGAGAAACTCGGCGGTGGCCTGACGCTGGCCGCCATGTCGGTGCCCGAGGAGCGCTTCGACGACGTGACGGCGCGGGTCAATGCGCACCCGGAGGTCGCCCACAACTACGCCCGCGACCACCGTCTCAACATGTGGTTCGTGCTGGCCACCGAAACGTCCGAGCGCATCGCCGAGGTCATCGCGGAAATCGAGGACGAAACCGGCCTTCCCGTGCTGGATATGCCGAAGCAGCAGGAGTTTTTCGTCGGTCTGAGGTTCGAGGCATGAACGTGCTGATGCCCCCGCCGACGCTCGATCCCGTGGACCGCCGGATCATCAAGGCGGCGCAGGGTGGGCTGCCTCTGGTGTCCCGCCCCTACGCGGCGGTGGCCAAGGAAATCGGCACGACGGCGGCGGATGTGGAACGGCGCCTCCGCCGCATGCTGGAAACCGGCGTCGTGCGGCGCATCGGTGCCGTGCCCAACCACTACAAACTCGGTTTCAAGGGTAACGGTATGTCCGTCTGGGACGTCCCCGACGAAGCCGTGGCGGATGTCGGCCCCCGGATCGGCGCGCTGGACTTCGTCTCCCACTGCTATCACCGGCCGCGCCACCTGCCCGACTGGACCTACAACCTGTTCGCCATGGTGCACGGCCATGATCGAGACGAGGTCGCCGAAAAAGTGGCCGAGATCGCTCGGATGCTGGACGGCATAAGCCGCCGTCACGACGTGCTCTGCAGCACCCGTATCCTGAAGAAAACCGGCCTCCGGCTGGTGGGTTGAGGAGAACACCCATGTTCCGCATCACCCAGTACATGAAGGAAGTCCTGGCGCCGACGCCACTCGGGCCGGCGCGCCAGCCGCCTGGGCCGGTGGTCATCTGGAACCTGATCCGGCGCTGCAATCTGCAATGCAAGCACTGCTACTCCATCTCCGCCGATCATGATTTCCCGGGCGAGCTCTCGACGGAAGAAGTGTTCGGCGTCATGGACGACCTGAAGGCCTTCCATGTGCCGGTACTGATCCTGTCAGGCGGCGAGCCGCTGCTCAGGCCCGATATCTACGACATCTCCCGGCGCGCCAAGGCCATGGGCTTCTACGTCGGGCTGTCGACCAACGGCACCCTGATCAACGAAACCAACATCGATGCCATCACCGATGTGAACTACGACTACGTCGGTGTTTCCCTGGATGGCATCGGCGCGACGCACGACGCCTTCCGCCGCAAGGAAGGTGCCTTCGACGCCTCCCTCGCCGGCGTCCGGCTGTGCCAGCAGCGCGGCCTGAAAGCCGGGTTGCGCTTCACCATGACGCTGGACAACGCCCACGAACTACCGGACCTGCTGAAGCTCGTCGAGGACGAGGGCGTGGAGAAATTCTACCTCTCGCACCTCAATTACGCCGGCCGCGGCAACAAGAACCGCGGCGACGATGCCCAGCACGAGACCACGCGGCGGGCCATGGCCCTGCTGTTCGAGACTTGCCTTGAGCACTTGCGGGCCGGGCGGGAGACGGAATTCGTCACCGGCAACAACGACGCCGACGGCGTCTACCTGCTGCATTGGGTGCGCGAGCGTTTCCCCGAACGCGAGGAACACCTGCGCGCCAAGCTGGTGCAATGGGGCGGCAACTCGTCGGGCATCAATATCGCCAACATCGACAACGTGGGCGAGGTGCACCCGGATACCTTCTGGTGGCACTACAAGCTCGGCAATGTCCGCCAGCGCCCATTCTCCGAGATCTGGCCCGACACCTCGGACCCAATCATGGCCGGCCTGAAACGGCGGCCACGCCCGCTGGAGGGACGATGCGGCGCCTGTGCCCATGTGGACGTCTGCGGCGGCAATACCCGGGTCCGCGCCATGCAGTTGACCGGCAATCCGTGGGCCGAGGACCCGGCCTGCTATCTGGACGACGCCGAGATCGGCATTGCCGAGGACGCGAATCTAGGGCCTCGGCTCAAGGTCACACCATTCAGGAGGGGATCCCATGCAGTGGCGGCGGAATAGCCTCGTTGCGCTCGCCGTGGCATTGGCCACGGGGTGGGCGACCGACATCCGGGCCGAGGGCCCGAACGCGATGGTGCTCTACCAGCAGCACTGCGCAAGTTGCCACGGCGACGACCGTCTCGGCGGCCTGGGGCCGGCACTGCTGCCGGAAAACCTCAGGCGGCTGCGCAAGAAGCGCGCGCTCAAGGTCATCGCCGGCGGCCGCGCGGCGACGCAGATGCCGGCCTTCGAGAAAACGCTGGCCAAGCCGGAGATCGCGTCGCTGGCCAATTTCATCTTCGAGCCACTGCCCCAGGTGCCCGACTGGACCCTGGACCAGATCGCCGCCAGCCACGTGGTGCATACGCCCGCTGGTCAGTTGCCGACAAGCCCCCGGCATGACGCCGATCCGCTGAACCTGTTCACCGTCGTCGAATCAGGCGACCACCACGTCACCATCCTCGATGGCGACAAGTTCGAGGCCATCTGGCGCTTCAAGTCACGCTTTGCGTTGCACGGCGGCGCCAAGTATTCACCCGATGGCCGGTACGTATACCTGGGTTCCCGCGACGGCTGGGTCTCTAAATACGACCTCTACGGCTTGACGCCGGTCGCTGAGGTGCGGGCCGGCATCAACACCCGCAACATCGCTGTTTCATCAGACGGCAAGTGGGTGATGGTCGGCAACTTCCTGCCCCACACGCTGGTCGTCCTCGACGCCCGCGACCTTCACCCCGTCAAGGTCATCCCGGTGACCGACGGCAAGGGGACAACGTCGCGCGTCTCCGCCGTCTATGATGCCCGGCCGCGCCAGAGCTTCGTTGCCGCGCTGAAAGACATGAAGGAGATTTGGGAGCTTTCCTACGATCCGGAAGCCCCGCCGATCTACGGCAACTTCGTCCACAATTACCGCAAGGGCCAGGAAGAAGGCGTCGTGGTCGGCCGCCAGCCCTTCGCCATCAGGCGCATCGCCATCGACGACTACCTGGACGACTTCTTCTTCGATCCCGCCTACGCCGAGGTCATGGGCGCGGCGCGCAACACCAAGAAAGGCGTGGTCTACAACCTCGACGCCCGCAAGAAGGTGGCGGAGCTGGAGCTCTCCGGCATGCCACACCTGGGTTCCGGCATCGTCTTCGACTACCAGGGCCGCCAGGTCATGGCGACACCGCACCTGCGCGAGCCCGCCGTCAGCGTCATCGACATGGAAAGCTGGAAGACCGTGAAACGCATCATGACGCTGGGCACCGGCTTCTTCATGCGCAGCCACGAGAACACGCCTTACGCCTGGGTCGACGTGTTCTTCGGCAAGCACCGGGACGCGCTGCATGTCATCGACAAGCGGACGTTGGAGATCGTCAAGACGCTGCGGCCCGCCCCCGGCAAGACGGCGGCCCACGTGGAGTTCACCCGCGATGGCCGCTATGCGCTGGCCAGTGTCTGGGACATGGATGGCGCCCTGGTGATCTACGACGCCGAGACCCTGGAAGAAGTCAAACGCCTACCGATGAAGAAACCTTCGGGTAAATACAATGTCTACAACAAGATCAATCTCTCGCGCGGCACCAGCCACTGAGGCCGTGTCGGGCGCGCCGGCCCTGGTTCTGGTCGGCCATGGCTCGTCCAGCCATGCCGCGGCCGGTCGCCAGATTGTCGAGCAGGCGCGCCAGGTGGCCCGGCGCGGCAACTTCGGCCAAGTGCGGGCGGTAACGCTTCATGGTCGACCCGGTCTGGCTGACGCCCTGTCGGGCCTATTCACGTCACGCGTCCTGATCCTGCCGATGATGATGTGCGACGGGGAAACCGCCGGACACAGGCTTCGCCAGGCCTTGCAACTGGACGGGATGGAAACGCGGCGCGATGGCCGGGTGCTGCGGCTGCTGGCGCCCATCGGCCTGCACGCCGGCCTGGACGACATCATCGAACGACGTATCGCGGACAGGCTTCGGGCCGGCGGCCACGCGGCGTCGAATGGCACGGGCCTTCTGGTCGGCCACGGATCTTCCCGCGACCCGGCATCGCGCGAGGCGGCGGAGGGGCTGGCCGAGCGCTTGCGCCGACGCGGCCGGCTGGCCGGTGTGCGTACGGCCTTTCTCAGCCAACCACCGTTCCTCGCCGACGTGCTGCCGACGATGTCGGCGCCAAGTGTTGCCATCGGCCTGTTCATGGCGCCGGCATGGCATGCGGTCAATGACGTGCCCCGGGCGATTGCCGCCGCCGGATTACCGAACAGGCTGCCATACCTGGGTCCTGTCGGCGCCGATTCCGCGATGGTGGATCTGATCGTCGAGGCCGCGGGAGACCAGGCACTGACCGTCGCCGCCTGATCGTGTGGCGCCCTCAGGTTCAAGCCCGCCGTGCGGCCTTCGTCTGCTTCCCACCATTTAGACGACCGTGCCAGATCTGGTTGGCCAGCGCCTCAGCATCGACGACGGATGACGCCCGGCCGAGGGTGCGGAGGGCGACTGCCATGGTCGCCACAATCGCCGCCTCCGCCGCCGGGTGATCGAAACTGCCAACCCAAAGATCAGCGACGCGCCGGGCATCCAGTTCCTCGCCGCGCCAATCGAAAGCGTCGAGGCCTGCCGACGGCGCCCATTGGTGCGCCACGGCCGTGCCGGCTTCGACGGCGCCGACCTCGTAGACCTTAAGCGGGTTGCGCTGGAACTCGCCGCCACCCCCCTTGAGGATGGCCGCCGCCGGCTGGTCGAGCAGGCACAGCAGGTCCTGATGCAGTCGCTGGTAGGCCGGATGGGCAACACCGATCAGCTGCGCCCGTGCGCTCCCCGGATTGAGGGCGCGGGCAAGCGTGTTGACGCAGGTCCGCACGCCCAGCTGCTGACGGTAGGCGAACAGCCGATGAAATTCGGGCAGTAGCGTTTCCAGACCGACGTAGGCGAACCCGTGGTCACCAAGGGCCGACTTTGCTTCCGCCAGACCAGCCATCGGCTCGATGCCCAGCAGGGACAACGCGGCCCGTGTCAGCGTCGGCTGCTCGGCATCGGACGGGCGACCGTGCATCAGCACCCGGACACCGCCCTGGGCCAGGGCCAGGGCCGCCAACAGGAACCAAGGCTGCTGATTGTGCGGCTCGGCATAGCTCGGCCAGTCCAGATCGACCGCCAATCTCCGCACCGGGGGCAAATGCGCGCGCATGGCTTCGACCATGCCCGCCAGTTCCTCCGCCGTCTCGCCATTGCGACGGAGCAGCATCAGGTACGCGGAAATCTGGAGCGGCGACGCGACACCGTCCAGGATCATGGCCATGGCCCGGCGCGCCTCCTCCCGATGCAAGGCGCGGTTCATCCGCGGTCCCTTACCGAGGGCTCGAATAAAGCTGGCGAATGCGTCATCCACGGCCGCGTCCCATCCGTTCAATCGTCTCGATCCACGAATTTTACCGACGAAGGTGCCGGCCCGACTTGACCCCAGTCAGGTTCACGCAATCCCGACCCACCGGCAGGGAAACATCAATCGCGTCAGAATCTGTCTGCGCGATAGGGGGCGGGATCGATTTCCGGCGCGCGCCGGGCAATCATATCGGCGACCAGGCGTCCCGTCGTCGACGCGCCCGTCATGCCGTGATGACCATGCCCGAAGGCGAGCAGCAACGCCGGATGGCCGGCAACGGGGCCAACCACCGGCAGCGAATCGGGCAGGCACGGCCGGTGGCCCATCCAGCGGTCCTTGCCGTCGATGCGCAGGTCCGGAAACAGATCCCGGGCGAGCGGCACCAGGGCATCGGCGCGGCGGTCGTCGGGCGGCGCCTCCAGGCCGGCGAACTCCACCGTGCCGGCGAAGCGAAGTCCGTGCTCCATGGGCGTGGCGTAGATCTTGCCGTCGGCTGAGACCACGGGCAGCAGCGGCTTCACGTTGGGTTCGGCGACCATGACGTGGTAGCCGCGCTGGGTCTCCAGCGGCAACCTGAGGCCGAGCGGCCAGAGCAGCTTCGTCGACCAGGCGCCGGCGGCGAGGACACAGCGGTCGGTCGTCAATTCACCATCGGCCAGGCGCAGCCGTGCGCCGTCCGGCCCGGCATCCTCAATGGCGTCGACGCTCGTCTGCAGCAGCGTGCCGCCGGCTTCGACGAAGGCGCCGGCCAGGCTGCGCGTCAGGCGATGCGGGTCGGCGACGAAACCGTGCTCCGGCAACAGGATGCCGTGTCGGTAGGCGGCGGACAGGCCGGGCACCAGGGCATGCATCTCCGCCGCCGCCAGGCGTTGCTGCCGCACCTGGCGAGCGGCTCGAAGGTCCCACTCACGCTGGCTGTCGGCCAATGAACGGTCGTTCTTGAACACCACCAGCGTTCCGGTGCGGCGGATCAGATCGGTGCATCCGGCCCCGCTCACGAGGGGCGCATAATTCTCAAACGTGTGGCGGTGCATGGCACGAAGCGCGTCGGCCAGGCCATCGATGTTCTGGGCCCGCCCGGCGGCAGCGAAGCGGGCCAGCCAGGGCACGGCGCGCGGCAGATAGCTGGGCCGGATGTGCAATGGGCCGAGGGGATCGAGCAGCCACTTCGGAACCTTGCGCAGCACGCCCGGCGCCGACATGGGGATGCAGCTACCGGGGCTGAGGGCGCCGGCGTTGCCCTTGGAGCAGCCGTCGCCGGGCTCGCCGCGATCCACCAGCACCACCTCGTGACCATCCCGTAGCAGATAGCTGGCACTACAGACGCCGACGATACCGGCCCCGACGACGACGATCTTCATGGCAGCAACTCCTCGAGCGTCGCGATGCTGTCGATGATGGTGTCGGCATGGGGCCCCAGTTCATCCCAGCCGCAAACACCGGAAAGCACGCCGACACAATGACCGGCGCCGGCACCGCGCGCCATCTTCAGGTCCGCGGCGCTGTCGCCAACCACCATCACCGCGCTGGCCGCGAGCCCGGTGGCGTCACAGAAGCCCTGCACCATGTCCGGCGCCGGCTTGGCGGCAAAGCCGCTGTCCCAACCGGCGATGAAGTCCAGGCGAGACGTCAGGTCGAGCTTCGCCAGCATGGCACGGGTGCCACGTTCGCCGTCATTGGTGGCGACGCCGAGCTTGAGACCGCGCGCCGCCAGGCGTTCGAGCAGTCCCGCCGCGCCCGGCAGCGCCCGGCAATGGTCGAGCGTCGCCGCCGCCAGGCCGTCGATGACCGCGGTCGCCAAGTCCGGCCGGGCCCGCTCGGCCAGCAACGGCCGCCAGACATCGGCGATATCGGAAATGGGGCCGACCGCAAACATGGAACCAGCGGCGAAGCGACCCGAGTCCGGATCGACGCCGCCGGCGCGCAGCAGGCGCTCTGCCAGCGCCACATCGCCATCACTCAGGTCGGCCGTGACCGTTCTATAGGCCGGCAGCCAGGTAGCGTTGAAATCGACCAGCGTGCCGTCCTTGTCGAACAGGATTCCTTCGATCATCGGCATCACCCTCTGGCCTTGACCTGAGCGGTCAAGAGAGTAGAGACGGAGGGCACCGGGACCCGCCGCCGCCGATCCGAGGATAACCACGCGTCATGCCTGCCCAGGACCAAGGAACTTTCGACTACGTCATCGTCGGCGCCGGCTCGGCCGGTTGCGTGCTGGCCAATCGGTTGAGCGAGGATGCCGGCACATCGGTGCTGCTGCTGGAGGCAGGCGGGTCGGACCGCGGCGTGTTCATCCAGATGCCGTCGGCGCTGTCCATCCCCATGAACAGCCCGCGCTACGACTGGCGCTACTGGACCGAGCCGGAACCAAACCTGGGCGGGCGCCGGTTGCACTGCCCCCGGGGTAAGGTGCTGGGCGGCTCTTCGTCCATCAACGGCATGGCCTACGTGCGTGGCAATGCTCTTGATTTCGAAGGCTGGGCGGCCCAGGGCGCGACCGGCTGGTCCTACGCCGACGTGCTGCCCTATTTCCGCCGCGCCGAAACATTTGCCGAAGGCGGGGATGCCTACCGAGGCCATGACGGACCGCTCGGCACGCAGCGCGGTAGCCGCCGGAACCCGCTCTACGCCGCCTTCGCCGAGGCCGGCGTCCAGGCCGGCTACCCCCGCACCGACGACATGAACGGCCGCCAGCAGGAAGGCTTCGGCTGGATGGACATGACGGTGCACGAGGGCCGCCGCAGCAGCACGGCGAACGCCTACCTGGCACCGGCCAGAGACCGCCCGAACCTGACGGTTCAATCCCGGGCGCTCGCCACGGCCATCGCCTTCGACGGCCGCCGTGCCACGGGGATCAAGTACACGCGGGGCGGCCGGGATTGTTCGGTCGGCGCCGCTCGCGAAGTCATTGTCTGCAGCGGCCCGATCAATGGGCCGCAACTGCTGATGCTGTCCGGCGTTGGACCCGGCGCGCATTTGCGCGAGCACGGCATCGACGTAGTCCACGACCTGCCCGGCGTCGGCGCCAACCTGCAGGACCACCTGGAACTGCTTATCCAGGTCCGCTGCCTGAAGCCGGTGTCGCTCTATTCGTCCATGGGACCGCTCGGCAAGCTCCGCATCGGCCTTGAATGGCTTTTGACCAAGCGCGGCCTGGGTGCGACCAACCATTTCGAGGCCGGTGGCTTCATCCGCAGCCGACCCGGCGTGCCCTATCCGGATATCCAGTACCACTTCCTGCCATTGGCCATTGGTTACGACGGCACGTCGCTGGTCGCGGGCCATGGTTTCCAGGTCCATGTGGGGCCCAACCGATCGAAGAGCCGCGGACGGGTCAAGCTGAACAGCCCTGATGCGGCAACGGCCCCGAGCGTTAAGTTCAACTACATGTCCCACGAGGACGACTGGCCGGATATGCGGGCCTGTGTGAGGCTGACCCGCGAGATCTTCGGCCAGGCCGCGCTGGCGCCTTACCTGGGCGAGGAGATCGCGCCGGGGCCCACGGTGACCGAGGATGCGGACATCGACGCCTACGTCCGCGAAACGGTGAAAAGCGCTTACCATCCGTCGGGCACCTTGCGCATGGGCACGGACGATGGCGCCGTGGTCGATGAGAAAGGCCGGGTGCATGGAATGGAGGGCTTGCGGGTCATCGATTCCTCAATCATGCCGCAGATCACCAACGGCAACCTGAACGCGCCGACCATCATGCTGGCCGAGAAGATGGCGGATGCGGTGCGTGGACGTGAACCGCTGGCACCGTCCAACGCGGACTGGTACGAGGCTCCCGATTGGCGCGACCGCCAGCGTTGAGCCGGCCGCTCATCGATTGTCCTGCATCTGCAGCCAGGCGATACCGAGCCGCAGCCCGAGGCGTCGGAACTGGGCAAACGGATACTTCGGCATTCGGCGGGTGAAAGTGGGCAGATCGGGGAGGTCGTCTTCTGCACCGGCAATGCGTGCAGCGAGCCGCTTGCCGGCGTGGACGGCGAAGGCGATGCCGCTGCCGGCATAACCCATGGCGTAGTGGACGCTGGGATCGTCCTCGGCCTGGCTGATATGCGGAATCCAGTCATAGGTTAGGCAAACCCATCCGTTCCAGTCGTAGTCCACCTCGATGCCGGCGAGTGGCGGAAACTTTGTCCCGAGCCGGTCGATCAGGAACTGGCGTTGTTTGACGCGCGAAGCGGCATTGTCGTTGGGCGCGCCGCGGCTGCCAAACAGCAACCGGCCATCAGACAGCAAACGGTAGTACTGGTTGATGTGGCGCGTGTCGGTCACCGGCATGGCCGTAGCGAAAGCCGTGGCGGCAATCTCCTCCGCGTTCAGGGGCCGGGTCACGATGATGTGGGACAAGACCGGCAACAGCCGCGACTTGATCGCCGGGTGCAGTCGCTCGGCGGTGTAGCCGTTGCTTGCCATCACCACGCGTCGTGCAGTGATGGTACCGCCTGGTGTTGACAATCGGTGCCCGCCGTCCACCTTCGACCAACCGGCCACCTCGCTCGCCGGATACACGGTGGCGCCGGCGTTGCGGGCCAGTGCCTGCAGGCCGTGCGCCAGCTTCAGCGCGTGGATGCCGACGCCGTCCGGATAACGTAGTGCGCCATGCACTTCGGGCCCGCTCATGAAACGTCGGCGCGCGTCTTCGGCGGGGACCAGTTCGGTCTGGTGGCCGAAGGTTTCGTTGAGCAATCGAGAGTCGTTGGCTAGGTCGTGAAAACGGTTTGGCCGATGGGCGACCTTGATGACGCCGCCTTCGATCAGTTCACATTCGATCGGTGATTGGGCCACGACATCCAGGAACGTCGACATGGCGGCCCGGATTTCATCATCGACCCGGCGGGCGACGCCCAGGCCCCACTTCCGGATCGCTTCGCCGTGCGTCATCTTGCCGATGCTGGGTCGCACGTGGCCGCCGTTGCGCCCGCTACAACCCCATCCGGTGCGGTTGGCTTCCAGCACTGTAGCTTCGATGCCGTGATCACGCGCCAGGTGATAGGCGCACGAAAGGCCCGTATAGCCGCCGCCGATGACAGCCACATCCACCGAAGCGTCGGCGATCACGGGACCATCGTCCTCTGGCGGCTCGCCAGCGGTCGCTGCCCAATAGCTGGAGACGTGGTCCTGGTCGCAACCCGGGCCGTGGTTCTGAAGTGGGTCGTGGATGTGCTGGTCGGTCATGCCTTGCGGGGGCGGCCCCTCACTCACCCTTCAATGCCCAGCGGCACTCCGGGCGGCGATCGTTCAAGCGACCACCGCCCGGAAACAGCCGAGGGAGGAGAGCCGGATCAGCTCTTCTTTTTCTTCTTCTTTTTCTTCGGTTCGGTCTTCACGTCATAGCGCTTGCGCCATTCCTTGATCAGGCGGGTCCGGTTCTTGGCCGCCCAGGTGAAGTCGTTGTTGATCATCCGGGTCTGGACCTCGGGCGGGAAGTTGTCCCACTTCTTGGTCTTCACCGGCATGGCGACGACGGAGTAGCGATGGGCGTAGATTTCCATAGCTGATTCGGTCACCGACCAGTCGACGAATTTCTTCGCCGCTTCCAGGTTCTTGGTGCCCTTCATGATGGCCACGGCCTGCATTTCCCAGCCGATGCCTTCTTCCGGCACGATGATGTCGATGGGCGCACCCTTCGACTTCAGTTTGGCGCCGCGGAACGGCCACGAAATGCCAACCACCGATTCGCCGGACGCCGCGCGCTTGCAGGGCGTCGAGCCAGAATGGGTGTAGGACGTGATGTTCTGGTGCAGCTTGTCCATGTAGGCCCAGGCCTTGGCTTCGTCCCAGATCTGGATCCAGCTGGAGACATCCAGGTAGCCGGTGCCCGACGAGGCCGGGTTGGGCATGATGATGTGGCCCTTGTAGACCGGGTTGGTCAGTTCGGCCCAGGTCTTCGGCGTCGGCAGGTTGTTCTTCTTGGCTTCGATGGTGTTGAAGCAGATGGCGCCGGCCCAACCGTAGATGCCGACCCAGTGATCGGGATCGTTGTTGCCGTCCTGATAGCGCTTGTCGAGCTTGCCGACACCCTTCGGCGTGTAAGGCACGAACATGCCGAGATCATCGAAGGTCAGCATGCTGGTGGCCGCCAGGGCGAAGATGACATCGGCCCGGGGATTGTCCTTCTCGGCCAGCACGCGGGCGGCCATGATGCCGGTGGAATCGCGGACCCAGTTGATGTCGATGTCCGGGTGGGCCTTCTTCACCGCGGCCGCGATGACTTTGAGATTGTCGCCATCGGTGGTGGAATAGATGGTCAGTTCGGCGGCGGATGCCGGCGCCGTGCTTAGGGCCAAGCCGGCGACGACGGCTGCGGCACCAAGACCTGTGAAACGAGGTAAACGTCTGGTCATGACATGATCCTCCCTGTTGGCGAGGGTTCACCCCCTCGCGGCGTGTCTCGTTATGCGGAAGAGCTTAAAGCCGCTGATTTTTTGCGACAAGAGAAATATCGATTTCTCTTATAACCACGATCCGTCCGCGGATGGGCACGATGGCTAACGCAGAGGGTCCGCAGGCCGCGAGATCAGACACCAACGGCGGCGACTTCCTCGCGGATCAGCGAGATCATTTCGGCCACGTGCGGCTGTTGCTGCTCCTCATGCGTCTGCAGGATAGCGAACTTGAGCGTGATTTCAGGTTCGAACGGGCGAACACACAGGGACGGATCGCGGAACATGGCCAATGTGAACGGGTCGATCCAGCTCACGGCGCCGCCATGCAAGACCAATTGCGTCGCGGTCGTGAACAGGTTGCTCTCCACGTGTGATTTCCACATCTTGCTCTGGTCTCGGGCGTTCTCATGCAGGGCGAGGGTTGTCGGGTGACGGTCGTAAAGGGTTACCACCGTACGTTCTGACAGGTCGCCCGGCGTGACCACGGCGAGTTCGGCCAGCGGATCGTCGCGCCGGCAGACGAACGCGCAGGTAAATTCGTAGACATCGTCACCCGTCGTGTCGTCGGCAACGGTCAATTCGCAGACACCGATGTCGAAGATCCGCGACGCCACCATTTCGCGAATATCCCGCGAATGGTGGGCTTGCAGCGATGTCGTAATCTCCGGGTGGCGGTGGTTGAAACGTGCCAGCGCCTTGGGGATCAGGCTCATGGCAAAGACCGAGGTCGCGGCGATACGGAAGTTGCCAACGGACAGGTTCTTCAACTCGGTAGCTGCGCGGCGTGCCTTGTCCATGGATTCGAGCACGCTCTCCGCCTCGGCCAGGAAACTCCGGCCCTGCGGCGTCGAGGTGATCTTGCCCTGGCGGCGCTCGAAAACGGGGAAACCCAGGTCGTCCTCGAGGTTGGTAATCATCTGGCTGACTGCCGACTGGGTCACATGCAGCAATTCCGCCGCCTTGGTCATGGTGCCGTGGCGCAGCACATACTTGAAGGCGAGCAGCTGGCGTTCATTCATGGTTCATTATATCATTATTAGAAACTCTTATAAATATACCGGAAAATTTAATTAGCGCAATGAACCGCGCGATTGTTACGGTCGTCGTGTACTAGAATATCCGATCATCCCGAAGGGAGAGAGCATGGACGCCGATACCACGTCAACGGCAGACGAATACCTCCAACTGGCCGGGGTGACGAAAGACTTCGGGGCATTCCGCGCCCTCTCGGATGTCGGCTTCACCATCTCCGAGGGCGAGTTCATTTGCTTCCTGGGACCATCTGGCTGCGGCAAGACGACGCTGCTTCGCTGCATCGCAGGCCTCGAGACACAGAGCCAGGGTAGCATCCACATGGGTGGCACCGATATTTCCTGGCTGCCGCCGTCGGGCCGTGACTTCGGTATCGTCTTCCAGTCCTACGCCCTGTTTCCGAACCTGACGGTCTCGGACAACGTCGGCTATGGCCTGGTCAACAAGAGCATGGCGAGCGCCGATATCGAGGCCCGCGTCAGCGAGTTGCTGCAACTGGTCGGTCTCTCCGACCATGCACCGAAGTATCCGGGCCAGCTTTCCGGCGGCGAGCAGCAGCGCGTCGCTCTGGTCCGCGCGCTCGCCACCTCGCCGGGACTGTTACTGCTGGACGAGCCGCTGTCGGCGCTGGACGCCAAGGTGCGGGCGCACTTGCGCCGCGAAATCAGGGCCATCCAGGACCGCTTGGGCGTCACCACCATCATGGTCACCCACGATCAGGAAGAAGCCCAGACCATGGCCGACCGCATCTTCGTCATGAACGACGGTCGCATCGAACAGATGGGCACGCCCGATGAAATCTACGACGAGCCGGCGACCCCCTTTGTTGCCGACTTTATCGGCGTCATGAATTTCATCCCGGTCACGGTCATCGATGGCGCAACCATCGCCTGCGGCGACCTGCGGCTGCAATGCGACACCAATGGTCATGCCGCCGGCGCGGACGTGCATTGCGCCGTCCGGCCCGAGGACATCCTGCTGGTCGACGGCGTGGACACCGGCGACGGCGCCAACACGGTCGAGGCGACGATAACCGATCTCGAATACCTGGGCTCGTTCGTCCGGCTCTACCTGCGGCCGCAGTCCTTTGGTGACGACGAGTTGCGGGTCGACGTGCGCAAGGATCTGGCCCGGCATCATGGCCTGACCGTCGACAACGCCATCAAGATACGCATCCCAGCGGGCGGCATCCGCCTTTACGGTTCGGGGACCGGGGCATGACCACCGCTGTTGCGACCGCCAACGGCAGCCGGGATAAACCGGTCCTCGACCGGGACGACCTGACGGTCCGCTGGCTGCTGGTGGGGTTCGCGTTGTTCTTCCTGATCGCGCTGCTGGTGCCGCTCTACATGATGGTCTCGCGCAGTTTCTTCAACCTCAAGGGCGACTACGTCGGGCTCGCCAATTACCACGAATACTTCAACACGCCGGCGTTGTTCCAGTCCATCTCCAACAGCTTCACCGTAGCCAGCATCTCGACCGCCATCGTCATCGTACTCGCCTTCCTCTACGCCTATGCGCTGAACCGCACTTGCATGCGTTTCAAGGGCTTCTTCAAAATCATGGCCATGGTGCCCCTGCTGAGCCCGTCGCTGCTGAAGGCCATTGCGCTGGTCTACTGGTTCGGCAAACAGGGCGTGCTGAACGAGTGGATGTTCGGCGAATCCATCTACGGTCCCATCGGCATCGTCATGGCGTCCGTATTCTGGACCTTCCCGCATGCGGTGCTGATGATCGGCACGGCGTTGGCGCTGACGGACATCCGGCTTTACGAGGCCGCAGAGGTTCTCAAGACCAGAAAATCCCGCATTTTCTTCACCATCACGCTGCCGGGCGCGCGCTACGGCCTGATCAGCGCCATGATCGTCGTCTTCATCCTGGTGCTGACCGACTTCGGCGTGCCCAAGGTGATCGGCGGCAGCTACAACGTCATGGCCACCGACATCTACAAAGAGGTGATCGGCCAGCAGAACTTCGAAATGGGGGCCGTGGTCTCGGTGATCCTGCTGGTTCCGGCAATCATCGCCTTCGTCATCGATCGCATCGTCACGCGCAAGCAGGTGGCGCTGCTGTCGGCCCGCGCGGTGCCCTATGCGCCGAAACCGAACCCGCTACTCGACAATGCCATGCTGGCCTACTGCCTGTTCATCGTCTTCCTCACCCTGGCCGTGCTTGGCATGGCGCAGTACGCGTCGCTGGTGAAGTTCTGGCCCTACAACCTGACCCTGACGCTGGAGCACTTCAATTTCGAGATCGAAGGCGCCGGCTGGGAAAATTTCTTCAACTCGCTGAAGGTCGCCGTCAGTGTTTCCCTCATCGGCACGTTCGTCATCTTCCTTGGTGCCTACATGGTCGAGAAGCCGCGCCGCGATGGCGTTGCCCGCCAGGCCATCCAGATGATCGCGCTCATACCCATGGCGGTACCGGGTCTGGTGCTGGGGCTGGCCTACCTGATGTTCATCAACCACCCGTCGAACCCGCTGGGGTTCCTCTACGGCACCATCACCATCATCGTGCTTAGCACCATTACCCACTTCTACACGGTCACCCACCTGACCGCGGTGACGGCGCTGAAGCAGATGGACGGGGAGTTCGAGGCCGTCTCGGCCTCGTTGAAGGTGCCGCTGGCGCGAAGTTTCTGGCGCGTCACCGTGCCAGTCTGCATGCCGGCGATCTTCGATATCTCGATCTACCTGTTCCTCAATTCGATGACCACGGTGTCCGCCGTCATCTTCCTCTACGGGCCGGGTACCAAGGTCGCCTCGGTCGCTGCCATCCACCTGGATGATTCGGGGGAGACCGCGTCGGCGGCGGCCATGGCCATGCTGATCGTCTATGCCTGCATCACCGTCCGCGTGCTGCACGCCATCGTTACCGGGCGGGTGCTGCACAAGGTCCAGGCCTGGCGCCGACGATAGCGAGATCAAGCCTGGAGCAGCGGTCCGTCCAGGACATAGGTTTCTTGGGTGATCGTCTCGATGGCGCCCGGCCGGGCTTGGCGTACTTTCTTGATTGCCTCGTCGGGTGCCGTGCCGAATGCGATGAGCAGCTTGGCGGCGATCAGGCCAGTGCGGCCGAGGCCACCGGCACAATGAACAACGATACGTTCGCCGCGCGCCAAGTGGCCGACGATATCGGCGCCATGGCGTAGCCAGGCCGCTTCGAATGCCGGCCCCGGTACCGTCATGTCGGTAATTGGCAGTCGGTACCAGGCCAGTGAACTGTCTTGAGCGCTCTGTTCGAAATCGGCAACGCCGAGAGGCGCGAACTCGTGATCCTCGACCAACGTGACCAGCGCCACCGCGCCCCATGCCTCGAGCGCGGCCAGATCCGTCCGCAGGTCGCGCAACCATCGGCGTCCCTCGCCATCTACGTGGTTGCGTCCGGGGCACGGGACGAGTCCGATGACCCCGCCTCCGTCGACGGGAACCGCGGCGATGGCCAGATCTCCCGTGAGGGCTGGCGCGGGCGTGTCTGCGCGATGTGGTATTGGGTCGTCCACCTGATTCATGGTGTCAGAAGCGTCCATCAGTCGATAACGGTTCCCGGGCGCCGGTCCTGCCTCGCGATTGTCTCGCGGTGCGGGTCCGGCGATGATGGCGGGGACAATAGCCTTCGCGTGCGTTGAAGGAAATCTGTATTCCCAAGCAACCAAGAGGCGGCAAGCGACCATGATTGATGACAGCGATAAGGCGATGACATTCATGGATGTCCCCGCCACGGATGACGCCGCGGGCGCGGGTGCCGCGATCCTCGGTATCCCGTTTGAATGCCTGGGCATGCGCGTGCGGAGCGGTTCCGACCAGGGGCCAACAGCCATCCGCGAGCAATCCCAACTGCTCAGGCCGCACCAGCCGCCGCACGCCGATTTCAGCCCACTGGAACGCTTGGGCGTGGTCGACATGGGTGACGTGGCGGTCAGTGTCGACGATGTAACGACCTCCTATCCGGCCATCAGCGACGCCGTCGGGCGGGTGCTATCGGCCGGCGCCGTGCCGGCAACCATGGGCGGCGATGGCAGTGTGACGCTGCCGCAATTGCGTGCCGTGGCCGCCCGGCATGGGCCGGTGGCGCTGATTCACATCGATGCCCACACGGATACCGGGCCCGGCAAGGCCCCCGGCGAACTCAGCCCCTCGACCACCTTCACCCGCGCCGCCGAGGAAGGCCTGTTGGACATGGAACACGCGGTCCACATCGGTGCGCGCGGCACGCAACGCCTGGCCGGCGCCTTCGAGTTCGCACGCGGTCTCGGCTTCGAGATCATCACTGGCGACGACATGTTTGCCCAGGGCATCGCCGCGACCGGCGCCGCCCTGGGCCAGCGGATGAGCGGGCGTCCGACGTATCTCTGCATCGACATGGATTTCTTCGACCCGTCGTGCGCGCCTGGCGTCTGCCAACCCGAATGCGGCGGCCCGTCTGCGCGCGAGGGATTGGCCTTGGTGCAGTCCCTGGCCGGCCCCCGGCTCGTCGCCGTCGACGTCAACACCGTCAGCCCGCCGCAGGACGTGGGCGGCCTGACTGCACTGCTCGCCGCTCGGGTTATCCTGGAATGCCTGGCCCTGATTGCCAGCGCGCCCTCCGAACATCAGTCGGACAGTTAAACAGGGCCTCTCGCGGCATCGCCGATGCATGACCTAATAAGTGAAGATCAGTATTTAAGACATAAAAACCCCTGCTAAGATATTGATTTAGCAGGGGTTTTTTTATGGTAGCGGAGGAGAGACTCGAACTCCCGACACGCGGATTATGATTCCGCTGCTCTAACCAACTGAGCTACTCCGCCCCAGGATCGTGCGGCGTCGAATTGCCGGCGCCGGGGCGGATGTAGGGCTTTTCGGGACCGCCTGTCAAGCGGTCCCGTTCGCATCGTGGCGCCTCAGAAGGACGCGGCGCGGCTGGCCGCTTGCGTGGTCACCGGCCGGACCGGCACCGCCGCGGGGGCGGGCTGCGTCACGGCAGCAGCCGACGGCGTCGGACGACTCGTTGGACGACTCGTTGGACGATTGGCCGAGCGCTTGATCAGGCGCATCAGCGCGGCCAGGCCACCTTCTTCGCCCGGGGTCGCGGCCGCGGCCGAGACCGGCTTGGCCATCGGCGCCGTCATGCGGGGCGCGGCTTCGGGAATTGGCTCCGGATCCTTCACCCAGTAATCGACGGCGGCCGGTGGCTGCAGGTTGGGTGCCTCCGGTTCCGGCGGCGCATCGTAGCGGGACGGGTGCGGGCCGAAGTAGTTGACCAGGCGCCGCTTGTCGCGGTGGTAGGGCTCGTTGAAGCATTCGGTCGCCGCCAGCGACTTGTAGCAGTAGACCGGCTCCTTGTCGTAGACTTGCTCTTCGTATCCGTCGACGTAGCCGCAGGCGCTCAAGGCGACGCTCAGGCCGATGGCAGCCGATGCCAGGATGGTGGTGCGCTTGTCTGGGTTCCACATTTTCTTATCCCCGTTCTGATGCGGCCCAATGGGGCCGACGGTTCAGTTCATGGGGACGGAGGCGCAGATTCCGTGCCAAACGGAGAACGGCCGGGCGCATCGCCCGGCCGCTCCGAAAAGGTCGTTGAATCAGGAACTTGGATCAACCGTTGACGTCGATCACCGTGCGGCCGCGAACCTGGCCCTTGAGGATATCGCCGGCCAACTGCGGCAGGTCGGCAAGAGTTGCCGTGTTGGTCACCTGCGCCAGTTTATCCAGCGGCAGTTGTTCGGCGAGCCGGTTCCAGGCCACCAGGCGCCGCGCCTTCGAGCACGTGGCACTGTCGATGCCGCAAAGATTGACGCCACGCAGCAGGAACGGCAGCACCGTGGTGTCCAGTGCCGGCCCCGCCGCCAGGCCGACGGCGGCGCAGGTCGACCAATAGCCGAGCGTCGCCAGCACATGGGCCAAGGTCGTGCCGCCGACGTTGTCGATGGCGCCGGACCAGCGTTCGGCGCCGAGGGGGCCCTTGGTGGCCTCCTCCAACTCACTGCGCTCGACGATGGTGGTGGCGCCCAGGTCGCGCAGGTAGTCGTGCTGCTCGGTCCGGCCGGTGGAGGCGGCGACCTTGTAGCCCAGGTTGGCCAAGATCGAGACGGCGACACTGCCGACGCCGCCGGCGCCGCCGGTGACCAGGACATCGTTCTCGGCTTCAGGCGTCAGCCCGTGTTCTTCCAATGTCATGATGGCCAGCATGGCGGTGAAGCCGGCGGTGCCAATGGCCATGGACTGTTCCAGCGTCAGCCCCGTGGGCAACGGCACCAGCCAGTCCGACTGAAGGCGGGCGCGGGTGGCATAACCACCCCAATGCACCTCGCCGACCCGCCAGCCGGTCAGGATGACCTCGTCACCGGGCTTGTAGTCGGCGGACGATGATTCCTCGACCACGCCGGCGAAATCGATGCCGGGCACGTGCGGATATTGGCGGACCAACCGGCCAACGCCGTTGACCACCATGCCGTCCTTGTAGTTCAGGGTCGAATACTTGACCGCCACGGTAACGTCGCCGTCCGGCAGTCGGTCGTTGCCGAGGGTCTGGATGGAGTTGGATACCTTGCGGTCGGCGTCTTCCTCCAGAACCAGGGCGGTAAACTCGGTGTCACTGCTCATGGCCGCGTCTCCATATAAGTGAGGTTTAGTTGGCCCGGACTTAAGGCACTGCATGTGGAGCGTCAACGCATTGTGCCGGCCGGCCGGGCCACCTAATCTTGGGTGACCAACGGAGCAACCGGCGTCATGACCCTCAGCATCGTCGAGATTCCCCTGCCCGCCCCCGCCCCCGGCACCCAGCGCACGCTGAAGGTGCGGCGCTACGGCAACCCAGGTGCCAGGCCCAAGGTCTACCTGCAGGCCGCCCTCCACGCCGACGAATGGCCAGGGCTGATGGCGCTGCATCATCTGTCCCGAAAGCTCGACGCATTGGATCGCGAAGGCGCTATCCAGGGAGAGATCGTTCTGGTGCCCTATGCCAATCCCATCGGCCTCGACCAGGCGATCAACGATCGCGTGCTCGGCCGTTATGCGCTGGCCGACGGCGGTGGAAATTTCAACCGCGCCTGGCCCGACCTGGCGGAGACGGTGCTGGCCGCCGTCGCTGGCTCACTTGGCGCGGACGAGGACGCCAATGTGAAAACGGTCCGCGCAGCCTTGCGCGACGCCGTCGACGGATTGCCCGAGGCGACCGAGAAAGCGTTCCTGAAGAAGACCCTGCTGGGACTTTCCATCGACGCCGACGTGGTACTGGACGTGCATTGCGATTCCGAGGCCGTGGTCCACCTCTACGGCCTGCAGCAGCACCAGGCGTTGCTGGAGGACCTGGGCGAGGATCTGGCGGCGCCTGTGGTGTTGTTGGAAGAGGACGCCGGTGGCGACCCGTTCGACACCGCCAATTCGGCACCCTGGGTGAAGCTGAAGGCGAGCCTGTCGGACGACGTTCCCCTGCCGGCCGCGTGTTTCGCCTGCACCGTCGAACTGCGCGGCCGCGCCGCCGTCAGCAACGACCTCGGCGACCGGGACGCCAGCGGATTGCTCAATTTCCTGCGCCGCGCCGGCGCCGTAACGGGGACAGCCGACAAGCCCAATGGCGAGCGGCCAGCGGGAACGCCGCTTGACGGCGTCGATGTGGTCAAGGCACCGACGGCGGGGCTGGCGTCCTACAGCTGCGCGCCGGGTGACCATGTGGAGGCTGGACAAGTGGTGGCGGAAGTCATCGACATCACCGCCGACAATGCGGCGACCGCCGGCACACTGGTCACAGCCGGAACGTCCGGTATGGTATTCTCGGTCAGGACGGACCGGCTGACGCGCGCCGGCGCCACCATGGTGAAAATCGCCGGCCGCGAGGCACTGGTCCACCGCCGCGCCGGCCAGTTGCTGGAGAACTGAGCAATGCGACGCCGCGCGACCCGGGGGGAGAGCCCATGAGCGACGATTTGGAGAAACGCACCTTCAAGCCCGGCCAGGTCATCTTCACCGAGGGCGAAGAGGGCGAGGAAGCCTTCATGGTCGAGAGCGGCAAGGTCGAGATCGCCAAGAAGCAGGGCGCGGCGGAACTGGTGCTGACCACCATCGACGTCGGCGAGATGATCGGCGAAATGGCCCTGGTCGACCCGGCGCCGCGTTCGGCCACCGCACGAGCCATGAAGCCGACGACGGTCATCGTCATTCCCAAGCGTGTCTTCGACCGCCTGTTGAAGCAGACCAACCCGGTAGTGCGCTCGGTGCTGAACACGACGCTGCGCCGGCTGCGCCAGGAAACTTCGAAGAGCGCCAAGGGCGTCCTGTAACGGAAATTCCCTAGCGGACCTGCTGGTCGACGGCGACGGCCGTGTCGGCGTCGGGCTTGGCGCCCCGGAACAGCCTTGCAACCATGGACGGGCGATCGCGGAACAATTGCGGTGACAGTTTGATTTCCGCCCATTGCACGCCGCGAGTGACGATGAAATTCAAGGTCAGATAGATCGCGCCAGCAATAATGAACACCTCGACCGGGCTCCAGGTCTCGGCAATGATCCGTTTCGCCTCGCCGGTGATTTCCAGGATGGTGATGGTGCTGGCCAGCGACGTCGCCTTGACCATCAGGATGATCTCGTTGCCATAGGCGGGCAACGCCTGGCGAATGGCCACCGGGAAGATGATACGCCGGAACAGCAATGACCGGCTCATGCCGCAGGCCCGCGCCGCCTCCAGTTGCCCCCATGGCACCGACTGGATGCCGCCACGGATGATTTCGGAGGTATAGGCGCCGGTGTTCAAGGTCAGCGCCAGGATGGCGCAGAACCAGGATTCGCGCAGAAAATACCACAGCCCGATGTCTTCGAAGAACGGCCGAAACTGCCCCGACCCATAGTAGATCAGGAAGATCTGCACCAGCAGCGGCGTCGAACGGAAGATATAGACATAGCCGTAGGCGAACGCCCAGCATGCCCTGTTCGTCGACAGCCGCAGGACGGCAATGAGCGTCGCCAGCACGAAACCGAGGGCCAGCGACGAGATTACCAGCATGATGGTCTCAGGGATGGCGGCAACCAACACCGGCCAGCTTTCCTGGATCAGTTCCCAGTCCATCCTAAGCCGTCCTGACGCCGCGGTTGGCCCAGGCTTCCGCCCTGAGGAAACCGCGGTTGGAGATCGAGGCCAGGCCGAGATAAAGCACGAAGGCGGTGATGTAGAAGGTGAACGGCTCCTTGGTCGAGCCGGCGCCGACGGCGGCCTGGCGCATGATTTCGACCAAGCCGATGACCGAGATCAGCGATGTCTCCTTCAACGTAAGCTGCCAGACGTTGCCGAGCCCCGGCAAGGCGTAGCGCGCCACCTGGGGCACCAGGATGCGCCAGAAGCGTTTGGATTTGCTCATGCCGACGGCACGCGCCGCCTCGATCTGTCCGATCGGCACCGCCAGCACGGCGCCGCGAATGACTTCCGTCGCGTAGGCGCCGGCGCTAACGCCGATGCACAGCATGCCGGTGACGAACAGCGGCAGGTCGATGAATTCCCCGTACCCGAACACGCCCTTGGCGATCATGCGCAGCACGGCGCCGCCACCGAAAAACACCAGATAGATGATCAGAAGTTCCGGGATGCCGCGCACCACCGTCGTGTAGACGTCGGCGATCTGGTTCAGCACCCACAGGCGCGACAGTTTCATGGCCGCGAACCCGGTGCCGATGACGATCCCCACGGCGTAGGAGCACGACGCCACGGCGAGCGTCATCAACGCCCCGTAGAACATCTCGTCGCCCCAACCGGCGTCGCCCCAGCCGAGTAGTGTCAGGTCCACGCGTCAGCTCCTGAACCGAAAGCGGCGGCCATCATTTCCATATCAGGTCCTGGCGGCCGCCACCCTATACGGGCCCCCTGTCGAATCATTCCGTCAGGGGTTTTCGGTCAATCCGGTTCACGGCAGCGAACAGTTGTCGAAGCCGAACCACTTGACGGCCAACTTCTTGCAGGTGCCGTCCTTGATTGCGGCGGTGATCGCCTTCGAGAACATGTCGGCGAGCGCCTGGTCTTCCTTGCGGATACCGACACCGGTGCCGGCGCCGAACGGACCGCCGGTGAGACCGGGTCCGATGAGCGCGATGTCCTTGCCCTTGGCGGTCTTGATCAACGGCGACCAGTAGTTCATGGACGCCAGCGATGCATCGACGCGGCCCGCCTGCAGGTCGAGGTCAAGATTCTCCTGCGTATCGTAGGTGCGGATCTTGTTGTCCTTGAAATACTCCTTGAGGAAGTTCTCGTGCGTCGTTGCCGTCTGCACGCCGATCGACTTGCCCTTCAATTCGGCGACGATCATGGCGATATCGGATTTCTCGGCGGCGCTGGTCTCCATCAGGTCGATGGTACCCATGGAAGTTTTGAAACCCGCCGACTTGCTGGATTTGAGGACCGCGAAGCGGGCCAGTCCGGACAGGTAGTTGCGCGAGAAGGTGATGACTTTCTTGCGCTTGGCGGTGATCGACATGCCGGCGATGATGGCGTCGTACTTGCCAGCCTTCAGCGATGGAATGATGCCGTCCCAGGCCTGTTCGACGATCTTGCACTTGACGCCCATGCGCTTGCACAGGTCCCACGTGAAGTCGATCTCGAAGCCGACCAGGTTGCCGGCGGCGTCCTTGAAGTTCCAAGGCTTGTAGGCGCCTTCGGTGGCGACGGTAATGCTGTCGTACTTGCCGGCCATGGCTTGTCCAGAAACAAGCGCCAGGGCTACGGCGACGATGATGAATAGTTTTTTCATTGGTCTACTCCCTGTTTCGGTCGATGGTTTTGGTCGTTGCAATGAGTGTGATGACGATGCGGGTCCGTGTGTACTCGGGGAAATCCCGTCAAAGGCTGCTTGCCAGAAACTGCTTGCAGCGTTCCGATTCCGGCGCGCCGAAGACCTTGGCCGGCGCCCCTTCCTCCTCGATCCGGCCGGCGTGCAGGAACACGGCGTGGTTGGAAACCTCGCGGGCGAAGCCCATCTCGTGGGTGACGACGATCATGGTGCGGCCTTCCTCGGCCAGCGCCTGCATGACCCTCAGCACCTCACCAACCAACTCGGGGTCGAGCGCCGAGGTCGGCTCGTCGAACAGCAGCACCTTGGGCCGCATGGCCAGTGCGCGGGCGATGGCGACCCGCTGCTGCTGGCCGCCCGAAAGTTCCGACGGGTAGCCGTCGCGCTTCTCGGCAATGCCGACCTTTTCCAGCAACGCCATGGCCTCGGCCTCGACGTCGCCCTTGGCGCGCTTCAACACATGCACCGGACCCTCCATGACGTTCTGCAGAACGGTCATGTGGGACCACAGATTGAAACTTTGGAAGACCATGCCGAGCTGCGTGCGCAGCCGGTCGATCTGTGACTGGTCGGCGCCGACGGAGCGCCCCACGCGGTCCTGCTTGACGCGGATTTCCTCGCCGCCGAGGACGATGCGCCCGCTGTCCGGGGTTTCGAGAAAATTGATGCAGCGGAGAAACGTGCTCTTGCCGGAACCGGAACTGCCGATGATGGAAATGACGTCGCCGTCGCGCGCCGTTACGGTGACGCCCTTCAGTACCTCCAGCGCTCCGAAGCTCTTGTACACGTCCTCGGCGATCAACGCCGCGTCCGTGCCGGCTCGGCCGTCACCGTCCACGAAATTCCTCCCAGAACTCGATTTCTTATTGTTGGGGAAGAGGTTACCCGGCCTGAAGGCGCCAAGGCAAGGCCTCGCCGGCCCGGTAGGGCTTGAGGCTCTCGGCACCGGCGATCAGGGTTTCCGCCACCAATTGCTCCCGCCGCTCCAGCGTCACCATCTCGGTGTTCGCCGCCAGACCATAGAAGTGCGGGCCATTGAGTGACGCGAACGCTTCCAGGTTGTTGAGCGCGTCCTCTTCGTCGAACACCTGCGTATAGACCTCAAGCGCCGTGGGAGCTGAGAACACACCGGCGCAGCCGCAGTCCGTCTCCTTGGCCGACACCGGATGGGGCGCGGAATCGGTGCCTAGGAAGAACGCGGCCTCCCCCGATGTCGCTGCTTCGCGAAGCGCCAGACGATGGCGTTCACGCTTGGCGATGGGCAGGCAATAGAGGTGCGGTCTGATGCCGCCCCGGAACATATCCGTCCGGTTGATCTCCAGGTGATGCGCGGTAATGGTCGCCGCCACATTGTCGCCCCGCGACCGCACGAAGGCCACGGCATCTGCCGTCGTCGCATGTTCGAAGACGACCCGCAATTCCGGCATGTCATCCAGCAGTGGCGTCAGCACGCGGTCGATAAACATGGCCTCCCGGTCATAAACGTCCACGTCGCCATCCGTCACTTCGCCATGGATCAGCAGCGGCATGCCGATGGATTGCATGCGTTCCAGCACCGGATAGACGCCCTTCAGGTCGGTGACGCCAGAATCCGAATTCGTCGTGGCGCCGGCCGGGTAGAGTTTCACGGCGGCGAACACGCCCTCCTCGTGGCCGCGGGCGATCTCGTCGGCATCGGCGTTGTCGGTCAGGTAGCAGGTCATCAGCGGTGTGAAGCCAGCGCCCGCCGGCAGTGCCGCCAGGATGCGTTCGCGATAGGCCACGGCCTCGGCGATGGTGGTCACCGGCGGCACCAGGTTCGGCATGATGATGGCACGCGCGAACTGGCGCGCCGTGTAGGGCGCCACCACCGCAAGCATATCCCCATCGCGCAGGTGTAGGTGCCAATCGTCGGGCCGGCGAAGCGTAATGGTGTCGTTGTCGGCCATGGCCTTCAGCCCCCTGCCTCTGCCAATACGTCAAGCACGCCGCCGCCGACGTCGCCCTCCAGCATATGATGATGATGCCAAAGCGCATAGTAGAGCAACGTCCAGCGGGCAAGCCCGGTCTCGGGTCCCGGTGTTGCAAAGAGCGCCTCGACCGCACCCGGCCAGCAGGCTTCGGCGATGCCAGGCTGATCCGCTACCAGCGTTCCCAGGCGGCGGTCGCCGGCATCCATCCATTCCGCCACCGGCACGGTGAAGCCGCGCTTGCGCTCGAACGGCCGGGACATGGGGAGTGCTTGCTCCAGCCACCGCCGGAGCAGCCACTTGCCGCGACCGCGGCGGACCTTAAGCCCATCGGGCAAACGGAAGGCGAAGTCGGCCATCTTCGGGTCCAGGAACGGCACCCGCCCCTCGACCCCGTGCGCCATCAGGCAGCGGTCGATCTTGTTCAACAGGTCGTTGGGTAGCCACTCCTGGATATCCGTCGCTTGGGCTTCCTGCAGCCGGGTGCGGCGGCCGTCCAGCGCCCCTTGTTCGGCGGCCGCGAGACCATCGCGCCAGCCGGGGCGTTCCTCGCGCAGCAGGTCGAAGCCGGCCAGATGGCCGTGCCGCCGCATGGCCCGCCCGCCCAACCAGCGCGGCAAACGGGCGCGCCGGTAGCGGCCGTAGCCGGCGAACAACTCGTCACCCCCCTCCCCCGACAACACCACCTTCAGGCCATGGGCCCGCGCCGTTTCGGCGAGCTTGTACGTGGGCAGGATGGCGTAGTCGGCCGTCGGATCGTCCGTGGCCGCGACGATTTGCGGCAGCCGGGTCCAGAAATCCTCGGCCGTGAACTCAACCTCGTGATGGTTGGCGCCGGCGGCCTCGGCGACGGCGCGGGCGTGTGCCCGTTCGTCGGCGACGCCGGTGCCGGGGAAGCCGGCCGTGAATGCCTCGACCGGGCGCTCGTTCAGCCGCGCCATCATGGTTAGCAGCGCCGATGAATCGACGCCGCCCGACAGGAACATGCCGTAGGGCACGTCGGAACGCTGGTGCACGGCGACCGTGTCGGTCAGCACCTCGTCCAGTTCCGCCAGCGCCGCGGCCTCGGAAATCTGACGACGCTCACCTGGCGGCAGTGCCGAGACCAGGATGCGCTCGGCCACGCGGCCCTTGCGGACGACGATGGTTTCGCCAGGCAGTAGGCGCTGGATACCAGCAAATATGGTCTCCGATCCGCAGGTGAACTGGGCCTGCAGCAATTCATCGCGCGCCTCGGGGCGAAGCACTGGCTGTGCCAGGCCGGCTGCCATCAGTGCTTGGGGTTCGGAGGCGAAGGCGAAGCCGTCCTCGGTCTCGCCATAGTAAAGCGGCTTGATGCCGAACGGATCACGCGACAGCACCAGGCACTTGTGCCCGGGGTCATGGATGGCGATGGCGTACATGCCGCGCAGGTCCTGGGCGAATTCGATGCCGCGCTCGACGTAGCGCCGAACCGCGGGCTCGCAGTCGGAGCGGGTTTCGAAGTTGTCCTCACCCATGCGCCGGCGCATCTCGACGTAATTGTAGATCTCGCCGTTGGCCACCAGAGCCGATCGTGATGGATTGGGGCCGATCTCGTCATTGGTGGCATAGAGCGGCTGGTCGCCGGTTTTCAGGTCGATGATGGCGAGGCGCTGCTGCACCATGGCGACATCATCCAGGACATGACGGCCCTCGCCATCGGGGCCCCGGTGCGCCAACGCCCGCGCCATCCGACCCAGCACCGAGATAGCCGGCGCGCTGCCGTCGGCGGTCATGATGCCGGCGATGCCGCACATCTCAGGGTTTGACCGCCTCGAAGAACGCGAGATAGCGTTCCACCACCTGGTCCTCGGTGAAATCGGCGAGATAGCTTGCGTGTCCCTGGCGCGAGATGCGCTCGCGCAGATTGGAATCGCCGATGACGCTGTTGATCGCCTTGGCCAGGGTTACTTCGTCATCGACAGGCACAAGAACGCCGGATTCCAAGTGATCGATCAGCGTACCGGGGCCGTAACTGTCGGCGGCGACCACCGGGACACCTTGCGCCCAGGCCTCCAGCACCACGTTGCCCAAGGGTTCGTGCCGCGACGGGCAGACGAACACGTCGCAAGTCTTCAACAGCGCATCCGTGTCCTCGCGCCAGCCGAGGAAACGCACGCGGGGCTTCACGGCCAGGTTCTCTGCCAATTTGTCCAGTTCTTCCCTGAGCGGTCCCTCACCGGCGATCCAGAGATAGGCGTCGGGCACCCGAGAGATGGCTCGTAACAAGACATCGAAGGCCTTGTTCTCGTGCAGTCGACCCATGGTCAGGATCAGTGGCGTCGTCGACGGCGTGAAAAATTCCTGACGCGCGATGGGTTCGGCGTCGCCGGCACTGACGAAGTTCGGCAGATAGTGGACCCGGTCTTCGTCCCAGCCTTGCTTCACCAGGTAGGCGCAAATGTCCTCGGTATTGCCGATCAGGTGGTCGCAGCCCTGGTAGTACTTGAGATCGTAGTAGCCGCCGAGCCGGCCAAGGCGAGTGAACGTGCCGCTGGGGCACATGGCGCTGGCCCTGTTCATCCAGGTCAGCACGACGTCCGGCTTGAATTCCTTGGCAATTCGCCCGAGACCACGCTTGGTTGAGAAATCAAACCGGCCGCCGAACGCCAGTTCGTCCGGCTCCACCCCGGCCGCGCGCAATTGGGCCGCCCGTTCCGGATTGCGGCGAATGACCACGCGCTGGTCCACACCGGCGCGCTGGAAGGCCGCGGCCAGGCGTACGAAAAACGCCTCGGCGCCGCCGTACTCGGCGCCCGCCATGGCCTGCAGAACTCTGACCGTCACGCCAACAACTCCTCGAACGCCGCCGCCGCCTGGGGCCACCGCCAGGCCCGCTGCCTAGCCAGTGCCTCGTCGTGTTGCGCCGACCACAACGCATCATCCGTGAGCAACCGTGTGGCTGCAAGGGCGAACGCCGCATCGTCCCGGGCGATGAAGCCGGTTGCACCATCGATCACCCGCTCGACCACCGAGCCCCGCGGCGTGACCACCGCCGGCACACCCATGGCCTGCGCCTCACCGAGGGCGAGGCAGAAGGTCTCGTTCTCGTCACCGCGGTAGAGCATACAGCGGGCCTGGCGGAATTCTTCCACCAGTGTCGCCTTCGGCACCGGGCCGCGAACGACAACGCCCTGGTCGGCCAGCCCCTCCGCCCGCGCCAGCACGCCAGCCATCTCGCCGGCCTTGGCGTCGCCGATGCTGCCGTAGGTTGCCGCTCCGGTGAAAAGATGCAGTTCCGCAGTCGGCACCTGGGGCCGGATGGCCGCGACCCAGACATCAAGCAGCCAATCCATGCCACGCAGCGGATTGGAGGTGAAGACCGCGCGCGGCGCCGGCACGCCTTCTCCCGGCACCGCTTCGCAAAACACGTCCGGCAGGCCGTAGGGGATGACCTTGCGGCCGCCCGACGGTCCCCACCAGGGATAGGTCGTGGCATGGACATCGCCGATGAACACCACCGTCGGCCTTCGCATGGCCAGTTTCCACAGATAGCGCGCCTTCAACAGGTAACGGCACGGATTGTGGGTCCAGAAGACGATCCGTCGGGCTTTCGGCACCAGGCGCAGCAGCTTATCGCCCCGGTTGGCGATGTAGAGGTCTGCGATCTCCGGCGTGCCGTCCTTGATCGGTCGCCAGATGACGCCATTGTGCTCCAGCGGTCCCGGGCAATTGTTGTGGACGCTAACGTCATGGCCACGCCGCGCCAGTTCCTCGACGAGCGCCACGACGGACGACTCGACGCCGCCGAGCGGCCGTTCGTCCGGTGTGCGGCCGTCGAACTCGATGCCGTCGTCGGCAAGAACGATGGTGGCCATCGGCGGCTTCAGTCCCGACCCGGCTCAAGCCGCGCCTTCAGGTGGGCGAGCAGCGGATAGAGCCCGGCGAACAACGCGATCAGGAAGCCGTAGCCACCTTCCCGGTATCCCTTGCGCAGGATGAAGCACTTGAAAAAGCGCGAGAACAGGCGCCGCAGATTGTTGGCGAAGGAACCGATGTCGCCGCTGTCCCGGAGGTCCTGCGCGCGCGCCGTCGAATAACTGTCGAGCCGCCGGATCATGTCCGAGATGTCCCGATCAACGAAATGGTTCAACCTATTTCGAAGCCTCGGTCCCTTTTGGCCCGACCAGGTAAGGCTCGGATGCACGCGCTGCAGGTCCCACTGTTTCACACCCCTGCGGAACAGGCCCGGATAGGCGGCCTTGCCGAAGGATGCGCCCCAGCCCCAGCGCACCAGGCGTTCGCCGATGTAATTGTCGACCAGTATTTCGTGCCAGCCGTCGGGTGACGTATCAACCGTTCGGCGGATTTCCTCGGCCAGCGGCGCCGGAACGCGCTCGTCGGCGTCGATCTCGAAAACCCATTCGCCCTGGCAATGCTCGATGCCGGCGTTTCGGCGCTCACCCTCCAGCGACCAGTCGCCTACGATCACGCGGTCGGTGTAGCGGCTGGCGATCTCACCCGAGCCATCGCTGCACTTGTCCAGCAGCACCACGATCTCGTCGGCGAACGCCAGGGTCTCCAGGCAATCAGCCAGTTGCGCTTCCTCGTTGCGCACCGAAATAACGGCGGAAAGTCGGGGCCTCTGCATGTCGCGCTTATACGACCACAGGGCCGTGTTTTCCAGGGGCTTGCGGGCGGCCTCATGAGTGACTACCTGTTGCAGGGAGTGAGATATTCGAAGGACGTCTTGAACATGACCCAACGCGCACCATTGCCCGAGCGCGGCATCCTCGCCATCAGCGGTGCGGACTGGCGGGCTTTCCTGCAGGGGCTGGTCTCCAACGATGTCGAGCGAGTCAGCGCCGAGCGCGCGGTCTACGCCGCCCTGCTGACGCCGCAGGGCAAGTTCCTGCACGACTTCTTCCTGGTCGGCCACGGCGACGGCGTGCTGCTGGAGGGCGCCGCCGAAAGACTTCCGGACCTGTCCAAGCGGCTCAGCATGTTCAAGCTGCGGGCGGATGTCGCCATCGAAGACGTCAGCGGCGATTGGCGCGTTGAAGCCGCGTTTGGCGACGGTGTTGCGTCGGTGCTCGGACTCGACAATGAACGGGGCCAGGCTCAACCCTTCGCCAACACAGGCGTCGCTTTTGTCGATCCGCGCCTTGCCGATGCCGGTGTGAGGCTGCTGCTGCCCGTGGCAGTCGATGCGCCCTCCGACCTCAGCCAGGCCGACGCGACGGATTACGACCGCCATCGCCTGGCCCTCGGGCTGCCCGACGGGGCGCGGGACATGGTGGTCGAGAAGGCGACGCTGCTGGAAAGCGGTTTCGACGAACTGGCCGGCGTGGATTGGGACAAAGGCTGCTACATGGGCCAGGAACTGACGGCGCGGACCAAGTACCGGGGCCTGGTCAAGAAACGCCTGGTGCCGGTCACCGTCGATGGTCCGCTGCCCGAGGCCGGCACGCCGGTCATCATGGGCGAACGCGAGGCCGGCGAAATGCGCTCCGGCCGCGACGGCGTCGGCATTGCCCTGATGCGGCTCGAACACCTGGACGACCCGGCCGCCACGTTCACCTGCGGCGACGCATCGCTCCGGCCCGCCAAGCCGGCCTGGGCCGACTTCTGAGAACTGGCGCGCGGCGCCATCCCCTTATAGGCTGAGCCGCCATGGACGATCCCATGCAAGATGCGCCGGCCCTGCTGATGCCGGCGGCCCGGGCCTACGCCCGCAGGCTCAGGCGCTACGGCGCCACGGCCCGGGGCGTCTTCTGGCGAGACGACGAATGGCAGCGTCGGCGCTACCACATCCTGGTCCGCGCCTTCCGGCCGGAGGACCGCCAGGGCGGCGTCAGCATCACCGACTTCGGCTGCGGCTACGGTGCCTTTTTCGACTACCTGCAGAACCGGCCGGTAATGCAGGAGAGCCGCTATGTGGGTTACGACATGTCGGCCGAGATGATCGCCGCCTGCGAGGCCCGCATCTCGGACGAGCGGACCCGCTTCGTCCGCCACCTCAGGGTCACCGAGCCGGCCGACTATGTCTTCGTCTCCGGCACCTTCAACCTGAAACTGCAAGCCGGCGATGACGCTTGGCAGCGCTACGTGCTGGCCAGCCTGGGCCAACTCTGGTCCATGACCCGAAAAGTGCTGGCCTTCAACATGCTCGACGCCGATGGCGACGAGGTGCCGCAGGCCGGCCTCTACTATGCCCACGCGGCGGAATTCGAGGATCACTGCCGGCGCCAGTTTTCGCCGCACGTTGAACTCAGCATCGACGCGCCGCTGCCGGACTGGACGCTGTTCGTCAGCCGTTGAACTCGCGATCCTCGGCCGAGGTCCGGGTCAGCCGGGCCATCACCAGCGGGTCCGAGCGGGCCGAGCGAATGAGCTCGTCGATGGCCGCCTCCAGCTTGCGCCGCACGTGGTCGAAAGCGACCCGGCGGGTGCCGGACATCCCCATCGGGTCTTCCATGGGCCAGTGCACGTGACGGCCCGGCCCCTGCCACGCGGCGACCACGTCGTCGGCGACGCTGTCCGCCAAGGTAATGACGAAATCCGCCGCTGGTGCTCCGGTACCGCAACAGACCCGGAGCGGCTTCGGCTTCAGACCGTCGGCCGGCACCCGCGCCGCCGCCAGGGTGCCGAGGGTGTCCGGGTCCACGTCAGGTCCCGGATCCATGCCCGCGCTAAAGGCGCGCACCCGGCCGTGGCTGACATGGCGCAGGATGGCCTCGGCCATCAACGAGCGCGCCGTGTTCTCGCGATCGACGAAAACGATCGTCAGCGGCATCTCGTCCGGGGAAATGGGCTCGATCATGATCCCGTATTCTAGCGCTCAGTCCTTACCGCTCCCTGACGCCGCGTCCTCGGCCTCGATGGCCGCCTGGGCCGCCGCCAGCCGCGCCACCGGCACCCGGTAGGGCGAGCACGAGACATAGGTCAGCCCGATGGAATGGCAGAACCGCACCGACGCCGGATCGCCGCCGTGCTCGCCGCAGATGCCGAGCTTCAGATCCGGCCGCTGGGCCCGACCGCGCTCGACGCCGATCTTCACCAACTCGCCGACGCCATCCACGTCGATGGAGACGAACGGGTCTTCCTCCAGAATCCCCTTCTGGTGATAGACCTCGAGGAAGGTGCCGGCGTCATCGCGCGAGAAGCCGAAGGTGGTCTGCGTCAGGTCGTTGGTGCCGAAGCTGAAGAACTCCGCCGTCTCGGCGATCTCGCCGGCCATCAGGCAGGCCCGCGGCAGCTCGATCATGGTACCGATCAGATACTCGAAGTCGTCGCCGGTCTCGGCCCGGACCTCGTCGGCGACGCGCTTCACGACCTCCGCCTGGCTGTCCAATTCGGCCTTCGAGCCGACCAGCGGGATCATCACCTCGGGCTTCACGGCAACACCGTCACGGCGCACCGCCACGCAGGCCTCGAAGATCGCCCGCGCCTGCATCTCGGCGACCTCCGGATAGGTGATGGCGAGCCGGCAGCCGCGATGGCCGAGCATGGGATTGGATTCATCGAGCTCCATCTTTCGCAACTGCAGCGCCCGCAGGCCGACCCCCGCCGCCTCGGCGATCTCCTCCAGTTCCTCGTCCGTATGCGGCAGGAACTCGTTCAAGGGCGGGTCCAGCAGCCGGATGGTGATGGGCAGCCCGTCCATGATGCGGAACAGCTCGTCGAAATCCTGGCGCTGGTAGGGCAGTAGCTTCTCCAGCGCCGCCCGCCGCGCGGTCTCGTCGCGGGCCAGGATCATCTGGCGCATGTGAACGATGCGCTCGGGCTCGAAGAACATATGCTCGGTGCGCGACAGGCCGATGCCCTCGGCGCCGAAGTCACGCGCCGTGCGAGCATCCAGCGGCGTCTCCGCGTTGGCGTAGACGCCCATGGTCCGATAGTCGTCGACCCAGTCCATCAGCCGGCCGAAGTGGCCGGTCATTTCGGGCAGGATCATCGGCACCTCGCCGGCCATGACCTGGCCGGACGAGCCGTCGATGGTGATGACCTCGCCCTCGGTCATCTCCTGGCCCATGACCAGCAGCACCTTGTTCTTCAGATCGATACGCAGGTCCCCCGCGCCGGCGACGCAGGGCGTGCCCATGCCGCGGGCCACGACGGCGGCGTGACTGGTCATGCCACCCCGCGTGGTGACGATGCCTTCCGCCACGTGCATGCCGCCGATGTCCTCGGGGCTGGTCTCGGTGCGCACCAGGACGACCTTCTTGCCGTCGCGCACCCAAATCTCCGCCTCCTCGGCCGAGAACACGATCTGGCCCGTCGCCGCGCCCGGCGAGGCCGGCAGGCCGCGGCCGATGATCTGGCGATCGGCGTCCGGGTCCAGCATCGGGTGCAGCAGTTGATCGAGCTGTCCGGGATCGACCCGCGCCACCGCCTCGCGGGTGGTGATCAGGCCCTCGTCCACCATGTCGCAGGCGATCTTCAGCGCCGCCTGGGCGCTGCGCTTGCCGGACCGGGTCTGCAGCATCCAGAGCCGCCCCTGCTGGATGGTGAACTCCATGTCCTGCATGTCCTTGTAGTGGCGCTCCAGGCGCTCACGGACATCGCACAACTCGCCGAAAGTCTTGGGTAGCGTGATCTCCATGGACGGCAGATCGCTGCCGGCGGATTTCCGTTCGGCCTCGGTCAGCGGCTGCGGCGTGCGGATGCCGGCGACCACGTCCTCGCCCTGAGCGTTGATCAGGTATTCGCCGTAGAAGGTGTTGTCGCCGGTCGACGGGTCGCGCGAGAAGCAGACCCCGGTGGCGCAGTCGTCGCCCATGTTGCCGAACACCATGGCCTGCACGTTAACCGCCGTGCCCCAGCTGGCCGGGATGCCGTGCAGCCGCCGGTAGGTGATGGCGCGCTGGTTCATCCACGAGCCGAAGACGGCGCCGATGGCGCCCCAAAGCTGCTCGGTGGGATCCTGCGGGAAGGGTGCCTCCAGTTCGTCTTCGACCTTGTCCATGTACTGCGGCACCAGTTCGCGCCAGTCATCGGCCGTGAGCTCGGTATCCAGCGTGTAGCCCTTGATCTCCTTCATGTCCTCCAGAAGACCCTCGAACTCGTGGTGGTCGACGCCGAGCACCACGTCGCCGTACATCTGGATGAAGCGGCGGTAGCTGTCGTAGGCGAAGCGCGCATCGCCCGATTCGGCAGCCAAACCTTCCACCGTCTCGTCATTGAGGCCCAGGTTGAGCACCGTATCCATCATCCCCGGCATGGACGCCCGGGCGCCCGAGCGCACCGACACCAGCAGCGGCTTGGCGGCATCGCCGAAGCCACGACCCAATTCGTCCTCGATCGCCTTCAACGCGGCCCGAACCTGTTCATTCAGGTCATCGGGATAGGTCTCGTCGTTGTCGTAGTAGGCGGTGCAGAGCTCGGTCGTGATGGTGAAGCCCGGCGGCACCGGCAGGCCCAGCGAGGCCATCTCGGCCAGGTTGGCGCCCTTGCCGCCCAACAGCTCGCGCATGGCGGCACGGCCTTCCGCCTCGCCGCCGCCGAACCCGTAAACCCACTTGCTCATGCCCGCTGCATCCATTCCTGAGACGTTCCAAACACCATGACCACGTTTCGGCGCGAAATAGCCCGGTTGAAACGGATCAACCCATTGAAAACAATCAAAACACACCGATTCCGGTGGGAAAGGTCATCATTCGTCATCATCTGTCATCATTCGTCATCATCCGATCCCAACACGCACGACGACACCCATCCCAAGGAGGGGATGCGTGGTCGTCTTCGGGCTCTGTTCGGGCTCAGTCATCACATAGGCAGGCATCGTGCCGTTCGCAAGGGCATGAAGAAAGTGGAACACAGAGCGCACCGAGGAGGCACAGAGAGCACCGAGCCGCCGTGCCGATCGGAACGCGGTGTCCACGAAACCAAGAACGGCGCGAAGCGCCCCCTCATTCTTCTCAGTAATCTCCGTGCCCCCTCAGTGTTCTCTGTGTTCCACTTCCAAAGACCCGCAGGGTCTTCATCCTTCAATCCGCGAGAAGTCAGCGACGCCGTCGAGGGCGGAGCGGATGCCGGAAAGAAGCTTCAGGCGGTTGGCCCGCAGGTCCGCGTCGTCGGCGTTGACCGTCACGGCATCGAAGAAACTGTCGACGGGCGCGCGCAATCCCGCGAGTGCCGCCATGGCGTCGGCGAAGCGTTCGTCGGCGACGGCCTCGGCGATGCGTGGCGCCACTTCGTCGAGACCGGCGGCCAGCGTCTTCTCCTCGTCCTGGCTGAACAGAGCGTTATCCGCCGCCTCGGCATAGGACCGGCCGTCTTTCTTCTCCTCAATTTTGAGGATGTTGGCGGCCCGGCGATAAGCCGTCAGCAGGTTCTCGCCGTCCTCGGATGCCAGGAAATCCGATAGCGCCGAAACCCGCGCCAGCAAGCGCACCAGATCGTCCTCGCCGCCCAACGCGAACACTGCGTCGATATGATCATGCTTCACGCCCTGTTCGCGCAGATGCACCTTCAGGCGGTCGGCGAAGAAGGTAAGCAGGTCTTCCCCGTGGTCGCCGAAGACGGGCACCAATGGCAGGCGCAATCCATTTTCGATGATCAGTCGGATAACACCCAGCGCCGCGCGCCTGAGCGCATAGGGGTCCTTCGAGCCTGTCGGTTTTTCGTCGATGGACCAGAACCCAATCAGGGTATCGATCTTGTCGGCGAGCGCGACGCAGGCGCTTTCCGGTGCGCTTGGACAGGCGTCGTTAGGGCCAAGCGGCGAGTAGTGTTCGGCGACGGCCTGCGCTACCGCCGCGTCCTCGCCATCGCCGGTGGCGTAATAACGGCCCATGGTGCCCTGCAGGTCGGGGAATTCGCCGACCATGCCCGACGACAGGTCGGCTTTGGCCAAGCGGGCGCCGCGGCGGGCCTTGTTAGCGTCCGCGCCAGGCACGTGTGCGGCCAGGTCGGCGGCCAGCGCTTCCATGCGTTCGACCTTGTCCAACACGCTGCCGAGCTTGGCATGGAAAACGCGGTCCTTGAGGGCGTCGACGCGGCTTTCGAGGGTGGCCTTACGGTCCTGATCCCAGAAGAACTTGGCGTCGGCGAGGCGGGCACGCAGCACCCGCTCGTTGCCGGCGATGACCTGGGCGCCGCCGTCGGACGTTTCCGTGTTGGCGACCATGATGAAGCGGTTGGCCAGCTTGCCGTCGGCGTCGAGGGTGGAGAAATATTTCTGGTGCGAGCGCATCGACGTCACCAGCACTTCCGGCGGCAGGTCCATGAATGCATCGTCGATGGTGCCAAGGTATGGCGTGGGCCATTCGACCAGGCCGGCGACCTCGTGCAGCAGGTCGTGGTCTTCGTTCAGTTTCAAGCCGGCATCCTCGGCCAGGGTCATGGCGGCGGAACCGATGATCTGGCAGCGCTCCTGGTGGTCGAGGATGACGTTCGCCTCTCGCAGTTTGTGGACGTAGTCGGCGAAGTCGGTGACGGTAATAGCGCCCGGGGCCATGAAGGGGTGGCCGACCGTGGTGCCGCCGGCCGAAACGGGTCCAAGCGCCGCTTCGATCACCGTGCCATCGAACAAGGCCAACACCGAATGCACCGGCCTGACCCAGCGTTGGTCGTGGGACGCCCAACGCATCGACTTGGGCCAGGGCATATCTTGAAACGCCTTGGACAGCAGGCCAGGCAATACGGCCGCCGTGGCCTCGCCTTTCTTGTCGATGTTGGCAAAGAAGAACGTGCCCTTCTCGGTTTCCCGTTCCTCGATTACCGCGCCGTCGGGCAGCGAGCCCTTGAAGCCGTTGATGGCCTTTTCGGGCGCGTCGGTGCGGGGGCCGCGTTTTTCTTCGGAAACGTCGGGCTGTTTCTCGGGCAGGCCGGTAACGTGCAGCGTCAATCGCCGGGGTGTGACGAAGGCGTCCGCGCCCTCGAAGTCGAGGTCTGCGGCCTTGAGGCCGTCCGTGACCAACCGCTTCAGGTCATTGGCGGCGCGCACCTGCATGCGGGCGGGGATTTCCTCGGAAAGGATTTCGAGCAGGAGTTCGCCAGAGGTTTCGGGCATCACTCGACCTCCACGCCCTGGCTGAGGAGCCACTGACGGGCCGACCCCTTGGCGAGGTTACGCACACGGCCGATGTAGGCCTGGCGTTCGGTGACGCTGATGACGCCGCGGGCATCGAGGAGGTTGAACAGGTGGCTCGCCTTAAGGCACTGGTCATAGGCCGGCAAGGCCAGTTCGGCCGCCAGCAAGGCCGCGCATTCGGTCTCCGCGTCCTCGAAATGGCGGCGCAGCACGTCCGTATCGGCGTGTTCGAAATTATAGGTCGAGTATTCCACCTCGGCCTGGTGGAAGACGTCGCGGTAGCGCTTGCCGCCGGCGTCGGCGGCGCGGCCGTTCCAGTCCAGGTCGTAGACGTTCTCGACCCCCTGCACGTACATGGCCAGGCGCTCCAGGCCATATGTCAGTTCCACCGGCACCGGCGTGCAGTCGTAGCCGCCGACCTGTTGGAAGTAGGTGAACTGGGTGACCTCCATGCCGTCGCACCAGACCTCCCAGCCGAGACCCCAGGCGCCGAGCGTCGGGCTTTCCCAGTCGTCTTCGACGAAGCGGATGTCGTGCAGGCCGGGATCGATGCCGAGGACCCGGAGGCTCTTGAGATAAAGGTCCTGGATGTCCTCCGGCGATGGCTTCATCAGCACCTGGAACTGGTAGTAGTGCTGCAACCGGTTGGGATTCTCGCCATAGCGGCCATCCGTGGGCCGCCGCGACGGCTGCACGTAGGCGCAATTCCAGACGTCCGTCGGCTGCCCAAGCGAGCGCAGCGTCGTCGCCGGATGGAAGGTCCCCGCCCCCACCTCCATGTCGTAGGGCTGAAGGATCACGCACCCCTCCGCCGCCCAGAATCCCTGCAACTTCAGGATCAGGTTCTGGAAGCAGGTCTCGGGGTTGGGATCGGGTACGGAGGACATATTGGGTGGGAATTCCGGCAGGGGAATCGTTGCGCCGCAACATACGTTCCGCCCCGGAGTGAATCAAGGAATGGAGCGGGGAGTGTACAGGCGGAAATCGGGATAGATCGGTGTTTGTCGGAAACGCACGTCACGGCGGGTTTTTAATTGCTCCCTCAGTCGCCGGGCGCGGCTGTGCCGCTTGGCTACGCGCCGTTCGGCGCGGCGCGCGGTCGCGCTTGCCTCCGGCCCCCAAGGGGTCGTCGGATTGGTGCACACCCGGAAACGCCGAAGGTATTGGCCGTGTTCACATCCGTTGCGCTAACCAGCGCAACGGCGAGCGCAACGCGCGACCGGGCCGGAGGCCCGTAGCCAAGCGGCGAATAGCCGCGCCCGGCGACTGAGGGAACAATTAAAGACTCGCCGGGACGTGCGTCTCCCGCGAACACCGCCCTATCCGGCGTGCCACCTGCCCGCGCCCGGCGACTGAGGGAACAATAAAAAATTCGGGCGCTAGCCCGGATACGGACAATCCGCCTTGCCGCAGTTCCGCGTCGCGGAAGAAGGGATGAATTCTTCGCAGGTCGGGCACTTGATCATGTCCTCGGCGGCGTCGGCGCGCTGGCGGCGGGTTTCGTCGGCCTCGGTCTTGGCCTGTTCGCGCCGGATCTTGTCTCGGGTCTGCTCCTGCTGGCGCACCTGCATGCGGCCGGCCCACTTGAACACGTACCAGACGCCGACGACGGCGGCGATGGTGAACAGAAGCTTGGTGATGCTGAAGCCGAACATGCGTAACCCGTCCTAGAGCCCGAACCGGTTCCAGATCAGGCGGTCCTCGACGGCGGCCAGCGCCTGGTCGAGCCAGAGGCCGCCGTCGGCGGACGCCCGCCCGCCAGGGACGCCGAAACGGCGCTGGAACCAGGAGCGCCGCTGCTCGACCCGCTTGATCCGCACGCGATCGCCGAAGCGCTCGCGCAGTGTCGCGCGCATCTCGCCGATGCCGTCGACGAGCCCCAAGTCCAACGCCCGGGTGCCGGTCCAGAAGGCGCCGGAGAACAGGTCGTCCTCGTCGCCCTTGAGGCGGCGGCCGCGGCGTTCGCGGACCATGGCCATGAAGTCGTCGTGCATGTCGGTCTGGATCATCTTCAGGTGCGCGACGTCGGCCTCGCGTTCGGGCCCGAAGGGATCGAGGATGGCTTTCCTCTCGCCGGCCGTGTGCAGGCGGCGCTCGATGCCCAGCTTCTCGATCATCTGGGTGAAGCCGAAGCCGCTTGAGACCACGCCGATGGAGCCGACGATGGAATTGGCGTCGGCATGAATCTCGTCCGCCGCGCAGGCCAGCCAGTAGCCGCCGGACGCCGCCACGTCTTCGCAGAACGCCAATACGGGCACGTCGTGCTCGATGGCCAGGTCGCGAATGCGCTTGGCGATCAGCGCCGACTGCACGGGTGATCCGCCGGGGGAATTGATGGCCAGGGCGACGGCGCTGAGGCGCTTGATGGCGAAGGCGCGTTCCAGCAACGGGGCCACGCCGGCGATGTTGAGGCCGCGCTGGAGCGATCCCAGGCGTCCGATGATGCCGGCGAGCGAGACCACGGCGACCACGGGTGCGGGGTCGCGGAAACGCTTGAACGGAAGGAAGGCCAGCGGATGGCGGTCCATGATGTTTTTGCCCAGGGTGTCCAGTTCCGGTTCTTGGCCGGCATTATAGGCCGAGGGCGGCCCCATGGCGCAAGACCGCCTCGGCCTCGGCCGTGTAGCCGCCGTCTTCGGTGTGCAGGACCAGGCCCGGCAGGCGCCGGACATCGCCCCCCGCGCCCTTTCGCGCCTGCACCAGGACGCGCTTCGCGCCCTGCCCCGCCCGTTTCGGCCACAATGGCAGCAGCCGGGCGTCGCCGGCGCCGTTGGTGAGCAGGCCCAAGAGTTCCTCCGCCCGGTCGTGGCGGTGGACGAAGCTGACCGAGCCGCCGTCCGCGACCGCGCCGAGGGCGGCTTTCACCCAGTCGGCGAGCGTGGCCGTGCCCTCCACCGTGGCCCGGCGGCGCGCCGCGCCGGCCGGCGGGTGGCCGTGGTCGGCCTTCAGGTACGGCGGGTTGGCCATGACATGGTCGTAGGGTGCACCGGGGATGGTCTCCAGCACGTCGCCGGGGAAGAAGGTCGCGCGCTCAGCCATGCCATTCAGTTTGGCGCTCTGGCTCGCCAGGTCGACCAGGTCCGCATTCGCATCAAGGCCGCTGACGCTGACCTCCGGCAACCGCGCCGCCAGGGCCAGGGTCGCCGCACCCGAGCCGCAGCCGAGGTCGAGCACGCGCTGGCCGGGTTCGGCCGGCACGATGGCGGCGAGCAGCAGGGGGTCGATGGCGCTGCGGAAGCCGGACGCCGGCTGCAAAAGGCGCAGGCGGCCGCCCAGCATCGCGTCCTCGGTGAGGGGCTCAGCCACCGTTCGCCAGGGCCTCGCCCTCGGCCAGCACCAGGCGGGCGCGCCAGAGGTCGGTATCGTCGACCATGACCCGGCGCGGCACGGCCGAGATGGAGCCGTCGAGCGCACTGGCGTGCTGGTCGAGCACCACGACCACGATGTCGACATCCTCCAGATGGGCGACCAGCCACGACAGGAAAACCTGATTGTTGGTGCGCGTCAGTTCGACCATGGAGACTTTTCCTACGCGACAGCGGTCCGATGCGGCCGACTTGACCGGGCGTCGGCCCGGTCCCTATGCTCAGCGCTCAAAGGGGCCCAGGTCAAGGGCTCAAGACCCGACATCCGGGGAGGAGAAGCAGCGTGGGTATCGTCGTCAGCCTCGACGAGGGGCGCGAACCGGGGCGTGAACTACGGCCGTCCGCGGATGCGCTGACGGCACTCGTCGCCGACGACCTGGGGGCCGTCAACGAGGTCATCCTGAAGCGCATGGAAAGCCCGGTGGCGCTGATCCCGCAACTGGCCGGGCACATCATCGCCGCCGGCGGCAAGCGGCTCCGGCCGATGCTGACGCTGGCCGCGTCGCGCATGTGCGGCTACCGCGGCCGCCGCCACGTGGGCCTGGCGGCGTGCGTCGAATTCATCCATACCGCCACCCTGCTGCACGACGACGTGGTCGACGATTCGGCGCTCAGGCGCGGGCTCAAGACCGCCAACGCCGTGTTCGGCAACAAGGCCAGCGTGCTGGTCGGCGATTTCCTGTTCTCGCGCTCGTTCGAACTGATGGTCGAGGACGGCTCGCTGGACGTGCTGGCGATCCTGTCGCGCGCGTCCTCGGTGATCGCCGAGGGCGAGGTCATGCAGCTGCTGACCTCCAACGACACGGAAACCGGCGAGCCGCAGTACCTGGAAGTCATCGAGGCCAAGACGGCGGCGCTGTTCGCCGCGGCGTGCCGCATCGGCGCCGTCGTCGCCGACCGGCCCAAGGCGGACGAGCAGGCGCTGATGGCGTTCGGCCGCAACCTGGGCATCACCTTCCAGCTGGTCGACGACGTGCTGGATTATTCGGCCCGCGAGCAGGAATTGGGCAAGACCGTCGGCGACGATTTCCGCGAGGGCAAGATCACGCTGCCCATCATCCTCGCCTTCCACCGGGGCGACGACGCGGAGCGCCGTTTCTGGCGCCGCACCGTCGAGGACCTGGAACAGACCGACGACGATCTGGCCCACGCCATCCGGCTGATGGAAAAGCACGGCGCCCTCGCCGATAGCCTGGCCCGGGCGCGGCACTATGGTGCGATCGCCCGCGACGCCCTCGGCCGCTTCCCGGAAAGCCCGGAGAAATCGGCCCTGGTCGAGCTCATCGACTTCTGCATCGAGCGCGCGCACTAGGCGCCTTTCGGCGCCTAGTTTCGTTTGTGTTTCCTCAGTCGCCGGGCGCGGCTGTGCCGCTTGGCTACGCGCCAGTAGGCGCGGCGCGCGGTCGCGCTTGCCTCCGACCCCAGAGGGGCCGTCGGATTGGGCCACGCCCGGATACATAACAGACACTAGCGTCGTTCGAATCCGTTGCGCCAACCGGCGAAACGGCGAGCGCAACGCGCGACCGGGCCGCGAGGCCCGTAGCCAAGCGGCGAATAGCCGCGCCCGGCGCTTGAGGGAACAACAATCATGAGGGAACACAATGATTGCCCGGCGCGCCCGCGCCGGTTATAACCCGCGCCATCCCACGGTCGGAGTGTAGCTCAGCCTGGTAGAGCACTGTCTTCGGGAGGCAGGGGTCGGAGGTTCGAATCCTCTCACTCCGACCAATACTTTCCCGCCTAAATGTCCCCGTCAGTCCGGCCAGCTTTCCAGCAGGTCGACCGGGTCACCGAAGCCTTGCGCCATGGCGATGACCGGCTCGTCGCGCAGCGCTTCCAGGAAGCCATCGGTGATGATGGGCGTGGTGTCGGCGGTGACGGTCATGTTGAAGTTGACCAGGTCCATGTGCACCGGCGGCTCCTCCCATTCGGGCATGACGCGGCGGATGTAGTTGGAGGGTTTCGCCAGGTCGACGCCGAAATGGAGGACGCCCGGCGAGTTGGAGCCGGCGGGATAGAGGGTGTGGCGCGGCGCCTTCGGGTTGAAGCCGCAGCCGAGTTCGATCAGCCGTGCGCCGGGCAGCATGTCGCGCAGGATTTGCGCCGGCTCACTCTCGCCCACGACCTCGGTGATGCGGTCATCGGCGAAATGCACGGCGATGGGCTCGGCGAAGGGTTCGGGGAAGCCGACGGCCCATTGCGGGTAGATCACCCCGTTGATGTCCATGACCTCGTCCGGGTCCTGCGTGGCCAGCGGGCGCTCGTAGAGGTTCGGCCCATGGGTCGGCAGGTAGTGCACGTACGCACCCGGTTCCGACGCCGTCATCTGGCCGCGCCAGCGGTTGGTCGCCTTCATGGCTGCCGTCATGTCGGCTCGGGTGCCGACGCTGAGGTCGCTGCCGCCGGGGCAGCTGAATTTGAGGTCAAAGTCGCGGCCGTCGGGAAAGCGCGTCGCCGTGGCACGGATGATCTCGCCCACCAGGTCGACCGGGAAGCGGGCCTGCGGCGTTTCCAAAAGGTCATAGTCGCGAAAGTAGGTGATTTTGACCCAGCGCTGGCCACGGTCACGGCGCAAGCCGATGCAGAACGGATCGATGACCGAGCAGAACCAGGTCGAGACGACGAAGGTCGCGGTCTCCAGCAACGGCTTGACCTCGTCCGGCACTTCCGTGTGCTGGGTGGTGTGGCTCATCAGTACCTGAGCATCGACGCCCTGGGCGCGAGCGAGGCCCGAGACGGCGGCAGTGACGCGCGGGTCCAGCTTTCGGTCGGTCAGCATGACCAGGCGGTCGCCCGGGCGGATATCGAAGACCCGGCGGAAATTCTCGAACGCCTGCATGCGGTTCTCGATGGCGATGGTTTCCAGCCGGTCCGCAGCCGGCATGGCGCGGCCGTGGCTCTTCATGATTTCGTTGTCTGTCATCTCGTCCTCGCCTGCCCCTATGTGCGCGTCGTATTCAAAAGCCGCCCCCCTTTGCCGGCCATGAATTCAGCGGTATGTTGTATACAATCCAGGTTGAGGCATGAGGGCAAGGGTGGCGGAAGAAAAACAACTGGCGCATCAGCCACTGGCCGGCGTCCGCGTGGTGGAGATCGGCACCAGCGTCGCCGCCCCCTACGCGGGCTGGATCATGGCCGGCCTGGGCGCCGAGGTGGTGAAGGTCGAGCGGCCGGGCTCCGGCGACGACGCGCGCCAGTGGGGCCGCATGTTCGACGACGGCATGTCGTCCTACTTCCACGCGCTGAACCGGGACAAGCGCTTCGTCTCCGTCGATATGACGGACGAGGCGGAGCGGCGGTGGCTGGTGGATTACTGTTCGGGCGGTAGCGTCGACGTGGTGATCCAGAACATGCGCCCCGGCCGGGTCGAGAAGTACGGCCTGGGTGCCACCGATCTTCGGGCCGCCAACCCGCGCCTGATCTATTGCAACCTGGGGGCCTTCGGCAACCGGGGGCCGCTGAAGGACAAACCGGGCTACGATCCGCTGATGCAGGCCTACGGCGGCCTGATGAGCATCACTGGCGAGGACGGCCGCCCACCCATCCGCGTCGGCACCTCGGTCATGGACATGGGCACCGGCATGTGGTGCGTCATTGGCATCATGGGCGCACTCAGGCAGCGCGACACCAGTGGCGAGGGCGGCGGCGAGGGCTGCGTCGTCGACGCGTCCTTGTACGAAACTTCGGTGGCATGGATGAACAATTCGGTGGCGTCCGTCGGTGTCGACGGCAGGAACCCGGAACGCCAGGGCTCGGGGGCACGCGGCATGGCGCCCTACCAGGCCTATGCGTGTGCCGACGGTCACCTGATCATCGCCGCCCCCAACGACCGATTGTTCGAGAAGCTTTCCGGCGTGTTGGGCCACGAGGAATGGCCATCCGACCCGCGCTTCGGCTCGAACCAGGACCGCTACGCCAACCTCGCCCAGTTGAACGCGCTGATCGAACCGGTCGTCGCCGAACACCCGCGCGCCCACTGGCAGGCGGCGCTGGATGCCGCCGGCATCCCGTCGGCGCCGGTGCAACTGACGACGGAGATGATGGCCGATCCGCAGACCCAGGCCCTCGGCATCATCCAGCCGGGCCTGGGCGACGGCCCGGCGCTGGCCGCCATGCCGCTCAGCTTCGACGGTGTGCGGCCCAGCGTCCGCCGCCACGCCCAGCCGGTCGGCACCGACAACGACGACATCAAGGGGAGGCGCGACTGATGCGCATGGATTACGAGACCTACAAGCTGGAGCGCACGGACGACCATATCCTGATCGTCACCATGAACCGGCCCGAAGTCGCCAACGCCAAGAACACGGCCATGGGGCTGGAGCACAAGGAAATCTTCGAGAACCTCTATACCGATACCGAGGGCGTGCGCGTGGTCATCCTGACGGGTGCCGGCGACAAGGCCTTCTGCGCCGGCGGTGATCTGAAGGAGCGCAAGGGCATGACCGACGCCCAGTGGCGCTACCAGCACGCGGTGTTCGAGCAAAGCGTGATGGCCGTGCGCAACTGCCCGGTGCCGGTCATCGCGGCGGTCAATGGGGCGGCCTACGGCGGCGGCTGCGAGACGGCGCTGAACGTGGATTTCGCCTACGCGTCCCGAACCGCGCGGTTCGCCCTGACCGAGGTCACGCTGGGCATCATGCCGGGCGCCATGGGCACGCAAAACCTGCCGGTGGCCGTTGGCGAGCGCCGGGCCAAGGAGATCATCTGGACCGGCAAGCCGTTCACGGCGGAACAGGCCTACGAATGGGGCCTGGTGAACAAGGTCTGCGAGCCCGAGACGCTGATGGACGAAACGCTGGAGACGGCGCGCGCCATTGCCGCCAACGCGCCGCAGTCGATCATGCGGTCCAAGCGGTCCATTTCCGTGGCCAACCAGGTCGACCGGGCGACCGGCTACCAGTTCGAACTGGAAGCGTATAATCGCCTGGTCGGCACCAAGGACCGGCACGAAGGCGTGCTGGCCTTCAACGAGAAACGCAAAGCCGACTTCACGGGCGAGTGAGCCCGGTGAGTGATTCTGGTGAGTGATTCTGGTGAGTGATTCTGGTGAGTGATTCTGGTGAGTGATTCTGGTGAGTGATTCTGGTGAGTGATTCTGGCGAACGATAGAGACGGAGAAACCCATGCGCGACGATATTGATATCCTGCTGCACGAGGTCGGCCCCCGCGACGGGCTGCAGAGCATCGACACCTTGTTCTCCACCGAGGGCAAGATGGAGTGGATCCGCTCGGAGGCTGCCGCCGGCGTGCCGCAAATCCAAGTCGGCTCGTTCGTATCGCCCCGGCTGCTGCCGCAGATGGCGGACAGCGCCGAAGTGGTGCGGCAATCCATCGAGATCGAGGGCCTGACTGTTTCCGCCTTGGTGCCCAACCTGCGCGGCGCCGAAAACGGCATGGCCGCCGGGGCGCACCAGATCGGCGTGGTGATGAGTGTCTCGGAAGAACACAACCTCGCCAACATCAACCGCACCGTCGATGAATCCCTGGACGGCTTCGCCGAGATCGTCGCCCATCGGGACTCCGACCCGGCGTACAAGGACATCGTCATCTCGGGCGGTCTGGCGACGGCCTTCGGCTGCACCATCGCGGGCCAGGTGCCGGTGGCCAACGTCATGCGCGCGGCCGAGGGGTTGATGAAACGCGGCGCCGACCGGCTCAGCGTCGCCGACACCGTCGGCTACGCCAACCCGAAGCAGGTCCGCGACCTGTTCACCGAACTCGCCCGCACCGTCGGCGACGACGTGGCGGTGGGGGCACACTTCCACGACACCCGCGGCCTCGGCCTGGCCAACGTGTTCGCCGCCGTGGATGCCGGCGTGCGCGAGATCGACGCCTGCCTGGGCGGCCTCGGTGGCTGCCCCTACGCGCCCGGCGCCAGCGGCAACGTCACCATGGAGGACACGGTGTTCATGCTGGAAGGCATGGGCTTGCGCACCGGCATCGACCTGGATGCGCTGCTGGAGACGCGGAAGATCATGGAACGCCAGCTGAAGGGCGAGCCCGTCCACGGTACCTACGTGCTGGCCGGTCCACCCAAGGGTTTCCAGCGCGCATCGACGGCGGCCTAGCATCATGACCGAGGCGCCCGTCAGCATGTCCCTGGAAGAGGACTACCCGGAAATCCGCGAGCAGGTGGCCAAGCTGTGCGAGGATTTTCCCGGCAAGTACTGGCAGAACCTGGAAGGCCAGCCGCCCGAAAGCAGCTACCCCACCGAGTTCATCGAGGCGCTGACGGCAGCCGGTTACCTGGCGGCCCTGATCCCCGAGGAATACGGCGGCGCCGGCCTTCCGGTGCGGGGCGGCGCGGTCATCCTGGAGACGCTGAACCGCATGGGCTGCAGTGCATCCGCCGGCCACGCACAGATGTACACCATGGGCACCATCCTGCGCCACGGCTCGGACGAGCAGAAGGCGCACTACCTGCCCAGGATCGCCTCTGGTGAACTGCGCCTGCAGGCCTTCGGCGTGACGGAGCCGACGACCGGCTCGGACACCACCCAGATCAAGACCCGGGCCGACAAGCAGGGCAACGGTCCAAATGCGGGTTACGTCGTCAACGGCCAGAAGGTATGGACCTCGCGCGCCCAGCATTCGGACCTGATGCTGCTGCTGGCCCGCACCACGCCGGCGGACAAGGTGGAGAAGAAGACGCACGGGATTTCGACCTTCCTGATCGACCTCCGCGAAGCGCAAAAGAACGGCTGCGAGATCAAGCCCATCGAGGCCATGATCAACCACAACACCACCGAGGTGTTCTTCGACAATGTGCCGATCCCGGGCGACGCCCTGATCGGCGAGGAAGGCCGCGGCTTCCGCTATATCCTCGACGGCATGAACGCCGAGCGCTGCCTGACCGCCAGCGAGAGCATCGGCAACGGCCATTACTTCGTCGAAAAAGCCGTCGACTATTCCAACGAGCGCATCGTCTTCAACCGGCCCATCGGCCAGAACCAGGGCATCCAGTTCCCCATCGCGCATGCCTACGCGCAGTTGGAGGCGGCGGAACTGATGGTCAGGAAGGCGACGGCCATGTTCGACGCCGAACAACCCTGTGGCGCCGAGGCCAACATGGCGAGGCTGCTGGCGTCGGAGGCTGCCTGGGCCTGCGGCGAGGCGTGTTTCACCGCCCACGGCGGCTTCGCCTTCGCCCGCGAATACGACATCGAACGCAAGTGGCGCGAGGCGCGCCTGTCGCGCACCGCCCCCATATCGTCGAACCTGATCCTGAGCTACATTGGCCAGCACGTGCTGGGCATGCCCCGAAGCTACTAAGTCCGATTGAGGGAGTTTCTCCATGACCGTTTCCAAACGCCTTGCCGAATGGGGCGCCAACGTTTCAAGCACCCACACCCCGGCCGCCCGCGCCGCCGCCAAGCACGCCATCCAGGACCTGGTCGGCTGCATGATCGCCGGTGCCGGCGACGAAGGGGCCGCCGCCGTCCGCAATGCGGTGCAGGGTCTTGGCGATGGATCGTCGGTGGTCGCCGGGCGCCTGGGCAAAGCCGCCGCGCCTTACGCGGCGCTGGCCAACGGCATGTCGGCACATTCGCTGGATTTCGACGACACCTTCATGGAAGCCATCAGCCACGCCTCGGCGACGCTGGTGCCGGCGCTGCTGGCGCTGGGCGACGAAATCGATGCCTCCGGCGACGACATCGTCGATGCCTACATCGTCGGCCTGGAATTCCACGGCGCGCTCGGGCTGGCCATGAACCGCTCGCACTACGAACAGGGCTGGCACGCCACGTCGTCCATCGGTGTCGTGGGCACGACCGGCGCCTGCGCGCGACTGCTGAAGCTGGACGCCGAGCGCTTCGCCCATGCGCTCAACCTCGCCGTCAGTTCGGTCGGCGGCACCAAGGTGCAGTTCGGCTCCATGGCCAAGCCCTATCATGCCGGCCTGGCAGCCAAGAACGCCATCGAGGCGGCGAAGCTGGCGAACGCCGGCGTGCGCGGCCACGACATGGCCTTCGAGGGACCCATGGGCATGATGGAGATGTTCGGCGGCCCCAACCCGCCGGGCTGGGAGCACGGGCTGGCGACGCTGGGCGCGCCACTTGCCATCGAGCGTGCCGGCCTCGCCGTCAAGCGCTTCCCCTGCTGCGCCGCCACCCATCGCGCGCTTGACTGCATCCTGATGCTGATGGACGAGCACGGCTTCGGTGCGGATGACGTCGAAAGCGTCGACGTCCAGGTGCGATCCGGTCACGTGCAAAACCTGCGCTATACCGAGCCAGTATCGGAGTTCGAGGCCCGCTTCTCCATGCAGTATACCGCCGCCGTGGCCTTGACGTCGGGTACCATCAGCCTGTCCGACTTCACGCCGTCGGCCGTGCAACGCCCGGAACTGCGCGCCATGTTCGAGAAGATCACATTGCGCGGCCACGACCTGGAGAAGGCCACCGATACCGAGGCCGACCCGGTGCCCAGCGTCGTCGCCATCACCTTGACCGACGGCCGCACCGTGGAGACCCGCCAGGACTACCAACGCGGCGACAACAACAACCCGCTGAATGAGGCCGAACGAAAGACCAAGTTCGACGATTGCTGTCGCGGCTTCTTGCCGGATGCCGACCTCGATGCCCTGGCGAACACTATCGCCACGCTGGAGGAACTCGGCAGCATCCGCGACCTCACGCGGATGTTGCGGTTCGAGGCCGGCGCCGACCGCGGCGAACGCTTCGAGCGTCGCGCTTGAGACGCCACCCATGACGACGGAACGCTCGGTCCGCCCCCGGCGGAGCTTCATCTTCACGCCCGGGCTGAACCCGGACATGTACCCGAAGGCGCTGGCGTCGGGCGCCGACATCGTCTGCGTGGAGTTGGAAGATGGCGTCGCCCCCCAACACAAGGACGATGCCCGAACCAGCGCCATGGCGCTGTTCGCCCAACCGCAGGCCGACGACGGTGTCGAGCGCATCGTGCGCATCAACTGCCTGCGCGAAGCCTTCGGCCTGGCCGACGTGCAGGCCATCCTGGCGACGGACACGCCGCCGCCATCGCTGATGCTGCCCAAGGTGCGCACGCCGGACGAGGTGGTCTGGCTGGACGACCTGCTGACCGAGCGCGGCCACCCGACCCGCCTGCAAGTCATCATCGAAACCAACGCCGGCCTGGAAGCCGTCTACGACATCGCCCGCGCCAGCCCACGCATCGACGCGCTGTTGTTCGGTGCCGTCGACCTTTCGGCGGAACTGCGCTGCAAGAACTCATGGGAATCCATGCTTTATGCGCGGTCGCGCGTCGTCCACGCGGCGGCCGGCGAGGGCCTCGACGTCATCGACGTGCCGTTCCTGGACCTCAACGACCCGGAAGGCATGCGCGAAGAGGCCTCTCGGTCCCGCGATCTCGGCTTCGGCGGCAAGGGCTGCATCCACCCGAAGCAGATACCTATCCTGAACGAGGTATTCACACCGAACGACGCCCAGGTAGCCTACGCAAAGCGCATCATCCAGGCCTTCGACGAGGCCGATACGGGCCTGGTGGTCATCGACGGCAAGCTGATCGAAAAGCCGGTGCTGCGCGAGATGCACCGTATCCTGGCCGTCGCCGAAAGGGTCGGCCGGGCCGTGGGCGACGTCTGATTTTTCCGACCATTCAGGATAATGAGTAGGTTCATGACCGACATCCCATACCTCTCAGCGGACGATCTGGCGAACCTCGACATCACGACGCGGGACGTGATCGATTGTATCGAACGGGCCATACGCGGCGCTGACAACGGAACGGTCTGGAGTGCGCCGAAAGCAGTCATCATGCCGCCCGCGGATGATCGCTACATGATGGCGGCCCTGGCCGCGATGGATGGACCGTCGCTTCTGGCGGTGAAGACGGTCGTGCTGAATCCCGAGAACTCGGCCAAAGGCCTTCCCCAGATCAACGGTCTGGTCACCATGCTCGACAGCGACACCGGCCTTCCTGTCGCGATCCTCGACGGCAATTGGATCACGGCGGTGCGCACGGCGGGGCTGAGCGCGGTTGCGGCGAAGTACCTGGCCATTGAGGACGCCGAGACGATCGGTTTCGTCGGCTGCGGCGTGCAGGCCCGCAGCCATCTGAGCGCCTTCGCCGAGATGTTTCCGCTTAAACACATGAAGCTTTTCGGGCGCGGCCACGCCAACAAGGACGCATTGGCGAGCTTGGCGCGTGACCTCGGCCTATCGGTCGAGGAATGTGAGACAGGTCAGCAGGCCGTCGATGACGTGGATCTTGTCGTCACGTCGATAACCCTGACCGGCGGCCCCGATCCATTCCTCGACGCCAGCCAGATGAAACCCAGCGCCTTCGCCGCGATTACCGACCTCGGCGTGCCCTGGCACAAGGACAGTTTCGGCGCGCTCGACCAGGTCATCATCGACGATGTCGCGCAAGAGGCGGCGTTACCAAACAAGCTATGCGATCCGTCGATGATTGCCGGCGACCTGTCCGGGCTCGTGCTGGGCAAGTGCGACCGCAGAAGCTCGCCAGATGACCGGGCGGCATTCCTGTTCCGCGGTCACGCACTTGGTGACCTGGCCCTTTCGGTGCTCGCACTGCAGACCCATCTTGGCAGTCGGGCCTGAATAGCGCGCCCAGCGGCTCGGCCTGGTCGAGGTTCGACCTAGATCACGCCTTCGTCCTTCAGCGCCACCAGCTCGTCGGCGCTCAGCCCCAGTTCATCACCCAGGATATCCTTGTTGTGCTGGCCCTTGCGGGGGCCGGCGTGGCGGATTTCGGCGGGCGTTTCCGACATGAACGGGAAGGCATTGGTCATGCGGATGGGGCCCAAGTCCTCGTCGTCGAGCTCGACGATGTCCTGGCGGGCCTGGTACTGCGGGTCCTCGAAAATCTGGTCGACCGAATAGGCCGGGCCGATGGCAGCCTCGGCGCGCTCGAACTCGTCGAGCACGGTGGCGAGATCGTGCTTGGCGATCCAGCCGGCGACGATGCCGTCCACTTCCTCGATATGTTCAACCCGATCCTGCGGCGTCTGAAAACGCGGATCGTTCGCCGCCTCCTCGCCACCGCAAAGGGTCAGCACGCGGGTGACGATGGCGGGCGAGTTGGTGGAGATGGCGACCCAGTAGCCATCCTTGGTTTGATATGTGTTGCGCGGCGCGTTGTTCTTGGAGCGGTTGCCCCAGCGTTCCTGTACCACGCCCAGCTGGTCGTACTGCAGGGGCTGCGGGCCCAGCACCTGGAACAGGGGCTCGTAGATGCTGAGGTCGATGTACTGCCCCTTGCCGCTTTGCTTGGCGTCCCGGTGGTAGAGCGCGAACATGGCGGCGAAGGTGCCGTAGGCGGCGGCGATACCGTCGGCCAGACCGAACGCGGGCAACGTCGGTGGTCCATCTGCTTCGCCGGTCACGGCGGCGAACCCGCTGAAAGCCTCGGCCACGGTGCCGAAGCCGGGCCGATGGCGGTAGGGCCCGGTCTGGCCGAAGCCGGTAACGCGGACCATGACCAGGCCGGGATTCAGGGCCTTCAGATCCTCCCAACCCAGCCCCCAGCGCTCCATGGTGCCGGTGCGGAAATTCTCGACCACGACGTCGGCGTCAGCGGCCAGCTTCTTGAACAGCTCCTGGCCCTTGGCCGTCGACAGATTTAGCGTGACGGCGCGCTTGTTGCGGTTGGCCATCTTCGACCAGAGGCCATGGCCGTCCTTCTGGTAGCCGGTGACGCGCAGCGGGTCGCCCTTGGGGTGTTCGACCTTGATGACGTCGGCGCCGAAGTCGCCCATCAGCATGGCGATGGTCGGCCCGGCGATGACCGTCGCCGCGTCGATGACGCGAAGGCCCTTGAGCGGCGGCTCCTTGGCGTCTTCGGGCATGGCCGGGTCAGCCCAGTTCCGGCTCGGGAACGGCGAAGTCTTCGGGCCTGAGGAAAATAGTGGTCCGCTTGGCGAAACGCGGCAGGGCGTCGTCGAAGGCTTCGCGCCGGTGCCAAAGCCGCGCGTTGTCCCACATCACCACGTCGCCGTTGCGCCATTCATGGGTGTGGACGTAGTCGTCGCGAAGGGCGTGGTCGCGCACCGCCGCCAGCAGTTCCTCGGCCTCGGCGTCGTCCAGGCCGTCGATGCCGCAAGTCTTGTTGGGATCGAGGTACATGGAACGCACACCCGTAGCCGGGTTGGTCAGCACCATGTCGTGGGTGGCCGGCGGCGTCTTCTTGTGCAGGGCTTCGACCTGCTTCGGATCGGCGGAGAAGTCGCGCTGGAAGCTGGCGCCGGGCTTGAGGCCGTACTTGGCAGTGGCACGGCCGCCGTCGATCAGCTTTCGCAGGTTGTCGGGCATGGTTTCGAGCGCCAACTGGGTGTTGCAGAACGACGTCCGGGCGGTGCCTTCCGGCATCTCCACGGCGTAGAAGATAGAGCCGGAGGCCGGCCGCTGGCGATAGATCTGGTCGTGGTGCCAGTGCACCTCGTAACTGCCGAGGCCGCCGAGCGCCTTGCCGTCGGGCCGCATCAGGCTGGTGACGTAGATGATTTCCGGGTTGAGCGGCGACAGCATGTCGTCGCGCACCAACACTTCAAGCTCGCCGAAGTGGCGGCTGAAGGCGACGTGCTCGCCCTCGGTCAGGCTCTGGCGGCGGAGCAGCAGCAGCGGGTCGCGCTGCCACAGTGCGTAAATGGCGGCGACCTCGTCTGCGGACGGGTCGGCCAGGTCGACATCGAGCACTTCGAAGCCGAATTTTTCATGCAGCGGACGGGTGTTCAGTTCCATGGCGCGAGAGATTACCACGTCCCGCGCGCGGCGCCAGTCACCGAGCCAGTCACCGAGCCAGTCACCGAGCCAGTAACCGAGCCAGTCACCGAGCCAGTCATCGAGCCAGTCAGGCTGTGATGCGGGCCAGCGCCTTGACGATTTCGCCCTGCTCCTCGTCGAACTTCAGGCCCACGTACTCGCCGTCCTTCCACATCACCTCGGCGGTGACGTCGCCGAATCCCGCGATGTTGATGCGCACGCTCTTGAACAGGTCGCGACCCAGCTTCAGTTTGACGCCGCCGGCGCTGAGGTCCGACGTGGTGCATTCCAGCGCCTCGTCGGCAAAGCTCAATTGCGCCGTCAGCGCCACCTCCACGCGGGCGCTGGTGCGGCGCTCGATCAACGCCTTCATGTCGGCATCGACCGGTTCCGCCACCTTCACCGGCTGGGCGACGGGCTGGGCGACGGGCTGGACGACGGGTTTGGCGGCCGGCTTCTCTTGCTTCGGCGCCTCGGCGTCGAAATCCTGGAAGATGTCCTTCATCGGCCTGTCCATCCGTTATCGACGACGGAGAAACACTCTACATGATTCCGAGCCCCTGCGCAGTGACCGCGTTCACAGGGGACGCCGTTCAGGCGCCCTTGAAATCCGGCACCCGGCGCTCGGCCATGGCCGCAACACCTTCCTTGAAATCGTCGGTGGCGCGGAGGCGGGTCTGGATTTCCAGCTCGTGGTCGGTGGCGGCGCGGATGCGGTCGGCCAGGCCTTGGCGCAGGGTCGCGCGGGTCTCGGTGACGCCGAGCGGCGCGTTCTCCGCCATCTCCGTCGCCAGAGCCTGGGCCGTGGCGCGCACGTCCGACTGTGCCACCAAGACATCGGCGAGGCCCATGGCCAGCGCTTCGTCGCCCTTCACCCGGCGGGACGTGTAGAACATCAGCGCGGCATTCTGGCGGCCGATGGCTTCCGGCAGGGTCACGGTCAGGCCGAAGCCGGGATGGAAGCCGAGCCGCGTGAAGTTGGCCGAGAATCGGGTTTCCGGACACGCCACCCGAAAGTCCGGCACCATGGCCAACCCAAGGCCACCCCCGATGGCCGCCCCATGGATGGCGCCGACGATGGGTTTCCGGGTCTGGAACAGGCGAATGGCCTCCACATAGAGATGCTGGGCGCGCTGGTCAGGGCCCCAGGAGTTCAACTGGCCGCTGGCGTCCAGTTCATCGCCCGAGCCGAAGTTGGCGCCGGCGCAGAACGATTTTCCGTCGGCGCAGAGCACCAGGGCACGGCAGGCGGGGTCTTCGTCCAGCGCTTCCGCCGCATCCGCGATCTGGCCGATCAGGGCGATGTCGAAGAAGTTGTGCGGCGGCCGCCTGATTTCGATGGTGGCGACAAAGTCGGCCACATCGACGCCGATATCTTCATAGGGTCCGTAATCGCTCATGGCTCGCTCCGTTGGATGATCAGGGCGTCGAGGACGCTGACACCCTGGCCGGCCGCATGCACGCGGACGGGGTTAAGGTCGATCTCGTCGATATGTTCTGCGTGGTCAGTGGCGAAGCGCGACAGGTTGACCATGAGATCCGACAGTGCGTCCACGTCAGCAGCGGGCGCGCCGCGCAGACTTTCGAACAGGCGTGCGCCTTTGAGGTCCGAAATGAGGGCGCGGGCCTGGCGTTCGTCCAACGGCAGCGGGCTCAGCGCCACATCGTCCAGCGCCTCCACGTGGATACCACCGAGGCCAAGCAACAGCATGAGGCCGAACTGCGCATCCCGATTGATGCCGAGGATGACCTCCAGCCCCGGCGGCGCCATCGGTTCAACCAAAACACCCTGAATGTCGGCCAAGGGGGCGTAGACCTGGGCGGCATCGGTTATCCGGGTATAGGCGGCGGCGGCTTCCGATTTGGCGACACCGATGGCCAGGGCGCCGGCCTCGGTCTTGTGCGGAATGTCGGGCGATTGAACCTTCAGCACGGCGGGCCCGTCCGCCGGGGCTAGGCGGGCGGCCTCCTCGGCCGTGGTCGCGAGGGGGCCGGCCGCCGGGCAGATACCATAGGGGGCCAGCGCCGCCCGTGCCTCCGCTTCCGGCAATAGGGGTCCGGCCGCGGCCAGCACCGCTTCGGCCTCGGCTCGCGGCCCGGGGGCGGTCTCTGGGGCGGTCTCTGGGGCGGTCTCGGGGGCGGTCTCGGGGGCAGTCTCGGGGGCGGTCTCTGCGGCCACCGCCACGGGTTTCAGGAATTCCTCGCGGAAGGCGCGGTAGCCGGCCATGGCGGCCAGGGTCTCGGTACAGTTCCTGAGGTTGGTGTAGAGCGGCAGGCCGGCGCGGCTGGCGATCTCGCGCACCGCCGGGTTGGGCAGCGTGTAGGACCACAAAAGCGCCGGCTTGCCGAGTTCGCGCCCAATTCGCATCAGTTCGTCCTGTTCGCGCCGCCAGCCGGTCGGGTTACGCGCCGTCGTGACGGCGATGACCGCGTCGACGCTGGGCGATTGGGCGATCATCTCGATCATCGCGGCGTAGCCCAATTGGCGGATCACCTGGGCGGTGCCGTCGACCGGGTTCTGCGAGGTGCCGTAGGCCGGCAGGTGCGGATCGATGCGCGCACGGGTCGCGGCGTCCAGTTCAGGCACGCTGAGGCCGGCGTCGACCGCGGCGTCAGCCATCCAACCACCGTTGCCGCCCGACGCCGTGAAGATACCGACCCGGTCGCCGGCCGGCAGGCGTCCGCCGAGGCACGAGAATCCGTGCGCCAAGTCGACCATGTGGTCCTGGTCGCGACCCTCGATAATGCCGAAGCGGCGGAACATGGCCAGGTAGGACCGATAGCTGCCGGCGAGCGCGCCGGTGTGCGACTGGGCGGCCCGCACGCCGGCCTCCGAGCGGCCGAGCTTGGCGACGATCAGCGGTTTTCCGGCCCGCAACGCCTTCTCGGCCACCGGTTGCAAAAGCTCCGGCGTCTTGATGTCCTCCATGAACATCATGATGACGCCGGTCGCGGCATCGTCGAGCAGGTGGTCGACGACGTGCAGGCTCTCCAACGAAGCCTCGTTGCCGGTGGTGACGATGTGGCTGAACGGCAGCAACTGCGGCCGGCCGCGGTCGTAGAACGAGAAACCGACACCGCCCGACTGCGAGACCACGGCGACGTGGCCATGGTCATCCTCGGATGTGCGCCAGGGCGGCACCAGCGGCTCGTCGCCGGTCTCCATGGCCGGGCTGAAGGTGGCGCAGAGCTTGGTCGAGAGATTGGCCAGGCCCTCCGAATTCGGACCCAGGACGGCGAGACCGAGGCGCTCTGCAAGCTCGCGCACCCGGGCCTGCATCTCGGCGCCGCGCTCGCCCGGCTCCTCGGCGAAACCCGACGCCAGCACCAGCACCGCCTTCACGCCAGCCTCGGCGCAGCGCTCCATCTCCTCGGCGACGACCTCGGCGGGGATGATCAGCACCGCCAGATCGACCGGTCCCGGGCACTCGGCAACCGACGGATAGGCCTTGAGACCCTGCACCGTCTCGGACGAGCGGCTGACCGGATAGAAGGCGCCGGCGAAATCATGCTGGCGCATGACCGCGGTGATGCGGCCACGCAGAATGTCGTTATCGTCGGCGGCACCGACCAGCGCCACGGACCCGGGACTGAACAGGGGATCAAGGTTGACCAAGGTGCGCGCCCGCTTTCCGTATCAACGCAGCCCGAGACCGCGGGCGATGATGCCGCGCAGCACTTCGGTGGTGCCGCCCTGGATGGTCAGCTTGGGCGCAATCTTCAGCGCATAGGGCAGGATGACGTCGAAATTGGCCCGGTCGCCGGTCACGGGATCGGCCAGCGCTGCTAGGTCGCGGGCGCGGCCCGGCAGGGCCTGCTGCCAAATGGTGCCGAGATCCTTGACGATGGAGCCTTCCAGGGTCGGCTCCTTGCCGGCCTCCAGCATGCCGTTGACCGAGACCGACATGCGCCTGAGCGTGTGCAACTGCGCCACCAGCCGGCCCAGCCCCTCTGCGCCCCGAGCGTCCGGCTCGGGTCCCAGCGTACGGGCCAGTTCGACCAGCACGCCGAAGGTCTCCAGAAAACGCTCGGGCCCGCTGCGCTCGTAGGCCAGTTCCGCTGTCGCCTGCTTCCAGGCGCCGTCGATCTCGCCCAGCAGGTGATCAGCCGGGATCAGGCAGTCGGTGAAGACGACCTCGTTGAATTCGTCGCCGCCGGCCATGCTGCGGATGCCATTGATCTCGATCCCCGGACGTTTGAGATCGACCAGGAACTGGCTGAGGCCGTGCCGGCGGTTGTCCTCGGTCGGCGGCGAGGTTCGGAAGAGCCCGATCATGTAATCCGAATTGTGCGCGTTGGTGGTCCAGACCTTGGTGCCGTTGAGCACGAATCCGTCGGCCGTCTTTGTCGCCTTGGCCTGGGCCGCGAACAGGTCGGAGCCGGAATTGGGCTCGCTCATGCCGATGCAGAAGCAGCACTCGCCCCGGGTGATGCGCGGCAGGATGTCGAGCTTGATGTCCTCGGACGCGTACTTCATCAGCACCGGTCCCGACTGGCGGTCGGCGGTGAAGTGGGCGCGCACCGGCGCGCCGACGGCGCGCATTTCCTCGGTGACGACGTATCTTTCAAGGAAGCTGCGTTCGGCGCCGCCGTACTTCTTGGGCCAGGTCATGCCGATCCAGCCACGGGCGCCGACGCGGCGGCTGAAGTCCGGATCGAAACCATCGTCGAGGGGTGCCGCCGCCGGGTCGAAGCCGCCGGAGGCGATCTCGTCTGCGATGAAGGCGCGGACCTCGCGGCGCAGTTCCTGTGCTTCCGGCGACAGGCGGATCGGGTCGAACTGGATGGCGCCGGTCATCGGGACGCCACCAGGGGCCAGAGGTCGTCGGCGCCACCAGCGGCGATGCGCTGGCCAAGTTTCAGCGCCCATTCGCTTTCGGAGCCGAAGTCATCACGCCAAGCCCAGAGCCGGCGGGTGTAGCGCTGCAGCACGTGCTCTTCCGTGAAGCCGATGGCGCCCAACACCTGGTGGGCGATGGCCGCGCCCTCCCCCGCCGCTTCGCCGGCGCGGATCTTGGCGGACGCAACCTCCAGAAATACGGCGTCGTCGAAAGTTTCGGCATTGTGCAGGGTGTCGGCGGCCGAGCCGGCGGCGGCGGTGGCGGCGGCGGTTTCGCCGGCCAGCCTGGCCAGGCCATGCTGCACCGCTTGGAACTTGGCGATCGGCTTGCCGAAGGCCTGGCGCTCCTTGGCGTAGTCGACGGCGACGCCGAGGACGGCCTCAAGTGCTCCGGCCATCTGGTGGGCCCGCACGGCGGCGCCCATCAGCGACAGGTCTTCAGCCGAGACCCGGTTGGAAGCGGCGGCCATCGCGACGGGCGTGACATCTTCCATCGTCACCGTTGCCATGCCGTCCCCGGCCAGGCCGGGCGAAACGTCGAGCTGGCAGGACGACGTCTCCACCAGCACCACGTGTGGGCCGTCGGGGCCGTCGGCCAGAACGGCCAAGTGTGCGCAGTCGGCCGCCATCGGCACGCCTCGGGCCGTGCCCGAGAGCTTGCCGTTGGCCAGGGAAAGCCCGCTGGCGACGCTCATCCGACCGGCGGGCGACGCAATCCCTGCCCGCGCCAGCAGCCAGCCGGCCAGCAGGGTTTCGGCCAGCGGCACGGCGACCGCGTGGGCGCCGGCGACGCGCAGTACCTGGAAGCCGTCATCCATACCGGCCCCGGCGCCGCCAAGGTCGTCCGGCACCCAGGCGAGGGTCAGGCCGGACTCCTCCAACGCCGTCCACAGCACGTCTTTCCAGCCGTCGTCGGCGGCCAGGTTGAGCGTCTGCGGGTCCGCCAGGTCGCGGAACATGCGCTGGGTCGTATCGACGATGATGTTGTCGGTGTCGGTCATGGCGCCTTTCAGGATTGTATACACGTGGCGGCAATCATAAATGCGCCGCCCGGAGAGAAAAGGCCTATTGCCGTGACTCCCGTCACAGGCGACGCTGGCCGATGGCGCCATAACATCGGCGGACAGGCCGCGAGGAAGCGATCTGATCACGGAAGAAATCAGGAGATTCAATTGATCGCATCATATTTCGCGCGCTCCCTCGGCGCGCCGCTGTCGGTTCTCGTTCTCGTCTTTTCCGCCGCGACCTCGCAGCCCGCCACGGCGGACGTGCGCAAGGGTCTGACGGATGTCGGTTTCTCGGCCTTGCCGACATTCCTGGACGCGGCGACAGACAGCATCACGTTGAAATTTCCCAAGGCCATGGGCGGTGGTCAGTTGAAGTTCGGCGGCACCATCGACGCCGATGCCCTGAAGGAAAAGACCTTCAAGTTCACCACCAGTGCCGGCCACGAGCTGCAGTGGAGGAAGGCCTTCGGCATGCCGTGGCTGGATTTGGCTGATGTGACGATGAGCCTGACCATCGCCAAGGGCGATTTTGATATTCAACTGGACGGCAAGGCCGGGGGCATCCTCGCCGATCACGGCAAGGGCCGGGAGATGGCGCTGGAGATCCACGTCGCGGACAAGGCGCTCGCGGACTTTACACTGTCGCTGCCCAAGTCGGCGTTCGAGCTTGCGGACCTGCCCGGCCTGAAAAACCTGCCAGGCGCCAAGGACTTGAAACTGGAAAGCCCCGTGGTCTCGCTCGGCGCGCTCGGCGGCAAGGTCGCGTTCAAGGGTGAGATCGTCGATCTCGCGGCCTTCCTGGACGAAGACAAGAAGGCCTGGAACGCCGCCATCCGGCTGGAGAAACCGCTGACCGTCGGGGCGCTTGTGGGTAAGACGAAGGGCCTTCTCGCCAAGGTCGGCCTACCGGAAATGCGGGTCTTGATCTCGGAGAAAGGCTGGAAATCCGACTATGGCGACTTGCCGCTGGCCGTACAGGCGTTTTTCGAGGAAGACGACAAACTTCCCGATGGCGACCTGGAACTGGTCTCTGGCGTCAACATCGTCGCCGACTTCGATCCGGCCGCGCTTTCTAGCGACATCAAATCAGCGCTCGGCAAGATTGGCCTCGACCAGAAGCTCGAGATCGACGGCGAGGTGCAGGGCATGTTCGGTGGCGAACCGTCGATCACCCTCGGCGTGCCTTTGACGGAGACCGGGGGCCACGCCTTCGCTTTTCTCAAGCATCCGCCCAAAGTCACGGCGGAGTTCTTCATCAAGCTATCGAAGGAAGAGCAGGCCCTCGGCTTTCGCACCACCGTGCAGCTGCCGGGCGGCAAACACAATTCCAAGCCGCTGTTGTTCGACGTCGCGTTCGAGCTGGACGACAAGACCTCCGGCATCGAGGTGCTGGTTTCCGGCGACATGCGGGGCGATTGGAAGAACGCCATCGGTATCAAGGGCCTGACACTGGAAAACCCCTTCCTGTCGGTCGGCATCAACGAAACCGGTGCGTTCGATCTGATGATGGACGGCAGCATCATCGTTGGCTCGGAGAAGGTGCGCGCGACGATCGACGCCGTGCTGCAGCCGGGCGCCGCGTTCCTGCCGGAAGCCGTGGCGCTGGCCGGCGAGGCCAACAAAATCTCGTTCACCGATCTGACGCATCTGGGTAAGAAGCACGCGACGCTCAAGGGCGGCGGGCTCAAGAACGTGAAGGCGGAACTGCGCGATCTCGCCTTCGCCTTCATGACGCCCGGTGCGTCGCTGCCCGCCGACCTGGAGAGCGAGTTGCACATCGAGGGGGCGGGCATGGCCATGAAGGCCAAGCTGTTTATCAACGGCAAGGAAGCGGCGGAGGCGAGCGGCTACGTTTCCACCGAAGGCATGAAATTCGACGGCAAGGTTTCTCCCGTCAAGGCCGGGCCGATTGACCTGAAAGACGCGGAACTGGACATCCAGGCAGGGCCGAACGTCGACCCCAAATTCGTCATGAAGGGCGACATCAAGCTGTTCAAGGGTTTCGAGGACAAGTTCGACCTGGAACTGCAGCCGGATCATTTCCTGTTCTCGTCGGATATGAACTTCGGCAAGGCGTTCCAGGTCGACGTATTGGCGGAATCGGACGGCCTCAAGTTCGGTTCCGGCAACGACTTCAAGTTCGAAGCGGAACTCGGCGCCAATTACGACAAGGCATTCAAGGATGTCCTCAAGGGCGCCGTGAAGGCGTTCCAGAAGGGCGAGCACGACATCGGCAACGCCCAGAAAAAGGTCAAGGCGGCGGAACACAAGGTCGCGAGCCTGAATACGAAGATCAAGAAAGCCAAGGCGGATGCGGAGAAGGCCGTGAAGAAAGCCACGTCCAAGATCGACGCGGCCAAGAAAAAGGTCGACGGTATCAAGGGCACCATCGGGCGCGTGAACAAGAAGATCCACGACCTGAAGAAATCGATCAAGCACGACAAGAAACACTGGAAGGTCGCCAGTGCCGCCAAGCACGGGGTTCAACTGGCGGCCCAGGAAACAGCGCTGAAGGCCGATCAAGCGGCGCTCAAGAGTGCCGATTGGGCGCTGAAAACAGCCAAAAAGGCAGTCAAGATCACGCCCGTCAATGCGGCGCCGAAGGTAGTGGCGTTGACCGCGGAACGTGTCACCGCCGAAGCGGCACTGAAGGTCGCGGAGGGCGTGTTGGACGCCGCCAAGGCCGCTGATAAGGGGTTCGAAGCGGCCACGAAGGCGGTCCTGAAGGCATCATCCAACTTCAAGATCAACAAGATCGGTGTCGCCGGTAGCCTCAACGGCATCAAGTCCGGCGGCAAGAGCGGCACCGCGCCGAAGCTGATCATCGATTGCACCATCAAGGGCAAGCATCACGTCTACAAGGAAGGCCTGAAGGACCTAAAATCGGCCTTCAAGGATCTCACCAAATCACTCGCCAACGAGGTCGCCAAGGACCTGCTGAAGGCATTCGGCGTTAAGGTGTAGGGAGCGGATTGGCCGCATCAGGATCAGTTTTCACAATTTCACCGGTATCATGGTCGTGCGCAACTCGCCGATGATTTCTGCCCTATGCCCGCGCTAGACGGTATGTGCTGTAGCAGAAGGTAACGAGGGCAAAGCAACGGCCCAACCTTTCGAATCAGGCCGGCCACAGGGTAGGGTTTTCCGGTATATGTAATGCCATCATCGGGCTGGTGGTCGGGTGCCGCTGGCGAGCAAGCGCGGCGATGCGGCCGACGGCAGCGACAGCCTGGACGCCAACGTCGCCGTCGGCCTGGCCATGGCCACCACGACGCGCGACGACGGCGATGATGATGATGGCGCCGCGGACATCGAAGACTAGCGGCCATCGACCGCCTCGGGCCTATTTCAGCTTGGCCGCCTTCAGGCCGTCGACGAAGCCGCAGACGATGCGCTTGCGCGTCGCGATATCCGGCCAGACCTTGTCGAAACGGCCATTGAGCGCCCAGGCCATGGCTTCCTCGGCGCGTTTCAGGGCGCCGACCACCTTCTTTGATTGGCGCTTGGTGACGCGGCGCATCAGTTCCGACTTGCGGTCCTTGTCGTAGATCTCCTCATAGGCCCGGAACAGCGCCGCCAGCGCCGACGAGGCGGCGCGATCGGCGAGCCGGGCCCGGGACCCCTCGCCGATGACCGCGAAATCCTTGGGCTCGAACTCGGTTCCCAATTGATAACTGGCAAAGTCGATCAGCATGGCGCGGAACGGGCGGCCGCGATGGCTGTCCAGGGTGGCCAGGTATTCCAGCGCGAGGGAGATGAAATTTCCGAGCCGAAGCCTGCGGTCATCGCTGCCTTTGCGCGCGTTCGGCCGCTTGCCGTCGTAATAGAGATCGACATAGAACTTGCGGAATTCCTTTTGGTGTTTCTCGCGCGCGTAGCGCTGGTAATGCGATTGCGCCGCCTGCGCCAGAGGCACCAGCACGACACCGCCGGGCAGGTAGGCGCCGAGCACATTCCACGCCACCACCGTGCCGACCTGCTTGTAATCGCCGGCCGACGCCGACTCGGCGATCTCGATGATGGTCAGCACCTTGGTGACGTTGCCGGCCAGATCATCCAGCTTGTCCGGCATGCTGGCGTTGGCGGTGTCGTAGAGGTCCTTGAACTGGGCCGCGCGGTAGGCCCCCTCGAAGCGCTTCTTCAGATCCAGCGCCTTGCGGCTGCCGAGCCAACGCGCGGCCTCGCCGGAGACATGCTCGACCGTGGCCGCCACCGACTTGACGACCGTTTCCGAAGACGCATCGACCAGCTTCTTCAGCAGTTCCTCGTAGAACTTGCCCTCGTAGCTGCTGATCTTCGGATTGCAGCCGATGGTGAAGGGCTCGAACGTGAAGGTTTCGCGTTTCTTCTCGTCATATTGGAGATAGCCGTTGCCCTTGGCGAAAATCTTTCCCGTGAGGTGATGGACGCTGCGTTCACCGTCATCGTCGACAATGTCGAGGCGGACCTTGAGCAAACCGCCGTCCTTGCCGTCGAAGGTGCCCGAAATCTTGCCTCTGTTGCTCCCTTTGATGCAGGTCGAGTCGTTGACGACACAAAAGCCATAGGAAGTCGAATACTTCCCCTTCGCCCGTCCGCCGGCGATGGGAAAGGTCAGTTCCAGGTATAGATCGCGGTGTACCTTGAAGGTCTTGCCGCCGCTGCGTTTGACGTAGCGGGGTTTCTCGTGGCTTTCCTTGATGGCCGTTCGCATGGTCGGATCGGCGGCGAGCGTCTCCATCGCGGCGATGGCCACGAGTAGCGCCAAGGCGCAGGCGATGAATGTGCGGGCCCCCATGCCGATCCTCCGATTCGGCTCTCGGGCGAGAATAGCACGAATCGCGCCGTCGATCCATTTAGGGTCGAATGACCGGCCATCAATGACACCCCAGATCGGGCACTAATAGCGGCCATCGCGGTGCCCGGGGGGGGGGGGGCCGCGGGACAACACCCCGGACGAGGTGAGCCGAGGGAACCCATGCGAACTTGCGGCCATCGGTCAGCGTCGGTTGCCGTGCTGCTCACCGGCGCGGCGGCCCTGCTATGGCCATCCGCGGTCGACGCATCGCCAATCCGCCGCACGTCGACCCACAGGTCAAGTAAGCCTGGATGTGGGCGGCCACGGCCCACGATCTGACCGAGATCGGCCGCCCCTAAGCACCTATTGGTTTCGTGCCTATGCAGGGCCCGCGCGGTATGTGCTATAGCTGGAGCACGAAGACGAACAATGAGAGCCGTCCTCGAGGGCGGCCCGCGACAGGGTAGGATTCTCCGGTATGCGCAACGCCATCATCGGGCTGGTGGTCGGGTTGGTCGTCGGCATCGTCGTCGGCACCACGGTGGTGGCACCACGGATCGAATCGAGCCTGCCCGGCAGCGAACCTGAACAGGACGCGAAACCTCAAGACCAAGCCGCGACCAGCGAATCCACCTCTCCCCTCCCGGTACCGCCGGCACCGAAACCCTCTGCCGCCTCGCCGCAACCCTCAACCCCCAAGCCAGCCGAGCCGGCGGCGCGCTGGCGCATGGCCAGCGCCTTCGCCGCGACGCTGCCGCAATTGGGCACGCTGGCCAAGCGGGTCGAGACCGAGACCTGGCGGGTCTCCGGCGGCGAGATGGAGATCGCCTTTAATCCACCTGGTGCCCTGGTGCCGCTGGCCGAGGCCTTCGATGCCGTCAAGTCGGGCGCCATCGAGGCCGCCTTCGCCAGCCCGGCGCGCTGGCGCAACCGCTCGCCAGCGCTGGAATTGTTCGCCGCCGTGCCCTTCGGCCCCTCGGCGCGCGAATATCTGGCCTGGTTCTATTTCGGTGGCGGACGCGAACTGTTCGACGGCGTGAACGAGAAGCTGGGCGTGCACGGCCTGATCTGCGGCATGGTGGCGCCCAGCGCCGCCGGCTGGTTCAAGAAGCGCATCCGCACACCTGACGACCTGAAGGGCGTGCGCATGGGCATCGTCGGCCTGGGGGCCGCAGTGATGAAACGGCTCGGCGTCGAAACCACGGCGCTGGAGCCGGGCGATATATTTGTCGCCTTCGAGGCCGGCGGCCTGGACGCCGCCGCATATTCCATGCCGGCCATCGACGAGCGCCTGGGCCTGCAGCAGATGGCCAAGCACTATTACTTCCCGGGCTGGCACCGGCCGGCAACGCTGTACCAGTTGCTGATCAACCGGGACGCCTGGCAGGCGCTGAGCGGCACCCAGCGCGCACAGTTGGAAAGTGTCTGCGGCGACAACGTGCGCCACGGCCTGGCCGAGGGCGAGGCCCTGCAGTTCCAGGCCCTGAAACGCATCGCCGCCAAGGGAATCCAGGTCCGCCGCTGGCCCCGGCCGGTGCTGGAGGCGTTGCGCGAATCCTGGCGCGCCGTGGCCACCGAGCGCGCCGCCAGGAACCCGACGTTCAAGAAGGTTTGGAACGCGCTGGTCGCTTTCCGCACGGATTACGCGGTCTGGCGCGATCTGGACGACCGCTGAGCAATTGACCGAGATCAAGGACGAGAGGTCTCGCGGTTGCAAAATTCGGATCGGCTGGTCACATTGTGGCCAACGAACAATGGACCACCACCCAAACACCGGAGATCGATGATGTCGCGCGATTGGAAACAAATTGGATTTGCCGCCGTGCTGGCGCTGTTTACCGCCATCACCCTGGCCCCCGACGCGGCGGCCGCCGCCAAGGGCAAGAAGGTGTTCAACAAGTGCAAGGCCTGCCACACCATCAAGGAAGGCGGCAAAAACAAGATCGGCCCCAACCTGCACGGCGTCGTCGGCCGCAAGGCGGGCATGGTCGAGGGCTTCAAGTACTCCAAGGCGATGAAGGCCTGGGGCGGCACCTGGTCCGATGAAAACCTGGACAAGTACCTGACCAAGCCGAAGAAGTTCATCAAGGGCAACCGCATGGCGTTTCCGGGCCTGAAGAAGGCCAAGCAGCGCGCCGCGGTCATCGAATACATCAAGTCCGGCGGCAAGTAGCACCGCCGAAGAGTTGTCGGAGGCCGCGGTCCTCGCACGGGACCGCGGCCTTTCGTTTGTGCGACCCGCGCGGATGTGTCGGCGATGTCGTGACAAGTGCATTCGCCCGCCAAGTGGATTAGGCTCTCGCCGCGACACGGTAACGGCGGATTTCCGCATGGACGCTTTCGACCTCAAAGGCGAACTTGCCCGGCTCTATTCACGCCTGCGCGCCAGGATGAAGGCCGATCACGGTCGCCACGTGTCGTTCGGCGACCTGATGACCGACCGCTGGGAGCGCGCCGGGTTCCTAGGCTTCGGCGAGGGCTCGTCGTGCTACGACAATGTGCTGGTCCTGGGCGACGTGAGCGTCGGATCGAACACTTGGATCGGCCCCAACGTCATCCTCGACGGCGCGGGCGGCCTTTCCATCGGTGATTTCTGTTCGATCTCGTCGGGGGTTCACATCTACACCCACCATACCGTCGCCTGGTCCACCTCCATGGGCGAGGCGGACTACGAGCACGCGCCGGTGACCATTGGGTCCGGCGTCTATATCGGCCCCCAGGCGGTGATACAGATGGGCGTCACCATCGGCGACGGTGCCGTCATCGGCGCCATGTCCTTCGTCAACCGGGACGTCGCCGCCGGAGCCCGGATCTGGGGCGTGCCGGCCCGGGAGCAGGGATGATCCCGGCCGTGGACGACAAGCCGGTTGATGCAGATGCGGGGTCGCAGCCGTCCGCCAACGATGAACAGGCGAATCAGTCAGCACCACGCCGGACGATCATCTTCGCGGCGAAACTGGCCATATCCCTGACCTTGCTGGTCGTTATCTTCCAAGGTCTATCATGGGAAACACTGGCGGAACCCCTTTCACGACTGCCGATGAGTGTCCTGTTGATCGCCACGCTGTTGATGGCGATCCAAGTCGTCGCGGCGTGTTGGCGATGGCGCCAAGTGATGATCGCCGTAGGTGACGAGCCGCCGCGCCTGAGCGATCTCCTGCGTAGTTATCTGATTGGCCTCTTCGTCAGCCAGGGGCTGCCCTCGACGATGGGCGGCGACGCATTGCGCATCGTTCACGGACACGGATGGGGACAGTCCTGGCAGTCCTCGAGTGTCAGTGTTCTGTTGGAGCGGGTGATCGCCGTCCTGGTCCTGGGCGCCCTTCTTGTCGCCGCATCCGCCGTCGAGTTTCTTGACCTATCCACCGGCGTCGCCGTGCTCGTCGGCAGCCTCTCCCTGGCCGCCGCGACGGGTCTGCTTTACGTCCTTTCGTTCGCCGGACATGCGTTGAAGGGTTGGAAAGGTGCGAGTTGGGTCGAGATTGTCGACGAGAGCCTGCATCTGTGCCGACGCGCGGCGCATGACGGGCGTCTGCTCGCCATCGGCACAATCTCGTCCGTGGTCTCCCACGGCACGGTCTTCACGGCGGCATTCGTGATTTTTCAGGGGCTGGGCGTCGATCTCACGATGTGGCAAGTCTCGCTCGGTCTGGCCGTCGTCATGCTGGCGACGATGCTGCCGATCACCATCGGCGGATGGGGATTGCGCGAGAACATGATGGCGGGCACCTTCGGCTTGTTCGGCGCACCCTTGTCTGAAAGCGTGATCGTATCGTTGAGCCTCGGTGTGATGATAGTGATCATTTCCCTGCCCGGCGTCGTGATCTGGTTTCGCGACAGCGCGCGCGGGAGCTGAGACTTCCTCGCCGTGTCCCAGATCAACAGCGGACCACGAGACTGACGCATGACCGGCAAGATCGTTCTAGACACGACTTTGTGCATTCTGCTGTTCCTAGCCCTGGCCGCCATCTATGGCCGTGTCCTGGGCCGCGACTTGGTGGAAGGATCAGCACTCGGGTTCCTTCTCCTCGCCGGGTGCGCCGCGTTCGCCTTCATCATTTCGCGACATCTTTCTTTGCCGACCGCGGCGTTCGGATTCGTCGCATTGGGAATTGCCGCTGGGGTGGCCCTTCTGCTGCGACGCTGGGTGCTGCCAGGCCGCGCGTTCGATCCGCCGCTGACGGCATTTCATTGGATCGTCGTCCTGCCGCCGCTGATCGCGTTCTACGCCGTCAACCTGGTACAGGCGGATCCGAGCGCCGGTATCGCGTCGCATCAGGGTTGGGATCCGCTGTATATCCAAGCGTCCTTCGACAAAGGTCATTTTCTGCACCTGGATGAACTTCGTTTCGGACGCGGTTATCTGACCAGTATCTCTTATTTGCTGGACCTCCTCGGAATGACGGCGCTCGGCCGATGGTTCGGGTTCGAAGGCGCCTATGCGGCCTACAACGCCGGCAGCACGGTCGCCAGCATGCTTGGATTTCTGGTTTTGGCGCGGGTCCTGGCGGGGCATCGCCTGGCGTTCGTGGCGTTCGCCCTGCTGACGCTCGCCTTTCTGCGCTACGACGGCGTTTATCGCCTCTATCTCGGCTACAATTACAGCGAGGCATTGATCTATCTCGGCGGCGCCATCATCGCTGCTGCGCTGGTCCGACCCGGCCGGGCGCGAGACGCCGTATTGATGGCCGGCTCGGCAGGCATCTTCCTGGTGTTCTCGCGTCATTACGGCGCTTTCTACGCCGCCGTCCTGATGACGCTGGGGTTTTGCCTGGTCTGGGTTCGCGAACGGCGCGTGACCTGGACGCCGTGGCTAATCCTTGGCCTGCTCATGTGTCTGTTCACGGCGCAGGAACTGTACTACGTGGCCGTCCCGCCAAGCCCGTTCTATCCCGGGACCGGCCTGCTGAAGGCGCGGACGGACGACGCGGCGACCTACTCGGTCTGGTGGTCGACGCTGAATGATCTGGGCATTCTGCAAAATGGCAAATTTTCGAGCACCGGCCTGGGGCTTCGAAGTCTCTATCTGGTCGCGTTCGCCATCCTGGTGGCCGCGCACTGGCGCCGTATCCGCCGACACCCCTGGCGGCTGGTCGCCTACGGTGCGCCGTTCGTGCTCATAGCCATGCCGTTGCTGCTGCAATTGCTGACCGGATATCGCACGACGACCGAATACAACAAGGTTTTCGCCGTCGGAATCTTCGTGGCCAGTTGGTATCCGTGTTTCGTCATCGCCAGGCTGGTGCCGAACCGGATTGTGACCGACGGCTACCTGCGTCTACGCAACCGTCTGCCCGCCCGCCTGGGAATAGGCCTAGGCATTATCGGCATCGCAGCGGGTGCCTTGTTGTTTATCGTCCCTGGCGATCGGATTTCCGGCCATCCGCTTTTCCGGCTGGGGCCGGCCGGGTATGTGGACTGGGCGCTGGAGCAGTACCGCAACATCAATGAAGACCTCAACGTCGCCCGCCGCATCCGGGAGAAGTACGGCGATCGCGTGAATGAGATTTCCAAGCGTCCAGTCCTCTATTTCCACTACGAGCCGGGGGTCAGCCTGCGCCTCCATCTGGGTGGCGACATCACGAAGGACTGGGACTTCTGGAGCGATAACGTCCGTGGCAGGTTCGACGCCCATGCGACCCTCCAAACCCTGGTAGCCGATCTCGGTTATCCGAACATTTATCTGAGTTACGGCCCGGGAACCGCCTACGGTGGATATTTCGATGACGATTGGCAAAAGTATGTACCTGAACTTCTCGCTCTCGACGACGCACCGTGGATCGAGGACGCAATCAGGTTCAAGACATCCCGATTTTACGTCGTACGCCGCCCGCGGCAATGAGGTGGTTAATGGCGCCTGCACCTCGCCACAGTCATAAGACGGCATGGGCTCTCGCGGCGATACTCGTCGTCCAGGGGGCCGTCATCGAAGGTTTGTCGGCCGACGAAGGACCGGTCGTCGCCGCCGCCGCCAGCCTACGGTTCGTCATGCCGGAGCTTTCCCGCGGCTTTACCGAAGATACGGGACATCACGTGCGATTCAGTGTCGGGGCCTCCGGCAATCTGGCCCGCCAGGCCCTGCAAGGGGCACCGTTCCAGGTCTTCGTGGCGGCAGACGAAAGCTATCCCCAGAGGCTGGCCGAGGCCGGCCGGATCGTGGGGGCACCGGTGATCTACGCGCGCGGACGGTTGGCATTGTTCCGGTCCGACGGCGTGGTTCCGATACTCGACGACGTGCGTCCGGCCAAAAGCGGCCGCATCGCCATCGCCAATCCGGCGCACGCGCCCTATGGCCGGGCGGCCCGCGAGACCCTGCGACACCTGAGCCTGTGGCCGCTCGCGGGCGGTCGCCTGGTGCTGGGCGAGAATGCCGCGCAGGCGGCGCAGTTCGCTTTCTCCGGCAATGTGAGCTGGGCGTTGCTGCCGCGCTCGCTGGTCATCGACGCCAAGGCCCGGGGGCGGGGTCGCTGGGTGGTGGTGCCGGCCGATCACCACGCGCCGCTCGATCATGCCATGGTGTTGCTGAAGGGCGCCGGCGAGACGGCCCGGGCGTTCTTCCGCTTCATGCAGGGGCCCGGGGCCGGCGCGGTGCTGGCCAAATACGGCTTTGAGGCACCCCGGAATTCTGAATAGATAGGGGCCATGGACTGGCAGGCGCTCTCGCTTTCGCTCGAACTCGCGGCCTGGACCGTGGCGTTGCTGATCCCCTTCGCCATCGCCGTCGGCCGGCCGCTGGCCTGGCGGCGGTTCAAGGGCAAGGGCTGGGTGGTGGCGCTGATCGCACTGCCGCTGGTGGTGCCGCCGACGGTGCTCGGCTTTTATCTGCTGGTCGCCTTCGGCCACGGCAGCTTCATCGGCGACCTCTACCAGGCCGTGGTCGGGCGGCCGCTCGTCTTCACCTTCCAGGGGCTGCTGCTGGCGTCGCTGATCTTCAACCTGCCGTTCGCCGTGCAACCCGTCCAGCGCGCCTTCGAAGCAGTGCCGGCAAGCGTGCGCGAGGCCGCCTGGTGCAGCGGCTTGTCGAACTGGCGCACGTTCTGGCGCATCGAACTGCCGCTGGCGATGCCGGGCGTGGTGTCGGCCATCGTACTGACCTTCGCCCACACCATGGGCGAATTCGGCGTGGTGCTGATGGTCGGCGGCAACATCCCGGGCGAGACCCGGACCATGGCCATCGCCATCTACGATCGGGTGCAGGCCTTCGATGACGCCGCCGCCGGCGCCATGGCGGCGCTGCTGCTGGCCCTCGCCTTCGTCGCCATCGGCCTGGTGCATTGGCTCTCGGGCCGGGCCGCGAGGGCGCATGACTGAGCTCACCGCCAGCCTGGCGCAAGACGCGCCGATCCCGCTCTCGGCCGAACTCCGATGCGGGCCGGGCGAAGTGCTGGCGCTGGTCGGTCCGTCCGGCGCCGGAAAGACCACGGTGTTGCGCTGCATCGCCGGGCTGGAACACCCGGCAACGGGCCGCGTCGGATTGGGCGACCGGGTCTGGCTCGACACGACCTCCGGCGTCGATCTGAAACCACAACAGCGCGCCGTCGGCTTCGTGTTCCAGGACTACGCGCTGTTCCCCAACCTGACGGCGCTCGGCAACGTCGCCATCGCCGTGCCTTCAGGCAATGCTGAGACGGTCGCCCGCGAACTGCTGGAGCGCGTCAATCTCAAGGGCCTGGAGACGCGCCGGCCGCACCAACTGTCGGGCGGCCAGCGCCAGCGCGTGGCTCTGGCCCGTGCCCTCGCCCGCGACCCCCGGGTGCTGCTGCTGGACGAACCGTTCTCGGCCGTCGACCAGGTCACCCGGCGGCGGCTGCACCGGGAGCTGCTGGCGCTCAGGCAGTCGCTGGAGATGCCGGTGGTGCTGGTCACCCACAACCTGGACGAGGCCGCGCTACTGGCCGATCGCATCGCCATCATGCAGCGCGGCGAGACCCTGCAGACCGATACCCCGGCCAACCTGATGACGCGCCCGGCCAGCGCCCAGGTGGCGCGGCTGCTGGACCTCCGCAACATCCACGCGGCGCGGGTACTGGAACACGACGCCCGCGCCGGCGTCACCCGCATCGAATGGCGCGGCCGGGTATTGGAGGCGGGACTGGCCGAAGCCTTCCCGGTCGGCCAGGAAGTGGACTGGGTGATTCCGCCGGCGCGCGTGCTGATGCACCGCCGCGACCGGCCGTCCCGCGGCGAGCGCGAGAATTCTCTAACCGGCCGCGTCGTCAGCTGCGTCGCCCACGGCACCAACGTACACGCGGACATCCTTTTGGAGGGTGACGGCGAGGCTGACGTCGTGACCATGCATATCCCGATCCACGCGGCCGAGCGCAACGATCTCGGGGCGGACACGGAAATCGGCCTCTCGTTGGTCGGCGAGGCCATCCATCTGATGTCTCCGTTTGCATAGTGCTCTGAAAAAGAATAGTTTTCGCCGCCTGAAAAAAAGAATGAGCCGTCGCCCTTGAAACCTCGGCTCGCCCGACTATTTTTTCCCCGAAAATGACCGAAACCCTCTTGTGTAAGAAGTATCTGGGGAGGCCCGGTGACGGGTAGGAGAGAGAGTTCGTGAGCGCATTGATCGCCGTCGAGAACCTGAGCAAACACTTCGGCACCATCCGTGCCGTCGATGATATTTCCATGGCCGTGGCCAAGGGCGAGGTGCTGGGCTTCCTGGGCCCCAACGGCGCCGGCAAGTCGACCACCATGAAGATGGTCGCCGGTTTCCTGACACCGACCGCCGGCCGCGCCTGGGTCGCCGGCATCGACGTCGTCGCCGACCCGGTGGCGGCCAAACGGCAACTGGGCTACCTGCCCGAGGGTGCGCCGAGCTACGGCGACATGACGCCGGCGGGCTTCCTGGATTTCGTCGCCGCCGTGCGCGGCTTCGATGGCGCCGAACGCCAAAGCCGCGTCGACCAGGTGGTCGAGAAGGTGGCCATCGCCGATGTCCTGCACCAGCCCATCGATACGCTGTCGAAAGGCTACAAGCGCCGGGTCGGACTGGCCCAGGCGCTGGTGCACGACCCGGAAGTGCTGATCATGGACGAGCCGACGGACGGCCTCGACCCCAACCAGAAGCACCAAGTGCGCACGCTGATCCACGACATGGCCGCCGACAAGGCGGTGGTCATCTCCACTCATATTCTCGAGGAAGTCGAGGCGGTCTGTAACCGGGCCGTGGTGATCGCCCGCGGCCGCCTGCTGGCCGACGGAACGCCGCATGACCTGCTAGCCCGTTCGCGACTTCACAACGCCGTCCGCATCGAACTGGACGCCGCCACCCTCGACGGCGCCCGCCAGGCGCTTTCCGGCATTGCCGGTGTCGACGCGGTCGAGGAACTGGCCGGCGTCAACGGAACTCGGGCGCTCCGGGTCATTCCGAAGGACGGCCGCCCTATCGCCGTCGCCGTCGGCGCGGTGCTCAGCGCCAACGGCATCGAGACCCATGACATGTATACGGAGAAGGGTGCCTTGGACGAAGTGTTCCGCCAAATCACGACGGGGGTCGCGGCCGATGCGTAACACCGCCATCATCTTCAAGCGCGAACTGAAGGCCTATTTCGCCACACCGCTGGCCTTCGTCTTCATCGTCATCTTCCTTGCCATCACGGGAGCTTTCGCCTTCTACGTCGGCAATTTCTTCGACCGCGGACGGGCCGACCTGCATGCCTTCTTCGTCTACCACCCGTGGCTCTACCTGCTGCTGGTGCCGGCCATCGCCATGCGGTTGTGGGCGGAGGAGCGCAAGTCCGGCACCATCGAATTGCTGATGACGCTGCCGGTCTCCACGTTGGAGGCGGTGCTCGGCAAGTACCTGGCGGCCTGGGCCTTCTGCGGCATTGCGCTGGCGCTGACCTTCCCCATCTGGATCACTGTCAACGTGCTGGGCACACCCGACAACGGCGTCATCGCCGCCGGTTACGCGGGCAGCCTGATCATGGCCGGTGCCTTCCTGGCCGTCGGCTCGTGCATCTCGGCGCTGACCCAGAACCAGGTCATCGCCTTCGTCGTCGCGGCGGCGGTCTGCTTCCTGTTCACCATGAGCGGACTGGAACTGGTGCTGGAATTCTTCCGCGCCTGGGCCCCCGACACCATCGTCGAGGCGGTTCGCCAGATGAGCTTCCTGACCCACTTCAGCGCCATCATGAACGGCGTCATCGACCTCCGCGACCTGGTCTTCTTCTCGTCGCTGATCGTGGTCTGGCTGTTCATCAATGTGGTCGTCGTCGACCTCAAGAAGGGCACCTAGAGGACAACACCATGAACAACACCTCCTCGCCCGACCGCTCCAAGCTCGCCATCGCCGGCATCGCGCTGGCGGTCATCGCCTTCCTGGGCCTCAACATCTTCGCCAACGCCACTTTCAAGGGCGTGCGCCTGGACCTGACGCAGGAACGCCTGTTCACGCTGTCGGACGGCACCCGGCAGGTGCTGGCGACACTGAAGGAACCGGTCCGGGTCAGGCTCTATTTCACCAAGCGCCTGGGCGAGATCAACCCCAGCCACCAGACCTATTTCAACCGGGTCAAGGAACTGCTGGAGCAGTACGTGGCCATCTCCGGCGGCCTGGTGCAGTTGGAGCTGTTCAATCCGGAACCCTTCACCGACGACGAGGACCGGGCCTCCGCCTTCGGCCTGCAGGGCATCCCCTTCACCCAATCCGGCGAGCGCGCCTACTTCGGCATCGCCGCCACCAACTCGACGGACGATCTGGAAACCATCGCCTACCTGACACCGGATCGCGAACAGTTCCTGGAATATGACCTGACCCGCCTGGTCTTCAACCTGGCCCGCGGCGAACGCCAGACCATCGGCGTGCTGACGCGGCTACCCATCGCCGGCGGCCGGCCGCCGGCCGTGCAGGCGCGGCGCTGGGCGGTGCTGGATCAGATCAACGAGTTCTTCGAGGTGGCCACGGTGTCGGTCAACGACAAGGCCATCTCCGACGACATCGACATCCTGATGGTCGTCCACCCCAACAAGCTGCCGAAGCCCATGCAGTACGCCATCGACCAGTTCGTGCTGGCGGGCGGCAAGGCGATGGTCTTCGTCGATCCCAATTCGGATATCGACGTGGCCCTCAACCGGGGTGCCCCCGGCAGTGGCGTCTCCGACTTCAACGGCCAACTGGCGGCCTGGGGCGTCAAGATGGTCGAGGGCCAGGTGATCGGTGATCTGGATACGGCGCGCCGGGTCAACTACAGCCGCCGCGGCGCCGGCACCAAGGTCGGCGACTACGTGGTCTGGCTCAGCCTCGGCCCGGGCAACTTCGATACCAAGCACGCCATCACCGGCGACGTGCGCCAGATCAACGTGGCCACGACGGGGGCGCTGGAAAAGGTCGAGGGCGCGGCCACCACGGTGACGCCGCTGATCTCCATCGGGCCGCGCACCATGCGCATCCCGGCCGAAAGCATTCGCGTCAACCCGGACGTGGGCGCGCTGTTCCGCAACTTCAAGCCGGCCGACAAGACGGAACTGATGGCCGTCCACATTTCCGGCCCGGCCAAGAGCGCCTTCCCCGACGGCCCGCCGAAGGCCGAGAAGAAAGAGGGCGACAGCGCGGTGACGGCAAAGAAACCCCATCTTGCCGGTTCAAACGGGCCGATCAGCGTCATCGCCGTCGCCGACACGGACCTGCTGCACGACCAGTTCTGGGTCGAGGTGCAGCAGCTCATGGGACAACAATTGTTGGTCCCGTTCGCCAACAACGCCGACTTCGTCATCAACGGGCTGGAGAACCTGGCCGGCGGCTCCAAGCTGGCCGGCCTGCGCGGTCGCGGCGATACCCGCCGGCCCTTCGAATACGTGGAGCGCATTCGCCAGCAGGCGGAGCTCAAGTATCGGGCCAAGGAGCAGGAACTTCAGGAGAAGCTGACCGAGGTGCGCAGCAACCTGAACAAGCTGCTGGACCGGGAAGATGCGGCCGCCAAGACCGGCGGCGGCCAGGTCATCCTCAGTGCCAAGGAGAAGACGGCCATCGACGATTTCCGGCGCCAGATGATCACCACCCGCAAATCCTTGCGCGACGTGCAGCACTTCCTACGCCGCGACATCGACGCCTTGGACACGCGACTCAAGTTCCTCAATATCGCCACCATCCCGCTCTTGCTGACCATCGTCACGCTTGGCGTCATGGCCGTGCGCCAGCGCCGCCGCCGGCGGCCGGTCGAAGGCTGAGGGGAGGACACACATCATGACCCTTCGTGGATTCGCAATTCTCGTCGTGCTGGCCCTGGTCAGCGTTGCCGCCGCCGCCGTGGCGGTCGGCCGCGCACCCAGCTATGGCCGCACGGACGTCACCGGCACCCTGGTGTTCCCGGGCTTGCTGGAAAAGGTCAACGACGTCCACGGCATGACGGTCGAGCAGCACGGCCTGACGCTGACCTTCGATCGTGGCGCCGAGGGCTGGACGCTGAAGGAATCAGGCGGTCATCCGGCCCGCGCCGACGAAATTTCCAAGACCATCCTGGGCATGGCTGAACTGGCCCTGCTGGAGCCGAAGACGGCGCTCAAGGAACGCTTCAAGAAGCTGCAACTGAACGACCCGGAAGAAAAAGACTCGCTGGCACAGCGCGTCACGCTGCGCGGCAAGGACGGCGCCGAGATGGCCAAGGCGGTCATCGGCAAGGCCAACCATTCGCTGCCCGAAACGGCGACCGGCGGCGTCTACGTGCGCTTGCCCGACCGCGACGAGGACCGGGCCTGGCTGGCCAAGGGCCTGGTCGATCTGGACGTGGAGATACGCGACTGGCTGAACCGCCGCATTGTCGACATCGACACCGAACGGGTCAGCCGCGTCGTCGTCTCGCGCTCGGGCGGCGAGGACGTGGTGGTGACCAAACAGAAGGCCGAGGGCGATGCCTTCGAGATGGCCGACGTGCCCGACGGCAAGAAGACCCGCAAGCCGGACCTCCGTTCCCTCGCCGGCACGCTCTTCGGATTGCTGCTGAACGACGTCAAGCCGCGCGGCCAGGTCGATCTCGTCGGCGCCAACGTGGTCAAGGCCACGTTCGAGACCTTCTCAGGCCTCTCGCTCTCCATCGTCATCTCGGAAAAGGACGAAAAGTCCTGGATGACCCTGGACGCCGCCGCCACCGCCGACGCCAAGCCAGAAGCCAAGGAAGAGGCCGCCAAGATCAACAAGTCGGCCAAGGCCTGGCTCTACGAGATCCCCGACTACAACGGCGACATCGTGCGCAAGAAGAAGGCGGAACTTCTGGAGGACAAGAAGCCGGCGGGCTGATGCGCCGGCAGCTTTTCCACTAGATCTTTTCCCCGTAAGCCACCATCGCCTCCGCCAGCACGGCGGCGCCGGCGGCCAAGTCCTCGGGCTTGGCGTTCTCGGCCTCGTTGTGGCTGATGCCCTTCTCGCAGGGCACGAAGATCATGCCCGTCGGCGTCATCTCCAGGATGCTGAAGGCGTCGTGCCCGGCGCCGGAGTAGATGTCCTGGTGCGGGATGCCGAGGCGTTCGGCGCCATCGCGGATGGCATTGATGCAGCCCGGGTCCATGACCACCGGGTCGCGGCTGGTGACGGTGTCGATATCGACGCCGAGACCGGCCTCGGCGGCGATCTCTTCCATGGTGCGGCGCATTTCCGTTTCCAGGGTGACCAGGGTCTCGGCCGCCGGATGGCGGCAGTCGATGGAGAACAGCGTGCCGCCGGGGATGGTGTTGCGCGAGTTCGGCTTGACCCGGACGTGGCCGGTGGTGATGACCGGAACCGGATCGAAGCGAAAGGCCAGTTCGTTGAGGGCCACCACCATGCGGGCGGCGCCAACGAAGGCGTCGTGGCGTAGTTCCATGGGCAGCGTGCCGGCATGGCCTTCCTCACCGGTCACCGAGACCTCGATCAGGCGCTTGCCTTGGCCCGCCAGGACCACGCCGACGGTCTTGCCCTCGGCCTCCAGGATCGGCCCTTGCTCGATGTGGGCCTCGAAAAAGGCGCGCACCTCCATGTCGCCGCAGGGCACCGTTCCTGCATAGCCGATGCGTTTCAGCTCATCCGCGACGGTGGCGCCGTCCGTATCGGTGCAGGCCAGGAAGTCCGCTTCCTCGTACATCCCGGCGAAGACGCCGGACGCCATGCAGCCGCCGCCGAAGCGCACGCCCTCCTCGTCGGTCCAGACGGCGACCTCCAGCGGGTGACGGGTGCGGATGCCGGCGTCGTCGAGGGCGCGCAGCACCTCGAGCCCCGCCAGCACGCCGTAGATGCCATCGAAGCGGCCGCCGAGGGGCTGCGTATCCAGGTGGCTGCCGGTGATCACCGGCGGTGCGTCGGCGTCGCTGCCTGCGCGCCGGGCGAAGATGTTGCCGCAGGTATCGACACGGACGGCCAGCCCCGCCGCCTCGCACCAGGAAACGAACAGGTCGCGGCCGGCCTTGTCGTCGTCGGTCAGCGCGATGCGGCAGGAACCGCCGGCCGCCGTGGCGCCGATTTCGGCCATGGCCATGTGGTCGTTCCACAAGCGGTCCTGATTGATCATGCGGAAGCTCCTTTCGCGTCGAGCCATTGCGCCACCTTGAACACCTGATCGTCCTTTCCCTTGGGGCCGATAACCTGGACGCCGATGGGCAGGCCATTGGGCCCCTGCAGCAGGGGCAGGGTGACCGTGGGCAATCCGGTCAGCGTCCACATGCGCTGGAAGGCGGCGTTGCCGGTGCTGTCCAGGCCCACCGGCGCCTCGCCGGGGGCGCCGGCGGTGATCAGGGCGTCGTAATGCTCGAACAATCCCGCAAGCGCCACGCCCAGGGAATCGGCGAGGTCGAGCGCCTGGATGTAGTCGGCGGCCAGCACCCCCTTGCCGTCGCTGATGCGACGCACGGTCTCGGGCAGCAACTCGGACGCATGGGCCTCGATATGGGGGCCACAGTTGGACCAGACGCTGGCATTCATAATGGTGGATTGGCAATCCAGGATACCGTCGAAGATGCCTTCGAGCGCCACCGGCGTGACCACATCACCGAGGCCGGCGACGTAGCCCTCGAAGATGGCCGGCATGTGATCCTCGGCCACGTCCCACGGCGGGCCCTTGACGAAACCGAGGCGCGGCGCGGCATCGAGCGGTTCGGCCAACGCCGCCATCAACTCGCGACCCGGATGGCGGCGCATGTCGTAGTCGGCCGCATCATGCACCATCAAGGCGTCGCCGATCAGCGCCAGGTCGTCGAGGGCGCGGCCGTAGACGCCGATGTGGTCGAGCCGCCGGGACAGCAAAAACACGCCGGCCCGCGAGATGCACCCGAAGGTCGGCTTGAAGCCGTAGGTGCCGCAGAACGACGCCGGGCGGATGACCGAGCCGCCGGTCTGCGATCCGATGGCCAGATGCACCATGCGGTCGGCGACGGCGGCGCCCGAGCCCGACGACGAGCCGCCCGGCGTTCGGGTCGCATCGTGTGGGTTGGTGGTGGCGCGCGCGCCGCTCATGGCGAATTCGGTGGTCACGGTCTTGCCCAGGATCACGGCGCCGGCCTTGCGCAGCAGCGAGACCAGCGTGGCGTCCTGCGCCGGCCGGCGGCCCTTGAAGATGTCGGAGCCGGATTCGGTAGGCAGGTCGAAGGTGTCGCAGATGTCCTTCACGCCGACGGTCAGACCGGCGAGCGGTCCCGGGTCATCGCCGGCGGCGAGGGCGGCGTCGATGGCGCGGGCCTGCGCGCGGGCGAGGTCCGGGTTCAGATGCGCCCAGGCATGCACCGTGTCCTCGCGTTCGTCGATGCGCGCCAGGCAGGCCTCGACAGCGTCGAGCGCGCTGGCGCTGCCGGCGCGGATGTCGGCGGCAAGCTGACTGGCGGTGCGTTCATTGGGCATGGGACCTCCCGGAATTGGCTAGATGGCGCCTGATGGTCGCCTGATGGACGGGTGATCTTATCGCTTCGCCGACAAAAGCCAATGTCGCTGCGGCTCAACGAAAAAACCACCCTTTAGGGTAGCTTGAAGCCAACTCAAGAGATTTCACCCGCCCGTCTTGGGGTGTATGTCGCCGGGATTCCTACCCGGTCTAGGCTCAACACCAACAAGATCAATGGTTTCGCCATCAATGGTTACGCCCGGCCGGCATAGTTCCAAGCATGGCCCCAAGGCGGCGCCGGACACGCGGAAGGAAACATCATGGACGGCTCGGCCCTCAGGCGCGACGGCAACGACACCGATCACCACGCCGGCGACAAGAACGGACGTTCGGCGCCCGCCGGCATGCACTTCCTGCAAATTCCAGGACCGACCAATATCCCCGAGCGCGTGCTGCGCGCCATGCATCGGACCGCCATCGACCAGCGCGGCGCCGAGTTCGGCGAACTGGCCAAGTCGCTGTTCACCGATCTGCAACGCGTCTTCGCCACCGAGGACGAGGTGTTCATCTTCCCGGCCTCGGGTTCGGGCGCCGGCGAGGCCGCCATCGCCAATACGCTGAGCCCCGGCGACGGCATCCTGATGTTCAACAGCGGCATGTTCTCGGTGCTGTGGATCAAGATGGCGCGCCAGTTCGGCCTCGACGTACACACGCTGGAGAACGACTGGCGGCGCGGCCCGGACCCGGACGCCATCGAGCATTTCCTGCGCCAGGACACCACGCACGACATCAAGGCCGTGTTCTGCGTCCACAATGAGACGTCGACCGGCGTGGCCTCGCGCATCCCCGAGATCCGCAGCGCCATCGACGCCGCTGGTCACCCGGCGCTGCTGATCGTCGATACCATTTCGTCGCTCGGTTCCATCGACTACCGGCACGATGACTGGGGCGTCGATATTTCCATCGGCGGCTCCCAGAAAGGCCTGATGCTGCCACCGGGCCTCAGTTTCAACGCCGTCAGCGCCAAGGCGCAGAAGGCCGCCGAGACCGCCACCCTGCCCAAGTTCTACTGGGACTGGGAATGGATGCGGTCGATGAACGCCGATGGCTTCTTCCCCTACACGCCGGCCATCCAGATGTTCTATGGCCTGCGCGAGGCACTCGACATGCTGGCCGAGGAAGGACTGGACAACGTCGTCGCCCGCCACGCCCGCCACGGTGAAGCGACCCGCGCCGCCGTCGCCGGTTGGGGCCTGGAAACGGTCTGCGCCGACGAGCGCGAGTACTCGAACTCGGTGACTGCCGTGTTCGTTCCGGAAGGGGTCAATGCTGATGCCTTCCGCCTGGGCGTGCTGGAGGATTTCAACATGGCGCTGGGCGGTGGGCTGGAGAGGCTGTCCGGCCGGGTCTTCCGCATCGGCCACATGGGCAGCTTCAACGACATCATGCTGATGGGCGCGCTGAACGGCGTCGAGATGGGCTTGGCGCAATCCGGCGTGCCGCACCGCGCCGACGGCGTCGCCGAAGCACGAAACGTACTAACGAAGGCGGCGTGGTGAGGCCGGCCATTTTCCGGGGCGAGCCGGCCCATCACTGCTGCTGACCGGCCTTTCGGGGCCATCCGACCGGGCCGTCGCCGCAAGGCGCCGGCCCGGTCTTTCTTTCCGCCCCACCCCTACTCCCATTGCTGGCACCTTCCCAATCCCCCTCCCAACGGGTAGGTTATGACGAGCATTATTGTAGAGCAGGCTGACATGGGCGATGAAATCGGCATCGTTCTGGCGGACAAGAGCCCGCTGGTGATTGCCGCGCTGAAGCATCTGTTCGGCGAGGACGAGCGCTTCCGCGTCGTCGCCACGGCCAGCGACGGCGAGCGCTTCCTGGAAGCCGTCGGGCGGTTCGGGTTCCAGGTCGGCGTCATCGGCTGGATGATGCCCTATATGGATGCCCGGGGCGTGCTGGCGGCGCTGCGCGAACGCGCCGATGCGATGCCCATCGTCATCTACACCGGTGCCACGGGGTCCGACGTGCCGCGCCAGGCCATGGTCGCCGGCGCCGCCGGCTTCTATTCCAAGAACGCGCCACCGGAGAAACTTCTGGAAATCGTCGCCGACGTCGCCGACGGCCGCATGGTGTTCCCGCAGATGGACCTTCGCCGGCTGATGGACGACCCGCTGAAGGACCTGACGCCGCGCGAGCATGGGCTCCTGGACCTGCTGGTTCTGGGAATGACCAACGCTCGCATCGCCCGCGAACTGAACATCTCGATCAACACCGTCAAATTCCACCTGAAGAACCTCTACGACAAAATGAACACCGAGAACAGGGCCCAGACCGTGGCCCGCTACCTAACTGTTCGCCACGGCGTCGATGACGGGACCGGTAATGGCGGCATCAACGGGGGCAGTAACGGGGGCAGTAACGGGGGCAGTAACGGGGGCAGTATCGGGGGCGGTAATGGCTGAAGCGCTGGTCGCCTCACCGGTGGTGCTCGGTTTCGTCGGCGATTCCGGGTCCGGCAAGACCACCGTCGCCCGCGGCGTCGCCAGCATCATCGGCGAGGACCGGGTGGCCTTCCTCTCGGTCGACGACTACCACCGCTATTCCCGCGCCGAACGCTTCCAGCGCGGCCTGGCACCGGCCGACCCGGACAACAACTATCTCGACATAGCCGAGCAGCACTTGGGGCTCCTCAGGCGCGGCCAGCCGATCCTGAAGCCGGTCTACGATCACGGACCAGGGGAACTGGTCGAGCCCGAGTATGTGGCGCCGAAGCCCTATATCATCGTGGAAGGCCTGATGGGCTTCGCCACCCGCAAGCTGCGGGACTGTTACGACGTCAAGGTGTTCCTGGACCCGGACGAGCCGCTTCGCGTGGCCTGGAAAACCCAGCGCGACACCCGGCGCCGTGGCTACACCGCCGATCAGGTGGAAGAAACCATCCGCACCGCCGCCGTCGCCGCGGCGCGCTTCGTACAGCCGCAGCGCCGCCACGCCGATGTGGTAGTGCAATTCCTGGCCGTCGGCGACGGGGCCGAAGACGAGGCCAGCGAAAGACTCGGCGTGCGCCACATCCTCAGGCCGACGCTACCGCATCCGGAGTTGACGCCGCTGCTGGAAACCGCGTCGGGCATCGGCGTCACCCTGGAACTGGGTCGCGACGGCGACGGCATGCCGGTCGACAGGTTGGAGATTTCAGCCCTCATCGACGACCTTCAGGCCCGACGCCTGGAACGCTACCTCTGGGACCTGGTGCCGGAGACCGGCGGCATGCACGACACCCTCGGCCGTTTCGAGGACGCCCAGGCCGGCGAGACCAGCCACGCGCTGGCGCTGACGCAACTGCTCATGGCCTACCACCTGCAGCGCGCCGCCATCGACCGGGCCGGCGACGGCTAGCGCATCTTTCGGCGTGCAATCCCACTGGACTTTCGCCGGTGCCTGTGGGAAGGAGTGGACACACCCTTTTCCAACCATCAACCCGCCCGGAGCCCATCCCATGTCCGTCAGCAACGGCCGCCAATTCCTCAGTATTCCAGGCCCCACCACGGTGCCCGACGAGGTCCTGAGCGCCATGCACCGGCCGGCCGTCGACATCTATTCCGGCACCCTGCTGGACGTCACCGAGACCTGCCTCGGCGCCCTGAAGACCGTGTTCGCCACTCAGGGCAGCACCTACATCTACGCCGCCAATGGCCATGGCGCCTGGGAAGCGGCGCTGGCCAACGTGCTCAACCGGGGCGACAAGGTGTTGGCGCTGGAATCCGGCCGCTTCGCCATCGGTTGGGGCGAGATGGGCAAGGTCCTGGGCGTCGAGGTCGAAGTGCTGCCCGGCGACTGGCGACGCGCCGTTGATCCGGCCGCGGTCGAGGCTCGGCTCAAGCAAGACACCACCGGCGAAATCAAGGCCATCCTGGTGGTGCAGATCGACACCGCGTCGGGCGTCATCAACGATATCGCGGCCGTGCGCGCCGCCATGGACGCGGCCGGGCACGATGCCCTGCTGATGGTCGACGTCATCGCGTCCCTCGCCTGCGTGCCGTTCGAGATGGACGCCTGGGGCGTCGACGTCGCCGTCGGCGGCGCCCAGAAGGGCTTGATGACGCCGCCCGGCCTCGCCTTCAACGCCGTCGGCGAGAAGGCCATGGCGGCGCATCGCAAGGGCGCGGACCTGGGCACGTTCTATTGGGATTGGACGGCCAGGGACGGGACCGAGCACTACAACAAGTACTGCGGCACGCCGCCCGAGCACATGCTGTTCGGCCTCCGGAAGGCCCTCGACATGCTGCTGGACGAAGGTCTGGAGAACGTTTTCAGGCGCCACGCCCTGCTGGCCGAAGCGACCCGGCGCGCCGTCGACGTCTGGAGCCAGGGCCAGGCCCTGGGCTTCAACATCACGGAGCCCGCCGAGCGCTCCAATTCCATCACCTGCGTGCGCATGGCGGACGGCCACGAATCCGATCCGTTGCTGGCCTACTGCCAGGAGAAGTGCGGCGTCACCGTCGGCGTCGGCATCGGCGGCCTCGGCGGCAAGGCCTTCCGCATCGCCCACATGGGCCACGTCAATGCGCCGATGATGTTCGGCACCCTCGGCGTCATCGAACAGGGCCTGGCCGCCGTCGGCCTGCCGCACGGCGCGGGCGGCGTGCAGGCCGCCATCGACTATCTGGCGGACGCGGTGCCGGCCTGATGGCGACCTTGGCGCCAGGCCTCAAGGGCAGCGCCGAACTGCTGGTCGGCGAGGAGCACACGGCACCCAGCATCGGCAGCGGCCGGGTCCGCGTGCTGGCGACACCGGTGATGATCAACCTGATGGAAGCGGCGGCGCTGGATGCCGCGGAGGCGGCGCTCGCCGAGGGCCACCAGAGCCTCGGCACGCACCTGGACGTCAGCCACGTCGCCGCCACCCCCGTCGGCATGCGCGTCACCGCCACCGCCGAGGTCGTCGCCGTCGACGGCAACCGTGTCAGCTTCCGTGTCGAAGCCCGGGACGAGGCCGACCTGATCGGCGAAGGCACCCACGCCCGGGTCGTCGTCGACGTCGCCCGCTTCGATGCGCGGGTGGCTAGAAAGGGTGCCGGGAAAGCCTAAGCTGCCGCGCGGCGGCGTTTCATCCAGTCGGTGATCTGGATCAGGATCACCGGAGATGCCAGGGCCAGCCCGACGGCGCCAGAATCGATGCCCGGCGCCACCACAAGCAGCGCCGCGGCACCAACCAGCCAGCGATGCCAGGGCCGCATGTCGGCGATGAAGTAGCCGGTCAGCGCCGCCCCCAGCATGACGATGCCGATGGCGCTACCGCCGGTGGCGACGAAGAACTCGCGCCAGGTGAAGGCGTCGAGCACCAGCAGCATGGACGGCGCGTACATGAACACGAACGGCACCAGCGCCTTGGCCGCGCCCAGCTTGAACGCCGTGTTGCCGGTCTGCATCAGGTTGGCCTGGGCGATGGTGGCCCCGGCGTAGGCCGCCAGCGCCACAGGTGGCGTTATGTCCGCCAGCACACCGTAGTAGAAGACGAAGAAGTGGGTCTGGATGGCATCGACGCCCAACACCGCCAGCGCCGGCGTCGCCATGGTCGCCAGCACCAGGTAGGTGGCGGTGGTCGGCAATCCGGCGCCCATGACGATGCAGGACAAGGCCACCAGCACCAGGGTCGTGAACAGGATGGCTTCCTCCGCGCTGAGCAGGCCCGTCGGGTCCAGGGCCGAGATCAATTGGCCGGTATCCGTGGCGAAGACATTGACCATGGCGGCGATGTTGAAGGGCGTGCCGGTGACCGTCAGCACGCCGATGATGATGCCCACCGTCGCCGCCGCGGCACCGACGCTAAGCGCGTACTTGCCGCCCATCTGGAAGGCGTCGACGAAGTCGCGCACGCCGATGGTGTCGCAGCCGACGTAGCTCGTCACCCGTTCCGCATCCATGCCGCGCCAGCGCGCCAGGGACTGCAGGGCGGCCTTGGCGAAGCCCATGGCGAGCGCCGCCGAGATCGACCAGAACGCGGCCCAGTACGGCGTATGTCCGGCGAAGATCATGTAGATGATCAGACAGAAAGGAACCAGCGTCAGCCAGCGCTGTCTCAGGACCAGCAGCAACTTGGGAATTTCCTCCTGGGTCAGGCCGCGCAGGCCCAGCCGCTTGGCCTCGAAATGCACCATCACCAGCACGCCGAGGAAGTGCATGGAGGCCGGGATAATGGCGGCCAGGATGACGGTCTTCAGCGGAATCTCCAGGAACTCGACCATCAGGAAGGCGGCCGAGCCCATGATCGGCGGCGTGATCTGGCCACCGGTGGACGCGGCAGCTTCCACCGCACCCGCAAAGTGCGGCTTGTAGCCGATGCGCTTCATGGTCGGGATGGTCAGCGATCCGGTCATCACCGTGTTGGCGATGGAGGAGCCGGAGATCATGCCCATCAGCCCCGATGCCAGCACCGAGACCTTGGCCGGTCCGCCGGCGAAGCGCCCGGCGACGCAGTGCGCGACGTCGATGAACAACTGGCCGAGCCCGACCCGGATGGCGACCATGCCGAACAGCACGAAATGGAAGACGTAGGTGGCGATAACGAATACCGGCCGGCCGTTGACCCCTTCGCCCTTCAGATAGAGGTGGTCCATCAGTGCCGGCCAACTGGTGCCCGGATTGACCAGGGGATAGTTGAAGTAGGTGCCGAACAGCGAATACATGACGAAGATGTTGGTGATGATCGGCAGTGCTATGCCCGACGTCCGCCTGGCGGATTCGACGACGATCAGCACCATCGCCGTGCCCATCATGACATCCATCAGGGTCGGGTCGCCGATGCGGAAGTTGAGCTCGTCCAGGATGCCGTGGAAGCCGTCATAGGTGATGGCCACGTACATCGACGAGAAGGCGATCAGCACCAGCAACAACCAGTCATAGACCGGGACGCCACCGCCGCGGGCGGCGTCCCGCGCCTTCAATTCCTCCTGGTCCGGCCGCACCAGTCCGCGGACGATGGGCTCTAGCGCGATGCCCAGCGAGACCAGGCTAACCGCCGTGATCAGGCCCTGGCCTTTGGCGGCCAGGCCCCAGGTCACGCCGCCGGCCCCGCCTCCGTAGTAGTAGGCGCAGACAACGAACATCAGGATGACGATGGGCATGCGGCGCTGTGCCTCGATGATCAGCGCGATCATCATCATGGCAAGGCCGAGGCGGATCGGCGGCGGCGCGCCGTTCTCCCCCCACAGGTTCTCGCCGATCAGCCCCATGCTGGCGCCGATCGTGTGCAGCGCAAACAGCGCCATGACGCCGGCCAGCACGTGGTCGGCCGTGGTGCTATCGCCGAAGCCCTGGGATTCGGCATGGCGGCGGCTGAAATGAATCAACAGGATGAAAAACAGGAACAGGCTCGTGGCGACGGTGCCACCGAGCATGCCGTAGACGAACAGCGCCACCGTGCCGGTCTTGACCACGTCGGTCCAGCGGATCGGCGTGCCGGGTGCCGTCCCCGCCACCTGGCCGGGCGATTCGCCGCCCCGGTGGGCGGTATAGACGATGAAGATGAGGCCGAGCACGAAGGCCAGATGCACGCCCACGTGCCAGTGGTGTTCCAGCACCCCGAAACCGGCGGTGTAGTAATGGAACATGGAAAGCGAGAACAGCAACCCGACGACCAGCCAGCGGGCGACGCCGGAGGTCTGGCGGAACGCCATCTCCGGATCGTACCGCTCTTCCAGTTCCTCGGCCTGCTTGTAGTCGATCTCGGCCATCGGTGGCGATCCCCGTGGTCTCGGCTCGGATGTCGGGACAAAGAACAACCGGGGACCCGGACGGGCCCCCGGTCATGTAAAGCCTCAGGCGATCAGCGGGCGCCGATCTCCTTGTAGAACTTCTCCGCCCCGGCGCAGATCGGGATGGGAACGCCCTTGAAGGCACTCTTGATGTTGATGGCTTTGCCCTTGGCATGGCCGTTCTTGAGGATCTTGGCCGCCTTCTTGTTGCCGAACAGGCCCTTCACCACGCCATAGTGCAGGTCGGCGGACAGGTTGGACCGCGAAACCCACAACGCGGAGACGGTGACCGTCTGCACGTCGCCGTCGTTGCCCTTGTAGGTGCCGCCGGGGATGACGTCGGCGGAATAGAACGGCGCCTTCTTGATCAGCGCATCACGCTGCGGGCCGTCCACCGGCACCAGCTTGGCACCCTGGGTCGCCGCCATCTCGGTGATGGAGGCATTGGGATAGCCGGTCACGGTGATGAAGGCATCCAGATGGCCGTCACGGATCTTGTCGGCACCGGTCTTCGATTTCACGAACTCGGGCGTGAAATCCTTCTTCTCGTCGAGGCCATAGGACCCGACGACCAGGCGAGCACCGACCAGGGCACCGGAGGCCGGCAGGCCCATGGCGACCTTCTTGCCCTTCAGGTCGTTGACGCTGTTGATGTTGCGGTCGATGCCGGAAACCACGTGAATGTGCTCGGCGAACAGGCTGCCCAATACGCACAGCTTCTTGATCGGCTCCTTGCCCTTGAACGGACCGGTGCCGGTATAGGCCCAATACGTGACGTCGGATTGGGCGAAGCCGGACTCGATGGAGTCCGATTTCAGGCCGTTGACGTTGGCCACCGAGCCGTGCGCCGACTGGGCGATGGCGACCAGGCCTTCCATGCCGCAGTTGCCGCCCTTGGCACAGGTGCGCGCGCCCGGCGGGTTGGAGATGACCTGGGCCAGCAGGCCGGCCATCGGGAAATAGGTGCCGCCGGCACTGCCGGACGCGATGCGGAAGAACTGCATCTTCTGCGCCTGGGCCGGAGTCGAGGTCATGACCGCACCGGCCGCCAGGGCCGCCACGGCGGTAACGCCGATCAATGTCTTGCTGATTTTCATCTTGCTGATTTTCATCTGGGGGTACCTCCCTTGGTTTGGTTTTCAATGGTTGAACGAATTGGATAAACCCTAGTCTGCCGCGCCCGGCATGGAAACCGGCGATGCCAGTGGCGCAGGCAGGATGTCTTCGAGAATCCGGCGGTAGACGTCGCGCGCGTTGGTGATATGGGTCCGCATGGTGTGTTCGGCCGCGGCACCGTCGCCGGCTTCCAGGGCTCTCAAGACCTCTTCGTGCTCCTCGACGATTTGGCTCGCCCTTTCGGTCTCGCGCTGCACCAATTGGCGATAGCGCTCGAGCGCCAGCATCAACTGGTCGAGCATGCGCGCGGCCGACCGGTTGCCGGCCAGACGCTTCAACTCGGCGTGGAATTCGATGCCGCCGTCGAGCAGCAATTCGGTCTCGCCGATCGCCGCCAGCCGCGCCATGCGGTCATTCAAGGTCCTGAGCCCCGCCAGCGAGACCTCGCCATCGGCATGGCGCTCGGCGACGCGGCGCGCCACCAGGCCTTCCAGGCTTTCGCGGGTCGTCGACAGTTCGACCATCTCGTCCACGGACATGGCCTTGACCACCAGGGTGCGGTTGACCTGGCGCTCCAGCAGGCCGACATCCTCCATCCGGTGCAGCGCATCGCGCAGCGGCGTGCGGCTGATCCGCAGGCGGGCCGCCAGGTCGTTCTCGCTGAGCCGCTGGCCGTCCTCGGCCTGGCCGGTGACCAGCCATTCCCACAGCAGGCGGAACGCCTGGTCGGAGGCGCTGCCCGGGCCGTTGCCGTGGAAATTCGTCTTCAATGTCGCAAGATGCGTCATCGTCCGCGACGTCTCCTCCCTGATCGCGGCCGCGCCCCGTTGGTTGGGATTGTCCGGGTGTGTGCCGGCTGCGGCCGTTTCAATCTGCTTGTATATCTGTATACAGATATATGGAAGGAGTCGACTCCATACAGCTTCCGCACCCCATTGGAGGGAAGATTGACTCCGCCCGGCGCATGGGTCTGGATAGATGGTATGCGTCGGCACACAATCGACATGCCGGTCACCGATCATGGAACGAATACATGGCGACCAAGCGAGGTAAGGCGAAACCCCGAAGCACGGCCGAAACCTCGGGCCTATCGAGGGGCGAACTCGTCCACCACGAACTGCTGCAGGCCATCCGCGACGGCCGCTACCCATCGGGCACCCGGGTGCGCGAGGCCGAGGTGGCCGACTGGCTGGGTGTTTCCCGTACGCCAGTTCGCGAAGCGCTGCGGCGCCTGCAGTCCGAGGGCCTGGTCGTGTTCACGCCGTGGCGCGGCGTCGTGGTGGCGGAACTGGACCAGCAGCAGGTCATCGAGCTCTATGCCATGCGTCGGGTGCTGGAAGGCACGGCTGCCCGCCTCGCCGCCCAACACGCCGCTGACAGCGAAATCGACGGCCTCATCGACCTGGTCGAACGCGAGAAGGCTGCGAAGGGCGACATCGACCGGCTGGTCGACATCAACGGCCGCTTCCACCAGGCCATCTATTCGGCGGCGCATAATCGTTATCTACTGAAGGCCCTGAACTCGCTGAGCGATTCCCTGGCCCTGCTGCGCTCGACCACCTATGGCGTGCCGGGCCGGCCGGCGGCGGCAATCACGGAACACCAGGCCATCGTTGCCGCTATCCAGAGCCGCGACGCGAATGCCGCCGAGTCGGCGGCATCAGACCACCTGGGCGGGGCCGAACGGGCGCGCCTGAAGGTCTTGTTCGAGATGCAGGAAAACGGAGAGACTCCATAATGACCGACGTCAAATACATGAACCTGAACGGCAAGATCGTGCCGCCGGAGGAGGCGACCCTCCACATCCTGTCGCCGGCCGTGAAGTACGCCTGCAACGTGTTCGAGGGCATCCGCGGCTACTGGAACGACGACCAGCAGGATCTCTACATTTTCCGCCTGACCGAGCACCTGGAACGGATCAGGTATTCCATGAAGGTGATGCGCATGGACCCGATCTTCGATATCGACACCCTGCGCGACGGCATCCTCGAACTGATTCAGGCCAATGGTTTCAAGGAGAACACGTTCATCCGGCTCTACGCCTACGTGGACGAGCCCGACGGTGATATGACCGCCACCGGACCGGTGGGCATGGCCATTGCGGCCCAGCCCAAGGCCAGCCAGGTTCCGCTCAACAAAGGCTGGGACGTGGCCGTCTCGAGTTGGGCCCGCATCGCCGATCACTCCCTGCCCGCCCGCATCAAGTGCGTCGCCAACTACAACAACGGCCGCCTGGCGCTCGGCCAGGTACGGGCCGACGGCTACGACAACGTCATCATCCTGACCCAGGCCGGTCGCGTGGCCGAGGGGGCCGGGGCCTGCGTGTTCCTGGTGCGGAACGGGGTTCCGGTGACCCCAGACGCCACCTCGGACATCCTGGAAAGCGTCACCCGCAGCACGGTGCTGCAACTGTTCCAGGAGAACATGAACCTGGTGCCGGAAGTGCGCTCCGTCGGCCGCACCGAACTCTACGGCGCCGAAGAAGCCTTCTATTGCGGCACCAGCTACGAGATCACGCCCATCGCCTCGATCGACCGGATGCCGGTCGGCGACGGCAGCCACGGCCCGGTGGTGACGGAACTGCACCGCATTTTCCACGCCGTGGTCCGGGGCGAGAGCAACGAACACCCGGAATGGCTGACGCCAGTCTACGGCGGCACCAGTTAACGGAGGACACCATGCCCAAGGATACCGACACCCCCCGCTACTTTCCTTCCGCCGGAGGCGACTGGGAAACCACAGATGCCGCGTCCGCCGGTTTCGACGCCGGCCGGCTCGCCGAAGCCGTGGCCTTCGCCGAAGGCCACGAATCCCCGTGGCCGCGCGATCTGGGCGACCGCGGCGAAACGCCGGGCCTGACTGAGATCGAGCCCGAGCCCTGGAATGCCATCCTCGGCCCCCTGAAGAACCGGGGCGGACCTGCCGGCGTCATCATGCGGGGCGGGCGTTTGGCGGCGCATTGGGGCGATCCAGGCCGCGTCGATCTGACGTTTTCAATCGCCAAGAGCTATCTCGCCGTGATCACCGGCCTGGCGCTGGCGGACGGTCTCATCGGTTCTATCGACGATCCGGTTTCCAAGGTGCTGTCGATCCCCGAATTCGCCTCCGATCACAACGCCAAGGTGACCTGGCGACACCTGCTGACCCAGACCTCGGAATGGCAAGGCACGCTGTTCGACAAACCGGACCAGGTCGACCACTTCCGCCAGGTTGGCGCCGGCAGCGACAATTCGAAGAAGGGTCAGCTGCGCGAGCTTCAGGAACCCGGTAGCTATTGGGAATACAACGACGTTCGCGTCAACGTGCTGTCCCTGGCACTGCTGCACCTCTACCGCCGGCCGCTGGCGGACGTGGTGAAGGACCGCATCATGGACCCCATCGGGGCCACCGACACCTGGGAATGGCACGCCTATTCCAACGCCATGGTCGACATCGACGGCCAGTCCATGCCCAGCGTGCCGGGTGGCACCCACTGGGGTGGTGGCCTCTGGATCAATACCTGGGACCACGCCCGCTTCGGCCATCTGCTGCTGAACAATGGAACCTGGGGCGGCCAGCAACTGGTGCCGGCTGACTGGGTCAAGGCCTTGGCCACGCCGTCCGACGTGGCCCCGTTCTACGGATTACTTTGGTGGCTGAACAACGGGCCGGTGGAATACCAGGCCGCGCCGGCCACCAGCTACTTCGCCCTCGGCGCCGGCTCCTCGATCATCTGGATCGAACCGTCGCTGGACATGGTCGTAGTGGCGCGCTGGATCGACCAGGCCCACATCAACGGCTTGCTCGGCGCCGTCATGGCGGCCGTCGACTAGGACGCCCGGCGGCGACCGAATCCAAGACGCTCTAGCGCGCTGCGGTCACTGAGCACACGCGTGGCCGCTTGCTGAGCGGCGTTGCGTGCTGCTTGTTCCGTGGCGTGGATACTCTGGGTGCGGCCGTGGCGGCCCAGGTCGACCACCACCCACTGGTCGTCGAGACGATCATAGATGACGCGGAAACGCATGGTCTGGCTCCTTTGGAAGCGATCACTGTTGATCATCTTCTAGAAGCGCAAAGGGGCGGCAATCGGCCCGGTTGATGGCGGAAATAAGGCGCCGAATCAAAGTGTTCCAGGGTACCACCCGCCGTCGATGAGCCAATTTTGGCCGGTGATGTAGCCAGCCTGGCGCGAACACAAGAAAGCGCAGGCGGCACCAATCTCGGCAGGATCACCGAGCCGGCCAGCCGGATTGGCAGCCCGGCGCTCGGCCCTGACCTCGTCTTCCGATTTGCCCTGTCGCTGGGCAGCCTCGGTGACGGCCTCGCGGGTCCGCGCGGTGTCGAATGGGCCCGGCAGGACGTTATTGACGGTGACGCCCTTGGCCGCCAGTTCGCGCGCCGCGCCGACCATGAACCCCGTCAAGCCGGCCCGCGCCACGGTCGAGAGACCCAGGCCCGGCAACGGCGATATCACCGTGCGGGAAGTGATGGTGATGATGCGGCCGTAACCGCGCTCGGCCATGGCGGGCGTCACTTGACGTGTCATTTCGATGGCTGGGATCAGGGTCTGCTCCATGGCCCCCCGCCAGTCATCCGCCAGCCATTCCAGATACCCGCCGTGCGGCGGGCCGCCGCCATTGTTGATCAGGATGTCCGGGCTTGGGCAGGCGGCGAGCGATGCCTCCTGGCCCTCAGGCGTGGTGACGTCGGCGACAGCCCAGGCCACGGCCGTGTCCGTTTCCGCCTCGATCTCCGCCGCCGTGGCGGCCAGGGTCACCCCGGTGCGGCCGGTGATGGTGACGTCCACGCCTTCCCGCGCCAGTGCCATGGCGCAGGCCCGTCCCAGGCCCTCGCTGGCGGCCAGCACCAGCGCCGTACATCCCGAGATTCCAAGGTCCATGGGTCCTCTCCCCACCGCACATAACACTTCGTAACACAGCATAACCGCGTCGACATACGGAGATTACGTCCGCGCCGTAGAACCGTAGGCAACACAACGCGACCAAGCAGCGGCAAAGGAACGGAACGATGCGAAACTGGTTCGGCAAAACGCGGCAACGGACACAAGGCCTGACGGGCTCTCTGGCCCTGATCGCCGTGGTCTTGACGGCCGCCGCCTCCGTATCAAGCGCCGACGCGGCCGGCGTCTACCGCGTGGAACTGGCGCAAGCCGGCACCACCAGCGGCGCCGTCAACGTCGACATCGTCACCGAGTGCCGCGACAATCGCGCCACCTTCAAGGTCGTCAACGCCGGCAGCGCCTGGCCCAAGCAGGGCGTGCTCGGCGTCTACATGATCCGCCCCGACGGCACCGCCAGCCTGATCGCCAAGCGCCGCATGCGCCTGATCGATGGCCAGCGCGCCTCCTTCCGGGTGCGCACCAAGGGTGCCGGACAGCTCGCCATGTTCATCGCCCCCACTTGGTACAAGCGCGATTTCACCTACGACGCCGCCGTGAGCTGCCAATAAGCCCGGGCAGTAATCCCGGCCGGCTCCCCAGGAGTTCAATCCCATGCGCATCCCCCCCGCCGACCGACAGCAAGTGGCCCGGGTCTTGTCGGCACCGCTTCCGCCTTCCCGCCAGATCATCCTCTCCGTGGTGACGTTGATGGCCTGGCTGACGATGGCCTTCGTGGCGATACGAGTTTATTGACGGGCGCACGATGCGCGGCGGTTCCGGACCGGTCCGCTGCGCACCCCCACCTAGAAGGGTCTCGCCCGCAAGGGCCAGACCCTTCCTTTTTGCCTGAATTTCGATAGGGCGGCCCGGCTCGGGCGCCGGTCGTGGCGAAGCCTCAGGCGGCCAGCGCCTTGAGCTTGCCCATGGTCTCGGCGGTCAGATTGCCGCCGGTCAGCGTGGCCACGGTCTTCAAGGACGTATCCACCTTGTCCGCCAGGAAGCCGGCGGGGGCGACCACGCCGGCCGGCTCGCCCAGCATCTTGGCGCGGGCCAGGATGGTTTCGAAGGCGCGGCCGATGTCGGCTTCCGAGACCAGCACGATCTCGTCAAGATATTCCTTGAGGTGACTGAACGGGAATTCGCCGGGTCGCCGCGCCGAGAGACCATCGGCGATGCTGTCCCAGTAGTCGATCGCCGTGGGCTCGCCGGCTTCCAGCGAAACATAGGCGGCGTTGGCGTGTTCCGGCTGCACGCCGACGACGCGCACATCGGGGCGCGAGAGCTTGATGGCAGTGGTGATGCCGGCGCAGACGCCGCCGGACGACACCGGCACGAGTACCTGCTCCACGTCCGGCATCTGCTCGATGATCTCGAGCCCGATGGAACCATGGCCGGCGGTGATCGGCGGCTCCTCCCAGGTGTCGATGGCGGTCATGCCGCGCTCTTGGGCGACGCGCAAGACCGTGGGCTGGCGGGCCAGCGCATCATCGCCACAGAAGTAGACCTCGGCGCCGTGACCTTGCGTCGCCTCGACCTTGTAGGGGCTGGTGGCGTCCAGCATGACGACGACGATGGGCACGCCCATCTCGCGGCCGGCATAGGCGAAGGCCTGGGCGAAGTTGCCGCTCGAGGTCATCACCACGCCCTTCTCGCGTGCCGCCGGGCTCAAGGCGTTTAGCATGGTGAATGCGGCGCGGATCTTGTAAGCGCCGGTGACCTGCAGGTTCTCGCATTTGAGGAACAATTTCTCCTCGCCGATCTCGGTCGACGTGCGGGCCAGCGGCATGATCGGCGTGACACGCACGGCGGCCGGCAGGGCGTCCCGGGCGCGCTGAATGTCTTCCAGTGTGACGAGGGGGTTCATGGCGGGATGGTGGTCCGGCCTAGCGCAGGTTGATCGCCAGGTGCACGGGATCGAGGCGGCCCATGGCCAGCAGCAGCTGGTAGACGGCGATTCGTTCGTCGTAGGAGGCCGAGGTGAAGTTGATCTGCGCCGAGTTGACCTCGTTCTCGGCGTCGAGCACGTTGATCACCGTTTCCTTGCCGGCTTCGCGCAGCTTCTTGCGGCTCTCGAACACTTCTGACGCGATGTTGACGGCGTTCTCCAGCAACTCCAGCCGTTCACGCGCAGTCAGCAGCGCCTGCCAGGCGAGCTTGGTCTGCTCAATGACCTTGCGGGTGGCGAACTCGTGCTCATCCTTCGACGCATGGTATTCGAACGACGCCTGGGCCTGGCTGGAACGGGTCGAGAAGCCGGTGAACAGATCCCAGGTCGCCGACAGCAGCAACGAGTAGTCGCGCCGCGTGCCGATGGTGGCGTTGCGGTGCTTCTCATAGTTCCACTTGGCTTCCAGGTCGACGCTCGGCATCAGCTCGCCAAGCACGTTGCGCCGGCGCTCGCGCGCCACCTCGACACTGGTGCCGGAATTTCCGACGGCCGGGTTCTCGTTGATGGCGATCTCGACCGAGCGTTCTAGCTGGCTCGGAATCAGGTCGATGGGCGGCACCGGGTCCATCATGGTGTCGATGTTGGGGGCGCGGCCATAGACTTGCGTGTAACGGGTGATGGCGTCTTCCAGGGCACCTTCGAAGTTGACCCGGCGTTCCTTGGCGAACTGCAGGCGTGATTTCGCCTGCAACACGTCGACGGCGACACCCGAGCCGCGCTGCACCCGTTCGTCTTCCAGGTTGAGCTGGCGCTGGATGGTGGCTTCGTTCTCGCGCGCCAGCTCGATCAGGCGGCGCTGGCGCAGCACGTCGATGTAGGCGTTGATGCCCTCGAACACGGTATTCTGGCGCGTTCCCTCCATGGTAATTTGCGCCAGTTCCTTGTTCAGACGCGCCGTGCGCACGCCGGACGCGGTGCGATACCCGTTGAACAGGTTCTGGCTGATGGTCAGGCCGGCGACGTTGCGGGTGCGCTGGAACGTGTCCTCGCGGCCGTTCGTGCGGGTCGACGGACTGTCGATGACCTCCGGTCCGATATCGCCGTTGGCGCGCACCGTGGGATAGAAATCGGCGATGGCGACGCCGACCGCCTGGCGTTGCGCCTCGACGTTCTTGGCCGAGGCCCTGATCTGGGGATGGCTGCCGAGGAGTTGGGCCAACTCTAGCTCCAGGGGATTGGCCGAGGCGGAACCTGTTCCAGCGACGAGCGCCAGGACGGTGACCGCGCCCCCTACCGCCAAAGATGCCAAGGTTGCTCGCTTCAAGACGTACTTCCCCAAGACGTCACGACGCCCGGTGGCGCCGAATCGATTGCCGGGAAGTCTACTTGTAATGATTCCGGCGGTCAAACATCCGAAATGTCGCGAAACCCGCGCCTATCAACGTGTTGGCCCATATTCACACGTTCTCTACTCGGCTCGACCTACAAGATATGGTGAACTTTGCATCGAGAAAGGGCGACATCTCGCGGCCCTCCAAAGGGCTCACAGCTTTTCCACAGGGCCAAAACCGCCGCCACCGGGGCTTTCGATAACGAACACGTCGCCGGCCTGCATGGCAACTTGATCGGTACCACCAAGGACCTGCGTGGCACCGTCTGCCCGTTCGACGCGGTTCTTACCGCTCGCCCCGGATGCCCCACCGTCGACACCGAAGGGCGCGGTGCGGCGGTTGGAGGACAGGATAGCCGCCGTCATCGGCTGCAGGAATCGCACCCGGCGCACCACCCCGTCGCCGCCCCGGTGGCGTCCCGCGCCGCCCGAGCCCCGGCGAATACGGAAATCCTCCAGCAGCACCGGGAAGCGCCATTCCAGCACTTCCGGATCGGTCAGGCGGGAGTTGGTCATGTGCACCTGTACGGCCGATGCGCCGTCGAATTCCGGGCCGGCGCCGGCCCCCCCGGCGATGGTCTCGTAGTACTGGTAGCGGTCATCGCCGAAGGTGAAGTTGTTGGTCGTGCCCTGGGACGCGGCCAGTACGCCGAGCGCACCGTAGAGCGCGTCGGTGATGGCCTGCGAAGTCTCCACGTTGCCGGCGACCACCGCCGCCGGATGCTGGGGCGCCAGCATGGAGCCCGCGGGGATGATGATGTCGAGCGGCTTGAGGCAGCCGGCGTTGAGCGGGATATCATCGTCGACCAGCGTGCGAAAAACATAGAGCACGGCCGCCTTGCAGACCGCCGTCGGCGCGTTGAAGTTGTTGCCGAGTTGGTCCGAGGTGCCGGTGAAATCGATGCGCGCGCGGCGCACCTTCCGATCGATACCGATGGCGACGCGGACATGAGCGCCGCAGTCCATCTCGTAGTCGAAGTCGCCGTCGGTCAGCACGTCGAGCACCCGACGCACGCATTCGGCAGCGTTGTCCTGGACGTGGCCCATGTAGGCCCAGACCACGTCGAGGCCAAAGTGGGCGACCATCTTGCGGAGTTCCTGGGCACCCTTTTCGTTGGCCGCGATCTGGGCTCCGAGATCGGCCAGATTCTGGTCCACATTGCGCGCCGGGCAGGTGCCGCTGGACAGCAGTTCCCGCGTCGCCGCCTCGCGCAGCACGCCTTCCTCGACCAACAGGAAATTGTCGATCAGTACGCCTTCCTCGTCGACCGTGGTGCTATCGGGCGGCATGGAGCCCGGGGTCGAGCCACCGATGTCCGCGTGGTGCCCACGCGAGCCGACGTAAAACAGGATGCGCTCGCCGGTGTCGTCGTAAACCGGCGTAATCACGGTGACGTCCGGCAGATGGGTGCCGCCGTTGTAGGGCGCGTTCAGGGCATAGACGTTGCCGGACCGCATGGTGGCGGCGTTCTCCTGAATCACCGTCTTGATGCTGTCCTCCATGGAGCCCAAGTGCACCGGGATGTGCGGCGCGTTGGCGATCAGGTCGCCATCGGGGTTGAAGATGGCGCAGGAGAAATCCAGCCGTTCCTTGATGTTGACCGAATAGGACGTGTTGGCCAGCGTCTCGCCCATCTGTTCGGCGATGGACATGAACAGATTGTTGAAGACCTCCAGCATCACCGGGTCGGCCCGGGTGCCGGCGGCGTGGCGCAGGGCACGCTCGGCAACGCGGCTCAGGATCAGGTGACCGCGGCGGTTGGGCCGCGCCTGCCAGCCGGGCTCGACCACGGTGGTCGATGTCGCCTCGGCGATGATGGCCGGGCCGTCGATGGCATCGCCGGGTAGCAGGGCCTCGCGCGCGTGCACCGGTGTCGCGTGCCAGCGGCCGTCCGAATACATCTGCACCTGGGCACGTGGCCTGAGGCTTGCGGCACCGGGGATGTCCACCAGTTCCGGGTCCTCCACCGTGGCCGCCGCCGTGATCGCTTCCACCGAGACCGCCTCGACGACGTAGCCCCGATCGGGCGCGGTGAAGCCGAAGCGCCGTTTGTGGGTTTCTTCGAACTCCTGGATCATGCGCTGGCGGTCAGCGAAGTCGACGATCAACACACTGTCGGTACCGGCATAGCGGAGATGCGCCTTGCGTAGCGTGGTGATGCGGTCCTCGCGGATGTCCTGGCCCGTGAGTTCGGCGACGGCGTCCCGTTCCAATTCGTCCAGATTGTCGGAGAGCGGCTTGGTGACGCCGGCCTCCAGCGGTGTCTCTACGGCGCGCTCCCGCATCGCCCGGATATCGGCGAGGCCCATGCCGTAGGCCGACAACACGCCGGCGAAGGGATGCAGCATGACCCGCGTCATGCCCAAGGCGTCGGCCACCAGGCAGGCATGCTGGCCGGCGGCGCCGCCGAAACAATTCAGCGTGTATTCGGTGACATCGTATCCGCGCTGCACCGAGATCTTCTTGATGGCGTTGGCCATGTTTTCGACGGCGATGGTCAGGAAGCCCTCGGCGACCCGTTCGGACGGCAGTGGCTCGCCGCCGGTGGCGGCTGCGATCTCGTCGGCCAGGGCGCGGAATTTCTCGTCCACGATACCGGCGTCCAGCGGCCGATCGGCTCCGGCTCCGAAGAGCGCCGGGAAGAAATCCGGCTGAATCTTGCCCAGCATGACATTGCAATCGGTGACCGCCAGCGGTCCGCCCCGGCGGTAGCACGCCGGCCCCGGGCTGGCGCCGGCGCTATCCGGCCCGACCCGGTAGCGCGCGCCATCGAAATGCAGCACCGAGCCGCCACCCGCGGCCACCGTGTGGATGCGCATCATGGGTGCGCGCATGCGCACACCGGCAACCTGGGTCTCGAAGGCTCGTTCGTATTCGCCGTCGAAATGTGCCACGTCCGTCGACGTACCGCCCATGTCGAAGCCGATGACCTTGCGGTAGCCGGCCATGGCCGCCGTCCGGACCATGCCGACGACGCCGCCGGCGGGGCCGGAGAGAATGGAGTCCTTGCCCTGGAACAGGTTGGCATCGGTCAGGCCGCCGTTGGACTGCATGAACATCAGCCTGGGTCCGGCGACGCCCCCGGCGCCCTTGTAGGCGTCCAGGCTGTCCGCCACCCGGTCCACGTAGCGGCGCAGGATCGGCGACAGGTACGCATCGACCACCGTGGTGTCGCCGCGCGAAACCAGTTTCATCAGCGGGCTCACCCTGTGCGAGACAGATATCTGGGTGAACCCGACCTTGCGAGCGATGTCGGCCACCAGTGCCTCGTGATCCGTGAAGCGGTAGCCGTGCATCAGCACGATGGCGATGGCACGGATGCCATCCTCGAAGGCAGCCGCGAGATCGGCCCGGATTAATTCGGCGTCGGGCGCCTGCAGCACCTGACCGTGGGCATCAAGGCGTTCGTCGATTTCGGCCACGCGTTCGTAGAGCAGTTCCGGCAGGCGAATGTGGCGCGCGAACAGCTTCGGTCGGTTCTGGTAGGCAATGCGCAATGCGTCGCGGAAGCCCTTGGTGATAGCCAGCAGCGTGCGATCGCCTGTGCGCTCCAACAGTGCGTTGGTGGCCACCGTGGTGCCCATCTTGACGGCCCGGATGGCACCCGCGGGGATCGGCGCGGCCGGGTCCAGGCCCAGCAGGTCCCGGATGCCCTGGATGGCGGCGTCCTCGTACTGCTCCGGATTCTCGCTCAACAGTTTGTGGGTGACCAGTTCGCCGTCAGGCCGGCGCGCCACCAGATCGGTGAAGGTGCCACCGCGATCGATCCAGATTTCCCAGGAGCCACCGTGGTCGTCAGTCATCGTCGATGGCGCTTTTCGAGACGCACTCGAACATCGGCGTTCCGGGCCCAGGTCGTCGCAGGAACAGGTGCCGGGACGGATGCTCCAGGCATTCCGCATTGTCCGAAACACCGGCAATCGCCTTCCGCACCCACGGCAGGTCGGCGAGCGGCCAAAGGATATCCTGCGCCAACAAAAGTTCGCGCGACAGACCAGTCCGGCCCTGATCCGGGTTTGGAAGCTCGGCGCGGGTCGAATAGCTGTGCAGCAAGGAAAATCTGGTCACGGTTGCAGACGTCAACCGGTGGGCATCACGCGTCGGGATCTCCGCGAACAGGGCCATCAGGTAAGGCAGTTCGGAGAAATAGGTAAAGGTCATCCAGACCTTCGGATTCTGGAGTCCGTGCTTCTCCGCAAGGCGCCGAATTCGGTGCACGTCGTCGGGCACCTCGGTCGTGAACGCCTGAACCGGGCCCGGTTTCGATCCACCAGGCAATCTCGCCATGACCGCATCTACGACATTGGCCTGGTACGCGGTCAAAAGAATTGTCAGTGAAAGAATGGCGACAATGGAGTGCCGGCGCTGCGCGAACCGTGATATCTCGGGCCATCGCATGACGACATACAGGCCGAGCAGCCATGGTCCCATAAGATGCAGCAGCCGGGCCGGCACCTGCAGGTATCGCTGCAACGAGGAAAAATGGGCCTGAAAGTCGGGGGCACAAAAATAGTAAGCTGCGAACAGGCCCGCCAAGTAGACGCCAACATAGGCGACGACGCCGATGGCTGGCCAGCGCAAGCGCCGCTCCAGGAGTCCGACCGCCACACCACAAAGGGAGACGACCAGCAGCGGTGTCTTGAACCCGGCGAGGTAACCCATCGATTGGCCGATGAGGTCGGCACCGAAACCGAGCGTTGATTCTAACTCGGCGAGCCGGCCGGTATTGGACAGCATCTCACCCGGGTCATTGATGCATTTGTTGGAGAACTTGGGAGCCATCGACCAAGTCGCCATGGCGGCAAGGACCGGCGCCACCACCGCGACGCCGTGTCGGATGGCCGCGCGCCAGGCGTTGGCTCGTTCCGAGGCAGCGGTGATTGCCGCGACAACGGCTAGCGCGAAAACAACGGGCACCGCCGTGGTGCCTGAATTCTTGATGACGTAGTGGGCACACAGAGCAACCGACAGCGCCACGGTCACCGGCCAGGCGCGGCCCGGGTCCAACCAATACACCAGCGCCAGCGCGAACATGCCGATGATGGTATGGAACAATGGTCCCTCGACCAGGATTTGATCAGGTACCAGAACCCATGACGCCTCGATCGCCACGAGCAGGATCAGCGCGCCCGCCACCCCGATCCGCCCAGCCCACTCGCCGCCGTCGAACTGCGTGCGCCACCAGTTCATCGTCACATCGAACACCAGTCCCAACAGGGCGACATGCAGGACGACCGCCGGCCAGATCACCCAACCTTCGTCGAACGTCCCGCGTAGGGGCGCATTTGCCGCCATCAGGAGTTGCCAGCCGGGGTTGTAGCCGAATCCGCCGCCCCAAAGATCCGGCTGCCAGTAATCGTCGACCAGCCACATGGCCTTGGCCGGCAGCAGCCAGTTGGCAAAATCATCAAACCCCGTGGGCAGAAAATCGACCTGCCCCCGCATCGCGCCAACCGCCACGATCAAGAACAAGAGAACCGGGAAAGGATGGGCAAAGTGGACGAGCCCCGGTCGCTCACGCCGGCAGAGAATTACCAACCGCACGAGACCCATTCCGGCCAAAGCAAGGCAGGTGTACACACCACCCGCGATACCCAGTCCACCCAGTGTCACGGTGAAGAAAAGCAGACCGACCAACGCGCAAAACCCGACGAAAGCCCGATATCCGGTCGCCAGGGCGTCCGTCGAAAACGGCGTCGGGAAAAGCCCTCCCAAACCCACGGCGACTGCGGCAAGGACGATAAGATCGGCGATCATGCAGAGCCAACCGACTGGTGATGGACGTGGGTGTCACCGGCGACCGCATCCAAGCGGTGTTGCCGTCGGGACCCCAAAAAGCACGTGGTTCGCCCATTGTCAAAAGGTTGGTCTTCGTCCGGGCAATCATGTATTTAGCGCGGGCCGAGCGACGGAAGTCCGGCCGGGTTTCGCGGTTCCGGAGCGGCGGCTGAAATTGTCATGAGGTGGTATCGGCGTGCCCAAAAGCAAACCAGCCTTGAGCGTCGTTATCCCCTGCTACAACGAGCAGGACGCCATCGCCGACACGGTCACGCGAATCACCGATACACTGGCGGATACAGTCCCCTTCGAACTGATCATCGTCGATGACGGATCAACTGACGGCACCTCGGAAACTCTGACCGGGATTGCCGCCGATCAGCCCGCGCTCCGCCTCTCGCGGCATGAGCGGAACCGCGGATACGGCGCCGCCCTGAAAACCGGCATCGCCATGGCCGACGCCGAGATGGTCGTCATCACGGACGCCGACGGCACCTACCCCATCGATCGCATCCCGGACCTGCTGGACGCCGCCGACGGCTTCGACATGGTGGTCGGCGCACGCACCGGCGAAAGCGTCGACTACCCGTTCATCCGACGTATCCCGAAACTCTTCCTGGCCGGCTATGCGTCGTGGATCGTCGGCGAGCGAATCCCGGACATCAATTCGGGCCTGCGCTTGTTCCGAAAATCGGCGGTCGAGCGCTACCTACACTTGCTGCCGAATACATTCAGCTTCACGACCACCATCACCATCGCCATGCTGACCGACAACCGCCAGGTGCGCTTCGTGCCGATCAATTATCACCGTCGCGTCGGCCATTCGAAGATCCAGCCGATCCGGGATACCCTGCGGTTCTTCCACCTGATCCTCAGAACCGGAATCTACTTCGCGCCGCTGCGCGCCTTCGCGCCCATCATTCTAGGCTTTGGGCTCGGGTTCCTGGCCAGCCTGTTCCATGACCTGTTCGTGATCCGTGATATTACCGACAAGACGCTGATCCTGCTGACGTTCACACTGAACCTCGGACTTTTCGCACTGCTGGCGGACCTCATCGACAAGCGCATGCGCAGATAATGGCCGGCGCATTGTGAACACCCGCAACAAGACGGTCCGCCAGATTTCCGTATTCTGGATCGGTGGCCTGTTCGCCATGCTCGCCAACATGGGCGTCACCACGGGCCTGCATGAACTGGCCGGTATTCGGGTCGAGATTGCCTATGCGAGTGGTTTCGCCGTGGTCATGCTGATCAGTTTCTTGATCTGCCGGCACGCGGTGTTTCAGGCGACCGATCAGCCGGTGTTGCCACAGTTCGTCAAGTTCATTTCAGCAGCGTTGGTTTTTCGTGGCGCCGAACTGGCGGCCACCATCGCGCTGTTCCATGCAGCCGAACTGCATTACTTCGTCGCCCTGGTATCGGTCCAGGTGACGTCGTTCCTGATCAAGTTTTTCTTCTATCGGGCCGCGGTGTTCTCGGACGCCGGCAAGGCTTCCACGTGACAGACCTGTTTCAGCGGCGTGCGCTCCTTGTAGAACAGCCCAAGGATGAAACGGAAACCGTGGTAGTAATGGACGATATCGGTCCATGAGCGGATGCGCAGCAGGTGCTTCAAGATGAAGCGCGGACGGAAATAGAAGCGCCGGTAGGCGGTCTTCACGATCCGCTCGACCTCCTCCGTGTCCTTGTAGCCGTCGGGCACGTAGGCCGCCTTCATGCGGCCCTCGAAGGCGGGCAGGATCTGGCCGTCCCGTGACGCCAAATCGAACAGCTTGGTGCCCGATTCCGGAAACGTCGGATGGAATTGGGCCATGGTGCAGTCAAGCTCGATGGCAAAATCAATCGTCTTCTTGGCCAGTTCCGGGGTCTCGCCGGGCAGCGCCAGCATGAACGAAGCGCGGGTGGCCATGCCGGCTTTGTGGGTCCATTCAGCGGCCTTGCGGCTGTCCTCTAGCGTCATCTTCTTGTCGATGACGTCGAGAAGCTTCTGGTCACCCGATTCGAAGCCATAGAACACCGCCCAGCAACCCGCATCGGCGACCTGTCGCAGCATCTCCTCGTTCACGTACTTCGGCCAGCCATAGCACGACCAGTGCAAACCCAACGGCTTCATCAGTTCGGAGAACTTGGCAATCCAGTTCTTATTGATCAGGAAGATGTCGTCCCAGAACAGAACCTCTTTGATACCGGCCGGGATGATGGTCTTCTTGATCTCCTCGATGACGTATTCCGGCGAATGACGGCGGAACTTGAACGCGTGGTTGCCGGCCTCGAAACAGAACGAGCAGGCGCCGTAGGGACAGCCGCGCGACGTGATCATGGAGGTCATCGGCAACGCCTTGAACGACAGCGGCAGCGGCCTGTAAAGCGAGTGATCGAGAATCTCGCGCGCCGGGAAAGTCAGCTCGTCCAGATCCATGATCAGTTCGGCCGGCTTGTTGACGGTGATCTCGTCCTGAGAATTGCGGAAACAGAGGCCGCGCACGTCTTCGAACGGGATACGGCCTTCCATGGCATCCGCCAAGGAAACGATGGTGCGTTCGGCCTCGCCGATGACCACCATGTCCAACTGCGGCACTTCGTAGAGCGGGCGTTCTTTCTGCGCGTTGCAATGGACGCCGCCGAGAACGATCGGCGTATCCAGACGCGTCTTCAGGTAGCGGATCAAGGCGTAGGCGAAGGGCGCGGACGGCGTCATCGTGCTGACGCCGATCAGATCGGCGCCGAACTCGCGGATCTCCTGGACAATCTGGTCCTCGGTCATGGCGATGCTGTTGGCATCGATCAACTGGCATTCGTGGCCGTTTATCCGCAGCTCGGCCATCATGTAGAGGATGCCGAGTGGCGGGAAGTTGCCGTAGTTGATCTTCGCGGACGACCCCTTGCCGTGCTTGGTATTGTCGAACTGAGGGGTAACGAAGCTAATTTTCATAATGATTTCCGCAGTGTTTCGCTGACATCCGATTGATAATTAGTCTAAGTCGCGGTTAACCGCAATGGCGGTCTTGTGCCGACAAGCCCACAAACTCCGGCGAATACGGGCCTCATGCAGTCCATATAGTTCGCGTTACTCCCGAAAAGAAGCACTTTCTCCGACAAGAATGCTCGGGAAAGCGGGGCGGGGCGAGATGCGGTATCCAATCGGCCCATCAGGGGAATCTCGCGTGGGCACAGATCAACCAGCTCAACCGCGCCAACGGACCGGCACATAGCCGCTCGACCGCGGGCTCCAGCGCCGTCGCCAACCGGCTTAGCGGATCGAACAAGAACTGTGGCGACAATACGACCGTCGCGAACGGTTGGGTCAGATACGACTGGAAACGCACATCGATGTCCCGCAGGCCGGCCCCATCGAGAATGGCCCTGAACTCCTCGGCGGCAAAGAAATGCTGGTCGGCGCTGTAGCCGCTGTCGACCTTGGTGCGCACCCAGCGCAGGCCCTGAACCAGGGGATTTCCGCTTTGCGGTTCGAGGGCGATCACGCGCGCGCCGGGTTTGGCGATTCGGCGCGCCGTCTCGAACACCGTATCCAGATCGGTCATGTGGTGCAGGACGTTGATGAACATCACCGTATCGGCGGTCCCGGGGGGCAACGGGGCGGACTTGAAATTGGCGCACTGAAACTCGACGTTGCCCATGCGCTCGGTCAGTCCATTGCCGATATCGACCATGGACTGCGCCTGGTCGATGCCGATATAGCGCTCGTAACTGCCGGCCAGGTAGATGGCCTGGCTACCGGGGCCACAACCGACATCGACCACCGTGCCCAACGAGCCCGCCTCGGCCACCATGGGCAGGACCGCGCGCAACAGGATCGAACGTCGCGCGACCCGCGTGCTGGCGACGATGTCCTTCTGGGCGTAGTCCATACCGATGGCATCGAACAACTCGCGGTCGGCGCGTTCGCGCGTTTCGGCATCGGCGGCGGTAGTCATCGATCAGGATGGTCTCTGTTCATGCGGCACTGGATCAGGAAAAGGCTGCCCAGGCCCACGGTTGTCAAGTTGGAATCCGGTGGGGACACGCACTGGTGCTTGACCTGACGGCGGCGCCGTCCCCAAATTCCGGCATCAAAGGATCAGGGAGTCATCATGACCGAGAGCGCGAGACAGTTGGTCTATTTCGAGGCCTTCGCCGACCCCATCGCCGAACAGGTGATCGGCGATGCCGACAACATCACGTTGACGCGCCTGGAATGCCAGGCCGCCCCGGCTGCCATTGCCCTGGCGCTGGAAACCGCCCACGGCTTCCAACTCATGGCCAAGACCGAGCATCCGGTGGACTGGCGACCGCTGGCCCCGGTGCTGGACGCCTGTCCCAACTTGCTCGCGGTGTCCTCGCTCGGCGCCGGTTACGACATGGTCGACGTGGAGGCCTGCACGGAGCGCGGCATCATGGTGGTCAACAATTCCGGCGCCAACTCCGATTCCGTGGCCCAGCACGCCGCCGGCATGATGCTGGTGCTGTCGAAGAACATGCTGCGCCTGGACAAGCTGGTGCGCCGGGAGGCCGGCATCGACCGCTTCACCGACGGCCTGGTGGGCCGCGAATTGACCGACAAGACCCTCGGCATCGTCGGCCTTGGCAATATCGGCCGGCGGCTGGCCCGCATTGCGTCCGCCGCCTTCGGCATGCGTGTCATCGCCTACGACCCCTACCTGGCGCCCGCCGACTTCGCGGAACGCGATGCCGAGGCGGTCGATTTCGAGACCCTGTTCGCAGAATCCGACGCGGTCTCGCTGCACTGCCCGCTGACCGACGAGACCCGGGGCATGGTCGACGCGGCGGCCTTCAAGCGCATGAAACCGTCGGCGCACTTCATCACCACCGCGCGCGGCTACATCCATGACGAGGCGGCGCTGGTCGCGGCATTGGCCGAAGGGCAAATCGACGGCGCCGGCATCGACGTCTTCGACGAGGAACCACCGGGCCCTGGTCATCCGCTGATGGAATTCGACAACGTGCTGCTGACACCCCACGTGGCCGGCGTCACCGACGTCGCCAACCGCGAAATGGCGCGCCAGTCGGCGTTGCAGTGGATCGACATCCTGTCCGGCCGCCGGCCGCCCCGGCTGGTCAATCCCGACGTCTGGCCCGCCTACCAGGAGCGCCACCCACGCATCACCGGCAACCCTGTGATAGACTGAGGCGTTTTCAGCCCTGGCAGCACGAACGGGCCAATTCCGCATGAAGATCGACGGCCGCCGCTACACGCGATACCCGATGGACACCAAGGTCCGCGCCGTCGCCGGCGCCAAGACCTTCGATGCCCAGTTGAAAGACGTCTCGGCCAGCGGCGCCGCCATCGCCGTGGCGCCGCAGGAAATGGCGCTGTTCGAGAACAACCAGTTCGTCGACCTACATATGGAAGGCGTCGGCCAGCGGCGCGGCAATATCGTGCGCAGCCTGCCCGGCGGTTATGCCTTGGAATTCGACGAGGACGAACGGGAAAAAGAGCGGATTGCAGACGAACTGGAAGAGTTCCACCGCAATCTGCGCCAGGATGAATACTAGGCCGGGGCGACAGACAATGATCGCAGCTCTATGAGGTCTACCGACCGCCGCTTCAGGCGATGACGCTCTGCAGGATTTCCACCACCACCATGACCGTGCCGTAGGCGACAATGGCGGTGCCGACGACGGCGCCCATAACGGTGCCGAGCAAATCCGTGTAGCGGGTTCTGAGCAATGCCTTCTGCATGTTCGCCTCCCAATTCGGTGTTGGATCAATGGCGAAATCATAGCGGCACCTACAATTGCAGTAAGTGACAGGCGTCACTCGTCGGAACCCGCGTCAACCACTGCAAATGTCCCGCAGGGCAGCCCATTCGGCAGCGTTCATGGCGGCCCCATGCCCGGTCGCGGCATGCTCGATGGCGGCCGTCCGCTCGGCCCCGCCGGGATGGGTTTCGAGTAGCCCCAGGAACTCCCCGTCGCCCTTCCGGTCGCCTTTCCCGTTCCCGGCGCCGGCGGCCTTCTCCTTGGCCACCCGCCCCAGCAACCCGGCCAGCGGCCGGCCGCGGATGCCGGCCCGGTTGAGCAACTGCACGGCTTCGGCATCGGCCCGTCGTTCGGCCTCGCGGGCATGGGCGGCGCCCAACGCCATGCGACCGAGGCCGGCGATCAGCAGGCCGCCGGCGGCGTCGCCGACGACCAGGGAGGTGAGCAGCGCCAGGCCGGCGTGTTCGATGGTCAGTGCCGTGGCGTCACGGTGGCGCACGTGTGAGATTTCGTGCGCCAGGATGCCGGCCAGGGCCTCGGCGCCTTCCGCGCCATTGGCCGCCGCCTCGATCATGCCTCGGAACAACACGACCCGCCTGCCCGGCAAGGCCATCGCATTGACGATGCGGCTGTCGACCACGCTGACGCGAATGTCCATCGGCGCCGCCAAACCGTCCATCAGACGCTGTGTCAGGGCCCGCAACGCCACCTCGCCGGCAGCACCGCGGCAGCGCGGATCGTTGCCGCCGCGGCCCTCGATCACCCTGACCAGGTCGAGGACCTGGGCCTCGGTGGCGGCCCCCAGCCTTTCCAGCGCCGGCGCCGGCACCAGGGCCGCGACCTCGGCGGCGAAGCGCGGCAACAACAGCACCACGACCAGAACCACCGACGCCACGGCGGCCAGACCCCAAAGCACCAGCGGTCGTCCGGCCTCGGCCAGCCGCGGCGCCGTCCGGTCGAGGTTCGGGCAAATCCCGCGCAACCGATCCAGATCGGCAGCCGTCGCCAGGGTCAGGCGATCGTCGCCTGCGAAACCGCAACGCAGGCGCGGCGCCTCACCCGGCGCAGGCTTCTCGACCAACCGAATATCCGACAACAGCCAGCGGGCGACAAATCCGCCCGCCGCATCGGTGATATCCAGGTCATTGATCCCGACCTCGATCCGCACCGCCAGCGGCCGCGTGGTCTTGCCGTCGTAGTATGTAGCGTCGATGGTCACGCCCTCAGATGGCGCCAACGTCGAGGGCATCGGCCAGGCCTTCGCCCCGCGTCGGCACCTCGCGCGCCGCCTGCACGGCAGCCAGCAGCGGCGCCATATCGGTCGCCGTGGTCGTGGCGCACAGCCGGCGCGCCAGGGCGAAGCGGAAAATCGCCCCCTGCACCACCGGCGCCAGGGTCAGCACGCCCAAGGCCGCCAGGGCGCCAGGCAAGATCAGGTCATCCGGCGCAGCACCCGGCGACGATGTGATGACCACCATGGCCACGGCGCCGAGGGACACCAGGCCGATCAGCAGCCAGGACAGGACCAGCGCCCCCAGCAGCGGCGCCGCGGTCAGCCCCGAAACCAGGCGGCTCGAGCCCAGCACGATGCCGCCGATGACGTGTCGGCCCTGCACCACCCGGTACCAGCCGAACAACAGAGGCCAGAGCAGCAACAGAACGAAGCCGACCGCGACCAGCGGCCGGCCCGCGGCGATGGCCGCGGCATTGCCGGCGGCCGCCTGGTTCCAGGCCTCGGGACCGCCGACGGCGAAGAACAGCGCGGCCAGGACCCCCGCCGGCAGTGCATAGGCGATTAGCCAGGGCCGCACCAGAGGCCGCGCCTCGGCGGCAAATTCGAACATCGTGGTGCCGAAGCGGCTGTGCTGAACGCGATACCGCCACAGCGCCATCGCCGTCCATGGATAGGCCAGGCCCAGCGTCAGCACGGTCACCAGACTCCAGCCGACGGCCAGCGACAGGTACTGCCAGGTCGAGCCATCGAGACCGAACCGAATGCCGCGCCACGACGTTCGGCTCAGCCGGTAGCGCCACATGCGGAAGCGCGCGACCTGGAACAACGACAGCAGGACGGCATAGTAGATGGCCTCCAGGGTGGCGCGGGTGGCGTCCGCGCCGGGTCCCAGCAAGGCATCGATCAGGGCATAGCTGAAACCCAACGGCGCCAGACAGGCCAGCGCCACCAGGAAGCCGACCAGCAACTCGCTGGCCAGGCCGGTATATTCCAGCGGCTCGCCGAAAAGCCGCGTCCGCGCCCAGAGGTATCGGCGCACATGCGTGCGGCCCCAGAAACGATAGATGCCGAGCGTCAGCGTGGTCAGCACCGAGACCCGGAACAGCAGCATGGCGAAGGCGCCGCGGCTGGCCGTGAAGTCCAGCAGCGGCGGCGTTTCGGCGGCCACGGGGGCCGCGTCATCGGCACTTGGTGTCGCGGTCGGAGTTGGCGATGGCATCTCGGTCATCGGTTCGGTTGCAGGCGACGCCGTCGCGCCACCCACCGACGAGCCTAGGCGAAACCGCCAGCGGGCTCCATGCAACAGCGGAAAGCCCAGCGTCGCCAAGGCATTACCGCGCCAGCTTATGCCACGCATGGGACGATTGCGGCGCCGGCGATTCGTGCCTCCGTGCTTGTTTCGGCGCCCCCCTAGGCGCCAAATGGCTGCGACAATCAGCAGTGGAGGTCTCTCTTGTCCTCGACCCTGGCATTCCTCGGCCGGTACGCGACGGCGGCAATGGCGGCTGGTGTCTTGGTCGGCCTGGCGGTGCCGGGCATGGCCGGCGGATTAAGCCCACTGTTGACGCCCTCGGTCTGGTTGCTGCTGTTCCTGTCGGCAATGCGGCTGGATTGGCGGGCGCTCGCCGGCCACGCCCGGCGGCCCTTGCGGATCATCCTGGTTACCGTCTGGCTGCTGGCGCTATCGCCGCTGCTGATGTGGGCCCTGGTCAATGCCGCCGGCGTGCCCCCTGGCGTGGCCACCGGGATGACGCTGGCCGCGGCATCGGCACCGTTGATGTCGACCCCGGCGATCGGCTTGATGCTGGGCCTGGACGCCGGCCTGCTGCTGGTGCTGCTGACGATTGCCACCCTGGCGCTGCCGCTGACCCTGCCGGTGCTGGTGCTGGGCCTGCTTGACCTGGAGTTGTCGCTGGGCGGCTGGGACTTGTCGCTCAGGCTCGGCGTGTTCATCGTCACGGCCCTCGTCAGCGCGGCCATCGCGCGCCGCCTCATCGGCGCCGAGCGGCTGGAACGCCATGGGCGCGAGCTGGATGGTACATCCGTGATCGTGCTGCTGGTCTTCGCCGTCGCCATGATGGAAGGCGTGTGGGACCGCATGCTGGCCGACCCCGGTCACGTGGCCCTGATCACGGCGCTGTCGTTCGCCGTCTATGGCGGGCTGATGGTGGCCGCCGCCGCCGGGTTCCGGTTGCTGGCGCCGGCCGCGGACCTGCGGGTGGCTCTCAGTGTCGGGCTGGTTTCCGGCTGCCGTAATTTGGGCATACTTCTGGCCATACTGCCAAGTGACGCCGATCCGGACATCCGGCTGTTTTTTGCACTTGGACAATTTCCTATCTATATGATGCCGGCAGTGCTGAAATTCATTTTCGCCCGCCTGTTGCCATCCGTGGACGCAGACGCAAAGAAGGCCCGCCATGAGGAGTAAACGTTGGACACGATCGATTTTGATCTTCGCGCTGGTACTGGTCACGGCCAGCCTGATCGGCGCGGCCAGGCATCAGCTGATGGCTGACTGGCGCACCGCAAGCCGCGAACCCACCGGCATCGCCCCCGACCCGGCGAGCGAACGCCAGGCCATCATCCAGGTCTACGGCGCCCGGGCCTACAACTGGCGCGGCTATTTCGGCATCCACACCTGGATCGCCGCCAAACGGACGGACGCTGACAGCTTCGCCGTCTACGAGGTCATCGGCTGGCGCGCCTACCACGGCGGCGACGCGGTGGTGGTCTCCGGCCGGCCGCCCGACGGCCGCTGGTTCGGCGCCGCGCCCAAGGTGCTAGCCGACGTCCGGGGCGACGGCGTCGACGATATGATCGACCGCCTGGAGGCCGCCGTCCGCAGCTATCCCTACGGCGGCGACTACCGTGTCTGGCCAGGCCCCAATTCCAACACTTTCACCGCGCACGTGGCCCGGGCCGTTCCGGAACTGCGCCTCGACCTGCCGCCGACGGCCATCGGCAAGGACTACATCCCGGGCGGCCGCCTGCTGGCGGGAACACCGAGCGGCACCGGCTACCAGGTCTCGCTGTTCGGCCTGCTGGGCGTGCTGGCCGGTGCCGAGGAAGGGGTCGAAGTCAACCTGCTCGGCCTCACCTTCGGCATCGACTTCACCAACCCGGCCCTGAAGCTGCCCATGGCCGGGCGCGTCGGCGCCGGCGGCTGACGTGACCGGGAACCAACCGTCATGAGCGTCTCATGAGCGTCTGGGGCAAGGTCATCGGCGGTGTCGCCGGCTTCGCGCTGGGAGGACCCCTAGGCGCCATCCTGGGCACGGTGGCCGGCCACGCGGTCGACAAGATCCGCGCCGAGGAAGCGGCCGCCGCCTACGGCGCCATCCCCGGCGGGGCTGAGAATGCCCAACGCCAGGCCGCCTTCACCACCGCCATCATCGTGCTGTCCGCCAAGATGGCCAAGGCCGACGGCCAAGTGACCCGTGAAGAGGTCGACGCCTTCAAGGCCGTGTTCCAGATACCGCCGCACGAGATGGCGGCTGTCGGCCAGGTCTTCGACGAGGCCAAGCAGGACGCCGGGGGCTTCGAGCCCTACGCCGAACAGATTTCCCAGTTGTTCCAGCATCAGCCACAGGTAATGGAGGAACTGATCGGCGCCCTGTTCCACATCGCCATGGCCGACGGCGTGTTCCATCCGGGCGAGGAAGCGTACCTGAAGCGGGTGGCCCTGATCTTCGGTTTCACCGAGCACGAGTTCGACCGCCTGAAGGCCATCCACCTGCAAGGCATCGGCGGCGAGGATGAGGCCGATCCCTACGCCATCCTCGACGTCGCCCATGACGCCACGGACGACGAGATCAAGAAGGTCTACCGCAAGCTGGTGGTCGAGAACCATCCGGACAAACTGACGGCCCAGGGCCTGCCGCAGGAGTTCATCGACCTGGCCAACGAGAAGCTGGCGACCATCAACGCCGCCTACGACCGCATCCAGAAGCAACGCGGGTTCAGTTGATTCATGGCGGTCGCTGATCGCCCCTCACCCAATCACGATGCCCGGCCCGACGGTCGCACTGTCGACATGTTGGTGCTGCACTACACCGGCATGCGGGACGCTGGGTCTGCCATCGAACGGCTGTGCGATCCGGCGGCGAAGGTCAGTGCGCACTATCTGATCGACGAGGACGGCGCTGTTCTCCGCCTGGTCGACGAGAACCGCCGCGCCTGGCACGCCGGCGTTGCGCACTGGCAGGGTAACACCGACATCAACGCCCGCTCGGTTGGAATAGAACTGGTCAACCCGGGCCACGAGTTTGGATACCTACCGTTCCCCGAAACCCAGATGACAGCGCTGGTCGACCTTGCCCAAGGCATCGTCGCCCGCCACGCCATCCCGGCCCGCAATGTCGTCGGCCATTCGGACGTGGCGCCGCGCCGCAAGCGGGACCCGGGTGAACTGTTCGACTGGCGGAGGCTGGCAGATGCTGGCATCGGTCTCTGGCCCGAGGAGGCGGATGGTTCCGGCGACGTGACGGAGATGCTGACGGCCTATGGCTACGAGACCGAGGACCTGACCGCCTCCGTTACCGCATTCCAGCGGCACTTCCGTCCCACCGTCGTGACCGGCGAGGTCGACGACGAGACGTTGGCTCGGTTGGCCGGCCTGCTCCGCCTGATCGAAGCGGGAGAGACTGCTTGAGTGATCATCCGGGCCCGCCGCGCGACATGGTCGGCTACGGCCGGTCACCGCCCGCCCCGAAGTGGCCGGGTGGGGCACGCGTCGCCGTCAACTTCTGCATCAACTACGAGGAAGGCGCGGAGATGTGCGTCCTCAACGGTGACGACCGTTCGGAGGTGCGCATCGGCGACGTCAAGGTGGAGGCCCGCGAGGGCGAGCGCGACCTCAACATGGAACAGGTCTACGAGTACGGCAGCCGGGTCGGTTTCTGGCGCATCATGCGCGCCTTCGAGGACCGCGGCCTTGCTGCCACCATCAACCTGGTCGGCCTGGCCGGCGAGCAGAACCCAGAGGCCATGGCCGCCATCGCCGAGAGCGGTCACGACATCCAGTGCCACGGCTGGCGCTGGATCGAACACCATGGTCTTGCGGAAGAGGTCGAGCGCGAACACATCCGGAAATGCGTCGACCAGGCGACGGCTCTCATCGGTGAGCATCCGGCCGGCTACTACGCCGGCCTGCCGAGCCCCAACACCCGCCGGCTGGTCGTCGAGGATGGCGGCTTCCTCTACGACTCCGATTGCTACAACGACGACCTTCCCTACTGGGACCGGAACCACGGCCGACCGCACTTGGTGATCCCGTACTCGCTGGATACCAACGATAGCCGCTTCGCGCGCGGAGAGGGCTATCAGGTGGCGGACCAGTTCGTGACCTATATCCAGGACAGCTTCGATCAGCTCTATGTCGAGGGCGCGGAGCGGCCGGCCGTGCTGACCGTCGGCCTGCACGCGCGACTGATCGGCCGACCCGGCCGCATCGCTGCGCTGCACCGTATCCTCGATCACATCCAGGCTCGGGACGCGGTCTGGATCTGCCGCCGCGGCGACCTGGCGCGGCATTGGGCAAACACCCACCCACCGGCCTGACTTGCCGCCGGGCGGCGGGCGCTCTAGACAGAGACCGTCAGACGGCCGGATGGCCGCCTTCCGCGATGCCGAAAGGTGGCGGGGGGAGGAAAGTCCGGGCTCCACGGGAACACGGTGCCGGGTAACGCCCGGCGGGGGCGACCCTAGGGAAAGTGCCACAGAAAGCAGACCGCCAAACCGGGCCCGGACCTCGGTCCGGATCACCCGGCGGCAAGGGTGAAAGGGTGCGGTAAGAGCGCACCGCGCCCCCGGCGACGGGGGCGGCACGGCAAACCCCACCGGGAGCAAGACCGAATAGGACGGACCGGCGGCTTCGGGCCGCACATGGGTTCCCGCATTGTCCGTCGGGTAGGTTGCGCGAGGCGTCCGGCGACGGACGTCCCAGATGAATGGCCATCCCCTACGCCAGGTTTCGACCGAACGTAGGGACAGAACCCGGCTTACAGGCCGTCTGACACTTTAATCTTCCAGCCGACAACTCCAATTTCCGCCGCTCCCGCGAAAGCGGGAGTCCATCGAGCCACGGTGTCGGCTCCAGTGTCGATCGAGGGCGCATGGATTCCCGCTTTCGAGGGAATGACGACTGGGGTGCGGCAACCTTGCCACGGTTCGGCCACCGCGGTTGCCAAATTTTGTCCCATTGACGGTTCAGTCTGAGAGGTTCGCGGAACCGGCGCCGGCACGCCGCGAGCCCCGGAATTCCGCGCGTCTCAATGCTTTGTTAACGGGTACGCGTTCATGCTCTTCCCATTGACGCCCATGATTACCCATGATATCCCAAATATGCCCAAAATGGGATTGTGGGCGAATGTCTGTCGAGACCGGGGGGGACTGACGCCGACCGGGCTCGAAACGCATTCTGGGACAGACCCGTCATACGGGCCGGAATGTGTTGATAACAAAGGGGTATTAAGAGGTCGTTTATGGCGCTGTTCGTCGGCAAACATCGAAACCGTGTGGACAAGAAGGGCCGTGTGTCGGTCCCGAAGCCATTCCGCTCGGCCTTCGCCGGAGACGACTTCGGCGGCGTCTATGTCTATCCGTTGTTCAAGTTCCCGGCCCTCGAGGCCTGCGGCGAGGCGTTCATGGAGCGCCTCGCCGAAAGCCTCGACGACCTGCCCATGTTCTCGGACGAGCAGGATGACCTCTCCATTGTTCTGGAGAACGCCCACGCCCTGCCATTCGACCCGGAAGGCCGCATCGTGCTACCGAAGGAACTGGCGGCGGCGGCCGACATCGGCGCCGAAGCCATGTTCGTCGGCCGTGGCCAACGCTTCCAGATCTGGGAGCCCAAGGCCTACGAGAGCGTCCGCGGCCCGGCCTTCGAGCGCGCCCGCGCCCGTGGCGCCACCCTGTCGCTGCGCCCCCGGCGCGAAACGGACGGGGGCTAGTCCGATGACCGACGCCCGCCATATCCCGGTGATGCTGGCCGAAGTGCTGGAGGCCCTGGCGCCACGCGACGGCGCCATCTACGTGGACGCCACCTTTGGCGCCGGCGGCTATACGCGGGCACTTCTGGAAGCCGCCGACTGCACGGTCTGGGGCATCGACCGCGATCCGCTGGCGGTCGAACTGGGCAACCACATGGCCAAGGACTACGCCGGCCGCCTGACCGTGCTGGCCGGGCGCTTCGGCGATATGCGCGAGCTGTTGCAGCAAGCCAGCGTCGAACAGATAGACGGCATCGCGCTGGACCTGGGCGTGTCCTCCATGCAGGTCGACGATCCAGCCCGCGGCTTCTCGTTCCGTGGCGACGGCCCCTTGGACATGCGCATGGGCGACGGCGGCCTGAGCGCCGCCGACGTGGTCAACCGCATGGCCGAGCGCGAACTCGCCGACATCATCTACCGCTTCGGCGAAGAGCGCGCGTCCCGAAAGGTTGCCCGCGCCATCGTCGAACTGCGCGCCAAGACCCCCATTACCCGCACCGGACAGCTCGCCGAGCTGGTCCGGCGCGTGGTCAGAAAATCCAAGAATGGCCCCGATCCGGCGACGCGCACGTTCCAGGCGCTCCGGATCTACGTCAACGAGGAGCTGGCCGAGCTTGACCGCGGCCTGGCGGCCGCCGAGATCCTGTTGGGTCCCGGTGGGCGTCTGGCCGCGGTCTCGTTCCACTCGCTGGAGGACCGGCGGGTCAAGGAATTCCTGCTCGACCGAAGCGGCGGTGGCCCCCGGCCGTCCCGCCATCAGCCCCAAAACCTGTCCGAGACCCTGGGCGACGGCGACGCGCCCGAGGCGAGCTTCCGGCTCGCCCGGCGCGGCGCCGTCAAACCCTCGACCGCCGAGGTGGCGGCCAACCCGCGCGCCCGTTCGGCCCGGCTGCGCTGGGCCGAACGCACGACGGCACCCGCCCGCGAAGCGGCCTGAGGAAGGAGGATCGTTTGATGGGACGCACGACCATGATCCTTCTGCTGATGGCGGCGGTTTCCAGCGTGGCGCTGTTCGTCGTCAAATACCGGGTCCACGAGCTGGAACTGGAACTGCGGGGCATCGACCGGCGCATCGCCGCCGAGCGCCGCGACATCAACGCGCTGAAGGCCGAATGGAGCCATTTCAACGAGCCCCAGCGCCTGCAATTCCTGGCCGAGCGTTACCTCGGCCTTGCACCGGTGCGGCCAGAAAGGGTCGCCCGCGACGGCACCATGGGCGAGCGCCTGCCGCTGCGCCCGGTAAATCTTGAAACCGGCAATCTTGAAACCGGCAGCCTAGAAAACGGCAACCTGGAAAATGGGGAGAAACCCCGATGACGCTTCAGAACGAACTCGACCTCCAGCCACCGGCCGAGGAGACACCTCGGACCACGCCCTACGACTATCCCATCGTCGAGACTCATCGGCTGGACGGGGTCGGCAAGCAGGCCTTCGAGGTCGGGCGCAACCGCCTCATCGTCGCCGCCACGGTGTTGTCCTTCGCCTTCGTCGCCGTCGGCTATCGGCTGGTCGACCTGACCCTGTTGACGGGGCGTGAGGAGGCCAGGATCGCGTCCCACGCCGACAGCCCGGCGCCGGCGCACGTGCGCGCCGACGTGGTCGACCGCAACGGCGTGCTGCTGGCGACCAGCCTGCCGACGCCGTCGCTTTATGCGGATCCCACGGCCGTGCTCGACGTCAAGGAAGCGGCGGAGAAGCTGGTCCGCGTACTGCCCGACATGAACCGCCTGACGCTGGAGACCAAGCTCGCCGCCAAGGGCCGGTTCGTCTGGCTACGCCGCAATCTTTCGCCGCAACAGCAGTTCGACATCCACCGCCTGGGCCTTCCCGGCATCGGCTTCGAAATGGAAAGCCGCCGCGTCTATCCGCAAGGCCGCCTGGCCGCCCACGTGCTGGGGACGACGGATACGGACGGTCGCGGCATCGCCGGGATCGAAAAATCCTTCGACCAGGCGTTGCGCGACACTGGCAAGCCGTTGGCGCTTTCCCTCGACGTTCGCCTGCAAGCGGTGATGCGCCAGGAACTGATGCGCGCCATGGCCAAGTTCAGCGCCATCGGCGCCGCCGGCCTGATGAAGGACGTCCATACCGGCGAAGTGGTGGCCATGGTTTCGCTGCCCGACTTCGACGCCAATGACAAGACGGCGCTGTCCGGCGATGCCGGTTTCAACCGGGTGACCAAGGGCGTCTACGAACTGGGCTCGTCGTTCAAACTGTTCACCGCGGCGATGGCGCTGGATTCCGGCACGGTCGCCTGGGATGGCGGCTACGACGCCACCGATCCGATCCGCGTCGCGCGCTTCACGATCAACGACTACCACGGCAAGAAGCGATGGCTCAGCGTGCCCGAGATCATCGTCTATTCGTCCAACATCGGCGCCGCCAAGATGGCGGTGGACGTCGGCACCAAGGGCCAGCAGCGTTACCTGGCCAACCTCGGCCTGCTGCGCCCCTCGGCGCTGGAACTACCGGAAACAGGGCACCCGCTGGTGCCCCGGCCGTGGCGTGAAATCAACACCATGACCATCTCCTTCGGCCACGGCATCGCGGTCACGCCCCTGCACCTGGCGACCGGCATCTCGGCCCTGGTCAATGGCGGCCTCTTTCGGTCGGCGACGGTGTTGCGTCAACCGGTCGGCGGTGCCGCCCGGGGCGTCCGCGTCATCACCGATGACACGTCCGCCAAGATGCGCCGGCTGATGCGCCTGGTGGTCACCGAGGGCACCGGCCGCAAGGCCGCCGCCAAGGGTTACCGGGTCGGCGGCAAGACCGGCACGGCGGACAAGCAGGTCGGCGGCAGCTACCGCGAGAAGATGCTGATCTCGTCCTTCGTCGCGGCCTTCCCGATGGATGCGCCGCGCTACGTGGTGCTGGCCATGCTGGACGAGCCCAAGGGCATCAAGGAGACCTTCAACTACGCCACCGGCGGCTGGGTCGCGGCACCGGTGGTCAAGGCCGTGGTCGAGCGCGCCGCCCCCCTTCTGGGCATCGCGCCGCGACCGGAAGCAGTTGAGGAAAAACCCGCAGCCTTCCGCAAGGCGGCACTCAGGAAGCCGCGACAGAAGCGCGCGCGGACGACGCATCTGACGAAGGTCGCGGCAACAATCGGTCCGGTGGCAAAACCGGCGCGGGTGGAAAGCCCGCGCGAACGCATCGCCCGCCAGGCCCGCGCAGTGCTGGAGCAGGCGGTTGCAACTCGCTGACATGATAACAGGGGATGGCGCAGCGTTGGCGGAACGAAGGGACGAATGGAATGTGACCATCGCGGGGTTGACCTGCGATTCGCGCCGCGTTGCGCCCGGTTTCCTGTTCGCCGCCATTCCCGGCAGCACCTCCGACGGCCGCTCTTTCATTCCCGACGCCATCGACAAGGGCGCCGCCGCCGTGCTGGCGCCGGATGGCACCGATGTTGCCGGCGTGCCGCTGATTGTCGACGCCAATCCGCGCAAGCGCTACGCCGAGATGGCCGCAGCCTTTTACGAACGCCAGCCCGAACGCGTGGTCGCCGTCACCGGCACCAGCGGCAAGACCTCCATCGTCACCTTCCTGGGCCAGATCTGGCGGGCCGCCGGGCACGCCGCCGCCAGCCTCGGCACACTCGGCCTGAAGGCACGTGACGCCGCCGGCAGCGAAATCCTGACGACCGACGACAAGCCGCTGACCACGCCTGACGCTGCCGACCTGCACCGCCAGCTGATGGAGATCGCGGACGCCGGCATCGATCATCTGGCCATAGAGGCGTCGAGCCACGGGCTCGACCAGTACCGGCTCGACGGCGTGCGCATCTCCGTCGCCGTGTTCACGAACCTGAGCCGGGAGCACTTGGACTACCACGAGACCGAGGATGCCTATCTTGCGGCCAAGCTTAGGCTATTCCAGGAAATCCTGGTCGACGGCGGCAGCGCCATCGTCAATGCCGACCAAGCCTACAAGGATGCCGTCATCGCTGCCTGCCGGGCCCGCAATCTGCCGGTCATGACCTATGGCGCGGACGGCGAGACCCTGCGCCTGCAGAACCTGACAGCGACACGCCACGGCCAGCGCCTGTCGATCGCCGCCGAGGGAACAGTGCATGAGGTTGAACTACCCCTGGTCGGCGCCTTCCAAGCCTCCAACGCGCTGGCGGCGGCTGCCGCCGCCATGGCCACCGGCATCGACGCCGAAACCGCGATTGCGGCGCTCGCTGGCCTAACCGGTGCGCGTGGCCGCATGCAACTGGCCGGCAGGCACGCCAACGGGGCCGCGGTCTATGTCGATTATTCCCACAAGCCCGATGCGCTCCGGAATGCGCTCGCGGCGCTCAGGCCACACACCCAGGGCCGCCTGCACGTGGTCTTCGGCTGTGGCGGCGACCGGGACACCGGCAAGCGACCCGAGATGGGCGCCATCGCGGTCGACATGACCGACCGGGTCATCGTCACCGACGACAACCCACGCAGCGAAGATGCCGCCGATATCCGGCGCCAGATCATGGCCGCCGCTCCCGACGCCGAGGAGATCGGCGACCGCGCCGATGCCATCCAAGCCGCCATCGCCGGCCTCGCGGACGGCGACGTGCTGCTGGTCGCCGGCAAGGGCCATGAACAGGGCCAGATCATCGGCGACGAGGTTCGTCCGTTCGACGACGCCGAAATCGTCGCCACGTTGCTGGAGGGAACATTCTGATGGCCGCCACCGGCGCGCTGTGGACCGATGCCGAGGCGGCCGCCGCCACTGGTGGCACGGCTTCCGGTGCCTGGTCCGCCAGCGGCGTTTCCATCGATAGTCGCACACTGACACCCGGTGACCTATTCGTCGCCATAGAGGGTCCGACCCACGACGGCCACGACTTCGCCGCCGCCGCGCTCAAGGCGGGCGCCGCGGCCGCCATGACCCACCATGATGTCGACGGCTTGGCCGACGATGCCCCGTGCTTGCGGGTCGCCGATACGACGGAAGCGCTCGGCGGCCTGGCTCGCGCCGCGCGCGATCGTAGCGACGCCCGCATCACCGCCATCACCGGCAGCGTCGGCAAGACAGGCACCAAGGAGATGCTGGCCAGTGCCCTCGCCGGCCAAGGCACGACGGTGGCCACCGAAGGCAACCTCAACAACCACTGGGGCCTGCCGCTCAGCCTGGCGCGCATGGGCCGCGACGCCGACTACGGCGTCTTCGAGATGGGCATGAACCATCCCGGCGAGATCAAGCCGCTGTCGGAGATGGCGCGCCCGCACGTGGCCATCGTCACCACGGTGGAACCGGTGCATCTGGAATTCTTCGACAACGTGGAGGCCATCGCCGACGCCAAGGCGGAGGTCTTTGCCGGCCTGGAAGACGGCGGCACGGCGATCCTGAACCTGGACAACGTCCATTTCGGCCGTCTGAAGGAGGCCGCCGAGGCCGCCAGCGCCGGCGCCGTCCGTGCCTTCGGCGTCCATTCCTTCGCCCAGGCGCGGCTGCTCGGCTACAGCGACAACGGGAACGTCGGCCTGGTCCAGGCCTCCGTCGGCGGCCAGCACCTGAAATACAAGCTGGGGTTGCCGGGTCATCACTGGGCGCTCAATTCCGTCGCCGTCATGGCCGCCGTCCAGGCCCTCGGCGGCGACGTCAAGCAGGCGGCGGAGGCGATGGCCGGGGTGACGCCGGCCAAGGGCCGGGGCCAGCGGACCACCATCACGCTGGCACGCGGCGCCTTCACTCTGATTGACGAGAGTTACAACGCCAGCCCGGCCTCCATGGCCGCGGCCATTGCCACGTTGGGCAGCATCAAGACCCGCGCCGGCAGTCGCCGCGTCGCGGTGCTCGGCGACATGCTTGAACTGGGCGCCGATGCCGATGATTTCCACGCCGGCCTGTCCAAGGACCTGACCGACGCCGACGTCGATCTGGTGTTCGCCGCCGGGCCGCACATGACCGCCCTGGCCGCGAAGCTGAATGAAGACGTGTTGGGCGCCCACGCCGCCGATTCCGAAACGCTCGCGCCGCAAGTCGCCGGCGAAATGCGACGCGGCGACGTGGTCATGGTCAAGGGCTCGCTGGGCAGTCGCATGGCCGTCGTTGTGGACGCGCTGAAGGCGCTCGAGCGGAACGGGGAGGACTGACGACCATGCTATTCCACATCCTGTTCCCGCTGGCCGACCAGTTCTCGGTCCTTAACGTATTCCGCTACACCACCTTCCGCACTGGCGGGGCCGTGATCACGGCGCTGATCATTAGTTTCCTGTTCGGACCGGTGCTGATCGAAATGCTGAAAAGCCGCCAGGGCGCCGGACAGCCGATCCGCGACGACGGTCCGGAATCGCACCTGCTGACCAAGAAGGGCACGCCGACCATGGGCGGGTTCCTGATCCTGCTGGCGGTCGGCCTGGCAACGCTGCTGTGGGCGGATCTCTCGAATGGCTATATCTGGGCGGTGCTCGGCGTCACCCTGGCGTTCGGCACCATCGGCTTCCTCGACGACTACCTGAAGGTCAGTCGACGCCAATCGGACGGATTGTCGGGACGGCTCAAGCTCATCCTTCAGGTGGCCATCGCAGCCGTCGCCGTGTTCTGGATCATGCGCCACCTTCCACAGGGCTTGGGCACCACGGTCGCGGTGCCGTTCTTCAAGGATCTGCTGCTCGATTTCGGCTGGATGCTGTTCGTCATTTTTGCCGTGCTGGTCGTCGTCGGCGCGTCCAACGCGGTCAACCTGACCGACGGCCTGGACGGTCTCGCCATCGTGCCGGTGATGATCGCCGCCGGTGTGTTCGCGCTGATCTCGTACATGGTCGGGCACAAGGTCTTTTCGGCCTATCTGCAACTCCATTATGTGCCGGGTTCGAGCGAGCTTGCCGTTTTTTGCGGCTCCCTGGTCGGTGCGGGCCTCGGCTTCCTCTGGTTCAATGCGCCGCCGGCCAAGGTTTTCATGGGCGATACCGGTTCGCTGGCGTTGGGCGGGGCGCTGGGCGCTGTCAGCGTGGTCACCAAGCACGAGCTGGTGCTGGCCATCGTCGGCGGCCTGTTCGTGTTGGAAACGGTGTCGGTCATCGTCCAGGTGGTGTCGTTCAAGCTGACCGGACGCCGTGTCTTCGCCATGGCGCCGCTGCACCACCACTTCGAGAAGAAGGGCTGGGCCGAAAGCACCATCGTCATCCGCTTCTGGATCATCGCTTCCATCCTGGCGCTCGCCGGGCTGGCAACGTTGAAGCTCCGGTGACGCGCCGATGATCGATGTCTTCCCCTTCGTTGGTCTTCCCGTCGCGGTGTTCGGGCTCGGCCGTTCCGGTCTGGCCACGGCCAAGGCGCTGGACGCCAGTGATGTAGAGGTCTGGGCCTGGGACGACGACGTGGATGCGCGCGCGCGCGCGGCCGAAGAAGGCATCCCGCTGGTCGACCTCTATACCTGCGACCTCAAGGAAACCACCACGTTGGTGCTCAGCCCGGGTATCCCGCTGGATCACCCGAAGCCGCACCGCATCGTCGAGCTGGCCCGCGCCGCCGGCTGCGAGATCATCAGCGACATCGAAATGCTGGTCCGGGCGCAGCGCGACGCGGCCTACGTCGGCATCACCGGCACCAACGGCAAATCGACGACCACGGCGCTGGTCGGGCACATCTTCCAGACCTCCGGCCGCGAGGCGGAAATTGGCGGGAACCTCGGCATTCCGGCGCTGTCACTCCATCCGTTAGAGCACGAGGGCACGTACATTCTGGAGATGTCGTCCTACCAATTGCAGCTGACGTTCTCGATCACCTTCGACGTCGGCGTGCTGCTGAACATCAGCGCCGACCACCTGGACCGGCACGGTGGGATGGATGGTTACATTGCCGCCAAGCGCCTGATCTTCCACCGCCAGACCAAGCCGCGCACCGCCGTGATCGGCGTCGATGATGATCATTGCCGAGCGATTTATGAGGAACTGAAGGAAGCGGACGACCAAACCGTGATCGGCATCTCCGGCCGCGAGCGTGTGCACGGCGGCGTCTATGCCATCGACGGCGTGCTCTACGACGACATGGAAGGCCAAGAAATTCCGGCCATCAACCTGGCCAGCAATCCGTCGCTGGCCGGCGAGCACAACGGCCAGAACGCCGCCGCCGCCTACGCCGCGGCCAAGGCGACGGGCATCCAGCCGGCGGCCATCGCCGCCTGCATCCAGAGTTTTCCGGGCCTGGTGCACCGCCAGGAACCGGTGGGGGTGATCGACGGTGTCGGCTACGTCAACGATTCCAAGGCCACCAACGGCGAGGCCGCGGCTCGCGCACTGGTGTGCTACGACGACATCTATTGGATCGTCGGCGGTCGCCCAAAGGATGGCGGTCTGGCAGCCTGCGCGCCCCACTTCGATCGTATCCGCCACGCCTTCCTGATCGGCGAGGCCGCGCTCGGCTTCAGCCAGGAGCTTGACGGCAAGGTCGCGTTCACGATTTCCGGCGACCTGGAAACCGCCTTGACCCAAGCCCATGACCTGGCGGCGGCGAACGGTGCCGGCAGCGTCGTGCTGCTGTCGCCGGCGGCGGCGTCTTGGGATCAATTCAGCGATTTCGAGGCCCGCGGCGACGCCTTCAAGGCGCTCGTGGAGGCGCTGCCGGGCCAGCACTTGGACCCGTTCGAGGAGCCCGGCATCTTCCCCGGCAGCGAAGCCATGGAGGCCCCCGAATGACGGCCCTGGCACGCACCGACACCAGCCTGCTCGGCCGTTGGTGGTGGACTGTCGACCGCTGGACACTGGCCGCCATCGGCCTGCTGATCGCCATCGGGGCACTGCTGGTGCTGGCCGCTTCGCCCGCGGTGGCGGCGCGAATCGATCTCGACTCGTACCACTTCGTCAAACGCCAGTTCGTGTTCCTCGGACTGGGCGCGATGATCATCCTCGGGGTCTCGTTTCTGTCGCCGGTCGGTGTCCGGCGCCTGGCCATTCTTGGCGGCATCGCCGCGTTGGCGTTGACCATGCTCACCCTGGTCGCCGGCACGGAGATCAAGGGGGCATCACGCTGGCTGCATCTGGGTGGCCTATCGCTGCAGCCGTCGGAATTCGTCAAGCCAACCTTCGCCGTGGCCGTCGCCTGGTTGTTGTCGCGCAACCAGTTGGACGAACATTTCCCCGGCTTCCTGGCCACCACCGGACTCTATGTGGTCGTGGTCGGCGTGTTGTTGTTACAGCCGGATGTCGGCATGGCCTTCGTCGTCTCGGCGGTCTGGGGCACGCAGATGTTCGTCGCTGGACTTTCCGTACTGCTGGTCGCCGGCATCGCCACCGGGTTCATCGGCGCCGCCGTCGGCGCTTATTTCATCTTCGATCACGTCAGGGGACGCATTGACCGGTTCCTCGACCCCGGCGCCGAGGAAGGCTACCAGGTCGGGCGCGCCCTCGACGCCTTCGGCAACGGAGGCCTAACCGGCCGCGGCCCCGGCGAGGGCCGGGTGAAGGAGATCCTGCCCGATGCTCACGCCGACTTCATCCTCGCCGTCGCCGGCGAGGAGTTCGGCCTCATCGCCTGCCTGGTCATCGTCGCGCTGTTCCTGTTCGTGGTACTGCGCGGCATCAATCGGGCGGTGCAGATGGACGACCTGTTCCGGCTCTTCGCAGCCACCGGCCTGGTGGTTCAGTTTGGACTGCAGGCGGCGGTCAACATGGCGTCCACGGTCAACCTGATCCCGCCCAAGGGCATGACGCTACCGTTCATTTCCTACGGCGGCTCGTCGACGCTGGCGCTGGCTATCGGTATCGGCATGCTGCTGGCACTGACCAGACAAGGCCCGGCCGTGGGAGGGATGCGATGAGCGCGCCGCTGATCATCCTGGCCGCCGGCGGCACCGGTGGGCACGTATTCCCGGCCGAGGCACTGGCCGGCGTGCTGGCGGCGCGCGGCTATCGCCTGGCCCTCGTCACCGACCGCCGGGGCGAAAGCTACGGCGGCACCCTCGGCAGCCTGGAAAACCACCAAATTCGCGCCGGTGGCATCGCCGGCAAAAGCATCCTGGCACGTTTCAAGAGCGTGCCGGAACTGGCCCTTGGCACATTGCAGGCGCGCGGGCTGCTGCGCCGGCTCAAACCGCGCGTGGTCGTCGGTTTTGGCGGTTACGCCTCGGTCCCGACTATGTTGGCCGCCGCCTTCGCCGACTGCCGCACCGCCATCCACGAACAGAACGCCATCCTGGGTCGCGCCAACCGGCTGCTGGCCGGGCGGGTCGACCGCATCGCCCTATCTTTCGACGAGACCCGCGGCCTGCCCGACGGCGCCGACGCTCGCGGCCTGCGCACCGGCATGCCGGTGCGCC